>Ga0209295_1000011_pt1 | contig 572657 bp, 515 predicted proteins | sample Porto_5metaG_FD_187428 | JGI IMG/M metagenome (GOLD analysis project Ga0209295, IMG submission 187428) | Marine algal microbial communities from Porto, Portugal - Porto_5 metaG (SPAdes) (version 2) | ecosystem: Host-associated > Algae > Red algae > Unclassified | place: Portugal: Porto... | reverse complement strand
TCCTGAAGGAACCGATTTGACTGCTTTAGCTCCCGTAATTATACATAATGGAGCAAGTATTTCTCCGGAATCAGAAACAAATCAAGACTTTTCTAGTCCTGTAATTTATACGGTTACTGCTCAAGATGAAACGATACAAGCGTATACGGTGAATTGTAGTATTATAAATCCAGTAGATACTACTGCTCCAGTAATTACAAGAAATGGACCTGCTTCTATAACCTTAACCGTTGGTGACACATATAATGATGCTGGAGCTACCGCTTTAGATAATGTTGATGGGGATATTACAGCTGATATTGTAATTGATAATACTGTAAATAAAGATATAGTTGGTACGTATACTGTAACTTATAATGTTTCTGATGATGCTGGTAATTCAGCTACAGAAGTAATAAGAACAGTAACGGTTATTAATGCGGCAGATACTACTTCTCCAGTAATTACAAGAAATGGACCTGCTTCTATAACCTTAACCGTTGGTGACACATATAATGATGCTGGAGCTACCGCTTTAGATAATGTTGATGGGGATATTACAGCTGATATTGTAATTGATAATACTGTAAATAAAGATATAGTTGGTACGTATACTGTAACTTATAATGTTTCTGATGCTGCTGGTAATTCAGCTACAGAAGTAATAAGAACAGTAACGGTTATTAATGCTGCAGATACTACTTCTCCAGTAATTACAAGAAATGGACCTGCTTCTATAACCTTAACCGTTGGTGACACATATAATGATGCTGGAGCTACTGCTTTAGATAATGTTGATGGGGATATTACAGCTGATATTGTAATTGATAATACTGTAAATAAAGATATAGTTGGTACGTATACTGTAACTTATAATGTTTCTGATGATGCTGGTAATGCAGCTACAGAAGTAATAAGAACAGTAACGGTTATTAATGCTGCAGATACTACTGCACCCGTAATTACAAGAAATGGACCTGCTTCAATTACCTTAACCGTTGGTGACACATATAATGATGCTGGAGCTACTGCTTTAGATAATGTTGATGGGGATATTACAGCTGATATTGTAATTGATAATACTGTAAATAAAGATGTAGTTGGTACGTATACCGTAACTTATAATGTTTCTGATGATGCTGGTAATGCAGCTACAGAAGTAGTAAGAACAGTAACGGTTATTAATGCGGCAGATACTACTGCACCCGTAATTACAAGAAATGGACCTGCTTCTATAACCTTAACCGTTGGTGACACATATAATGATGCTGGAGCTACTGCTTTAGATAATATTGATGGTGATATTACAGCTGATATTGTAATTGATAATACTGTAAATAAAGATGTAGTTGGTACGTATACCGTAACTTATAATGTTTCTGATGATGCTGGTAATGCAGCTACAGAAGTAGTAAGAACAGTAACGGTTATTAATGCGGCAGATACTACTGCACCCGTAATTACAAGAAATGGACCTGCTTCTATAACCTTAACCGTTGGTGACACATATAATGATGCTGGAGCTACTGCTTTAGATAATGTTGATGGGGATATTACAGCTGATATTGTAATTGATAATACTGTAAATAAAGATATAGTTGGTACGTATACTGTAACTTATAATGTTTCTGATGATGCTGGTAATTCAGCTACAGAAGTAATAAGAACAGTAACGGTTATTAATGCTGCAGATACTACTTCTCCAGTAATTACAAGAAATGGACCTGCTTCAATTACCTTAACCGTTGGTGACACATATAATGATGCTGGAGCTACTGCTTTAGATAATGTTGATGGTGATATTACAGCTGATATTGTAATTGATAATACTATAAATAAAGATGTAGTTGGTACGTATACCGTAACTTATAATGTTTCTGATGATGCTGGTAATTCAGCTACAGAAGTAATAAGAACAGTAACGGTTATTAATGCGGCAGATACTACTTCTCCAGTAATTACAAGAAATGGACCTGCTTCTATAACCTTAACCGTTGGTGACACATATAATGATGCTGGAGCTACCGCTTTAGATAATGTTGATGGTGATATTACAGCTGATATTGTAATTGATAATACTGTAAATAAAGATATAGTTGGTACGTATTCTGTAACTTATAATGTTTCTGATGCTGCTGGTAATTCAGCTACAGAAGTGATAAGAACAGTAACGGTTATTAATGCGGCAGATACTACTTCTCCAGTAATTACAAGAAATGGACCTGCTTCTATAACCTTAACCGTTGGTGACACATATAATGATGCTGGAGCTACCGCTTTAGATAATGTTGATGGTGATATTACAGCTGATATTGTAATTGATAATACTGTAAATAAAGATATAGTTGGTACGTATTCTGTAACTTATAATGTTTCTGATGCTGCTGGTAATTCAGCTACAGAAGTGATAAGAACAGTAACGGTTATTAATGCGGCAGATACTACTTCTCCAGTAATTACAAGAAATGGACCTGCTTCTATAACCTTAACCGTTGGTGACACATATAATGATGCTGGAGCTACCGCTTTAGATAATGTTGATGGTGATATTACAGCTGATATTGTAATTGATAATACTGTAAATAAAGATATAGTTGGTACGTATTCTGTAACTTATAATGTTTCTGATGCTGCTGGTAATTCAGCTACAGAAGTGATAAGAACAGTTACCGTTACCAGTCCACCAAATCAAGCTCCGTTAGCTGTTGCCGGTGCAGATCCTAGCTCTGGAGATGCTCCTTTAACAGTAAATTTTATAGGAGATGAATCCTATGATCCGAATACAGGTGATGTATTAAGTTATTTATGGGATTTTGATGATAATGGTGCAACTTCAATCGGGATCAATCCAACACATACTTTTCAAAATTCTGGTAATTATAATGTCACCTTAACTGTGACAGACAATGGAACCCCTATATTAAATGATACTGCAACAATTATTGTAAGTGTTGATCCTGGACCATCAGCAACTTTTAGTGGCTCTACAAGTGTGAGCACTAGTCAACCTTCTGTAACAGGAACACTTACAATTGAAAATGGTGCTGTATCTTTTGGTTTGAGTGGATATGGTGGTTCGGGTTCAGGAACTTCTTTAACTTTCACAATTAGCGGGATTGATACTTGGTATTTGAGCATGGTTGCTGGTCAGAGTGGAAATATAGATACTCCACTGATACCGGAAGGAACTTACACTTATACTCTTAGTGGATCATTTGGTGGTACAAGTGGAAATGGTGGTGGAGTAGGGCCAAATTAACCCTTTTTTAATAGATACTTTAATCTAATTTTATAATAATTAATTGTATTCCATATAGTAACGATATACAGATCACGATAACTTTATGTACTAAAAGAATATAATGTTGGAGTGTCATTATCTAGAAATTGAAGATTATACTTTAACTTAATCTTTTCCGTTTAGATTATGTGTTTTTCTAATAGATTAAGTTAAATAGTAGTTTGAAGGTTTAAAAATTGAGTATGAAGAAGTTCAAAACTTTAGCGATATATCTAAGCTTAGTCCTCACTATAATTATAGCCTGTACCAAGGAGGTTGGTCTTTATACAGAGGTAGAATTTGAAATTTCAGAAACACATGTAGTAGATGGCTTTATTAATACGCCTCTTTCTACTTCTATTACCGTTACTCCAGAAGAACTTGTAGAAGGATATGCGTATACTTATTCCTATAAAATTAATACAGGTGAAGGGTATTTTCAAGATGAATCCGGAGCTACTATTGCAGAAGCAGATAAAATAGGTTTGAGTCCATTGTCAGCCTCACTGAATTATATAGCCACAAAAATAGGCGATCATTCAATCACTTTTACCGCAGAAGATACTTTTGGTTTTCAGGAGCAGGTTACTTTATCTTATGTTATTAGTGATGTTCCTGTTACTTGGACGGCAACAGGTCCTTCAGGACAAGTACTTTTAGGTAGCTCACAAGATATCACCGTTACTTTAGGAAGCGAAACTACCACTACAGGAGTTACCTATGAACGTAATTATTCCTTTACACAAGGAACAGGTACAATAACATCTTCTCCTAGTGGTACGAATGAAATTCTTAATGAATTTATTAGTATTACACCAGGAACGTATACATTAAACTATGTAGCTATAGAACTAGGACAAGCAACTTTAGAGTTTTTATTGAAAGATTCAAACGGACAAGAAATAGTTCAAACCATAAATTTTGAAGTAGTAGATGAACTTTCTACAGAAAAAGAAATTACATCATTTATAGTAAATGGAGTAGAAGGTACCATAGTTGGAACGGATATTACTATAGAACTTCCTGAAGGAACTGACTTAACTACATTATCACCAGTTATTATTCATATAGGAGCAAGTATTTCGCCGGAATCAGAAACAAGTCAAGACTTTACAAATCCAGTAATTTATACAGTTACGGCTCAAGATCAAACCATTCAAACTTATACGGTAAACGTAACAGTTCCTACCGCAAACCAAGCTCCAACAGCTGTAGCAACTTCAGATGTAACTTCTGGCGCTCCTTCTTTAGCAGTTCAATTTACAGGAGACACATCTTCTGACCCAGATACTGGAGATACATTAACATATGCCTGGAATTTTGGAGATGGAACTACAGCTACAACGGCCAACCCTTCTCATACCTTTACAACAGCAGGAACGTATACGGTAACACTTACAGTTACTGATGATGGAACTCCAGCTCTAAACAGTACGGATACAATCACGATAATTGTCACAGATGCAAATCAAGCTCCAACCGCGGTAGCAACTTCAGATATACTTACAGGAGAAGCTTCTTTAGCTGTACAGTTTACAGGAGATACTTCAACGGATCCAGATACTGGAGACGTATTAACGTATGCTTGGGATTTTGGAGATGGAACTACAGCAACAACGGCCAATCCTGCTCACACCTTCACTACAGTTGGAACATATGACGTAACGCTTACAGTTACCGATGATGGAACACCAGCTCTAAACAGTACGGATACAATCACGATAATTGTAACAGATGCCAATCAAGCTCCAACGGCTATAGGCACTTCAGATATTACTTCTGGAGAAGCTTCTTTAGACGTACAATTTACAGGAGATACTTCAACGGATCCAGATACTGCAGATGTATTAACCTATGCTTGGGATTTTGGAGATGGAACTACAGCAACAACGGCCAATCCTGATCACACCTTCACTACAGTTGGAACATATGACGTAACGCTTACAGTTACCGATGATGGAACACCAGCTTTGTCAAGTTCGGAGGTGACAATAACTATAACCGTAAATACTCCTGCTAATCAAGCTCCAATAGCTGTGGCAGATAACTATTCAGTCATAAAAGGAACTAATAACAATCTATTTAATGTTATTGTAAACGACTCTGATCCAGATGGGGACACGCTTACGGTTACTCTTGAGCTCTTTCCTCTTAACGGTACAGCAACGATGTCAGGTAATCAGGTCAGTTATAGCCCAAATATAAATTTCGTTGGAACGGATCAAATTGGATACCAAATAAGTGATGGTAATGGTGGAATGGCTAGCGGATCAATTACTGTAACTGTTACAGGTCCGACTAACCAAGCACCAGTAGCAGTTGCCTCAGGGCCAACAACTACAACTATAGGTGCTATAGAAAATTTTTATGCCGATTCATCGTCAGATCCTGATGGACACAATCTAACTTATATGTGGGATTTTGGAGATACAACCACTTCTAACTTAATAAATCCAACACATAGTTATACAACCGTGGGAACATATACGGTTACCTTGACTGTTACCGATAATGGAATTCCAGTTTTAAGTGATTCTGAAATGTTGACAATTAATGTAATTATTAATGAGCCTACCGCTATATTCAGTAGTGAAAAAGAAGTAAGAAGTGGAGAAATAGAGTTTGTAACAGGAACGCTAACAATATCAAATGGTGCCGTCGGCTTCACATTAAATGCTTTTGGTGGAACAGCAGGCCCAAATGGTGTGGAAACTTCTTCTATCTATTTTAATATTGAAGGTGTGGCGAGTTATCAAATAGGAGCCGAAGTTAATGAAAATTCTTCTGGAGCTACTGATCTAATTCCTCCTGGAATCTATACATACGTATTACAAGGTACATTTGTCGGGGTTAATAATAATTATGGCTCCATAACACCTAATCTATAAATTATATTAACTAATATACTTCCAAATATTCTTGTGCGTAACTAATTGTGCATAGGTATAATTAATTACTGCATTCTCATCTTTAGCGAGGGTAGGGTCGACTTTTAAAAGTTGTAAAGCATAGTAACGGGCTGTTTTTAGAATGTCATTGTCTCGGACGATATCTGCAATCTTTAGATTTAGCATGCCGCTTTGCTGGGTTCCCATTAAATCTCCAGGACCACGGAGTTTTAAGTCCACCTCTGCAATTTCAAAACCATCGTTGGTACGAACCATCGTTTCTAATCGTGTTTTTGCTTCGGTAGATAGTTTAAAACTGGTCATCAGAATACAAAAACTTTGGTCTGCCCCACGGCCAACACGCCCGCGTAATTGGTGCAATTGCGATAATCCAAAGCGTTCCGCACTTTCTATAATCATTACAGAAGCATTGGGTACATTAACACCCACTTCAATAACTGTTGTCGCCACCATTATTTGCGTTTCACCTTTTACAAAACGCTGCATTTCATATTCTTTATCCACAGGTTTCATTTGCCCATGTACAATAGAAATTTGATATTCAGGCTGTGGAAAATCACGTGCAATACTTTCATAGCCATCCATTAAATCCTTATAATCCAAGGCTTCAGACTCTTGGATTAAAGGATAGACTATATAAATCTGTCTACCTTTTTTAATTTCATCCCGGATAAACTGAAATACTTTTAATCGGTTAGAATCATATCGATGTACTGTTTTAATAGGTTTCCGACCTGGAGGTAATTCATCAATCACAGAAATATCTAAATCGCCATACAAACTCATCGCCAAGGTTCTAGGGATTGGTGTGGCTGTCATTACCAAGACATGTGGTGGTATCGTATTTTTATGCCATAACTTAGAACGCTGTGCTACACCAAAACGATGCTGTTCATCTACAATGGCCAAGCCTAAATTTTTATACTGCACTTTATCCTCCAATAGGGCATGGGTGCCTATTAAAATTTGAAGTTCCCCACTTTCTAACTGCTCGTGTATCACTTTCCGTGAAGATTTTTTAACGGAACCGGTTAATAGCGAAACCGTAATGCCCACACCTTCTAACAGTTCTTGGATACCTACAAAATGTTGATTCGCTAAAATCTCTGTAGGAGCCATCAAGCAGGCTTGAAATCCATTGTCAATTGCTAATAACATCGCCATTAAAGCAACGATTGTTTTACCTGATCCAACATCACCTTGCAATAGCCTATTCATTTGTGCATTGCTCCCTAAGTCTGCCCGAATTTCTTTCAGAACTCGTTTTTGTGCATTAGTAAGATCAAATGGCAAATGGTTGCTGTAAAAATCATTAAAAATAGTACCTACCTTGTCAAAAGGAAAGCCTTTAATACGCTTTTTATGCAACATATTCTTAGCAATGAGTTGCAACTGAATATAAAAAAGCTCTTCAAATTTTAATCGGAATTGAGCTTTGGCTAAAAGTTCTTGATTTTTAGGGAAGTGAATATTAAACATCGCTTCACTCTTAGAAATTAAATGAAGCTCTTCTATAATTTTAGGCGAAAGTGCTTCTGCAAACTTACCATTCAGTTCTACAAATATCTGCTGAATTAACTTACTTAGTACTCTATTGGTAATCCCTTTATTAGTCAGTTTCTCTGTAGAAGGATACACGGGTTGCATGTATATCTTTAAACCCTTTTCATGATCCACAAGTAATTCCATTTCTGGGTGTGGCATTGAAAAAGTGCCATTGTAAAAATTAGTTTTTCCGAAAACTACATAGGGTACATTGATCTTCAAATTCTCACGAATCCATTTTTGCCCTCTAAACCATACCAATTCCATTTTCCCTGTATCATCTATAAAGGTTGCAACTAAGCGGTTCCCTTTTTTTTGTGCTACAGATTTAATATGGGTAATTTTTCCAACTACCTGAACCTCTGAAGAATTTTGCTGTAATAGCTTAATTTTATAGTACTGTGTCTTATCAATATAGCGATGAGGAAATAGATTGATAAGATCTTGATAGGTTTGAATGCCAAGCTCTGACTGCAAACTATTAGCCCTATTAGGACCAACACCTTTTAAATAAGCAATGGGAGTTTGTAAAAAATTTGCATTCATGCGACTAAAATACTCCTTAGAAACAAAGGAACAAAAACCAAATTGCTTATTTTGGTATTCATTTTGAATTTTATTAAAATATGCGTCATTTATTTTTAAGTTTTTGTCTTTTCCTTGCAATTACGTTATCAGCTCAAGAACAGAAATCGGTAGATTTTATTTCTGGAGACCTCTCCATAACCGTTTTTCCTGAGCAGAAGCAGGTAAATGGGACCGTAACTTACACTTTTGATATCTTAAAACCGGTGGATAGTATTTTTTTAGATGCTAAAAACTTCACATTTACCACTGTACGACTTAATAATAAAAAAGTAAAATATAGTGTTGATGACAAGCATATCATCATTAGAAAAAAATTCAAAAAGGGCGAAGCTCAACAATTACAACTATCTTATGAAGTCCAACCTACACAAACGGTTTATTTTATTGGTTGGGAAGATGATGCCAGTAAGAACAAGCAAATTTGGACACAAGGGCAAGGAAAATATACGAGTCATTGGCTTCCTAGCTTTGATGATATGAATGAAAAAGTAGTATTTGATACAGAAATCACTTTTGATTCTACGTATCAGGTAATTACCAATGGTAATTTAATACACTCTAAAAAAAATGCTAACAATACAACCACTTGGACCTATGATATGGTCCAACCTATGAGTAGTTATCTTTTAGCTTTCTCCATCGCTAATTATGATAAGGAAGTGGTAACCAGTGCGGATGGTGTACCATTAGAACTATATTATTACCCTAAAGATCAACAGAACGTAGAGCCTACTTATCGCTATACAAAAGAAATTTTTAATTTTTTAGTTTCCGAAATTGGCGTTTCTTATCCTTGGCAAAATTACAAACAAGTACCCGTTAAAGATTTTCTTTATGCAGGAATGGAAAATACAACAACGACTATTTTTTCTGATGCCTACATGGTAGATTCTATTGCTTTCATAGATCGTAATTATATAAATATAAATGCACACGAATTAGCGCACCAATGGTTTGGAAACCTTGTTACAGAAGCTAATGGTCAGCATCATTGGCTACAAGAAGGTTTTGCAACCTACTACGCACAACTTGCAGAAAAAGAACTTTTTGGATCTGAATATCATTTTTGGAAATTATTTGATACTGCGGAAACCTTAGCGCAACAGTCTAAAGAAGGAAAAGGAGAATCGCTTAAAGATCCAAAAGCCAGTAGCCTAACTTTTTATGAAAAAGGAGCATGGGCTTTAACCTTATTAAAAGAAGAAGTAGGAACCAAATCATTTAAGAAAGGAATACAGAACTATCTAGAAAAATATAAATTTAAGAATGTAAAAATAAATGATTTTCTTGTTGAAATAGAACAAGCGAGTGGGCAATCATTAAATGATTATGATGAGATATGGCTAGGAGATACAGAATTTCCAATGGCTGTAGCATTTGATTATTTAAAAAATAATTCATCTAGTATTTCCGATTTTATAAGTCTACAGGAATCAATAAATAAGGTTGCTGGTAAAAAAGTTCAGTTAGCTTTGATTGAAAATGCCTATGATGAATCTGATTCTATAGAATTTAAAAAGCGATTAATATTAACATATGCAGAATTGTTCTCCATAGACTTTATGAAGAAGATTATAGCTTCAAATGATTTGATATTACGGCAGGCATTAAGTTTAAAAACCATTCAAATTCCCTCAGAATTGCAGACAGATTTTGAATCACTCTTAGAAGATCAAAGCTACAGTACTATTGAAAACAGTTTATACCGCCTCTTTTTAAACTTTCCTGAGCAAAGGAAAACGTATTTGGACCAAACAAAAGATATCATTGGTTTTTCTGATAAAAATGTTAGATTATTATGGCTTACACTCGCCTTAGTCACCGAAGATTATAATAGCTTAAAAACCAAAGACTATTTTGATGAACTAGGGAGTTACACACAAGAACAATATGATCCTAAAACACGTGAAGCAGCTTTTCAATATTTGTTTCAAACTTTTGGATTAACAGATACCAATTTAGGAGATTTAGCAAAGGCCAGTATCCATCATAGTTGGCAGTTTAAAAAATTTGCTAGAGCCTTATTTGATGAGTTGCTAAAAGATGAAGCCTATAAAGATCGAATTATTGCATTATTGCCTAAACTAAATGAAAAAGAAAAACTGTATCTTACTAGTAAACTAGAGTAGTATGAGAGCATTAGTAATTTCAGGAGGTGGGAGCAAAGGGGCCTTTGCTGGCGGCGTTGCGCAATATCTAATTGAAGAAGAACTACAACATTACGATTTATTCTTAGGGACCTCTACTGGAAGTCTTTTGATATCACATTTAGGCTTACATAAAATAGACAAAATCAAAGAAATTTATACCTCCGTACATCAAAAAGATATTTTTAGCAACTGCCCTTTTTCTACTCATAAAAAACATGGGGTAGAAACTATTGGTATACATCATTTTAATGTGCTTAAAAATTTTTATAGAGGAAGTAAAACTTTTGGAGAGAGCCACAATCTATTGCAACTTATAAAAAATACGATTACCCTAGAAGAGTTTAATACCCTTAAAAACGGTCCGAAAGATATTGTAGTAACCGTATCTAACTTATCACTTAATCAGGTGGAGTATAAATCTATTAATGATTTTTCATATGATGATTTTTGTGAATGGGTATGGATTTCTTGTAATTACACACCTTTTATGAGCTTGGTAAAAAAGGATGGTTGTGAATATGCTGATGGTGGTTTAGGAACCATGGTTCCTATCGAAGAAGCTATAAAAAGAGGCGCAACTACTGTAGATGCTATAATTTTGCAAACCGAAGTGACACATTTAAACCGTATGCCATCAAAAAATGTGTTCTCTTTACTGACCAATATGTTTGCTTTTATGTTAGATCGTATCGAACACCAAAATATTAAAATAGGAAAGTATGTGGCTAAGCATAATAATGCAATCATTAACTTTTATTATACTCCTACTGTTTTAACTACAAATTCACTTATTTTTGACAAAACTAAAATGGCAGCTTGGTGGAAAAGCGGGTTTAATTACGCAAAATTTAAAAGTTCTGAGAGCAGCCAATTAGAACCAGAAATAACCAACTAACTAAAATATTGAAATTTGAAGGCATTAGTAATAAGTGGCGGTGGGAGTAAAGGAGCTTTTGCTGGTGGGGTCGCACAATACTTGATGGAGATAGAAAAAAAGGAATATGACCTATTCCTTGGTACCTCTACAGGTAGTCTATTAATACCACAATTATCGCTTAATAATGTGGGCAAACTGTATGATATTTATACCAATGTTAATCAACTTTCTATATTTAGTTTAAATCCTTTTATTGTTAAGAAAAGAGATGGTCGTGAATTTGTAACCATCAACTATTTTACTACATTTTTACAGTTTTTAAAACGAAAAAGAACTTTTGGAGAAAGTGGTGCATTGCGTAGAACCATTAAAAAGAATTTCTCTCCAGAAGAATTTACTAAAATAAAAGCCTCAAACAAAAAAGTAATCGTTACCGTTTCTAATTTATCAAAAAATAGAGTAGAGTACAAGGAGCTTAGTGAATTTACCTACGAAGAGTTTTGTGATTGGATTTGGATCTCTTGTAATTATATTCCGTTTATGTCTTTAGTAAAACGTAATGGATATGAGTATGGTGATGGAGGTTTGGGTTGTGTTGTGCCTATCCGAGAGGCCATTCGCAGAGGTGCTACAGAAGTAGATGCTATTATTTTAGAATCTGAAAATTTGAACCAGAACAAAGTATTAGGTAAAAATCCTTTTTCTTTAATGCTAAGCATTTATGGCTTCGTATTGGATCAAATAGAATACCATGACGTTTCTGAAGGGGTGCTTGCAGCCAAACACAACGGAGTTAAGTTAAACTTATATTATACTCCAACAAGGCTTACAGAGAACTCTTTGGTATTTAATAAAAAGTTGATGCGAGAATGGTGGCTACAAGGGTTTAGTTACGCCGAGGAAAAGTTTAAAGGTAAATAGACAATCGTTTACCAAAGATTACTAATTTCTTTTTTCACGAAAGATAGTGCTGTAGCAGAAGGAGAGGCCTTATCCATAGTGTCACTTAATACGTCTTCTCTAAATTTATCTGCATTTTCTGCACTCAAAGCAGCCTTTCTAATAGATTGAATCGTTGCACTTTTTGCCGCTTTGATAATATTCCAACAATCATCTGTTAGGTATATTTGCTGCGATAAATTATGATCAAATTCTGTTTCAATCGTACGTATCAAAAGTGATTCATAATCGTTTTTGCTTGTGGATACGGGAGCTACTCTAACCACTAAACTAGGAATAGCAATACGCTCTAAAAATAGTGCCATTCGCTCATACGCTTGCAACCTAATAGGTAATGTGTGTTTTTGAGTATCTTTCTGTAACAAATACCTTCTACGGCCTTCTTCATTTTTTGTGTGCATTTTAAAAAAATAAAAAGCTACAACACCTGTAACTACTGCTGGTAATAAATAAGCGAAAGCCTGTAGAATCTGTTCTCCGTTCATGATACTTGTGGTTTTATTTGGTTATTGAATGTAAAACGAAGTATTTTTTAAAAAAGTATGAAGCCTAAAATTATCTCGCTAAAAGTTTAGGAGAAACTTTATAAGTTGCCGCATAGGTCATCCCTGTTTCACCGTTTTTAAAGTTTGAAAATGCCTTCTTAAACCATTTTGGATCTGTTGCTTTTTTGTTATGAGTATCATGACTAGAAACTCCAAAAGAGGCTCCATTTAAAAAAGCTTCAATGGTATAAATTCCGATTCCAAAATATTCACATTTTTGAAGTACTGTCGCAAATTCTACTTCTGAAAATTGGTGGATGTTATCTGCCTCAAAATTCTCATTTACATTTTTTAAATCGACAAATACATTTTTCTCTAAAAATTCTTGTTGTTCCATAACTGTAAATACTATTTATGTATTTCGCGCGAAAGTAGCTAAAAATATACTGGATGATAAGGAATTAGTATTATTAATTCCCAATACCAAAATCAAACTTTATTTATTCTCTTTAACTAGTTCTCTAACTTGAAAATAAAACGCATCAAACTTGGGAGAAATACGGATGTTCAAGCCTTCTGTAAAACCACCATCTTTTGTAACCGCCGTTAAACGGGCATTACTGATAGTAAATTGCTTTTGAAATTTATTTGCTAATACGGTAGCCTGATTTAAAGCGACATCAAACTCTCCTGTATTGGAAACACCTTCTATGATTACTAGTGCCTCTGAATATTTATTCAAAACAGTAGCAATTTTTGTTAATTGTGCATCTGCAGCAGCATCTTTAGCTGCTATACCATTTCTAGTTGCTTCATTTAAAGAGATAACCACCGCACCGTTTGCTACATTAATGGCACTATTTTCGCCTAAAGTTTTCTTTAAATCGGTTAGAATAGCAAGAGCAATAGAATCATGACTACCAAACTTATCGTTTATAAATTTAAGCTTAGCTTCTTTTTCTTGTAGGCTTTCTAAAGTTTTTCCAATATTCTCAGACTTTTCAATTGAGGCTTTGGTAAAATTATTAATGTTTTGCATTAACTGGCCATTGGTTTCTAATAGCTCATCTGCCTGTGCTTTGTAAGATTCTGCTTCTGTTCTACTAACAGTTTCTCGTTTCTTAGAGACTACGTACAGGTTATTAATGGAATCTCTAGATGCTTTTAAATTCTGAATTTCAACTAATAAATCAGACTTTTTTTGTGCTTGTAGGTTTGTTAAACTTAGAGTTAAAACGAGTAGGAATAAAGAATACTTTATCATTTTTAAAACGATTTTTAAATTAAATATTAATTGTTGTATTATTTGGTAACGCTTTTTCCTCCTAGGTGAATACAATCATATAATTCTTGTACTCCATTAAAAGGAATAGGATTTTTTTGATACTTATAGGTAGACCTTAAGTCTCTATTCAAATCGGTATCATCTACATTCACTTGAATATCTTCCATATGAAATTGACATGGATGCTCATAACCAGCAGCATGCGTAATTTCTAAAAATTCTTTCCGAAAAGATTTAAAATACTGTGCTAGACGTTCCGATTTTAAAGTAACATCAATTCCGTTTTGCAACCATTGACTTTGGGTAGCAATACCTGTAGGACAGCGGTTAGTATGACATACTTGTGCTTGAATGCAACCGATGCTCATCATGGCTTCACGAGCAACATTGATGCAATCTGCACCCATAGCAAAAGCCATTGCCGCTTTGGCTGGAAAACCTAATTTCCCACTTCCTATAAATACAATTCTGTCTGTAAGTTCTCTATTTAAAAATACCTTATACACACTAGAAAATCCATATACCCAAGGTAAAGACACATGATCCGCAAAACTTGGTGGAGCCGCACCTGTACCACCTTCACCGCCATCTACAGTAATAAAATCAGGACCTTTTCCTGTTTTTAGCATTAAATCGGCTAATTGTTCCCATTGATCTAACTTTCCTATAGCTCCTTTGATGCCCACCGGTAAGCCAGTTGCTTCCGCTATTTTTTCAATTAGTTGCAATAATTCAGGAACAGATTTAAATGCTTTGTGCGTTGCAGGAGATAATACATCTTTACCTACTTCTACGCCTCTAATCTCCGCTAATTCTGGAGTTATTTTTGCGCCAGGTAATACACCACCTTTTCCAGGTTTAGCTCCTTGAGATAGTTTTATTTCAATGGCTTTAATACAAGGGTTATTCTCCACTAAAGTTTTAAGTTTCTCCATAGATAGACTTCCCTCAACACTACGTACTCCAAAATATCCAGTACCAAAGTGAAATATAACATCACCGCCTTGTTTGTGGTACGGAGAAAGTCCGCCTTCTCCTGTATTGTGGTAAGCATCTGCTTTTTGAACACCTTTATTCATCGCTTCTACTGCCGCGGCGGAAAGCGATCCAAAGCTCATTGCAGATACATTTATAACAGAAGCCGGTCTATATGGTTTTGCACGTTTGTTATAGGCACCCATAACTTTAGCACAAGGAACAAAACTTTTATCCTCCGTATTTGGATGATTATCGGGTACCTCATAGGCCATCATTTGGTTTTTTACAAAAATATGATGGTGTGCATAAATATCACGATCCGTCCCAAATCCTTCGTAGTTGTTCTCTTTTTTTGCAGAGGCATAAATCCAACCACGTTCTATACGATTAAAAGGAAGTTCTTCTCTATTGTTTGCCACGAAATATTGACGCATTTCTGGTCCTATACTCTCTAACCAATACCTAAAATGACCTACAATTGGAAAATTGTGTGAGATGGTATGCGCTTTCTGAAAAAAAACATCGCGAATAGCAACAGCAAAAACCACTAGCAATAGCCATGCATACCATGGAATACTTGTAATAAAGTCAATCATGTAAAGAAAGTTTCAATTAAAATTTAAACTACAACAAACCTATAAAAAAAAACGAGTTCAAAATTAATTTTTATTAAAATTGAACTCGAAATAACTAATAATCTTTTTTATTTATTATTCAAATAATCTAAACTCATTGCTGTTAAGGTTTTTACACCTAAAAGCATACCACTATCATCTATTTTAAAATCTGGCGTGTGATGCGGAAAAGCCTCGGTATTCCCTGGAGTCATTCCTCCTAAAAAGAAATAAAATCCTGGTACTTTTTCTTGGAAAAAGCTAAAATCTTCTCCTCCGGTTGTTGCTTTAATTAACACTACATTTTCTATCCCTGCAGTTTTTTGTAAGGTAGGTAACATCGCTTCTGTTAATTTTTCATCATTATAGGTGATTGCTGTATTATTTTGAAACTCTATGGTAGCAGACCCTCCATATGTTTTTGCCAATCCTTCGGTCATCTCAGTCATACGTCTAATAATTAATGCTTTCATATCTGGGTCTAACGTACGTACGGTTCCTACCATTTCTGCACTTTCAGGAATAATATTAAAACGAACTCCAGCCGCAATTTTGCCAACAGTAATTACCGCCGGTTCTACGAGCAAATTAGATTCTCTACTAATTATAGACTGATACCCATCTATAATTTTTGCAGCGATATAAATGGGATCTACACCGCCCCAAGGCTGAGAGCCGTGTGTTTGTTTTCCTTTTACATTAACCACAAACCGTTCTACGGCAGCCATTGTACCTCCGGGTTTGTATCCAATAGTTCCTACGGGAGTCCCACTGTTAATATGTAATCCAAAAATAGCATCTACATCCGGATTTTTTAAGGCTCCTTCTTTTATCATTAATGCTGCACCACCTTCTTCTCCTGGTGGCGGACCTTCCTCTGCAGGCTGAAAAATAAATTTTACGGTACCTTTAATCTTATCTTTATTTTTTGATAAAATTTCTGCAACACCCATGAGTATCGCGATATGCGTATCATGACCACAAGCATGCATCACTCCAACTTCTTCTCCTTGAAACTCTCCTACAACTTCCGATTTAAAAGATAAATCATTCCGTTCCGTTACTGGTAAAGCATCAATATCCGCTCGTAACGCAACTACTTTTCCAGGGGTATTCCCTTTTAATACGCCAACAACTCCGGTTTTAGCAACTCCAGTTTGAACTTCTATTCCTAAAGACTTCAAATGTTTAGCTATTTTTTCTGCGGTTTTAAACTCCCTATTAGAAAGCTCCGGGTATTGATGAAAGTCTCTTCGCCAATCTATTACTTTCTGTTCTACTGATTTAAAATCTTTTTCTGAAACTGCGTTTTGAGCAAATGCGCAAAACCCAAAAAGCAGAAAACCTTTGAGTACAAGTTTATTCATATATTAAAATTTAATTAGTCTATAATCTTCATTCTGCAATAAAACAAGAGCGGTCATAGCTGACAAAGAAAGTTGAACTCCTTTGATCATTTCAGTCTTTTTTATCTTTCTTGAATTTGCAGACTGTCCGCATAAAATTAGTTGAACATCTGCCGCAAGTAAAGCCTTGATTAATGCTAAATTGGGATTTTTAGTACCATAACGTTCTTCATAAACTAAGTCTGTCAAGATATCTTTTGTAGCAGAACCATGAATAACTAATGCGGCTTTTAATTGTTTTTCAGGGACACCAGCTTGTGCATGCATATTTAAAAAGCGGGCACCAGTTTCAAGGTAAGGGTTAATTTTTGAATGTTCTTTAGGACTATTAGCTACGTCAAAAACCGCTTTGTACTCACCCTCTAAATCTACCTTAAAATCTGGGTTTTCTACGCTATAGACTGCTCCGAATTCTTTAATAACTGGCCCGGTAGCTTTTTCTTGTCCAAAACTTAAGTTTACTAGAATAATAGATAGAATTAGAGAATTTCGTATAGATTTCATGGTGATTTAAATAAAGTGTTGCATATTCAGAGGATATTATCCCATTATCTTCAAATATATTCAAAATGATTTTAGCGTTTAAGTTTTTTGTTTATAATTATTAGAAGCATCATTTTAGTATGCTAGCAATTATGGTTAAATTCACAGTTCCAAAAAATCAAAGAAAAAGCTGTTGGAAAACTATATAAATCAATTGAATGATGCTCAACGAGCACCAGTTTTACATAAAGACGGACCGTTAATTGTTATTGCGGGAGCGGGGTCTGGAAAAACACGGGTATTAACCTACAGGATAGCCTATTTAATGAGTCTAGGAATTGATTCCTTTAATATTCTTGCACTTACATTTACAAATAAGGCCGCCCGTGAGATGAAAGCCAGGATTGCTGCTATTGTAGGGAATACGGAAGCAAAAAACCTGATGATGGGAACATTCCATTCGGTTTTTGCTAGACTATTACGGTATGATGGTGACAAATTGGGGTATCCCAGCAACTTCACCATTTATGACACGCAAGATTCTCAGCGCTTAATAGCTTCTATTATCAAAGAAATGGGACTTGATAAAGATGTTTATAAATACAAGCAAGTCCAAAATAGAATATCATCCTATAAAAATAGCCTTATTACGGTAAGAGCTTATTTTAATGATGCCGAGATGCAAGAGGCAGATGCCATGGCTAAACGGCCAAGAATGGGAGATATTTATCAAAATTATGTAGATCGTTGTTTTAAGGCGGGAGCGATGGATTTTGATGATTTATTACTAAGAACCAATGAGTTATTAAATAAATTTCCTGAAGTTTTAGCAAAGTATCAAGATAGATTTAGGTATATATTAGTAGATGAGTACCAAGATACCAACCACTCGCAATATTTAATTATTAAAGCATTATCAGACAAATTTCAAAATATTTGTGTGGTAGGGGATGATGCGCAAAGTATCTATTCTTTCCGTGGTGCAAACATTAGCAATATTCTAAACTTTCAAAAAGATTATGATAATGTAATTATGTATCGCCTAGAACAGAATTACCGTTCTACCCGAAATATTGTAAATGCCGCGAATTCTATTATTGCAAAAAATACAAATCAATTAGAGAAAGTAGTGTGGACAGATAATGATGATGGTCCTGCTATAAAAGTACATAGAAGTCCTACGGATGCAGAAGAAGGTAGGTTTGTTGCTGGTTCAATTTTTGAAAACCGCATGCAACACCAAATGTCAAATGGTAGTTTTGCTGTACTTTATCGCACCAACTCACAATCAAGAGCAATAGAAGACGCTTTGCGTAAACGTGATATTCCATACCGCATCTATGGTGGTTTGTCTTTCTACCAAAGAAAAGAGATAAAAGATGTATTATCCTATTTACGTCTTGTAATTAATCCTAAAGATGAGGAAGCTTTAAAGCGTGTCATTAATTTTCCTGCAAGAGGGATAGGGATGAGTACTTTAGATAAACTTACGGTAGCAGCGAACCATTATGGTAGATCGATCTTTGAAGTTATTCAGAATCTAGATCGAATAAATTTAAAAATTAATGCCGGTACTAAAAGAAAACTAGTAGATTTTACCAACATGATTAAGAGTTTTCAAATCATGAATGAAACTACGGATGCTTTCGCGATTTCTGAGCATGTTGCTAAAAAATCTGGGTTACTTTTAGAATTTAAAAAAGATGGTACTCCAGAAGGTATTGCCAAAATGGACAATATTGAGGAGCTTTTAAACGGTATCAAGGATTTTGTTGAAGGACAGCGAGAAATTGCCGATGCTACAGGTAATATCAGTGAATTCTTAGAAGACGTTGCCTTAGCTACAGATTTAGATAATGACACTGGTGATGACGACAGAGTAGCTCTAATGACTATTCACTTAGCAAAAGGATTAGAGTTTCCGCATGTATATATTGTAGGGATGGAAGAAGATCTATTCCCGTCAGGCATGAGTATGAGTACTCGTAGTGAATTGGAGGAAGAGCGTAGGTTGTTTTATGTAGCATTGACTAGAGCTGAAAAACAAGCCTATTTAACATATACACAAAATAGATACCGTTGGGGGAAATTAATTGATGCTGAACCTAGTCGGTTTTTAGAGGAAATTGATGAGAAATTTATTGAAAACCTAACGCCGATAGAAAAACCAGCATACCGCTATAAATCTACCATTGATACGGATATTTTTGGTGAAGTTGATAAAAGTAAACTTCGTCAAATAAAACCTAAAAGCGGTATCCCGCCTAGCACAGCAAAACCAAACGAAAATCAGCTTAGAAAGCTTAGAAAATTAAAGCCAGAATTGGCGCAACCCATTGGAAATACGAATACTGTAGATCCCAATTTAGCAGAAGGAAGTTTAATTAATCATACCCGTTTTGGTCGGGGTACTGTTGTAAAAATAGATGGGATTGGTAATGACCGTAAGGCAGAGATTCAGTTTGATACTGCTGGCATTAAAAAATTACTGTTACGCTTTGCTAAATTAGAAGTACTAGGTTAATATTATATATTACTATTATGAAAATATATTTGAGTGTCCATATTCAGAGTAAAGAAGAAGCGCAACAAGAAGTAAAGGCTATTTTACAAAATTTAGTTGTACAAACGTTACAAGAGAAAGGTTGTATTCAATACACTTTACACCAAGGTATTGAAGATAATAACACTTTTGTGTTTTACGAAGTTTGGGAGAGTCAAGAAGCTCTAGATAAGCACAACAAAATGCCTTATATTAAAGAGTTAGCCGTTTTATTTGAGGATAAACTAGCTTCTGAATCCGTCTTAGTGAAATCAACACTAATAGCCTAATGACATTTAAAGCGCTTCACCATGTAGCTATAATTTGTTCAGATTACAACAAATCTAAAGCTTTTTATACGCAAATTTTAGGATTAGAAATACTGCAAGAAGTATACCGTGAAGAAAGAGACTCCTATAAGTTAGACCTCGCCATAAGCGAACATTATTGTATTGAATTATTTTCATTTCCCAATGTTCCTGAGAGACCTTCTTACCCAGAGGCATGCGGGTTGCGTCATCTAGCCTTTGAAGTAGCAGATATAGAACGCTCAGCAGCAGAACTTAAAGAGAAGGGGGTAGAAGTTGAAGCGATAAAAATAGACCCGTATACTGGAAAGAAATTCACCTTCTGTGCAGACCCGGATAATTTGCCTTTAGAGCTTTATGAACAATAACCTCTTAGTTTTTCAGCATGTAACTTTTTTAAAATCTTTAGATAACAATTCCATAAAGTTTTGCTAACCGTGGCGTCAGATAATAGTATCATTTTTGGATGAAAATTTACTATTTATGGCAACCAAGAACACTACGAGAAGAAATTTTATTCAAAAAGCATTATTAGCCTCTGGAGGCATCATCTTAGCTCCCAATTTTATTAGCTGTAAAAAAGACGATGACCTAATGGTTTCTGAGTTGGATACTAACCAACTAACTATCAAAAACTTCAATGAAGGTATTGCAAGTTTTGATCCAAGTAGTTCGTCTGTTATTTTATGGACGCGCTATGCGACTGCAAATGCTGAAATAGTTTGGGAATTAGCTACAGATGCCTCTTTTTCATCTATTTTAAGAAGCGGTAAAATTACTACAGAAGCATCAAGAGATAACACCTTAGCTATTGAAGTAACAGAGTTAGAAGAGCATCTGAAACTATATTATAGATTTGCCAACACCACAGATTTCGCAATATCTGTAGTAGGAGAAACCATAACACTTCCTGAAGACGCAACATCCATTAAACTTGCTGTTTGTTCTTGTTCTAACTACCAAGCGGGATTATTCACTTCGTATAATGCCATGGCAAAATCAGATGCAGATATTATTATACACTTGGGCGATTATTTTTATGAGTATGAAGCCGGAAGTTACGGATCTACGGCCGAGAATGCTTTTTTAAATCGGCAACATGAACCCGCAGGAGAAATCATCACTTTAGAGGATTATAGAACACGTTACAAACAATATAGATCCGATATAGATTTGCAATTAGCTCATCAAAAAAAACCTTTTATATGCATTTGGGATGATCATGAAATTGCTAATGACACTTATAAAGATGGTGCAGAAAACCATGATGACACCACAGAAGGAAGTTTTGAATTAAGAAAGCAAAATGCCTTACAATCTTACAGCGAATTTTTACCTTTTTCTCGAGTAAATAAAGAGAATAATAGCCTTATTTATAGAAGTATAAATATTGGCAATCTAGTGCATATGATGATGCTAGATACACGACTTATTGGAAGGGACAAGCAGTTAAATATATCTGATTACTTTACGGCAACAGGCTTAAATACAGAAGCCTTAGAAAGCGATTTAAATGCTACAACGCGGACAATTTTAGGATCTATACAAAAAGAATGGCTATTAAGTGAGTTAGCAGGTAGTAGCAGCAAATGGCAGGTACTTGGGCAACAAGTCTTAATGGGACAAATGTATATTCCTATTGCTATGCTAACTGCTTTCGGTGCAGCTAATTTTGGAGAAATATTAACGGAATTAGTTACTATAAAAACGAGAATGCAAAATGACGACCCTACATTAACTGCGGAGGAAAAGGCTAAAGTTCTTAACACAATTCCATACAACTTAGATGCTTGGGATGGTTACCCAGGAGATAGAGAGGAGATTTACCAAGCTTTGAATGGAAAAAAAATAATAACCTTCGCTGGTGACACCCATAACGCATGGAACAATACACTGTTTGATAAAAATGGAACGGAAGTAGGCGTAGAGTTAGCCACTTCTAGTGTTAGTTCTCCAGGTTTTGAAACGTACTTGGGTACTACAGATGCTGCATTTATCAGTGGCTTTGAGCAAGCATTAACAACATTAATAGATGGGTTAAACTATTTTGATGCCTCAAGAAGAGGGTATATGATGACTACATTTAATCAAACATCAGTAACCTCTGAATGGATTTATGTAGATACTATACTATCATCATCATACACCGCAACCGTAGGGCACAGCACTACATATTCTTAAGACAAGTTCTTATATAAGAGTTTAAAAATCCATTAGTAATTGCTAATGGTTTTTTTATTTTCAATAGCATTAGTATTACAACCAGTTGAATTAATAGTACCTGAATAAAAAATAGTACCTTTAATATACAACTTTAAATTATGGCTGAATTCATTAAAATATACCCTGAAAACCCAAATACCAAAGAAATAAAAAAGGTAATTCAGGTACTAAAAAAGGGGGGACTTGTAATTTACCCTACCGATACGGTATATGGTTTGGGCTGTGATATTACCAATACAAAAGCGTTAGAAAAAATAGCCAGAATTAAAGGAATTAAGCTAGAAAAAGCGAACTGGTCTTTCATCTGTGCCGATCTAAGTAATTTATCAGATTATGTTCGTCAAATAGACACACCCACTTTTAAAATATTAAAGCGAGCTTTACCAGGACCCTATACTTTTATACTACCTGGCAATAACAATCTTCCTAAAGAATTTAAAAAGAAAAAGACCGTAGGTATTCGTGTACCGGACAATAGCATCGCTAAAGCCATTGTAGAAGCTTTGGGCAACCCAATTGTATCTACATCTATACGGGATGAAGATGAGCTTTTAGAATACACGACAGATCCTGAGTTAATTTTTGAAAAATGGCAGAACCTTGTTGATTTAGTTATTGATGGGGGCTATGGTGACAATACCGCTTCTACCGTAATCGATTTATCTGAGGGCGAACCCCTTGTTATTAGAGAAGGTAAAGGATCTATTGATATTTTCTAAACGAAACTATTTCGATTTTGAGCATAAAAAAAGGCGACCAATTGGTCGCCTTTTGTATAATATGATATCAATTTCTTAGTTATTAATAGCTGGATCTTTCATTCCTTCTTCAATCATTTCATAGAACTGATCGATTTTTGGAAGAACAACAATTCGAGTTCTTCTATTTTTAGCTTTATCTGTTGTAGATAAAGGAACATAAGAAGATCTTGCTGCAGCAGTCATACGCTTAGGATCAACATTGTAATCGTTTTGTAAGATACGAACAACAGCAGTTGCACGTTTAGCACTTAAATCCCAGTTGTCTAATAAAATACCTTTTCTGTAAGGAACATCATCAGTATGACCTTCAACTAAAAATTCGAAATCTGGTTTATTGTTTACCACCTTAGCAACTTTACCTAAAACTTCTTTAGCTCTATTAGTTACATTATAACTACCGCTGCTAAATAACAATTTATCAGAAATAGATACGAAAACAACACCTTTTTCAACGCTAATTTCAATGTCTTGATCATCTAAATTACCAAGTACACCTTTTAAACTTTGTACTAAAGATAAGTTTACAGAATCTCTACGAGTAATAGCGTCGTTTAATTTTCTGATGGTTAAATCTTTTTCTTGTAAACTTTCTAAAGACTTCTCAAGGTTTTGAGCACCTTTAGATGATAAGGTAGTTAAATTACCCATGTTGTTTATTAAATCCTGATTGTTACTTTTTAAGAATGCATTTTGATCCTCTAAAGTTTTTAATCTTGAAGAAGCAGATGCTTTTTCTTCTAAACAAGTGTTTAATTTTACAGTTGCAGAGTTTAATAAATCTTGAGTTTCTTTACTTTTTGCCTCTAAGTCGGCATATTTTTTTTGTGACACACAAGAGGATAATAATAAAGTAACCCCTAAACAGCCTAAAATGATTTTGTTCATAATTATTAATGCTTAAATTAATTTGTTAATTCATAGCAAAATTATACAAAAAGCGATACGTTAACATTTCGCTTTCGTTAATGTTTTACTAAATTCTTAAACTTTCTGTTATGATATACGAAGTGAGACCATACAATGGACTTCACTGTATAATAATTAGGCATATATTTCGTTTTCTCTCGCTTTTTAAAAATTTTCGAAAAGTTTACATAAAAGCTTAAATGCGCTTTCAATATAGCGAAACAATGACTGAATTTTCCTTGAAAAATAAACCGTATCCCAGCAACACCATCTAAAAGCAATCGGAAAAATATAATGGGAAATGCTTTTTTACGCGGTAAATTTTTAGTGATAGAGTACAAGGAATTTCTAAAGTTTAAAAATGTTTTCTTCGGATTCATGTTACTCAAGGTAGAACCTCCTAAATGATATATCTTAGAAGTACCTACATAAAAAATTTTATATCCATGATTATGTGCCCGCCAACATAAATCTACTTCCTCTTGGTGTGCAAAATAATCTTCATCAAATCCTTTTAATTCCTTAAAAACGGCACTCTTAATAAATAAACAAGCGCCTGTTGCCCAAAAAATTTCTTTGACATCATCATACTGACCTTTGTCTTTTTCCAGCGCTTGAAAAATTCGACCTCTACAAAAAGGATACCCTAGCTGATCTATAAAACCTCCAGCAGCACCAGCATACTCAAAATATTCTTTGCGTTTATAATCTAAGATTTTAGGTTGGATAATGGCAACTTCCGGATGTTCGTCAAAATGGTTTAAAATGGGTGTTAACCAATTCTCAGTAACTTCGACATCAGAATTCAGTAAACAAAAGATATCCGCCTCTACATGTTGTAAAGCATCATTATAACCCTTTGCATAACCTCCATTGCTATCATTCTCAATGATTTTTACTTCAGGATAGTTTTTTCTAATAAATGCAATTGAATTGTCTGTTGAAGCATTATCAGCCACATAAATTGCGGCGCCTTTGGAAAAATTTTGAACGGAAGGTAGAAATTGTTCTAATAATTCTTCTCCGTTCCAATTAAGTATAACAACTGCAATTTTCGACATTAACTAAGTACCAAACTAATTTGCTGGATATTTTTTCAATTAAGAACAGCTAGTACAACAAAGTACGATAGTGTTACGATTATTTTTGAAGTTCACAAATTAACGGCTAAATTCAGGAATATCACGCAAAAAAGCATACTTTTCTTTCTGAAAATCCATTTCGCAGTAAAAATGGGACAAGCCATTTGTTACCATTAAATATTCTGCTTGAAGCTGCATGTTATACCTGGCAATTTGATCAAAAACAGTTTGAGTGATGTTGATTTCTGGAGCTTTGCATTCTACAAGTACTTTTATAGTTCCATCAGAATTAAAAATAACCACATCATATCGTTTCACCAAGCCGTTAACTTTTAATTGCTTTTCAACATTTACAAGACTTAAAGGATACTTTTTTTCTGTAATTAGGTAATGTACAATGTGTTGTCTCACCCATTCTTCTGGCTGTAGAACCACAAATTTTTTACGGACAACATCAAAAATATAGACTTTATTTTCGCTATTTTTGAATCGAAAGTCATAAGCAGGAAAATTCAATACTTGCATGGCACAAATTTGATGATTTTTTCTGAATGGATGAAGTAAAAAAGATTGTTAGCGATATAAAAGCACGGAAGATAAAGCCCATTTATTTTCTGATGGGGGAAGAGGCATATTACATTGATAAGCTTTCCGAATATATTGAGAACAATATTCTTGCTGAAGAAGAACGTGGTTTTAATCAAATGACGTTGTATGGAAAAGATGTTACTATAGATGATATTATAAGCAATGCCAAACGCTATCCCATGATGGCGGAGCATCAAGTAATTATTGTAAAAGAAGCACAACATTTATCTAGAACCATAGATAATTTAGCTGCCTATGCTGACAATCCACAACCTACAACGGTTTTGGTGATTTGTTACAAATATGCCAAACTAGACAAACGCAAGAAAGTATATAAAGCCGTGCAAAAAGCAGGTGTACTTTTTGAAAGTAAAAAATTATATGAGAATCAAGTTTCTGATTGGATCCGAAAGGTACTAGCGGGTAGTGGATACGGAATAACTCCTAAGGCTGCTATTCTTCTTGTAGAATTTCTAGGAACAGATTTGAGCAAGATTAATAATGAGTTGGAAAAACTGAAATTAGTAATTCCAAAAAGCCAAGAAATTACGCCTCAAGCTATTGAAGAGAATATAGGAATTAGTAAAGACTACAATAATTTTGAGCTAAAGAAAGCATTAGGAGAACGTAACGTGCTAAAAGCTACACGTATATTAAATTATTTTGCACAAAATCCTAAAGACAATCCGTTTGTCTTAACGGTTACCTTGCTCAATAGTTTTTTTACACAACTTCTACAATATCATGGACTGAAAGATCACAATCCAAAAACAGTCGCTAGTGCCTTAGGGATAAGTCCTTACTTTGTTGGAGAATACCAAACTGCAGCAAAAAATTACCCTATGAAAAAAGTAAGTATGATTATAGCGCACCTGCGTGAGTTGGATGTAAAGGGCAAAGGAGTAGGAGCAAGTTTATCACAAGAAGACCTTCTAAAGGAGCTTCTTGTGAGAATTATGTAATTATTTTCTATCGAAACTATATTTTCCTGGGCCTACGAACATAATAACCAAAAAGAACGTAAGATAAAGGAGCGCTAGTTCTTTTGTTGCTAAAGGATCCGATCCATGCTTAATAAAAGCTGCTACCCCCATAGTTATGGCTGCAGGTAATGCGGCCCATCTAGTTTTAAAACCTAAAATTATCAATATAGGGCATACTAACTCTCCAATAACAGCCAAAAATAATGAAGGAGCTTCACCTATACCAATAGGGTCTGAAAACTTCATTTTGCCAGCAATTAAATTTTGAAATTTTGGAATACCATGTATTGTTATCATCATAACAGAAGGAACTATGCGAAGTAACGCCAGTCCTATTTCATTAAATAGTTTTTTTTGCATCGTAATATTGGGGATAATTTTAATTAAAAGTAACAATAATTTATTACTATATTAAAAATTAGCTTCAGTTTTTGACCAAACGTGCTTCTATTGTTTCTAATTATTTAAAAATGTAAATAAAATCAATAAATATGTAAGAAAATTCTATTTATTTATAAACACGTTATCTTAATTTAGAAAATTTCACAGGGTTTGCTTCATGCATAATACCATAAATCTTCTCAAAAATATCTTCTGCATTTGGCTTAGAAAAATAATCACCATCTGTAGCATAAGCAGGTCTATGTGCTTTGGCTGTTAATGTTTGAGGTGCACTATCTAAATATTTATAGCCTTCTTGGTTCTCAACTATTTCTTGAATTAAATAAGCTGAACAACCTCCAGGCATGTCTTCATCAACGACAAGTAATCTATTAGTTTTCTTTACACTCTCCACAACATCTTTATTCACATCAAAAGGAAGCAAGGTTTGCGCATCAATGACTTCTACATCAATATCTACTTCATTAAGCTCTTGAGCAACTTGCATTACTATTCGCAATGTAGAACCATAAGAAACCACCGTAAGATCTGAGCCTTCTTTTACGGTTTCAACGATACCAATAGGAGTACAAATTTCCCCTAAATTAGTTGGCAACTCTTCTTTTAAGCGATATCCATTTAAACTTTCTATAACTATAGCCGGTTCGTCACTTTTCATTAGTGTATTATAAAAACCCGCAGCCTTCACCATATTACGAGGAACTAGAATATACATTCCCCTTAAAAGATTAATAATTCCTCCCATTTGTGAACCTGAGTGCCATATTCCTTCCAAACGATGTCCACGAGTTCTTATAATTAAAGGCGCTTTTTGTTTCCCAACTGTTCTGTAGAGTAGGGTAGCCAAATCATCACTTAAGGTTTGAAGTCCGTATAATAAGTAGTCTAAATATTGAATTTCAGCGATAGGACGTAACCCTCTCATTGCTAGTCCAATTCCTTGGCCTACTATGGTTGCTTCGCGAATACCGGTATCTGCGATTCTTAATTCCCCAAATTTTTTCTGTAGCCCTTCTAAACCTTGATTTACATCACCTATAGCTCCAGTATCTTCTCCAAAAATTAGCGCTTCAGGATTATTTGTAAAGAGCTTATCAAAATTCTCCTTTAATATGATTCTTCCGTCTACTTTTTCAGCTTCTGAATCGTAAACTGCTTTTACCTCTTTAATACTTAGCGCATTGTTTGGTAGCTCACTATATAAATGAGAACTGAATTTTGGTTGTACCTCTTTGTAATAGCGATCTATAAATGCTATCAATTCATTTTTAGCGTTGGTATCTTCTCCTATTAAATAACGTAATGCTCTTCTTGCCTTTGATGCAATATCTTTTTTGATAGGCTCATCAATAGCAATTAAATCGTTCTTAATTCGCGTAATAAATACTTTATTTGGACTGCTTCCTGAAACTTTATCCAATAAAGCAAGTAATTCTTCTTTAGCGGCTCTATGTGAGTCCAAGAACTCATTCCAAGCTTCTTTCTTTGCTGTTCTAACGTTTTTACGAATGTCTTTTTCTAATACTTTTAACTCATCGTCTGTAGCGATACCTATTTCAAGAATCCATTCTCTAAAACGTTTGTTGCAATCATTTTCTCGCTCCCACTCTAAGCGTTCTTCGCTTTTATACCTTTCATGAGAACCTGAAGTTGAGTGCCCTTGTGGTTGTGTAAGTTCTTTAACGTGAATTAAAACAGGTACATGTTCTTCTCTTGCAATATCTGCAGCATTTTCATAGGCGTGAATTAATGCCGTATAATCCCAACCATTTACGATTAATATTTCATACCCTTTGGCTTCTTCGGTACGTTGAAAACCTTTTAGTATTTCAGAAATGTCTTCTTTTGTAGTTTGATGTCTTGCATGAACGGATATTCCGTAATTATCATCCCAAACACTAATAACCATAGGAACTTGTAATACTCCTGCCGCATTGATAGTTTCAAAAAAATGCCCCTCACTTGTACTGGCATTTCCGATGGTTCCCCATGCTACTTCATTTCCGTTCTTAGAAAAATTGGTAGTATCTATACCTTCAACGTTTCTATATATTTTAGATGCTTGTGCTAAACCTAGAAGTCTAGGCATTTGGCCTGCAGTAGGTGAAATATCTGCGCTACTATTTGTTTGAGCAGTTAAATCTTTCCAAGTCCCATCTTCATTTAAACTAGGTGTCACAAAGTGCCCACCCATCTGCCTACCAGCAGACATTGGTTCTTTTTTAATATCTGTAGTGGCATATAAGCCATGAAAGAATTGCTTTGCATTTAAATGCCCCAAGGCCATCATAAATGTCTGATCTCTGTAATATCCGCTTCTAAAGTCACCATTTTTAAAAGACCGTGCCATTGCTAGTTGTGGTAATTCCTTACCATCACCAAAAATTCCGAATTTTGCTTTACCCGTAAGTACTTCTCGTCTTCCTAACAAACTACACTCCCTGCTTAATACAGCGATTTCATAATCATTAAGAATTTGCTCCTTAAAGTCTTCAAAAGAAATGTCGTTATTGTCTTGCAGATTTACTTTCATCGTTAGAATTTCATTTTCGCAAAAATATCAAAACAGATTGAATTTTGCAATCTATAAATCGTTACAAATACTAAAGAATTTTTAAATTTTAGTAAATATTCAATAATTGATTTATCAAATTCGTAATTAAAATCGTCTATTATGAGAATTTAATAAAGATTTAGAACCATTTTCTAGTAATAAGTCGCGTAAGTGTTCTTGGACTTAAGGTTACTATAAATCGTATTTTCTGACTATAATCTGGTTGCGCCACTTCCCATCCATTATTGGAATATAACGGAAAATAGAGCTCAAAATAATCTGTCACTAAATTTAGGCGCACACCTGAATCATATACAAAACGAGCGTTCTCATTCCTATTTTTAGTCAATCCCAGATCACCGTACAACTCTATCCAGCGCCACACACTGATACTTGTGTTCGTTGTTACTAAAAAATCATTAGCAAATGGGTTCGATAATTTAGATTTAAACCCACCTTCAGCAATAACTAGTTGTTGGCTATATAAACCGGAAGATTCTGACCTCCCTAAATAATTATAATCAAATAAATAATCTGTAGGACGATCTAATGCAAAACTATAAAAATCCGTATTACTTGTATTGGAGATAAATTTACCTGCAAAAAAACGAGTATTCAGTTGCATGTTATTCGCAAAGAGTTTTCTATACTCAAAATTAAAGGCTATTTTACTAAAATTACCGGCGTATTGGGCATCTGCAAACCAAGAATAGTAATCAATTATTCCGTTTTTAAAACTACCATATCTTGCATTTAAAACACTGTAATCAGGAGTAGTTTCCAGTTCTTCAATATTTTCATCTAATGATCTGTAGATATTTACGTATCTAATGTTTAAAAAATCTCTCTTATTAGATCTGAAATCATCTGGACGCCAACCAAAACTTACCGCTGGTGTTATTGATACATACCTAGAATTCTCTTGAAAATGATAGGTTGATCCACTAAGGCTATAATTAGATAAATAAAATCCCGTCTTATTATGATACTTTCTAAACTTAAAGCCTGCCGAACCTACCAGTGATCTTTCTTTAAAAGCATAGGCCGGAGATATGTCAAACAGAAACGGGCGCTCTAAAAATGTTTTATTGTAAATACGCATGGCCGGAGTAATACCATCATAAATGTTAAAACGTATCGTAGGCACATAAAAGATTTGATTGTAAAAAGGGTCTTCTGTATCCTTGAAAAACTGAAATTTTAATTTTTTATTACTAGATAAGAATCCGCCTAAAGATTTCCAGTTATCTCTTTGATTAAACTCTGGTATTTTTTGGTCGTAATTAAGAACTAATTTATCTTCCCCATTTTGTGGGATATAAAATGTTTTGGTACTGTCTATTCCTGTAAACCAATATTTAGAAACTACAGAATCTTTTTGCAGTCCAAACATTGAAATAGGCACATTGGTACCACTCTTATTTTTTAAGGTAACCCCCAAAGAATCCCCCACTTTTACAACTTTCTTAATTTTAAAATCAATGCGATCATTTGTTGTCACATACTCATCTAAGAACCAAGAAATATCTTTGTTTACATTATTTGCTAAGATGCGTTCAAAATCCTGTGAGGATACTGGTCTTAATTTATAATTAGCATAAAAATCCTTAATACTCTCATCTACTTTTTCCTTGCCGACGTAATTAGCTAGAAAAGATAGCCCTGCACCCGCCTTATAACGGTTCCCAATTTTATGGTTGTATTTTATTAAAGAATCATTGGGTGTTATTAAAGGTTGATCTATATTTTTTCTTGCAGCATACATATAGAGTAGGGGATATTGCTCCTCAAATTTCATTTTTGCAAGGTTAAAATTTTTGAAGCCCCAAATCGTTGATAATTTCCCTAATAATTTTTGATCTGGATAGTTCTCCTCTACATAGGATATCATCATGTAATTAATCAGCGCATCCATCACCCAGCGTTCTTTTCTTGGATCTAGAAATAAGGTTTCGTTAAAAAAGTTATTCAATGCTGTTTTCAGATACTTTAATTCAAATTGAAACTGATTATCGTAAGGGCGTACAAATGAAGGTAGCTGATTTAATCCATATAACGGATCTTTATTATAATCTATAGTACTTACTACTAATTCTGTGTGAGGATAGCTCCCTAAATGCTTATAAATGTATTCAGAAACTTTATCTATAGCTATAGTTCTAGATATTTCATCAAATTTAGATACATTAATATCAGTAACTACTGTAGCGTAATCTGTAATGTGCTTGGTAAAGTAAGAGGTAGGAGATAAAATTAAACTACAGCTTTTTCTATAGTCTCCTCTTAAGTTGAGCTCTTTATAGGTTTCTTTTTTAATTTCGTTTTCTTTTTCAAAATTAGAAATTACAAAAAGATTATTTGGAAGTGTAAGCATTACATCTGTATTTGTAATACCCGTGTATAGATCTTCTAAATCTTTATTGGAGTATAAATGCCATGAACCGTCATACACCGCTGGTGTTAAGTACCAATCTCTTAAGTAATATTCGCCCTTAGTATTGTATCCAAAGAGGGTGAATTTATTTTGCGGAAGTTTCACCTGATAGGTCATTGAAAACGTAGCATACTCGTCAGGCCCGATAGGCTTGTTTAATTCTAGCTTTAGAATATCGCTTTCTGGAGTATGTTCCCAATTAATTACAGAAAACTTCTCATCTATAATGCTATAGATTTTTGTATAACCCCGTTCCTCATCTTTTGCTAAATGAAAATTCTTTTTAAACTCTTCTTGGAATCGTTTTGCTAGGGGTGTTTTCTTGTTACTATAGGCATTAGCCCAATCGTTAAAATACAGAACCTCTAAAGTATCTTTGGAACTATTATGAAATTTAAACTCTTGTATGATGTTCAGCGTTTTATCCTGATCATTCAGTTTTGCAGTAACTTTATTGTAATGTTGACATGAAACTTTACTGAATGCCAAAAGGCATACAGTAAAATTCAACACCGCAATTAAGAAATTAAATTTCCTTATCCGCATATACTTAATTAAAAGTTTGGACTGTGTAAATGTCCTTTGTAGAAAGAATCTATAATATCTACTACTTCTTCTTTTGTATCTACAATTTTAATTAAATCTAAGTCTTTCTCACTAATGGTAGCCATGGTAAGCATGGTGTTTCTAATCCAATCCATTAAGCCACTCCAAAATTCCGTTCCTACTAATATAATTGGGAATTTCTCAATTTTATTGGTTTGGATTAAGGTAATTGCTTCAAAAAGTTCATCTAATGTACCAAAGCCTCCTGGCATTACCACAAAACCTTGACTATATTTTACAAACATCACTTTACGAACAAAGAAGTAATCAAAGTCTAAACTTTTATCGCTATCGATATAAGGATTGTCATGCTGCTCAAATGGTAAATCAATATTTAAACCTACAGAAGTTCCTCCGGCTAAATTAGCTCCACGGTTACCAGCTTCCATAATACCTGGGCCTCCTCCAGTAATAACACCATAACCAGCTTCTGCAATACTTTTAGCGACTTCAATAGCTAATTGGTAATATTTATCTTCTTCTTTAGTTCTTGCTGACCCAAATATGGAAACACAGGGCCCGATTTGACTCATTTTTTCAAATCCGTTTACGAATTCACCCATTATTTTAAATAAGGCCCAAGAATCATTTGTCTTTATCTCATTCCAACCCTTATGATGTTGTTCTTTTCTCATTCTATCTTTATAATCTTTATTACTATGCTTATATTTTAATCTTTTTACTGCTTATTCTACTATTCACAAACCTAATTCTTTTCTGAGAAACTTTGCCGTATAACTCTTTTTATCTTTGCATACCTCTTCAGGTGTTCCTTTTGCAACGAGCTTACCGCCACCTTTACCACCTTCATAGCCTATATCTATAATGTAATCTGCCATTTTTATAACATCCATGTTATGTTCTATGACCAGGATAGTATTCCCTTTATCTACTAAACGCTCCAAAACTTCCATTAAGACTCTAATATCTTCAAAATGCAAGCCTGTTGTTGGTTCGTCTAATATATAAAAAGTATTGCCAGTATCTCTTTTGGAAAGCTCTGTTGCTAATTTAATCCGTTGCGCTTCTCCACCAGAAAGTGTTGTAGACTGCTGTCCTAAAGAAATATAGCCTAAGCCTACTTCTTTAATAGTTTTAAGTTTTCTGTGTATTTTAGGAATCAATTCGAAGAAATCTACTGCTTCATTGATTGTCATTTCCAAAACATCTGCTATAGACTTACCTTTATACCTAATCTCTAAAGTTTCTCTATTAAAACGTTTTCCATTACATGTTTCGCATTCTACGTAGACGTCTGGCAGGAAATTCATTTCAATAACACGCAAACCACCACCTTGACAGGTTTCACAACGGCCACCTTTTACGTTAAAACTAAATCTTCCTGGTTTGTATCCGCGAATAGCCGCTTCTGGAGTTTTGGTGAAAAGAGAACGAATTTCGCTAAAAACGCCTGTGTATGTCGCAGGATTTGAGCGTGGAGTTCTTCCAATGGGAGATTGATTAATATCAATAACCTTATCAATATGCTCTAATCCCGTTATTTTCTTATATGGCATTGGTTTTTTTACCCCATTGAAGTAATAGGCATTCATGATAGGGTAGAGTGTTTCATTTATTAAAGTAGATTTTCCACTTCCCGAAACACCTGTAACACCAATTAATTTTCCTAAAGGAAAACTTGCAGTTACATTTTTTAGATTATTACCAGTACAACCAGATAAGGTGATTTTTTTGCCATTTCCTTTTCTGCGTTGCTTAGGTACTTCAATTTGTTTTTTACCGGAAATATAATCTGCCGTCAGCGTATTGAAATTTTTAAGATCTTCCGGTTTCCCTTCTGATATAATTTCTCCACCATATTTTCCCGCTTTGGGACCAATATCTATGACATGATCTGCACGCTCAATCATATCTTTATCATGCTCAACCACAATCACAGAATTACCTAAATCCCTCAGGGCTTCTAATGATTTTATCAAACGCTCATTGTCACGTTGATGTAATCCGATACTAGGCTCATCTAAAATATACAATACACCCACTAATTGAGAGCCTATCTGTGTGGCTAAACGTATACGCTGTGCTTCACCACCAGAGAGCGATTTGGAGCTTCTATTTAGAGATAAATAATCTAAACCAACATCCAATAAAAATTGAACTCGAGTGCTGATTTCTTTAATAATTTCTTCTGCAATTTTGAGTTGATTACCTCCAATTTTCTTAGGCAGCTTTTTAAAGAATTCTGCTAATTCAGAAATATCTAAATGCGCTAATTCTGCAATATTCTTTTCATCAACTTTAAAATTTAAAGACTCTTTACGTAAACGAGAACCATCGCAAGTAGGGCAGGTAATCTTGTCCATATACTCTTTTGCCCAACGTTTAATAGAAGTAGAATCGGCTTCATTAAATTGATTGGTAATAAAATTAGATATCCCTTCATAATCAATTTTATAAGTACGCTTAACACCTAGTGTTTTGGAATCTAAATCAAAACTCTCTACCGTACCGTTTAAAAGTACATTGATAGCTTCTTGAGAAATTTTTTCAATAGGAGTGTTGATATCAAATTTATACCGTTGGCCAATGGTATCTATTTGCTTAAAAGCCCAAGAACTTTTATACTCTCCAAGAGGAGCAATACCACCTGCTTTAATCGTTATTTTTTTATTTGGAAAAATCTTCTTTTCATTTACCTGATAGACATGTCCTAAGCCACTGCAATGAGAACACATCCCTTTTGGAGAATTGAATGAAAATGTATTAGGCTCTGGATTAGGATAAGAAATACCTGTAGTGGGACACATTAAATCTCTACTGAAATAACGTGCAATTTTCTGTCCTTCTTCTAAAACCATTAGTACATTCTCACCGCTATACATAGCCGTGTTTATCGTTTCTGATAATCGCTTATCAAAATCTTCTGTATCAATAACTTTTAATCGGTCTATTACTATTTCAATGTCGTGCACCTTATAACGGTCCACTTTCATGCCTTTGGTAATATCTACGACTACGCCATCTACGCGAACTTTTACAAAGCCTTGTTTTGCTATTTGTTCAAATAATTCTCGGTAATGCCCTTTTCTAGATTTGATAACAGGCGCCAGAATATTAATTTTCTTCTGGTCATAATCTTTTTTTATTAAACTCCGAATTTGATCGTCACTATAACTCACCATTTTCTCTCCAGTATTATAACTGTATGCATCTCCTGCACGAGCATATAATAATCGTAAAAAATCATAAATTTCGGTAATAGTACCTACGGTAGATCGCGGTGATTTAGAAGTAGTTTTTTGCTCAATGGCAATTACCGGAGATAAACCATCTATCTTATCCACATCTGGGCGCTCTAAGCCTCCAAGAAACTGTCTTGCATAGGCCGAAAAGGTTTCTATATATCTTCTTTGCCCTTCTGCATAAATAGTGTCAAATGCTAAGGATGATTTACCACTTCCTGAAAGCCCTGTGATGACCACTAACTTTTCTCGAGGGATTGTAATGTCTATATTTTTAAGGTTATGAACGCGTGCGCCTTTCACCTCTATATTCTCTTCGTAATTTATCATTTTCTTTTTCTGCAACTACAAAAATACAATTTTGATAGTTAATTTTATAACTGGCTATATTTAGTTTTTTGTGATTTGAAAAGCTTAACATAAATTAGCATTTCAAACTTTCAATTTTAATAATTATGCAAATATTAGGAATCGGTTCAAGAATAAAACATGCGGAATATGGACTTGGTGCTGTTACCAATGTAACTTCAAAACATTACTGGGTTACTTTCATGGAAAACGGATTAGAAACAATAGACATAAATGCTGATTTTGAGGTAATTGAAGCTTTAGAAGATGATGTGGATACCATTAGTTTTTCTGAAGTAGAACAATCTCTGATTTCAATTTTAAGAAAATGGAGTGATGCCAGTTCTATTACACCTATTGCTGATAAATGGCGTGGAGGAACCATTGCCCTACAACCAGGAGACTCTAGTATGAGTGACAAAATAGTGCCTATTGATACCTTTTTTCATAAAATAGTCATGGTTCGTGACCGTATTAGGGTAATGGAACAAAAAATAAATGCAAGCAAGAATCTCGATGATCAAGAAAAAATTGATCTACAACAATACATTACTAGAATATATGGAAGCTTAACCACATTTAATGTACTGTTTAAAAATCAAAATGATCATTTTGTGGGCGATAAATCTAAATAACTAAAAGCATACATCTGTTCGTATTAAACGATAATGTAATTTGCTAGGACACTGCTTTTTTCTCACTCAAATATTTCCAGTAGCGCTTTGGCACATGCTGTGTATGCAACTTTAAATTAACTCTTGAAGCAATATTCGTACTTTTAAAATAGTTGTTCCATAAATCCTGAAACTCATATTCTTCGTCTGTAAAAACACTACTTTTTCTCGTTTTATTGTTATGAATTTCTGCCATATCTAAGGTAATGAACTCAACGGTGTCTAAATTATAATAGATGCCGTATTTGCGTTTTACATCATAAATAATCCATTGCTGGTCTGCGTACCTGCTTTTAAAATGTTTAGAAATTAAGGGTAGCACATCAAAATCTGGCTCTATATTAGAAAAATAGATAGCATCTTTTGTTAGTTGAAATCGGACGAATGCCTCCATGCGATGTTTTTCTCTTCCTACAGATTTAGCAAGTTGACTTATTTTTAAAACAATATCATCAGAAAAATTAAGATGCAAGAGTTCTGTTTCTGAAAACAATTTTTGAATATACCGATAGAGTAGTAGCTCTATTCCTTTTGTTTCACTAAGAAAAGCAAAGTATATATTCTTAATGGCTGTATTATTCTTTTTCTGAATGCCATTCCAAACCCGCTTTGATTTTAAAACATCCGTATAAACTAATTCTGCATCAGAAAATAAACCACTTTGTGCGCTTTCCTCTTTCTGAAAATCTGCAATAGTTAACTTCTGCTCAAAAGCTTGAAAAACAGCTGTTAAGTATCCGTTAAAACTTCCATCGTAAACTAAAATTTTTGCTTCGTTCATACTATATAATTTATTTTATATCCTGACTTGGAACCTACTAAACGGGACTATCCATTTCTTTTATCACGGTCCGATCAATGGTGTTTTCTGGTGCATTTCGTCTAGTAAACAACCTGTTAAACTTCCTTCTAAGAGCCCTTTTTAGGCTGCTTTTAAATGCAATCATGCCATATCCAAAATTTAGAATTGTATTTCGTCTTTTTTCTAGAGAAGACCATGATTGTTTCATAATGCCGTGGTTTGCTATGGTTGGTTTGGTTGCGCTCATTTTGAACTAATTGAATAAGGATAATTGTGAGCTATAATTATTCCTGAACTTTCCCTGAGAATTTTGAAGAATTAATCCTTTTATTTGAATGGCTTGCAAATCCTTATGAGCATAATCATTACCACTACACACCATAAAATATTTAGCCCGGTTTAAGGCTACTCCAATTTTCTTAAGATGATCAAATGTTAGTTTTCTATATTTTCTAGCATTGATGATTTTATATACAGAATTCATTCCTAAACCGGGAATTCTTGCTAGCATTCTAGGTTCTGCAGTATTTACATCTATAGGAAACTGTGACAAATTACGCAAAGCCCAACTTAATTTAGGATCCACATCTATATCTAAATTTGGATGTGTATCATTCAAAATTTCTTTAACACCAAAGCCATAAAAACGAAGCAACCAATCTGTCTGATACAATCTATTTTCGCGCAGCATAGGTACTTGTGAACCTATAGCCGGGAGCCTACTATCATCTGCGACGGGTACATAGCCTGAATAATACACCCGTTTCATGTTGTAGTTTTTGTAATAATGTGTTGCCGAGTACATAATATCTTTGTCTGATTCTCCTGTGGCACCTATAATCATTTGTGTACTTTGGCCCGCAGGAGCATATATTGGCGTGCTTTTAGTAATCTTTTTTTCCGCTTTGTAAATCAGAATTTCGTTCTTGACTTTTAACATGGGCTTCGTAAAGTCTTCGTGCTTTTTATCTGGAGCTAATAATTTTAAACCAGAAATGGTTGGCACCTCTATATTCACTGATAATCGGTCTGCATATAAGCCAGCTTCATACATTAATTCATCACTTGCTCCAGGAATAGATTTAAGATGAATATAACCGTTAAAATTCTCTTCTAATCTTAATTTCTTAGCCACGGCCACCAAACGCTCCATGGTATAATCAGGACTTTTAAAAATTCCTGAGCTCAAAAAAAGTCCTTCTATATAATTACGGCGGTAAAAATTAATAGTAAGATCTACGGCTTCTTGAATTTTAAAAGCGGCTCTTTTTATATCATTGCTTTTTCTGGTCACACAATAGGCACAATCAAAAATGCAATGATTAGTGAGCAATATCTTCAAGAGCGACACACAACGTCCATCTTCCGTATAGGTATGACAAATACCCATACCCGTACTATCACCGAGACCTTTATTTTTATTCCCCCTAGTACTTCCACTACTAGAGCACGAGACATCGTACTTTGCCGCATCGGCCAAAATATTTAATTTTTCTTTTATTCTTTCGAAAGACATAGTTCAAATTGTAATTACTCCAAAATTATGGAAATATACCTAAATATGGAATTTTTCCATAAAATATTTTGGATTATATCCAAATTGCGTATATTTGGCTTATTACGAAAGGATTATGGAAAACGAAATTACCCTGAAACGCTTTATAGAAATTAGGAGAGACTTAGGTTTCACGCAAACTGAATTTGCGGTTTTGATTGGTGTGTCTAACACTACGGCAGATATAGAACGCGGAAGAACCAAGCTTTCTGGTAAAGTCGTTACAGAGCTTTTAAAGCAATTTAAAATTAATCCGTTGTGGTTGTTTGGAGAAAGTGATTCTAAATATATAGAAACTTCTCATACCAGTGTAATTCCTAAAGTAGTTACTGTAGATTCTGCAGATCGCGAAAATATGGTTTTAGTGAATGCTAAAGCAGCAGCCGGTTATCCACAAAATATTGCTGATACAAGTTGGTATCAACAATTACCAGCATTTGATTTGCCTATACCTGAATTTAGAAATGCTACCTACAGAGGTTTTCAAGTAGAAGGTGACAGTATGTTGCCTAATTTAAGACCAGGGGAGTGGGTACTCGCAAAAGCTATTGAACATATTGATGATGTTACGCCTAACAAAATTTATGTAGTAGTACTTCAAGATGCCGTTTTGGTGAAAAAAGTAATTAAAAAACCAAACTCGAATAATGTTACTTTAGTTTCTTTAAACGAAAACTATCCGCCTTATGAAATCAAACCTTTTCAAATTCAAGAAATTTGGCAGGTTAATAGTAAGATTACTTTTGGTGTAGATGCAACCACAGAAACAGGCCTATTAAGACAATTACAAGAATCTATGGAAGAACTAAAAAGCCAATTACGGGTTCAGAACTAGAATCCCCTATTCATAAACACACTTATACGAAGTATCTTCTGTCACTCTTACATCAAAAGAACTACTGGCATCCACTTTAAACGTTTGGTAAGGAGTATAGGTACTCCAAACTGTTGCGTCTTTTAATTTTACTTCCATACTGCCGGAAATTACCGTCATATATTCTACTGTTGTGGTTCCGAACGTATAAGCTCCAGGAGCCATTACTCCAACAGTAGCCCTGCCTTCTGAATTTTTAAAAGCAATGGAAACAACCTTTTCTTCGAAATATGTATTTGTCTTAAACATAATATAGCGCTAAATTAAAAAGTAAAACTAAGTACAAATAGTGGAATAGAAATCATATTCACAAAGACCTCTTCTTTTGTGGTAATTTAATTATTCTTTGGGTTTCTTCGCTGATTGCTGAATTTCTTTAAGTCGTTGCTTACGTGCTTCTTTCTCGTCCCGGAGCTTATTAATTTTACGATTCATAAGCTTGGTATGTTTCGCTTTATTCTTTGTATTTTTTTCTTTTCCTTTTTTTGACATAAGTTTTAATTGTATGCTCTAACTTCTCCCATACTTAATGATACAGGACCAATTTTATGAGAAGTAGGCAAAAGAACACCATTTTCCATAGTTTTCCAATTATCCCAAGTAGCTTCTAAACCGCCAATAGGAATAATTTTCACCCACATTTTGTAGCTTGTAGGCATTCCGTTTTCTTTTAATTTCCAGACATAAGAATCTCCAGGAGTGGTACCGCCAGAATTATAGGTAATCATTAAGCCTTGTGTCCCATCATCTAAAGTTACTAAGCTTCTGCTTGTGCCTTCATCAAAAATTTTAAAAGGTGCAACCAACCAAAAAGAATCATTATTAAAATAATCTGTGGCCGTGGTTATCAACTTTGTTTTTTCCGTACCAATAACTTTTGCTCCATTTTCAAAAACTTCACTCAAAGCAGGCGTATTTAAGTTCAATAAAACCTTGTATTGCGCCCAAATAACGGTTACATGACCTACTTCTTTGTCCCATGTATACCTATGATTACCTCCCGCAAAAGACCACTCTAAGTATCTTGTATCTTGATATGCTTTTTTATTTATTGCATTGAGCATCTTATAAGCTAAAGCATCAGCCTCTTGGGTATTTTTGCCTTCCGGAACCTTTTCATTATATACAAAATACACCACAACAAAAATTGCAATCAACAGTCCTAAAAGCACTAGAACAGCTTTTAGAACTCCTTTCAATAATCTCTTCATATAATTAGTCTAAAATCCTACAGCGGTATCATCACCTCTTTTATCCGCTCCACCTTCAAGGCTACCATCCGCAAGTACTCTAATAGCGTCTACTTTACCTATAATTGGTGTGCGTTCTTCATTAATGAAATAGCCTTTTGTTTTTAGCGATGTTTTTAATTCTGTCGAAAATCCTTCCGGTTCAAAAGTTACAATATCTGGCAACCATTGATGATGAAATCTTGGCGCATCTACAGCATTTTGCATGCTCATATCAAATTCGTAGGCATTCAGTATGGTTTGTGCTACGGCAGTAATAATAGTAGAACCTCCAGGAGTGCCCACCACCATCCAAAGTTTACCTTCTTTTTCTACAATTGTTGGCGTCATACTGCTTAGCATTCGTTTTTCAGGCTGAATATTGTTTGCTTCTGCACCAATAAGACCAAACATATTAGGAACTCCTGCCTTGGAACTAAAATCATCCATTTCATTGTTTAAAAAGAAACCCAATTCATCACAATATAATTTAGATCCAAAATTACCATTTAACGTAGTTGTTACGGAAACAGCATTCCCTGCTTCATCTACAATAGAGTAGTGGGTGGTCTCCATACTTTCCACTATCTCCACTTTTCCATGAGCAACATCGGATGATTTGGTCGCTTTATCAAAAGAAAAATCAGACATACGATCTTCTAGATAACTATCCTTTAGTAATACATCTAGCGGAATGTCTACAAAATCAGGATCTCCTAAATAATAATTTCTATCTGCATAAGCTCGCCGAGAAGCTTCAGTGAATACTTGAATAGTTTTTTCAGAATTATGTCCGAATGTTGCGATATCATAAGGCGCTATCATATCAAAAATTTGATTCATGGTAACACCGCCACTACTAGGTGGACTCATAGATATGATTTTTAATCCTTTATAGTTGAATGCTATGGGCTTACGCCAAACTACATCGTAACTTGCCAAATCTTCTTCAGTGACAAAGCCTCCGTTTTTTTGAATAAAATTAGCCAGTTTTTGTGCTATTTCTCCTTTATAAAATCCGTCTTTCCCTTTTTCAACAATTGTACGTAAGGTAGCGGCTAGTTTAGGGTACGTAATAATATCACCTTCCTTATAAACCGCTCCAAATTTTGTACTATCGCCATTCACTTCCATAAATACTTCACGATATTGCGCCAACATATCAGCTTGCTTAGCTGTAACTATAACGCCATTTTCCGCCATAGTAATTACAGGTTCAAAAATAGCCGCTAATGGAAGCTTGCCAAATTTTTTATGTACTTCTAAAATTCCCGCTACAGATCCAGGAACCCCTACAGAAGTTGCACCTAGCGTACTCATGTTAATAATAACACTCCCTAAGGAATCTAAATACATATCTCTATGGGCAGATTTTGGCGCTTTTTCTCTAAAATCTAAACTCCCAATGGTACCGTCTACTTCTCTGTAGACCATAAAACCACCTCCACCGATATTCCCTGCACGAGGGTATGCTACCGCTAGTGCCAATTGTGTACCTACCATCGCATCAAAAGCATTACCGCCATTTGCCATAATATCAGCACCAACTTTAGAGGCCTCTTCACGCGCAGAAACTACCATTGCTTTTTCTACCACAAGTCCGGTGGGTCTTGCTGGCTGATTTTTACATTGTATAAAAAGAAACAAGACTAAAATAGGGAGAAAAAATTTCTTCATTGTCGCAGGTATCATATGGGGTTATAGTGAAATGTATTTTTGCTTTGAATAGGTAACTAACTCCTCAAAAAAGGATGTAAATTCTTTTTCAAACTCATCATAATGCTGTTCTAAATCTAAAATAGCAAAGTTCATCTTAGATTTATTTTTTGTTCTTCTGTTCATACCATTTAGTACCCTACCAATACCTTCTAGTTTTGAGTAATTAAAAATCCAATTATCAGCAATCATATACGGCATCATATGTTTAGTAGTATCTGGAAGTATTTCATAATTATCTTCTAAAAGATCGTAGAAATTATCTACAAAAAGCTCCAAAGGAACATCAGAATACGTACCCCAATTTTTTGCTAAAAAATGATCGTAAAAAATGTCTACAATAACGCCGCTATAATGGCTATAGTTTTCATGTAATCTTTTAGTGCTTTTTCTAACCGTAGGGTGTGCATCGGTAAAGGTATCAATAAATCGATGTAATTTGATCCCTTTTTGTACTCGCTCTGGTAAATGCTTGTACTTATTACCGCGAATACTATCGGCAATAAAATTTCCAAGAGTAATTTCATTATCATCAAATGATAGGTAAATATGTGCTAAAAAATTCATAGACCGAAGAAAAACTATTCCTATCGAATTTACAAATAAGAAGTCTAGCATTTAGCCTGAACCCTTTATATTTGTAAAAATTTTCAAATAAATTATGACACTAATCAAATCCATTTCAGGAATACGTGGTACAATCGGAGGAAAACCAGGAGATAACTTAACACCCATTGATGCGGTAAAATTTGCAGCAGCCTATGGTATTTGGTTAAAAGAATATTCTAAGAAAGATAAATTAAAAGTAGTTATAGGTAGAGATGCTCGTATTTCTGGAGAGATGATTCAGAATATTGTAGTATCTACTTTAATAGGTTTAGGGATAGATGTAATTGATTTAGATTTATCTACTACCCCAACTGTTGAAATTGCTGTTCCTTTAGAAGAGGCTGATGGAGGTATTATTCTAACCGCTAGTCACAATCCAAAACAATGGAATGCTTTAAAATTGCTAAATGAAAAGGGAGAATTTTTAGATGCAGCACAAGGGGCTAAGATTTTGGCCATTGCAGAAAAAGAGGATTTCAATTTTTCTGAGGTTGATGATTTAGGAGAGATCACACGAAATGATTCTTATATAGATATTCATATTGATGAAGTTTTAGAACTTGATCTAATAGATGCTGATACCATTAGAGCTGCAAAATTTAAAGTTGTAGTAGATGGTGTAAATTCAACGGGTGGTATTGCCATACCAAAGCTTTTAAAAGAATTAGGAGTAGAAGTTGTGGAGTTATATTGTGACCCTACGGGACATTTTCCACATAACCCAGAACCTCTGAAAGAGCATTTAGGAGATATTTGTGCTTTAGTACTAGAAGAAAAAGCGGATTTTGGAATTGTAGTTGATCCTGATGTAGACCGTTTGGCCTTCATTAGTAACGACGGTGAAATGTTCGGAGAAGAATATACGCTTGTAGCTTGTGCTGATTATGTCTTAGGAAAAACTAAAGGAAATACCGTATCAAACTTATCTTCCTCTAGAGCGCTTAGAGATATCACACAAAAACATGGTGGCACTTATGAAGCTGCAGCTGTTGGAGAGGTAAACGTGGTAACCAAAATGAAAGCAAATAATGCCGTTATAGGCGGCGAAGGTAACGGTGGTATTATTTACCCTGAAAGTCATTATGGAAGAGATTCTCTTGTAGGGACCGCTTTATTTTTAATGCTAATGGCAGAAAAAGGTGGCACTGTTGCTGAATTGAGAGCTAGTTACCCATCTTACTTCATGAGTAAAAAGAAAATTGAATTGACCCCTGGCCTAGATGTGGATGCTATTTTAGTTGCCATGGCTGATACTTATAAAAAGGAAGAGATTTCTACTATTGACGGTGTGAAAATTGATTTCGCTGAGAACTGGGTACATTTACGTAAATCTAATACAGAGCCTATTATTAGAATTTATACGGAGGCTAAATCACAATCAGAAGCTGATGCTTTAGCTGATAAAATTATAGGTGAAATAAAAAAAGTAGCTGGTTTGTAAAAACTAGTGAAAATTGCCATAAAAAGGAGCAACTAAATACTATTAGATGCTCCTTTTTTTATTAATGCTGATCTGCTTTATCTCTATGTTTCCAGCGGCGATGAGTCCATAAATAATGTTCAGGACGTTCTAGTATCTGTTGTTCTGTTAAGCGCAGAAACTTATCGGTAATTTCGTGAGCCGCAGTAGATTTTCCTGCTGCCGTAATCGGAATAAATTCCGCCTCATAATAGCCTCTTTTTACTTTAGCTACTTTTAGAAACAGCACTCCTAAATCCATTTTACGTGCCATAGTTTCTGCACCACTAAAAACAGGAACTTTAATTCCCATAAACTCCGTCCAATAAGGAGCTCTATGGGCTTGAGGAGATTGATCACTTACCATTCCGTAAGCACTCCTAACATCATCTCTAACATTTCTTACCACAGTTTTCACTGTTTCTTCTTGTGTAATTAAGGTCGTGTTCCAACGGGCTCTTACTTTACGTATCCAATGATCAAAATATTTATTTGTTACTTTTTGATACACAGCATAGCCTTTGAAATCTACATAGTTATTTATACTCACATTCCATTCCCAATTGGCGTAGTGCGAACAGACAATTAAAACACTTTTAGTCTTGCCTAATTCTTTAAGGATTTCAATATTTTTGATGGTATATCTTTGCTGTACTTGAGCCTTGGATAGTGCCATGGTTTTAATCATCTCCATGAACGTATCAATCAAATGACTATAGAACTTACGTTGAATTTGTAACAGTTCCTGTTCGCTTTTATCAGGAAATACAAGTTTCAAATTTGAATACACTACTTTTTTGCGGTAACCAAAAAGGGTATACACCAAGAAAAAAACAAAATCTGAGAGCCAATAAAATAAGGTATATGGTAATATGGAAATAAACCAAAGAATAGGATAAACTAAAATGAATACTAATAACTGCATGCCAATAATTATACCGCAAATATAGTTATATTTGGAATCAAACAGAACGTTTGATTATATGGATAGTATTGATTTAGTTACCGTAGGTATTATTGCAATAAATTTATTGGTTTCCATAAAAGGATTCAATGATGTTAATTTTTTTGACCGCTATAAATTTAGCGTAGGTGCTATAAAAGCAGGACAAAAAGAACGGATGTTTTCTTCTGGGTTTTTACATGTAGACTTTTCGCATTTATTTTTTAACATGTTCACCTTGTTCTTTTTTGCACCCATCGTAATCGCATGGTTGGGAGCTGTAAAGTTTGTAATTATTTATGTGATTAGCTTAATTGCAGGTAGTTTGCTATCCATGGTATTTCATAAGGATGAAGATTATTACACAGCTGTTGGAGCAAGTGGAGCTGTAACAGGAATTTTATATGCTGCTATTTTATTAGATCCTTGGATGCAAATAAATTTTATTATTCCAGGTTGGGTTTTTGGAATAGGCTATCTTATTTATTCTATTTATGGAATGAAGAGTAGACTAGGTAATATTGGACACACCGCTCATTTTGGTGGTGCCGTTGGTGGGTATGCTACAACCTTAATACTCATGCCAGGCCTAGCACTGCAAGATCCTTTGATGGTAGGATTGCTCGCTATTCCTATTATTGCCTTGTTTGTGCTTCAGAAGTTGGGAAAAATTTAGTTTATCGGTAATATTCTACCGATAAACGATAGAAAAAGCGTCGTTCGTCGAAATTTCTGACTTACAGAAACATAAATTCATAGTTTTGGCGTTGTTAGAGTACCCAAACTCTTATTCAACCTACGTAATTATGAGAAAAGTTTCCCTACTACTGGCTTTTTCGCTAGTTTTTATTGCATCATGTTCTGAAGAAACAACTGTTTTTGAAGATGAGCAGAGTAATGTAAGTTCAGAAAATAATCAAGATTTTTTAAATAGAAGTATCAGCTATGAAAATGCTGGAGTTATTGATATATCTAGTGAAGAGGATTTATCAGGTAAAACAAGTAAAGATGGAGACCCTTTAGCCGGAGATTATCCTCTTTCTTTAATTGCTCAAATTACACCTCCTAGTTTTTCTGGTGGAGAAAATTTAACCGCAACGCATGTAAACATAGTAGATGATATTGCATATGTATCTTATAACACAGTTGAATCTGATTATGTAGGTGCCATTGATGCGGTAGACGTTAGCGATCCTTATAGCCCTAAAATAACTTCTAGGTTATATTATAGTAATGCTGATATTAATGCTATCGCCTATGACAGTGGATATATTTATATTGTTGGGGGTGTAGATGCCGAAAATTCTGCAACTGCAAGAACAAACTCTTTTGTAGCAAAAATACCATCCTCTAACGGAAGTATTGACGTGAATAACGGAATTACTTATGGTTTCCAAGAAGGTTTTATTGCTACCGATATCGCTATCAACGGTAATAATATATATGTAACAAGTGGTGAAGATGGCGTATTAGCGGTATATGATAAAAATACTGTAGCACTTTTAAATGAACTGCCGTTATCTGATTTACGTTCGGTAACAATGGCAAATAACAATATCGCTGTATTAGATGCGAGTAAGGGAGTTTCTATTTTTGATGCTAATTTTTCTCTTGTAAAAGAAATTGCTATTTCTTCTGATTTTGGTATTGCTTCTAAAAGAACCTTAGATTTTTCTAATGATAAACTATTTGTTTCTGAAGGCTCTAAAGGCGCGGGTATTTACAATGCTAGTACTGGAGCTTTTGTAGAATACATTCCAATTTTAATAAACCCTGAAGGGTCTGATGTTTCAGATAATGTAACTAATGCCGTTGCCGTAAATGAAAGTGCTATCTTAATGGCTAATGGTGGCGCTGGACTTTCTCTTTCCGAAGAATCTAGCGGAAGTACAACTCCCGTTGGAATTATAGATTTAGATGGCTCTATTAACTTCGTCGCCTCTAAAGGAGATTATATTTTTGCAGCTTCTGGTACCGCTGGTTTACAGATTATTAAAATGAACAAACCAAATCAGAGCTTAGAAAGTAAATGTGAAGATTTAACCTCATACAGAGGTAGTTCTAATATAACAGTGCCTGCTAATGAAACTATGGCTTACCAAGGTTCTAAGCGATTAAGACAAGTAGATGTTTCTGGAGATTTATTGCTATGTGGTAGCTGGACAGTAAGTACTGGTGTAGCGTTAAATACGGATAGTTTATTTGAAATGAAAGGCGCTATTATCGTAGGAAACAATAGAAGTACTAAAGATATTACTGTTGCTAGTAATGCAACGCTGGTTATAGAGGGCGACTTAGTTATTTACGGTGATTTAATCTTAGGCGATGGTGCAACTATTGAATTCTTGGGTGCTAGCTCTAGAGCATACATAACGGGTGAAGTTACTAAAGCTGACACCGCTGTGGTAAAAGGAGAGTTTAACGATATGCTAAATAGATTTTAATTTGATCTTTTAGTAAGATAAAAAAAGCTCCAATTTGAAATTCAAATTGGAGCTTTTTTTTATAGCAAAAACTTTTAAGGGTTTAGATATTCCCCATAAGTTCAGCAATCTTACTTTCTAATTCTGGACCTCTTAAGTCTTTTGCGATAATTACACCATTTTCATCTAAAATGAACATTGCAGGAATAGCTCTTACATTGTACAATTTAGCAATTTCATCAAAATATTGAACATTAGAAACATGGTTCCATGTTAGGCTATCTGCAGCAATAGCAGTTGTCCATTCTTCTTTTGTTTTATCTAAAGATACCCCTAGAATACTTAATCCGCTTTCTTTATACTTATTGTAAACACGCACCAAGTTAGGATTTTCTGCTCTACATGGTCTACACCATCCAGCCCAAAAATCTACGATAGTAACTTTTCCTAAAGCATCTTTCAAAGCCAATTGTTTTCCATCAGGAGTTGGCGCAGAAAAATCAGGAGCTTTAGAACCTATCGCTGTACTTTTCGTAAGCGATAATTGTTTTTCTATTCTTTTTGCGGTAGCAGTAGCTTTAATTTCTGGAGTAAATGCTTCATAGATTTTAGAAATCTCATCTTCAGCTAACCCCTTACTCATTAATACGCGCTCTAAAATTAAGACAGAAACATACGCATTCGGGTTCTCTTTGATATACGTAAGTTCAAAATTCTTAGCTTGTTCTTGCATTTCCATGCTTTCTGCCTGTAACGCTTCTTGTGTCGCAAGATCTCCGGAAGCTCTCGCTTTTTCAAAATCACTTCGCATAGACATTGCTCTCTTAGAGAATGATCTACTATTGTCTAAGAATTTACCAAACAATTCATTTTGCTCCGTTCCTTCAACTTTAGCAAAACCTAAGCTATCTTTTTGAAAAACGACATCAATAGTTCCTTTCTCAATCATTACAGGAATATTACCCTGAAGTTTATCTATGAAAATATATTGTAAGTCTAAAGAATCTGCTGTACCCTTAAAAACAAACTTTCCATTTTCTACTGTAGTCGTATCTACATCTACAGGTTGGTTTACTTCGTTTATTTTTTTAAGAAATACTTTTGTTCCATTTTCTATCTCTCCATTGACTGTAGCTTCAATAGAAAATCCGTCAGGATTACTATTACAAGATACTAATAGGGCAGTGGCAAATAATCCTAATATTACTTTTCTCATTATGATTTCTAAATTTAATTCTCGCAAATGTAATTATATATTGTTATTAAAAAAAAGACAATCTAATACATTCATATTCTTAGCTTTAATAATATTTACCGTTTAAAACTGATATCTAATTCCTAATCCAATATCAAAATCAAAACTGTCTGAAAATTCACTATATCCTAATAACCCAATTTCAGGGCGCATATCTAAAGAAATTACCAGCGGAAAATCAAAATTATATTCCACACCAATATTACCTGCAGCAAAAACAAAGAGTCCACCATCTACTTCTTCTCCATTAGGATTTGTATCTGAAGGTCTCCGCTCAAAGTTTACATTTCCTAAACCACCACCAACACCATAGTACCAGTTAAAATCACCTTCTAAAGGTAAAACCCATTCGTACAAACCTGATAATTTAAAAGCATCATAAGCACGACTATCTCGGAAACCTAAGTTTACCTCTAAACGATTATTTCTGCTTAATGATTTTTGATACGATATTTCGGCTCCTAAACCATCACTATCTCCGAGTCTTAAACCAATAGTATGATCAGACATGCTTTGAGCACTTACTAATGCTGGAAAAATCAAAAGAGCCAAGAGGCTTAATTTTAACAATTTCATTCTTTTTTATTTAAATATTAACACCAAAAATAGGATTTTACTTGCGTTCTGTAGTTAATAAAAACTTAATTTAGCATTCAAATTATTTTTAGATTGGAAACTGCATCATTACACGACCTCAAAGAGCGTTTAGAAGGAGAATTAAGAATAGACAAACTATCAAAAGCCCTATATGCCACTGACGCATCGGTTTATAGAAAAACACCTTTAGCTGTTGCTTTCCCAAAAAGCACTTCTGACCTTCAAAAATTAATTTTATTTGCTAAAGAACACAATATCGGATTAATACCTAGAACGGCAGGTACTTCTCTAGCAGGGCAATGTGTAGGTGATGGAATTGTAGTAGATGTTTCTGTACATTTTACGAAAATCATTTCTGTTGACAAAGAAAAAATGCAAGTCACAGTACAACCAGGAGTGATACGTGATGAATTAAACACCTATTTAGAGCCGTATGGCTTATTTTTCGGCCCCAATACGTCCACAGCAAACCGTTGTATGATTGGCGGAATGGTTGGGAACAACTCTTCAGGAACAACATCTATACGTTACGGAATAACTAGGGAGTATACGTCTAGCTTAAAAACTATTTTATCTAACGGAGAAGAGGCGGAGTTTAAGGCGCTCACTACAGATGAATTTTTAGCCAAAACCAAGTTAGATTCCTTTGAAGGGTCTATTTACAGAAGTTTACATAAAGAACTTTCAAATAAAGAAATTCAGGAAGAAATTATAAGAGAATTTCCTAAACCACAAATTCACAGAAGAAATACGGGGTACGCTATAGACGAATTACTTAAAAGTGAGGTTTTCGGTGGCAAAAAAGATTTAATTAATGTCTGCGAATTATTGAGTGGGAGTGAGGGTACCTTAGCATTTACTACAGAAATTACATTACAATTAGTGCCAATTCCACCAAAACTTTCCGCAATGGTAGTACCGCACTACCGCACCCTGGAAGATTGCCTTACGGACGTGGCTCCTACCATGAAACACAATTTGCATACATGCGAAATGATGGACAAGGTGATACTTGACTGCACTAAAAACAATAGAGACCAATTAAAAAATAGATTCTTCGTTGCAGGTGATCCTGCCGCTCTTTTAATGCTTGAGGTAAAATCTGATACTGCAGAAGATCTACAAAAGCAAATTGAGGCACTTTTAGCGACTATAGAAGCTTCTGGATTAAGTTATTCCAATTCCATTCTAAATGCCCAAGAAGGAAAAATGGCTGCCGAATTGCGCAAAGCCGGATTGGGACTTTTAGGAAATATAGTAGGAGATAAAAAAGCGGTTGCGTGTATTGAAGATACGGCCGTTGCCGTTGAAGATTTAAAAGATTTTATTGGAGAATTTACACAAATCATGGCCGGTTACAAGCAGAGTGCCGTATACTATGCACACGCTGGTGCAGGAGAATTGCATTTAAGACCTATGCTTAATCTAAAAAAATCTGATGATGTTCACCTTTTTAGAGCCATCACGACAGATGTAGCTAAACTGACTAAAAAATATAAAGGCTCTTTTAGTGGAGAACACGGAGATGGAATTGTAAGAGCAGAATTTATCCCTTTAATGATCGGAGATAAAAACTACCAACTATTAAAGCGCGTAAAATCATACTTTGACCCTACAAATATTTTTAATCCTGGTAAAATTGTAGATGCTTTCGCTATGGATGAATCGTTACGCTATACGATCGATAGAAAAGAGCCAGAGATAAAGACACTCTTAGATTTTTCTGATAGTGAAGGAATCTTAAAAGCGGCAGAAAAGTGTAATGGAAGTGGAGATTGCAGAAAAACTCACCAAAGTGCAGGTGGTATGTGCCCAAGTTATCACGCCACAAAAAATGAAAAAGATACCACACGAGGTAGAGCAAATGCCTTAAGAGAGTTTCTAACTACTTCTGAGGCACCAAACAAGTTTAATCAGAAAGAATTAAAAGAAGTATTTGATCTATGCTTAAGCTGTAAAGCTTGTGCAAGTGAGTGTCCAAGTAACGTAGATGTAGCTACCCTAAAAACCGAATTTTTATACCAATATCAAGAAGCAAACGGATACCCTCTACGAGGTAAATTATTTGCTTACAATACTAAATTAAATAAATTAGGAAGTAAAGTTTCTGGCTTAACTAATGCGATATATGATTCTAGTTTCTTTGGCGGACTTTTAAAAAGCAGTGCTGGGGTTGCTAAAGAACGAACTATGCCTAAGGTTTATAGTTTTAATTTCGATAAGCACCTTCAAATGTTTGATAATAAGAATACTAAAAACAATAAAAGTATTGCCTTATACATTGATGAATTCACCAATTACTTAGATGTAGAACTAGGAAAAGACGCTATAGAGGTATTAACAAAGTTAGGCTATGATGTAGAATTGTTTTATGCAGAAAGTGGCAGAACCTATATCTCCAAAGGCTTTTTAAAGCAGGCTAAAAAACTAGCGCTAGACAACATTGAGAAATTAAAGGTATTTGCAGATAAGAATATCCCGGTAATTGGATTGGAGCCTTCTGCTATTCTAACCTTTAGAGATGAGTATAGACGTTTTACAACAGATAAAGAAACCATTGCAAAAATAGCAACGAACTGTTATCTAATTGAAGAGTTTCTAGCGAATGAGATTGCAGCTGGAGTTTTAAATTCTGAGGTATTTACTGCTGAAACTAAAAAGGTTAAGATTCACGGACATTGCCACCAAAAGGCTTTATCAAACCAAAAAGTTACGTTTGACATTCTAAACCTTCCAAAGAATTACGAAGTATCTATTATAACTTCAGGGTGTTGCGGAATGGCAGGATCTTTTGGCTACGAAAAAGAACATTATGAAGTAAGTATGCAGATAGGGGAGTTAAAGCTATTTCCCGCAGTGCGTAAGTCTCCAGAAGACACCATTATTTCTGCCAATGGGACAAGTTGTCGTCATCAGATCTATGATGGCACCAAAAGGCAAGCCAAACATCCTATTACAATTTTAAAAGAAGCACTACTCTAAGGAGCTTTCTTCTAAAGACGAAGAAGAATCTTTTTTCTTGTTTTGATTAAAAGTAATAGAAGCAATTAATTCATTGATGTCTAATTCTTTCAATTCTTCATCAGCATAAAAAGGAGAAAGTTTATCATTGTTATAGTGGTAGACTTTCCATCTTTTAAAAGAATACTCTAGTGCTGTTAAGTTTTCTACCCAATCTCCAGAGTTTAAGTATGTGCATACTCCATTTTTATTCTCATACTGCTCTTTTTTAGGCTGGTGAATATGTCCGCATACTACATAATCATACCCATTCTCTATAGCCAAATCTGCCGCTGTTTTCTCAAAATCGTTGACATACTTGATAGCGCCTTTTACGCTATTCTTAATTCGTTTAGATAGCGAATATTTTTCTCTACCCATACGTGTTAAACACCAATTCATGAACCGGTTAATCAATATTAGAAAATCATAACCGTAACCTCCAAGCTTCGCTAACCATTTTGCATTTTGTATCGAAGCGTCAAAAACATCTCCGTGAAAAAACCAAGTTTTTTTTCCATTCAAATCTAATACTAGCTTATCTACAATACTCACGTACCCTATTGAAGTGTCGCTAAACTTACGAAGCATTTCGTCGTGATTTCCAGTAATATACGTAACTTCAACACCGTTAGAAGCCATGCCTATAATTTTCTTTAGCACCTTTAAATGAGAAGGTGGAAAATATCGCTTACTAAACTGCCAGATGTCAATGATATCTCCATTAAGTATGAGCTTCTTGGGCTGAATACTGCTCAGATATGAAATTAATTCATCGGCATGACAACCATAGGTGCCCAAATGCACATCTGATATTACAACTACATCTATTTTTCTCTTTTTCAAATTTTCTCGTTTTTACAAAATTAAAGCAGAGACTATAAAGTTATCATCAATTGAAAATCAACATTATATCAGATAAATGTTAAATATTTATTATGTAATTTCCTACAAGGTAAATTTTAGATTAAGACCACTGTAAGTTTGGGTTTATATGATTTTAGAATTACCTTTGAAACTGTTAAATTTTAAGAAGAAATGGCAGGAAATACATACGGAACTATTTTTAAACTTTCCACTTTTGGAGAATCTCATGGTGTTGCAATTGGTGGAGTTATAGATGGTTGCCCAGCAGGTATTGCCATAAACTTAGATGCAATTCAGAATGAATTAAACCGACGTAAACCAGGACAATCTGCTATTGTTACCCAGCGAAAGGAGCCAGATACTGTCGAATTTTATTCAGGAATCTTTGAAGGCGTTACCACAGGAACACCAATAGGTTTTGCTATCCATAATACCAATCAGAAGTCCCATGACTATACACATATAAAAGACTCTTACAGGCCCTCACATGCCGATTATGTGTATGACCAAAAATATGGTTTTCGTGACTACCGTGGTGGTGGACGAAGTTCTGCTCGAGAAACCGCAAGTAGAGTAGTAGCCGGTGCTATTGCTAAGCAATTTATAAGTGCTATTAAAATAAATGCATTTGTATCGCAAGTAGGTACACTGCGATTGGATAAAAATTACCAAGATTTAGATTTCTCCCTAATAGAAAGCAACCCAGTACGTTGTCCAGATCCTGTAACTGCGGCAAAAATGGAAGATTACATCAAAGAAATAAGAAAAGAAGGTGATACTATTGGCGGGATTGTGACTTGTGTTATTCAGAATGTCCCTATCGGCTTAGGAGAACCTGTTTTTGATAAATTACATGCGGAGTTGGGTAAAGCGATGCTTTCTATTAATGCGGTAAAAGGTTTTGAATATGGAAGTGGTTTTGATGGCGTTACTAAAAAAGGTAGCGATCACAATGATCAATACAATCCGGATGGTACCACAAAAACAAACTATAGCGGAGGTATTCAAGGAGGCATCTCTAATGGAATGGACATCTACTTCAATGTAGCCTTTAAACCCGTAGCTACCGTAATACAACCCTACGAGACGATCGACAAAGAAGGTAATATGATCAAGACCCAAGGAAAAGGGCGTCATGACCCTTGTGTAGTGCCTAGAGCAGTGCCTATCGTAGAAGCAATGGCCGCTATAGTCTTGGCAGACTTCACTTTACTAAACAGAACCATAAAATTATAGTTAGGGATTTGGTAGATTAAGGTTCAAAACTGTATCTTTCTGTCCTAAAACTAATTATTTTATGAAGAAATTGGAATTGCATTGGCAAATTTTAATAGGCATGTTAGCCGGAGTATTATTTGCATTCATAATGGTTCAATTTGATTGGGGAGCAAAATTTGTTTCAGATTGGATAAAACCTTTCGGTAATATTTTCATCAACTCACTTAAACTTATTGCAGTTCCTTTAATACTCGCTTCCCTAATAAAAGGAGTATCAGACTTAAAAGATATTTCTAAACTCTCACAAATGGGAGGTAGAACTATAGGAATTTATATTGTTACCACTATCATAGCCGTTTCTATAGGTTTAGCTGTTGTAAACATTATACAACCTGGAAAATCTATATCGGAGGAAACAAGAACTCAGCTTGTTGAAAACTATAAAGGTGATGCTGATTCTAGAATAGAACAAGCACATAAGCAGGAAGAATCGGGCCCATTACAAGCTCTTGAAGATATTGTCCCTAGCAATATTTTTAAAGCCGCAAGTGATAATGGTAATATGCTACAAGTTATATTCTTCGCTATTTTCTTCGGTATTGGATTAATCCTTATCCCAGAAGAACAGTCCACACCAGTAAAAAAATTCTTTGACGGCTTCAATGAAGTAATTCTAAAATTAATTGATTTAATAATGCTTGCTGCCCCGTTTGGTGTATTTGCATTATTAGCAGCGCTGGTAGTAGAATCTCCTAGCCTGGACTTGTTTAAGGCCTTAGCTTGGTATGCCTTATGTGTTATTGTTGGATTATTTTTAATGATATGTGTATACCTTGGCTTTGTGTGGATATTCACTAAAAAATCACCTTCATTTTTCTTAAAAGGAATGTCTCCTGCACAACTTTTAGCTTTCTCTACAAGTTCTAGTGCCGCTACCTTACCTGTTACAATGGAACGCGTAGAAGAGCATTTAGGTGTAGATGAAGAAGTTACCAGTTTTGTATTACCTATTGGTGCCACTATTAATATGGATGGTACCAGTTTATATCAAGCTGTAGCTGCTATTTTTATAGCACAAGCCTTTGGTATGGATCTAGATTTATGGGCGCAATTAGGAATAATTGTTACAGCAACTTTGGCTTCTATTGGTAGCGCTGCGGTTCCCGGAGCCGGAATGGTGATGCTGGTTATTGTTCTTTCGCAAGCAGGAATACCAGAAGCGGGCTTAGCCTTAATTTTTGCAGTAGACAGGCCGTTAGACATGTGTAGAACAGTGGTTAATGTTACAGGTGACGCTGCGGTATCTATGATGGTCGCTAAATCTGTAGACAAACTACATGATCCTAAAGAAAGAAAATGGGATGATAATTATAAAGCTTAGATATTAATTATTCATATAAAAAAAGAGTCCAAATAGGACTCTTTTTTTATGTTTACAAGTAAAATTTATCAAAAAAGCTATACACTATCATTTGATTTACAACAAATTAACTATTACTACTTAAAAATTCACTTTAGCTGATGAAACGGTAAAAATTCCAAAATCATCAATGAGCATGGTTTCTTTATAGATTCCATTATACGCCATCAATCGATCTAATTCTTTCTGAGATCTTCTTCTCATCACCCAATTTTTCTTTTGATGACTATTTAACACATAGGCTATCATTTTCAATTGTGGATGCCAAGGTTGACCCGTGTAGACCACATTTGCATTCTTTTCTGCTACAGACTGTATTCCTGCAAGCGCTTTACTCGCCATTTCATTATCACCAAAGAGTTCTAATATTCCAGACACAATAATAATAGTTGGCTCAAAATTGATTTTCGTATACGTTTCTGGGTCAAAACAATCAAAATCTGTAAATCGTACATTCTTATAGCCTTTGGCATCAATAACTTTCTGTCCTATTTCAATATTCTCTTTTACAAATTCATTGATTACAATTTCTGCTTCAGGGTATCTATCTTTAATATCAAATAGGTAATTTCCAGTACCCCCAGCAACGTCTAAAATTTTAATGCTGCGGCCTGCTTTTATTAAGTGCTCTATATTCTTTTCTAAAAGTTGTAGCAAATGCTGCTTTCGTATTCTAATACCTCGCCAACCTATTGCTTCTAGGTAATTCTTATCCATCATGGTACCAAAACCTAATTTTCCTTGAGGTCTATTATGATAGACATAATCTAGAGATGCCCCAGAATCAAAACCATGTTCTAAGCCAATAGCCATCCCATTACTAATTTTTCCTATTTTACTCAAGGACCATTTTTGAAACTTGAAATTTAAGTTATTTCCTTCTTTATTTTGTAGACTCTTATGTTCTACCATTGAAAATTGATCCGCCTCAAGGTTAAGCTTTTTCTGGGGATGATTATAACTCTGCACTGCGAAAGCTTTCATCTTGTCATAGACCAGTTCTTTTTCGGTTTCAAACAAAATACCATGAAAAAAGTCTGGCAATACTTCAAGTTGCTTTAAATTAGTGTCTAACTTATCGAAAAATATTTTTTGATCCTTATTAAATACCACCTTGTCTTTCTCTGCAGACAAAATAAGCGTTGGTGTATCTATAGCCGCTGCATCTTCTACCAAGCGTTTGCCAGCATCTGCTAAGTCTATCAATAATTTGGCATCAATAGATCGTGTAATCAAAGAATCTGTATCATAAGCTTTTTGCTGCGCTACATCGTGCGTTAGCATGGTAGATTTTACATAGCTTTTAATTATCAAATCCTTCTTCAACTTAGTGCCCAACGTAATCATCTCATTGGCTAAAGGTACAATAAGGTTGATTCTAAAAGCAGGAGCAAGCAGTGCCATACCGGCAATATTTGGCGCGTAATCATGAACCCATGCAGAAGCAATGACACCACCAATACTATTAGCTATTACAAAAATATCTCTACTAGCTATAGTGTATGCTGATTTTAAATAGTGCGCAAAAGCATCTAAATCTCTCACATAATCCATAAAAACAGAAGATGTTTCCGTCTTCGTATGGCCATGACCCCTAAGATCAAAAGCAAAAATATTATATTCTGAAAATTGAGAAGAAGTAGCAATATCATTTAAGCGCTCAGAATGTTCATGTCCACGATGAATGATGATAACACTCTTCTGAGATGGTTTGAAATTCCATTTACGATAAAAAATTTCGCTTCCATCAAAACTATTAAAATGTCCATTGCTCATATATTGATTGTCTTTAAAAAATCCTGTACATAGCTATGTATTACAGCATTTTTGTGGGTGGTTTTTATTTTTATTAGTGCTTCGTCTAAAGGTAAAGATAGAATATTTTTTACAACAAGAATCCCAATAAATGTACTTCTGCTAAGCCCCATAGTACAATGAATTAGTATTTTTCCATCTTTAGGTAATTCCTTGTAATGGGTTGTTATCTCTAAGACGATTCTTTTAATTTTGATAGTATCGAATGCTCCGATATCCAATAAGGGAACAGCATGATACAGACAATTACTCTTAATTGCATTATTTTCTTCCAATTCTGCCGAAAAATCATATACTGAAGTGTTTTGATTGCCATCAAAATTTTGAAATTCCAAATGATCAAGCCTGGAAGAAATATACAGCTTTGGAATAAGTTCTATGGGCTTTTTATTTTTCCTCAAAAATTTCCAGAAGAACCAGTAGAACCCAATATATGGGAAATAAACTATTTTTTTATACCACCGAATAGTCCCCTGATTATTTTTTAAAAAATATACGCTATTTTTTTGGTAATGGTACCCCACTAAAAATAAAACCAATGCAGGCCATAACAAAATGAGTCCGCTTGCATGATAAAATTCAAAGACCATCAGACTTAACAGAATCACGAGCCAGCCACCTAAAAAATAATAGTTGGCGAGGTAAAAGTTCCGTAATTTAAAATTGTTTTTCTCCGCAGGAAAAACGATAAAGCTCAATTGCCCCAATATGGCTCCAGTAACTACATCTAGTAAATGATGTTGATACGTGGTCAGCGTAGCGAGACCCAACAACACCAACCATACGACCGATATCTGACGCACGGGAGCTGTAAAGTTTCTAAAGACCGACCAAAACACAAAAGCAAAAGCAATATGTAATGATGGAGCTTCATTGAAAGGAGAATCTACTTTTTCAATAAATTGAAAGAAAAAATTAAATAAAGCACTACTCGTTTCTGGTTTTATGAATGAAAATTTCAAAGGAAATAATAGGAAAAATAACCCAGCAGCAACACTCACAAATACGACCCGTTTTGTCAAGGTTTGTAGTTCTTGCCTTGTTTTACATAAAAAAAAGACTAGGACAAAAAATATTCCGCTAGTCATATAAGGTATTACTGTCCAAGGAATAAAGGGAATGTACTGCTCAAAACTAAAAATAAATGAAGGCACGTAATCTAATGTAGACGCATACCAAGCATTCACATTATAGAACAGACTAAATACCGTAGCACACAGCGCCACTAGCTTTATTCTTGTCCCTATTGCTATTCTTGTTTCATCCATTTGGCTTTTTTATACATAATAAGATTAAGAATAGGAGCGGGGAGTAGCGATAAAAATGTCATCATCCATTTCATTTTTAAAGGAAAAATAACTAGCTTTTTTTTAGCAACAATAGCTGCTACAATTTTTTTTGTAGCCACATCAAGCGGTACTAAAAAAGGTTTTTTACTCAAGTCGTTGTTGTTTAATGCTCTTAATTTTAAGGTGTCCACATACCCAGGAGCAATAGTAGTAACTGAAATGCCAAAAGGTTTTAAGGCTCTATGGTAAGCATCTGAAATTTGGAGTATAGCACGTTTAGTTTTCGTATAAAGGCTAGAGTTTTTATAATCTAGAATACCTGATACAGATGCAATTACCACAATATGACCACTTTTTTGATACAGCATAGCTGTTCTTGCAACTTCAAAGCAATTAGTAGCTCCTAAAATATTGGTTTTAAGCATTTGCGCAGCTTCTTCATAAGAAATATTTCCTGCAACATCTTCTGCGTAGCTACCTGTGCAATTTATGAAGAGATCCAGGTTTTCCTGTTCATTTAAAAAGCTATGTACAGCCAAACTAAGTGAAGAAATCTCACAAACATCTGCCTGATACGCAAGAATATTAGAAGGCTTATTTTCTGAAATTTTATCTAAATCTCTACCACAAATCCCAACATGAAAGCCCTTAGCACAATAATGTAGTGCTAATGAATATCCAATTCCAGAGGTTCCGCCGGCAATAAAAACATTCATATGTAAAAGGCTATTTTCATAAGTTTATAAATGTAAGTTTTTCAAAGCAATTAATAGAATTACTTTTCTGTTTGAATACTCTTCATGGTTTGCTGATATCCGTACTCCCATTGTTTATCCATATCATCTTTAAAATCTTGGTAGGATCTAGGATATTCAAAACAAATCTCAGCATTTTTCCAATCTATACTTTTCTTGATATAATGCCCTTCTAAATCTTTCTTGATATGAATGGTATCAATCTGAAAATTAGCGCCCTGATTTTCAATTTCTTGTAAACGTTGGTTACCACTATACCCTAAAACTGCACGTACTAAGGCTTCTTCAACCGGACTATAGGACTGTTTTTTTTCTATAGTTACTTTATTGGCTAGATGTTTAGCCAATTCAATAGGGATTAAATCAATAGCGCCGCCCGCAAAGTACGTATCGTCTAAGTACACTGGAGCTACATAAAACATATCAGAAACAGAAATCCGTGCACTAACTAACATGGAGAGATTTGTTTTAATCTTAACTGATCCTGATATGGCACTATTTTTATAATTTTCGGATGTAATGGTAATTGCACTTAGGTCAATTTTACTAGCCGTTTCTTCATCTGTAAATATCACTTTCTGATATAACTTTGCACCTTTTCTTTTTTGCCCTATAAGTTTAGGATCAAAAAGTATTTGAGAACCTATCAGAACTGTAGGCACTTTCGAAGAAAACATTGTTGCCGTTAATGACGGAAAATCTTTGGAAAAATCCTGAGATACATCTGCAAGATATTTATGAAACACATCTTCCATGAGAGGTGCATTTTTTTTAGAAAACAATTTTTGGAGTGAAAGAAGTCCTATCCTCGACAACTTCTTCTCTTTCGTTAGCCGATCTATTGTTGCAAATTGAAAATATTCTTCTGACTTTAAATATTCCTTACGGGATGGGTTATCTGGAAAAGTATTTATCACTGCTGCTGCAAAAGCACCTCCACATGTTGCAATAAGAATATCTGGTTTCATCTGCAACTCTTCTAATGCGGCATACATCCCAAGATATATCATTAATCGTGTGCCTCCGCCAGAAAGTATAAAAGCATTATTAAATTTATCTTCCATGGCTTAGCTTTTCAATAATAACGGTAGTACCCAAAAGAAAATAGGCGCATTAAAAATAAGACTATCCATTCTATCCATAAGTCCGCCATGACCAGGCAGTAACTCTCCAGTGTCTTTCACAGTTGTTTTTCGCTTTAGTAGGGACATAAAAACATCTCCAAAAAAACCTGCAACCCCCAAAACTATGCCCAAAATTACTTGAATAAGAATAGTGGAAGGCAAAAGAAAGTACCCTAAAATAATACTAAGGACTATCGTGAGACATACACCTCCTATAACACCTTCCCAAGTCTTATTGGGACTAATTGTAGGCATTACCTTATGATTTCCAAAAAGCTTGCCCATAAAATATTGAAAGACATCATTTAATTCTGTAACAACAACTAAATAAACAAGCGCTTTTATTCCAAAAGCACTCTCTCTTAGATACAACAAATTTGGAAAAACAAGAAGACTTAAGCTTAGCCCTAAAACAATGCCAATACCTTGCTTTCTGCTGACTTTCAGCATTAGAAAATAGAGAAAAAACATCATTAAGAAAGCTACAGCATATAAGAAATAACGCTCAAAACTAAAGAAATAGACTAATAAAAATTGTACAATCCCTAGGATTAAAGCGGTAATAAAAAGGTTTGTCTTTATTTGAAATATTCGTAAGAATTCATAGAAAACCTGGTATGCAATCCAAGAGATAAAAAGTTTCATAGTTATAGTACTAGAAATAGATACGGCAAAAACCAAAATAATATAGCACCATGTTTTTACCCTTAACGGAACATCAGAAAATTTATTTTCAGAATTGTTTACTTCAAGCTCCATGTAATCCTTTCTTAAGACGCGTAAAAGTACTAAGTACGAGCAATACTATAATTATTCCAAAAATGTACTTAGAATAACTCGAAAGGTTTACACCAAAGAATAGGAGTAGACCATAAATACTTAAAAGTAAAGCACGATCGCTTTTACCCATAGGCCCATCATTTCTCCGTTCTTTTCCAACCACCTTTCCTAAGACCCCAGCAAATTCATTAATAATACTTAACAAAATAAACACAATAATGACATATAAACTCTCTGGCTGAAACTTTATCAATGGAAAGAAAATAATAATATCAGAAATTAGATCCCCCATTTCATTTAGGACTTCACCTAAGGTACTGGTTTGATTAAATTTTCTAGCCATCATGCCATCCAAAGCATTTAAAGCCATTCGCAACAGCAGTCCTATTGGTAAGCTTAAGAAAAACCAGTGTACGCCATCTGCGTTCCAGAACAATACTCCAATAACAAGAGAAACTAAAATGGACGCTACCGTAATTTGATTTGCGGTTACATTACATTTATGTAAAAAAATTAAAACAGGATTTAGTAGTTGTTGAAATTTGGGTTTTAATTTATAAATGGAAATCATGTAAGCTGCTTTTTTTCTACATTATAATCCAAATCTAAGTCTTTTTATTAGAATTTACCCTATCTCCTTGGCTGCACTAAAACATACCAAAAAATTAATTATTTAAGATGTGGCTATTCTGAAATGAAGGGAATTATTTTTTAGCTGAGCCTACTTAACGAAAAATCAAAAGTCTCAGAAATGACTCAGATAGATTGATTACCTTGCGGCGTTTTTAATACCCGTAAAGAATGAATACTAAAGACTTAGTAGACTTACAAAGAGCCAATGAATCTTTGTTTGAAATAGACTCAAATCTAAACCGATTGGTTAAGAAAATTGAGCTATTAAGTTATTTGAACCCGTTAAATACAGAGAAGGAAAAGCAACGATTCTTTGCCTCAAAATATACGGAAGATCCTATTCTTAAATATCCGAAGATAAAGTTTCATCCTTATAAATTGCACCGAATGTTGTTTTCACAACGCTTGGAACGTATTACAGATCAAAAAGTTCAAAAGCTCTATCAAGATATCATCTATTACTATGCAAATATGGCCCAATGCATCCAAACTATTGGGGAGCCTAAGAAATTTTATTATAATTCCTTAAGGCTTTATGGTTCGCCGACAGAAAAAGATGTGCAAAATGCCCAATTTATACTTCATTACAGCAATGAAACGGAAAGAGCAGATATGGAGAAAATCTATTCTCCTGATGATGCAAAAGCTTATTTTGATGAATTTTCTAAGTTGTATGACTTTCCGCTAAACATAAAACTCTCTACAGCTATTGCAGCAGATGCGATGGTAAGTAATAGTACCCAAACCTTGTTAATTAAAAAAAATACCAAGTTCAGCAAGAACCAATTATTAACATTGGCTAACCATGAAATTGGGGTGCATTTAGTAACCACCTATAACGGAATTGAGCAACCTTTGAAGATATTTTCCAACGGTTTTCCTCGTAATGTAGAAACCCAAGAGGGGCTTGCTGTCTTTAGTGAATATATGAGCGGAGCCTTAACGCTAGAAAGACTTAAAACACTAGCTTATAGAGTTCTAGCAAGCGATAGTTTAATTAAAGGTTATAGCTTTTCTGATACTTTTGATTTGATCCACGGTACGTATAAACTTAATAGAAATGATGCTTTTAGCATCACCATGAGAGTACACCGTGGTGGTGGTTTTACAAAAGACAGATTATACCTAAGTGGATTAAAAAAAATCTACAAACGCCACCATAGAGGCGAAGGAATGGACACACTATTAACTGGAAAAGTAACTATGGATTATGAAGCAGACATCGTAAACCTTCAAAGTTTAGGATTAGCTAGCCCTATAACCCATAGAAATATTGCTTTTAAGGAAAATAAGAATGAGAACGGGACGCTCGATTTTATTCTTAATCACTTAAAATAGCGTGCAGTAGCTTATAAGCTTATACTGCGTCCTTTTGGATGTTTTACTTGAAAAGAAAATTGGTGTTTGCTTTCTTGTTTTGAGCCTAAATCTAGCTCCCAAGTAAGCAAGCCCTTATCTTTATCATAAGTGGCATTATTAACCACAATGTCTTCTATTTTAATTTCTTTATTGGCTGAAACAGGAATACGATCCATTAAAATTAACTTTACGGCTTCCGCTTTATTATTTTTCACTTCTAAATTGTAAGTTCTGTCTATAATTCTATTACTTCCAGTAAAAGATTTACTCTTAAAATTTTTGTCTTGTTTTCTAGATACAGAAATGGAAGCATCAACACCTAATGAAACCGTCATTTCCTTGTTTACAGCATAAGGATTAATGGTAGTTTTCCCAGCATACCCGCCATTGAAATAAATATTAGCTTCACCTGGTAGCAGGTTTAATTTCTCCCAATCTTTAAATCTGGCCGTTAAAAAAACATTTTCATTAATTATTGGTGCTGCAAAAAACTCATAGATCGCATCAAGCTTAAAAGTGTTAATTTCTATTGCCGTAATATCTCCATCGCTTACTATCGTATATGGACTTTTAATTACAAATTTGGTACTGGTAACATTATCCTCTGTAAAACTCTTATTCGTGGTAATAACGATAACTCCGTTTGCCGCCCTAGCACCATAAATTGAAGTAGCAGAGGCATCTTTTAAAACTTCTATGTTTTGTATTTCGTTGGCATCCAAATCACCCTCTTCAAATCCATCCATCGGAACACCATCAATAATATACAAAGGTTGCGAAGCATCGGTAACACTTGAGACTCCTCTAACACTAACTCCAGCTTCTCGTCCTTTTAGAACGCTGCTCATATCGCTATTTTGCGTTCCATACCCTACAACTACAACTTCATCTAAGGCTGATGAGTCTTCTTGTAAACGAGCATTAATCATAGAGGAGTAAATAAGTACTTCATCTTGCTGAAACCCTATGTAAGAGAACACTAATTCTTTACCTCCACTAATTTTTAATTTATACCTCCCGTCAAAATCAGTTTGAGTACCCACAGATGTCCCTTTGATAATTACATTACAACCAGGTAATACCTGCCCTGAAGCATCTGTTACAATACCAGTCACCGTTCTCACCGTTGGGTTATAAGAATACTTGTGTTTCTTTGATGCTGTGTTGTAATTTTTACGCATTCCGAAATTCAGATAATCCGTTGCTAACTCAGGTTTAATAGAATAATTATTAGGATTCCCTGTTGAGAGCGTTACGGTAACATTCTCCCAATCTGCACCAGTATGTTGATACACGTATGCCTTGTAGGTTAACTGTATAGGGTCATTAATCTTGTTAGATTTTAAATCATAATTCGGAATCCATCCTGCATCAGATACATTATATTTCAATTCTAAATTCAATTGCATAGAGATTGGAGTTTCAAATAATATACTTATTTCTCCCTTAGGTTCAGCAGGCATCGAATTCATCTCAATATACTGTTTCTTAACACGTTGCAAATCTTCACTTAAAACATTTATTTTAATAGTCGTAGTGAGTATTTCATTCTTAATTGCTGTAATTCGCTCTCTATAATAGGTACTTATTTGCTTTACTTTTTCTAAATCTATAGCTTGATGTTCTGAATTAAGCAGGCGGTTTCCATTAATTACCTTTTCCTCTTCCTCTAATCCTATTATGAGATTTTTAAGTAAACTTATTTCTAATTCTGTTGTTTTTATAGCTGTAGATAATGCGGTAGCTTCTTCATTTGAAACCTGGGCGTCTAAATAATTTATGTCATAGGAAATAGACAAAATAGAAGCTCCTTTTAGTCCTGAAATTTGAATGCTGCTTTCATCTATTTTAGGAGATAAACCGTTAAAAATAACTTCCGTAGTACCTGCTTTCAATTGAAAATTGGAAGATCTTGAAACCTCTGCACTATTTAAAAATACAGTAACCGATTTTATTTTAGAAGGAATTTTATCTGCTCCCAATAAGATAATAGGAAAGAAAATAAGAAATAATACTACATGTTTCATGTTGTGTTGGTTTTAGATTTAGAGTAAACCTAACCACAATCAAACATAATGTAAAGGGGCGTTGAGTAAGCCTCTTTTAGAACTTAGTAAACGCTACTACTTACTGAGTAAAGCCATTAATCTAGAAACTTAGCTTTTAATTCAGCAGTGGGTATCATACAGGCGTCCTTTTTACCGTACCATTTGTATCTGTTTTTAGCCACATAATCATAAATAGTGTCCCTGAATTTTTCTGGAATCCATTCAAAAATGGCCAATAAAGACCATAAGCCCCCAAATGATTTACCTATCAATAATGCCGCCGTAGATTTAGTGTAATACGCAATTCCTGGTTCTATTAAAATTATAGAATCTACCAATGCAGTATCTATATGTCTTTCTTTCGCCAGCTTTTGTCCTATTTCACTTTGTAAGGATGCAAACCGAAATTCGTCTTTCTTATCGTACTTAATAATTGTATGTATAGAAGAGTTACACAAATTGCAAACACCATCAAAAAGAACAATCTTATGAGAATTATTTCCTTGCATATGTAAATAGTATCAATCTAAATTTTTATCAAAGATAGTCTATGGGATTACATCAAAATAATAAAAAAACTAATTGTACTCATCTTGAATTGTAGTTTTAAGCAAAAAACAGCAACAGCTTACATCTCCTTAATTTAACTATTTAATAAGCGATTATAATGAGTTTAAAAAGCTCCCTAAATCCATATCTTTATCTAAATTTAGCTTCTTTTTCAATCGGTATTTAGACTTCAGTATACTATCTGGAAGCACATTAAATATTGCCGCTATTTCTTTTGTAGACAAATTCATTCTTAAAAAGGCCGCTAGTCTTATTTCCTTTTCCGAAATATCAGCATAAATAGCTCTTAGCTTGTCATCAAAATCATTATGCACATCTGCAAAGTAAGTTTTAAACAACTCCCAGTCCTTATCATCAGAATTCTGCTTTTTTAACAACATAAGAATTCTTCTAAACTGTAATTTAAATTTATCGGGGTTATCTTTCAGTTCCTTTAAATCTTCAATTAAATCTTGAGTGAATGTGTTTTTTTGTGCTAAATGTACCGTTAAACTTGCCAATTCCTTTTGTTTATATTCAATCTCTTTTTTGTAGAGTTCATCTAATTTCCTTTGGTTGGACTTGTTCTTTTTTAAGCGTTGTCTGAAAATAAAAAACAGTAGTATAGACAATGACAAGCCAGAAAGCATGCCTCCAGCATACAGACTCTTGGTTAGGGTATCTACTTTAGATTTATGCAGTAAATTTTCAATTTCTTCCTTGTTTAAAGCGAGTAATGTTTGTTTATTTTCAGTCTCATAGATTGTTTTCAATTCTTCTATTTGTTGCATTTTTGTATGATTAAAAATGCTGTCTTTAAATTTTTGGTGCGCTTTTAAATCGCTTAACGCCCTATGCGGGCTTTTCAACATATCATAAGCGGTAGACCTCAATTTATATCCTTCCATTAAATAATCTAAACGCATGGAGGGTGTAGATTTGTCAATAGCTTCATCTAAGAAACATAACGCTTTTTCAGGGTTATTTAAATCCATATGTAAGCGTCCTAATTCTAAAAGTACCGCAATATGATTATAAGCAAGTCCTTCTTTTTCATGAAAATGTAAACTCTCTTCTAAATAAGCCTCAGAAGCTTCCAAATTCTTCATTTCTCTGTAGGTTGAACCAATATTGGTATATACCATGGCTTCATTTGATGTAAGTCCAAAGTTCTTAGCAATTTTTAGACTCTTAAAAAAATACTCTAATGCCTTTTCATAATCCTGCAATGCAGCTAAAGAGGTACCAATTTGTAGGTACATATTAGATTGCCAAATATTATCATCTACCGCTATGTATACTTCTAAAGCCTGATAATAATACGGTATAGATGCCTCGTAATTTTCGGTATTGTATTGTATCTCTCCCAATCTTGCTACAATGTCTGCCTTCGTAAGCGGATCCGTATGTAGCGAGTCTATATTATTCAATGCTTGCATGTACAATTGCTGAGATAATTTAAATTGTCCATTACTCAAATACACACTAGCTATGTTCCCTAAACAAACATTCACTAATTCTGTTTCATTATTGTTTACAAAAATTACTTTAGCCTCATTCAGCATTTCTAAAGCTTCCTTTTTTTTAGCGTCTAAGCGGTTAATATCTGCCAATTCTAATAAGCTTTTTGCGTAAAAAACCTCTTCCTTTAGTTCTGTAGAAAGTTTCATGGCGGTTTCATGATACGACACAGCTGCACCTAATTGGTTTAATGCCCTATAACTTATGGCCGATTGATATACCGCATTAAGTTGCTTTTTTTTATCCTTCAGGGTACTCGCTATCTCATAGGCCTGCAAGGAAAATTTTAAGGAGGTTTCCGGGTTATTGTAGCGCAAAATTACATACAACGCTTCAAGTGTCTCTACTTTACTTATAAGACTTTTTTCACCTTTCAAGGCTTTTTCTAAACTATCTACTTTTCGCTCTATTTGCCCATAAGTAAAAGCAAAGCAAAAGGTGGTCAATACCATTATAAAAACTTTCATAACTAGAATTAAACTATTTATAGTTGGAATAATTTAAATAATAGGGGGAGTATATTTTTCATTCTGGAGTTCTAAGGTAGCGGTTTTAAGTTTTATAATAACATAAAACCTCAGAAGGCTATAGGAACAAATGGCTATCCTTTATCCTCAAAATCATTAAAAAGTTAGTACTATACAACTCGTACAACACCTTATTTTCAAAGCTGTTAAGAGCCAATTATACAATATCCAAATAGCTATCATTATAAGACATATCATATAGAAGCATCCTTTCTTTGTCCATACTTTGTCTATAGCATTTATTAGGCGTATGCCCTAATTCCGTCTAGTTTTTATTATATAAATCTTTAAATAAAATATAATGATCGCACTAAACAAATCAGATGAAGAAGAATGCCCGTTCTTAACGGACGATAGGAGTAATGTTGCTTTAGACGGTATTAATGCCATATTTAATACAAGCAAAACTGACTAAGAATTTAGTGCTAACAACCAAGCTCAATTTCTTGTAATTACAAAAAAACGGACTCAAATACAAGTATGTAAATGGAGATACTTAGGAGGATTTTAGTACGGTGATCGACCTTTCTATAGAGAACCTAAGCAAAGGCACTAATCCAATTTCTGCACCCACAGAATTTAGTGATCTACCTTTTAATACAGTTCGAGCTTCGTTCAGTTTCTATACTAGCGGTCTGAGGCATCTTCTGATTTTTGACAAACCAAGAAAACGATACCTCATAACAGCTGCTAATGATATGTATTCCTATTCTCAAGCATACAAACTTAATATAATTGTAGCTTCTAAAAAATACCCAATAGGTATGTTTTGAAATGTGGGAACAGTCAGCTTCAAGTATTAAAAATACCTGAAGCCGACTGTTTATCTTTTGGCTTCAACCAGTTCTAATTGGTTAACACTAACGTTTGTGGTGAACATACCATAATTAACCACTGCTTTATTTTTCTCTAATTTATCAATACTACCTACTGCTTTTCCGTCTATCATTCGCACACGATCTCCAAGTTTAAAAATAGGTTTAGGTTTGTTCTTTTCTACTACAGCCTTTATCTTCTTCTCTTTCTTTTTTTCCTCTCTGATGACCTCTACCTTCTGAATCACCTCTTTTTCTACTTCAACTTTCTTTGCTTTTTCTATTTTAACTTGTTGCGAAGATTTCTTTTTACGTTTGCTGTTTTCTGTTTCTACAATTCGAAGTAGTTCTGAAACAAGAGGCCTTTTCTTTTTATCTTGAAAATATTTCAATGCCGCATCATTCAATTTATTTCCTAAATAAATCATGCGCTGGCTAGAATCATACAACTCTTGGTAATTTTCTAATTTAGATTTCACCTTAGTATTCAGTTCCTCAAAACGTTGCGCTTCACTACGCGCTTTAGTTTCTTCCTCTTTAAGCTTTGTTCCCGTTTTAACCATAGAACTGCGCTCTTTTTGCAATTTGGCTATCGTGGCATCAAAACGCACCTTGCCACTCTCAATTTTCTTCTTAGCGCGGTTTATTAGACTATAGGGAATTCCGTTTTTCTGCGCTACTTCAAATGTAAAAGAACTACCGGCTTGCCCTAAAACCAGTTGATAAGTAGGTTCTAAGGTTTTCGAATCAAACAACATATTGGCATTTGTAGCATGTGGCAATTCATTAGCCAACAACTTTAAGTTGGAGTAGTGCGTAGTAATGACACCATAAGAACCACGTTCATAAAATACTTCTAAGAAAATCTCCGCTAATGCTCCTCCCAATTCCGGATCACTACCGGTACCAAATTCATCAATTAAGAACAAGGTTTTATCATCACACTTTCGCAAAAAGTAGTTCATGTTTTTGAGTCGGTAACTATACGTACTTAAATGATTTTCAATAGATTGATTATCTCCTATATCTGTTAGTATCCTACTAAACAAACACACTTTACTACGCTCATGAACTGGAATTAATAATCCACTCTGCAACATCACCTGTAGAATTCCTAAGGTTTTTAGAGTAATACTTTTTCCTCCAGCATTGGGTCCAGAAATAACAATAATTCTGTTTTCATCATGCAAACCTATCGTCTGTGGATACGTCTTTTCTTTCTTGCGTTTATTAGTTAGGTAGAGCAGTGGGTGGTAGGCATCTCTTAAATATAATTCATTATCCTCACTAAACTCTGGCAATACAGCATCCATTTCCATAGCATATTTCGCCTTTGCTGCGGTAATATCTATGTGGGCTAGAAAGTCTTGATATATAGATAACTCTGGAATAAATGGCGTTATATGTGCAGTTAAAACCCTAAGAATTCTTTGAATCTCTTCTCGCTCTTCAAATTCTAAATTATTCAATTGACGACTAAACTGTAATGCTGCTTCTGGCTCAATATAAACAATACTTCCTGTTTTAGAGGTACCCATAACAGCTCCCTTCACCTTTTTACGGTTCATTGCTTTTACCGCTAAAACACGTCGATTATCTACAACAGATTCTCTAATCTCATCTAAAAAATCAGAAGCTTGATACATGGTCAGCGCCCGAGAAAAACTCTGATTAATCTTCCCTTTCAAGCCATTAATCTCCGATCTAATAATCCGTAAATTATCCGAAGCATTATCTTTAATTTCACCAAATCTATCTATCACAGCATCTATCTGAGCTGGAATCTCAATATTTAGTTCAACATCTTCGGATGCTTGAAAAAGTAGAGGGTAGTACTCTTTAAATTTCTTTAAAAATTTCTTAAGCGTATTTACGGTACTACAGATATTACCAATTTTTCTAAAACCAGAAATCTCTATCGTTGCGTTTTCAATTTTTAAAAGTTTCAACTCTTGATTAATCGCATCGAAACCATGATTAGGAATCCGGTTATCATTGGAAAAAGAAGAAACATACTCAGAGGTTTGCCCTAAATGGATTTCGATCAATTCTTTGGATCTTAGCGGAACTATCTGCAAGGCATTTTCTTTGCCTTGTTCAGTATTACAACGTGCCGCAATATGGTTTAGAACTGTATAAAATTCTAAATCTTTTAATGTCTTATCGTTTATCTTATTCATTCTTTTTCAAAGATACATTGAAAAAAATATTTCGCTATTAATTACAAAATTAATTCACTTTTTGTCTAAGGATTGAGGCAGCTTATACTATATCTTTTAAACAATAAAAATTTGCATTTAGAGTTTAATATACACTAGTTGTGATACATCTTTGTATCAACTTTAAACAGATTATTAATCCTATGAAAAATCAAATCAAACCCTTCATCTATTTAAGCATAACACTGTTTATCACCGCTTGTGCCTCTACCAATAAAATGACCATGGGGGTAACTACACCTGCGAAAGTGCATCTTTCTTCTGCGGTTAAAACTATAGGAGTTATTAATAGGAGTGAACCTTCTAAAGGTAATAAAGGTTTAGACAAAATAGATCAAATACTTTCCGCTGAAGGCCTAAATCTAGATCAAAAAGGGGCCGAAGCAGCTATGAGTGCGTTTGCATCAGAATTGGAAATGATTAAAAATCTAGACGAAGTTAAAATTCTAGAAAACTTAGAAGAAGTTAAAAGCGGATTAGGTGTTTTGCCTGCAACACTATCTTGGGAAACGATAGATAATTTGTGTGATACCTATAATGTAGATGTCATTTTTTCACTAGCTTTTTATGATACAGATACAAAATCATCCTTCAAAGTAACCACAATGCCCCTAGAGAATAATCTAGGCGTTAAGGTAAACGTACCTGCACAGGAAGTAACCTTGAACACATTGGTTAACTGTGGATGGCGTGTGTATGATCCTAGTACGAGATTAGTTATTGATGAGAAAAATTACACAAAAGAAATGATTTTTAAAGGTCAAGGTATTAATCCTATGAAGGCAGTTGAAGCTGTAAAACAACGCAATGAAACGATCCAAGAGTATAGCAGGAATGTTGGTATTGCTTACGCACAACGTTTAATTCCAAATAAAGTGAGAATCTCTAGAGATTACTATATGTCTGGAACTGATAATTTTAAAGTAGCACACCGTAGAGCACTGACAGGTGATTGGGATGGTGCTGCAGAACTTTGGAAACAAGAAACTACAAATCCTGACTTAAAAATTCAAGGAAGAGCCAATTATAACATGGCCATTAGTAGTGAAATAGATGGCGATTTAGATCTTGCTATTCAATATGCCTCAAAAGCATCCACAGACTCTAAGGATAAATTAGCATTAGATTACGTAAATATTCTTAAATACAGAGTGCAGCAAAATGAGGTATTGGATCAACAACGTACTAATTAAAGTAAAGACTTATATTTTATTACTTTTGATTCCAAAAAAATCTTAACGTATGATTTGGAATATTCATAAGAGTTGGAAAACACTTTTAGAAGAAGAGTTTAATGCTCCTTATTTTAAAGCATTGACCACTTTTGTATCAAAAGAATATAGTGAGCAGGTGGTGTACCCAAAACAGGAAGACATTTTTGCAGCCTTTAATCATTGTACTTTTCAAGATACACGAGTAGTTATTATTGGTCAAGACCCTTATCATGGGCCAAACCAAGCCAATGGCTTGTGTTTTTCTGTGCAGGATGGTGTGGCACACCCGCCCTCCTTAGTGAATATTTTTAAAGAATTGGGTACTGACCTTCAGAAGCCATATCCCAAATCTGGAAATTTAGAATCTTGGGCAAAACAAGGCATCTTACTTCTGAATGCTACCCTAACTGTTAGAGCCCATGAAGCAGGAAGTCACCAAAAAAAAGGTTGGGAGGTATTTACCGATGCTGTCATCAAAAAAATTAGTGAAGAAAAAGCTGATGTAATTTTTTTACTTTGGGGTGGCTTTGCAAAAAAAAAAGCAAAACTAATAGAGGATAGCAAGCACCATATTCTTACCAGTGGTCATCCATCTCCTTTAAGTGCTAACAGAGGCTACTGGTTTGGGAACAAATGCTTTAGTACAACCAATGACATTTTGATGCAACTAAGAAAAGATCCAATTAATTGGTAGTAGAATCTAAAAGCTATAAGAATCCCTGTAAAATAAAAAAAACGCAATTATCATATTATTTGGTTAAGGAGTTAATTATAATTAAATTGGTATAAGTCAAGGAGTTAATTTTTTAATTCCCGATATATGGAGGGTTAATTATTAAGAATCTTTAAAAATTAAGGAACTGTTCATTATTTTTCCCATTTAAAAATAAATTCTCAATATTTTTGACCCAACCAAAAAACACGAACCAAAATGAACTTAAAATCTATTTTACTTGTAGACGATGATGAATCTACAAATTTTATAAATAGCGTATTTATAAAAAAACTCGACATCGATGTAGATGTCTATAAAGCTTTAAATGGAGAAGAAGCCTTAGAAATTTTGGAAGAAAGTTCTGACGATTCTGAATTTTTCCCTTGTTTAATTACTTTAGACATTAATATGCCTGTCATGAATGGTTGGGCATTTTTAGAGCGTTACAAGAAATTATCTCCAAGTATTAAGAATAATTGCATTATTGTTATGACTACTGTCAGTGAAGATGATAAGGATTTAATTAGAGCAACAGATAATGAAGATGTAAAAGAATATTTTCAAAAACCAATGTCTGACGAGAAATTTAGCTCTTTACTAAACAAATACTTTATTTTATAAGCACCTTATTTTTGCGCCAAAAGCAAAGCTTCAGGAGCTAATTTTTTTTCAATCAGGTTTAAATTAAACAGCGTGTCTTGAACTTTCTGAAGTGTTGAAACTTTTAGTGGTTTCTGGCTCCATTTTGTGATAGCTAGCCATTCTTTGATGTCTTCTAGTTTTTGACCGTAGGCATTTGCTAGTGATTTATCTATACTTGGTATATTTTTAAATTCTTCCGTGTATAGGTTTATAACTTCGGTAATATGATGTACTAACGATGGATTTTCCTCTAAAAATTTATTACTAGCTGCTATAACAAAACAAGGCCAGGGCGTAGGACAATCTGCAATACGTCTAAATATACCGCGATCAACTATCGGTTTGGTGGTAAATCTTTCCCACATAAAATAATCTGCGGTGTTGGCTGTTAGTGCTGTTATAGCGCCATCTAAGTTATTTATTACCTCAAACTTTAAGTCTTTCGTGCTCCAACCTTGATTATCGGCATTTACATACGCCATAAGATGACTTCCGCTACCAAATCTACTTATGGCAGCAGTACTATCTTTTAAATCGGCTATGGTCTTATAATTGCTTGTAGCTGCTACATGAATTCCCCAAAGTAAAGGTGTAGCAATAAATTCTTGAACTATTTTAACGGGATTGCCAGCAGAAATACTTTTAACAATACCTTCTGTAAGAATTATGGCTAAATCGGTTTCATCACTTTCTAACATTTGACACATTTTACCTGTTCCTTCAGGAATATCTGTCCAACTTAAATCAATACCTCTTTCTTTAAAGGCATTTTCTTCGATAGCCATATGCCAAGGAAGGTTAAAATGTTCTGGAACCCCAATAATTCTTACTTTCTTCATCTACTCTGTCAATTTTTTTAACGCGTATTCAATTAATTTTTCAGTAGCTTCGGTAGGGTTTGTTAAGAATTCTCCCGTACTTCTATTGGCTAAAATACAATTTAAAGATACCGCTCTATGCCCCAACAACTTAGCCAAACCATAGATTCCTGAGGTTTCCATTTCTAGATTGGTTATTTTTAACCCCTTATAATCAAATGAAGCTAATTTAGCGTTTAATTTAGGGTCTTCAGTTTTCAAACGAAGTACTCGTCCTTGAGGACCATAAAAACCAACATTAGTCGCCGTAAATCCTTTATGCATCGTATCTGACATAAAAGTTGCCGCAAGCTCTTGATTACAAGAAACTACATAAGGTGTAGATTTATCTTTAGACCAACCCGTGTGCTTCACAAAGCTGTTTTGCACCTCTTCATTCATGACATGTTTTGCATCATAAAAACGTAATAAACTATCAAATCCAATAGCGTGTTCACTAAGCAGAAAATCGCCCACATTAATATGAGGCTGTATGGCACCAGTAGTACCAATACGTATAATATCTAATTGTTTTTTTTCTGAGTTAATTGTCCTTGTTTCAAAATTAATATTCACCAAGGCATCTAATTCATTAAGAACAATATCAATATTATCTGTTCCTATTCCTGTTGAAATAACAGAAATACGTTTTCCATTTAAAGTTCCTGTATGAGTATGAAATTCGCGCTTTCCTTTTTTAACTTCAATCGTATCAAAATACTTAGAAACCCCACCTACACGGTCTGGATCTCCTACGGTAATAATGGTATCTGCGATGTCTTCTGGTAATATATTAAGATGATAAATGCTATTATCTGCATTTAACACTAGCTCTGATGGCTCTAATTGCATGCTATAATTTTAAAATTCTGTTCGTATCAGTATTATAAAGGAAATCATATTTTAAAGCTCCTCCTAAATAATAGTCGTTCTCCTGAATACAGGAATAATAACTGGTGTCTCCTTGTAATATAAGTTTTCCTTTTTGTGTTAATCGTACGGGATTAAAAGAAGAAAACAAAGGTTTTAAGCGCCCTAATGCCCGTTGAAATTGGGAATCTCCAAAACCTAAAATTCCTTGATTTTTAAGAAGAATCTCCATAAAATCAGTTTTATTAGCGGCCTTTGATTCTGCTGCTAATTGTAAAATTCTAGACTCCATTTCATTTAATCCATTTTTCACGGAAGGGAAACGGTGTAAATGCGCCTGAATGCTTTCCCCTAGGTATTTGAATTGATAATTTTCAAAATCGGTAAGATTTTCTAATCGAATAGGATTATCGCTACAATACAATTGCCATACATAATCTGCATATTCTATATCATCAAGGGTAAGTGTAATCTTATTTTTATAAAGCTTCTTAAGCTTTGCATCACTTAAATCATTTAAGCCATACTTCACATCGGATTTGTCTTCTTTGCCACTACACACTAATGATATTTGTGCGTATTTGCGATGTGTTTTAAGCCAGCTAATAACTGCTAACATATTTATTTGGCAGAATAAATCATACTCGAACCACAAGACAATTTCATCTTGTTTTTTATGATTGCATAGTGATCTGTATTCCTTTAAAGTTTTTTCAATAAAAATTGATTTTGAAATTTTATAGTTTTTATTCAAAAATTCAAAGCGGGTTTTCCAAAAATTCTCGCTACCCACATTACTTTCCGTTTTGCCTTCGCATAACATTTCGCGCCAAGTAATAATTGCTCCTGGAACATTAAGTGTTTTTAGCTTGTTGGTAAATGTATCGCCGTTTGTTATATGTAGTAGGGAGCTCATATGGAGGGTATTTAAAAATTAAGGGATATAAATGTACTATTAAATGTAAAAAAAGAAAAGAGAATTAACAGTTATCAGCCGCCAACGCGTTTTACCTTAAATCCTTTTTCTTTTAATAAGGCCATAATCTTATCCCTGTAATCGCCTTGAATAATGATAGCTCCATCTTTGAAACTACCACCAACACTTAGTTTTGTTTTTAATTCTTTAGCCAATTTCTTAAAATCTCCATCGGCTCCAGTATATCCTTCAAGAATGGTCGTAGGCTTTCCTTTTCTTTTTTCGTATTTGCAAATAATAGGATCATCTTGCATCCAAATTTTCTCTCCGACAACTTTCTCCGGAGTAACTTTCTCTTCTTGATGTTCTGGAAAAAAGTTTTTTAGTTGATCTTTTAAGTCCATTTAAAAAGGTATTAAAATAAGTTATTCAAAAAAACGCCTGTGATAATTAATTTGTCCTAAATGATAGGACAGGTGCAGGGCTAAATGTGTCAGGTAATAATCTACCGTAGTTACTTCTGTTTTAGAAGGCACAATAGGGCTATCATTCTTTAGATCAGCCTCATTTATAGTTTCTAACGATTTTTCTACGGTTAAAATTGTAGCATCGATCTGTTTTATTAAAACAGATCGATGCACATTCTTTAAAGAAAACTCCGCTTCTCTATCTCTTTTGTAATCTGTTTTACCAAACGGCACGCCGATCAGCGCATTTAAGTTCCCTACAAGGTGTAAACATAAATTTCCTGCCGAATTGGTGATTGTGTGATCTACTTTCCATAAAGAGGCTTCCTCTTTATAGCTTTCAATCTCAAATTTAAGTCTTAATAAATCTCGCTTAAATAGCGTCTGTAACGTTTCTAAAGACATAAATGTCTATTTTTTTATCAGACCTAATTCAATCAAGCGTTCATGTAAGAAATCGCCTGCAGTAATATCGTCATACAATTTAGGATTTTTCTCATCAATACAATTCTCTAAACAATTTAATGACATCTCACTTACTGGATGCATAAAGAATGGTACAGAATAACGAGAAGTTCCCCATAATTCTTTTGGAGGATTTACCACTTGGTGAATCGTAGATTTTAATTTGTTATTGGTTAAACGTGATAACATATCGCCCACATTAATCATAAGTTCTTCCGGTTTAGCAATAGCATCTACCCATTCGTCATCATGATTTTTAACCTGCAAACCTTTACCATGTGCCCCCATCAATAAGGTAATAAGGTTAATATCACCATGCGCAGCTGCTCTTACCGCATTTTTAGGTTCAGAGGTAATTGGTGGGTAGTGAATTGGTCTTAAAATAGAGTTACCATTTTTAATATAGTTATCAAAGTAAGTCTCTTCTAAATTTAAATGCAATGCCAATGCACGTAACACATACTTAGCGGTTTTCTCAAGCATTTTAAAGGTTTCTTCACCTACTTCATTAAATGTAGAAAGCTCCTTGACCATGACATTTGCAGGGTACTCTTTTTCCAATTTAGGATTATCTTCTACATATTGACCAAAATGCCAAAACTCTTTTAAATCGCCTTCTTTCTTCCCTTTTGCATGTTCTTTCCCAAAAGAAGTATAGCCTCTTTGTCCGCCAATACCTTCTATTTCGTAAGAATCTTTTACCTCTTGTGGAAGTTTGAAAAAGTTTTTAATCTCTTCGTATAAATCATCTACTAATTTATCAGACAAAAAATGTCCGCGCAATGCTACGAAACCAATATTTTCAAAAGCACTTCCTATTTCTTTAATAAATTTTTCTTTTCTCTTTGGATCTCCAGATACAAAATCTTGCAAATCTACACTTGGAACAACACTCATATAATAAAAATTAAGAATCAAATTTAGCTAAAAATAAGACAACTCTCAATTGTTAAGAATGTTTTTGTTCTGTGTCAATTTTGTTACATTTATAGAACGGCTCAAATCTGGATCAAAAGTTATGAAGTACACGGACTATTCCTTATCAAATCATACTAAAATTCAACTATACAAACAGCTCTTATTACCACGACTGATTGAAGAAAAAATGTTGATTTTATTGCGACAAGGAAAAATAACAAAATGGTTTAGTGGAATAGGGCAGGAGGCCATTTCTGTTGGAGTAACAGCCGCTTTACATCCAGATGAATACCTATTACCTTTGCACCGAAACTTAGGCGTGTTCACCACCAGAGGCATCCCCTTATCAAAATTGTTTTCTCAATGGCAAGGAAAAGCAAATGGTTTTACTAAAGGTAGAGATCGGAGTTTTCATTTTGGATCTCAAGAGCATAAAATTATTGGGATGATTTCACATCTAGGACCACAATTAGGAGTTGCTGATGGGATAGCGCTTGCCAATCTTTTAAAAAAGAACAAACAAGTTACTGCTGTTTTCTCCGGGGAAGGAGCTACTAGTGAAGGTGATTTTCATGAAGCTTTAAACGTAGCATCGGTATGGAAACTTCCAGTTCTTTTTTGTATTGAAAACAATGGCTACGGATTATCAACACCCACCAATGAACAGTTTAACTGTAAAGATATAGCAGATAAAGGTATTGGTTACGGTATGGAGTCTTATTGTATTGATGGGAATAATATTTTAGAAGTTTATACCAGAGTAAACGCACTATGTTCAGACCTTAGGGAAAATCCTAGACCTGTATTACTAGAGTTTAAGACCTTTAGAATGCGCGGCCATGAAGAAGCTAGTGGTACAAAGTATGTCCCTCAAGATTTATTAGATACTTGGGAAGCAAAAGATCCAATAGCTAATTATGAAGCCTTCTTGCTAGCATCAAATACGCTAACGGCTGATGCCATTGCACTTCTCAAAGCAAAGATGCAACAAGAAATAGAGGATGAACTGCAAATTTCCTATCAAGAAGAAGATGTTTCCTTAGTTCCTGAAAAAGAGCTAACAGATGTTTATGCGCCTTTTACCTACATAGAAGAAGCGCCTAATGTAACTACAGAAAATATCCGTTTGGTAGATGCCATTTCTCAGGGTTTGAGACAAGCCATGGAGAAACATGACAACTTAGTAATAATGGGACAAGACATTGCCGAATACGGCGGTGTGTTCAAAATCACGGAGGGCTTCGTTGCGCAATTTGGAAAGGAGAGGGTGAGAAACACTCCAATTTGCGAATCGGCCATTATTTCTGCGGCAATGGGCTTATCTATAAACGGTATGAAGGCCGTTGTAGAAATGCAATTTGCTGATTTTGTGAGTAGCGGCTTTAATCCTATCGTAAATTACCTAGCAAAAACGCATTACCGATGGGCAGAAAAAGCAGATGTTGTTATTAGAATGCCTTGTGGAGCTGGAGTAGGAGCAGGACCTTTTCATTCACAAACTAATGAAGCTTGGTTTACGAAAACTCCTGGATTAAAGGTCGTATACCCCGCATTTCCTTTTGATGCTAAAGGTTTATTAATTACAGCCATTAATGATCCCAATCCTGTGCTTTTCTTTGAACACAAAGCACTTTACAGAAGTCTCTACCAAGAAGTACCTACAGCCTATTATACCTTACCCCTTGGAAAGGCCGCATTACTTAAAAAAGGAACAGCAATTACTATAGTGGCGTATGGTGCTGCCGTACATTGGGCTTTAGAGGTTTTAGAAGAGCGACCAGAAATACATGCAGATCTTATTGACTTGCGCACCTTACAACCATTAGATACAGAAACCATTTATCATTCTGTAAAAAAGACAGGAAAGCTCATCATTCTGCAAGAAGATAGTTTATTTGGTAGTCTTGCCAGTGAAATTGCTGCTTTGGTTATAGAAGAATGCTTTGAATTCTTAGATGCTCCGGTGAAACGTGTTGCTAGCTTAGATACTCCCATTCCCTTTTCTAAAATCCTAGAACAGAATTATTTACCAAAAGATAGATTTTTAAAGGCTTTACTAGCGCTTTTAGCCTATTAGGTATTCGTGTTAAGAAAATATTTCATCGAATTAAAATATTTTGCATAATAATACGAGCTTGCACACGTTTAACAATGATTTAACTCTGTTAAACGAATACTTTCATACGTTTTAAACGTATATAATTATACCTAAATAAAAATAGATATTATGAGAAAAATTTTGATACTAAGTTTACTCTTTAGTGTAGTTCTAAGTTCTTGTTCTGCTACCAAAGCAGTTAGAGAGAAAAGAAATCTGCTTAGCGGAACTTGGGAATTAACAAATGTTTCCTTTGAAGGACAACCAGGAAGTTTTAAATCGGTGATCTTTAACGATGCTCAGGACATTTGCTTTGAAGGGAGTAATTGGTTCTTTAGAGACAACAACAGTACAGGACGTTATACTATTGCGCAATCTTCTTTATGTAATGGCGGTGATAGATACATTCGCTGGTCTGTAATAGAAAATGATTACGGTACAAGTCAGTTACAATTTAAGCCAATTGATGAAAAAAATAAAGATATTTCTGGTGGTTACGGATATCGTTTAGATATTGCAAGCTTAACCGCTTCTAACATGACCTTGAAATCTAACGTAATGGCTAATGGTGCGCCAGTAGCTGTAGTATATGAATTCACAAAACAATAGAATAATGAAAAATATAGGATTAAAATTAAGTACTGTTTTACTTGCAGTTACCTTAACAGTTAGCTGTAGCGCTGTTAAAAATGCCAACAACAAACAAAAAGGTGCCGTTATTGGCGCTGGTAGTGGTGCTGCTATTGGCGGTATCTTAGGAAATAATATTGGAAACGGAAACAACACTGCTTTAGGTGCAATTATTGGTGCTGTAGTGGGTGGTGCTGCCGGTGGTTACATTGGTAATCGTATGGATAAGCAAGCAGAACGTATTGAAGAAGAAATTCCTGGAGCTGAGGTTACTAGAGTTGGTGAAGGAATTAATGTGGTATTCAACGAAGATGCAGGCGTATATTTTGATACGAACAAGTCTGTCGTAAAAGGTACTTCGGCAACTACTTTAGATCGTTTGGTGGGCATCTTAAAAGAATATCCAGATTCTAACATCTTAGTAGAAGGACATACGGATAGTGCTGGTGCAGATGATTACAACATGAACTTATCTAAGCAAAGAGCAGAATCTGTGACTAGCTATTTAAATACACATGGTATTGCAGGTAGTAGATTAACTACGAAATGGTACGGAGAAACACAACCTAAGTCAGACAATAGTACGGCCGAGGGGAAAGCAAAAAACCGTAGAGTAGAAATGGTAATTGTTGCTAGTGATGAATTGAAGCAAGAAGCCGTTCAGAAAACACAATAAAAAGAAGAAATAAACTTATTTAAAAAACTTCGAAAGCACGCTGCTTTCGAGGTTTTTTTATGTGTGCTAATTTTTGTAGAAGTACTCAGCCTAAAACATCTTAAATTAAGGTGAGCGCCTACTAATTACAATCCTTGAATATTCTCCATACTTTCTAAGGAAAGAGAATTATCAAGCTTTGTCAGAGGACCAAATCATTAGCAAAAGTTTTCTTTAAAATTCTTCAGACACTCATGCTAATAGTATTATCCTTTCTCAACTTCCTCCAATGCGCCGGTTTCTTTTATGACTAGCGAAGCAACAATACCTCCAATTAACGCTAAAGCGATCACTCCTAAAGATAACCACTCTGGAAATTCTACATGATGAGACAGTAACATCTTAATCCCTACAAAGGCTAAGATCACTACCAAGCTATAGTTGATGAACCTAAACTTCTGTAACATTCTAGAAATTAAAAAATACATAGAACGTAAGCCTAAAATGGCCAAGATATTAGAGGTAAATACGATAAAAGGATCTGCCGTAATGGCTAAGATTGCAGGAATACTGTCTAGAGCAAATAATATATCTGTTAATTCAATAACAATAAGCGCTACAAATAATGGAGTAGCGGCATTTAAGCCCATTTTTTTAATAAAAAAATCATGCCCGTTAATCTGTGTTGTTATGGGGTATACTTTTTTTATTTGTTTAAACACAAAGGAGTTTTTAGGATCAAAATTGTCATCATCTCCTTTCAACATCTTAAAAGCAGTATACAATAAGAATACTCCAAACACATAAATTATCCAATCAAAACGTGTAATTAATGCAACACCAAAAAGGATCATCAGGGCTCGGAAAACGATGGCGCCAAGAATACCCCAAAATAACACACGGTGTTGGTATATTAACGGAATTTTGAAGGAGGTAAATATCACTGCAATAACAAATACGTTATCTATACTTAGTGAAAGCTCAATTAAATAGCCTGTAATGTATTTTAAAACAGCCCCTTTGGGAGTGAGGCCCGTTGGGTTTTCTATTAAGCCCGCAGAGAATAACCAATAAATAACACCACTAAAGGCTAGGGCTACGGTGACCCAAACAGCCGTCCAGATACTGGCTTCTTTTGTTTTTATAACGTGGTCTTCTTTATTAAAAACACCCAAATCAAGGGCTAAAAAAATTATAATTAACACCAAAAACAATCCCCAAATCAGCATATAAAATTATTTAAAAAAGTAAAAGTAATAATGATTTGCTGATAATAGCTATCTGAATAATAAAATTATTAATTCTATCGCTAATCGTTCTATTGTAGCTCATTGGCTCCCTTTGTTTTATAGCCAAAAAACAGGTTATCATCGACAAACTACATTATTTATTTAGGATTAGTACCCGTTCAAATCTTTCTTATATATTTATTCCGAACACATATATGATAAAAATGAAGAATCCTACAATTTGGACTGTTGTCCTGTTTTTTACTGTAGGCTTTTGTCAACTTGTCGCTCAAGAAAAATCCCCCGTTAAAACTGCTGTTGCCACAGAAAAAGACGAGGGCCCTATAATATTTAAGTTTGAGCCAGAGTACACTAGCGCAGAAGAAACAAAACGTCAAGAATTTAAACGAAATAGAGCTTTGGTAAATGCTCTAGAAATTTCTGATCGAAAAAGAAGAAGATTAATGAGAAAGGTTTTCTCTAAAGATTTTTCTAAATACCTCTCAGAAATTGTTACGGTCGATACGAAGTTGGAAGACGAAGAGTAATTTTGAAAATCCTAATAAAAAGAGCGCCTTAAAATTGTACAATTTTAAGGCGCTCTTTCTTTATTTTGAAACAAAGTTTATTTTACTCTACTCATTTTATCTTTTCTCTTTTGAAGCTGACGTTCTAATTCATCTGTAGAAGATGCTATTGAAGCTTCAAAACTACCTTTACTAGATTCTGCAAACAATACAGGTCCTGGAATACTTAATTTAATATTACAAATTAATCCGGTATCTGGAGTAGATGTATTTTCTGTTTTAAAAAAAACATCGGCACGAATTATATTATCATGTTTATCAAAAAGCTTTGTTAGTTTCTTACCTGCAAAAATTTCAAGTCTTTCACTTGCTTTTACATCGTTATATTCAAAATTGATATTCATATATATTTAATTTAAATTGATACTCTACGTGTACTTTTCTAATACTTAAAGATACCACATTTTTTCCTTAAAGTAATTGTTAAATATGCATTAATACCATATTAAATCATTTTTACTTTGAAGTATTTTTCGTACATTATAGTCAGATTAAAATACGGGGAACATGGAAGATTTAAAAATTAACTCAACACAGCAAAAAAATCTCTTCAATAATCGCAGCTATCTTATCAAATTAGAGCGGTATTCAAAAGAGTTAGACCAGTTAGATGTAAAGCTCAATAGCTACACTTGCGAGCCAAAAACAGAAGACCTTTTTGAACGAAAAAGTTTGCTAAAACAACAAATGCATCGTTTAAAAAACAAAAATCAAGAAATCATAGAAGCCGTAAAAGAACGAAAGGAACTGCTAGAGAATCAAGTAGATAGAATCAAAATACAATTAGAAGATTTTATGGTGTTACAGTCGGAATTTCAAGCATATTATACAAGTTCTCAGCAACATTAAATCATTTATGATGCTACGCTTGTTGGTAATTTTGTGTGCTTTTCTTTCTAGTATGGCATGCTCAAATTCTAAAAAACTGGTCAGTGCTACTCCTAAAAGTATCGCTTTAGACCAACTCGTTTTACAAAAAAGTTTTCAGATTTCTTCTGATTGGGCTACACCCATGGCTACAGGTAGCATGAATGCCTTGGCGAATAGGGGTTTATTAGGTCCTGGAAATTCGCCTGGAAATATTAACTTGTTAGGAAATACAAATTACCTGCGCATAAAAGGTGATAGTATAACAGCGCATTTACCTTATTTTGGTGAGCGTCAAATGGGAGGCGGCTATTCTACAAATGATACTGGTATCAAGTTTAATACCGTTCCAACCTCTTATGAGCAAATTAAAAATGATAGGATGCAAACCCATACCATCAAATTTAAAATCTCAGGAGATTCCAATGAACACTACAGTATCACAGTCCTTCTTTTTCCAAATTGGACAAGTGAAATTATGGTTACTAGTTCCCAGAGAACGTCTATAGGTTTTAGAGGTACTGTATCAAAAATACCTCCCTTAGAAAATTAAATAGCTTTAAAGGAAGAATCACGAACAATTAAATTAGTTTTAATCTCTATTGTTTTAGATATCAACTCTTTATTAGGGTGATTAATTTCATCTATTAGAGATTTGGCAGCAATTCTACCAATACGCTCTCCTGGCTGATCTACTGTAGATAATTCTGGCTGAATTATGGTGGAATTAATAGAATTACTAAAGCCTACCACAGCAATCTCTTCCGGAATTTTTACGTTGAATTTATGCAATGCTTTAATAGCGCCTATCGCCGCATTATCGGTAATGGCGAAAATAGCATCGGGGCGTACTTTTTGGCTCAATAATACATTTGTTAAACGTTTTCCATTATTTAACGAAATATCTTCTGTGCTCTGCACTAGCTTTAAGTCTAAAGGAATATTATAGGTTTTCAAAGCCCTCTTGTATCCCTGAAATCGTTTTTCAGAATTAAAAGAATTCTCTGTTTCTTTTAAGATTGCAATTCTCTTTTTTCCCAAACCAATCAAGTGTTCTACAGCATTAAATGCAGCTTCTTCTTCATTAATAACAATTTGAGTACATGGAACTTTTTCCGACACTTTATCAAATAGGACTAAAGGAATACGTTGCAAGGTTTCTAAGATGTGATGCACTGATTTGGTTTTCTTAGCCAAAGACAAGAGGATACCATCTGCCCCAAATTGCATCATAGTTTGTAACATCTCTGTTTGCTTGTTTTCTTCGTTGTTAGATTCTGAAATAATTACCCGATATCCATTTTGTTCTGCCTCTTCTAAAATACCTTTTAATAAGGTAGAAGTAAATAGGTGTGATATATTAGGTACAATTACCCCTAAAATATGTGTTCTATGCGAACGGAAGCCTTTAGCAAATAAATTGGGAACATAATTTAACTTTTCGGCTAACTCTTTAACTCTTTGAATGGTACGTGCACTTATATCAGGATGATTATTTAAAGCTCTAGATACCGTTGATACCGAGAGATTTAGTCGCAATGCTAGGTTTTTTAAAGTAACTGTTGTTTTCTTTTCCATTAGTGTGTCGCATCAAAACGTCCAAAAAAAATAGTAAAAAGTAAATTTAACATTTTGCAATCGTTACCGCAAACGTTTGCATAAGAAAATAGTAAAATATTGGGTCTTTGAATATTATATTCACATAAATTCATCCTGTATTTAAACAATTAACTCAAAAACTTTTATTAACTAAACGACAAATTATGAAGAATTTAATTTTTGCATTCGTTTGCATTCTTGGATTTTCTACCGTAAACGCACAAACGGAAATTATGGGTGTGGTTACAGATGATTCCGGAATACCTGTTGCAGGAGCCAACATTATTATTAAAGGTACTACTGCAGGAACTATTTCCGATTTTGATGGAAATTATAGTTTAAGTTCGGATTTAACCGGATCTCAAACTATTCGTGTTACCTATATAGGTTATGGCGCTGTAGAGAAGCCAGTTACCCTAAATGGCGGTACCGTACAAGTAAACATCGTTATGATGGAGAGTGGGGAGCAACTAGATGAGATTTTACTAACCGCTACCTCTACAACAAGATCTCAAAAGGAATCTCCTTTATCAATTACCTCTTTAGGAGCAAAACAATTAGCTAAAGCAAATACAAGTAGCCAAGCAGACATCTTAATTAGTGTACCTGGGATTACTGCTGAAGGTGGTGGGGGAGAAGTTGCCTCTAATGTTTTTGTGAGAGGATTACCTTCTGGAGGTCAATACCAGTATACACCATTACAAATTGATGGTATGCCGGTGTTAAGTACCTTCGGACTTAATTCTTCTGCACATGATGTGTATTTTAGGAATGATATCGGAATTAAAAATTTAGAATTTGTACGTGGTGGATCTTCTATATTATATGGAGTAGGTTCTGTTGCGGGTATAATTAACTATAACAGCATCACAGGAGGCGTAGACCAGAAAACAACAATCCGTACAGAAGTAGCGACAAACTCTCGTTACAAGGCTGATTTTGTGACTAGCGGACCTTTAGGTGGTGAAGATTCTAATACGTTCTATGCGCTTTCTGGTTTTTACAGGTATGATGATGGTCCTATTAAAACAGGATTACCTACAGAAGGTTTTCAATTAAGAGGGAATCTAAAACAAATTACTAAAAATGGATCTATTACCTTTTCAGGACAATATATAGATGATAAAGTACAGTTCTTTTTGCCTTATCCTTTAGAAGGAGGTTCACGTGATCGTCCTACAGGGAATGATGGAAATACCATTTACACGTTACAGACAGCAGCTGCTGCCAACATTTCATACTTAACTCCTGATGGGGTATATGAGTCTCCTATAGAAGAAGGTGTAGCTACGAAAGGCGGATTTTTCTTAACACAATTTAAGCACAACTTTTCAGATAATTTAAAGATGGATGCCAAACTGCGTTACTCTAAATATGCACACCAATTTAATTTATTTTTAGATGGTAGTGGTGTTAGTGGTGCTAATGTCGTAGAAACTCAAGCAGAATATTTAGCGGCAAGAGGTTTAACAGGTGGAGATTTTACCTATTTAAACGGGCAGCCCTTAGCAGCAGATGCATTATTGTTTGAAAATAGAATCTTAGATAGAAGCAGACCTTTATCTGAAACTATGGCAGATATTAAATTAACAAGAACGGCGGGCGATCATACCATCACCGGAGGTACTTTTATTTCGAGATCTACGGCAGGAGATTTTAATGTAATTACTAATTATTTAGGCGAATATAATAACAGACCAGATTTAGTAGAACTGTCTGGGTATTCTATTAATGGGGTAACCAATAGAGGTACTGCGTATACTAATAGAAATATTTCTAGTAATAAAATTGCATTGTTCCTAACCGATGAAATTAAATTAGACCGTTGGAATTTAGATTTTGGTGTACGTTATGAACGTGCTTCAGGAACTATTGAAAATGAAGGGTCTACTTCTTACCTAGTAGATAATACCGGAATAAGTAATTTAGACAATGTTACGTGGGGTAATGGCAGTTGGACAAGAGGGCACGTTTCTGCAGATGATTTTGCTGTAGCATTAGCTGGTTTGTATAAAGTAAGTGATGCCTTGAGTGCCTATGGTAACTTTTCTAGAGGCTATTTCTTTCCGGAATTAAGAGGGACAAAATTTGACGGCTTCGGGAATCCTAGTAGCTATGATACTGAGAAAATTGTGCAAGGTGAACTAGGGGTGAAGTACGGAAAAAATAACTTCTCTGGTACGGGTGCTTTATATGCTATAAACCTTAATGATCGTAGAGTGGTAAACTTTATCAATGCTCCAGGAGGTGGTTTTATAGAAGCTGTAGATACGCAAGATACCAAGACCTTTGGTTTTGAAGGCACCTATAACTGGAGGTTTGTTCAAGATTTTAGCTTAAACGGATCTTTAACCGTGCAAAGTCATGAGATTACTAAATCTACTTCTAATCCTGAGTTCGAAGGAAATAAGATTTCTAGACAGCCAAATTTCATCAATGCTATTGGTGTAGACTATGACAATGCTACGTTTGATGCTGGTGTTAATTACAATTATACGGGTAAAAAATATACGAATGATTCTAATTCTATTGAGTTAGATGCTATTGGCATTACGAATTTAAACCTAGGCTACACCTTTAAAACTGGTGAAGATGGTGGTACCGTTAGACTGGGTGCACAAGTATACAACCTTTTAAATTCTGAAGGAATTACAGAAGGTTCTCCACGTCTTAATAATACACAAACAGAAGAAGCTTTCTTCGTAGGTAGACCAATTCTACCAACACGTGTATTCTTAAACGCGACATTTAATTTTTAAGTTGAGTTTTATATTAAGAAACACATTGGTTCCTGAGAGCTTCCAATGTGTTTTAATTCTATGTATTTATGAAAGAACAATTAATCAAACAAGCAATTGACATTCTAAACGATAATTTCCAAGAAGGTGGTTTTACTATTCCTTGTAAAGGTTTATATCCTTTCCAGTGGAAATGGGATAGTGGTTTCATTGCCATTGGACAGGCACATTATGATATGGAAAAAGCAAAAACTGAAATTGCGACCTTATTAGATGCGCAATGGGAAAATGGATTTATACCTCATATCGTTTTTCATAATGAGAGTGATACCTATTTCCCAGGTGCCGATGTTCACCGTTCAGATTTGAGTCCACTTGCTTCCAAAAAATACAAATCTACTGGAATGACACAACCACCGGTCACAGGTTTTGTCCTTGAAGAAATGTATCGTATTGCAGAAGACAAAGAAGATCTATTACAGTATATCGCTACGCAAATAGATAAGGTATATGACAATCATGCGTATTTCTATACCCATAGAGATGTGAATAATGAAGGTTTAGCATTCATCTATCATAACTGGGAATCTGGTACCGATAACTCTCCTATTTGGGATGATATTTGGAAAACTATGAATCCGCCAGATTATACTTTTGAGCGCAGAGATACAACCCATGTAGATGCATCACAACGCCCCACTAAACGGGAGTATGATCATTATTTGAATATTATAGAAATTGCTAAAGAGCACAACTATAACGATGCTAAGATTGCTGCACATTCACCTTTCCTTGTTTTGGATCCTTTATTCAATGCAATGTTGATAAAATCTAACGAATCACTGATCAATTTATACCGTTTGTTAGGTAATACTGGTAAAGTCGCGCAATTAGAAGCATGGCAAAAAAAGAGTATCAAAGGGTTTAATGATAAACTTTGGGATGATACATTGAATGCCTACGTGCATTATGATTTAAGAAAAGATGCTCCTATTCGTTTTGTAACCTCCTCATCATTTTCTGCTTTGTATGCAGGAATACCTAGTCAGGAAAGGGCAGATTTATTGCTACAAACGATGATGGGTAAGTTTGGTGGTGAGGAGCTATACTTATGTGCTTCTTTTGATCCGAACAGCGATCGTTTTGATCCTAAAAAATACTGGAGAGGGCCTGTATGGATCAATATGAATTGGATTCTTTACAACGGATTAAAACGTTATGGTTTTAATGATGTGGCGCAACGTGTTAAAGAAGATTCTATCGCTCTCATAGAAAAGAACGGCTTTTTTGAGTATTTTAATCCTATCAAAAAAGTAAATGAAACAGAAAATGTAGGATATGGTGGTAATAACTTCTCATGGAGTGCTGCTTTGCTTATAGATTTGCTTAAATAACCACAAAACCAAGCCATTATGAACTATCTAGATTATATCATCATTATAGTATATCTCCTAGCGTTTTTAGCTATGGGCTTCTTTTTTAAAGAAAATAAAACTTCAGGAGATTACTTTTTAGGCGGTAAGTCTATGGGTTGGTTTCCGTTGAGTTTATCTACCATGGCCACGCAATTATCTGCCATTAGCTTTATATCTGCCCCCGCATTTGTAGGCTTAAAAGATGGTGGAGGAATGCAATGGCTTACCTATGAATTTGGGGTGCCTTTGGCCATGGCTTTTTTACTCATTGTACTTTTGCCTACCTTATATAAATCTGGAATTGTTAGTGTCTATGAATACCTAGAAAAACGATTTGATTCTTCGTCCCGGTTATTAATTAGTATTGTATTTCAAATTAGTAGGTCTGTAGCTACCGGAGTAATGGTGTATGCCATGGCACTAATCCTACAAGCTACTATTCAGTTAGACTTTGTAGTTTCAGTGTTACTAATTGGAGTAATTACCATGATCTATTCATTTCAAGGTGGTATGAAAGCGGTTATTTGGGGTGATGTGATACAAATGACCATTCTCTTTTTTGGTATCATTATATGTTTAGTTTACGGCTTTAGTGAATTGGGAGGAATTGATAATTTCTTAACCCATGTAGACCCAGATCGTGTAAAGGCGGTCGATTTTGGTAAATGGGGGTTTAATAATGCCGATGGTAATGATGAATTTGGATTTTGGCCTATGGTATTAGGGGGCTTCTTTTTATACGCCTCCTATTACGGAACAGACCAAACGCAATCACAACGTTTGCTGTCCTCTAAAGATATGCCCTCGCTAAAAAAATTACTTTTAGCTAACGGATTACTACGTTTCCCTTTCACCTTAACCTATTGTATTATGGGCTTGGTTTTGGGAACACTCTTAATGCAAGATAGTAGCTACCAAGAATTGATAGACACTGTTTATACTACTAATTTTAGTTCCTTAGAAGGTAAAAAAGCCGATTTAATGGTACCGGTATTTATTATAAAATATTTACCTAATGGTATTATTGGTATTCTAATTGTTGCTATTATGTCTGCGGCAATGTCTAGTTTAAGTTCTACCGTAAACTCGCTTTCGGCAGTAACTATGGAAGATATTGTGAAACGGTTTAAACCTCAAATGCAAGACAAACAATACATCAGTTATTCTAGGTATCTGTCTTTATTCTGGGGACTGGTATGTTTGTTCTTTGCTTTTTTTGCAGGAAATATAGAGGGAACCGTTATTGAGGTGATCAATAAAATTAGCTCTGTTTTCTATGGTCCTATACTTGCAGTATTCATATTAGCAATTGCTACCAAGAAAACCCATGCCTTAGGGGCCAATGTGGGGATCATAGCAGGAGTCTTATTCAATATGTACTTATGGCTTTATGTACCTCAAATATTTTGGTTCTGGTGGAATGCTTTAGGATGTTTGGTCACCATTATTGTTGCAATAGGCGTAAGTTATATTGTTAAAGCCAAAGCAAAAGAAGGCCTAGAGGTAGTGTACAATCCTAGTAAAAAAGAACTCGCTATTTTAGTAGTGTATTTCGGAATTATTGTAACTATAAGTACCTTACTACCTAGTATATTAAGTTAAAAAACGCAACTATGAAATTTGTGATTGCCCCCGATAAATTTAAAGGTTCTCTTAGTGGAATTGAATTTTGTGATGCGGTAGAAGAAGGACTCCTGAAAGTATTTCCGCAAGCGGATATTCTAAAAATTCCATTAGCGGATGGTGGCGACGGTACTGTAGAGGTGATCAAAAACTACATTCAAGGAACGATGGTTACGGTGAAGGTTAACAATCCATTATTTGAAAAAGTTGCAGCATCGTACTTGTATTCCAATACTACTAAGACTGCCTATATAGAAATGGCTGAAGCTTCAGGATTAAAACTTTTAGCACCAAGTGAATATGATTGTATGATTACGAGTACGTATGGCACCGGAGAACTTATTGCTGATTGTTTAGATAGGGGCGCAGAACATCTAATTTTAGGCATAGGAGGCAGCGCTACTAATGATGCCGGAATGGGAATGGCAGCCGCACTAGGTTATGAGTTTTTCGATGTCAATAATCAATCGTTACAACCTATTGGCAGTAATTTGATCAAAGTCCACCATATAGCCGCCAACAAAGTCTCTAAAAAGCTACAGAAATTAAAAGTACAAGTGGCCTGTGATGTTACCAACCCCTTATATGGAAAAAATGGAGCAGCCTTTATTTATGGCGCACAAAAAGGGGCCAATGAAGATCAAATAAAGGAGCTCGATTTAGGCTTACAGCAATTTTCGCGAGTGCTTAATACAATGTATGGCACAGAGGTACAAGCAATTGTAGGCGGTGGTGCCGCGGGAGGCATGGGAGTAGGGGTATCTATATTTTTAAATGGCATCCTTGCTTCTGGCATCGAACTAATTAAAGAATTGGCAGATTTTGACGCTCAAATAAAAAATGCTGATTGGATTATTACAGGTGAAGGAAAATTAGATGCTCAATCCTTATCCGGAAAAACAATCCAAGGGGTATTGACGGCGGCACAAAAAGAAAAAATTAAAGTTGCAGCTTTATGTGGCGTCATAGATTTATCCATAGCAGCACAAGAAGCATTGGGCATCACCTATACCACATCTATCCTAAAAGAAATTACAACGATAGAAGAAGCTATGGCCACGAGTGTTGATAATTTAGTTTTTGCAGCCTATAATTTCGCCCGCTGTATCGCTTAAAATAATGTTTTGTTCAGAAATGTGGGTTTATTATTCGGATTTCTATAAATATTGCCGAATTTTGCCCGCATTTTAAATTTGAAGAAGAATGACAGAAAGAGATGAGTTTTTCATGAAAAGAGCGATAGCACTTGCCGCAGAAGGTATGAATGCTAATGCTGGCGGACCTTTTGGAGCCGTGGTTGTAAAAGACGATGAAATTATCGCCGAAGGATATAACCGAGTTACTTCTACCAACGATCCTACAGCTCATGCTGAGGTAGTGGCCATTCGTGAAGCGTGTAAAAAACTAAATAATTTTGAATTAACAGATTGTACTATTTATACCTCTTGTGAGCCCTGTCCAATGTGCTTAGGCGCTATTTACTGGACCAGACCAAAAATGGTTTATTTTGGATGTAGCCGTGAAGATGCTGCTGCCATTCAGTTTGATGATCAGTTTATTTATGATGAGATTGATAAAGATATTGACGGACGCCAAATTAAGTTTGTGCAACTAGCACGTAAATACGCTTTAGAAGTGTTTAATGCTTGGGATAGTAAGCAAGATAAAAAAGAGTACTAGTTCGCAGTATTAAGTACAAAGTATTGAGTACAAAGTATTGAGTACAAAGTATTGAGTACAAAGTATTGAGTACAAAGTATTGAGTATTATAAAAAAGCCTCGAAGAAAATTCTTCGAGGCTTTTTCAATTGATCTAAGTAGCAGAACTCTGTTCTAATTTTAATCGATATGAGGGCAATATCCATAGCATAAAAGCGTATTAAGTACAAGAACTTAAAAATTATCTCATGAAAAAACCCAGATTCATTTTAGGAATGATATGCGCTGCAACATTATTTGTTTCATGTTCAGACGACGACAATGATAACGATGTCGAAGAACCACTAGATCAGCGTGAACTTATATTAGGAGAATGGAATTACATCTCACAAACGTTAAACGGTGAGGATATTGAATTTAATGATGAGTGCCAAAAAGAAAATGAATATCAGATTTATACGAGTGATGGTGTATACCAACAAACCGAATTTGAAAACATTACAGGAAATGGATGTGAGCAAGTCGCATCGACGGTAGGTAGCTGGAGTATTGAAGATTCAATTCTAAACCTAAACATAGGCAGTGATCCTGAAGATAATTACGCATTAACTATTTTAGAATTGTCAGAAAACACCTTAAAGTATCAAATCATGACGGATTATGATGGTGATGGTGTTATAGATGATTATATGGCCATTTTATCTAGACGCAATTAATGTCGATTAATAGGCATAAAAAAACCCTCGAAGAATATTCTTCGAGGGTTTTATATATAAAATATACTTTAATTATTTCGCTTGTTCGTTGATCGCATTGATACCAATATTCCCTTGAGCAATAACGGTTTCTAAATCACTAGCACTTTGGTGTACTCTAATGTTTCCATCAAAAAACAATAATTCATCAAAGGTAATTGCCGTACCGTTATCCAACATAGATACTTCTGTGGTACTCTCTTCACAGTTACATTCAATCGGTGCTAAAGTAATCGCTACTTCACCAGTAGAAGTAACATCATCTAAATAAATAAATGCTGGGTGTATGTCATTATTTGAATTAGTTAAGCTCAGAAAAATTGATGTAGAACCATCTTCTTTTTCAGTGAAAGTAGCCGTTCCAGAAATGTCCGCATTATCTGCAGCACCTAAAACAAATACTTTAGTACGTAATTCATTTTCAGTAGTTTGGTTTTCATCTTTAGAGCAACCAACAAATGTAAATGCTGCTGCCAAAAATAATACTAGGGAGATTTTTTTCAAGTTCATAATTAGTTAAAAATTAGTGTTAATACTCGCACAAATGTATATAAATGTATTTGTATTTATTGATGCAATTAACGCATTTTTTAGTGCGAAAAATGAAAATCTTGTGATTGGTTTAAAAAAGACGATGATAGGTTTATTTTCAACGCTGAAAAACCATTTATAGAAGTTATTCCTACATAAAAAATTATCCCAAATGGCCCTAGTTTATCCCTAAGAATCAATTCTTAAGATAATGGAGCACTTAATATGGGTAACAATCTGTAAATTTGACTTTCAAACCACAAGGACCCAGTAGGCACCTTTAATATTATAGAATGATATGAACGAGTTTATTCAGGAAAATTCAAAGGCAATTTACCACATTCTAGGGACTATAGGAACGGTAGTCGTTCTCCTTGTTTTGACCAACTATTTTCTTAATTGGTTAAAAAATAAATTACATGCAAAGTTTCCCAATCAAGAGGCTAGCACTCTAGATTTATTGCGTCGCATTCTTAAAACTCTATGGGTTGTTCTAGGACTCATTTCCCTGATTTTTGTATTCATTAATGAACAATACTATCAACGCGTACAGAAAGATTTTTGGCTGATTTTCTATCTGGGCTTGGTGCTTATTCTTACTATTATTGGGGTCTCTGTAGTACAGATGCTTTTTTCCCATATGATTGCCAAACGGGTAGAAGAAAAAAGCGATCCTACGAGCTATAAATTTTTACGAAATCTGGCCGTATTTGGCGTGTATTTTTTAGGAGTGCTTTTTGCTGTGATGGCCTTCCCTTCACTACGCGGTTTAGCACAAACAGCTTTGGGTGGGGCAGGAGTCATTGCTGTTATTGCGGGTGTAGCCTCTCAAGAAGCTTTGGCAAATTTAGTGGGCGGTGTGTTTATTATCACCTTCAAGCCTTTTAAAATTTTTGATATTGTACGTATTTCTGATGATATGGTGGGTACGGTGATAGATATTACCTTACGCCATACGGTGATTAGAAATTTTGAGAATAAAATGATTGTGGTTCCAAATTCCATCATTAATAAGGAAAAGCTTATCAACTATGATTTAGGCGATCGTAAGTGCTGCCAATGGATAGAGATTGGTATTTCTTATGATAGTGATATTGATACCGCTAAAGAAATCATGCGCGAGCAATGTACCCAACATCCAAGTATTATAGACAATAGAAACCCATTAGATATAAAAAACGGAGATCCTAAGGTATTGGTGCGCGTTGTAGGTCTCAATGAATCTGAAGTTACGCTTAGGGCATGGACGTGGGCAAAAGATTATCCTTCGTCATTTGTCATGAAATGTGATCTCTTAGAAAGCATTAAAAAGGAGTTTGATGCCAAAGGCATTGAAATTCCCTTTCCACACCGTACTATGGTATTCAAAGAAAACCAGTTGGCGGAATTAAAAGAACAATTAAAGCCGAAAGATTCTTAGCACACATTGCGATAGCACATCTCAAAAAGTGTTAAAACTACTCGTGATAAGCATCAGAAAATATACTAGGGTAGGGGGCGTATATAGAATTACCTAACCCCTCTTACTTCTGATATATTTTGAATTTTCACAGATGCTATTCACAATATATAACTACTTATATTTCAGATAGTTATAAATATCGATAAGTACTATAAGAAATATCTTACAACTACATTCATTTACTACTTAGCTGCAATAAATTCCAGAATAGCTAGTTTAGATAGGTAGCACCAAATCTATCTAATACTCCAAAAATAACATGAACAAATTTTTTATGAAGATTACCTACATAGGATTACTATGTATGAGCATTGCAAGTTGCAGCAGTGATGGCGAATTAGATACGGTATTAGATGATGGATCCTCAACTTCTGGAATTACGGGCGACTATGTGGCCGCTATTGGTGTTCCCGATGCATGGATTTCTCCAGATATGGCTAGCCCTGAAGCTCCTGAAACATGGGAAACAGAACAGATTGGTTATTATTTTGTGGAATATGCTACTGGCTCTGATACTGATAATACCTATGGTACACCAACTGCACCACGTAAAACAATTCCATTTCCTGTTCCTGCAGGGTCATATGTAGTGGTTTCAGGTAATTATAATTACATACAAAACGATATAAAACTTAGAGGCGAAGGAACTGGCGAAACGTGGGTAGCTGGTGAAAGCGGACCTATTTGGGTGGTTAGTGATACTGAAAATAGAGCTGAAATAACCGATAAAAAAATGCTACTATCTGGCAGCTATGTGTATCTAGATGGTTTTTATTTTCATTCTGGTGGGAGAATACAATTGGGTTCAAACCAACCAGGATCTCCTGTAGATCACATCTTAATTAGAAATAGTGAAATGAAAGGTGAAGTTGATGTTGCTGGCGGTGTTTTAATAAATACGGTAGGCTTAAAAGATGATCCAGCTTCAGATATTATCATATACAATAATAAAGCACACAGAATTGGCCCGCTTGATTCCGATGTAGACATTGACGCCCGTGGGTGTTCTATACAATCGTATACAAGCAATATGTGGGTCGTAAATAATGAAATATCAACCAAGTAGCTAGACCAACTACTGGCGCATGGAATATGGGAGCTTATACCAACTAAACAATTAAGTTTATAAGCTACTATAGATTGCTATTTAAAAATTTTACTCACGTACGTAAAGACATTCGTTTTTTGTACGTGAGTTTTTTTGTTTTAGCGAATCAAAATACTTGTGTATTTGAGATTAACTTAAGGATGATTTCAAATATAGCAGAAATGAAGCAATGGATGCAGAGCCAAATACCATTGAAATAATCAAACAAGGAACATTAAAGTGAACAATGCCACCGCAACAGCTCGCTTAAAATTTCAGAAATACTTAATTTCTGAAATTTCTGCCGTATTTTACATACGCGAGCTTTTTGAATTATCCTGTGGATGATTTAGAAAGTCGGCGAGACGTAGCAAGTGGCATTATGTATTCATTGACTTATAAGTCTAAACGGGATTACAAAAGTGAGGAGGTTCTTAAATATTCTATTTTACATAATATAAATTATGATACAGTTTTGTGTATAAGTATTTCAGGTTCAAACCTTTAGCTGTAAGTCATAATTCTATTATGTAAAATATCCCTAACATTTATAGCTTTTAAGCGAATTACCAACAGGGTCATCAACCTGTTTAATTTACGTTGCTTCAATATTTCAACTCAGAAAAAACTTTTTAGCAAATTTCAAATTCTTAGAAACCCCAGCGACAAACCTCGCGTCTGTACTCATAATTTGTCGTTATGTAAAATAGCCGCTGCCAAACGCTTGATTGCTTTTTAAAATCAAATTGCTCAGGCAATTTATTTTAAACACAATTTCCAGCCGCTTGCCAACGCCATTTAAAAGCTAGCCTTTTAGACTTGTTTAAAATTCGTGTATTCGAGGAAATGTGTGCAAGATTTTTTTCTACAGCATTCTCGGCAGCTTGCCGCAACAGCTAAAAATTACTCTGCGAGATAATTTCTTAGCCCTTGCTACTTCTCGTCTTGATTGAAGTTTTTCTTTAGTTGCTTCTAACATTATGTAAAATAGACTTTCAACATTGTAACCAGTAAGCGTTTCTTTTATCTTTTTTTCTTGATAAAAAAAGAAACAAAAAAATCAAGGCTCACAGATTCCCGAAGCTTCGGGATGGAAACAATTTACGGCTCAGTCGCTATATTCTAGAAAACACTCTAACTCTTAAGATCGCTTTGAACTCTTTGAAATATTAAGGTGTTCAAGAAACCTAATTACCAGCCCTCTAGAATATGGCCGCTCCCCTCGCCTATTGTTTAACTAAAATTCTCTTAGGCCGTTTTCAATTCCAGTCGATGCAATTTCATTGATTTAAGCTGCTCTTTGAACTATATTATCTGCCCAAACATATCCACAACTTTTCAAGCAAAACTTGACTGCAGAGGAATACTCTGATGTAGATGAAGCTAGATCAAGTAGTTCTTTCAGTTTTCCTTTGATATTTTGCTTTCGTGCTGCACTAAAAGCTTTCTCTTGTTGAGTTATCAAATCATTGGTTTGTCGAATCAACAAAGTTGTCTTGTAATATTTGCCCTTTCGTGATTCTTTCATTTCTTGTTTGTTCAAATTCATTCTGCGAATAGTATATTCAGCTTGAATATAGTTTCTACTAGCTTCATCCGTGAATTTTGGCGTTACAAGTCCTTCATTTGTATAAGCTAACTTGTCTGGATCTTCAATATCTGTGGGGTCAAGAAATCTAATATCCTCATCTTCTATAGCATCATTTGGATTATTTGCCTTGTTGGCATTTACTTGGAAATAGTCTCTTTTTCTTATATTTTCAACCGGTGCCGAATAGCGATAGTTTAACCAATTAAAAGCTAGCCACCAATAGCCCCCTTGGTTGTCTCCATTTTCATCAAGTGCTTTTTTCTTCGGTCTAAAATGGTCCACATGACAATGCGCACTGTCATTTTTTGATTCTGAATACCAACATTTATTTCCGCTAATTATTCTTAAATGATCCTTCAGCTCTCCCCATATATTTTGGTTGCCATCAATGATTTGATTTCTTTCTTCTTCTGAACCAGCATCTAAAAGTTGTTGAGTCAATTCATCAGCTCTTTGAAGCCAGTCATCAGGAGGTGGATTATTTTCTAAATCTATATATCTCATGATTTACTTTCTTCTTTAAACAACTCATCCAAAATTTCTAGTGCAATTTGATTTTGCTTCTCACGTACATCTTTCGTTATTTCCTCAGTTTGGAACTCCTCTCGCTTGCTTATAGCAATAAGAAATTTTTGATACATAGGATCTCTATCAGTTGTATTGATTCCTAATTCACTTAATTTCTTAAATAACTCATTCAGCTGATTATTTTCAATGTCTGTTAGTCCAGTTTCATCCTTTTTAGTAACCAATCGGTTTCGCTCATTTAAATCTTCCAGTGTATCTTCATCCAATGTGGTTGGGAGATTAAAAAATTCACTGGTAAGTATACCCGCAACACCCAACCCTTTTGGGTCAAAATCAGGTTCAAAAGTTTCAACAGAATTATATTCCTCCCCGTTTTCATCTTTTACTTTCTTAGAACGAAAAATGCGAATTTCTTTTCTAGTTCTTCCACCGATTACAAGTGGGTCATGAGTTGTCATTAATATTTGACTTGATTCATCTTTTCCAGAATAATCTTCAAGCAAATTCATGTATTTCCATTTCCATAAAGGATTAAGGTGTGTATCTGGTTCATCTAATAGGATAAGTGATTCCGCCTCCTTTGTAAATCGCAATAGCCCTAAAACAGTTAATAATTGTTGTTCTCCTTCCGAAAGCTCCTTAAAAGTTATATCTCCATGTATATTCTTCTTTTTCACCTTTACGCGAACTTCTTGAATTAAATCTGATATATAAGTGCTTTCTAAGCTTTTGAAAAACTCTGTATTAGAGCCATATTTCTTGGCAATATTTTCCAGTTTTTCTTGATTAGATATATATAAAAATAAATGCTCCTGTTTATGGTTTCTTCTAAAATCTTCTCGTACTGTCTCCTCATTTACTATAGGTGCCATCGATGCTTCCCATAGTTCATCTAAAAAACTACGAACAACCCCTTTTGCTTGCCAAAAATCCAAAGCTTCTGATTTGTTTTTTGCCCAAACCGGTTTTTTCAAAACGAATAGAACAGATTCTAAGCCGATTATGTCCAAATAGTCTTCTAAAAACTTAGTTACCTTTTTGTCGGCGAAAGCATAAAATGCCATTAACACAAAATGACTATGAATCAAACGCGCATAAAATAAAGGTCTCGTGGGGGCATCCGTTCCTTCGAGTAAAGCATCATAGAATCTCTTTTGATGCGTATCAAAATGTTCTAAAAGTCGGTTGCTAATACCTGAGTAATAGGCAAAAACATATCTAGGCAAATAACTTTCTTTATCATTGTAGATTTTAGTTTTTGAAATTGGTTTAGACCTGACTAATTTTTTGTCACCAGCCTTAACTCTCGAATAAAACTGAGCATTTCCTTTAATAGATGGTCCTCCTTCTACTCTTAACAAATTCTCCCCGCATTCATAATCAATATGATAATTAAATGATGTTTTTGCTTTTAGATCTAAATCACGGAATATGATTACTAATGCTTCTAAAAGGTTTGATTTACCAGCGGCATTCTCACCAATTAAAACTGTTTGCATTACTTCTTCATCGATATCAATCTTAAACTCTTTTAAGTTTTTAAATTCTTCAATATATATTTTGTCTATTCTCATGCCAGTTCTAAGTAACCTTTTTCATTTTTCACCTCCTTGATTTTCTTTTTTATCTCAACTTGTTGCTTTAATTCAGCATAAAAAGCATCAATATCATTCGGAAATTTCGACATTCGCCATAAATCTTCTGCATGTAATTTCCCATGTTTTTTCAGTAATTCTACTAATTCCATAAGTGTAGTTTTGCTACTATATTTTATTTTCCTTTTGAAGATTTCTTCTTTTTCTGAACTTTTAAGTTCATTACTAATAGTAATATTATCCTCCATTCCTAGAAATTCAGTCAATATAGATTGATAAGAATCATTAGCTATTTTAATATTTTCATTAATCTCATCATCTAATCTATCACAGTGAAATAATGAAGTAATAACTCTTTCTACGATTACTTTTTGTTCTTCAAATGGAGGTAAAGGAAAAAGTGCCGCATTTAAGGTTGATAACTTAATGTTTGGTTGCCCTCCACCTGAATAAGATTCTTGCCTAAACTTTTCTTTCCTTTGTCTTAAGAAGAATTCAACATACTCTGAATTAAAATAGCTTTGAGGTCTAACCCCAATGAGACTATCAGGAAAACACATGTCATATCCTAAAATTCCTGAATTACCAATTGTAGCGCCAACAATGGCTATTACAATTGTTCCTTTAGGAAATAATTTACTAACCGCCAATCCCTTTTCATTTAATGTCTGTCTATGATTTTTAATTAATCCACCTTTGTCAGATAAATCACCTATTTGAATAAATGGAAAATTGCCACCATAAAATTGAGGGTCATTTCTAGGTCTTGCCGAGAATCTCCCGCGTTCACATTTTACATGATCTCCTAATCGACAAAAAACCCAATTCGCAGGTATTTGAAATGGAAAGTCAAGTTTATCAACCAAATTTAAATTCTGCAATAAATCTTCAGATATTTCGATGCTTGGATTATCCTTGCGCCATTCTTTGGTTAAGTTACCTTGTACTGCATCACTAAGTATAGCCTTACGCAAATTCAGTACGTTACTTTTTTGTTTTTCTAATTCAATTAATAATTCACTATACTTTTGCTCAAGTTGTTTTATTTTTAAAAGTATTCTTTTTTGTTCTTCCTTTTCAGGTAAAAAAATATCTAGATCAAATATTTGATTTGGTTGTATTCGTTTTGAACCTACACCTTTTGCTATTGACTCAAGAGTCAAATAAAAATTACCTTTTTTAAAGAAATAGTATATCCACTCTGGATAACAGGAATTTTCAACATCAAATGCTGGTAAATCAGAACTAGATTCAAAACCATTCAATTCCTTCGGCACTATGCCAAAAGCTCCTTTGTGTAAGTTTTGCTTTCCGTAGATAAATTGACCAGTACTCCGCAAATAATATTTCGTAGAACCAATTTTGTTACTTGTAACTGGCCTTTTTTCAATTCCATTTACATTCAGTTTTACGGTTATTCTTTTGTTTACATCAGGTGATTCTGAAACAATTCTTGATTCAGTTAAAAGGGAACCTAATTTCACTTTTTTCCACTCTTTCATGTTAAAGAATTTTTAATTTCCTCAATCAATTTTTGACTTTTGTCCATCGACTGTGTTAATAGCTTAAGTAACTCCTCGCTAGTTTTAGTTTCTATATGTTCATCCACAAATGGATTTTTGAAATCAAGGTTATAATCACTTTCTTTTACCTCCTCTATATCTATTTTCCAAGCGAATTTGTTTTCCTGTTTATTAATGAGCCAGCTATTTATGGAATCAAAATGGCTAGTACTTATAGGTCTTGATTTACTAAAATTTTTATATCCCTCCGGATAAGGCATTTCATAATACCATATTTCTTCAGTTGGTTTTCCTTTTTCAAAGAACAGTAAATTGGTTTTAATAGAAGTGTACGGATTGAAAACTCCTTTTGGCATTCTAATGATTGTATGAAGATTGCACTTCGTCAATAGTTCTTTTCTGATTTTTGCTCTAACGCCGTTGCCGTTTAATGAAGCATCAGGTAATACTACACCAGCACGACCATTTTTTTTTAAAACCTTAATGATTAAAGCTAGAAATAGGTCTGCGGTTTCTTTAGTGCGAAAATTTTCTGGAAAATTTTTCTCTGTCCCATCTTCTTCAATCCCCCCAAATGGCGGGTTGGAGAGAACGACGTCAACACGATCTTTACTTTTCCAAGAATTATACGGCCTGACTAGCATATTACCTCTTTGAACTTCAGGACAATCAAAATCATGTAACATGAGATTTGTTATACACAATAAATGTGGCAGCGGCTTTTTTTCTACTCCTCTAATTTGTTTCTGAATTTCTCGTATCTTTTTTAAATTTTCACTTTTTTGAATATAATCGATTGTACAAGTTAAAAAACCACCTGTACCACAGGCAGGATCTAACACTACTTCTCCTTTTTTAGGAGCAACCATTTCAGCAACAAATCGTGTAACCGCTCTTGGAGTATAAAACTCTCCTGAAGAACCTGCTGATTGTAATTCCTTTAGAATTGTTTCATAAATATCATTGAATACATGAGAATCCCTTTTGTTATTAAAATTAATCTTATCAATTTCATTAAGCACTTGTCTGAACAAAGTACCATTCTTCATGTAATTATAGGTGTCTTCAAATACTGATTTAATTATTCCAACATTACCTGATTTTGAATCATCAAGGTTCTTCAATTCTGGAAAAAGCTTTTTGTTTATAAATTCAATTAAATCATTACCATTCAACTCTTCGTTCGTAGCCCAATTATCCCATTTAAGATGCTCTGGGATTGGCGATTGATATTTTTTTATAGATTTAATCCATTGCTCTTCTTTGGACGCATATATTTTCATAAACAGCATCCATACCATTTGAGAAATTCGCTGAGCATCACCATCAACTCCAGCATCCTTGCGCATTATGTCCCTGATGGACTTTACAATTCCTTTTACGTTGCTCATTTGTTAATTCTCAGAAGAAAGTTTTAGTTCTTTACACACTTCATTTAATATTTCACACGGGTTTACATCTATAGCCAAAGCAATCATAAATAATTCCTCAACCCTAAGTTTTGTCCTAATGTTGTTAGAAAGCTCACTTAGTCTAGCCTTACTAATTCCTGTCTTTCTGGCAACATCAGAACGATTTACAGATTTTTTTGAAAGATACTTTCCCAATGCAGTCATCTTTATCCAATTTTATGATATAAATATAGACTTTCTAAACCATTTATATGATATTCTAAACAAATGGATTAATATTATCCTTTATTATTATTACCCATTTCACACACATTACACTCCCCTCCTGCCGTCGGTGCGTATAATAAGTGTTCCATTACTTTTAGAGAAAAAAATTTTTAGAGAGAAAAAAATTAAAGAAGAAAAGTAGATGCTTTCGCTTTTAACCAAAGCTCAAGTTACATAACGCAAGACATTATAGTACAAATAGAAGTCATAAGTAAAACGGCGTATAGCTGCGCTATTTTACATAGTTGCAGATATAACGTCTATAGACTTATATCGATAGCAATTATGTAAAAGCCGTTTTACTGGAATGTTAGTTTAAATTGAATATGCTGCACAATGGCTCCTGTTATTTCAAATATGCGATTCTCAAGAAACTTCAGAACTCTAAAAATCTGCGAATAACTTCCAATGCTTGCCAACGCCAAGAAAAGCAAAACTTTTAGATTCTTTTGAAATTTGTAATTTATGAGAAAGTTTTTGTCTAAAAGTTTTTACGACCATTTCGTCAGATGAATTCTTTTTTTTAATCTATTTGACATGGATTATATCTTATTAGACACTAATAGGCTCGCTAGTATATTCCCTAAATAATCCCTGGTACATATACGGATTTCTTGCTACCCTATATCTATATTGGTTTCTGGCTAGTTCTACTATTTTTGCGTGTGTATCATTAATCACATGTAAATGCCCCATTTCGTGACATAACTCGTGAATTATGAGATCTGCTCGCCTATTAAGACTAGAAGATTCAAAGAATCGTTCACACATATGAAAACGTATAACTGGACTTATAAATCTTGCGCCTCTACTGGCTCCGCGTCTAGCATCTGAACAAATAAAATCTTGTTGCTCATGAAAAACTACGATTATCCTTCTATTCTCTAGCCATTTTCGGAGCTTGGAAACTCGCCTAGTAATACGTCTTAACCGACCAACACTTTGCATACCAATCCATCTTTCTATCGATGGATAATTACGTATGACACGACTTCTTGCACGCCTACGGACATTCGATAAAGCATTGAAATCTTGTTCTACAAGTCGTTGCGTGCTCAAAGCCCAATCGAACGCCAACCTTATTTCTTCTTTCTGTGGTTCAGTCAATTTATCAGAACGGTCTCTAAAAATTATCGTTGCCATCTTATTCTATTTTTATTGTTTTGGTGTTAACATTATTGTTGTTGAAATTCCCAAATGGTCCGACATAAATCTTATCTCATCTAAATCAATTGCATCATCCGGGCGTATTGTAAACGGACGACGAGGTCTCGTGAAATCAATAGTAAATGCTGTACTTGATGTTGAGCCTGTAACAAACATATGATCGATAGCAGTTGGCCTGTCTGATGTTCTCGTGTTGGGGATTACATTATCATCGCAATAGAAGGGAAATTCTGAATCCCTTGTCGGAACGTTGGATGCTATCGGCGATGTGGGCAAATTCGAAGTGTATCCCGCTGTTCCATTTCGTGTGGACCACAAATCCTTAAATCCAAGAACCGATAGTAAATCCCGTAATAGACTAAAAGCCGATTTTGCACCTATGACAATATTGGTGACCGTACCATCGGGTAATACTTGATGGTTTACGGCTCGTTGTAAATGTCCCGGAAGATCACGGACCTCCGACCATTGAAGAATTTCATCAGTTATCAATAAACCTCCACGTTGATAACGATCTAAGTTAAAATCACCACAAAGAATATTGTTGTTTAAACCTGGACGACCCGGTCGAGATGTGTCGCCCGCGACCTTATCCATAGTTTCCCATACGAACTTCACTAATTCAAACAATTGTTTATTCTTGGCATCTCCGGATGCGTTCATATGTGTACTGTAAATATTCAGACTACTGGGTATTCTTGAAGATTCGTTTGCAATTGGCATCAATACTGTAAGTAAACATCCTTTTTTAGCGTTTTTATCGGCACCAGATTCATTTTTATATTCATAGAAATTTTTATGATGAATCTCGTGAGATCTTGATATGGTCATTAATCCAGAGGAGCCCAACATAGCAGTTAAATTAATCAATGAAGCTCGTCCTGATTCGTGTTCTACATGAACGGAATCTGGCCATTGATCAAGTAGATCTTTTCGTTCTTCTCGAAGCCAAACTTCTGATAGACAGCAAATGTCAAAATTTTCTTCTGTAAAATCCCCTATTTCAGCATCCCTATATTCTACTGCTGGTTTTCTACCAGCTCCTGGAATATCCATCAAATATGTATTGAAAGCAAAAAATCTTTCAGTAATTACATTGGGATGATTATGTCTTCTCCACACCTCTCGGTATCCATCTCCTTCTTCTAATAAATGCATCCCTAATAATTTTCTTAGACCTCTGGCAGTATCAACAGGATCCATAAAGGCAGCAATTTCTCTGAAACTATTTCTCATGACATTAATTTAAGGTGTTGAAAGTGTTTCTATTGTTTCTCGCAATGCATCAATCTGTTGCTTCATAACCGAGATGGTATTAATCAACGAGGAATGTCCGAAGTAACGCTCTATTCTTGGTATTTCGATAGAATCAACCTTAATTATGCCTTTTATGGTAACTCCACCTGGATAATCACCATTATAATTTATTGTCAACCCATCTTCATGGTCATGAACAAGAGCCCTCCGATGTCCTGATCCATTTCGCCTATCTGCATTGTCCAATTTAATATCATGAGCAAATAAAAACAGTTCATTACCCTCTACTTGGACTACACCTCTCTCGAGTAATTTAATATCACTTTCCATAATTTCTAATTTTAATTAACATTCGTTTTGGTATTCACTCTCTTAATGGAAAAAAAATGTATTAGGTTAACATCTTTTATTAAAAATTTTTAATAAAGTGTCTTTTTGAAGGATAACCTATGGAAAAATTTTAATTATAGTAAAATACCATTGCACGCACATTACACTACTCTCCTATCGTCGCTTGGGGCAAAAGAGTATTCCATTACTTTAGAAGAAGAAACATTTTAAAAGTGAAATTTATAGAAAGTGAAAAATTAAATAAGCCAACGCACCAACCTACTCAAAAAATAATAGGTCTACCATACCTTTCATTTTTATACCGTAACCAAAGCTCAAGTTTCATTACCCTCCTACGTAAAAAAACCGGCGCGCAGGCGCAGAATATTAAAATACACATGACAATCTAGAGTTTAATAGATATCTTAGATTGGCGGCAAGACTGGTGCGGCTGGGAGTGGGTTAAACGGCGAATAGAACTTTATCAGTGCTATCTTACATAGTTGAAACTCTAGCGCCTTTAGCTCTATATTTTCAGTATTTATATGAAAGTTTAATGTGTTGACAAAACGGAGAATTATTAGCGTAAAAAAAATAAGTCAGACTAAATAATTAGATAGGTTTTTTTCGTTTTTTTATAAAAATCTTGATTGACATCATATTCATTACCACATATAAAAAATACATTGTTGTTTTCTATAAGAGTACCCTACTTTTAACTTTTTTTCAGCCTTCCTGAGTAGTTTGTATTTATCGCGTATTTCGGCATCATCTTCTATGCAATTACTTTCTTTTAATGCTAAAGAATTAAAATAAGCTGCATCCCAATCAAGTCCATTTTTTGCATGTTTTCTTGCAAAACATGTACTAGTAGCAGTACTGTCAAAAAACATTCTTTGTTCAACAACTTCAATTACCTTTTCTACACTTATAGATGATGATCCTTTTTCATCTTTTTTATACTCCGTATTAAGGTGAATTGTTTCTTCCGTAGTTAAGGTTTTTATTTTTAGTGTATCATCTATGATGAAATAATCTTCTGAAGTCCAAAGGTTTGCAAGTCCTTGTTTATATAAATGATTAATTAATATAAGCTTGTCTCCCTCATAGTAATAATCAATTCTTCCTGATAATACTTGAGAACACTCATAATGTTTTGTGATATAATGTATTAAGGTGTCTTTCTTTTTTATTCTTTCTTGTAAAACGTCATATTGCTTATTAGCAGCATCAAACGTTTGCTGACTGTATCCGTAGTTTACAACACATAAAAAAAGCAACATAAAATATGCTGGCTTTGTGCTATAATTTTCTGAAAACGTAAAAAAATTTTTAATATCGGATTGTAAATAACCCTGTACTTTTACCATAATATACTTAGAAAGAATGTTTGAGCTATTTAATAAAAAACCATAATTAAAAGGCTCTTTAATATATTTTTTTAAACCTTTCGAAGGTACAAAATTTTAACAAGTAACTATTTACAGAATTTCGTAACCTAGTTTTTACTATCTCTTTAATGGTATATAATCGTACGTTTAATTAGAATCTACTATAATTTTAAATCGCTATTTTCTATAAAAAAAAGTTGATGAAACTCACGCTTACATCAACTTTTTAGTTCTGTTAGATTTTCAGTAAAAACTATGCTTCTCCTCTAGCAGGATAATCTGCTTTTAAAATATAGTCGATACCACCTAAAACATCGTTAAAACCAGGTCTGCCAAATGGCATAGACTGTATAGATTCCCAATAAACTGTTTGTTCTGGAGTTAACAAAAACAATCCAGGTTCGGTAAAATGTTTGGGTTCGTTCTTAATACCTTCCGAAATGAATAAACCCCATTCTCTGGCTTCTTCTATAGGTAAACCATAGCCCAATGGAATATCTGAAATCTCCCATTCGTCATACGTGGCCTTGGCAACTTCTTCTGTGTCTGTACTAATGGCTATTACAGAAACACCACGTTGCATAAACTTATCTAATTTTTTCTGTAACTCTTCTAACTGCGATTTACACACAGGGCAATGTTTACCTCTGTAAAACAAAATCATGGTAAAATTTTCAGGTGATTGATCACTCAGTTTCCACGTGGTATCATTCACTAATTTAATAGTTAACTCGGGTGCTTTTTGTCTCGGTTTTATCATGCTTCTATTATTATATTTTATTTATGCATAATTTAGTCGTAAAAATGAGCTATGGTTGACACATATGTTTAAATTATTGCTTCAAACCACTAAAGCTTTAGTATTCAATTCATTGGCTACCAGTGTTTAAAAACACCTCTGTAATTTTAATTTTCTCTAATTTAAGGTAGTTGTAGTTTTTGTATTATAGTGGTACTTTTTAAAAAATATGTTATCTCACCTACAAAACCTCATAACTACAACACTCCCCTTCCTCCTACTATCTTTCTATACTTCTTTACCAACCATAGTTTATTTTCTTAAAACCTCATACTTGGTACACGAATCACAGCCTCCTTATATAGAGTATGTTATTATATTTTGAAAGTAATTTTAACCTAGTTCGACCAACTGAAAACAAACCAACTTTCAAAAAAAATGAAACCAACCAAAATTTTAGACCATCTAGGCCTTATCCTCTTTATTCTTAAAGGCTTAGACACATACGGTTTCGCCTATTACATTTCATTTTTAGCACATTCAAAGTTTTATGAGCATTTAAGATGCATATCCTTACATCCTGTATTGGCTGCTCATGGTATTCCTAATCACTTAAAATAGAAGCATGGAAAACTGGTATTTACCCATTACAATTGTGCCTGGTTTGGGCTTACTCATTCTTTCAACCTCAAATTTAATGGTTACCTTAAACAATGAAATAAGCACCATGGTGGAGTATGCTAAGGAGCAAACCATGATAATTAGGAAATTAGCCCAATTAAAATTGCTTAATATGGCCATGGTATTTTTCTATGTTGCTGTATCTCTTTTACTAGTTTCTGCGGTACTCGATGGCTTATACACCATCAAAAAAATAGCATTCTATATCAGTGTTTTGTCTATAATTTCAGCGCTCATCGGGCTTTTCTCTCTGATTATCTATTCGTTTAGAGCTGTTACCATTCGTCAAAATCAATTTAAAAACCAACTAGATTAAACCTAAACTATTATGAAGAAAACAACAAAATGGTACAGTGTATTAAAAGATAAAAAGACCTTACCTGAGGGGCGTGTACTGACGGTTACAGCAGGACATCAAGGGGTATGTTTAACACATTATGATGGGAAATTTTCTGCATTGGACAATAAGTGTCCACATCAAGGAGGCCCTTTAGGAGAAGGTTCTATTGAAAATGGCATGTTACGTTGCCCTTGGCATGGTTGGGATTTTGATCCTTGTTCTGGTATGCCACCAGGAGGCTTTGATGATGGCGTGACCACCTTTGAAGTAAAAGAAGAAGGTGATGAAATTCTAGTAGGGATCCCTGAAGAAGAGAAACACCAAGATACCATCTCGGATGTGATGCTGCAGACCATGGTAAATTGGGGTGTAGATACTGGTTTTGGTATGGTGGGTCATTCTAACCTTGCGGTTGCCGATGCTATGATGCGATTAGAGGAACAAGGCAAGTTTCAGTTTTTTGGCATTCGCCATGAGGGCGCAGCAGCCTTTGCAGCTTCTGCCTATGGAAAATTAATGGGAAAACCTGCCGTTTGTTTTGGTATTGCAGGACCAGGTTCTACCAATATGTTTACAGGCATGTGGGATGCAAAAGTAGATCGTGCTCCTATGTTAACATTATCGGGTCAAGTGAATACGCAGGTCATGGGTACCGGAGCATTTCAAGAAGTAGATCTCGTGGGTGCATTTCAAACCGTTGCGAACTTTAACCATAGCGTACAAGAAAACTCAAAACATAGTGAGTTAATGAGTTTAGCCATAAAAAGTGCGTTACTGAATAGAGATGTATCTCATATTACGTTTCCTGATGAAGTTGCTTTTATGCCTAAACCACAAGGCGAGGAAGCGCAAACACCAGAAGGACGAATTACGCCTATGAACATTTCACCGCCAAGACAAATGGTGACGAAGGCTGTAGGCATGTTAGAAAAATCTAAAATGCCAGCTATAATTGTAGGTCATGGGGCACGTTTTCATATGAAAGCTATTATAGCATTTGCAGAAAAAATAAACTGCCCTGTAATTACAACCTTTAAAGCCAAAGGACAAATTTCTGACCATCATGAATTAGGCTGTGGAGTTTTAGGGAGAAGCGGAACGCCAATAGCTTCTTGGTTTATGAATGAAAGCGATTTGCTACTGGTATTTGGAGCTTCGTTTTCTAATCATACAGGGATTACCCCGAAAAAACCAATCATTCAAGTAGATTACGACCCTGCAGCTTTAAGTAAGTTTCATAAGGTGAATGCTGCCCTTTGGGGCGAAATTTCTGAAACCTTATCTTTAATTGAAGAGCAAACGGAAGGCAAACTGAACACGGTAGATATGCGTCCAGAAATTGCAAAACGATGGGCCATATGGAAAGAAGAGAAAGCGAGCAGGTTAAAAGATGAAAGTGACGTGGGATTAAGTTCTATCGCTGTTTTTGAAGCGATGAATAAAGTAGTTCCAGCAAATGCCGTAATTGCTGTAGATGTAGGAAACAATACCTATTCATTTGGGCGTTATTTTGAACCAAAAAATCAGTCTATATTAATGTCTGGTTATTTAGGATCTATAGGTTTTGCATTACCCGCAGCAATGGGCGCTTGGGCTGCACAAGGAAAAGATAGACCTATTTGGTCCGTTTCTGGTGATGGTGGTTTTGGTCAGTATTTAGGAGAAATGATGACTTTGGTGAAATACAATATGAACATCAAACATGTATTGCTGAACAATTCTGAAATCGGGAAAATCTCTAAAGAGCAAAAAGCGGCGGAATTAGATGTTTGGAAAACATCATTACACAATGCAAACTTTGCTAAATATGCAGAAAACTGTGGCGCACTAGGAATCCGCGTTACCAAAATAGAAGAACTACTCCCCGCTTTAGAACAATTAAAAGCGCACAAGGGTCCTGCCCTATTAGAAATAATTACAGATGCAAGCTTAATATAAATACACTTAAAAATAAAACAAATTAGGGATGATCTTCAACGCATGTGTTATAGCACAGTAGTAAAACGTTTATCCCTAAAAGTTAAGACAATCCAATTGCCTTACTACCTAAAGAAGTATTAAAACCAGTTTATGAAGAATAAAATTAAAACAATAGCCTACGTGGTTTTATTGTGTATCACTACGAGCCTCAATGCTCAAGATCTCTCTGCACTTTTTAAAGAATTAGATCCTTCTGTGGTGACTATAGAAGTGGTAGAATATAAAGTAAAAGACCAACAGATCAATGCATCTAGTGGCTTAGGCTCAGGTGTGATTATCAATAAAGAGGGATTTATTATCACTGCAGCGCATGTGGTAGAATCTGCCAATAAAGTTTCTGTAAAACTTCAAAACGGGGTTTCTTTTGAGGCAGATGTCATCTCTAGCTCTACAGCAGCAGATTTGGCGCTTCTTAAATTAAGAATTGTACCCTCTAATTTAAAACCAGCAAAGAGCGGTACTTCTAACTATTCTGAAATTGGTGAGCAAATATTGGTTATTGGTGCACCCCTAGGTCTTGATCATTCCTTGTCTGTGGGATATATTAGCCGTAAGATGAAGAAAAACGTTATTTCTAATGGTGAAATGGCTGGTTTTATACAAACAGATGCCTCTATAAATCAGGGAAACTCTGGAGGTCCTATGTTTAATATGAAAGGCGAACTTATTGGTATTGTTAGTTTTATTTTATCTAATAGTGGTGGTTTTGAAGGTTTAGGCTTTGCCGTAGATATTGATACCGCAAAAAAAGTATTATTTGATGTCAATAGCTTTTGGACTGGGTTTGATGGTTTATTTTTAAGTGAAGGATTAGCTGGTATTTTTAACACGCCACAAGCATCGGGAGTTTTGGTGCAACGGATTACTCCTCATTCTTTTGCTGATAAAATTGGGCTAAAACCTGGAATCATTCAAGCAGAAATATTAGGTCAAAAATTATGGTTAGGTGGCGATATTATATTAAGCATTCAAGGTATGAGCTGCAGCACCCCCCATGATTTAGGAAATATTAAAACGCAGATAGAAAACCTCAAAGCAGGAGATCAAGTGCTCATTGAAGTTTTAAGAAAAGGAAAGAGACTTACCCTTGAAGCTAATTTTAAGCAATAGATGGAATTACAATCCATACCGTATTGGAATAAATTTATAAGCTATAAATACTTAATTGCCCTTGTTGCGGCTTTTAATTTTTTATTGACGCCACTGCATATTGCATTAAGTGGTTTTAGCCCTGCGTATGTCATCGTAGTAAATTATACCTTGGTTATTTTAAGTAGTTCCCTAATTGCCTCTAATAAAAGTGCTAAACTAGTAAGTTACCTTATAGGCATATTCACTTTAGTGGTTATTTGGTTAGAATTTTCTAACCCAAATTCCAGACCAATCTTAATTTGCAGGTTGGTATTTTCACTCTTGCTATTTGCGTGTTTTGGAATCATCCTAATTCGGCAGTTACTAAAGATAAAACAGATCAACCTACAGTTTATCTTAGGGCCATTATTAGGGTTTCTTTATTTAGGAATCATTGGAGGAATTCTTTTTGAAGCGATTCACTTATTAGATTCAAATTCATTTCAATTGATTAATGGGTATTCTGGATTCAGCTTTTACTATTTCAGTTTTATAAGTATTACTACCGTTGGCTATGGAGACATTACGCCGCTTACGGCTCCAGCACAATCGCTTACCCTTGTAATGAATATCATCGGACAATTCTATCTTGCTATTGTTATTGGTGTTTTTGTGGGGAAATATATTAATACAAAATCTAATTAACATGTTCGAATCTTTCAGTATTGTATTTACCATTGCAGCACTTTTTAATTACATCAATTATAAGTGGTTAAAACTACCGACCACCATTGGATTAATGATACTAAGTTTAATCTTAATCATTCCCATTACTTTAAGCGCAACTATTTTCCCAGAATTTTACAGATTCTTTTGTGACATTATTATAAATGCAGATTTTAAAACCCTTTTGCTCGATGGTATTTTAAGCTTTCTATTATTCGCTGGTGCCTTGCATGTAAACCTAGGAGCACTCGCAAAAGAGAAAAAATCAATTTTCTTGTTTGCTACCCTTGGTGTTCTTATCTCTACATTTATAGTGGGAGGCTTAGTATTTTTTGCTGCTCCATTATTTGGTATCGCCTTACCTTTTCTGCATGCCCTTTTGTTTGGAGCTTTAATTTCTCCTACAGACCCTATTGCGGTTATGGCCATTTTAAAAGAGGCTAAGATTTCAAAAAGCTTAGGAATAAAAATAGAAGGAGAATCCTTATTTAATGACGGAATTGGCGTGGTTGTTTTTTCTGGCATATTATTAATTGCTACCGCTACGGAAGTACACAGTTCCTCCGAAATAGGAGCCGAAATAGGTAGCTTATTTTTAGAAGAAGCTGTAGGCGGACTATTCTTTGGATTAGTGATTGGTTTTCTAGGATTAAAATGCATTCAGTCTTTAAAAGAAAATCCGCAATTAGCGGTAATGATGACACTTGCCGTAGTTATGGGCGGTACCGCAGGGGCTTTTATGCTAGAGGTATCTGCACCGCTAGCCATGGTTGTTGCTGGTTTATTTATAGGCAATAAAGTACAGGTGAGTGCCGATGAAAATCCGGTGCAAAAGGCAATCAATTCTTTTTGGGAAATTTTAGATGATGTGTTCAACGGAATTCTATTTGTTCTTATTGGCTTGGCTATTCACTTATTACACTTTAATACCAGTTATATCTTATTAGGAATTCTCGCCATTTTTATTGTATTGCTCGCCCGGTTTATATCGGTATTTTTGCCCTATGCGCTATTAAAACACGAAGAACAAAAACCCATAAAAACGGTCGCCGTGTTAACATGGGGAGGCTTACGTGGTGGAATTTCCATTGCTTTAGCATTGAGCCTTAATAAAGACCTTTCTGGAGATTTAATCCTTCATATTACCTATATTATTGTGTTATTTTCAATTATTGTACAAGGTTTAAGTATTGGTAAAGTAGTGAAGAAATTATTTAGCAAGGAAATCTAAGCATGAAAAAAATAAAATATTTATACCTTATTCTTGGTCTCTTAATCACCAACTTTACTTTTGCACAATTAAGTGATTTGGCTAAAATAGATTACACGATACTTCCCAAAGGAAATTCTGGTATTGAATATAGCCGTGTACGCGCATTATTTAATTACCCTATTAAATTAAAAAAGGAAGGCACTTATATATTAGTTGGGCTAGATTACTCTAATATTATGTTAAGTATGGATGGGAACCCTTCTTTTAATAGCGAAGAGATTCGCGATTTTCAACTATTAGATTTCAATATTGCCTATACCACACCTTTAAAAAATGACTGGCGTTTAGGGGTACGGTTAACCCCTGGGTTTAGTTCTAATTTAACGGTAAACAATGTAAATTTTGAAGATGCAGTCTTCTCTGGAGACCTTGTTTTTATTAAAGACAAAAAAGAAAGTAAAGATGTAGAAAAACCATGGCGCCTTATTATAGGAGCCTCTTATTCTGGGAATCGCGGGTTTCCTTTTCCATTGCCTTTTATAAGTTATTACAGGAAATTTGATGCCAAATGGTCCTATAACTTAGGGATTCCAAAAACAAATTTACAGTATCATGCCTCTACGAAACATCGGTTTAAATTATACGCAGAGCTAGATGGTTTTACGGCTAACCTACAACGAGGATTGCTGATAGAAAATACATTAGATGCAGAGAGTATCAATATGTCTTTAATATTAAGCGGATTGCAGTATGAATATCACATTACCAACCATGTTCAATTTTATGCCAGATCTTCGTATGTGCTAAGTAGCACCGTTAATTTAAGAGACAATAACAAGGATAATATACGAGAATTAGATAGTTCTAACACACTATACTTAAGAACAGGAATTAGAATTAAAATTTAAAACTATGCTAAACACCAACCAATATTACAATAGAGATTTATCATGGTTACGATTTAATCACCGAGTACTACAGGAGGCTACAGATAAAAGAAATCCTTTGTATGAGCGTATTAAATTTTTGGCCATATTTTCTTCCAATTTAGATGAATTTTTTAAAGTCAGAGTTTCAGACATTAGAAAAATAAAACAGCTAGATAAGCCCCTTAGAAAACGCTTAATTACAAAACCTAATAAGTTATTACGCGAAATTAAAAAACAAGTACAGCTCGCTCAAAAAGAGTTTGGACGCATCTTCTTTGCCGAAATTATTCCCGAATTACAACAGGAAGGTATTCATCTCTTATCGTATAAAGAATTTAACGAAGCGCAGCAGGCTTTTAGTAAAAAATATTACGAAGAAAAAATACAACCTTCCCAATCTTTGAGTGTGGGTAAAAACAAACCTTTTTTAGAAAATGAAGCCTTGTATTTGGTTTCTCAATTAGAAGATGAAACGCTTATTTGGGTGAAAATTAATGAAGACACACCACGATTTATAGTACTGCCTTCTTCAGGAGACTTCCATACTATTGCTTTTGTAGATGATATTTTAAAGCACCATTTACAAACGGTGTATGATCAAGATTTTTATAGTATAAAAATATCAAGAGACGCAGAATTATACATAGAAAATGAATATTCTGGTAATTTGTTAGAGAAGATTAAAGATGCCTTACCCAATAGAACTAGTGGTCAGGTAACAAGAGCTTTAATTGATGAAGCCATGCCAAAAAGCCTACACCTAAAATTAAATCAGGTTTTAGATATTAATGATACAGACGTTATGAAAGGCGGTACCTACCATAATTTTAAAGACCTCTTTGGCTTTCCTAACCCAACCACAAAAAAATTATCTTTTCCAAAACTCCCTCCCCTAGTCGCTAAGGAATTTGCAGAGTATGCTACCATGTTGGAAGCGATTAAAACTAAAGACAGACTGTTGTCTTTTCCCTACCAATCTTACGATCCCGTATTGCAATTGTTAGACGAGGCTTCTAATGATGTTCTTGTAACAACCATTAAAATTACCCTATATCGTATTTCAAAAGATTCGCTGGTAGCAAAGGCCCTTTTAAATGCTGCTAAAAACGGAAAGGATGTGTTTGTATTTATAGAAACAAAGGCACGATTTGACGAAGAAAACAATATAAAATGGGGCAAAATTTTAGAAGAAAATGGTGCGAAGGTCGTGTACAGCTATCCTGGGATAAAAGTACATTCTAAAATTCTATACATCTCCCGTAAAGAAGAAAATGCATCCCTTATTTATGGGTATATCAGTACGGGTAATTTTAATGAAAAGACCTCAGAAATATATACAGATTTTGGGTTAATGACGGTAAACCCTAAAATTACCGGAGAACTCTGTCAAGTATTTCAAGTCTTAGAAGGACAAATCATTCTCCCGAAATCTAAACAACTTTTAGTATCACCGTTTACCACCCGAAGTAAATTTTCTGCCTTAATAGAAACCGAAATTGAAAATGCAATAGCAGGTAAAGAAGCGTATATCACCTTAAAATTAAATAGCCTTCAAGATCCAGAAATGATTAAGTTACTCTATAAAGCCAGTAATGCAGGGGTAAAAATAAGATTATTGATCCGTGGTATTTGCTGCTTGGTTCCAGGAATTAAAGGTCAGAGTGAACATATTGTGATCACCAGTATCGTAGACCGGTTCTTAGAACACGGTAGACTCTATGTATTTGGCAATAATGGTAAAGAAAAAATGTTTCTTGGTTCCGCAGATTGGATGACTCGTAATTTAGACCATAGAATAGAAGTGATCACTCCTATTCTAGATAACGAGATTCATTTACAATTAAAAAAATTATTAGAAATACAATTAGCCGATACTGTAAAATCTAGGCTCATAGATGCCCATCAAAACAATAATTATATTAAAAAAGGAGCAGCTGGAGTCTCTTCGCAACATAAAATATATGATACACTCGTATAAGTGCTGTCGGTTAAAAACGAAGTAACTATGGAAAAGAAATATCCGCTACCCCCTTTCAACGAAGAAACAGCCATGGAAAAAGTACAATTCGCAGAAGATGCTTGGAATAGTAAAGACCCCTCAAAAGTGGCTATGGCGTATTCTAAGGATACCGAATGGCGCAATAGAACCGGTTTTATCAATGGACGCCAAGAAGTTGAAACTTTTCTTGCTCATAAATGGGAAAACGAATTGGACTATACCCTTAAAAAAGAACTCTGGGGATTTAGAAACAACCGAATGGCGGTTAGATTTGAGTACGAATATAGAGATCTAAGCGGGCAATGGTTTAGAGCCTACGGCAACGAGAACTGGGAATTTGACGACGATGGATTGATGACAAAAAGATTCGCAAGCATCAATGACCTTAAAATAGAGGAAGCCGACAGAAAACTGTAGAAATTACTACAGACGCTATGGCGTTTGAAATGTCCGTTCGCATTTTGCTATACACCAAAAAACACCCTTGTTTGTAACGTACAGACAAGGGTGTTTTTTATAGTTTAAGAATTTTTTGCACTGATTTTTTTAAAACAGCACTTCATCGGCCGATGCTACATAAGTTGCAGGAACCTTTAGGTTGTTAAGACGTAAATAAAGGCCTAGTTGTGCTCTGTGGTGTACTGTATGACTCAATACAAACTTGCGAATAGCGGTTTCTTTGGTGCCAGAAAACATAACGGTATCGGCCTTTCTCATGATCCACGATTCCATTAATTGATCATTATTTGTAGCTTCTAAAGCTTTTTCTCCTATGCCAATATTTGCCTCAAACTGTTTTAGAATATCCGCTTTAGAATTTAATATGGTTGGAGGCGTTGCAGTACTCCAATCTAACTCTGAGCTCTGAGTAATTGCAGGCACCCAACTAGAAATAGGTAAGATATGGTTTACCAATTCCCCCATTTTTTTTGATTTTTCATGTGGTGTAAATTCAAACAAATCTTCTGAAACAGCATTCAAAAATTTTCTTGTAATATTCATTTCATCGGTAAACTCATTTAAAAGGATCTCGTTCAGCTTCATAAGGCTACTATATTTAAATTAATTGTGTGTACTAATTCTTTAAAGGATATTTCTTTTCTAGGATACTACTGCTTATTTGGAAAGCATATCCTAGGTTTTCATTGGTCGTAGATAAAGGACCAACCTTTAAAAAAATAGAATAAAATTATAGGGGTGATTTACAATGCTCTTGCGGAAAATAAGAAGGAAAGTCTAAAGAAGAATCTGTGTTGTTTTTTGGATCAATAGATTGAATGACAAGGAACTTAAATCCTTGAATAGAAATGGTTACCAAAGCAAGAATACAATCTATTTACTTCTATTTTGAATTATTTTGAAAATTCCTAAATCGAGAATTAAGTCTGTTGTGTAGACGATTATATTTAAGAAGCTAATTTTAGCCTTTAGAATTTCAACAAGATCTTTAGCTCCATAAGTATAGATATCCTTGATGTTCAATACTGTAATTTTATGATAATATGTGTTTCCAAAAGCCTTTTTAATGGTTTCCAGATGTTTGTTTTCCATAACAAAAACCTTATCTGCTACCTCTAATTGTTCTTCACTTAAATAAATTGTTCCAAGTTTATTACAAATATTTTTATTCGTTCCTCCTGAGTCAAATAATAAATTAGGATAATGTTTACTAAAGTAATCTTCAGCAGTCTTTGAACGGTCTTTATTGGCTGAACAGACAAAGAGTATATTTTTCATAACTAAAGTTTTAAATATGCAAAGAAGTCTAATTAAAATGAATTAATCTTCAAGAGATAAAAATACTCCATTTTCGTACCTGAGCTTTAGAATTTTACCGGTAGCATCCATGAAGCCCGATGGGGAATCTAAGTCTCCATCAATGTACCCTTCCATTAACTCATGGTATGCTATTTCTTTCGATTCTGGATTGAATTGAGGTATCAACTCATCACGTCCTCTACTTATCTCGTATATGAATTTATCATCGCCATTAAAGCAACCATTGCAGTCTTTTAATACTCCGTCTCTAAAGCTTAATAATCTGAACACATAAAACTCCTTACCGCTACCGTGTGTACCGTAAGCTTTTGCTAGGTATTTGTCTTTTTCGATGAGCTGTATTTGATAATGGTACACTCCCGTATGATCTGTAATATAATGATCATCGGTTTTTGTTGTTAAAAATCCAACAGCCAATTCATTATTTGCTTTATATTGATACATGGAGTTATAGACGTGCCAGGTACCACCATTAAATTCGTCCCATGAAATTATCTTTAGTTTATCATCTTCTGATGATAGTATCCTTATGTATTCTGATAATGAATCGTATTTAACATTCAAAAAAGATTCTTTCGTAAGAGTTTCAGCTAATGTGTTTTGAAACCGTATTAAAATACTATCTCTAGCTTCCCCATATTTACCACCGTAGTCATGTCTATTATCACTAAACTTTTTATATATGGATGTCAAATAATTATCTATAGAACTAACATCAATAGATTGTTGAGAATGTAGGGTAGAACTATATCCAATTAAAATAATAAAGCTGAATATAAAAGATGATTTTTTCATTGCTAAAATGCGTTAAATGTTCAGCTATATTACTAAAAAATTAAGGGATCACTATTTTTATATGAAGAATTAAGCATAAAAACGCTGGTTTACTACCCTTCCCATTTTCTCCTACTTCATCTAAATTCAGGACGTGATTCTAACTTCATATTCAATTTATTGGACACCCTATTTCTAAAAATATTACTGTAACTTTATTATTCTCCAATTTAATTGCCTTATAGAAAATAACGTAACATTCCATTTTCGATTTTTGCTATAACAATATTATCTTTAATGTCTATTCGTCTAATTTTGCCCTCTGCTTCTATGTCTTTATTCCAAGTAACACCTCCGTCGGTAGTTTTAAAAATTATATTGTCAAGAAAAGAATAACCTACTGAGGTATCTAAAAACACAAAATTTGTATTAGGTAATAAAGTTTCTACTGTTTGCCAAGTAAATCCGCCATCTATAGTTTTTCTTAAACGAAATGGACTGTTGATATCACGAAATGTTAGCATGTAACCATTATTAGGATCTAAAAATTGAATTTTATAAACAGTAGTACTTTCATTAAAATCTAATTCTAAATCGTGCCAAGTTACACCACCATTATGAGTAAATAGTATAGAAGGTTTTATACCATAAGATACATTACCTCCTCCTGCCCAAAAATGGTCATCGTCTAAACGAAAACCTGTACGAATAGTAAGGTATTCATAATTTGGATCATAGATAACGTCAAAATTTTCTCCATCTTTAGTTTGAAAAACTTTTTTGTTTCCACTTACAAATAATCCATTTTGTAGATCATCGCTAACACTCATCGCCGCAATGCCTCCATTCACATCATCAATTTCGCCAAAAATAATTTCGTCATTACCATCAACACTACCTCCTGCTGGTATTTTTAATAATTTCAAACTTTCTGCCCAACCCTCATCGGTTGGAGTTGCATGAAAAGCATTGGTAAAACCTTGATAAACCCAACGTTCAAAAGTTAATCCACCATCTAAACTTCGTTCTACAGATCTAATAGTAGTATTATTTACACGAATGGCTCCATAATAAATTCTTTCAGGTGTAACCAATTGTGATGTCCATATCGTTTCATTAAAAGAGTTCTCCGTTCTAGTAAAAGCCCATTTTCCAGGAATTTTAGCTAAAATTCCTATATTTCCGCTATAATCGTTGGCTACCTCGAAAGCAATCTGACGACCTTCCATATTAATTTCTAAATCAGGAATTCCATTTTCAACCAAGGGCAGCTTTACTTTAATCGTGGTATTGCTTAAAGCTATAATTTCTGAGTTAGTCCCGTCAAATAAAACACTTACTTTATCACTATCTTCAATAAAATTGGTGCCATTAATTTCTATGATGTCACCGGTATACCCTAAGTTTTTAGAATAAGATTGAATCTTGGCAATTTCAATTTGCTGTTCTGGTAATGAATCATCAGTTGATTGCTCATTTTCTGAACAAGATAATATTAATGTACATAGAATTCCTATTAAAATTGAAGGTGAAAAATATTTCATTAGTTTGGTTTTTTAATAAAATTTTCAACGATTAAAATTATAAATTATTATTGCCTTTATAAGGCTTTAGAAATTATATAGATTAAACCACCTGCTTGCTCTTTAGCTTTTTAATAATTAGGTCCATTAATTATAGTACAAAAAGGTTGCTTTGTAGCTTGTAGGGGAATTCACGTTTGTAAGCTATAATGATATTATGTAAAATAGCATATTCGAGAAAATTTCAATTTACAATTTTAATATCGATAGATGTTCTACTCTGCCAACCGGTTTGATCAGTTACCGAGTATGCACAATGATAATCACCAGTATCTATATCGTTCGGTATCATTACCGAAACATTAAATTCATAACTGGTTAACCCTTCTTCTATGGTATAGTTCTCTATAAAAATGAAAGGGTTTACAGCTTGTTGTAGGGCTCCTAAATCACATTCGGCCACTTGGTCGTCATGCGTATGATGATCAAAGTTATGATGTATATCTATACTGTATGCAGCTAGTTCATCATTATCGGTGACCATAGCTCTAAAATTATAAGTTTCTCCTCTAGTCAGTATTGCACAACCTTGTGGAAAACCTCCAATATAATTAATACTAATGGTGGGTTTTTCTTCATCAATACCATCATTATCGCTGGTAGAGCATGCCGTTATTAAAAGCAAAAAAGATAATAAATAGAAAAATTTTAATGTAGACTTCATTTTATAAGTTTTAGAACCGCATAGCATACTCAAATACTATGCGGTTATATATTTTTAGTTATGCTGTAACATCTATATGAGTTTCATATTCTTTGGTATTACCATCTTCATCTTCAACAGTAAAAACCATATGATATTCTCCGGCAGGTGCAGTAGCAGGTACATCAATATGTTTATGGAATTCAACTTCAGTTTCTTCATGATAACCTTCTAAATATTCTGCTTCAAAATCCCACGCTACTTCTCCTTCTGCTAGTGTAATTTCATGAGCGTGAATATCAACAGTGATACTATGTATTCCGTTAATTGCACTTACCAAAAATTCTGTATGAAAATCTTCACCTCTAAGCACTGTACTGTCAATAGAAAAATCACTTAATGTAATAGCATCTATTATTTGGATATATCCCTCTACCTCTGTGCTATTCCCTAACTCATCTGTTACCAATAATTCTACATGGTATTCTCCTGAAGGAATAGCTGTAGGCACATCTATATGCTCATGAAAAGTTGGATTGATAACCAAATAATTCGCATCGGTAAATACATGTTCAAACTCCCAATCTACTTCGCCTTCCGCAAGCTCTAAATCATGCGCATGTATAGAGAGGATAATACTACTTACCGTGGCCTCTGCAGTAATTTCTGCTTCAATATGAATATCTGATCCTTTATAAGCCGTTTGTGCTGTTGAATGCGAGCTACCTTCGCCGTACTCAAAATTGCTAATAACAGGAGCACTTAATTCCATATTGTTGTCATCATCATCACTACTACACGATTGTAGAAAAAGTCCGAATACAGCGATAATTGCTAAAAATTTAAAGTTTAATTTCAAAATAGGTGTTTTCATGTTACTTAATTTTAATTTAATTATTGATTACTGTTTATTGATTTTTGAAATGGAATAGTTAACGATAGTGAAATGTTTCTGCCAGCTTCGGGCACATCAATTAATCGGTAAAAACTGGTATGATTAAAATATTTGGTATCGAATACATTGTTTAGTTTTACGCGAATTTCTACAGGCAATCCATTAGTAAACACATCTAATTCTGCTAAAAATGACATATTTAGCAGTTGGTATCCTTCTGTTTTTTCCTCTGGTGGTACAATTTCTTCTTGAGCTGCAGTCATTCTAAAATCTGCTATTAATTGAGGGTTCTTAAAAAATAATAGCTTGTTGACATGATATCTTGCCGATAATAAGCCTGATAATGGTGGGGAAAAAGGTAGCGTAAATCCTTCTTTAGCGCCACTTTGTTGTATAGAATACACGTATTCTACTGAGGCATCTAATTGCAAGTTTTTGGAAATTGTGGTACTAGCATTGAACTCCCCTCCTATTCTAAAAACCTTTGCTTGTGTATACTCGTAAATTTGTATAGTTTCAAAATAACTTGACGTAGGATTTAGATAAATATAATTTTGAAAAACATTGACAAAAGGACTAACACCAACACTGAAAAATTCAGCAGTATGATCGATGGCAACATCTAATTGATATGATATTTCTGGATCTAAATCTAGATTTCCTTTCTCATACCGGTACATATGATAGTTTACACCGTCAGATGCAAGTTCATTAGCCAAGGGCATTCTAAAACTTCTACCGATATTGATTTTGTAACTGGTCTTATTTTGAATATAGCTGAGCCCAACAGAAGCGCTAAGATTACTAAAATCTAAAGTTTTATTTTTAGATCGTTGTTGAAATAAGTACGAGGTAGAACCATCTTCGTTATTTACGGTCGATGGATACCAATCATTATAAGCCTTAGTAGCTAATAAACCAAAATCATAACGTAAACCAGCCAAAATATGTAGATTGGTATTGAGTTCAAATTGATCGTAAGCAAAAATACCAGCCGTAAACCGATCGTATTCAGGAATTAAAAATCCCCATCCGCCAATATTATTATTTTGATATTCCATGTTCAACCCTAAAACCATATCATGTTGGTCCTTAGGTTTAAATGCATCTCTGAAGTTTAAGGAATAGGTGTTTTTAATAAACAGTCGCTCTTTAGTATCTGGGGGTTGTGGCATATACCCATGAGGAATAGGTTCGGAATGTTCTTCTCGATGATTGCTCTGATAACCTAAATCAAATAATAATTTGTGGTCGCCTGCATTTATAGCCGTGTTATTAGTTATTTTAAAGTGATTTACTTTATGAAATGGAAGGTTTATATCTCTACTGGAACTATCATAATCTATACTAGAAGATCTTACTTCTAACCCATGAGCATTAGCAAAAAATCCGTTTTTAGCATTCACATTAATGAATACTGTTTCAGATGTTATACCCTCAGAAACAAAACCGATGCTTACACTTGCATCTGCTTCGTTACCTGCGGTATTCCTTAAATTATTTTCATGTAATTCAAAAATGTAGTTTTCATAATTGATTTGATCTGTTGGTACTTTATAGTCTCCATAATCTCTGTATGTAAGCCTGGTTCGATAAAACCACTTATCTTTTCTAGAACTTAAACCCGCAGAAATGCCCAATAAATCATTATTACTTTCACCAAGAATATTCACTTCGCCATCAAAAGAATTCGGAGATGGTACTTTATTGGCTTGTATATCAACAACTCCGGCAATGGCATCAGATCCGTACAATAAAGAAGCGGGGCCTTTAATAATTTGTATGTTTTCAATACCGTGTTGGTCTATTTCTAATCCATGGTCATTTCCCCATTGTTGTGCTTCATGTTTTATACCGTTTTGTACAACAGCTACACGATTAAAACCTAAACCTCTAATGACAGGTTTAGATTGCCCAGAACCAATTGTAATAGTGCTTACTCCAGGTATTTTACTTAAAGTTTGCATTAAACTATTCTCTCTATTATTATTTAGAAATTCTTTAGTAACCGTTTGAGAAACTATAGGAACTTCCATAGCTTTTCTTTTTTTAGTTTTTCCACTAACTTTTACTTCGTCGAGAACAGTGGTTAATTCCGTTAAAAATATTTTAAGTTCGTTCATATTTGGACCCACATCAATACTAATTGTTTCAGATTCACAACCAATATGAGATATAGTAAACACATACTTGCCTTTGACCACATTATTTATGGTAAAAGCACCAGTTGATGTTGACACTGAAAAAAGTTTTTCTCCGACGATAGTTGCACCCTTAGCAGGTTCTAAGGTGTTCGCATGTATTACAAACCCTTTTATTTGATAAGAATTTTGCGCAAGCGCGGTTGAGGACAGACTAAAAAATAGTCCTACACTCAATATTTTATAAAGCATATTTTTATACTATAAGATTTAAATTGGAGTCCTTTAAAATGAACCAAGACAAAGCCTATACGTTTAACCGTTTGAAGAATATGGTGCATCACGAATTCTAAAAACACTTTTAGGGTAAAAAGGGCTCAAGGAGAATTCAAAGTGCAAAGGAAAAAATGTATAGAAAACTTATAGTAAAGAAGGCGGTGGTCTACAAAAAAGCTTGCTTGTTACTATAGTATTTATAACGGTAGTCTTGTAATTGCTCGCAAATTTCTTTTCGATTGGTAACACCTTGTTTTCAATATGAAAATCAACTGTGGAAGGGAAAATAATTGGGGTTAAATTATGTGCAATGGCATGGTCACAAATGGCACAGACATCATCTACTGTATCGTCAGTCGTATGTGACAACGCATGAAGACCTGTTATTTTCATAGATAGAAAAAGAACAAGCAACAAATAGGTGATAGTATGTTTTATGCGATTAGGCTTCATTAAAAATTGAAACGTTATGATGTGATTGGGCTGTTAGTGATATGTTACTTATTTTGCAAAGATAATAACTTTATTAAACTAACGCAACTAAGTTGCGTTAGTTATTTTAATAGTAGACCATAGCAATCTGTAAGTATATAATTAAAATGCTCCACATCATCCTTATTGAGTTTTAAGATGCCCGTTATGCTAACCACTTGATCTGTTTTGAACTTGGGAGGCACAACAAATTGAAGTTCTATAGCCGTTTCTGGACCGCCTTGACCACAAAAAAAACAAGCAGACATAGGACCTTTTGATAGTATGAACAATTTCCCATTTGGGTCAATATTTAGAAAATATCCTGTCACGGTAATTTGTTTTCCTTCCAAATCTTTTACGGATCCAGAAAATTCAGGATACAAGAAATAGTCATCATACGCAGGGAAAAACTTATCTGTGTATGTTACTTTGGCTAAATCTGCCCATGAAGTTTCTCGTTGACTATACCCTAGAGCGTATGTAAACAGTATAAATGTGAATAAAATTTTATTTTTCATTACTTAAAATTGTTGCTATATCCATCTTTAAAATTGGATATATAGCCAATAAAACGGATACTGTAGTTAATATAATAATTGAACCTCCGGTGTGTAAAAGGTCTTGATAAGGCAATTCTTGGAGCATATATAGTTTATCATCTGCATTCATCATTTTGAAGACGTACTTAAGACCAATTTTCAAGAACAAAAAACCTAAAATAAAGGCTGTAAAAGCGATTGTAAACCCTTCGTAGGCTACTATTTTAATCAATTGAAAATTACGTACGCCATAAGTTCTTAACAACGCCAAATCAAAAGCACGTTCCTTGACCATTTTATAAAGACTTGTGAAAATCATAATTCCAGAAATTATAAGTATGATATAGGCAACTGCTGTGATTGTCTTAAAGCCAACACCGGTATAAGCATAAAGGCGATCTAACTCATATTTTGGCAACGCAGCTTGCAAACCCACCTGTTTATTAATTTTTCTGGGCAGGGTAACCAATCCCCTTGGGTTTCTAAATGTGATGAGTAAGGAGGTTATTTCTTTCGAATCGTCATGTTCTTCATGGGCATGCCCATCATGGTGTTCTTCTGATTCTTCAAGATGTTCTTCTTTATGATCATGAACATCCCAGACACTTTGTAAATTGGTTATAATTAAACGATCTATGACTTTTTTAGTAGGCTTTAAAATACCTACTATCGTTAATTTATCAGAATGTACTTCAACAGTAGCATCCACTAAACCATGAGTGCTCAAAATAGTATCTCCGATATTAAGTTTAAGGTGTTGTGCAACACTGTTTCCCAAAACCACATCCATAGATTTTTTAACACCACTCCCTTGTTCCAATTCAGCATTGTAAAGGGATCCAAAATCTGCCGTTGTTCCCACAATTCTATATCCTTTATAGTTATCGCCATACGAGATTGGTACCGCCGATTTTATCATTGGATTTTTGCCGATCTTCAGTGCTTCTTGGTAAGATATATTTCCCGTAGGATTATCTAAATGCAACACTGAAGCCAATACAAGTTGTAACGGACTTCCTTTAGCACCCACGACCATATCAATACCTCCCAAATTACGTTCCATTTGGTATTCGAAGGATGTTTTCAGTTGCTGAATTCCTAAAAGCAAGGTAATACTCAGCACTAAAACAAAAACGCTCAAAAAAGTATAAAGCGGTTTAGATTTTATGTTTTGCAGGCTAATTTTCCAAATATTCATAGGGTAATGACGTTTTGAAAGAATGGTTTTATTCTAGAGTCGTGCGTAATTACGATGAGGTTTGCCTTAGTTTTTTTTGCTTGCGCTATCAATAGTGCTATTACAATCTTACAGTTTTCATCGTCTAAGTTAGATGTTGGTTCATCTGCCAAAATTAAACTTGGTTCGTGTATAATGGCAGATGCAATACCTAAACGTTGTAATTGCCCTTCGCTGAGTTGGTGCGCTTTATGATGTTGAATTTTGTGTAGGTCTAATTGTTTTAGTAAAACATCAATAGCGGAAGGTTCTATTTTGTGTTTACTAAAATAAAGGCGTGCTTGTAAATTTTCTAGAACACTTAATGAGGTTATAGCGTGATTCTTTTGAAATACTAAGCCTATTTTTTCTCCTCTAAATTTATCTAATTGACGATTGCTTAGTGTATTGATAGCTATAGCATCAATCCTAATTGTTCCATGTTTAGGTTTTAATAACCCTGCTATTAGATGCAACAAGGTTGTTTTTCCAATACCCGATTTTCCTAAAATAAGTAGATTTTCATTCTGGTTTAAAGTGAGATCTGGGAAACTAAAGCTAGTATCCTTTTTTTTATATTGAAAAGTAAGGTGATCTGTTTGTATCATTTTTAATTCTTTAAAACCTTCTTTAAATTTTTTTTAAGCTATTGGCCATGCATCTTGTTGAGGAAATTGTTGATTTTTCCAAAGGTCTATTTCACGAGCTGTAAGTAAACATTCCTCTAATTCCTTTAGCATTTCATCTTTGTTCATATGCTGCCCTATAAAAACCAACTCTATTTTTCGGTCTCCAAACAAAGGATCCCAATTTGCTTCAATTTCATCCTTATGATCAAGAAAGGAGGCGTAAGCTAAACGTTCTCCAAAAGTCATAGAAGCCCACCAAACACCTGCATTATCTGCTTTACATGAACCACCTGCAGAGCTCCACAATAAAGCATGATTAGTTCTTGAAGCTAACCAAAACAACCCTTTGCTTCTGATAATATTTTGAGGAAAATTTTGGTTCAGATATGTTAAAAAGCGCTCTGGATGAAATGGCTTTTTACTTCTAAAAACAAAAGAACTTATTCCGTATTCTTCTGTTTCAGGTACATGATCATTTTCTAATTCTCTTAACCATCCAGCAGACGCTTCTGCTTTTTCATAGTCAAACAAACCTGTATTCAGTACACTTTCTAAAGCAACCTTAGATTCATTAGCAGTAAGTATGTGTGCTTCTGGATTTAATTTATGTAGAATAGCATGTAATTCATCAAGCTGTTCTGGACGTACCAAATCAATTTTATTGATAATAATAACGTTAGCAAATTCAATTTGATCGGTCAATAAATTAACAATAGTCCTATCGTCACCTTCAATAGAGGTAAGCGCTCGTGTGGTTAAATAATCTGAACTTGAAAAGTCTTTTAAAAAATTAAATGCATCTACTACGGTAACCATAGTATCTATAAAACTAAACCGACTTAAATCTATTTTACCATCTTCGCTTTCAAATGTAAAAGTCTGTGCTACGGGAATAGGCTCACTGATCCCTGAGCTTTCAATAAGTAAATAATCAAATCTGTTTTCGGCTGCCAACTTTTCAACTTCGACCATAAGATCTTCACGTAAAGTGCAACAAATACAGCCGTTAGACATTTCTACTAATTTCTCCTCCGTTCTAGAGAGCGTGTTTTCATTTGCAATAAACTGAGCATCAATATTAACCTCACTCATATCATTAACAATCACGGCTACTTTTAATCCTTTTTTGTTATGGAGCACATGGTTTAACAAGGTGGTTTTACCAGCACCTAGAAAACCACTTAATACAGTTACAGGTAATTTTTTCATGTGATTTATTGTTTTGTATGCTTACTACTTCCGCTATTATTTTTATGGGGTATTTTTATCAATAACTTGATTTTTTGAAAGAATGGATGTAATAATTTTTTGTAATAGATACGTCTCACTTCCTGGGCCAATTGTCAACAATTTAGAGCCTGTTATAGGAACACCATTAAAAGGCCTTATATGCACTTCGCCATCTGGAGTGCGCTCAAAATAAGTATAATGTGCATCGTCACTAATTATCGTACAACCCTTAACTCTCAGTAAACTTTTAGGAAGTGCCGCACAAATACCATCAATAGCTTTGGAATGGGGCAAATTTGGCAAATCTACAGCGCATGAAGCCCAGTGTGCTTTTTGATGGTCTAACTTTTGAGCAGAATTTAGAGAAGGTCCTAATTCAGGTAACAATAAAACATCTAACTGCTGCATGGGGATTACTTTCGCGGTTGGATTCCATATTTTCAATTGCTGTATAACTTCTGCTTTGCGATTCTCTGATACCTGTTCAAGATGTGATAAAACCAATAGAGAAGAAATTTGAATTTGGTTTGCTTCCAGTTCGTTATGTACTCCCCTTTTTTGCCAGTTTTTAACATCTACCACAGAAATTTGAATGGGTGGTAAAAACCGATCATGAAGCCCTACCCCCAAAAACTCCATTAAGGAACAAGCATCTGATGTTCCGTTGGCTTCGATAAGTGTAATCCCGTTTTTTCTATCAGGAATTCTGTTTACCGTATTTCTAAGTTCCATAATACCACTACAACAGATACAGCTACCGCTTAAAGGCTTAATAGCATTTGATGCCATCTGCTTGGTTAATTGTTGTGCATCTAAATTGGCATTTTCATAATCGTTTAGAATCACATAGGGGTTAAACCCTTGTTCAATAAAACTGTTAATTAAGAACCTTAGTAAGGTAGTTTTTCCTGCTCCTAAAAAACCTACCACCGTAATTATAGCCTCCATAATGCAATAGGTTTTATTCGTTAGATTATTTCAAATTGATTCAACTTGTTCATTTTTTCGATTAAATCTCCTGTAATGGCAACTACAGCAGGTTTTGGGATACCATCTTCATCAAAAGGCCATGTACTGGTAGGGTTTTTCAAATCTGTAGTTTGTTCTCCTGGGTGTTGCACACTTAAGAATAAAGTTTTTCCGTCTGGTGAAAACCAAGGTCCCGTTAATTCCGCATCTTTTGGTGCTGAAGCGACACGAATTACCTTGCCTGCATCTTCACCAAGTCTAGGAATTACGAATAGACTATTATTTTTGAAAGCCATATAAGGCTTATCTTTTTTATTCATAGAATTACCCGACATATCTGAAGTTAACCAAAGGTTTCCTGATAAATCAAACGCTAAATTATCTGGACAAGAAAAACCTTTTTCTTCTCCGCCAGCCAAATAGGTAGAAGCTTTAAAATGTAAAGCATCAAAGGCACCATTATTTTCTTCTATTTTTAAAATAGAACCATGAACATCTCCTTTCGGTTTATTATTGGTCAACGAAATAAAAATGTTTCCTGTAATTGGGTCTATTTCGATATCCTCTGGTCTATTTAATGCAGTAGCACCAAGAAGTTTGGCTGCTTCTCGTGCCCGGATCAACACCTCGGTCTGATCTTTGAAATTACTTTTTAAAACGGCTTGAGTTTCCCAATCTAATGCCAACCAAATACCATTGATAGTATCTGCTACAAATAAAGTTCCCTCCTTTAAAGAACCTGGCTCAGATGAAATAAACTTGTATAAATGTTCATCATTTTTATCATCTGCGGTATAGGCTACTACCCTTTTATCTTCTAATTCATATAAGGTGCAACACTCGTGCGCAAATCGTCCTAAGGCAATATGTTTTTGAGCTGTGCCATCTTTTGGGTTTACTTCTACCACCCAGCCATAATGTTCTGGTGGATAGTCGTAAAAATTTTCCCAACCGTAAGAACTAGGTCTACGTGTAGCTACATTATTTGTATCGTATTCGGTTTCTCCAAAGAAACCATCATAGTTTTCCTCACAGGTAAGAAAGGTTTTCCATGGTGTAATGCCGCCAGAACAGTTGCTATTCGTGCCAATAATAGTCGATTTGCCTTTTATGGGGCTGTCCCAATTAACGCTTATTGGTGTTTTACCATTAATTCGGCGATTATGAGGGTCGTTTTCAACCACTTTCCATACGCCATTCTCTTCTTTAATCCTTACGATGGTACCCCCCACATCATACATCTCTTTATCAACCTGCTCTTTGGTTCTATGTTCAGAAGAATTTTCATATTTTCTAGCATCAAAATCAGAAACAAAAAGTGGATTCACATATTCATGATTAACCCATAGTAAACCGTCTTTCGGGTTGTTTTCATCGAAAGGTATAAAACATGTGAAATCATTATTAAACCCAAATGTATCTGTATCGCTTATTTTATCTCCCCACTTTATAATGGTATGATAATTTAATCCCTTGGCTAATAACAAATCGTCTGTATCAGAAGCAACTAACCCTTCCAAAGCAAAATCTTTTAAAGTGTTTAGTCTTTCTTTTGAAATGTTTCCGAATCCGTTAGTAGGTGTTGCCGTGCTACCACAGCTTACTAAAAACTGTGGCATAACTACAGTTCCTAGTCCTACTTTACCCATAAAGGAAATAAATTTTCTACGGTTGTATTCCATACTTTTTGTGCCTAAAAATTTTATAAATAGATTTAATGTAATCGCTCTTGTCCTATAATTTTTAAAAACTCATTCCGGGTATCTGAATCTGAAAAACAGCCTCCATATTCCAAAGTCGTAGTAAAACTGCTTTGGTCTTTTATTCCTCTGGAAGACACGCATAAATGTTTTGCGGTTACCGAAACAATAACATCTTTAGTATCCAAGACATTTTGCAAATCATTTAAAATTTGAAGTACTAAGCGTTCTTGCACCTGAGGACGGCGCGCATAATAATCTACCAAACGGTTAATTTTAGACAACCCAATAACCTTATCTTTAGGCACGTAGGCCACATGGGCATGTCCTACAATTGGTAAAAAGTGATGTTCACAAGCTGAGTCAATATTAATATTTTGTTCCACAAGCATTTTTTGATACGCGTATTTATTTTCAAAAGTTGAAAGTTTTGGTTTGTTCACTGGGTTTAAACCATAGAACAGCTCTTTTACATACATTTTAGCAACACGGTATGGAGTTCCTGATAGGCTATCATCTGTTAAATCTAGTCCCATTTCTTCCATGATCATTTTAAAATGGTGTTGAATGTTAATGATCTTTTCCTCATCTGATTTCTCAAATGCATCTGTACGCAGTGGCGTTCTTATACTTGCTGAGAAGTGATTATCTCCCGTAATTTCTACTTGACTCTTATCCATTATTTACACAACATTTATCAGCATTACATTTACAGTGTTTTCTATTATACAAGTGCAATGCGACCAAGGCAATAGCAGGTATATAAACGACTGCTTCTGGCAAGGCTATTAGTTCTAGTTTTTCATTTAATAGTATTGCAGCCAATACCAACCAACTTAGCCAAAGCGCTGGTGCCAGCCATTTAATTGTTGTGGTTTTTGTAGACCATTGAATGGCAACAAATGAAATAGCCAAAAATAAATAGTCCATAAATTTCCACCATGCTGGAGGATCCTCACAACAGAAAACCGAACCCGCTTGAGCCATAAAAAGAAATGGCGTGGCCATACAATGTACAAGGCACAAGCTACTTGCCAAAGTTCCAAAAATATCTGCTTTCTGTTTTAATACGATCATTCTATTTAATTATTATTACAACTGAGTTGCAAATGTAGAAATAATATTTGTTATTGCAACAGCGTTGCATTATATTTGTTTCATGGGAGTAATTAGAAAGACAAAAGCGGTTGAAGTTTTGTTGGCAGCATTTGATACAAAGGCTGTAGCACTTTCTGCCAAAGCACTTATTGATCAGCTAGGTACTACATTTAATAAAACCACCATCTATAGAGTTTTAGATAAACTGGAAGATGATGGTATACTACATTCCTTTCTAGGGAAAGACGGATTAAAGTGGTATGCCAAATGCCATGGATGTACGGCCACTAAGCATCAGGATCTGCATCCTCATTTTCAATGCCTTAACTGTGGGAAAGTTGAATGCTTAGCCGTAAGTGTAACACTGCCTAAAATACCAAACAGAAAAATAGAGGTTTCGCAACTATTAATTCAAGGAAAGTGTGAAACTTGTTTTGTGTAGCACTTATTTAATAGGTAACCATAAATAACAAGCTTCATTTAATTTCTCAAAATTTTCATCCTACAGCATGCCTTAAAATTTTTTTTCTATTTTAACTCCGCACCACATTATTTTATTATTTATTTTTGAAGCTCCACATGAGAAATGTAAAGCAAACTATCGCCTTATTTTATATTGCCTTGATACTTTTATTCAAGGTGGCTGGCTTGCATGCACTTTCACATCAAACTGATGACTATGATCTTCAACATTGTGAAGTCTGTCATATTACCACAGCATTTAGTTTTATCCCGTTACTGCAAACAACAGGTCCTGTTTTAGCAAAGACCGAGTATTTTTTTGTCGCACAAAAAACTAATGCGAATAGTTTTTTGGTTACCTTCAGTAATCAGTATTTATCTAGTTACCTCTATACACGGCCTCCCCCACCACTTTCATAGTCCATTTTTTTAGCTCTCATAATATGTATGGGATAGGTGCATTTTGTTCAGACTTAAGGACTCAATGATATGCCTTTGTTTCGATGTATTTGAATTCGAAATAGTTACATAAGCGATGGCTACTAGCCCTCATTTGGGGGTACTCTTCCGCATAATTAAACATCGTATTCCTGTTAAGTCAGAAATACGCTCGTATTTGCATAATTTAATTTCAGTATTAATTCATAGTATACACATGCTAAAAGCAATAAATATAACTAAATCATACCAAGGGAAAGTGGCCTTAAAAGATGTTACTTTTGAAGTCCAGAAAGGTGAAATATTTTGTTTACTTGGTCAGAATGGAGCAGGAAAAACCACTACGATCAATATCTTTTTAGGTTTTATAAAAAAAGATGGCGGACAAGCTTTTGTCGGAGGTAAAGAAGTGGGCAAAGATGATACCAATAAGCTAACCGCTTATATTCCAGAAACCGTACAACTGTACGAAAATTTAACAGGTATTGAAAACTTAAACTTCTTTAGCCGATTGGCTGGTTTTAACTATGCTACTTCTGAATTGGAAGCTTTTCTTACTAAAACGGGTTTACAAGAAGATGCACAGCATAACCGACTATTCTCATACTCCAAAGGCATGCGTCAGAAAGTAGGTATTGCCATAGCACTTGCCAAAAACGCAGAAGTTATTTTTATGGATGAACCTACTTCGGGTTTAGACCCTAAAGCAACCGCTGAATTCACCAAAATCTGTAAAGAATTAGCCCAAATGGGTAAAGTAATCTTTATGGCCACACATGATATTTTCAATGCCGTAGAATTAGGTACCACTATAGGCATTATGAAAGAAGGTATATTGGCACAGCAGCTTAAAGCTAGCGAAATCAACGCAAATGAACTTAATCAACTTTACCTAGAAACCATTTAGAACAGATGAACAACTATTTAAAAATTATAGTAGCACTATTAGTATGTAGCGCAACATACGCTCAAAATTCGATCACTGGCAAAATCACAGATAATGACGGAGCTCCTATCTTTGGTGCTACCATTTCATATGCTAAAAAAAATGCATCTAAAATGGGTGGCACAATCACTCAAGATGATGGAACCTTTAGTTTTGAACTAACTGAAACTGGTAGCTATCAAATTGAAGTAAGCTATATCGGCATGAAAAAACTTAGTTTTCAAAAGTTATTTGATCAATTGAGAGATTATGACTTAGGAGGCTTACAATTACAAGAGAATGTAGAACAATTACAATCTGTAGAAGTTACAGGTAGACTTAGAACAGATTACAATAGTGATTATTCTTTTTCAGCTACTAAGGTGGCGATTAAGAATAAAGAATTACCACAAGCCATTACTAGCGTTACTAAAGAATTGATAGCCGATCGACTGGCTTTTCAATTACCAGATGCTGTTAAAACAGTAAGTAACGTAACGGTTACAGGGTTATATAATCATTACAACATTCGTGGTATTACCCAAGCAGATGATGGACAGATGTTGAACGGTATGCGTACACGTCAATACTACTTTTTACAACCAATCACCTCTCATTTAGAGCGCGTAGAAGTTATCAAAGGTCCATCATCGGTAACATTTTCAAGTGCCGACCCGGGTGGTACCGTAAATATGGTCACCAAAAAGCCATTGACCGAAAAAAGAAGCTCTGTTGGTTTTACAACGGGTAGTTTTGGAACCCTAAGAGCTACAGCAGATTTTACAGGACCATTAAATGATTCTAAAACCTTGTTGTATCGTTTTAATGCGGCATTTCAAGAAGCAGATTCATTTAGAGATGTTGTAAAGAATAATGCTATTTTAATAGCGCCATCCTTTAGTTTTATCCCAAATGAAGACACATCTGTAAATGTTGAAATGATATACAATGATGCTGTTGGGAATTTAGATAGAGGTCAGCCAATTTTTGGTGCTATTAATGGTGAGTATGATTTGAATAGTACTCCAATTACCATGAATGTTGGTGCATCAAACGATCATTATAAAACGAAAGAGGTCATATTTATGGCTAATCTTAATCATAAGTTTACTGAGAATTTAGGTTTCAATGCCCAGTTTATGAAACAAACTTGGGATGAAGATTTAGCAGAGCACAGAGTTGATGGTACTGCAGTAGCTATTGATGGTACTGTGATTACTACGCTTGCAAGGTTACGCTACGATGAAAGACAACAATTTTGGGAAACCGATAATTTTAGTACCTATTTTACGTACGATATTAAAAAAGGGAATGTAACGAATAAATTATTAGTGGGTTATGATGCTACACGATGGGAAAGAAAGATTGGAGCCGGATTTCTTCGTGCTAGAAGATATTTAACCGTTGACGGTGGTCAGTCTAATTACGACCCCACGAATCCGGATACTTTTCAACAAATGGAAGTAGGTGGTGTTACCATGCCCGTGCCAGCTGTACCCCACTTCAATTTAGAAGATCCCTTCAACGGAGCTAGAAATACAGATAGTTACAACCTTGCCCAATTATCAATACCTGCAAATTTAAATACTTCCAATGGTTTCTACATTCAAAACCAATTCAAGGTTGGTAAATTTTCTGCTTTAGTCAATCTAAGGTATGAGTCATTTAAAGACATTTTTGATTATAAAGGAGATGAACAAGAGTTTAAGAATAATGTTATTGTTCCAAGATTTGGTTTAACCTATGAAGTAACCAATACGGTTAGTGCCTATGCGACTTATTTAGAAGGATTTCAACCACACACCAATACAGTTTCATTATCACCAACCGCAGAAGGTTTCTTTTGGTCAACATCACCAAGTAGGTTTGATCCTTTAGAAAGCAGCTTAGCAGAAATTGGTGCAAAAGGAGAATTTATGAACGGTAAAATATTTGCCAACCTTGCTGTTTTTAATATTACACAAAAAAATATTTTATTAGGCGATACCTATGATCTAGATAATTTAACCACGAGAGGAGAGCAAAGGAGTAGAGGTTTTGAAATGGATATTTCTGGATACGTTACTCCTAACTTTAACCTTACGGCATCTTACGGTTTTGCCGATGCCGAAATTGTAGAAGATGCTATTGAAGAATTTATTGGCGAGCCTATTGGAGGAGCACCCAAACATACAGCAAATTTTTGGGGTCGTTATGATTTTCTGAATGAAAATTTAAAAGGAATCGGAATCGGTTTTGGAGCACAATATGTAGACGAAAGATTTACATGGTATAACCCTACTTATGATACGGATCGTTTGTTATTACCTTCTTATACGGTTTTTGATGCCGCGCTTTATTTTAAGCCAAATAATGCAGGCATTCAATTAACACTTAAGTTGAATAATTTATTTGATGAAACATATTGGTTAGGCGGTCTTAACCCTTCTAGATTAGGACCTGGTGCACCACGAAATGTTTTATTAAATGCAACGTATAACTTCTAAGTATGAGAAAACATGTTATAAAATTATTGGCATGGCAATTTTGGCAAGATGCCTTTAGGTCTAAAGTGATGTTTATTGCGTCTATTTTGATACTGTTCTTACTTATTTTCTCAGCCTACAGCGGGTGGGAAAATTACCATGACCAGAATTTTGCGCGCGATGACATGCAGCATGAAGTTCAAGAAAGCTGGGAAAATAATCCGGATAAGCACCCACACCGTATGGCGCATTATGGTTCTTTTGCCTTTAGACTGAAACACGTACTCAGTGTTTTTGATTTAGGCATGGAAAATTTTGTCGGTAATGCTGTTTTTTTAGAAGCACATAAACAGAACACCGTAAACTTTTCTGAAGCTAGTATGTCTACAGGTTTATTGCGATTTGGCGAAGTAAGTTTGGCTATGTTACTAAAGGTAATCGTACCACTACTAATTTTCTATTTGGGTTTTGCTACCATAGCAAAAGAACGAGAAAATGGAACCTTGAAACTCTTGATAGGACAGGGAATTACACGAAAGGAAATTGTGTTTGGAAAATGGTTGGGTTTGTGGAGCCTATCGTTGATTTTTCTAAACGCTATATTTTTGGTATTGTTATTTTTTGTTTTGGTAGCATCGCACGATAGCATGAATTCCAATAGTATATCTAGATATCTAGTACTGCTCGTATCATACGTGTTATTTTTCGGAATTTTAAGTGCCATTACCATTCTAGTTTCCGCTTTTAGCGTTACTGCCAAAGGAGCGTTGGTAAAACTGTTAGGCATTTGGTTATTGTTTGTAATTATTGTTCCAAAATCCCTACAGGCAATAGGTTTCTACCTATACCCTACTCCTTCCAAAATTGAAATGGAAACTGCTGTTGAGCATGATCTTATGCGATTAGGAGATAGCCATAATCCTGACGATCCACATTTTAAAGCTTTAAAAGATTCTGTTTTGATGGCAAATGAAGTGGATGATGTTGCCGACTTACCCTTTAATTATGGGGGTTTTGTAATGTCTAAGGGTGAAGCTTTGAGTGCAGGGGTATATCTTAAACATCAGGAGGAACTATATAAAGTATATAGTAAGCAGAATAACCTAGAACGCTATTCGGCCTTTGTAAACCCATATACTGCCATTAAGAACTTGTCTATGGCGTTTTCTGCTACTGATTTTCAATCTTTTCTTCACTTTAAGGATAAGGCAGAAACCTATCGTTTCAATTTAGCCCAAGAAATGAATCGGCTACAGATGGATTTAATTCCAAATAAGGGTAATGCAGGTCCAAATACGATTTCAAATGACTATTGGAAAGAATTTCCGCCTTTTGAATACCAATTTTTATCTATTTCAGATGTATTTAAAAATGAGTTGACCTCTTTGTTCGCATTACTCTTATGGGGTGTATTAGCCATTTTCGGTCTGTCAAGATTATCAACCAATTTAAAAGCTATATAGATGTATCGTTTATTATTCAAATCATTTTTTAGGACAAAAATCTTCTTGGTTAGTTTAGTGTTGTTATTAACCGTTGGTGTCATCAGTATCTTAATAGGTAAGCAGTATTTAGTAAAACAAGAAAATACAATTGCCGCAGCTCAATTATTTCAAGAAGAAAGTATTAAAAAGAATATTGAATACCATCATGATGATCTGGGATTACTATTGTATTACCTCAGATTTACATTGATTAAGAAACCAGAAAATATAAGTGCAATTTCTATAGGGCAGAGTGATGTTAACCCCCTATTACAATCCGTAACCATCCGTGGTTTGGAAGGTCAAAAATATGATACCGATTTTGAAAATCCTTCGCTACTCATGTCAGGGAATCTAGATTTGGGTTTTGTAATCATATATCTTTTTCCATTGGTGTTAATTGCCATGACTTTCAATTTGTATTCTGAAGAAAAAGAGCTAGGAACGTGGCGTATATTAGCTGCCCAAACCTCAGAAAAAACACAGTTTTTATTAAAAAAACTTATGGTTAGAATACTCTTTGTTTTTGGAGTACTAGTTTTCTTGATGTTTTTTGCGAGTCTATTATTAGCGATCCCCATGGATAAAAATTTCTGGGCTATTTTTATACAAAGTATACTTTATTTGATTTTTTGGAGTGTCTTATGCTTTTATGTCGTATCGTTCTTAAAAAACACTAATTTCAATGCTCTGTCCCTAATTTCTATTTGGGTGGCCTTGACTATTTTATTTCCTGCCTTGGTAAACAATTATGTTCTTTATAAATATCAAGTACCAGAGGCATTAGGTGCCATGGTAGAACAAAGAGATGGTTACCATGAAAAGTGGGATTTAGAAAAAGACGCCACCATGGTAGGATTTTTAGAGGCCTATCCGCAGTTTGGAAAATATGATGTTCCAGAAGATGAATTCAGTTGGATTTGGTACTATGGCATGCAGCATATGGGCGATTTGGCCGCAAAAGAAACAAGCGAAGAAATGACTAAGAAGATTATGTTACGTAACACTGTAAGTGAAAAAATAGCGCTGTTTTTACCCACCATGCATGCACAATTAACTTTTAATAACCTTGCAGGTACAGATATGTTAAGCCACATAGATTATTTAAAGGCTTTAACCGAATTTCATGAAAATTTGCGATTGGATTTTTATACTGAAATATTTGAAAATCATTTTGCTGATTCTATTAATTGGACCAATTATGACGCCACGTTTTATGCCGCAAATCAAAATTTTAGTTGGCTACGACTTATAGTTCCAACATTAATTTTTAATCTAATCATTGGAGCTTTAGCACTATTTAATTTTAGAAAATTATAATAAAAATATAGATAGACTTCCCAAGAGTAGGGTTCACACTATTTTTAAAGATGTACGCCCAAATTAAGTTGCTGTGTTTCCTATTATTTGAAATTGCTTTAAATTGATGGAGACATGGTAACTTTACTATCAATGAGCTGAAATTAGATCCTATTTTTAGCTTTTAAGTGGTTTACTCCCTAAACTATTAAAGGCTCTTATTCTGTAGAAGTTAGGATAAAAAAGTATTTTAGCTCCTAAATGAAGGATATATTTAAAAAATTTAAGAAGTACCTTACAACACCTTACCTGTATTACTATGGCAATACCAAAAGACTGTTTTTTTTGTTGTTGCTTATTTCTATCTTAAGTTTTGGCTTCTCGTACTTTTTTGAACCTTTCGTAGTGAATGTAGCAGAGCACAAAATTAATTCCATAGCCATACTACTCGTACATGCTGTTATTCCCTTGCCTATAGCATTTTGCTATTTAAAAATAGTAGATAGCACCATAAAAGAAGATACAAAGTGGACACTCGGTAAAGAACTTTTTCACCTCGCTATAATCTTATTACTCATAGGCCTAGCCAGTTTTTTAATTCGGGATTTTATTTACACCAACCCAGATAATCGGTCTTTCACCTATTTTTGGGAAGAAATACGGAATACCTTTTTAGTAGGGTTTCTGTTAATAATTATTGTGCTCCCCTTAAATTTAGAGCGGCTAATACATAAGCATAAGCACAGCGCGCAACAGCTGCCTGAAAAGCAAACGAAAGCTGCGTACAATAGGCTTATTTCCATCAAAGATTCAACCTCCCAAGAGATTTTTAAACTGCAAAGCAGCCAATTTCTTTTTGCTAAAGTAGAAAGTAATTATACCGAAGTATTTACGCATTCCGCTTCTGCAGTTCATAAAACACTACTTCGTATCACGCTTAAAGAATTAGAAGAACAACTAACACCCATGGCTCCCCAAGTCTTTAAAACACACCGTTCTTATCTGGTACATTTAGAAGCTATTGAAACTATTGCTGGCAATGCGCAAGGATACCAATTAACCTTGAAAAACTGCGCTATAAAAATCCCTGTTTCGCGTTCTACTATTGCGCGCTTTAATGCCGTGTATTCTAAATTGTAATCACAAGTCCTTGTATTTCGTCACACTTGCATGTGCGCCATCACAAATCAAAAAAATCATTCAAATTAGTTTTTAGGTTTGTTTGCAAAACATAAAAACAAGGATTTGAAAGAAAAAAAACGTTTGTATGATTTAGATTGGTTTCGTGTTATTGCCATACTTGCAGTATACCTGCACCATATAGGGATGCCATTTAATGGCGATACTTTTCACATCATGAATACAGATTCCAGTAAGCTTTTGGATGATATCATGGTTTTCTTTGAGCAATTTAGATTGCCGCTCCTTTTTCTAATCTCTGGAAGCGGAACCATATATGCTTTTTCTAAAAGAACATGGCGTCAGTTTTTAAAAGAGCGCAGTATTCGGTTAATCATTCCTCTTATTTTTGGGGTCTTGTTTATTGTTCCGCCACAAACCTATTATGAAAATATAGCTAGCTATGGTTCCTATCTAGATGTTTATAAAAGTGGCGCCTTTGAAACCAACCATTTATGGTTTATTGAAAACCTCTTTGTGTATTCGGTTGTACTTATTCCGCTAATTCTGTTCCTGAAATCTCCTAAATCGGATAGTGTTATGAGGTTTTTGGATAATATTTCGGCTAAAAAATATGGCATCTTACTTTGGGTCCTTCCATTAGTGATTATTACGATGCTTCTAAAGCAAAGCTACCCGAGCGATTCTAAAGCTATAACAAACCTCTCCTCTACCTTTTATTACGGTTACTTTTTGGTAGCGGGAATGCTATTTGCCACCTCAAGTACAAGTTGGACCCACCTAAAGGCGTACCGAAAATTTAACGCGATAGCTTTTATCTTAAGTACGGTTATATTTTACGGCTATTACTTGTTGCCGAATGCCTATATAGCGCCATATCTTTCTATTAACGCAAGGTGGAACGTGTGGTATCTAGTGTGCGGATTAGTAAGCTGGACACTCATAACGACAGTACTGGGTTATGGACAAATTTGGTTCCATAAAAAGAGTAGATTCCTACAAAAATGCAATGAGGCCATTTACCCGTTTTACATCTTACACCAAACCATCATCGTCATTCTGGGTTATTACATCATCCAATTAGAAATCCCTATTGTCGCTAAAATTGCCATACTTCTCATAACTTCTTTTCCTGTAATCATACTTATATATAGGCTGCTAATTTATCCCTTCAAAATTCCTAGACTATTATTTGGGATGAAAAGGAAGTAACCTCTAGTGGCTAATTTGAATGGTTATAGCCATTGGAAAATTATTGTATTCTCTCTTTCAGGATAGGGTTAAAAATAATCTTAATTTATCCCTAAATTCCTAGTGGATCTGCAGTACCTGTACTTTTACTTGTCTACTTCCTTAGGCTTATTTAAATCATAAATCAAAGCTAATTTGTAAGCACTGTCTCGATAACCTGAAAAGCGCCCAGAACCACCACTATGGCCGCTAGAAAAATCTGTTTTAAGTAATAGTATATGCTCATCTGTTTTAGTAGCTCTAAGTTTAGCCACCATCTTGGCAGGTTCCCAATACCCGACTCTTGTATCATTAAGCCCCGTAAAAAATAAGAGGTTAGGATAAGCTTGTGCTTTTACATTATCATACGGGCTATAAGACTTAATATAGCCATACTGCTTTTTATTTTGAGGGTTACCCCACTCATCATATTCTCCAATGGTTAATGGCAATGTTTCATCGAGCATGGTATTTACAACATCTACAAATGGCACATCTAATAGTACGGTTTTAAACAATTCTGGCCGTTCATTTACCACAGCCCCCATTAGCAAACCACCGGCACTAGCTCCTTCTGCCACAATACTACCTTCCTTCGCATAATTATTTTCAATTAAATACTCTGCGCAGGCTATAAAATCTGAAAAAGTTTTTTTTTTATGAAACAGTTTACCGTCTTCATACCACTCATTCCCTAAATCATTTCCTCCTCTAACATGTGCTATAGCATAAACAAAACCTGCGTTGACCAGATGGTGCACTTTTGGGCCACTGGCTATATCTTGTCCGGCTCCATAGGCACCATAAGAGCTTAGGTATACTTTATAATTATCTCCTTTTCTTTTAGCGCGCCATTTGCTACTAATGAGTGTTAGCGGAATTTGTTTTCCATCTTTAGCCGTTACCCATTTACGTTCAACTACATATTTAAAATACGGAAGTGTAATAGGCTTACTATGCTGTTTCACCATGCGCTTTTCTTTGGTCTTCATATGATAATTAAACGTAGTCAGCGGCGTTTCAAAAGAGCTGTAGTTAAACTGTAAACTATCCGTTTTAAAATCTGGATTGTATCCTAGAGTTACATTGTAAAATTCCTCGTCTAATTTTAGAAAGTGACTGTTTTTAGTCGCTAAGTCTAAAACTTTAATTCGCCCTTGAGCTTTTTCTTTTTCATTAATCACCAAATAGTCGTCAAATAATTGAAAATCTTGGATTAATACTCCTGTTTGGTGCGGAATTATATCTACCCAATTTTCTGCAGAAGGACTATGAATAGGAGCAGCAACTACTTTATAATTTAAGGCTTCTTTATTGGTAATTATATAGAATAGCTCCTTGTGTTGAGCTGTACCGTAGATATGGTTCTTTTCCCGCGGCTGAATAACTTTAAAGGCGCCCATAGGTTCTTTGGTTTCTAAATACCAATTCTCCGAAGTGGTACTACTTCCGGTATTCAAAAAAATATATTCCTTGGACTTTGATTTTTGAATGCTAACGCTAAAACTAGGATCTTCTTCTTGGTATACTATTACATCATTTTCAGGCGCTGTACCTAACACATGACGCAATACTTTGGAAGAATTTAATGTTTTTTCGTCCCTATTCACATACAGAAAACTAGCATTATCTAACCAAACCATTGATCCGATTTGAGCAATGGAATCTGCTAAATATGTTTGGGTTTTTAGATCCTTAATTTTTAAAACATAGGAATCTTTACCCGTAGTATTTTCATAGATACTAATAAATTGGTTGTTTGGGCTAACCGCCCCAATACCTGCATTGTAATAAGCTTTGTCTTTCGCTTCTATAGTAACATCTAATAATTTTTCTACTACCGTATCATTTTCAACCGCTTTTCTATAATAAATAGGGTGCTCATCTTCTTCTGTAAATGCGCTATAATACAGGTATCCATTTTCTCTAATTGGCAATGAAGTACTATTTTCTTCTACCCCTTTTATCAATTCTTTATAAATAGTTCGTTGTGCTCTTTTAAGTGGAATGTTATAATTAGCGGTGTACTTATTTTCTTGGCGCAAATATTCCATCACAGCGGTATTATTGCTAGGTGCTTGCGTATCTTTTAGCCATGCATAGTTATCAGTATAGTTCTCACCATGAATTTTAAAACTTGAAGGTATTATTTTTGCTATAGGCGCTGGCATAGCATCATTCCGGATGTGTTTATCTCTAAATTGCTGCTCCAAAGGCGCCTCTTTTTGCATATCCCTCCTGATAATGGTATCTATTGCGGCTATGGCATTATTCTCGCTGTAAACTTGCCAAAAATCAGCATCATAATCCAATGGCAATTCATACAACTGATTAGACATAGTATTGGCAAAATTTTCTTCTTCAGAAAATTTCTTTATGTCTTTAGTATTGGTTCCTGTGGTTTTGAATTCTGAAATGGCGGAATAATACGTAGTGGCTTGACTGATACTGTCTTTATAAATAAACTCATCTTCATGTCTCATGGCAGCTATGAGATACTTGCCCTCTCTTTTCTTAAATCGCACATCTAATTTATAGTCAAAATGTTTCACTTGATTATAATCATAACCACAAAAATATTGCTTAAGATCATTGGGCACGGCACACTCATAGCGCAAAATAGCTAGGTCTTCTCTATCAATATAAATTCTGCCTTTTAATAATTTACGATTATTAGCCGTACGCCATTGGCGTCTGTTTGAAGCCGTTTCAATAGCATCCAATTGAGCCTTAGTGGTTTTAGTATGAAAATCTAATACGTAGACATACGTACCTGTTTCATCTAGCTCCTCTGAAACCGTAAAGTTAAAATCACGGCTAGCTTTCTTTCCTAAAAAACTCTCTTGGTATTTTACCCTATTTCTAGCAAGTAATCCTAAGGGGCCACCTTCTATATTGGCATGAAATTCTTTCTTACTTAAGCTACTACTAGCTCTTGCCTTTACAATATGTACCTGTTCTTCTTTTAAAGTTTTGTGATGAAAATGAATTCTGTGTAAAGAGTTTGTATCAAAGTTTAACATCCCATTACCCAACAGATCAAACGGATTTTGATAGTCTTTCCACTTATAATTTGCGTTCGTATAGGGTGTCTCATAGTAGGTACACACAGCATCTGAATACTTAATATACACCCCATTTTCTTTCATAGTTTCCCGATAATACCCGGTAATATTAGCTGGTGTATCTGTATAATTTGTTGGAATTTTTTTTATAACTTTCTTTAATAAAGCCTTTGCACTAGGCATTTTCTCTGGCTTTAATACAATTTCATTTAAAGCAACGGCTTCGGATGTCATCTGAAAAATTTGGCCACTTCTAGTTCTAAAATCTGCTACTGTAAATTGTAAATCTTCAAAGCCCATATAGGTGATTTTAATGGGATAAGCGTCATACTTATTAGGAATAGTAATCTCAAAATTCCCATCACCATCCGTCACTGTTCCTAGACCAACCTCACCTATGGTAATATATGCATAACTTAAAGGTGCAGTACTCGCCGCTTCTACGACGGTACCACTAACTAGTGTTTGATTTAATGTACGCGATTCTTCATTGGTTGTTTGTGCAGTTGCAGATAATACTAAAAATAATGTAAAAAATAGATGTAATCTGGTTTTCATAGGTATCTGGTAGTTTTTAGTAATTAACTGAGCTCTAAAACTAAGAACTAATTAATAGCAAAATGTTAGCGTGTAGTTAATTTTTTATATAAAACATCAAAAATGTGGGCTACGGACTATAAAACTAAAAAAAAGTAATAGTCGAAAAAGCTAGAAAACAACTCAAAATAAAATGATTACAGTCCTTAATCTTTACGTCAAGGCTAGAAGTAAACTACTGCCTGTGGTTATTTTTCTATTATCATAATGCAGTTAGGGCTTCTGTAGCAATTTACGAAACAGACTTATCTAAGCCATAGCTAAAATTTTATTCCTTTATTTCACGTAATAATAAACACCATCTACAGCGATAATAGTATCTTTTAAATTTTTAAACTTTATAGCTTTAACAGAGTTTAAATCAAACCAAGGGCTACAACTTGTTAAACTATCTATTTTCGCTTTATTTTCTTCTAAAATATAATTCTTTGTTAAGCGTAGCTTATGTAATTTTTTACAATGCTGTATGTCTGCAGGCAAATCTTTTAATCTGTTTTTCTCTAGAAATAAATAATAAAGGTTTTTCATATTCCCTATAGATTCAGGAATATCATATAAGCTATTATCCGTCGCAAAAAGAAATTCTAAATTAGATAGGTTTCCTATGTTCTTTGGTAAATGAGAAAGTTCGTTATTTTCAATGGAGAGTGTTGTTAAGGATTTTAGATCACAAAAAGAATCTGGCAGCTCTTTAATGTTGTTATTACTTAACCATATGGTTTCAAGCTTACTCAGTTTCCCGATATCTTCAGGTAAACCTTCTAATTTGTTTAGTTCTATTTCTAATGTTTCTAAATGCTTTAGTGACCCTATCCAATTTGGGAGCTTTGAGATAGAATTCTTGGATAATTTTAATACTTTTAAATTTTTAAAATCCTTAATGATTTCTGGTACTTCAGCTAGATTTGAATTTGAAAGATCCAAGCTTGTTATTTCAAGTTTTTCTTTTTCATCTTCAATTAATAGTAGATCCTTTCGAGGCAAATTACCGATACTTATAGACCAAATTCCTTTTCTAATATCATCACGATAATAGATTTCCATATTTCTATCAAAATACAGATAGCTCGTTGAGGTTAACTCTCCACTATCCCAATCATCAGTTATGGTTATTTTATCCGCTTTACCAAAAACACGCTCTATATCTTCCTTTGAAATGTTTTTGTAAGCATTCAAAGCTGTACCACTCAATAGGAAAGACTGCACCCTGCCGTAATTTAAAACAAAATAATATCCTTTTTCATAGGATACATTTATATCTTTAGTCAAAGAAAAATCTATTTCTTTCGCCTTTTTATCCTCTTGAGATTCATAATTTAATACACGAATGTTTATCTTACTTTTATCAAAAATAGTAACGGAATCCCCGATTTTAATATCCTTTAGAGTGAGATTTCTTGGGTTTACAGCAGTATTAAATAACACCTCTGGATGATTCATGATTTCAAAACTCATTGTTGTAGTATCACATGACAAAAAAATAAAAAAAGATAGCATTGCTACTGTCAGGTATTTCATATCAATTAATTTTTATTGGGATCTTTCGTACGGTGCCTAAATCTTTCTTTATGTGTTCTTTTAGAAACATAACTTTGAAATCTTCAATGGCTTCTAAAAACTCTTGCTTGGAATAATTATTATCATATGGCGAAAAATAAAAATAGTATTCCTCATTATCTAAATCTATTAACGGTGCCATTAACCTATGAATCCCTGAATTCATTTTTCTATTAACGAGTTCCTCATGGCTAAGCACCGCTCCTTCCGTATTATATACCGTATCCGTTTTCTTAATAGATTCCATATAAGGATGCTTAACCATACTCTTTTTCTTATATTCTTTTTCCCTAGCTGACATTTTGTAATCTGCCAAAAGACGGTATTTTTTCATGGTTTTTGGTGGGAATACTGAGTCATAGAAATATGCTTGTATTAGTTGTACCCGTCCATTATCTAATACGACCTGGTATCCTAAACTCTTGTCATTCAATAGTTCTACAAGTGCCTCTGTTTTAGATTGTATGTTAGTGTATGAAGGAGCATACGGGTTTTCGTATACCTCTATATTAGGACTAATATGTGCTTCTAATATGCTTGTATCATTGGTATAGACCAAAATTGTCTTGTTATTTTTAAGGATAACATCTCGTTGCAACTCATAACTAGTCACCACCTCATTATAGGCTTCTACAGCTTCATTATGAGCTTCTATGATAGGATCTTTTTTACGTAGCACTACGGTATAAAACACTATTCCACCTAAAAAAATTATTCCTCCAATGAACAGTGCTAACGCACTACAGCCGTTATTCTTCTCAGAACCAGCAGTACCTAATTCTGAAGCCATTGAATTATTCGGTGGAGATCCAAAGGTATCTTCTAGGTCCTTATATTCTTCTAATTCAGGATCTTCTTCTTCTAATTCATCCTCATCAATACCCGGAAAAGCGTTCTTGAGGAGTACTTTAGTTTCTTCCGTATATAAATTGCCAGTGAACCAAATTTCCAAACTTTCCCTATGTAATTTAAAAAACGAACTTGGGAAGCTGCTTATCTTATTATAACTAAGGTCTAGAAAAGTTAAGCTATGCAGCAAACCAATTGTTCTTGGTAGTTCTTCCAGGTTATTTCCATCAACACTTAACCACTCCAATCTTCTTAGCTCACCAAAAGATTCCGGTAGGTATTTTAATTGACCATTCCCAAAATTGATTTTCTCCAATTGATGGAGTTTACCGAAATTTTCAGGTAAATACTCGAAGCAATTGTCCGCTGCCCATAGCTCCTTTAAATACCTCAAATAAGCAAAATTTTCCGGTAGGCTTTCTAACTGATTACCATCTAAAGACAATACTTCTAAGTATTTGATGCGCGTAACTACTTCTGGTACCTGCTTTAATTTAAGACTAAAGATTGCTAAATCTCTTAACGCATATAGCTTATCAATCCACTGCGGGAATTCAACTAAAGGATTAGCACCAAAATCCAGTTCTTTTAAATTTGTTAAAGCACTGAAAGATTCAGGAATAATTTCTAATTGATTTTCTGAGAGCGAAAGTGTTTTTAAATACCTAAATTGAAGCAGTAATTCTGGAGCACTCGTAAAATCGTTGCCACGAAGATGTAAAACTTCTAAATATTTCAGTTCCGTAATAAAATCTGGCAACTCTGTGAGTTGATTATCACTTAGATTAAGTTCTCTTAATTTAAGATTCTTCAGAATACTTTTCGGTACCTCTTTTAGGTTTTGATTGGATAAATCTAGAACATCTTTCTTTTCCTTTTCGTAGGCCATGTAGTTTGGTAAATGCTATAGGATATAGCACGGATTTAAATAATTAAATTTTAGCATTATGCTTAGATTTATCGGTAGCCAAATCAAATCGAAAAACTAACGCTTAAAAAATTGCTTATTTTTTGAATATAGAAAATAGCTTTTTTAAGAAGGTGTCTTTTGGTTTTGCATCACTGCTGGTCGCCACTACAACCTTTTCTTTTGCATAAGTAACAATATGTTTTTCTATATAATTATGTTGTGCTAATATTTTTGCTACACGTTCTTTAAAGCCCCTGCCTTTCTCTTGATCTATTTGAAAAATAAAATTAGCATACCCGTCTATTTCTGCCAGTACATTAGCTCCGCCGTTCCATGTTTTACCTTTAATACCGTCTTTTTCTATTTGATATATCAAGGCTCTAAAGCGTTTTAAAGAGGCTTTATTAATATTAGGCTTTTCGTTTACAACCACGCCCGTTACCTCTTGCCGTTGATGGCGTTTCATTATCCTTAATTTTTCTGGATGTAATGTAAAGTTTTCACTAATTACAATTTTCTTTGAATATTTTAAAAGTGCTGTGATTTTTGAAAATTGATTTTTATCTCCTGAAAAGGTGATATCATCTACATATCTGGAATATGTAAAGCCGTATTTGGTTGCCAAACCATCTAAACGATAATCCATTTTCCTACAAATAATATTAGTAATAGCTGGGCTACAGGGCGAACCTTGCGGTAAAAAACGATGGCCTTGTTGTGCGAAATAGTTTTCACCTAAGAGAGAGATATCTAAGATTTTTGACTCTGAACAGAGTAATGCAAATAGTATGGATACTTGTTCTGAATAGCCCATTGCTTTAAAAACTCCTTTAATTCTTGTATAGGTAATAGATGGAAAGAAATTTTTTAAATCTTGATTGATAACCACGTCTTTATTCACATGAGGCAAAGCATTAGAAAGTATTGATTTTTCTAAAACACAACCATGAGCTTTTGGGTGCATGGTTATTTTATATAAAATATGCTCTAGGATATAGTGCTGTGCTTTTTTTAGACGAGGCATTGGAGCTGAAATTAACCTATGCCCCCCAGATTTTTTGGCAACTTTAAAGCGTTTATAATGGCTTATTTTTGAGTTTTTACGAGAATAGGCTAGAAATCGTAATTCTCCTAAGCTAATTTTCATAGCCTTGGCAAGATCATTAGCTGATTCTAAAACGGGTAACCCTTGAGCTTTTAGAAGATCTGTAGCTGTATTTTTATCATTCAATTGATGTGAATATCCTTCACCCACGTAAATAATATCATCATTCTTCAAGAGCTGCCAGCGCTTAGCTTTTTCTAAACGTTCTAAAGCTCTTTTCTCTTTGGTTTCTTTCTGTTTTTCTTTAGAAATTCGTTTGCGCTCTATGTGCTTTGCAGCAATAAATGCTTCTGTATCCTCTACAGACTTTTCTTTCTTTAATAAGTCATGGAGTTGCTTAGAAAGCGAGCTTTCCTTTTTGAAAAATCTATCAACTTTATCAAAATCAACATTATCTTCTCCCCAAAAACCCAATCGTTTCATTTCTGAAATGATGTACTCTTGTTTAGACGACTGTCTAATTTTATCGTAGATTTCCTGTCTTCTTTCTGTTGAATTACTCATAAAAAAAAGGTAGCAAATAAGATGTAATTTTTCCCTTCGTACGATTCTAAAGACTGAATTGAACAACTCCAGTGAAATAGGTACTAGTGTACTATTTCACTTCATAGAAGTCTAACCGGAAATGGTACACTAGTACCTATTTCACAAGTTAAGTTCGAGTCAGTGACGCGTTCATTGTCTGTAAACAAGATTGGCGATCCACCAATCAAAATGCAAGGTTTTTATCTTATTGCTACCAAAGTTTAAATATATTAATTATTTTTTATCAAAGCTTATTCTTGTTGCTAAAATATGCTCACAAGGGCCTTTTGTCATCTTATTCATGTAATAATAATTGCAATTACACTTACCATCTGTAATCTGTAAATCTTTATTAATAACTACCGTTGTTTTGAAACTATTACTCACTACGGCAGTAACTTCTATTTTATCATTTTGAACTTCGGATTTTAAATTACGAACTTCACCATTTTCCATTAATTGGTAGGCTTCTTTATCCGTGGAACTAGAAAAGCGTAATTCTTCAAGATCAATCCCTTCGCGTTTTAATTCTCTAACTCTATACACCTCGTTTTTTAAATCATAAATAACCTTACCCGCTTGTGTAAAAGTTTCTAAAGACTGTTTTACGGTTTGTACGTCTAAGTTTAGTTTATTGGCAATCCCTTTTTCCGTATTCAACCAATCTTTTCTTAATTCTAAATAAATGGTTTGCATCGTGGTTGCTGGAACTTTACCTCTAGGTGCTAATAAATCTAGTTGCGTAGCTTGAGACCAATCATTAGCAGTCCAACCAGAAAGACCTAAAGTAAAATACATGTCGTTAGCCAAATGAGCTATGTAAAAAGAAGGCATTCCAGTTCCTAATAAATGCACCGTAAATTTTCCTGTGATGGGTAATAAGCGTTCTAATAATTGAATTCTTCTTCTTCCCCAAACTCTAATTTCTTTAGCTTCATGGCCAGTATAGATAGACTGTAAACAAGCTACCTCTATATTCCAAGGCTCAAAGACAGCAACAATAGGTTGTCCTGGTTTTAAAACATACTTAATCGCCCTAGGTCCTTTTTTTTCTTTATTTCGTTTTAATACAGTAATAAAATTAGCAATATCTATAGGGTGTAAATCAAAAGAGACCTTATCACTTGTCATCGCAGAGCTTACTTGTAAGAAACCACGAACCCAACTATCTGGTAAATCAATTTTCACCTCTCTATATGATTCTTCACCTGAAGTTTGAACATCAAAACCTTTGGGATCTATTTTAAATTCGGTGTCTTTATAGGTTCTAATTTTCTGAAATTCATTATAAAGTTTTTGCGAATAGTCAATGTTGGTCGTTCCACATTTAAACTCGTTGATGTTATTAAAAACATCAAGACCACATGATAATTTTCCATATACTGATTCGTCTTTACTAAAGCATTCAAAGAAAACTTGATCTGGGTGCACCGTAATTACAGGATCTAATACTAACCATGCCGCATAGTCTCTTGTATAGATATATTTAAAATATTCCTTTTGAGATTTATAGTAAGGCCTAGTAATCTCTTCTCGTTGCTCGCGTAATCCTTTTAATTGTCCTTGTAATTGTCTAATCTCATATTTTATCTTAGGCAATTCCGCAGAGGCTTCTGCTATCCAATTTGTTTCTTCATTTTTTAACCATGCTAAATATTCAGAATTATCCTTAGGTTGAAAATTAAAATCTGCAACTACTACTTCATGTAACGCTGAAATTGCTTCTCTAAAAGGCAGTTTTTTATCTAAACTGCCCACAAAATACGTAGGCTCTCGTAAAATATCTGGAGCAAAACTCACCCCTGTAGACGAAATATCGTTGACGATATTGCTGCTTCCACTATATTTATAATTAAATTTCATTACTTAAATCATGGATTAATAGTGGAACTTCTACGGTTGGATATTGCACTGCTATGGCCAATAAAATATCTATACTTCTGCTTTTATCTCTCAATGTTTTAGTACCTAATATAGCACTGATAATACGCACGGTCATAACCGCTACTTCTTCATTTTTTAGCGCCTCTTGTTCTAAGAAGGCGTAAATTCTTGTTTTTGCCGCTCTGTTTGAATTGATTCGGAATAAACTGGTTTTAAAGTAATTTTCTAAAGCTAAAATTACTTCATGCTTATCTTTAGCATACCCTTTTAAATAATTAGTAACGAAAAACTGCATACGTTCTGTAGGGTGTTCCTGCAGTTTTTTCAGTAACGGTAAACCTTTATCTTCAGAGAAATGTTTCGTGACCATTTTCATTCCAAAAGCCTGAACATCTTGTTTCACGTGATCACATGCATATAAAAGCATTTCTATCGTCCAGTTTTTTGTTTCTATATGTTCCTCAAAATACGTACAAGCCCAATCTATAACATCTTGCCATTCTGTATTAAAAATATGCAATGCATCTTCTAGCTCATAATTAACACGGGCTTTATTTTCCTTGAAAAAGTTATATAATTTTACTCTAATTAAATAGACATCACTATGTGCTAATTGCACCAGTTCTAGCATCGTTAAGCTAGAAAGGCTGATGTTTTTTTCAAAAATTGGAGCTCCTAAATTCTGAGCACTCTCATATTTTGATCCTATAAGGCTCATAATATGCTCTTTGGATAAAGACGACAAATCTCTTTCGAAATACTTAATCAGTAACTCATAACAATTCTGATGCACCCCTTGATACGTTTCTGGCTCTGTTAGAACTTGTAATAACTGGTGAAGTAAATTAGCTTTAAAAGATTGGTCTAAGTTTACTAATCGCTCAATAGTCGGCTGAATAGCTTCTCTGACTTCCTGAAATTCAGAAAATAAAAACCCTACAATATCTTGTTTATTTGCTAATAAAAAATCATCTGGAAAATGAGCTAACAATGCAATTCCTGCTTTTCGTAGGGCCGCTTCATCTGAGTTGATGTACTCCTCGAACGAGTCTTTAAATAACTCATAGGCAGGTACACTATTATATTTTGCCAGATTGAGTGCAAATAATTTATTAGTTATTAGATTAGAATTAGATAGTTCTGCAATTTTATGGGAAGGTGTTTCCTTTAAGAGTTTACCAAATTCCGACTCACCAATCAGCTCATTAACTGCAATTAAAAAATCTTTGTTAAAACTATTTATAGGATCGAACAGGGGTCGTAAGGATGTAATTTGAATAGGATGATCATAAGGGAGATTGTATTGAAATAAGGTTTTCAAATAAGTGATTACTTCCATAGCATTACTTAGTAGTAAAGCTGGCATAAAGTGGCTGTTGTCAAAATAATTACGTTCGTAGGTTTTTAGCCAACCCAATCCTAATTGAATTGCTTTTTCGTTTTTAGATTTCAAAAGTGCCAATAAAACAGATTCCTCCGGTTGCGTTATTTTGTACTTGTTTTCTAAAATATCAAGAATTAAATCTAATACCTTCGGATGGTAATGACTTACCAACTTCGCTATCAAATCATCATTAATTGTATCTAAAAAATGTGCATTTTCTTTTATAATTCGCAATGAAAAATCTACCGCAATCGTACTTTTAGCATTAGCTAAAATACTTATTACATTATCTGGTTTTGTATCCCATACACTAGATAGCGCTTCTTCTCTGGGGCTATCTGGTTGAATTTCCTCTACATAATACCATTTATTTTTTAAATGCTGTACTCTTGATGAGTTCCCGTACAAAATGTACATTAAAGCTAGGTAGTTATGGTATTTAGGGAAAATTCTTTTCTCCGAAGTATAACGACCCGTATAGGAATCATAATTGTAGGCATATTGAACATCTTGTTTGGCGCCATCATCCTCGTCATTTAGCGCACATAGCGTTTCTGTAGCATAGTTGATATAAGCCTCTGTATTTTCGGTGCTTAATTCATATACTTTCTTGTAGGTTGCTTTATTGAAATAATTTTTTGTCTTAGCTGAAAAAGCTATAGAAGGGTTCTCTTTCTTCTTTTCATCTATGGCTAGTACCCATGAATCGTTGCTATAAATATAGTCTGATGTATATCCAGGTCTACTTACGGCTATACGCTTGGAAAGTAACGCAAAGAATGAAATATCATTTGTAATTTGTGATGTTCTATATATGTATCTAATAGACTTAAATATATTAACCTCTAACGTAATTTTGTCTAATAGTTGGTATATCTTGTGGCGTAAGGCCTCATTCTTATTAGCGAAAACATACGCATAATACAACAGAGAGGCATCAACAGTATTCCCGCTAATATAGTGCATGGGTAAAGAATGAATCTGATCTTCAGATACATACTTAGAGACTTCTGTGTGAATAACTTGTTGGTCTACAGTATTTCCGTACTTTAAAATATAGGCACATGCTGCTCTACCCGCTATCGTTTTGAAAGTATGTTGTTTAAATACTTCTAAAATTTTTTGGGTATATGTAGTATTTCCAAATTGTGCTAATACGGTTATGGCGTTATGTTGCTGAAATTCATCCGTTGCTGATAAAAATTGAGCAATCACATCTGAAGCAGCAACCATTTTTAAGGTTCCTGCTCTTAAAATAATACGCGATGTCTTCCAGTTCCTTGTATACGTATGGGTTAAAGCTTGTTGCAAATATTTTAAGATAGTTTCTTCTCTAATTGTATGTACAGAAGAACTTGGTATCTTAGAAGTTTCAGCCGATACTTCCAGTACCGTATCGGAGTATCCTTTTTTTTCTTTACTATCAATAAGTGCATTAAAAATTTTATAAGCTTCTTCATAAGCTACTGGAAAAACAGTTTTGGTGCCTTCCCGTAACTGTGCTCCTCGCCTCCCGTACCTGAAGTTTACCACAAATAGGTCTTGATTTTCACAGAGATCTACTTCATAAACTTTATCCGATTTTCCTTCAGAAAAATAGAGTTTCTTTTGTTTTACTAATTTCAACCTATAAACATTTTTAGATTTTAAATATATAAAACTCTAAGAAACTATCAACGGATTTGAACGAGTAAATGAATAAAAAAAGCTACAAATGATACGACTAATTTTCTATATACTATTAACTTGATTTACAAAAAGCCGTATTTACACCCTTTTCCTCCTCAATTTAACATTTACTATTTATACTCATCTTTAGGAACAAAAGCTCTAAGTAATTGAACGATAAATAGATAGTTTTAAAAAAAGTTAAAACTTTGTAAAGTAAACTAATTCTTACACCGATTTTAACTATTGCAACACGCAAAAAAAAGTATATTTACCCACAATTAAAACTCAATACATAACTTTTAAAAATTAATTTAATAACTAAAATCAAATTTTATGAAACATATTTTTATAGCGCTTACTGCGCTTATAATGACAAGTTCAGCATACAGTCAATTTCAAGTTTCTGCCAGTACTGGATATGCAGTAGGTAGTGCCGGAATGAAATTAGGAGAAATAACTACTGTTTCTGAAACAGGAGCAAATGTTGAGAACTCCTACGGAAGTTACGGTGAAGGAGTCAATTTTCAAATAAGAGGTACGTATTTTTTTAATGATACTTTCGGAGCAGACGTAAGCTTAGGATACTTACATGGATCTGACCAAGATGTTACGGTTGTAAATTCCACAAGTCAACAAGTAAACGCCATTGCTAGAGCACGTGCTTTTGGAGGATCTGCTTCATTGGTTTACAAATTTAATAATAATGTTTTTGGACGTATAGGTGGTTTGTTTAAGGTTGCTGGTAAAACAGAAGCTGTAGTATATAACAAAGCAGTATTTACGGATCAAGAGGCTGAAGCTCAAAATTTACCCTCTGGATCCTACTCCGAAACGAATTATAAAGAAGATTTTCACGGACATTTTCCAATCGGTTTCGTAGCTGCTCTTGGATATAACTATGAATTAAGTCCTAACCTTAGCCTTTTCGCTGAAGCAGAATATTATGGGATTAGCTTAAAGCGTAAAGATTCTGAGATTTCAGAATTTAATACGGATATCGTTTTACCTGATGGAACTGTTGCTGCTGCTGGTGTATTTTCTATAGACAACCTACCTGATGGCACCAACAAGAAAACAACTTACGTAGACAACTTATCAAGTAGTGATACAGATACTACCAAAAGATTGTCGCAAAAAGTACCTTATTCTTCTTTTGGAATTAATTTTGGTATTACCTACAAATTTAAGCCTTCGGCTTCTAAAGAATAACAACATACTTCATATTCAATATGGTCATAAAAACCTGCCTTTTCTAAAGGGCAGGTTTTTTTTATTTTACAAACAAGCTCAACACCCTAGTATTCTGGGAAAAGCTGACTGTATATTATATAGATAAAATAAGCCTCTCTTCCCTATCCTCCATTCTTAGAATATCCAATCTCTGTGATTTTTGGAATCGCTTTTCTAAAATTTTTATCAAGCTCATGAGCTTAAAACGAATTAATAGTAAAAGCGTTTGTAGTGCAAACGATCTTTCCTGCACCCTAATTTCCAATTCGATTTTTCAGGGTCAAAATGCTGTTTTAAACGATGGGCTTTAAGTACAATTTTTAGATATCCAATAAATACCTTAAATCATATGGGGCAATAATCTAGTGGTACGAAGCAATAAAGCGTCAAAATCGCCCCTACCTTGCCTCTTAGTAATTCATAGCATACCCTTTTAAAACTAGTAGGATTCCAAATGCTATAAGATTTTCACTTACGAACAGTTACATCAAATTAAAACCACAAAAAAATGAACCATCAATTTACAAAATATGTAGCAGCAGGAATTTTAGGAACCGTAATTATGACTCTTATTATGATTATGGCTCCAAATATTGGAATGCCAGAAATGGCACCTTGGAAACTTTTAGCGGGCGCCATGGGAGTTTCTATCACTATAGGGTGGATATTACACTTTATAATGGGAATTACTTTCGCCCTATTGTACGGGTATATTTTTGCACCCAACGTGTCTATAACAAATATCTGGCTAAAAGGAATTGCCTTTGGTATTGTAGCCCTAGTGCTAGCCCAAATAGGGATGAAGGTGATGGGGATGTTATTGGAAATGCCTCCGATGGATGGCTCAATGCCTATGCGATTGGTTGCTATGACTATTGGTCACATTGTATTTGGTATGGTTACGGCAAGAGTCATTGGAAAATAGATAAATTTTCACATATCCGTAAGGTAATTTATAGCAACGGATTACTAGAAGATGGCCACAACCCTAAAATAATCAATTGATGAGCAATCTCAGGGCAATATACCTGCTATAGAGACTTTAAAAAAAACAGAATCTTTAAAATTTATAATTATGTCTAAAAATGTATCAGAACAATTATTAGATATCCTAGAAAGCGTCGGCGTAGATCATGTATATGGCGTGACTGGTGATGCCTTGAACTTTTTTGTAAAAGCAATAGAAGAGCGCGATAGCGTAGATTGGATAGGAATGAAACATGAAGGTAATGCCTCTTTTGCTGCCTTTGGCCAAAGCCAGACCACCGGAAGATTAGGAGTCTGTGCAGGAACAGTAGGTCCTGGAGCATTACACTTAATTAATGGCTTATACAACGCTAAGAAGGAACGCACCCCACTAATTGCCATCACAGGACAAATAGATCAACGACAACAAGGAACTAGCTTTTTTCAAGAGGTAGATTTGAAAAAGGTATTTGACGATGTTTGTGAATATCAGGCGATTATTAAAACACCAGAGCAAGCACCTATGATTATTCAGCGCGCTATTAAAATAGCCTTGGCTAATAATACGGTATGCAGAATAGAATTGCCAGCGAATGTGGCAGAAATGAAAGCCGAAAATCAGCAATTTATTCACCCTATACAAACATACGCTTCTCGTTTGGTACCCGATGAGGAAACCGTTTCTGAAGCTGCTGCACTTTTAAATACTGCTAAAACTATCGGTATTTTAGCTGGTGACGGATGTAGAGAGAGTAGAGAAGCAGTACTAACCCTTTCAAAAAAATTGAACGCCCCCATCACACACAGTTTACGTGCTAGTGACATTTTTGATCACGACACAGAAAATGTAGTGGGACTTACGGGTTTAATCGGGAATCCTTCTGGTTACAATGCCGTAATGAAATGCGATTTGTTATTGATGCTAGGAACCGATTTTCCGTATATTGATTTTTTACCTCAAGATACAAAAACCATTCAGGTAGACATTAGACAGGAAAATATAGGAAATAGAACCGCTGTTTCTTTAGGGGTTTGGAGTGATATCTCTTCATTTTTAACCTTACTAAATCCTAAGATACATCAGAAAGACGATGCCTCATTTCTTGATAAACTAAGAAAAAGCTTTCTTAATTGGAAAGAAAACATGAAAGAACAAGCTTCTCCAACACGTGAGAACGAGCCTTTACATCCACAGATATTTGCTGGCTTTGTAAATGAATATGCTGCGGATGACGCCATTTTTACCGTAGAAACGGGAACCTCTGCCATATGGGCTGCACATCATATTTCGTTTAACAAACAGAGACGCCTCATTGGCTCTTTTAATCATGGTTCTATGGCAGTAGGCCTGCCATCTGCTATAGGAGCGCAATTAGCGCATCCTGAGAAAGAAATTTGGTGCCTTAGTGGTGACGGTGCTTTTAATATGGCGATGCAAGATTTTATTACAGCGGTACGATATAAGCTACCCGTTAAAATCCTAGTCTTTAATAATTCTGAACTGAGTTTCGTAAAGTTAGAAATGGAAGAAGTAGGTTTAGCGGCAAGCTTAGATGCCTTGCATGAAACCAACGTTAACTTTGCAGACTATGCTAAGCTGTGCGGCGGTGACGGGGTACGCGTAGAACATGCAAAAGATATAGGCGCTGCCATACAGCAAGCAAAAAATAGTACAAAACCTTTTATTATTGATGCTGTAGTGAGTAGTGGCGAGTTATCATTACCACCACATATTGGACTTAAAGAAGCCATAGGATTTGGTACAGCAAAAGTAAAAGAAGTAGCACAAGTTATCACTGGAGATAAATCGCAATGGGAGAACATAAAAAAGGAACTACAGTCTTATTTTGACTAGTTACTTTTAAAATAGCACTTGCTAGATTTGTTATAAGTCTACACCGTATTACTAATCAAAGATCAAGTACACCAAAATGGTTTGCTTGATCTTTAATTTTACTAGCTGTTCTGATGGTCTATCTAATATTCTATTTAAAAAAAGAAATAGCAGCAAAATTCATAAAAAATCTTTCTAAGAATTAACTTTTTTTAAGAGAAAGTTCTGCTTTTAATACCCTAAATTTGCCGCCTTAAAATAATTATCAAGAATCTCAAAAAAAGAGATAGCAACCTGCACTAACGAGCAAGGTGCTAAAGAGATAAGCCAATTACTTGGAACCAATGTTAGTTCATATTTCGATTTATTGCTGCTATTTCTTTTTTTTAAGTAAAAGATCAGATGGCACAGAAAAAAGAACGTATTCCTAAATTTTCGGCATTAATTCCCCTATTCGTATTTGTTTTTACATTTTTAGGCGTTGGCATCTATCAAAATGATTTCTATGCGCTGCCGGCTCCAATTGCCGTTATTGTGGGTATTATCGTTGCTTTTGTTTTATTTAAACAATCTATAGATTCCAAAATAAATACCTTACTCAAAGGTTGTGGAGATGCTAAAATATTGACCATGTGCCTTATCTATTTATTGGCGGGTGCATTTGCCGCAATTACCAATGAAACAGGTAGTGTAGATGCCATTGTAAACCTTGGATTAGATTATATTGCACTTCAATATATTTATGTAGGTATCTTTATTATCGCTAGTTTTTTATCGGTTTCAACTGGAACTTCTGTAGGAGCTATTGTGGCCTTAGCTCCCATCGTTGTAGGTTTTGCAGATAAAAGCAGTGCCGATTTGGCCATCTTGTGCGGGGCATTATTAGGGGGGAGTATGTTTGGAGATAACCTATCCGTAATCTCCGATACTACTATAGCCGCAACACAATCTCTGGGCTGTAAGATGAGTGATAAATTTAAACAGAATATTAAAATTGCAGTTCCTGCCGCCTTGTTTACCATTGCTATTTTAGTTTTTCAGGGATTAGGGCAAAAATCTGATGAAACAGCAACCATCATATATAATTATTCCATCATTAAAATAGCCCCCTATGCATTGGTTATCATCCTTTCTATAGTTGGCGTAAATGTATTTGCCACCTTATTGGTAGGTACTATTTTTGCAGGACTTCTAGGCATTTTTTATGGCGATTTTACCTTGATAGCCTCCACAAAAATTGCATACCTTGGATTTACCAATATGACAGAGATCTTCTTACTGTCTTTGCTCACGGGAGGGTTGGCAGCATTAGTAGAAAAAAATGGAGGTATTGACTTTATACTCGTTAACATTAAAAAACTAATCAAAAACAAAAAAACAGCACAGTTAGGAATAGCAGGCTTGGTAAGTACTATTAATATGGCGATAGCCAATAACACGGTATCTATCATTATTACTGGCCCAATTGCTAAAACTATAAATGATGAGTATGCTTTAGACCCTAAGAAAACAGCTTCTATTTTAGATATATTTGCCTGTATTATTCAGGGGTTATTACCGTATGGCGCCCAAGTATTAATGATTTTGAGTTTCTCAAAAGGAAAAATAGATTACCTAGACCTAGTATCAAACACTTGGTATTTACTATTACTATTTTTATATACAATAGCATTTATAACTTTAAAGCCCTTGAGAAAAGCGTAAGAATTTTTGATTATTCCGTATCTATTTGGTTTTTAGAAGTGTAAAATAAAAGGTAGTTCCTACGCCTTCTTCGCTTTCTAACCAGATAGTACCTTTGCAAAACGTTACTATTTTTTTCACAATAGAAAGCCCTATTCCAGATGAAGACCCTGTGCTTTCTAATTTGGTGAAAATTTTGAAGATGCGTTCAAAATAATCTGCCTTAATCCCAATGCCGTTGTCTTTTACAAAAAACTCATAAAAGTCGCCCTTTTCAACAAATCCGACCTCAATATTTCCCTGCTCTTTATCACTATAACGTACGGCATTCTGAATTAAATTTTGAAAAATTTGCTTGTAGCGCCAAGCATTGCCAAAGAGGGTAGGTAAATTTTCTTGAATCTTAATGGTTGTTGTATCCGGAATAAGTATGGTTTCTAGCACTTCTTTCAACATCACATTGAAGTCTATTTGTGCATCTTGAGTTTCCATTCTATCTATCGTAGAATAATCTAATATTCCTTTAATTAGAAAATCCATTCGTTCTACATTAAACAAAACTTGGTTTAACGGATTCAAGAGTTCTTCTCCCAAAGTCTCCTTATGATCATCCATAAACCAACCAATCAAGGTATGAATATTAATCAGTGGTGCCTTTAAATCATGAGATACTACATGCGCATATTCACTCAATTCCTGATTCTGTATGGATAAGTTTTTTAGTAATTCTTCTTTCTTTTCTTCCTGCGCTTTTATATGTTCTTCGTTCTCTTTTCGTTGAATAACATTTACGAGCATGTTGGCAAAAACAAAAAGAATTTCTTTTTCATTCTCGGTGTACTTATTTATTTTTTGAACAGAATCAAAACCAACAAAACCAATCAATTCATTGTTTTTAATCTTCGGAATAACGATTAAACTTTTAATTCCTTGCGGTTCCAATATAGCTCGCAATCCATGTTCTCCATCTTCTGGTAAAAGACTTACATCTTCTACATAAAACGCCTCTCCGTTTTGATGCGCTTCAAGCCATTGATTGATATAGTCCGTAGGGATATTTTGCAGATTATCTATCTCGGGTTCAACACCTTCCGAACACCATTCATACGTATTAGAGCAAGTTCTATTTTCAAAATCATATGAAAAAATATAACTCCGATCAGAAGAAACAAATTCCCCAATCTGCTTTAACGACTCATTAATTAAGGTATCTATATCTGATAAATCTGAGTTGATATATTGCGTAGAGATACTAATTAATAGATTTTGAAAACGTAATTGGCGTTCTATAATTTTATCTTTCTCTTCTTGAAGAATCGCGCTTTCTTGCTTTCCTGAAAGTGAACTGTTGGTCTCTAGTGGTTGATTTTTCATTCGCTTCTAAAAAATTTAAGATAAAAAATAGCTCTTTTCCTCAAAATACTCTTTCCTTACTTAATACAAAAAATTAAGGAGGATAAAAAGAATTTGTAAGAACGTAAATAAATTTTAATGCCACAACAATTTCTAAAAGTAAGCATTATACTACAGCAATTAAATATGCCTTATCTGCAAAAAACACGACTATTTGAAATCTTTAAAAAAATTACAAATTGCTTAATATACAATAAGTTATCGTTTTTATTCTAAACAAAACGGTGCATTAGGATTATCTAATAAAAGAAGTCTTTGAGTCCTTGAGTTGTGAAACCTAGGCCCCTCTGGATACTTAAAAAGCAAGAAATGATCACTGGCAAACAAAACTATTCCATTCACAACAAAAATTATGTGAGAATTATTAGTATTAGTACATTTTCTAAAATTACAAGTAATGGAACATTTCATATTCTGCTATAGGCGTCTCATCATCGCTATTATTTTCGTTATGTGTAGTGCGCCTTCACTTACTGCACAAGAAGAAAAAAGTACCCGTACTAAAATAGAGGAACTTCGATCTAATGCTAATTTCAAACCCCAGAATCCTGAGTATATAGATCTAATGCTTGAATTGGCAAAATCTCAAATACGTACCAATGCCGATAGTACAGAACTATTACTGAAAGAAGCCTACCAATTAAGTTTAGATACGCACTACAGAAGCGGCGAAAGTATAGCACTATCTACCTACGGATATTTTTACTTTGAAAAAGGAGAAACCGATAAAGCACATGAATACAACATGAAGGCTTTGAAGGTAGCAGATACCTACCATTTGAGTAATGAGAAATTGAAGGCGCTAAACAATATGGGCCTTGATTATTGGCTTCTAGGAGATTCTTCTAGCGCCCTAACTAAATTTTTAGAAGCATTGACCGTGGCTACCGAAGCTAAAAATGTAGACATGATGGTAAGCCTTAACGTAAATATTGCTAATTTATATAGTGAGAATGGAGATTTTGAGACCTCTTTAAGTTTTTTAGAGATTGCCAGAAAGTTAAATGTGGAGTTGGGAAATAAAGAAATACTGGCCTATACCCTTCTAAACATGGCTTCGGAATACGCTGATTTAGGAAACTATAAAGAGGCAGAACGTATGGTAGATGAAAGCCTTGATTATTTTTTAAAACAGAATACAAAAGACTGGATCTCTCATGCTTATGAGCAAAAAGGATCTATAGCCTTGAAGCAAAATAACTATGATGAGGCTTTACTATGGTACAAGAAATCAGAGCAACTATGTGATGAAATAGATTTCTCTTACGGATACACCTTGCTTTACAACGGGATTGCGCAGTGTTATTTAGGACTTAGAAATATTGCGGAAGCAGAAAATTATGCTTTAAAAGGCTTAGCAATTTCTACCGAGTTTAGTATTGCTGAAAGTGTAAAAGACGCCAATCTAATTTTATCTAAAGTTGCTCATCAAAAAGGAGACGATGCTTTAGCCTACTCCTATCAACAAAAATATATGGAACTCTATGAAAAAGGGCAAGTAGAAAAATTTAGAAAGGGACTCGGCGTACTGCGCAGTAAGATGCAGTTTGAAAACCAAAAGAAAGCATTAATTGAAGAACAGCATAAAGCCATTGCTAAACAAAAAAATTACGCCTATCTAGCCGGAGCGGCGCTCTTAGTCGTTACCCTTATTTTAATCCTGATTTATAGAACTAATAAACTTCAAAAAAAATATACCGAGAATTTACAAGAGAAACAAAATGCTTTGATTATGCGTGAAGCACAACTCAAAGAATCTAATAAAACTAAAGATAAACTCTTCTCTATTATCGCTCATGACCTTAAAGGCCCGATAAACTCCTTTCATGGTCTAATGAAAATGTCTTCTGATGAAAGTATCAGCCAGGAAGACTATGATGAATTATTTCCGGAAGCGTTGAAAAACATTCAAGGTATTTCTGAAATGCTCAACAATCTTCTAGTTTGGGCAAGAACACAAATGAAGGGTATTACCATAAAACAAGAAAATGTTGATGTTCATTTGATTGCTACTTCCACCCTTTCGCTATTAATCCCTATTGCTAATAAAAAGGAAATCAGCATTCAAAATAATATTCCAAAAAACACCATTAGTTTTAGTGATAAAAATCACCTAGATATTATTTTAAGAAACCTTATTAGCAACGCTATCAAATTTACCCATCAAACAGGTGAAATTATCCTTACGATGATTGAAAAAAATAATGAGCTGCAAATAGAAATTACGGACAATGGTGTTGGAATGGCTTTAGAGACCCAATCCAAACTATTTGATAAAAAACATGCTACTTCTACCTATGGTACCCATAATGAAAAAGGTACTGGTCTAGGACTTTCTATCTGTAAGGATATGGTAGAAAGCAATGGTGGTGCCTTATGGGTGTCAAGTATTCAAAATAAAGGTACCACTATTTACTTTACAGTTCCTACAGCCGCCGTAACAACCGTAGCAGTTTAATATTTTTAATAAGTCAAGCATCATTCTCTTCTAATATTATTTAGTTACTCTTTAATGGTAACAAATAAAAGGGTGGTCCATACCTTAAAATAAGATCTCTTAATTATTTCAATAGACCGTGTACCCAAACACTACAACTCATTTTAGTGTGTATTGGATTCGAGTATTCTCAGTTCTACTGATAAATGCATAAAAACATAGGAAATGAAAACAATTAATTTCCATTCTTTTTTTTATTCCGCCTCCAAAAAATATAAAGAAGAATCATTAGTACAGGCATGATAATATACACGATAACATCAAACGGACTTGAAAAATCAATAGGGCCATTGTCATCAGGGTTGCGAGTACCCATAGGTATCTGAAATAAATATAAAATATTTAACATAGTTATTTTTTAATGGTTCAAATTACAGGACACTTAATTATTTGATGTTCAAAGCTAACTCCCAAATCATTATTTACTATTAGCTTAAGATTTGACTCAAAGTTGTAAAATTTAAAGACGAAACTCTATCTTTCTCTACGCAATACTTCTAAAGGAGAACTCCTTAGAACCGTTTGAATGTTACTTAAACCAATCGCTAAAACCAACAATGTAATTCCGGGTAAAAACACCAAAAACGGAATTGCAGAAGGTGCAAATGGTTCTTTGAATACAAACACGGCTAAACATAAGCTACTTACCAATGCCAATAAGATACCGACTAAACTTCCGAGCAATCCTAAAAAGACATATTCAAAAGCCGAAATTCGTAAAATCTGCGCGTTTTTAGCTCCTAGTGTGCGAAGCAATACGCTCTCTTTAATACGCTGGTATTTACTAGTTCTTACAGAACCAATCAAAACGATAATACCAGTAAGAATACTAAAAAATGCCATGAAATTAATAACCCATGAAACTTTATCCAATATATCTTCTACTACGGTGAAAACTTGTCTCAGATCGATAATAGAAACATTTGGAAATTCAGCCACTAAATCTCGTTGAAAAGCTGCGGAGCTTGCCTCATCAGGAGCTTTAGTAGTAAATACATTAAACTGTGGAGCCTGTTCTAACACACCTGCCGGAAAGACAATAGAAAAATTGAGTTGTATTTGTGTCCAATCTACTTTTCGAATACTCCCCACTGTTGTTTCCATAAGAACACCTTGCACATTAAACACCACAGCATCACCAACCGTAATATTGGCATCAGATGCAATATTATCTGAAATAGAGATAAGCACTGGATCACCTGCCGCTATTCGGGGTGTCCATTTACCTTTATCCAGTTTTTCTGACGAGATAAGAGAATCACGATACGTAGTTCTAAATTCGTGGTTTAAAATCCAACCGCGCACTTGCCGTGTACTATCTTGACGTAATACGTTTACCGGTTGTCCTTTTATGCTGTGCATCCGCATGGTCACCAATGGAATATTATTGAGTATAGGTAAGCCTTTAGATTTTATGTTTTGTGCTACGGCATCAACCTGTGTTGGTTGTACATCTAATACAATAATATTAGCATTTTCAGTACCCTGTCCTACTTCTGTTTTTGCCAATAAAATATCCTTGGTAAAATACAAGGTGCTAATTAAAAAGGTCCCCAAACCAATCGCGACCACCAAAACTACGGTCTGATTATTGGGTCTAAACAAATTAAGTAAACTCTGTCGGATTGGAAAACTCCAGCGTTTAGGAAAAAATCGTTTAATTGTTTTTATAAAAATTAAGGCTACCCCTGTTAATAAAGCAAAAGTAAGAAGCGTCGCCCCTACAAAAAACAAAGCGTAGAGCGCATCACGAAGCAACCATAAAGAAAATAAAAATAGAAATAATAGAATAGTAGAAAGTACTAAAATCCTAATTCCAATAGGTTCTTTAACGGCCTGCTCATCTACTCGCAGCACTTCCAATGGTGAAACATACCAAGTATGAAGCAATGACAAGAGTGCAAATAAAACGGCCATAAATAACCCTAGAAATACCCCCATAAAAATAGGTTGTGCCGATAAATTCATCTCTATCGTAAAAGGTAAGAAATCTTTTAAAAGGTATGGAAAAATCTCTTGCAGCGCTGCTCCAATCAATGAACCAATAAGCCCTCCAAGAATTCCAATCCCAGCAATTTGAATGAGAAATATTAAAAAACTTTGTAGCCTAGAGGCGCCCATACATTTCAAAACGGCAATGGCACTTAATTTTTCTTTAATATAGATATGCACAGAACTCGCTATCCCAATACACCCTAAGAGCAAAGCTACAAACGCCGCTAAGTTTAGAAACTTACCTACATTATCATAGCGTCTACCCAGACGTTTTGTTGTACTAGTATGGGTATCTAAATCTGCATTTTCAAAGTCGAGCTGTGGTCCTATTTTACTTTCAAGATTTGCCAAATTTAAAGTGTCCGACGCCTTGTAGAAGTATTGGTATTCCTTTCTACTTCCAAATTGCAATAATTCCGTTGTTGCGATAAAACGATAGGGAATAACAACAAGTGGTGCTACCGATGTAGAAATGGCAGTACTTCCAGGAATCGCTTTTAATGCACCAGAAATAGGCAATGTTAGTTTTCCAATTTTTATAGAATCTCCTGGTTTAGCATTAAATTGAAGTAATAAGGTTGCATCAACGAGGGCTCCTCCTGATTCCTGATATGTATCTGCTGCAACGGTAGGTTCTGTATCCATCTCCCCATAAAATGGAAACTCCCCTTCCAAACCACGTACTTTTACCAATTTAGTGCCGCCACTTTTTGGAAAAGTAATCATAGAGACAAAATTTACCTCATAGGCATCCGGTTGTAACGAATCTATAATCGTTTGTGCCCGTTCACTAGGTATTTGTTTTGAATCTATAATAAAATCAGCCCCCATTAAGCTCTTAGATTGGCGCTGTATGTTGTCCTTTAAGTTGGTGCTAAATAACTGTATGGATACCACAGCAGCAATACCCAAAATAATGGATGACATAAATAAAATAAGTCGTACTTTACTTGCTTTGGCATCACGCCATGCCATTTTAAAAAGCCAGGCTATTTGTAACTTATTTTTAGTGTTGGATGTGTTCACAGTGCAGAGGTAAGTTGATTTGCAATAATTTTTCCACCTTTAAGGCGTACAATTTGTTGTGTACGATTCGCTAATTCTAAATCATGAGAGATAATGACTAAGGTGGTTCCTAATTCTTTATTGAGATCAAATAATAAATTAATCACCTTTTCACCAGTTTCCTCATCTAAATTTCCCGTGGGTTCATCGGCAAATAATATGGAAGGTGAGTTTACAAAAGCACGTGCCAATGCTACCCGCTGTTGCTCGCCACCAGAAAGTTGTGAGGGGTAATGATGCATACGCTTGCCTAGTCCTACTTTTTCTAATAAAATTTTGCTCTTTTCTTTCGCATCTTTAGCACCCTGTAATTCTAGGGGAACACTCACATTCTCAAGCGCCGTTAATGTAGGTAATAACTGGAAATTTTGAAAAATAAAACCAACTTCTTTATTTCGTAATTGAGCTCGTTGATCTTCATTCAATGCACTTAAATCTTGACCACATAATTCTACTGTACCCTTATTAGGCTGATCTAAACCTGCACATAAGCCCAGCAATGTAGTCTTACCACTTCCCGAAGGTCCAATAATCGAAAAAGTCTGCCCCTTCTCTACCTCTAAGAAGATATCGTGCAATACCGTTAATTGTTTGTTACCGCTAGTGTATGTTTTTTCCAACCCGGTTATCTTTAATATCTTTGACATCTTAAATTTAATTTAGATCGTGACTCATGACCAAGCCCCAAAATAAACAATTGCTTTCAAATCTACCAATATCAGTAGCACCTAAACTCCTAAAGTTTTGTTATATTCTAATGGTGGTCTTGCTCTACTCTTGTGGTGATGCCAAAACAGAAAAAACAACAGAAGCCGAAAGTACCACTCCCACAGCAGAACAGACCTTAGCTACTGATGCCACGACCAAAACTATTCTATGTTTTGGTGATAGTATTACAGCTGGTTATGGCCTTGATGATACTGCCAATGCTTACCCTGGAATATTACAACAAAAGTTAGATTCTTTGGGCTTAACATATACAGTGATTAATTCTGGAGTAAGTGGCGAAACCACTGCTGGAGGCAAAAGTAGAATTGATTGGGTAATTAAACAGACACCTAGCATATTCTTATTAGAACTTGGTGCGAATGATGGTTTGCGTGGCGTAGCGCTATCTGAAACGCGTGCTAATTTACAAGCAATCATTGATGTGGTTAAAGAAAAAAGTCCGAATACAACCATTATCCTTGCCGGCATGCAACTACCCCCAAATATAGGTTTGGAGTATACCACTAAATTCAAACAGCTATTTATAGATGTAGCTGAGAAGAATAATTTAGAATTTATTCCTTTTATTTTAAAGGATGTTGGAGGGATTGCTGCACTAAATCAAAAGGATGGCATTCACCCTAATATTCAAGGCCATAAAATCTTAGCAAATACGGTTTGGGAGGTATTACTACCATTATTGAAGTCCTAAAAATAACCTGTAGCATTCAGATTTCATAAGCTATTTTGACGACACCTATCTTTGGCTACCTAAACTCTCGTTATAAAAAATCCTTTCACTTTTAGTAAAAGGATTTTTATCATTGTGTTGTTTCTCTACTTCAATAAAGCAAGAATGCCTTCCATTTCCGTGAGACTAAGGCCTGCACTGTTGTCTGCATCTAATACGTTGAAGTTATCCGCAACAGAACCTATAGCTTCTGTTGAGCTAACGGTTTCATCATTATTAGTATCTAAAAGAGTGAAAAGACTAGCAACTTGCTGAACCGTTGAGTTTGAACTTAAGGAACTCAATAATGTAGCAGCCTGTGAAATAGTAGCCGTATTCATATTTTTTGTACTAGAACAACTAGATAATGCCGCAATTAGCATCATTGTGGAAATAACTTTTTTCATGATTCTGTGTTTAGATTATTTTATTTGAATGCAAAAATACACTTCGCTCATTCCCCTAAGAAAAACTATAGACCAATCACTTGATTACCCCTACCTACCACTCTTATCTATAGATGAACAAAATTGAATATATAGGTTTAATAAACAATACATTTTCCATCTAGCTACTAAAACTACGAATAAATCCTTTTTATCTCATCTTTGATTATATGTTCCCTAAAGATCCGTATTATCTAAAAAATGAATGCACTAGCTCACGAAAAAAGAACGGCAATTTACTTTACCGCACCTAAAGCCGTTGTAAGTAACGTAGCCGTTAAATTTAAAAATCTAAAATTGATTTTATTAAATCGTTGTTTAAGATATCCGTCACTATTTTTGAGGCTTGTATTGGTGTTTGCGCAGGCTGACTTTGGAATACTTTTTTGTTTAAATCCTCTATAGTATTCGTAAAGCTCACCGCCTTCTTTTTTGACAGTGCACTAATTTTTGAAGTAAATCGGGTGTTAAATTGTAAATTATCAGGATCTACTTTTCCTTGCGCTATATACCCTCTTGTTTTCTTAGCACATCTGCAAGGGTTATTGGAATTAACTAGACCACACTTTTGATTCATCCAATTGTAGAGTTCTTTGCGCGTGCGCATTAGTTTAATTCTGAAATTACCTGCGGTAATTTCTAAAATTTCTGCGCCTAGATTATGATCTATTTCAAACATTTCTCCTAGAATATAGATCATACGCTGTTCTTTAGACAAACAAAGCAACATGCCTGTGGTACAGTTAATCCTGATTTCTTCTATAGTATCTTTGAACTCCTTCTCTTCAAGATCATTTAAGGCGTGGTTAGGCACGGCTTCAATGGCATTAAAATAAGTTTCAAAATTTACGAGTTGTAATTTTGAGTTTTGACGCTTACTATTGATAAAATGGTTTACCGTAATCCGGTATAACCAAGTCGTAAATTTACTTTCGCCTTTAAATTTTGATAAAGCTGTAATTACTTTAATAAAAACTTCTTGCGTAAGGTCTTCTGCATCACTTACATTCCCCACCATTTTAAGTGCAAGATTATATACAAAAAGTTGATGCCGTATAATTATAACTTGTAATGCTTTTTTATCACCTTCTAAGGCTAAATGAACCAACTCCGTGTCCGTATAATCTGGATAATTATCTGAGAATAGGGCTTTCATATGTTTATATTTTTTAAAACCTCATTTCAAATATATAGAAATGAGGCCTTTAAGTACTATTATAGAGCGTTTATTCCACCATGTACCGGAATCTCTTCACCCACAATATAGGAGGAATCGTCTGATGCCAAAAACAATACTGCTTTTGCAACTTCTTCAGGATTCCCAAAACGTTTTAAGGCTGTTTGTGCGGTAATCGCTTCTGCCGCTCCAGAAAGTACATCCTCAGGTAAACCAATTTTTCCCCAGAAAGGAGTTCCTATAGGCCCAGGGCTCACGGCATTTACACGAATTCCTTGTTCGGCAAGTTCTGCAGATGCAACACGCACTAAAGATCTTAACGCCGCTTTACTGGCGCTTAACAAACTACTCCCGCCAAAACCAATTTCATTTAACCAAGATGTAGTGATAATTACGGATGCTTTTGGATTCAGATTTTTAATAGCTTTTTGCAAGGTAAAATAAGATCCCTTGAAATTCACATTCATCATGTCATCAAAAAAAGCTTCGTCCGTGTCTGCTACTGGAGCTAATTTTCCTTTTCCAACATTGATAAATAAAATATCGATACCTCCAAATTTGGTGGCCGTTTCTGCATATAATCGGTCTAGGTCTGCTTGATTGGTAACGTCTCCTTGTACCGCATAACTATGCTCTCCTAATTGCGTTACGGCTTCCTCTAAAGCTACCTGACCCCTACCAAAAATAACTACATTGGCGCCTTGAGTAATAAATTCTTGCGCTGTTGCTAAACCAATACCACTAGTACCGCCAGTAATAACTGCTGTTTTTCCTTCTAACTTTCTCATGCTATTTTTTTTATTTAGTCAAGACAATTCGCTGTCCTGCTTTATTTGGACACTAAAAAAATGATGGTGTTACAAAACCATTTTTTCTAGGAGCCAATAATTACTGCTCAGTCGTAAGAAAATGAAAAGAGAATTACCTTAAATATATCTCACATATTTCAATAGGATTAATTTATTTTACCAATCGTTCGGTAATTAAATTATTTTTTTATCTTTGCAGCATGAGACCACAGAAAGTACAAGACATCGAAATCATGACAAGCCTCGTTAAAACCTTTCGCTCTAAAGGATATGAGGGAGCTAGTCTTGCTGAATTAGCGACAAGTACGGGATTAAAAAAAGCAAGTCTTTATCACCGTTTTCCAAAGGGCAAACAAGAAATGGCCACTGCTGTACTCCATTATTTAGAAGAATGGGTAGATCAACATCTCTTTACACTCTTATTAGATGAGAACAAAACCCCTGAAGAACGAATAAAAATGGGCATCGCCGAAATTAGAAAATCTTATGATCATGGTAAAGAAACTTGCATTTTTAGGGCGCTTTCTTTGGGCCAAAGTTTAGAATTATTTGAAGTCCAAATTCATAGAGGAATGAGTAAATGGATTAACGCCTTCAAAAATATAGGGATAGCTTTAGGCTTAACGGCATCTGAAGCACAGCAGCAAGCAGTTGATACGCTGATAAAAATTCAAGGAAGTCTTATTGTTACAAGAGGCATGAATGACTTAGCTATATTTGAAACTACACTTAAAGAAATACAAGCTACATATCTAAATCCATAAAAAATTTATACAACTATTTTACCGAATGGTCGGTAATTACATCTATTATACTTGAAATTTAAAAAAAATATGAAAAATTTAGCAACAACAGTACTAATAGCGATTGCGTTATTCTCGTGCGGCTCAAAAAATGAAGCTCTCGCTCCTCCCCCAAGCACGAGTACCCAAGAGGTAATGGTTTCAAAAGAGTATGCCACCCAATACAAATCCATAGAGATCGATGGCATTGATGTTGCCTACAGAGAAGCAGGTAATCCTAAAAACCAAACCATAGTCTTGCTACATGGTTTTCCTGCATCCTCACACCAATACAGAAAAGTATTTGCTCAATTATCTGGGGAATACCATTTAATAGCTCCTGATTATCCCGGTTTTGGGAATAGCGATTTTCCTGATGCAAAAGACTATACCTATACGTTTGATACTATCGCCTCTACTATAGATACATTCTTAGAAAAAAAAGGAATTAATTCCTATACCTTAATGATCCAAGATTACGGCGCTCCTATTGGTTTCAGAATCGCAACGGCGCACCCAGAACGGGTAACTGCAATTATCAACCAAAATGGAAATGCGTATGAAGAAGGATTAGGTGAAGCTTGGGCAGGAATTAAAGCACTTTGGAAACATAGAACTACAGAAACTGAAACTGCCTTATTACCAGCTTTTTCATTAGAAGGTTTAAAATGGCAATACACGCATGGCGTACGAAATATAGAAACGGTAAATCCTGATAGCTGGAATTTGGATTACTTACGCTTATCTAGACCAAATGCACATGCCGTACAGTTAGATTTATTTTATGATTATCAAAACAATGTAAAACTTTACCCTAAGTGGCAACAATACTTAAGAGACCATCAACCTCCATTATTAATTGTTTGGGGTAAAAACGACGCCTTTTTCCCTGAAAGTGGCGCAGAAGCTTTTAAGAAAGATGTTAAAACCATAGATTATAACATTTATGATACGGGCCATTTTGCGCTTGAAGAAGATGGTGATGCTATTATTAAAAAAATAAGCGCTTTTATGAAAACTTTACATACACGAGCATAATGAAAATTAGCACCTATTTATTTGCCGCCATGAGCGTACTCGTGATAAGTTGCCAAGAACTGCCCATAGGAACTAAAGAAGAAACCGCTAAGGAGGTATCTTTTTTTCTACCACCACCCACTACCTATAATACCCTAGAAGTAAACGGTGTAGATTTGTTTTACAGAGAAGCGGGCGATCCTAAGAAACCGACAATTGTATTATTACATGGCTACCCTTCTTCTTCCCATAGTTACCGGAATTTGATTCCTATGCTGGCCAGCCAATATCATATTATTGCGCCAGACAACTTAGGTTCTGGTTATAGTGATCATCTTAATCCTGAAACTACCACCTATACATTTGATTTGTTGGCTGAATATACTAATGAATTATTGAATAAACTTAAAATCACCAATTACACATTGTATATGCAAGATTTTGGTGCCCCTGTTGGTTACCGAATGATGATGAAGGATCCTGAAAGAATCGATGCCTTAATTGTACAAAATGCTAATGCTTATTTAGACGGATTGACACCTGAAAGGCAAGCATTTTTTAAGAAGGCACAAGAAGATACGTCACAAGAAGAACTTGATTTTTTATATCACATTACCAGTAAAGAGGTAATTATTAATAAACAATATTTGTTTGATCTTGATACGACCAACTACAACACTCAAAGTCCTGATGCTTGGACTCACGATTTATCATTCTTAAAAACCCGAGCCGATAGATTAATTCAGGTACATTTGTTCCAAGACTATTACACCAACCTACTTTCCTACCCTACGTGGCAAAAGATGTTGAAAGAAACTCAGCCCAAAACATTAATTGTATGGGGTGCTAAAGACGTAAAATTTAATGCAAACGGCGCTAAAGCCTATTTAAAAGATTTACCCAATGCGGAACTACATTTATTAAATACTGGGCATTTTGCCGTAGAAGAAAAGACTCGTGATATTGCATTACTAATACTTAATTTCCTCCCATAGTGCTTTGGTAAAATTTAAGCTTTTACAAGTAATAGCAGCAGCAGTATTATTTTATAAAAAAAGGAGGACTACCAAAATATTGATTGTCCTCCTTTTAAGTTTTAAATAGGATAGTTATTAGAACTTCCCATTGTCATTTTTCCATTCTGTTTTTGGAGGAATTGGCGCTATAACATCCCAATGCTCTACTATAAGTCCGTTTTCTAAACGAAATAAATCATAATAAGCGGTATGCGCTCCTTTTCCAAATTTACCTTCACTAATGCTAAGCACAAAATTGCCTTGCCCTAACACTAAGTGTAGCTTATCATACTCCATCACTAAATTGTTGGCTGCGAAATACTGCATCGCTGCTCCAAAACCTTCTAAACCATCTGCTACCGCAGGATTGTGTTGTACATACTCTTTAGGGTTAATATAGCTTGATAATTGATCCATCTCATGACCCAATAGAACATGTTCTATAAACCCTTTAACAATAGCCTTATTCGCTTCTGTTTTATCTAAATCGGTTAGCGCTGTAGCTCCATCAAATTGTGTTCTTCCACTAGGGTTTGGTTTTTGAACGGGTAACAAGTTATCCCAATGCTCCACAATTTTCCCTTCTTCAAAACGAAAAACATCAAAGCCAGCTTTTGGACCAAAAAAGTCATAGGATGTATGGGTAAATACATAAGCACCATCTTGAAAAGCACGAAGTACATCAGCTTTAAAACCTCCTTCTGGAGCATGTTGCATTACAGCTCCAAAACCTTCTAAACCATCTGCAACTCCTAGATTGTGCTGAATATATTTTGTTGGATTAATATACGAAATTGGTGTTTGATCTCCAGTATTAAAACTGTTTAGCAAAGCAACCACTTTATCTTTATTCGTGAGTGTCACATTTTTTAATGCACTTAATGCCTGGTAACGAATCATAGCTACAGACGTTTGATCCATCATTCCCATAAATTCTTTGGCAATTGGCGCCTGCATAAAATCATTAATTACGGCATCAGAATTTGCTTTAGTATCCCAATATGCTACTACAATTTGCTCTCCCGCTTCATTAGAGCCCGTAATACGTTGTAAAAACCCTTTTTGTTGCTCACTAAATTCAGTGCCAACTTTTTTATTTACCTTTTTAAAGGCTTTGGCACCCGTATTTTCTTTCGTTTTAAAAGTCATTACTTCTGTGAACGTACTATTTGTGGCAGTAAATTTATCTGCGATGGTAAAGCGAGACATGTTCATGGTGCTGCTTTCAATCATACCCGCATAAGTAGCAACAGCTTTGTCTGCCATAAATTTATCCATAGAAGCTTTTGCTGCATCAAGAGATTCCCAATACACCATTACCACATATTCCCCTTGATCATTAACGCCACTTTGACGTCTGATATAACCAGGTTGTTTACTCGTGAATGAATCCTCTATTTCTGCATCAAGTTTATTAAATTCTGCCTCACTTGCCGTAGTTTTTAGCTTAAAGCTTGTGAACTCCAAAACTGTTGTTGGTTCTTTCTTTTCTGCATGGCAACTTGCTATTACCATGGTAAATAGACTAAGTACTATTAATTTTATTTTCATAATGTATATGTGTGTTTTAGTTTGTAGATGTATTAAAACCAATCTGCTCTAGGAGTGATTAAAAAGAATTGGAAGGTGCTATTTTAAAATCGGTTTTCGTAGTGCATATTCTTGATCATCTGAACACGATACAAAAAATGGTGTGGTAAAAATGGCTAAAAGCCCTAAGACTAATTTTAGATAGTTCATCATTTCAATTGGTTTTTTTTGATACTGCAAAGTTGCGGTTTGCAAGACATATTTCAATTATCAAAATGATGACAAAAACAGTAAAAGTATAACCAACTATTTAGACTTGTTGTCTAAATTTCAAGGGAGTAATCTGGGTGTTTTTCTTAAAAAACTTGGTCATGTTCGCAGGCTCATCAAAGCCCGTTTTATAACTTATTTCTTTTACAGATAAGGAGGTTGACAACAAATATCTTTTGATTTCAATCGTCACAAAATCGTCAATAAAGGCTTTAACTGTTTTACCTGTTAATTTTTTCACCACATCATTTAAAAACTTATACGACACACGTAATTCTTCTGCGTAAAATTTTGAATTTCTAGTAGTTACATAATTCACTTCAAGTGAATTTTTAAACATATTAAATACTTCAAGCCAAAGTGTTTTAACGCTACTCGTAGAATGTAATTGTTTTGCACGTTCTGCTTTTATAAGTAATATATGTAGGTACGCACGTAACATTTCTGCTTTTGCAAAACCACCTTCTAAATGATACTCTATATAAAGGTTTTGGACTGTCTCTAAAAAGATAGCTCCCTCTGTACCTTCCAAGGTCACTAATGGCGTTTCTAAATGGTAATTATATAACCTATCTAAATGAATACTATTAGAAAGGAAGTAGTTTTGTTCTAAAAACTGACTGTTTAATAGAATACAAAACCCTTCTATATTTTGAAAATTTTCTGTAAAATGATGCACTTGATTTTTTGCAACAAATAGAATGCTCCCTTTTTTTAATTCGTAAAATTTGAAGTCTACATAATGGGAATAGGAATCTTTTGTAACAATCAAGATTAAATAAAACTGAATCTTATGAGGCGAAAATGGATCATGATCTTCCGTTTTATTCAATTGCGCTTGAGTTTGGGCAAAAGTCATTACCTCAATATCCAATGGAATATCTGATTTATACGCTATCTGAGGTAAAGATGTTGTCATAAAGTAAAAGTATGAAATTAATCACTTCAGTTAGGTTATAACTATTTTTCCGCAAAAGGTACGAACACAAAAAAAGCGTATTCGCTAGAATACGCTTTTTTTATAATCTGTTCCTACACTACTAATTTTAGTGTTTTTTAATTAAAAGAGCACTACTCTATCCCTTTAAACTACTACATATTGTGTAACATAAGTATCTGTAATATCTTTAAAACTATTGGTACAATACACATGATCAATACTCTCTTTTAATTCTTCAAAACCATAATTAAATTGCGCATGTGTTACATACAAAAATACCTTAGTGGCTCCTTGTGCTTTCAGTGCTTCTGCCAAAAATTTAAAGGTTCTTCCGCCGTCTGCTAAATCATCTACAATCAAGCATTCCTTTCCTTCTACATCGCCTTGAATACTAATTACAGGAGCGCCATTAATTCTCACTTTATTAGAAGGTACTAAGTCCGCCGCCAGCTTTTCTGCAATTTCATGAGTGGTTTTATAAGCTCCCGCATCTGGACTCACCAATACCGGATGGCCTAAAGCTTTAAAAGTCTTTTCCACAAATTGGAAATGAGAAATCATTTCACTATTCGCTATCAATGCTAGAGAAATAGGGCTGTGCGGATGTAAGATGGAAACTTTGTCAAACTTCATACTATTGATAAAATTAGCAATGACTTTCAGATCAAAAGATTCTGCTTTGTAAAACCGTCTATCGGAACGTTGCCCAATTAAACATAAAATGGTCAAAGTGGCGACTGCATTTTTATGCATGGCATTTTCTGCATCCCAAGCCTCTTTTATAGCAGCTATGGTAAATAAATCTTGATAGCTATTCCCCCTAATCTTTAGGTCTAAATTGCCTCCTTCTATGATTTTGGCGGTTACTTGCCCATCATTAAATTTCTTTATTTCGTATTTCATCTTTTCTCTAGTTTAAATTTTTGAAAAAGTTGGTCATCTAATGAAATCAAATAATCTCTTCCATACTTTCCATTTTCTAACTCATCAAAAAGAAATTGAGCTAAATTATTTTCCTTCTTTTTTTTAACACTTAAAATTGCCATACATAATTCAGCAACGGTGTCTGTATCTCCTCCTAGATCTACACTATCTTTTAATGTATTCTTTAAAGAAAATGCATTATCTACTAAAGGAATTACAACATTTGTTGTAGAAAAGCCATGTACGCTAACTGGGCCAACTATCTTATAGTTACCTTTTTCTTTTAATATTTCATCAAGAAAATCAATCAATGGCTGATCCCCATCTTTATACAGATAGTAATGAACAGTTAAAGCTATTCGCTGAGCACTAATAATCCCTTCTTTAGTATTGTGCGTTGTAATTGCTTGAATTTTACTCAATTCTAACAATTTATCAATATCAGATATTAGGCCAATTGGATAAGATCGCATCGCCGAACCATTCCCTGTGCTTTGATAATCCATGGCATTCATTAAATCGGCACCTGTTTTACTATTATTTAATGCATTATAAATTCTTTCAGAGTACCCTCTTCGTTTATCTCTATGGAATACTTCCACAAATTTATCTGAAACATATTCTGGAGTCCAATCACTTTGCTCAAGTAATAACTCTGCTATTGCAATTGCCATTTGAGTGTCATCCGTATATTTTTTATAAATATCATTATAGAGGCCATGTTGGTAATAAGCTTTTAAATTATTGTTCTTTAAAATAAATTCGGCCTCTTTGAACTCAAATCCTGCACCATATGCATCCCCTATTGCAGCTTCTAGTATCATTATTTTTTTCTATTTATAGATTCTCATTGATCTGATCTCTTATCTCTTGTAGGTTTACTTGATTCATAAATTTTCCGTCTTCATAAATTACCTGTAATGCTCCTTCGCTTTCTACTGCTGGTGTTACTTGATCTACCAAAACAAACTCTCCATCAACCACATCCACTTTTATCAATCCTTTAGCCGATTTTTTAACTCCATCATCTGTAATTGGATCTTTGAAAATTTCTCTTCGTTCACCATTTACTACTACAGAGGTAGCTTTCATTGCAAAACCAAAAGTATCTCTGGTATTAAATTGGTATGTAAAAGAACCTATTCCTAAGACAACATTCGTAGTAGCAAAACCTTTATCACTCAAACGTTGACAAATATTCTCTGCTCTTTCTGTAGTAATACTATCCCCGTATATAGCACCAATATGTGCATCTAAAACTTTAAAACCTTGTGCATTTACAGTACCTCCAAAAATATCCCAAAGGAGTTCTACAACACCTTTATCTTTAGAACTTTCTGCACCTAGTGTCATAGCTTCTCCACAGATTATGTCTACAGGATCTCCGCTATCAGGTCTAATCACCAATTTACCATCTCTTGCTAAAACTTCTTCTTTTAACTGTGGGAGATAATCCGTAAGTACTTTCCATAAATCCCAAGTATCACTTACCACAGATAATATCCCTGTAGGATACGTGTTCATTAAAGCTCTAAACGTACCTATTTCATCATCTTTTGTTCCTGCGCACATAACAGAGTGTTCTGTAGCATTCACAGAACCTACCACAAAACCTTTAGCATGATAGTAGTTGCGAAGCGTGCTAATTACAGGTAAAGTGTCCGATCCTAAAAACACTGCTGCGTGGCCCATCCCAGAAGAAACCGCACTTTGTAAACCTCCCATTCCGCGCATAGAAAAATCATGTCCTTGAAAATCTATAAAGCCCATATTTTCTTTGTCGGTGGTTAATGTCCATTTTTTGAAAATCCTTTTATAACATAAGGCGATAGATGCAGAAGTCATTGGTTGCCATAACATGGTTGACAAAATAGTTTCTAAAAAGTTTGTAATCCAATAGAAGTTTTTGTCTGTGTTAACCACCGTTACCATAGGAACTCTAATAGGAACCTCTAGTCCTTCTGGTAAAGATTTAGCTCTAATAGGTAAATATTGCAAATCGTGTAATTCTTCATAATGAGTTACATCATAATCTGTACCTAAATATAACGACAATTCCTCTTTTAATTCATTACACACTTGCGCTTTTGGTTTCGAAAAGAAATTATCTTGAAAATAATCATGCAACCACTGAAATACATATTGTTGCCCAAAAGAAACTACTTTATCACACCCTTTTGGCGCATATTTATTACTTCTAGGCGTCCAATTAGAATATACTTCTTCTGTCCCCTTTGGGTATTGTTGGTGGTGTCCTGTCTTGTATCCGTCTGTTAAAAATAATCCGTTCATGTTATGTTATTTTAAGTTAGTGTGTCTATTGTCTCTTGAAGTGTCTTAAAAGTTGGCGTATGATACCTTTCACATAAGGTAACCACATAACTACTTTTATAAAACGCTTTAGGACAGACTACATATAATTTTTTAGTATTTACATACAAACCCAATTCTACTAATGATATGGGTGATAATGCTTTGGGAAGGAAATTAAAGAGTATTACATCTGCCATGGCCATAGCGTCTAACTCCCACTCTACATGCTTTTTCATTTGTAAGGCATTTAAAGTATCATGTTGTTCATTCGTAGGATCTAAAAAATGATACGAATTAGGTAAACTATTTATCACTTGATTCCTCCAATTTACGGATTGCTTATGCGCCATGCTCCCTGCTAAGAAAATATAACGTTGGTCTGATTCTTTTATTGGAAGTCCTATTTGTGAAGTGAATATCATAATCTTTATTTGCGTAACTATGACGCAAATATAAAATACATTTAAAGATCCCACAAGAATTATTTGTGTTTTTTTTACGCAAACTAATTTTAAACCCTTTAAATTTCGAAAATGATGCCCTCTTTTTTGAGTTTAAAATAACGTTTATCATTGAACTTAAATAAGTTAGCAGGTCTTCCAGAGCCTTTAGAAACCTTCTCATCTAGTTCATCTAAAATATTAAGACTTAGCATCTTTTTTCTAAAATTACGTCGATCTATAGCTCTTCCCAAAAGTGTGGCATATAATTTTTCTAAGTCAGAAAAAGGAAATTTAGTATCTAATAATTCAAAACCAATAGGCTCATAAGTAATTTTTCCTTGCAACCGCGTTATAGCCATTTGCAGTATTGCTTCATGATCAAAAGACAAACTTGGCAATTCTGTTATCTTAAACCACTGTACTTCTTCCGCGTCGGTAGCGGCTAAAATTTTAAAAGCACTAGGCTTAATTAAACCAAAATAAGCGACAGACACTACTCTACTTCTAGGATCTCTTTTTGGTTGACCAAACGTATATAACTGTTCTAAGTAATTTATAGCAATACCCGTTTCTTCTTTAAGTTCTCTTGCTACGGCTTCTTCTAAAGATTCCTCTTCTAAAACAAAACCTCCAGGAATTGCCCATTTCCCTTTAAAAGGCTCATATTTTCTTTTAATAAGTAACACTGATATGGTTCCAGATTCATAGCCAAAGACTACAGCATCTACTGAAAGTTGAATTGATTGTGGCATACTATGCGTATTTAGTACGCTAATATATACAATAATTAACTGTGATACAATCGGCGCGTTGTATAGATTACTTACCATGGTAGTTCATCCAATATACTTTATAAAAAAACCGTCTCTTTACAAGAGACGGTTCCTTTTTAAATGATATAATTAGTTTCTGCTATCGCTTTTTAATAAAGCTTTTGGTCACTTCTTTTTTACCCGATAGTTTCACAAAATACATTCCCTCATTATAGTTACTTAAAGGAATTTCAATGGTTCCTTTTGAGGTGATTTTGTTTTCATATACTACTCTTCCTTGAAAATCTAAGATGGATACTCTAGAAAAATCTTCTGTATCACCAACTTCAATTTGTATTTTATCACTGGAAGGATTTGGATAAAGCTTTATTTCAGTACTTGCACTTGTAGCATTTATGGTTGTACAAGAACTTACTAAAGTCCATACTTCCCATTGTCCTGAGTTGGTTGCGGGACTTTGGTTTTTGGTATACCAATTATTCTTGTAAATATTACCATTAAACACTACTTCAGTTCCGGCATTTGCATACACGGAATTGGCATTCCATACTGGTAAATCAGTACACGTGCCACCACCAGGCAGAGTTCCTATTGTAACCGCAACTGCTGTACTTGTGGTCTTAGCATCAGCATTGTCTGTTGCTATAGCCGTTAATGTATAAGATCCTGAAGTTGGATTCCAGTTCTGCGTATAAGGACTACTCACGTCTGTACCAATAATACTCCCATTTGCATAAAATGCTACTTGAGTTATTGTGCCATCCGCATCAGTAGCCGTAGCTTTTACTTGAATAGTCGTTCCAGCTGCAGAAGAGCTGTTTGCTGCAGGACTTGTTATGCTTACACTTGGTTCTTGATTGGTCGTACCACCACCTGTGCCCGTATCTGAGCAATACTGTTTCCAATTTTTGACAATACTTTTTACTTTAGTCCCTGAAGCCGTTAAATTACTTGCTGCCCAACCACCGGTGGTACTCGCACCTGGATTTAATACCGAAGCTCCTTCACTTTTATCGTGAAGAGACCAATTGGCATGCGTAATATTATTAGTAGCTAGAAAAGACATCCAAGCATCAGTAGAAGCAGTATCTACACTACCATTACCGCTAGCTTCTACACTACCCCATTCTGTTACCATAAGCGCAACACCATTGTTTAATGCCGTTTGTGCTTTTTGACGCAGACTTTCTTTATGCGTAGCGGCATAAAAATGTAATGTATATGCAATATTGGTAGTACTAGTAATAGGATCATTTGAAGCAATATCTACGTCTTGAGACCAAGTAGATGTTCCAACAATAATTAAATTATCTGGATCTATCGCTCTAATGGCCGCAGATACTCTTTCTGCATACGGCTTAATAGTATTAGACCATGATACTTGTAAAGGCTCATTGTAAATCTCATATATTACATGTGGATTGTTGCCGTAGGTTTGAGCCATTTCTTGGAAAAAAGAAATCGCAGCAGCTTCATTATCCTCTGCATGATGAGAATGCCAATCTATGATGACATAAATACCTTTTGCTATAGCAGCATCTACTACCGCTTTAACTCTGTTCTTATTCTCAGTAGGATTACTCAAATACCCACCAGAATCTTCTACTCCCATTGCTGCTCGCACAATAGTGGTATTCCAATCAGACGCTAGCCAATTTACAACGTCTGCGTTGTAATACTTCTCTGCTCCCCATCCAGTATTGGACCAGAAAAAACTATTTCCAGCAAAACTTACAGGGTTGTTGTTTTTGTCTACGATCTTATTCCCACTTACGCTTAAACTACCGTGAACCGCTACGGGTGTAGAGGAACAGTAATTTTGGGCTTGTAAGACTACGGAGCTGAACAGCAGACTTGTGAAGAATAAACAGGCGTTTATCCTTTGTTTAAAGTTACTTTTTTTCATGATATTGGGGTTTTAATTAGACACGAAGCTAATTGATATTTTCTCTCCATCAAAAAAAATAGTTACTAAAATCTCTAAAAATTCATCTATACCCTATATCCTGTAGACTGTTGGCGTACCTTGAAAAAATGAATGTTATTTGACTTCATAAATTAAACAAAAAAAGCCCATCTAAATAAATAGATGGGCTTTGTAAAACTTGAAGTATATATTAAATAACTTTTACGTTTACTGCGTTTAAGCCTTTGTTTCCTTCTTGAAGATCAAATTCAACAACGTCGCCTTCGCGTACTTCGTCAATTAATCCTGAAATGTGTACAAAGTGATCTTTTTCAACACCTTCTTCTGTGATAAATCCAAATCCTTTAGTGTCATTGAAAAATTTTACTGTTCCTTTACTCATGGTAATGTAATTAAATTTATAATACTTATTAAAAGACAAAGGTCGTGCCATTTTATTAATAAACAACATATTACGAGCTTTTTTAACTGTTTTTTATTAGAAAAGCTTTGGTAGCGCTAGTTTCAAGTGCTAAAAATTTTCCAAAATGCCCTTTATTAATAAAAATATGCTAAAATAAAGGAATTGCATGGGCAGATACTTATTTTTGCAAACCATAAAAACGACTCCGTTTTTTCTTAGCATCGCTTTTTTTGAAACAATATAACTATGAACTTTGAACACCTTGTATACACCTATTTAATATCGTTGGGATTATCTCATAACTCCGCTAAATATTTAAATATGGTTGCGCTTCTGGTAGCGCTCTTAATAGTAACCGTACTAATAGATTTTGTGCTCCGAAAAGTTTTAATAAAACTATTCACACAATTCACCCTTAAATCAAGAACCAATTTTGATAATTTATTAGTAAAAAACAAAGCTCCACGCAGCATCGCACATATTATCCCATTAATTGTAACTTTAAAACTAATTCCTTATGTATTTATAGATTTCCCCTATTTTGAAAATCTTGTAGAAAAAGGCTTGCAAGTATTTGCCATTATCTTAACCTTATGGATTGTTCGTAGTTTTTTAAATACACTTAAAGATTATTTTAAAACATTAAGCAGTTTAAAAGATAAACCTATTGATAGTTACATACAGGTATTTATGATTTTTGCATGGCTTCTAGGAATCATGTCTGCCTTTGCCATTATCACAGGAATAGAATTTATCAAATTTATTACCACCATTGGTGCTGCTTCAGCAGTAATTATTCTGGTATTTAAAGACACTATTTTAGGTTTTGTAGCCAGCATTCAAGTATCTATTAATGATATGGTGCGAATTGGAGATTGGATTACTTTTGAAAAATATGGAGCAGACGGCGATGTTATTGAAATCAATCTCTCTACAGTTAAAGTTCAAAATTTTGATAAGACCATCACTACTATTCCCACGTATGCACTAATATCAGACTCCTTTAAAAACTGGAGAGGCATGGAAATTTCTGATGGGAGACGTATAAAAAGAGCTATCCATATAAAATTAGACAGCATTAAATATCTAGCAAAAGAAGAAATAGAGCAACTTAAGAAAATTGAATCTATAACTACCTATTTAGAAACTAGACAAGAAGACATTGATACTTATAACACTAATCATAACGTTAACAAAGAATTGCTGTTAAATGGTAGAAATCTTACGAATATTGGTGTCTTTAGAAAGTATATAGAAACCCATATAGAAAACCATTCTGGCATCAATAAAGATATGATGATTATGGTACGCCAATTAGCTCCTGAAGCTCATGGAATTCCTTTAGAAATTTATGCCTTTAGTAGTGATAAACGCTGGCAGAATTATGAATATATCATGGCAGATATCTTTGATCACATCATTGCTGCTGTACCTTATTTTCATTTAGAACTCTTTGAGTTTCCTAGCAATTCAAGCTTTGTACCTCCTAAAAAAAGCATAAACGCATAAACTCAAAAATAGTTTGGCATAAAAAAGTCCACCCTTTTGAGGTGGACTTTCGAACTAGTGTTTGTTACGTTTCTTATTTTAATAAGAACGCTTCTTTTTTGAAACCGTTATTAAATTTTACGTTACTGAATGTAAAAACTCCCATTGGAGATCCATCAGGCCCAAATCCTTTACGAACCGTAGATACTAGAATACCATCAATAGTTTCATAAGCTAAGGTCATTTTCAATACTGGCTTATTAATTCCCCATGCTGGCAATGAAAAGTAGAATTGATCTACTAAATGTGTTTCAGGATTAAAGTACAAGATGTATTCATCATTCTGCTCTTTTTTAGTAACATCAGAACTATAAGTTAAGCTTACTTTATCATAAGTAATGTTACCTACTTTTTCAGTTCCTAAAAATTTATAATTAGCACCCTCATTTTTTAGTTTGTACATCATGGCAAACCAATAAAAGTTAACTTCACGTAAAAATTTTGTTCCACCAATCGCTTTAGGATCCGTTATTGCTTTACCTTCTAAAGTTAATGCAGGAGTACCATCTACTAATGATTGTACGGCCGTTCCTTTTTTACCAGGAAGCACATTAAGATCATGTTGCGAGTAAGAAGCCCATGATTGTTCTCCATTAAAGATATGACGCTCTAACGAGACATCTTTCCCCTTCTCAAAGTTATCATAGACATAGGTAAACTCTACATCTTTTTTAGTAGATAATTTTTTGTATCCACCATTTACAGTTTCTAGGGCATCTAATAATGCTGCTGATTTAGTATCTGTATTTTGCGCTGTAATAGAAAAGGTAAAAGCAAATGCTACAATAGCACTTGCAAGGGTGTTTTTAAATGATAAATTCATAGTTAAAGACATATAAGTTATTTATGAAGCGGTTTAGTCGCCACTTCTTTTAGAACTTACAATTAAAATTGCCATGAAGCACCAAGAACAAAAGAGCCTTTATAACCAAACCCTAACTCTGCAAACGCTGCTACCTTTTTCCCTACACGAAATCCTAGACCAGTTAATTGATAGGATGTATTTGATTCAAACGCTTCACTTGTGAAATAGGCAATACCTAAACCAGAGTACATTTGAAATTTAGGATTTGAGATATACCTATAATCTGCTTCTATAGCGATGCTGAAATTTGAGTAATTTTGTCCGGAAGTTTGTTGAAAATCTAAAAATCCAGAATATTCTAATTTATTGATTTTTAGGTTTTCATAACTTAAAGACCCTCCAAGCATAAACCGATTATTTACGGCATATTTATAGCTTAAAACAGCCACCCCACTACTCTCAATTTCAGAGTACGAAATAGATGATAATGCTGTAGAAATTGAAACATCGTAAAATTTATAAATTTTATAAATACTGTTAGAGCCATAGCCTAAACTTAATTCGCTTGTGCCTTGAGATTGTGCTTGCATACTTGTGATACATGCCAAATTGATTAGTGCGAGTGTAAAGATAATTTTTAATGATTTCATAAATTTGATTATTTGTTATTGGTTACATTTTACTAGGGGAGCATTAAAAAAAAGAGTCCTAACGATTTAACTAGAACCCTTTTTCAGCAAACACTATGAAAATCATTCCCCCGAAGATTTACATAATTCTTTATAGCTTCATCTTACTTTCTAGTCTTATCTATTGCGGCATTTTATATTCAATTTCAGTTGCCGAGAGCTATTGCATTCAAAAGGCTTTTTTAAAAGTACATTCCATGTTTCATACGTAATAAAAAGTACTTTTAGGATCATAATCGCTCTAGTTTAAATCTTAATGCAAGCTATTTATTAGGCTGCTTTCTTTAAATAAGTAGCTAAGTCTATTACTACGTAGGGGTACTAACTATTAATGAAGAATAAAAAATAGCATCATTAAAAATTAATTGTGACTATAACACTAATGATAACAAGCCTTTCAAGCTTACACATCAACGTCCCCCAATTGTTAAGAGCCGAAAAAAATCGTATTTACTTCTCTCCTATTTGAGTGCTCCTGAAAACTAAAAGTCCGATTGTCTGTAAATTTTGCGTTATTTGTTTCTAAGAGAAGGTCGTAAATGCATCAAAAAAACTTTAATGTTTAGACACCTAAATAGAAGTAAAAGAACCTATGAATAATACTTTCCTTTACATCATGTTCATCTTTTTCACTACCGGTGTATTTGCTCAAAATACAAGTATAGCGAAGAAAATTTCACAATTTAATATTGAGATTAACCATACTGAGAAGGGCGAACGTCTACAGTGGATGGATAGCCTACACCATCTAGTTTTTGAAAAACCGGCATTTCATTATGATAGCATAGCGCAGCAAAACATTTCTTATGCGATTGAAATAGACTCCTTTTCACATGCCGCAAAGGACTTAACTGACCTTATTTATTACCATGTTTACACCAGCGGATCTCCTGCAGCGGCTATTGTATTATTTGATACGTATGCCCCCCAATTGCAAAAACTAGAACATGATTATGCTTGGGCAGAGTTACACTTGTACACCGGAGATGGATACAACTTTACTAATAATTTAGAACAGGCCATTGCCTTTTACAAGAAGACAATCTTACTGGGCACAGCTTTAAAAAAGGAACGTATAGTAGGACTTGCAAAATTATATATGGGTTTTGTATTAACGGACACCGGTAAATTTGCAGAGGCCTCTTTAAGTTTTAGAGAGGCTTCCCTAATTTATACCAAATTAAACGACACTACCAATGTGCTCTCTGCTAAAAACGGATTATCTATTCTCTACAGCAAAAATGCTTTTTACAAAGAAGCGCAGAAAGAGCGCGAAGAGGCTATAGCCATTGCTCAGCTAAGCAATAATTATAATATGCTAATTCCGCTCTATGCCAATGCAGCAGAAGATTATAAACGGATGGGAAATAGGGTAAAACAAATAGCGTATTTAAAAGCATCCTTAACGGCAAATACCAAGGACCCTAAAATGTTCTACCTCAGAGCTCCCCTACTCGCAGCCATTACCAACGCCTATGCGGAGAGTGATAGCATAGCACTTGCAATTAAAAGCTTTGCAAGCTTAGAGGCCCTTTATGAGAACGATAAAACGGCACAAAATAAGCGGCACTATATCGATGCTAAAAAGACACTATCGTTTGAACAAGGCAACTATAAAGAAGCTTTAGCTCATGGAAAAAAATTTTTAGCTTTTCAAAAAGAGCGTAAAAAAAAGGAGGACATCATGTTAGCTGAAGAATTTTTAGCAAAAACTTATAAGGCTTTAAAAGATACTGTTGCTAGTAATATTCATTTGGTACAGTATTACGCCATAAAAGATTCTATTGCTAATGTTCAAAACATAAAATCTTTGGCTTACTACCAAACACTCTATGAAACAGAAAAAAGAGATCTTAAAATTGAAACTCAAAACTCAAGCATCGATATATTACACCTAGAAAATAAGAACAAAACCCAAATATTTCTCTTTAGTGCTCTAGCTTTACTGTTACTTTTTGGGGGACTTAATTTCTACCGTTCTTTTATCAATGCTAAAAAAAGAGGAATTGCACAAAAGGTGTTCTCTCAAAAACTTATAAAAACACAGGAGCAAGAACGTACGCGGATTGCAAAAGAGCTGCACGATGGGGTTGGCCAACAAATTACCCTTCTAAAAATGAAAGCCCAAAAATCAGATCAAATAGAGTTTGCACACTTAGCACATAATGCTTTAGAAGAAGTGCGAAGTATTTCTCGAGGACTATACCCTGTAATACTAGCGAAATTGGGATTGACAGAGAGTATAGAACAGTTACTATTAACCTTAGATGAAGAAACAGATTTGTTTGTATCGGTTGAGATTGATCCTATAGATTCTTTTTTTAATGCTACCGAATCCCTTAATTTTTATAGATTTATACAAGAATCGGTACATAATGTATTAAAACATGCAGCAGCAAAAACATTAATTGTAACCATTATAAAAGAAAATGATACCCTACAGGTTATTATAAAAGATAATGGTCAGGGATTTGACCTGAATAAACAAATGAAGCAAAGTAATTTAGGCCTAAAAACAATGGCAGAACGAATTAGTATGCTCAAAGGTAATTTTAATATTAAAAGTAAGATAACAGAAGGCACCACTATCACGGTACAAATACCCATCACCTAAATGACCAACGCCATTACTTTAGTTGTAGCAGATGACCACCCGCTTCTATTAAAAGGTTTAATAGACGAACTTAAATCATACAATTACAACATTTTAGCCACTGCTACAAACGGAGCTCAAGCACTTGATAAAATCATACAGCTTGAGCCAGCTATCGCCATTTTGGACGAAGAAATGCCTATGCTCACGGGTTTTGAGGTTATAAAAAAGTGCCGAGAAGAAAATACCCCTACCAAATTTATCATTCTTACCTCCCATAAAGAGAAAGCCTTTGTGTATAAAGCAAAAACCTTAGAAATTTCGGGGTATATTATTAAAGATGAACCTTTTCAAGAATTACATAAATGTATTCAGAGTGTCCGTACGGGTGTGCCTTATTTTAGCACCCTTTTTAGTGATGTATTTGAGAATGAAGTAGTACCACAATTGAAAAAGATAAAGTTACTATCTCCTTCCGAACGTACCATTTTACGCCTAGTCGCACAAGGAAAATCATCCAAAGAAATTGGAGCACTTTTAAGTGTTTCGAATAGAACAGTAGAGAAACATCGTGCAAATATTATCTCCAAACTAGACCTTGCTCCGGTAATGGACGCCCTGCTCTTATGGACCAAAGAATATAGAGAATTCTTAGTAACTATTTAATCAGTTCATCTGCTATAAACCAATAATTATTTGTTTTTAAGGATTTATAATTACGTTTAAAAAACTATGCTATTTATATGGGACTGAAACTACGTATCTAGTATATTCTGTAGCATATCTTTTAGAGCCCTAATTAACGTTTAGGCAATAGTAATTTGTGAATGAATTTTAGTTTTTCTACTACTGGTGGCGTAATAACAAAAGGATACACATCTGGTACTCCCATAGCCCTATTAATACTATTCACAGCAAAAGATAACGGCACACAGGTTCGTACAATAACATCAAAATCTTCTTTGGTATAAGGATCAAATGTAACTTTAGCCTTCATTTCCCTCAGCTTTGTAATTGGTTTTACATTCACGCCAAAAAAATAAGCCGTTTCCACCATATCCATAATGTGGAGGTAATGTGCCCAAGTTTCAGCCCAATCTTCCCATGGGTGTGCGGTAGCATACTTACTAATAAATGACTTCTGCCAATCCTTAGGGGCACCATTCTCATAATATGCTGTTAAAGCATCTCCATAATTGCGTTGCTCATCTCCAAAAATAGCTCTAAATTCTGTTAATGTACTTTGATTGGTATATACTAATCTATCCCAGAAATAATGACCAACTTCATGCCTAAGATGCCCTACCAAAGTACGGTAAGGTTCAGAAAAATGTTTTCGCATTTGTTCCCTTTGCACAGAATCTGCTTCTTTCAATAAAATAGTAACTACACCATTAGCATGACCTGTCATTAAATTAGGATCATCTTGCTGTACTACAAAATCAAAACACAAGCCATTTTCATCCTCCATTTTACTATATAAAGGCAATCCAATCTTTTGAAGTTGATAAACCAATCGATGCTTAGCGATTTCAAGGTGTTGCCACTTTTCAAAATTTTCAGAATCAGAAAGGTTCGGAATAGTACGGTTTAGCTGGCAAGCATTGCAATATACTTCTGGACTGTCTTTTTCAAGTATCCAATTACAGACCTCATACTCTTTATTTTTGCAATACTTATATTCAATATTTTCACGATCTGAAAACAGCGCGACCTCGTCTGGCTTAAAAGTTAACATTTTACGATCTAGATCTCTAAAACCAGTTAAATGTCCACAATTTTCACAAGAATAATTTTCAAAAAAAACAGAGTGATTGCAGTGACCACATTGAAATATTTTCATCTTAATTAGATTGTATTATTTTTTAACGTCAGAAGGAATCCTACCATTGACATTTTATAAATACAAAATGGCGGCAAAAATAAGCAGAATATTGTTACTAACTTATAGTTTTTCAATGATTAATTCTGTACTTAATTTAGAACTCGCACTACCTCTGATACCTCCTGAAACAGGCATTGTATGATCATAATGTGCACTTGAAGCAATAGGAAAATGAGTGTTGCCCGTTAAAATACCATGACTAGGGTCTACACCAAACCATCCAATACCTGGCAAATACACATCAACCCAAGCGTGGAGCTCATAAGCAGGGTTTATCATATCAAAATAATAATAACCACTAACAAAACGTGCTGCAAGACCCTGTTGCCTCAATATGTTAATCAGCATTCACGATAAGTCTCTACATGAACCGCTCTTTAATTGAAAAGTTTCATCTGGCATGAATGGCGCTCCATCTGCTCTATATTCAACACTAAAATCATCATGCAATTTTTTGGTAAGATTGGTGAGATAAGTAATGGTATTAAAATTTGAATGCTTTAAAATGGATAAAGCATAATCAATCAACACTTTTGAAATAGGCATTACTTCTAATGCAGAAAAAAGCAACTTTTTCTGTAAGACATTATAGTGAAAAGGTAGTGTATTAAAACTTTGAGGGTATATTAAAAAATTAAAAGGATTGTATCGTTTCGTTTCTAGAACACTTTCTGCTTTAATGCTTAGTTGAGATGTCATGCCTTCAAACCAGCAAAAATCTACAACATTATTATCTTCATCTTGTACTATTTTATGCCCTGCTGGTTGTGGTTGAATTGTTATGCCAAACTCTGAAACATTAACATAAGATGTTTGGCTTGGACGAAATCTTAAATAATGAGGTTCTAAAAAAACTTCTGAATCAAATAGATATGCTGTAATATGAGTGATTTTAAATTTCATGGAGTACCTATTTTAGTGCTGATTTAATAAAGCTGATGAAGTAAAAAGGATTTCCGTTTAGCTAGTTATTTGATTTTCAATAGAAAAAAACGATTCATAAACTGCTGTAGACACTGCATTTAGTTTTTGCTGAATATCGTCAAGATATTCATGCATACCTCCAGAAATAATCTCATTTATCGCTGTATATTCTAGTTGTGATTTTAAAGTTCCTAACTGCTTTTGAGCACTATTACTGAAACCAAAAGAACTCCCCGATAAGGTAATAAGAGATTTCTCTGCACTAATCAAACACGCAAGTATTGATCTAGGAAATTCTGTGTCTAAGATTAAAAATTCTGCTATACTTGAAGAGGTGAGTTTTCCATATTTTTTTCGATACATATCATAAGCACTAACCGACTTTAAAAGTGACGACCACTGAATTAAATCTAAAGAAGAGCCCACCTCATTAGGAGAACCTAACAAAAGATGATATTTCGTATCTAAAACTCGAGATGTTTTATCTGCACGTTCTATTGCTTGCCCTAACTTCCCAAAATGCCATCCCTCATTCCTAGAAATAGTAGCATCATACATACCATAAAGTAATTGACACCCGTTTTTAACATTGGTAAAAAATTCTCGTAAATTGTTTTCTTGATGACACTTGTTTTCTAAACCTGCCCTCACTAGGTAGTTTAATGCATTAATTTGCTCCCAAAATTCTTTCGTTATTTCAGGGCGTATGGCACGCGCATTTTCTCTTGCATTTAAAATACAATTGTAAATGGAGTTTGGGTTTTTCTTATCAAAAGCTAAAAAATAAATCACTTTAGATTTAGACACCTTTGTGTTTAATGATTTATACAATTCCCAATCTCCAGTAATTACTACAATAGGTTTCCATTGCTGCTCTTCATCGGGCGGCATTTCTAGTGATAAGTTATAATTTACATCCATAAATCGTGCATAATTTTCTGCACGTTCTAGATATCTATTCATCCAATATATTGTGTTCGCTACTCTACCAAGCATAATTTTTTAATTTAATGATTTAATACCCATGTATCTTTACTTCCGCCACCTTGTGAAGAATTAACTACGATTGATCCCTTTTTTAGTGCGACCCGTGTTAATGCTCCTGGGATAATTTTAATATTATCACCATAAAGTGCGTATGGTCTTAAATCAACATGTCTTCCTTCTATGGTATTTTCATCCGTAATCGTAGGTACTCTAGATAAATTAATCATAGGCTGCGCTATATAATTTCTAGGATTTTGTTTGATTTTCGCAATGAATTCTTGCTGTTCTTTTTTTGTAGATTTTGGACCTACGAGCATTCCATACCCACCAGAAGCATCTGTTTGTTTAACTACTAAATTTTGTATATTTTCAAGAACATATTTACGGTCTTGTTCTTCATCACAGATGTATGTTTTTACATTTGGCAGAATCATATCTTCTCCTAAATAATACTTTATAATTCTTGGAATATAAGCATAAACAGCTTTATCATCTACTACTCCTGTTCCTGGTGCATTAACCAAAGCCACATTACCTTTCAAATAGGCATTAAATAATCCGGGAGTTCCTAAAACCGAATTTTTATTGAACGCTAAAGGATCAATAAACTCATCATCTACACGACGGTAAATAACATCTACACGTTTTAAACCATTGGTTGTAATGATATAAACAATTTCATTTTGCACAATTAAATCTTTACCTTCTACCAACTCTGCGCCCATTTGCTGTGCCAGATAGGAATGTTCAAAATAAGCAGAATTATATATGCCCGGTGTTAAAACAACTACCGTTGGGTTTTCTGCATCGGTAAGTGATTCTAAGGAATCTCTTAAAATATGCGTATAGTCATACACGGGCTTTACCCCTAATTTTTCAAATAACTCAGGAAAAGTACGCTTCAAAATTTCTCTGTTTTCTAGCATATAGGATACCCCAGAAGGGCAGCGCAAATTATCTTCCAGCACATAATATTGCCCGTCTCCGCCCTTAATTAGATCAGATCCTGAGATGTGACACCAAATATCTCTTGGGGGCTTAAAACCTTCTAATTCTTTCAAATACGAGATACTTGAAAAAATCATCTCTTTAGGAATAATTTTATCCTTTAAAACCTTTTGATCGTTATAAATATCTTGAATGAATAAGTTAAGAGCTTTAATACGTTGCTGTAAGCCTCTTTCTAGATGCGTCCATTCCTTATTATCGATAATTCTTGGAATAATGTCTAAATGAAGAATACGTTCTACGCCCTGATCGTCATTGTACACATTAAAAGTCATCCCTAATGATAGTTGTGCTCTATCTGTGGCATGCTGTAATGTGCTTAGCTTTTTAGGACTCATTTTTTGAAGTCGCTCTAAAAACAATTTGTAATTTGGCCTAACGTTTTTATTTTCATCAAACATTTCATCATAAAACCCCTTGGTTTCGTAAGCTGAGAAATCTAATTTTGGCATGAAAAAAGTGTGAGTTTATTCCAGATTTAATGTGTCCTTTTTGTTGCTGAAAAATCAGCTCAAAAAAAGATTATTTGTAAATTAAAAAAGGAGTGATTAAAAATGTGATATACTACCAATTGTAGTATATTCTCTCAATATACGAAAAACAAAGGAATATCCTAAGTTTTTAAGACATAAACCATGATTTTTTATACTATTTAAGCATAAACGGCTATAAATCAATAATTAGGTGAATTATAGTTTTATATCAAAAATACGTTGCCCCTATGCATTATTGTGAGTTCAATAAAAACAATATAGTCTAAAATGCTTGATGTAAATTTAAAAAGTGTTTTTCAATTTGTTTGCTACAATAAAGTGATGAAGCTAAATCCGGATGAACGGTTTAAACTCAGTTTATAAATAGTTATAATTCTTTTGAAATGCAACAACTCTTTCTACCTTATGGACAATCATTCCATAAAAAAGCTCCCAAATTAGGAGCTTTTTTCAATTATATTTAATCTATATTTTATCCCTTTGAATCTGCCTTAAACCAAAAATCTATAGTTACTTCTTCTGGTCTTTGATCTTGATTGGGGCGATCTCCGCCTTGAGATCCGCCTTGACGACCACCTGGGCCTCCGCCACTACCTCCAGGTCCCCCGCTTTGGCCACCGCGCCCACCATGGCCACCGCCACCAAAACTAATGTTTGAGGAGCTATCCTCTTCTCTCTCTATTTTTGTAGTTACCACTCCTATCGTCATTTTTGATCCATCTACAAGATGTGAGCTTATATTATTTTTAGGCATTATGAGCTCATAATGCAAAAAGCCAGCATCTTTATCATAATCATAAGTAATACTGATTCCTAGATTATTTAGATCTAAATGAAATTCTTGCGCTAAATCAGGAGTACTATAGCGTGCCATTTTTGACATGCCTTCCAATACGCCTAAAATAGCTGGACCTCTTTCATCATCTTTTTCTTCTCGTTCTCCACTAGTTCCACGACGGTTTTCATTGCTATTGGGTTTCCGTTGCGGTAGCGCTACTTCAGAAGGGTATTGAACAGCGACATTCTTTTTTCGTTTTCCTTTTACATCAAAATAAACAGAAAATCCACGATGCAACATAGAAAGCATTGTTGCCTCATCTGTTGTGCTTAATTGCACATAAACATTTTTAGCATCCATAGTACTGCTATAGTTTATAGTGCCCTCACTATTTTCAAGTGATACTTGAGCCTGACTTTTTAACACCCCAAACACCCCTAGAATGCAAAGCGACCATTTAATTTTATTGAAAATAAACTTCATTTTTTCTACTTAAATTAGGTATGATTTACCCTAAAGCTATTAAATAACAAAAGGCAAATACTATACTTTCAGTGAATAGCCTATAGTTCTTAGTGAATACAGCCAAACTTCCTTTCCTTTAAATTAATGCTCCCTAGTCATCGCTCTATAATCCTAGCAGGAATCATTATCTTTACAAACTCAACACTGATGATTATACAATTTTGCAACAGATAAAAGCTTACTTAGATCAAATAGCGACCATCTCTACTAAAGATTGGGAATATTTTACGTCTAAATTACAAGGGCGTGTCATTCCTAAGAAAACTATTTTTTTAAAAATTAATGAGATCGAAAACCATATTTCTTTTATTGAATCTGGTGTAGTGCGCTTATTTATTCCTAAAGAGGATCCTGAAAAAGAAATTACTTTTGGCTTTAGTTTTGAAAACCAATTCATCAGTGCCTATGATTCTTTTTTAACCCAACAACCATCTGCCTATCAACTGGAAACGCTAACAGAAACTACGCTTTTGAGCATTACCTATAGTGATTTACAAGCCGTTTATAAGAATACCCAAATAGGAAACCTTATTGGTAGACTAACCGCAGAACGCCTTTTTCTATTGAAATCTAAGCGCGAACAAAACTTACTAAATCTCACTGCGGAAGAACGCTACCTAAAGTTATTTAAAGAACGGCCAGAACTCTTAAAAGTGATTCCTTTAAAATACATAAGCTCCTATATTGGTATTACCGCACAGGCATTAAGCCGAATTAGAAAGCGTCTATAGTACGTGTTTTATTGATTTAGGTTCATTGTTTTTGGACGAACAGCACGGTATCTTTGTAAAAAAAGTTATGGCAGTAATCCTATTTGTTTTAGTGCTTTGGTATGGAGGGTTATTTTTTCAATCGTTCTTTCTACACCGGTATGCAGCACACCAAGTATTTACCATGTCTAAAACCATGGAACGAATTACCTTTGTATTAACCTGGATCTTTCAAGGCTCTAGTTACTTAAGCGCTTATGGTTATGGGGTAATGCACCGCATGCACCATGCGTATACGGATACGGATAAAGATCCGCATTCTCCTTCTCACGATGCAAATTTATTTGCGATGATGTGGCGCACGAAAACTATCTATCAAGACATCAATAAAGAACGTATTGCTGTTGATCAACGTTTTACCAAAAACGTACCGCAATGGAAAGCGTTTGACAAATTCGCTAGTTCTCGTATTTCTAGGGTATTATGGATCAGTTTGTATGTGCTTTTCTTTGTTTTCTTTACCACCGCAGCTTGGCAATGGGCTTTACTTCCTATCACCTTCTTAATGGCACCTATTCACGGCGTTATTATCAACTGGTTTGGTCACATCTATGGCTATGTAAATTTTCAAATGAAGAATACAAGTAAAAATTTATTCCGATTTGATTTTTTAATGATGGGCGAAGGTTATCATAACAATCACCATAAACATGCTAGTAGAGCTAATTTTGGTGTAAAATGGTACGAGGTAGATGTTACCTATGTTATTATTAAATTATTAGACGCTTTTGGTTTTATTCAATTAAAACCCATTCCTATACAAGATAAATAAAAACAGTTCTTAGCGAAAGGACATTTTTGATAAAAAAATCCATAAAATAAAAGGGCAGCAATGCTGTGCTTCTATTTTATGGATTTTAGCAGTATATCTAGTTGCTAACTTTTGCGGGTAACATCTACAGTAACTTCCATATGCTGACCTCCTCCAGAATACACGATTCCTTTTAAGGGGACAACATCGGAAAAATCACGTCCTTTAGCCACACGTATATGCTGGTCTGATACTAAAAGATTGTTTGTAGCATCAAACTCTACCCAACCTATGTCAGGTATATATAAAGACATCCAAGCATGAGAAGCATCAGCTCCTGCTAACTTGGGTTTTCCTGGTGGAGGAATAGTTTCAATATACCCACTTATATACCTAGCAGACAAGCCAATAGAACGCACACAAGCCAAACCAAAATGTGCATAATCTTGACATACTCCTTTTTTATGTTTAAACACTTCTTCTAGAGGAGTACTTATTTCCGTGAAGCCGGGCGTAAATGTAAAGTCGGTATAAATACGTGTATTTAATTCATGCATCGCTTCCATTATTGGCCTGTTTGGAGTAAAAGACACTAAAGCATACGCACGTATAGCTGATAAGAAAGTAACATGTGGCGATTCTAAATAAAATTGCCGGATATCATTAGAGGTATCTATAGACTGCAGCAATTTAACTACCGATTCCCAAGCAGGTGTTTCGGCAGGATTTATAGCCAACCACGTTGGCGGATGCACTGTAATTTCATTGGAGCTTTCTACGACAAGCTTTTTGTGGGCTTTTTGCAGTGAAAAATAGAAGTACTTATTTTCAAAAAAATCTTCTCGTTCCATTATAAAATTAGGCTCGGGATCAATAGTACATTTAGAGGAATTGATTTCCTGTAAAGTATTATTACCACTTACCTGAAATACGATATTATGGCATAAGGAAACCATAGATTGGTATTCGTATACTGTTTTGTGTTTCACTTCGTAAATCATATTTCTGGAATTTTAGTGCTTACAAAACCAAATGTAGTTTCCGTATGGTTAAAATATTGACTTATAAATAAACTCGAAGCATCTCCAAGCAACTGTTCTAATTTTTCCATTAAAAGGACTAAGTCTTTTCTAGAACCTGACTTTTTCTTTCCTTTTTTTAATAGGTTAGGTTCGCTTAAACGAACCAAGGTCGTTGCCTCTAAAAGTTTTTTCTGTATTAAACTAAGCTGTAGCTGTACTTCAGACGTTTTTGGCATGCGATTTACACGTTTTTCAAGTTGTGTAATTTGGTACACTACAGATCGTGGATTCAATTCATTTAGCAACAACAATGTTAATGTATTGGTGAATTCAATAGTAGATCTATACATATAACGATATGTAATTAAACTCTCGTTATTAATTAACACGCACTCTAGGAGCGATTTTTCTGTTTCGCTATCCAGTTCCTTAGATAGGATATTTTTTAAAAAAGTACAGGTCATATAAGAAGATTCTAGATCACTTCCTATACACTGTAAATTCCAAGAAACATCTCTTGTCATCGTATCTACCCGTAAGCCATGATACGCCATGAGTCGTATAATTAAACCATCTAAAATATAACTAATATCATTGATTCTAGTGCTCTCTTTAAGCTTGTTACTTTCTTCTGAAATATGATCTAATATGCGCCAACTATCAAGACCTAAACGGTCACGTACCGCATAGGCGTTACGTAAAAATGCTTGTAAGGAGTGATTCAAGGAACCTGCCTTTGTTACATCAGTGATTACAGAAATGAGTTCTTTTTCAGGGTTTACTAGTGTTTCTTTATCTTCAAAACCTGGCAATAACAAGGTGATATTAGAAAATGATTTTAATAAAGAGCAGAGTACCACATCTTTTTCAATATTTAAGTTATCCTCAGTTTCATAATACTTCTTTATAATAACGCGTGCCAGACGCACTAAGAAAATAGAACGTTCTACATACCTACCCAACCAGAATAATTTTTCTGCGGTACTACTCGGCAATACATTTTCTGTTTGGGGAATTTTATTTGGTACACTTTCTGATTTTGTATGTTTATCATTACCAAGCACCCAAGTATCTTTACTGATCCCTCCCGCTTGATTGGAAACTATAAACGTTCCTTCATCTGCAGAACTTCGGGTTAATCCACCCGGCATCACTTGGTACGAATGGTCTGTAGTATCTGCGACAACATAACTTCTAAATACCGCATTTCTAGAGGCTAACTTACCGTCTATGTATGATGGCGTTGTAGAAAAATTTACCCTTTCTTGACCTACATACAAATAAGGCCTCATATTAATTTCATTCTTAAGGGTTGCTATCTGTTCCTCATCTAATGATGAGCCATACATGGCACTACTTGTATCATCGCTATATATTTTCCTGATGATTAATTTTTCTAAATTATCAAATACATATTGTTTTGCGGCTGCTTGTCCGCACCACCATGTAGCAACAGAAGGTAGAATAAGTTCTTCCCCTAAAATATGCCTACATAGCTTGGGTAAAAATGCCATTAAGCCTGGATTTTCAAGAATCCTGCTGCCTAAAGGATTTATAAGCATTACCTTTTGCTGACGTACTGCCTCCATAAGGCCTACAACGCCTAATTGCGAGTTCATTTTAAACTCTAAAGGATCGCAGAAAACATCATCAACTCGACGTACGATAACATCTACTTTTTTAAGTCCTTTTATTGTTTTTAACCAAACATACCCATCACTGACCGTAAGATCTGCACCACTTACCAAGGTAAAACCCATCAATGAAGAAAGGTAAGCATGCTCAAAATAAGCCTCGTTTTCTGAACCTGGTGAAAGAAAAACTACTCTTGGCTCTTCCTTATTTTGCCATGCGAGATTTGTTATGGTTCTCTTTAAAGTTTCGTAGTACGTATTGATTTTTCTAATCTGATTTTCTCGAATCATTTCAGGAAAAACTCGGGTCATGGCGACCCTATTTTCAAAGGTATATCCTGCTCCCGAAGGCGCATCTGTACGATCATGTAAAACCCACATTTTACCGTTCGGCCCACGTGCTAAATCGGCAGAATACTGTATCAATTGTTGCTCTCCCGGAATCTTTAATTTATCAACCTGCCGTAAAAATCCTTTGTGATTATAGATCAGTTCAAAAGGAATATGGCCAGAGCGAATAAGTGTACGTTTGCCATAGATATCTTTTAAAATATGATTTAATAAAACAGTACGCTGTTTCAGCCCTGATTCTATGACGTTCCAATCTTCTTCTCCAAAAATCATGGGCACAGAATCAAGCATCCAAGGCCTGTTCATCCCATCCGGATCACCATAAATATTATAGGTAACCCCATTTTCTTTTAATTGCCGCTTTAGTTGAAGCTGGCGTTCATCCATCTCCTCTTTTCCAAGCGTATTGAAGGTATCCAATATCTTCTCCCAATGTGGATGCACTGAACCGTCAGGCGATGTTATTTCGTCAAAATAGGGAGAATTACTTTCGACTTTTTTATGTAATAAAGAAGAAATCATATCTTCTTTATAAAGCTGGTTGTCCATTATTGAATTTTCTTTTTCGCTTTATATTGTCTCAAATCCATAGTATATGGATAATCAGGATTTACTACTTCGCCACTAATATCATACTGCGTTGTAATTTGTATTGGTGTAATATAGCGTCCTGCAGACTGTTGTGTTGCTACGGTAGGTTCTACCAAATTAACGGTATGTCCAAAATCAAAAAATCTAGAAATACGTCGCGATTCTGCTTCATAACTGTTCACAGGAAAGGTTTCATAATTGCGCCCTCCTGGATGTGCCACATGGTATTTGCAAGCCGCCACAGATTTTTTAGACCAGGTATCATACAAATCAATTACTAAAGGAGTATCCGCCCCTAGCGTAGGATGTAATGCAGAAGGCGGCTGCCACGCACGGTAGCGTATTCCTGCCACATATTCGCCCTGAACGCCTGTGTTTTTTAGTGGAATACGACATCCATTACAAATGAGTATGTAACGAGAATCTGTTAATCCGCTTACTTTTACCTGAATTCTTTCTAATGAAGAATCTACAAAACGTGCTGTTCCTGTGCTAGACATTTCTTCTCCTAGTACATGCCAAGGTTCAATTGCCATGGTTAATTCTATATGGATATTGTCTACTTGTAATTCTCCTAAAAATGGAAAACGGAAGGCAAAAAATGGATCAAACCAATCCAAATTCATTTTATATCCTGCATTTTGTAAGTCCTTCATTACATCGCCTAAATCGTTAGAACAATAATGGGGCAATAAAAACCGGTCATGGAGAGCTGTTCCCCAACGCACTAATTTATGTTCATAAGGTTTTTCCCAAAACCAAGCCATTAAGGAGCGTATCAATAAAAATTGTACCATACACATTTGATAATGTGGTGGCATATCAAATCCTCTAAACTCTAGAATCCCCAAACGTCCTGTTGAAGAATCTGGAGAATACAATTTATCAATACAAAATTCTGCTCTATGGGTATTCCCCGTAATATCTACCAATAAATTTCTGAAGATACGATCTACCAACCAAAATGGTACTTCGTTTTCTTTTAGGTCTTCTGGTATTTGCTGAAAAGCCAATTCTAGCTCGTATAACATTTCATCACGCCCTTCATCTACTCGTGGTGCCTGACTTGTAGGACCAATAAACTGTGTAGAAAACAGATACGATAATGAGGGGTGATGTTGCCAATAGGTAATAAAACTACGCAATACATCTGGTCTGCGAAGTAACGGACTGTCTGCTGGGGTTACCCCTCCTAGCGTTACATGGTTCCCACCACCAGTTCCGGTATGTTTTCCGTCTAGATTAAACTTTTCTGTAGTTAATTGAGTTTCCGCAGCTTTTTTATAAAGAATATCATAATTATTGAGAATTTCTTTCCAACTACTTGCGGGATGAATATTCACTTCAATAACGCCTGGATCGGGTGTGATTTGAAATTTCTGGATGCGATTATCTGAAGGAGGATCATACCCTTCAATAAGAATAGGCATTTGTAACTTCTCAGCTACTACCTCGATATGATTTACCAATTGAAGGTAATGTTCAAAATGTGTCAGCGGTGGTAAAAATATAAAGAGTTTTCCTGCTCTTATTTCTACTGATAAACTGGTAATAAAAATGGACTCACTATCTGCTATTTGCTGACGCCTTTCGCTCTTTGCTGTATTTTCTTTTATACTGGGTAATGCCTCTGCTGCTTCAAATAAACTAGGTTCTGGCTTCACTTTCACTTCTTCGTGATCAAATGCCTGAATAGATTTCAACGGCAACCGTAAGCCTAAAGGAGAGTTTCCAGGAACTAGAAACAGGTTTTTTCTACGAAATTTCCATGCACAAGTTTCCCACGTACTATTTTCAAAATTCCATGCAATTGGTATAGAATAACCGATAGGTTTATTCATACCGTGTTGCAACAATTCTGACAAACGCTGACGTTCTAATGGAGCTTCTAAATCGAGTTTTAAAGGATCTACATCTATAGGTATATTACTTTCTTCCCATGCAAAATAAAAGGGATCTTCATACGCAGGGTGTATACATTCTTGGTTTAGTTGTAAGGATTTTGCTAAAGCGTTCATAAACGTATCCGCATCATCTACCGTAAATTTGTAGTCGTGAGAAAGATCTGCTAAAAGCGTATCATTATTCCAAATTGGCAAGCCATCTTTACGCCAATAACATCCTAATTTCCAACGAGGCAAAGGCTCTCCAGGATACCATTTTCCTTGTCCGTACAGCATTAAAGCTCCCGTACCAAATTCATCTTTAAGTTTATGAAAAAGTTCATTTGATAATTTACGCTTTTGTGCGCCATCTGCTGCAGAATTCCACTCTGGTGCATCTTGATTATCTGTAGCAACAAACGTGGGTTCTCCTCCCATGGTTAGCCTCACATCTTTCGCTAACAATACCGCATCCACTTGCTCTCCTAAGGTAACAATATCATTCCACTGTTCATCGGAATAAGGTTTAGTCACTCGAGGTTTTTCTACAATACGCGTTACGGTATTTTCAAAATGAAATTCGGTTTTTGCTGCTTCTGCCAGCCCTGAAATTGGGGCAGCACTATCTGGATTAGGAGTACACGCCAAAGGAATATGTCCTTCCCCAGCAAACAAGCCTGAGGTAGCATCTAAACCTATCCAACCAGCTCCTGGAACATAAACTTCTGCCCAAGCGTGTAAATCTGTAAAATCTTCCTCGGCTCCCGAAGGCCCCGTAAGCGATTTAACATCTGGTTTTAATTGCACCAAATACCCTGAGGCAAAACGTGATGCCAATCCCAAATGACGTAATAATTGTACCAATACCCAAGTAAAATCACGACAAGAGCCTGATTTTAACTGCAAGGTTTCTTCACAAGATTGTACTCCTGCTTCCAAGCGGATGTTATAGGATAACTGATTATATATCAACTGATTTAAGGCGACTAAAGAATCAACCATATTCATATCATCGGTTAAAAGCGCTTTTGCTTCCTTAACCAAATTGAGCATCAAGGCATCTTTTTCTTTTATCTCTAAGTAAGGCGATAATTGTTGTAACAAGCCTACTTCGTACGTAAAACCTGGTTTTGAAGCATATTCTTCAATAAAAAAATCGAAAGGATTAATTACTACCAGATCTACAATTACCTCTACATCTACCGAAAAATGATCTACTTTATCTGGAAAAACAATTCTAGCCATATAGTTTCCAAAAGGATCTTGCTGCCAGTTGATAAAGTGATTTTTAGGATTGATATTCAAACTATATCCTTTAATCGGGGTACGAGAATGTGGTGCAGGACGTAGCCTAATTACCTGTGGCGATAATTTAATATGCTTATCATATTTGTATTCTGTGTAATGCCTTATGGCTACTTGTATTGACATCGACTAAGAAATTAATGTGAAAATTATCTAAGAGCAAAATTAACTATTAGATGTTATTTATTTAGACTCGTATACGCAATGCTTAGGCGGACCTACAACAAAAACATAATAAAGCGATTTTTTATGAAATATACTATCATTCATTTGTTTTTTATTTCAGGCTGTGGCTACTAAAATTTGGTGTAGAAATCTTCCTGTTCTTCTGCTATTTTTTCAACAGTTACTACCTGTTTTAAAGGGACAACACCTGGACCAAATTGATTAAAAACGGCAACATCTGCGGCATCGGTACCATAGCCTAAAGCAACATAACCTCCTTTTTTGTCCGATTGTGTGGCATCAAACGTATACCAGCATCCGCCTACATACACTTCAAACCAGGCATGCATATCCATCGGTTTTAAATTATGTAAATATCCCACAACAATACGAGCAGGAATGCTTATACTGCGGCATAAGGCAATGCCTAAATGGGCTAAGTCTCTACAAACCCCAGATTGTCGATAGTTAACATCTACCGCGGAAATAGGAAAATTACTGCTCCCTGGAATATAGCTGATTGTATTCCGCAACCAAGATTCAATAGCAGCAACTTGGTTATATCCTGGTAATTCATTTGCTGTAATAGACACCGCTAAATCATTAAAACGATCTGATTCACAATACCTACTCGGTAATAAATAACGTAAGATTGAATCTGGTAAGTTTTGAATCTCTACAAACGGAGCTCCAAAATGAACAGCAACTACATCTGGAACTTGTACCTCTGCCTTAGTACTAATGGAGAAATTTCCCGAAGGAGCAATTAGTCGTTGACAAAGGTTACCCGCAATATCTGTATGTTCAACCACCGGTATCATGGGCGAAATTTTGTATTCTTCACGTTCTACCCATTGTGCCGCATTACTTCGTGGGCGCAACATTAATATAAACGGCGTAGGTACTTCTAACTCAAACAATAAATTAAAACTAATTCGCAATACCATAGGGAAGTGTTTTATAAAATACGTAAAAATAGGTTTGTTTTAGCTACAGGGTATTTTCCTATGCCCAACCAATTTAAGTATTATTTAGGTAGTAAAAGAGTTCTATTTTAGTTGATTAGGTATTATTTATGAATCGTAACTTTTAGTCCTATTAATTTCCTAATTAGATAAAAAACCTGCGGATAATCTTTTGATTTTAGGGTGACAATTTATAAGCATCTTACAAAAAATAGGAACGCGAAGATATCCGGAAAAGCACCTATTCTCCTTTCTAATTGCACTATAGCCATCAGTTGTAATAACGTATAAGTTAAACACTGCTAATACTTTACACCGCATAGATTAAACAAAAAAAGGAAACAAAAACAACTATAGGGTCACTATTTACGTACATCCTTAAACCCCATTACATGAATCTCATGAAAAATTTAAAATCTTACGTAGGCATTCTATACCTAGTTTTCGCTTTATATAGCTGTACTAGTGATGATGCCAAGGTTGTTGTTCCTAGTGAAACCGAAGAATCAATAACCTCTATTGATGAAGAAGAGCCTAATGAAGAAAACCCTGTTGCTACCACATTGATTGCCAATGATCTTGAACCACACCCTATGCAAGATATTGCCAAACCCGAATATTTAAAGACTATCATAGATCCTTCTTTCGGAACAACCATTCGTAGAATATCAAATGCTGGAGACGGTGGGGTTATTAAACCTATGTACAGTACCATCCAAGCTTGGAATGCCGATGAAACTAGAATGATTCTGTACGACCAAACAAATGGTGTACATCAATTGCTAGATGGCATGACCTATGAATTCATTCGGAATCTTGATGACCTCCGCCCGGATGATTTAGAGCAACTATTCTGGGATTTCAATGATGCAGATGTCCTCTATTATTTAGATGCGAGTACGGATGATTTTATTAAATACAGCATTTTATCATTAACGAAAGAGATTTTAGTCAATTTAAAAGACGTCACAGGTTGTGATGGTAATATTAGTATGGGCAGTGATGTGCAAATGATGTCTTGGGATTCTGATGTGATAGGCTTTAGATGTGATAATAGCAACACCTATTCGTATCGTTTCTCTACTCAGAACCTAACCCCCTTTAATCTTGATGATGTAAACTATGCAGCCGTTATGCCTGCACCTAGTGGCACCTTATTTTACCATAATGTGTCTTCTTATGATGCCAATGGTAATTTTGTGGCTAGACTTAATAAAAGCAAACCAGAGCATTCTTGTTTAGGGCAAATGACCGATGGAACGGATACTGATTATTCGGTAAGTTTTGATGGCGGACCTAATGGTGGTTGTCAAGGGAATATTATTGCTTTCGATTTAAACACGGGGGAATGTCTTCCTGTGATTTCTCAAGCTCAAGGGTATGCTTATCCAAAAACAGGAACTCATATTTCTGCAGTTGCTCATAAAAACCCGGGGTGGATTGCTGCTTCAATGATTGGTTTTGATGAAGACGGACAAGCATTATTAGATCAAGAATTAGTGATTGCACGTGTTGAACCTGGGAATGTTGAGGTGTACAGAATTGGACACCACAGAGCCGATGAAGACCAATTTGATTATTGGGGAGAACCGCATGCTGTAATCAGCCCTACAGGAACCAGAGTCCTTTTTGGTTCTGACTGGAGCGGTTCTGAAGATGGCAAGTCTGTTGAATCTTACGTCGTAGAACTCCCTTCTTTTACCCCGTAAATAAAATAAGGTCTAGCATGCTCCTGTAGCGACTAGACCTATCTTTTTGAATTTAAGTTCTTACACCCTTTTAAATAATAGTGTACCATATTTTAGCACCCTATTACCGCATGCAGGTTGGTCTGTTTTTAGAAATATGTTGAAACTGACCAATAGCCATTCTTCTTGATCCTTCTTTAGCGCGTTCTGCTACAGCACCTACATATAAGGTATCTATGGTTGCTGCCCATAATTGCAACCACGTATCAAAATGCGTCTGTTCAATGCTATGTTTCATATGGGCATCTACTTTTAAATGTGCTTCGCTAGGGTTGCCTTTAAAACAGACATTTCCTAATAATGCGGTTTCCCAAAAATCGGTTAGCTTTTCTAAATGTGCCGGCCATTGCGCTGCTGTGATATGTTCGTTAAAGATTGGTCCTAACAAATCGTTTTTTCTAACTTCAGCATAAAAAGTATGTACCAATAAAGTAATCTCTGCTCTGTTTTCTATGTCTTTCATCTTATGCGTTATTAAATGCAGCACAGGCCCAAAATTGACCTGTACGGCATTAGTCTTTAGTTTTTCTTTTTAATACAATACACTGTTTCTTGAATAATAAACCAGCAGAAATCCAAACTTTTTTTTATAATTGTTTCTTTTTCAATTCCTAGTTGGCTACATTTTTTACACGGTCTACACTATCTGCCGTAGAAATGGTCAAACGAATAATCGCGTCTTCAATACAAAATAAATCATGGGGAACACTAGCCTCCAAGGCAATTAAATCTCCCCTTTTTAATTGTTGCTTTTCTCCTGCTACGCCAAAATCTATAAGGCCTTCAAAGAGTTCTACTATTATTGGAAAAGGAGCTTTATGCTCTTTCATTTGTTGTCCTTTTTTCATGAGGATCCTCACCTCTTTTTTGCTGTCTGTTTTTAATAAAACACTCACTGCTGGTCGGTCTTCCAAATAGTTCAGATTCGCTGTTATTGATGCTATTTTCATAGTATATATATTTGTTGTTGTTGTTATAATTTTAATATCCTTATTTAGAGTTGCTTACGTATTTCCATTGCTCGTTTGTATTTAAATGTTTAAAGCTCCTAAATCCAAATAAAATAAGACAGGTTATTTTTACGATTTCTACGAGCACGTACCATAGATGTAACTTGCTTTTCCCTAGCACTACCCCGTCCCGTATTAAATTTGCTCTTGTATCTAATGCAGGTAATAACCACACACTTTGCAAGACCAAAATGGCTACTGCCACATAGAATAATCCTTGTACTCGTATTATTTTTTTTTCTTTGGATGCAATACTTAAGAGCGCTATTAAAACAGCACTGGTGATCTCTACTTTATTGAGTGCATTAAATACCAATTGTCCAATGCCTAAACCCAATGCGGTATCTATACCTGGTGCTCTAAATTTTAGCCAGGCTTCCATAAAACTGATGGCGCCTATAAACCCTACCCATATAAAGGTGATGGCGATACTAGTAGATTGTTTTTTCATAAGCGATTTAAAGACCTTTTTATCTTTTATTGATTTAAATTTTTAGCGTTTAAGAATAATGCTTTCCAGACTTAAATCATTCACGACCGACTTAATCGAAGTAGTTTCTAACATTTCTTGCAAGTTATCACGGATCTCGATGAACTTAAAATGAAGTGGACAAGGTGAATTGGCGTCGCACTGCTTTAATCCCAAAGCGCAGCCTTTATAAATGCTGTCTCCATCAAGGATAGTGACAATTTCACTAAGCTTGGTATCCATCATTTCTGGTTCTATGGTAAAACCACCATATGGCCCTTTTACCGCCTTTACAATGTCTGTACGCGTAAGCTTCTGTAATATTTTTGCAGTAAATGCTTGCGGAGAGTTTATTTCTTCCGAAATAGTAGTCATACTCACCTTAGTATCTTTATCGCTCTGTTGTGCGATAAAAAGTACTGCCCTAAGTCCATACTCACAAGATTTTGAAAACATAACTCCCCTATTTAGATGCCAAAGATATATAATTTTTATAGAGGATAAAAATATCCTTTATAGAATTTTATTTAAAACTTTGTTCATTACCATTTTTTAATCTCAATTAACCAAAAATTTTAATGTAATATTACTAATAGCTCCTCCTGTTTTGCTTTATTTTTACTTATCCCTTCAGATCTAATAGTTTGATATTTTTGCTCTATTACTTCTACTATTTAATTAAATATATTCAACTCTATTATAGAATTCCCTCAATTAGGTAAATGACTCTTATTCTTTATTATTCAGAATTCAACTTTTTGAATGCATTTATTAAATTAATATCTAATTGAGAAATATTATTTATATATTTTAATAATATTTCAGCTTGTTCACTTCCTTTAGATGGTAATATATCATAAGTAATTGGTTCATCATTAGCCTTTAATAATTCCTGCATTTTAATTCTAACCATTTTTTGTAATAATACATAAAACTTTTGTCTGCTATTAATTTTATAGTTATTTGGGATTCCCCTCTTTATTTTTTCAATATCTTCCTCTACGATTGTTAATTTATTTTTTGTAACATCATTTATAACATCTAACCAAACTAAACTACTGATAGAGTCTTCAATATCTTGCTTACCTATAAAAAACATATTACTGTTTATTGCATCAGCTCCAAAATCAAATTTAGCGTCACCATCAAATAATTAAATTATTTGAGTTTTTTCTGAAATCTTGAAATACGTTTTCCAAAGCAATTTTTCCTTGTAACCATTTATCTTTTCCTTTTAAATTTATTAATTGAATATTATCATCCTCCAGAGTTCTTTGGTTGATTAACTTATATAGACCCGGTATTAAAGTAAGTTCAGTTTGACCTTCAATTACTAAAAATTTATCATAAAATAAAAAGTCACTATTTCGTAATTTTAAAGATTCAAATATTTGATCTATTGAATTACAAATAGAATACTCAGTGTATCCGTAGTCATTCAGAAATACGTTTTTAATACTCGTTAATTTGGTTTTATCAATAAACACAGTGGAATGTGTACAAATTAATGTTTGAATTTTAGAATTCGATATTTTCTTTAAAGTATCAAAAAAGTGTCTTTGGGCTGAAGGATACAGATGCGTCTCTGGCTCATCAAAGGCCCAAATAAACTTCTTGTTACTTTCTTCCTCTTCTATCATCTTAAACGCGCTAGACTTAATCAAGGCAAACCAAATTTGCCTCTTTAACCCATCTCCTTGAGACTCAAGATGTATATCACCATCCCCATTTTTTTTGTTTACAAAAATATCAGTAATGGATTCTTTTATATTGAAGAAAATTTTGCTTTTGATACCTTCAATATTGGGTAAATCATCTTTGATAGAGTCCCGAAACTCTTTCAATTCTTCGTTAATTTCAATCTCAGCCTGTCGTTGTGCTTTATAGGCTTCTACTCTTAGAGGTTTCATATATGTATCCATCTTAGATTTCATAATATCAGAAGCAATTTTATTAATATCATCTAAAGAACACTCCCAATTTAGATAACGAAATATTGGAAAAAAATTATTATCGCTTTTACCTGACTTATATATAGTCCAAAATTTTTCGGTTTCAATTTTTTTATAAATAGCACGTATTTTTTCCAAATTAGAAAACCTTCCCTTTTTATTTTCATTATCTATCTCCGATTTAGAAACCTTAAGCTCATCAATTAATTTACTTAGCTTAGGGGCCGTATAGTTCCATAGCTCTTTTTTTTCTAAGCTTTTAGAATCATTACACAAAAGCAAATCAGTTGTGGTATTATCATCGCTGTTAAAGATTTTTCCAAACCAAAAATCATCTTCAATAGATTGATCTATTGACCATTTTAGATGATCTGTATAATTGATATTCCTATCTAAAACATCATCATCTTCAATACCTAATTTCCCTAAAATTATGCACTGATTTCCATTGTAAGCAATACTAGGAACTTTTTCATGAATTAAAATTGCATTAAATTCTAGTCCAGATAAAACTGTATTTGACAAATCATTTCTTGCACTGCTATCTTTAGTAAAATTAAAAAATGGTTTATCTCCTAATAAAAGCTCAGCTGCTTTTAAGATTGTAGATTTACCGCAATCGTTGATTCCAATGAAAACATTTGGATCATCTTTTGAAAAATTTAACTGAATACTTTTTGCGCTTTTATAATTTAGAATAATCAGTTTTTTTAGAAACATAAATTGATATTTTATCCAAACAAAATAAAATTAATCGTAAGAAAATTTAACATTTGAATTAATATATCCATTTAATCCTGAACCTTTTCGCGCTAATATTTTCATATTATCCACATGTCTTTTTCCTGCATTTCTATTACTATAAGTATATATTTTAGAAGTTCCCCTAAAGCATACTCGAATGTAATCATTACCTATCTCGAAAGCAGATATATTTGAATTCCCCGATAAATCATTATATTTCTCCATAAATATTAATTTTATAAGTAAACTTTAATTTCAAACTAATTATAGTATTTTTTTTATTTACTCAAATATAGAATGAAAATTTCCTCATCCACTGTGGAAAACCACAGTGTCAAGAAAAAAGACTGTCGTATGGCGCTTTGCTTTCCTCCTTCGTATTTCGAATAACATTCAAAAAAAAGGAATTTACCACTCCGCTTCAACACACTAGTGCGGTACTGCTATACTAATTCATAAAAAATTCTGTTTACTATCTAATGGGTGAGCTTTGCCTAAAACTTAAGGGTAGCATGTCCGTTTACATCTTAAATTATTTCTTAAAATATAATATGAAAAAGACCCATTATATCTTATTTCTTGTCGCGCTATTGGCTTTATACTCTTGTAAGCAAGACGAGCTCAACGTTCTGGAAACAGTAACTACAGAAAATTTAGATGAGGGTGGTTTGCCCGAGCTTACCTTTAGCTCTGTACTTCCTGCAATGACCAGCACTGAAGCCTATACTATAGATGCCGAGGAATGGAACATTCCTACCAATGGTACGGATGCTGCCACCACCACCACCAATTTACAGGCAGCCATAGACTATGCACATGAAAAAGCATACACGACCGTTATTTTGCCTGCCGGAACATTTTTAGTAGGCGAAGACGTAAATGAAATCTACCAAGGCGGAATAGAAATACACGAGAATACAGAGTTTGTATTTAGTGAAGGTGCAATCTTAGAAATAGACACCAATGATAAATGGAACTACTGCGTACTTAGTTTAGATGGCGACAACATTATTGTTAGAGATGGTATTATCCAAGGCGATAGAGACACCCATGTATTTACACCTCGCGAGAGTGATAATAAGGTAGCACATGATGAAGGTCATGGAATTTGTGTTTGGAACGATAGTAATGTGGTCCTTATTGACCATATGATTATTAGAAATACCACTGGTGATGGTTCACTTGTTTTAGAAGCTACGGATGTTACTTTTACCAACAACACCATTTACAACAACCGCAGACAAGGAATTTCTGTAGTGGGCGGTACCCGTATTACCATCACTGATAATGAAATACACCATATTAATGGTACGAGTCCGCAATTTGGAATAGATATAGAAGGTGCTGGGCGTGTAGATGAAGATATCCTGATCCAGAACAATTATTTTCATCATAATACGGGTGGAGATATTGTGAATACTAGTGGTAAAAATGTATACATTTTAGACAATGTTTTAGAACAAGGAGAAGGCAATGAGTATATAGATGGGCCGCTTGTGTCTTGGCATAAAACCCATAATATTATTGCAAGAAATACCATTACCATGCTTAGTGGCTCTGTAAATGGTAGGTTAGGATACATACAATACTCTAGCGGTGGCGACAAAGGCCATAGCCGCGCTACTTATGTACATGATAATGTCATGAACAATTGTGGTATGTATATGTATAAAAGTGCGGATGCCGATGTTCGCAGAAATAAATTCTACGGGTATTTTGCTGCGTTTTCTGACTTTGACAACTTAATCTTGGAAGATAATCTAGTTACCTATTCTCAAGAACATACCAACCTAAGATATTGCTGGTCTTACCGATTTAAAAATGCAACCGGTACAGCTAGTGGTAATTATTTAGAAGATGAATTACAAGATTTGCCTTTATCAGAAAATGAACCCTATACCATGCAATGTGTACTAGACGGTTGGTAGTCGCTATTGTTCTACCCTAAAAAATGTTTTTTTGAAGTCCGCTTTAGAGAGGCATTTTTTATACACCTGTTTTTAGAAAAGAAATGCCACTACTATCCTTTAGAGAATACAACGCTTGGCGCCTGTTTGCACCGTTCGGTTATACAGGGAAATGATTAGAGGATAGGGTAAAAACGAGTATTACTACACTCCTATTTTTATTGAAATGACGAAAAAACACCCTTTTTCGTCAAAAAATAGCCATTTTGAGACTTTTTTTGATAATATATGCCATTTTATTAGGAATAACGTAGAAAAAAGTGTATAATAAGGAAAAGAAATAGTAACTAAAACACATATATGAGGCAACTAAAGATCACTAAACAAATTACAAACAGAGATACGAAATCATTAGAAAAGTATTTTCAAGAAATATCAAAATTAGATATGATTACTGTTGATGAGGAAGTAGAAATGGCAAAAAGAATTCGTGAAGGAGATCAAGTTGCATTAAATACTTTAGTAAACGCCAACTTGCGTTTTGTAGTTTCGGTAGCGAAACAATATCAAGGAAGCGGATTGCGTCTTTCCGATTTAATTAACGAAGGTAATGTCGGACTTGTAAAAGCAGCCAAGCGTTTTGATGAAACTAGGGGATTTAAATTTATCTCGTACGCTGTTTGGTGGATCAGACAAGCAATTTTACAAGCGATATCGGAACAATCAAGAATGGTACGTTTACCTTTGAATAAGATTGGGGAAATTAGCAAAATAAACAAAGTCTTTTCTTATTTAGAGCAAAGCTACCAAAGACCACCAAGCGCTATTGAAATTGCAAGAGAATTAGACATGAGTACGGCACAAGTAAAAGTGGCGATGAAAAATTCTGGAAAGCATCTTTCTATGGATGCTCCTTTCAAAGAAGGCGAAGATTCTAACCTATATAATGTAGTACAGTCTAAAGAAACCAACAGTCCTGATTCAAAAATGATGGAAGAATCACTTACTTCTGATATCGGAGATTTATTAAACACTCTGCCGAGTAGAGAAAGTGAAATTATACGTCTGTATTATGGGATTGGTGTAAAAGCACCAATGAGTTTAACTGAAATTGGTGAAGTATTTGAAATTACCAGAGAACGCGTAAGACAGATTAGAGAAAAAGCCATTAGACTATTGCGTAGAAAATCGCAAAAGGAAGTGCTAAAGGCGTACTTATAGAAAACACATATGCATATAATAAAAAACCGACCTTTACAGGTCGGTTTTTTATTATATAAATTTCTAGTCAACTACTAAGCCTATATCTTTTTAAATATCATTAACTTTAGCTAAAAATGTTGTGAATCTATTGCCTCTATTAATCTGGTTTTCTAGTCTGGCTTTTCTATATTTCGGATTCAGTTGTTTTTACTCCGATTTTATAATCAACGAGTTTGTACGGTATAATTTAGTCCGATTTAGACGCACCACAGGATACTTGCAACTACTTGGTGCCATGGGTTTAGTTATCGGATTATACCTTCAACCTTTAGTGCTTTTTATAGCAGCTATAGGATTAAGTATTCTAATGTTAGCAGGATTTATCGTTCGGTTAAAAATCAAAGATAATTTTTTACAATCTTCTCCGTCTTTCTTCTTTGCCGTACTTAATAGTATCATTGCATTTAAGACGTATACCCTGTATTTTTAAAGATAGAAATAGGCTATACCTAAATTCATCACCACAAACAAAAAGGCTGGAAATGATTTATATAGCGGGTCTTTTATTTTAAAATGCATCACGATAGACCCCAATAATAAAAAGGTTAATCCTAGACTCCCTATTAAGCTTAAACTTTCAAATTTTATAGAGGCTAAAAGAATCAACGCTAAAGTTATTTTTAAAAAGCCAATCACGTAACAAAATGTTTCTGATAAGCCATACACTTTAAACTCTTCTTTGATTGTCGTAGCAGCGCCGCCACGCCATTTGGTCGCTTTTTGGGGTTGCAATAACCACACATTTAAGATGCTTAAAGAAACAATAAGTTTTAAGGCAATAATTACATAATCTAATACGGTCATAACAATTTGGTTTTTAATACCTAAGATATCCAAAATTATTGATAAATGCGGAGCAATAGCATCGCAATCCGTAATTAAAATACTACAAATACTCTTAAATCTTTGTTGTACCCGCTACCTACTACCCTTAGAAACCATTAAAAACCATTAGCAACCTATACCAAATAACAAATCCCCATAATGCCGTAATGGGGATTTGTACTTATAAAAACTGCTTATTCAATTTACAAAACGATTAAGCCATTGCTAACGCTTGTAACTCTTGAGCGGCTTTTGCTGGATCTTCCGCGCCATAAATTGCGGCGCCCGCAACAGCAACTATAACTCCAGAATTTTTAACTGCAGTAATGCTTTTTAAATTAACACCACCCGCTATAGAAACAGCTACTCCTGCTCTTGCTGCTTCGTCTATCAGTACTTGTATAGAGTATCCATCTTCTGCCTGCTCATCTAAACCTGCATGTAATTCTACAAACTCTGCTCCTAAAGCGATAGCTTCTTTTGCACGCTTTACTCTGTCTTTTACTCCGATAGTATCTACAACAACTCCTTTACCATGTTCCTTAGCTGCTTTTACTGCTCCCGCAATGGTAGAATCTCCTGTTGCCCCTAAAACAGTAATGTAGTCTGCTCCTGCACCAAAAGCCATATTTGCTTCTAATTCTCCGGCATCGGCCGTTTTAAAATCTGCTAACACCATTTTATCAGGAAAAGCATCTTTCATCTTTCTAATTCCTGCTAGTCCTTCGCTTTTAATAAGCGGAGTACCCAATTCTATGATATCTATGTACGGAGCTACTTTAGTTGCCAAAGCTATTGCTTCGTCTATATCTAATAAATCTATTGCTACTTGTAATTTTGCCATTTTCTTCTCTTTTAAACTATTCTTAATTTCTATGTGTATTCTTCGTATTATTCCATATTGGCATGGCGCTTCCATAATTCGGAAGCAGTACTGCCGTCTAATTCCCAGAGTGTTTGTATCAGCGCATCAAAAACTAATAATAAAGATTGCTCAAAGAGGCTACCCGCATATTGTTGGGAAACTGCAGTATCTCTCTCTTGCTTCTGTGCTGCGGGAATGGTTACCGTATGCTTTGCTAGCTGTGCCAATGCAGATGAAGGATTGGTTGTAAAACAAAGTACTTCAGCCCCTACTTTTTTTGCCGTTTCTGCCGCGCTAACTATCCCACTCGTAGTTCCAGAACCAGAACCTGCGATCAAGATATCCCCTTCCATAATTGCCGGTGCCGTAGTCTCACCGACCACATGAACCTTATACCCTAAATGCATTAATCGCATCGCAGCGGCTTTCATCATTAGTCCCGTTCTACCAGCGCCCATAATAAAAATATGTTTGGCATTGGTAAGCGTAGGAATTAGCCCTGCTATTTCTTCATACGTTATCAGATGTACCAGTTTTATATGCTCATCCATAATGGTGTTCATAGCACTTTCTACTAATTGAGTCTCTTTAACATGGAGTATGCTTTTCATTGCCTTTGATTTGATGCTTTATTTGATTGTTCTGTACTTTCGAGTACAAAGTTATTGCTGCTTTTAAGCTAAAGAGTTATACTATTTGATAGTTGTCTGGTACTATTTGCCCTAATGATAAAAAACGATGGTGTTATTCGCTATTTTTGTGGTACATTTTGGAAACCCTACGTTTTTAGGGCGATAATAGGCAGATAGTTTAAACACTATAGAATGCCAAAAACACCCGTACTATGCTTAGTGATAAAGTATTATATATTCGAGATTTAGGAAATTGCCCTCCGGCCTATTTAAATGATCCTGCGCGAAGAGATTTCTTTGAGATTGTATGGCTACGGAACGAAGATGCGCTGCATGTGCCACAGCATGATTTTCAAACCTTAAAGGGCGATTGGATTTATTTGATTCCACCTTACCGGGTGCATCAATTAAACAAAGCAGGAAAAAATGGCGTTTTAATTTCTTTTAAACAAGAATTATTAGAAGGTGATTTGAAGGAATTTCTGATGGATGTTTTTAGAATGTTCAACATACAAGGCGAATTTTCCTGTTTGCAAGTGAATGAGGAGACTTCTAAAGGTTTGGTTTCGGTTTTACAACTTTTAGAAGAAGATTATAACAAACCAACGGTGAACTTGGTCATGATCAAAGCCTTATTAAAAGTATTCTTATTAAAGCTAATACATTTAAAAGAGCAGCATTTTACCCTACAAGACATTAATGAAAAACGTGTGTATGAGTTTATGTTGTTATTAGAGAATAATTATAAAGAAGAACGTACTGCTAAATTTTATGCAGCACAATTAGGTATTAGTGCCAAACGCCTCAATCAGATTTTAAAAGAAAAATTAGACAAAACAGGCGTCCAATTAATTCATGACCGGTTAATCTTAGAAGCAAAACGTCAAATCATACATAGTGAAAATACAATTAAAGAAATAGCCTATAATTTAGACTTCAAAGATCACTCCTACTTCAGTCGCTTTTTTAAACAACATGCAGGGCAAACACCGCAAGAATTTCAACTTAAGGTAAAAGAGCATGTGATAGCGCATGACAATACCTTGTATAGCTAAGTTTACATTTTATACATGGTTAGCCGGGTGATGCTGGGATTAAAGCAAAAATCTCCTCTTTAAACGCATGCTTAAAGAGGAGATTTTTTAAAGGTGACCGGAAAGGAGTTTAGTTGAGAATTTCCAATAAGACAAACTGATTTAGTTGAGGAATAAAGGCACTAAAATTATTATCAGCCACCAGAACTAAAGAACGATTCCCATTTTCTAAAATAGGGCCAAAAGTTATGCCCTCTATATTATCTACCATATTTTCGGTTAGTTGGTCACGCACGGTTTCAAAATCAAACAAAAGCGTTTTCGTTGCTTTGGTATAGGTAGCTCCTTTTAACGTTTCTAGCGTACTCACATCGGTTGCATTTGTAGCATCAACTTTATAAATTTTAACAGTATTCCCACCATCTGCATAGCCTGTAGAAAAAGAACGTTCTACTACTAAAAACTTATTTTCGTCATAGGATAAGATTTCCACCACTCCATTGAGTTCAAAAGTAGTGCCTAGCAAAGCAGGGCGCGCAACAGCATCTAACTCATAGGCAATCTCTTTTCCAAAAGTATTGGTAGCCTTGTCAATATAAGCTATACGCACTGGCGCCTCCGTATCTTTCAAGGTAGGTTCTTCCCCATCTTGTTTCAAAGGAAGTTCCATAGAAACCCAATACCCGTTGCCATCATAGCTAAGGCTCAGACCTTCAAAAACACCATTATGGCGTGGTCCAAATGCTGATGATTCCGTTGCTTTGTAGCGTTCTGGTAAGGTAATTTCATTACGTATTGTACCATCTAAGGCTGCAATACGTACCGAAGGATCAATGAGGTTGTTCATATTCCCTTCACTCGTCCATAGTACGTTTCCATCTGCAAAGCGGATGGCTTCAGGATCTGTAATTCCCGTTTCTAAAGGGGTACCTGTCGCATCTTTAAAATTGTTTACAGACGTAATGGTTACCGCAGAGATCCCATCTTGGTTTAAAGCAATAGCGGCCGTATAAAAATGTGGCGCATTAGGAGCATCACTAATCAGATACCACGTATTGTTAGCATAATCTATTCCTGATAGTCCGCCCACTGTAGTATTCTCAAAAACGGTTGCTGCCGGAAGTATAAATTCATTGACAAACTGTACTTCAGAAATAGTTATACTTTCTTGTTCTTCCGGTCCCGGTGTTTCTGTTTTCTCATCAGAATCACAAGAACCTATCGTAAAGAGTACTGCGAGTGCTACTAGTTTAATCATTGGTGTTTTCATTTCATAGGTATTTTAGCGCAGCAAATATCTTACGTTTATCTAGCACTAAGTTTACCTAATTATTAAGTATGGGTTACTAAAGTAGGTATTAATAGGGAAAGTAGCGGCAACTTATGCCTTACGGGTGATATAAAGTTTAGATGTTTTGATGGCAACTGTCAATCAGCTTTGAAAGAATTTATTGATCCACACTTCTAATAAACATTCGCTTTAAATTGAATTCTTACTTCCCCATTTACTAATCTATTTTCATTGTCAATACCACTAAATGTTCCATTTTGTATTTCACTATTCGGTTTTAAAAAATAGGTTTTAAAATATATTTGCACTTGATCAAAAGCGATAATCCCTGTAAAATCAAAACTAAAATGCACTACTGAACCTTTATTCAAAAGTTTTAAACTGTCATTTTCAAAATACACATTCTCTGTAAGTGGAATCATCTTATAATTATTAGGCGCGATCTTAAATTTTAACTGCTCTACGCCTACGCCATCTATCATAAAATTAAATTCATACGTACCTGTGAGACTTTCATAGATAGAAGCATAGGGACTATGATTAGAAATTTCTAAAAATTGAGTGGGTACAATACTCTTGTTAACGATGCGCTTATTCCTTACCTCCATGGCAATATAAGGCGGAATCCTAGGGTCTTTTACCCGTTCTTCCATATCCTCCTTGGAAGCACACTTTTCCCAAATTGCCTCGCCAGCAACGGTATTGGTATAATTATCAAAAGTGCAGTAGGTACCAATTAAAAATTTTAAGGAAGCAAGATCATTATGACCTACATAATAAATTTCACTAGCTCCTTCTACCAACTTACCATCTAACAAGGTCTTAGAATTAATATGTAAAGTATCTTCACGACGAATAATATTGCCAAAATTATAATGAGTTTCAATACTCCCATCTTCCTTAGGGTATAGATAGGTGTGCTTCACCTTTTTCCAATTATTGGAAATCACCGTCTCTCCTTTTAGAATTAAATTTTCTTCTCCAAAATAGTAATTTACATAGTAGTAGGTTTGGTTCGCAGTAGCATCATACAAGAGATCTAGTTGCTTCTTTTCAGTTACATCGCCTAAAGTATTCTTATTTAAAAATTGATCAATAGATTCATATCCAAGATATAATAAGACAATAGCCTTATAATACCTATTGAGCTTTATTACTGGTTTTCCTTTATGATAATCTCTTACCTTATCATATAAATATTTACCATTAATAAAATCGCTCCCTATTTGCTCCAGATCACTCTTAAGGTTAGGCTTCTCTACATTATAATTTCCGTAACCAAAAAATTGCATGGACTTAGGAAGTTCATTTAGTTTATGATTCTCTTTAAATTTTGCATACAGATCTTCTAATAATAGTTTAAAGTATGCTGCAGTCAGTGGTAAAGAGTCTACTTCCTGTTTTTTCATAAATTCCGATTTTCATTCTAAAATTATTAAATAATATTTTAATAAGTATAAATAATCATAATTAATAGATGAAGATTAAATTTATAACACATAAAACTAACCAAAGCGAAATTATTTCTAAAAACTGAGGACTATGAGAAATGTACTATTTACCCTATTATTACTACCCCTATTAAGCTTGGGGCAACGTACAACGATAAGTGGCGTTGTAACAGACGGCAGTGATGTCTTGCCAGGCGTTAATATTTTAGAAAAAGGAACCACCAATGGGGTGACTACCGACTTTAATGGAAATTTTCAAATTTCTGTAGCTTCGGGAGCTGTATTAAACTTCTCTTATATCGGTTTTAGAAATCAAGAAGTAAATACTACAGACAAAACGGTTCTTAGTATTGCCATGGAAGAAGATGCAAAAGCATTGGATGAGGTTGTTGTCCAAGGGTTTACAGGCGTTGTTGGTAGGGCTCGGAAACGTACAGAATCCATACAGTCTATCCCAGAATCTGTAACCGCTTTAAACAGTGAGGGCATTGAGAAAAATGGCATAAATAATGTTACCAATTTCGCAAAATTAGTACCGAACCTAAAATTAAACAGTTCACAAGCTGCAGGGATAAATTTTTTAACCATAAGAGGTATTCCTCAAATACGAAATGCAGATGCGCCTGTGGCTTTTGTTATAGATGGTGTCACCATTCCAGATCCAAGTTTATTATATCAAGAATTGTTTGATTTGGCTTTGATAGAAGTAGTAAAAGGTCCTCAAGGGGCACTCTATGGTAAAAATGCCATTGGAGGAGCTATTAACATTTACTCTAAAGAACCTGTAAATACGAACAAAAACAATTTGACCTTAGGCTATGGAAACGCAAATGCTTTATTAACCCAATTTGTTTCTTCCGGGGCTATCAAAAAAGATAAAGTATTTTACCGCTTATCTACACAATTTAAAAATTTTGACGGTTTGTTAACCAATGAATATAACAATGAAAAAGTAGATTTCTCTAGAGAATTCAATGTTCGTGGTCAGATTATCGCTAGAATTGCAGACAATTTTAAAGCCAGTGCTACACTACAATTTATTGATGTAAGTGGCGGTGCCGCATACTATTCCGTAAATCCTACAGGAAATATCTTTGTAGATGGCGCTCCTGGAGGAGCACTTTCTCCAAACCCAGAAGACGGCAATAATGTTATCAACCATGATGAACCTGGAAAATCGGATATCAACAATGCTTTTGGAAGTCTTTCTTTAGAATATACTCCGGGCAAAGTTAAAATGCAAAGTATTACTTCCTACAACTATGTTGATCGTTCTTTGAGTGGTGATTTGGACTTTATTCCTTTTGATGATTTCACACAAGGAGAGACCGCTGAAACCAAAACTTTTAATCAAGAACTACGCTTTAATAATGTCGCTTCTGAGGGAAAAATTAATTGGAGTGCTGGTGGTTTTTATCAAGATATTGAAAAGCCTTTCTTTCAAGATGGCTTGAGTCGTGATTTTGATTTAAATGAATTGTTTTATGGTGTAGCTGCAGATGTTATCAACACAACAAAAACCTATGCCCTATTTGGTTTTATAGATTATAAGTTAACGGACAAACTTACGGCTTCGGTAGGCTTCCGATACGATAATGATACTTTCGAACAAGAAGATCATTTATCTGGTGATACTTTTGAGCGTTCTAATAATATCATACAACCTAAAGCTTCTATATCGTACCAAGCTACCGAGAATGTTTTGGTCTATACTAATTACGGAAGAGGATACCGAACAGGTGGATTTAACCCTGCAGTGACCGATCGTTTTAACAGAGATTATGAAGATGAATTGACGGATAATTTTGAACTAGGTTTCAAATCTTCTATGTGGAACAACCGATTTATTTTAAATGGATCTGCTTTTTACACAGATTTCTCTAACCAACAGCAGTATATATTTGATCTGGACACCTTTTATCCTGGAAACTATAATTATGATAAGAGTAGAATTATTGGTTTTGAATTTGACGCAAAACTTAGATTGTCTAAGTTCTTAGATTTATTAGCTAATTATGGTTTTGTAGATTCTGAAATTACAGAAGGTGGTACTACCGGTGGTGTTGATGGTACCGCAACAGATCTTAATGCCTTTAATGGTAAAAAGACTCCTTTTGTTCCTCAAAACAACTTCAATATAGGTTTAGAATCTAGTTTTGCTTTGACCGAAAAATTAAATTTTGACGGTAGTATTAATCTAAATAGCACAGGAAAAACCTATTGGGATGAAAATAACTCAGATGCATTTACAACAAATGCCTACCAATTACTAGATGCACGTGCTTCTATTTCTTTTGACAACCTGAAATTTACCATCTGGGGAAATAACATATTAGATAAACAATCCTATACAGAGTATGTTCCAGGATCATTATTTGGTGGTTTTGATGACTTTGGTTGGAGAGGCAGACCAGCAACATACGGTGCTTCAATTTCAATCAATTTCTAATATTTTTAAACAAAAAGAAGATCCCCTTAAAAATATTACTCCTTACTTTTTTATAACACAAATACTATGAGCACTAATACAAATTTAGACTGCACCTTGGTTGCCAAGGTAATTATACAAGATATGTTTAAGGTAAAAGCAGGTGAATCTGTTGCCATTACGGCCGATTCTGGTTCTGACCCACAACTTATGCAAGCCTTTGCAGACGCTGCTTCTGAAGTAGGCGGATTGCCACTACTAATCTGGACACCAAAAGCAAAAGAAGACGGACAGGCAGGAGTCAAAGATTGGCCAGCAGCCGCATTAACTGCCACTTTGAGTAATGTAGATGTTTGGTTGGAATGTAATTCTACCGTTCTTTTATATTCTGATATTTGGGAAAATGCTTTTAAAAACAATAAAAAATTACGTTATTTAATCATTGCCGATTCTAGCGTACAATCCTTAAAAAGAACTTTTACTGGGTACAGCGTACCTGATTTGGGTAAAATGCTCAACAAGGTAAAAGATATGATTCTTGATTGCAAAACCATACGTATAACTAGTGCCAACGGTACGGATGTTTCGTATGATATTAATCTAGATTATTCCTTTGATATTGATGATGGTGATTTTTCAATGCCTAAATTTGGGACTGCTCCCGGATATGTAAATATCGTACCCAAAATAGGAAGTATGAACGGGACCATTGTTTTTGATTTGTTACAACATACCGATATCTATGGAAATGATAATAGCGTAGCGTTTACCATGAAAGACAGTACTATTGTTGATGTAAAAGGCACAGAAAAAGAAGCGGAAAAATTTAAAAAATATTTAGCTTCTTTCGATGACCCCAACATGTATAAAATATCTCATAATATGTTTGGGATTAATCCTAGTGTACGAAAAATGTGTGGCGAAATTGTTGAAGACGAGCGTGTGTGGGGTGGTGTCGATTTTGGTTTTGGACATACCAGTCCCATGGATATGCCGCCACTAGGGCAAATCGCTAAATCTCATTTCGATGGGATTGTAAATAAAGTAAGTATCTACCTAGATGATATACAAATAGTAGAAGATGGTGTGTACACACACCCAACCCTGAAGCCCTTGGCTGAAAAACTAATAGGAACGTATTAATGCTAGATAAAGAAGCACCGATTATCGATGATTATTCAAGAACTAAAGTTCCTGAAGACAAAACAGTCAACGGCATTCGTATTGCTTCTATTATCGTAGGTATTAGCGTCACATTACCCGTTTTTTTTGTGGGTTCAGAAGTTACTCAGGCCCTAGGGCTAGAAAAAGCCTTTTGGGTCTTTATGGGCGTTTGCCTCGTGCTAAGTATTCTTTGCACGGTGACCGCTATTATTGGGAACAGAACCCGTTTATCTACCTATATGCTCCTTCACTTTTCCTTTGGAAAAAAAGGAGCTTTACTCATCAACTTGCTCGTTGCCATAACGCTCTTAGGTTGGTATGCGGTGACTGTTGAAATATTTGGACAAGCATTAACAGATGCATTTGCGCAACTTTTTAATGTATCTTTTCCTGTTTGGATCGGTATCATATTAGGAAGTATTTTAATGACCTTGACCTCCATTTATGGGTTTCGGATTATTGAACGTTTCTCATCTATTGCTGTACCATTAATGCTTTTGTTTGTAGTTTATGTACTTTATATCACTACTTCCCAGAATAGCATACCTACCCTTTTGCAAATTCCGGGTAATGCATCTATGACAACCACACAAGCCATTTCAGCAGTAGTGGGCATGGTGATTTTAACGCCGGTATTAATGCCAGATTATTCCCGATTTGCTAAAACAGATAAGGATAGTTTAATTTCAATCCTGGGGCTGACTATCGGTTTCCCTCTAGTACTCTTAGCAGGTGGAATACCATGCCTTATTACAGGAGAAATAGACATCATGAAAATTATGATAGGCCTAAGCTTGACGATTCCTGCCTTGTGTATCCTTATATTTTCAACTTGGACAACGAACACCGCAAATTTATACTCTACCCAACTTACCTTATCTACGGTATTCACTAAAACAAAAGATGCTAAATTGGGTATCATAGCAAGTGGCATTGGAACCCTATTGGCTCTTTTTGGTATTGCCACTCATTTTATTGATTTTCTAAATATTTCTAGCATATTCATCCCTCCTGTTTCTGCTATTTTTATTGCCGACTTTTTCTTCGTAAAAAAACAACAGTATGAGTTAGCACGTTTTAACGAATTACCCCAGTTGGATGCTTCTGCATTAGTTAGTTGGATTATTGCTTGTATTGTAGCCTACTTAGGGGCTTTTGATTATATTACCTTAACCTCTATATCATTTTTCGACTCTTTTATTGTCGCCTTTACCTTATATTTAATTTTAAAGAAAATACGTAACTAAATGTCTATTACTAATTTAGAACCTACAGCAATTTGGCAGCATTTTGAAGCCATAAATGCCATACCAAGAGCATCTACTAAGGAAGAGGGAATCACTCAATTTATGATTGCTTTCGGCACCTCTCTAAACCTAGAAACCTCTGTTGATGCTATTGGAAACGTAATCATCCGAAAAGCAGGTACTCCCGGCAAGGAAAATCACAGAACTATCGTACTTCAAGGACATACGGACATGGTGCATCAAAAAGAGCCCAATTCTAACTTTAACTTTGACACGCAAGGAATTAAAATGTTTGTTGATGGAGATTGGGTCAAAGCAAAGGAAACCACATTAGGTGCTGATAACGGTATTGGCGTTGCTGCAATTATGGCAGTATTGTCTTCCAAAGATTTAGAACACCCTCCTATTGAAGCTTTGTTTACAGTAGATGAAGAAATGGGTATGACGGGTGCAATGGCCTTGACTAAAGAGCAACTAAATGGCACCATGCTCTTGAATTTAGATTCAGAAGAAGATGATATTATTACCATTGGCTGTGCTGGTGGTGTTGATGTTCTTATAGATGGCACCTACGATTTAGAACTTTTAGATGCCAAGAAATATAGTTTATTTGAAATTAAGCTTAGTGGATTGGCAGGAGGACACTCTGGTGTAGAAATTCACCTAAACCAAGCAAATGCAATTATTGTACTGGCAACGTGTTTAGAACAGTTGGTCTTAAAAACAGGGTGTAACATTCATAGTATTAATGTTGGCACTTTAACCAATGTAATTCCTAGAAACGGGTGGGCCATAGTAGCTATTGAAAAAGGCAAGCAAGAAGTGTTTTCCCAAGCGTTTACAAAAATTTCAACGCAACTTAAAGAGAAATATAGTGCTACAGACCCAAGTATGAAATTGGAGTATGTAAAAACAAAAAATACTACAGGTGTTTTAGACTCTAAAACTCAAAATAAGCTACTAAAGGCTATTTTGACTATCCCGAATGGCGTGTACTCCATGAGTAAAGGAATTGCAGACTTAGTACAAACCTCTAACAATTTTGCTATTTTAAATGTTGGGAATAGCAAATTTCATGCAGCCTGTCATACCCGAAGTTCCGTTGATCAAGAGCGCAATGAACTCGCTGGGAAAATAAAAGAGTGCTTTGCTTTTGCCGAAGTCAAGGAAGTTGGTCCGTATCCAGGTTGGGAGCCTAATCCTGAAAGTGAATTGTTACATCTTACAAAAAAATGCTATACCGAACTTAATGGAGCCTTGCCACTTGTAAAATCTATCCATGCCGGATTAGAGTGTGGTATTTTATCAGGTACTTTCCCTACGATGCAAATGGTTTCATTTGGTCCAAATATCCTTGGAGCTCATTCGCCAGAAGAACGTTTACAAATAAGTTCTACTCAGAAATTCTGGAAACTATTGACCACACTTCTTAAGCAACTAGAATAACCAACTATGGCCGAAGACAACCAATACGCAAATACAAAAGTACAGCCTAAAGATTTTACTTCTGGCTGGCTTATCGCCATTATAATAGCTGGGACAGGCCTGACTCTTCCTATATTATTTTTAGGTTCTGAAGTGGCTTTGGGTGTCGGTTTCAAAGATGCTTTGTGGGCTTTTGGCATCAGTACTGTTGTTTTAACGTTGATGTGTTTAGCAACCACTAAAATTGGGAATAGATCTAGGCTTTCTACGTATATGATCCTTCATTTTAGTTTTGGCAGACAGGGTGCCAAAATCATGAATTTTATTTTCGGAATTACACTTTTAGGATGGTTTTCGGTAGCCCTAGAACTACTCTCTGTTGCTGTAGTAGATACGGCGCTTGACACCTTTGCAGTAGCGCTTCCACAATGGCCTATCATCATTATTATGGGAGCCATGATCACCGGTACTACACTCTATGGAATTAAAAGTTTAGAGCGTTTAGCAAATTTTGCGGTACCCGTGCTTACCCTTTTTTTGTGCTATGTTATTTATGTTTCATTTGACCAAGGGATGTCGCTTACAGCAGTAATAAATTTTGTTCCCGAAAATCCTAAAATGACCTTATTTGAAGCCACTTCTATACTGGTGGGCTCTTCTATTCTTTTTCCTGTGATGATGGCAGACTTCTCACGGTTTATTTACAATGATAAACAAAGTATGATTGCCGTTTTAGGAATCACCATTGGCTTTCCTGTTGCGCTTTTATTTAGTGCTATTCCTTCGATACAAACAGGAGAAGTAGATATTATTAAAGTAATGCAAGAGTTAGGTTTGGTTCTTCCAGCCTTCGTTTTATTATTGATATCTACTTGGGTAGGTAATGCGAGTAATTTATATTCCACAGTATTGACATTTTCCACTATAAAAACGGAATGGGCTTTTAAAAAAATAGTACTGATCGTAAGTGTTTTTGGGATTCTATTCGCATTATTGGGATTCTCCAAATACTTATTTGATTTTCTAAATTTCCTGGGTGTTTTAGCACCATCCATTTCCGCTATTTACATCATTAATTTCTATTGGGTAAAAAAACAACGCTATGAATTGGATGAGATTCCAGAATGGCAACCTAAGGCCTTAATCAGTTGGGTGCTTAGTTCTATCATCACGGTATTTACCTATATGGAACTATTTCAACTCACACATGCCTATTTTATAGATTCGTTTATACTTGGTGGATTATTATATGGTGTATTGAATTGGAAAGCGATATGTAACTCTAGAGCTACGGACTAATTACTTGTGTAATAGTAGTAGTTGACACCTGTTTATTTACAATTCAAAGGGTTGAATAATTCATAAAAGGTTGGTAATAATTCGCTTTTTTGAAACAAAAAGAACGCTCTTCGTCTCCTGCATTACGTAAGAAAACAATACCTTCGTTTACACCAAAAACGCAGACGATCTGGTCTCCATATTAAATTATACAACACATTAAATACCCGCTATACATGGTTCATTATTTTGATCACAATAAAATACACGAATTAATTAGCATGAAGGAATGTATTGAGGTCATGAGAGCTCTTTTTAAGATTGCTTCTGATGAAAATATATTGAATCCTCTACGTTCTAAAATGGAGCTTCCAGAACCATCAAATGGCATCATGGGCTTAATGCCGGCTTACTTTAAACCCCATAACATTATGGGTGTAAAAATATTAAGTATATTTCCTGACAACCATAAAAAAGGGCTAAGTTCTCACCAAGGAATATTCCATCTTTTTGAAACGGAGACAGGACAGCTTCTCGCTAATTTTGATGCCCACACCATGACAGAAATGAGAACTGCTGCGGTCAGTGCTTTAGTTACAGATTATACCGCCATACCTAATGCCGAAAGCTTAGGAATACTAGGAACAGGGACACAAGCCTATTCTCATTTACACGCCATCACCTTAGTTCGTGAAGTTAAAACTGTTTTTGTGTACGGAAGAAATCAAGAAAATTTAAATAGTTTTATACAGAAGGTATCTGGCCTCTACCCTAGTATTACATTTACAAAATGTAGCACGGCACAAGAAGCCGCTAATGCTTCTGATATTGTATGTACTGTAACCGGTGCAAAATCACCACTAATTTCACAAAAAGGAATGCGCAGTCATGTGCATATAAATGCTGTTGGCGCCTGGGATCCTAATCATACAGAACTCGCTTCTGATATTGTTTTAAACTCAGCCGTAATTGTAGACAATTATAACGCCGCAGAACAGCAAAAAGGGGAGCTTATACTTGCCGCAAATGAAATAGAAACGGCTCCAAAAGATCTTATTGAAAAAAGTCTCTATGAGTTGGTTTCACAGAATAACTGCAGTTATCAAAACAAACCATCGATTTTTGCTTCCTTGGGTCTTGCTATTGAAGATCTGGCTTTCGCCTATGCAGTATATACTAAATTTAACAAGAAACAAACAGCTTAAAACTACGCAATAACCATCAGTTAAAAAAAGGGTGTTAAATAGACTTTTTAGCTATTTAACACCCTTTACTGATTCGTTTATTCCTATAGAATACTAATGGTATTTCCTAAAGCAAATTGAAAAACTTCCGTTTTGAATTATAAAAATAACCCATCATCTCCTGGAAGTTCTAACGCTTTAACCGATTGAATAGCGTTCCCCGCAATTCCTTTTATTGACGCGTGCATGTCTATGGTGTTATTTGTTACCTTATCTATTTGCTTTTCCCGTTCTTTCCAGATACGCTGCATAGCCCTCTTCTCACTATCTAAAGCAGTCTTCATTGCTGTAAAACCTTCCACAATAGCTTCTATTTGCATTCTAAATTGATTGCTCGTCAGGTAATCATAAAGCATGTCCATTTTATCCCCTTTATTCTCTTGCGTACTAAGGGCTAAATTTACTTTGACAATAGATTCGCGTAACACTTTACAAAGACCTTTAAATTCTTCATAATTACAAATCCAAATACCTTCTTTAAGTCCCATTCGATCCATATCAGAAGGCATCACTTCTGTAACTAAAACACCAATATTAGCGCCTTTTTCTCGGATATCATTCTTAAATTTTTCAATCCAAACAGGCTGAAAATCTTTAGTACGCTTACTCTCGTAATATATTTTGCCGCAGTTCTGTTCTGTACGGGTATTTACGATTTGAATACAATCCCCGCCTCTAGCGCCTTTTTTAATTTCCTCTATTGTATCTAATGGAAACTGAGCTGCCAACCATTCTTCGATTGCCAATTCTTGAACTTCTCCTTGTAACTGCATAGAACCTTGCTCCTGCTTCCGCTTCATTTCTTCCGTCAGCTTTTTCTGGTCTTCTAATTGCTTTTGCATTTCTTTAAAACGCAATTCATTTTTATCCTCTTCAGATTTCTTAATCTTCTCTTTTTCAGCAATAAGAATTTGATTGAGCTTTTTTTGAGCTTCAGCTTCAGCAGCCTCTTTTAATTCGCTTTTTTCTCGTTTCAATTTTTCTATTTCGGCTTTAGAACGATTTAGTTCTTTTACTTGTTCCGATTTTTCATTCAATTCTTTTTGTAAAGCCTCAAATTGTTCGGACTGTTCTTCTGATATTTTCTTTTTGAGCTTGGCTTCAATCTCTTTTTTACCCGCTTTTAGTTGATTCTCTAAGCGCTCTTGAAACAATTCATTTTCTTGTTTCTTCTTTTGTTCAAATATGACTTTTTCTTGCTTCAGTTTCTCCTGCTCCTGCTGGTACTTTCTCTTTTCTTCTGCAATTTGAGACTGATATTTCTGCTTTATTTCTTCCTCAAGTTGATGGGATAAAATATCCTGCACATCTATCGATGTTCCACAATTAGGACATTTTATTTGAGTTTCGTTATTCATACTACTTCCGTTTTTATCTTTAGCGCCATTATACCTCCTTGTAAAAACATATCACCAAATACTAGCAAATCCTATTATTAGCATTGGAAATAAAATAGGTTCAGGTAACTACGCAACTAAAGAGCTAAAAATTATTTGTTCTTCTCTGCAAATTTACTCAATGTCTCTTCAAAATCTAAACCAGCAAGCTCCTTGTTTTGAAATTAATTCCCTCCCTTGAATTTAAGACGTTAAAAGGTTTATTAATTATGCTCTAGATAGATTTAAAAACACAAAAGCCCTAACGATTTTGTTAGGGCTTCTGATGAACCATGAAAAACACTCCGAAAATTCACCTAATTATTTTAGTTTAAAGCTTCTATGATGAAATTTGCTGTAGCAAAATCTCCATCGCCATTAAAATTTAAAGTGGCACTCCCCGATAATAAATCGGCAAGAAATAGTTTTTTGCTATCGGATCCTAGATCTTCGTCCGCATCAAAAATGCTAGAATCATATTCTTTAAGCACTCCCAATAGATAAACGTAACTCTCGGGTCCTGGATTTTCAAGAACAACAGTTATTGAGGAATTTATAGCTAATTGAAAATTACTTGTTGTTTGATAGCTGCCGCTATCATAGGGACCCCACAAATAAGTTCCAAAATTAATAATTCCTTGTAAGAGTGACTCATGCTCATTTTGAGTCAATAGTGTCACAGATCCAAACATTTCAGCAATACCATCGGTCTCCCCTTTAACTCCGGAACAATTAAGATCCGAAAGGGTTATTTTAAATCTAGATCTAATTTTTTCACACTGTTGTACGCTATATTCTGTGGCTAATACAATATTAGATATCGCATTGTTACTTATATTTCTTAAGGTATAGGATAATGGAGCTCCAGGCGAATCTTTGGTATAATTACCACCACTTAAAATAAAACTTTTCACGCCCTCAATACCTGTTACGGCCTGTACCGCTTCTGCTCCAGATCCTCCCATAACAAAGGCTTTAATAGATGAATTATTAATTATATTTTGATAAGAAGCATCTATTTGTACATTTCCATCAGAAATACCAGATTCAAAAGCAGCACTAAAAGCAGCGTTCATTTCTGTATTAGAATAACTAGAGGTAGCGGTAAATAAAATCATTCGACCATACGTTACCGTTGAAATATAACTTGGTAAAGTAGCCCCTAGAGAAGCTACTTCAGGTAGCTCTGTAAATAAATCACTAGGATTTTCAACAGCATCCATATCTATGGTATAATAACTTTGTACATATTTAACTACAACTCTGCTTTCCGCTTTTTCGGATGAAAAATCAAAAGAACTCCCTACATCTACTGTCGTACTATTATAATTTGCCCCTATAGAACCTTTAAGGTGTTCTTCTGAATACACATTGGAAACTTCAAAAGATAATTTAGAAGCTGTTGCTCCCGTAACCTCTGTGCTTAATATATCGTTTATGGCCTCGCGAATTGTAGAGAGCTTTGGATCTTCTACGGTACGGCTTGGACTACCTGTTATATTCTGCAACGAAACAGAAATAGAAATAGGCTTACGACTGGCAACTATAGGAATATACTCTCCAGTGGCTATAGATTCTCCTCTAATTAATGCACCAGGGTATATTACACTAGTTGTTGGATCTAACAAAAGCATTTCATTATATTCAGGAGCTGCTTTGAATCTTTTTGTGCTGCACAAATAATCACCTGTTTCTTCAGCTGGTTCCGATGAAATCTCTTCTGGAGGATCAATAACTATTGGGTTTTCAAAGGGTAAAAGCGCATTTATTTCCGCATTAAATGCCGTTAGTTTGGCCGCATTTGTCATGGCAGGGTCCGTCTGTGACTCCTCCTCTTTACTACATGAGGCATTAAAAAGAACACCAAGGAAGCAGGTAAAAAAAAGAATAGACCCGAAATGCCAATTCGACAAATGGTTTTTAAATGAATTATTATATGTTTTCATAATGTTATTGTTGTTATTATTATAAAATTGTACGATTAATTGAACTGCGGTTCCTTAAAGATCTGCAAGGTATTTTATTCGTAGTTCTCTCGAAATACGTAGGACTGTAAGATAATGCGTAAGGGTACGTAATTGATTTTAGTTTTAAACTTCGGGAAAAAAACGTTGCAACTGATACCAAATGGGAGCCGTAGTGAATCACAGGACTACTGAAAGCTTGTCTTGTGGGTAAGTGATACAGTTGATAAGAATGTGTAATTATAAATGTACAATTGGAGCTTTGCAAGCCTATAACTATCGTTTTTTAACGTAATTTCTTAAGCTGAAGTATCTAATTTAGTGGCACTATGGTCACTATGATATAATATCGTTCTAGGGGAAATTTCTTATTGTGCTCCACTTTCTAATGGTGAATGATCCATGGCGAAATAACCGATTGGGACTCATTCTGTAAGTTTGTATTGCTTAAACTTTTAAATGTATTGATTAGCGCATAATTTCATTCACACATTCTGTAGTATATTACTGTGGTGGTTGCAGAAAAACGAATACATTTTCTTTTAAAAAAACAGACAAATAATGGCCCCTAAATCTAATAAAATTATGAAGTGGACCACTGTAATTTGAAAAACATTTTAGAATGAAAATGCGTTACTAATTGAACTTACTATCCAACATTTAAAAATTTCTTTATCCCATGCCTTTATATCTACTAGATTCTAAGTACCTATAATTATTTTTTTATACATCCAAGAACTAAGCTGTAGATGTTAACACCCCACCAAATGATTTTTTATTCCGGGGCTTTTCAAATATCTTAAGGAGGTTGCTTTATTAAATTCTAGCTAAAGTTTATAAATTCGATATCTTCGCGCGCATTATGTGGATGTATCTTGGTCTTTTAGCTGCTTTATTTCTTGGTTTACATAACTTATGTAAGAAACATGCCGTACAAGGAAATGAAGTTTTTCCTGTGCTACTGGGTACTATCTCTTCTGGTTTTTTACTACTGGTTCCTTTTTATATGGCCTCACATTTCTTTAAAGAAGAGATGGTAAATATTGACTTCTATATTACAGACATCCCTTGGAAAACACATGGATTTATTCTCATAAAATCGGCTATCATGGCGGCATCTTGGGTTTTAGCCTATCAGGCCCTAAAGCATTTACCCATAACGATAGTCACTCCCATACGTTCTGCTGGTCCGTTTTTTACGTTTATTGGCGCCATAACCATCTACCAAGAAAAACCAAACCTTTACCAATGGATTGGTTTTTTTCTAATCATCTTATCGGTAATGCTGTATTCTAAAATAGGAAAAAAAGAGGGTATCAATTTTAAACGCAACAAATGGATTTTTGCCATTATCGGTGCTACTTTCTTAGGTGCCTCTAGTGGTCTCTATGATAAATTTTTAATTCAAACAGTACATTTAAATCCGCAAACACTTCAATTCTGGTTTTGTTGGTATACTGTTATTATTCTGTTGGTTATTTTAAGTAGTACTTGGTTTCCGTATGCAGAAAAAAGAAAAGCATTTAAATGGCGTTGGTCTATTCCGCTTGTTGGGATTCTGTTACAAATAGCCGATTACTTCTATTTTAAAGCCTTACAAGATCCTGATGCTTTAATTATGTTACTTTCAGCCATAAAAAGAAGTCAGATTATTATTGCTGTAGTACTTGGTGGTATTATTTTTAAAGAACAAAACAAACGAAAAAAGCTGGTCCCATTGGCAGGTATCATGGCGGGTGTATTTCTAATTCTATATTCCTAACAGTGCTAACATTGCTAACAGTGCTCTGAAGCGAAGAACCCTCACTTAAGTATTTAGTAATTTCCTTTGAAATTGATCATCATAACGCCGTTTAAAGGGCATAAAATATTGTTTAGCTCTATACTGTTCTGTAGCATAAAACAAATTGAACCCACAGGCCGTAAATAGCTTATCTGCTTCCTCTAATAAGCTTAAAAGTGGCGGTGTATTCTGTAGTACGGTAACTCCCTCCTCATTAGTTAAATCATCTAGGGCACAAAAGGTTTGGATGTAAATGTGCTCTCCATTCTTTTTATGCATCTTAGCCATTTTATATAACTGATGCACTTCTTCCGCTGGTTCTGAATGTATAATATAAAAGAAGGGTGCTTTAATTCGTATTTCTTTTTTGGAATGATGTAAATCTGTTTGCACCTGAGCATAAGCAACTTTCTTAAAATTATAGTGCTTTAAATCGATACCTTTTTCTAGCACCAAAAGTTCATCATAACGCGGGGTGCCATGCTTTTCAAAATAAGAGGCTTTAAGAATTCGTGCTAACAAGGTTTTTTTTAAGGGTACGTCATCAAAATATTGAAGCTCCCCATAAAATCCGCTTGGAAAAACATCTACCACCAGCTCTCTAATAAGATAGATTTCTATAAGTTGATGTAAAGTGTCACGGAACAACGAGTTATCCTTAAAAAAAGAATCCTGCTGGTAAATGGTTTTTATTGCTGGAGAAATAAAATTTTTATGCTTGGTATTGGTAAGAATAATACAGGATGAAAATGGAATGTTTTTATCCTGTATATAAGCTTGTATGCGGTTGATATGGCCTAACCCTGATCCATAAGCATAAAATAAGATCATTATAGTTGCGCTAAAACTTCGGCTAAAATAAAAATTCTTTGCTGTTCTGGAATTTCTTTTAAGGCCATAATAGCATACGCATAGCTCTCTTGGTTTGCAGATAGTTTATACAATACCGTATCATTGGCAGAGATGGTAGCATCCTCAAGGGCTACAGTATATAACTCGTCATCGTTTTGCTTAATTTTAATTTTCTCTTCATAATGCTTTATTTCAAAAGCATTGGTATTCTCTTCATTATCTGATATTTTAATTTTATCAGGGTACATTTTAATCTTCCACAATAGCTCTGAATTTTTATCTCTCAATTTAAAACCATCACTCTTAAATTTTACCTCAAAAGCTAATTCTCCGTGCGTGTAATACTTGTGTTTTTCCGATTTATTTTTGCTGGTATACTTTGTATTCCCGGCATAAATAGTCATCGAACTTAAAGAAAAACCTCCTATTTCTTCTCCCGCAGGATTCGAAAGAACCACTTGTGCCTCACTATAAGAAACATCCTCTGTTGTGGTGTTCTCTGTAGGGTTACTTTTGGTATTTTTATCTGTAGTTTCTTTACAGCTACCAAAAACTAGAATTAGGCTAAATAGACTTAAAATGTAAAACTTTTTCATACTTCTAAATTCTTTAAATAATTATGTATTTCCTTTTCTTCTGTATATTCATTTTCGATTTTTTCATATAACGCATTAGCAATACCTTCTTTTGTTTCCGCTGTTGCCTTATGTACATATGTGAGTGCCTCTAATAGGCTTGCTGGTTTTAAAGGGTTGAATAAAAAACCATCTTTTTGATGTTCGATAACGTCTTGTATTCCTCCAATTTTTGAGGCTATAATAACATTTTTTGAAGCTCCTGCTTCCAATAAAACATTAGGCATACCGTCATAAAAAGAGGGAATTAATACAATATCTGCAGCGTGATAATACGTAATTAATTCATTTTTATTTACAAAAGAGAAAAACTGTACTTGAATTGGGAGCGTTTCAATATGATTCTTAACGCTATCTTCTACATCTCCAATCAACCAAATTTCATAGGTATCTTTATAACTAAAATTAGCAAAGGTTTTAGAAAATTCTAGGATCCCTTTTTTTGCTTTCAACTGGCCTACAATAACAATTCTCTTTCTACCTGCACTACTTTCCTTTAAAGCTTCAATTTGTGGGAGTTGACTTATTGCTGGCTTCCACAACTTCGTATCAATACCATTAGGGGTAAAATACACCTTAGAATGAGCTGTCAACTTTTGTATCTTATCGCGCTTTTCTTTAGTCACCGTAAAAATAAACTCAGAATTTTTTAATGCATACAGTAACATCTCTCTACGTTTAGAAAAAATAGCTTCATCAAAATCATTTCCCCTAATAAAAGTAATTAAAGGTTTCGCTATATATTTTGATAAAATAGGCCCTAAACTAAGCGGCAAATATCCTCCAAAAGCAACTATGTACTTTACATCTTTTAAAATAGGCAAACCTTCAATAAATTGCAATGCGAGGTTTAATGTAAATTCTTCTGAATTATTTACGGGCACTGCAGAATAACTGCCATGTACCGCAGCTTCTGTATGAAACTTTTTTCGTCTATTGGTAAAATGGATAATATGAACGGCGACACCAGATTTCCTGAAATTTCGAATTAATCGATCGCAAGACTCTGCCATACCGCCTTTGCTGGGGTAATAATGTTGTGTAATGAATAACAAACTCATTTAACTATCAAAAAATGAAGTATTATCATCGGTATCGTCATAGCCATAGAAGGTATCGTGAACCATGAATAAAGAACCATGATCTTCTGCAATAAAACGCATATACTCGTATTCTTTATGAAAACGATCAATCATTTTACGACGCCATACATACCTATCTTTTGAAAATAACTCTATATCATTGGTAAGTCTGGTATCTAATTCTGTAAAACAAGTCAAACATAATTTAGACGCGCTAGCATCTGGTTTATTTGCTTTTAAAGGCTTAAATGAATGTTCGTTACAAACCGGTTTTTGACACTTCTTACAGGTAAGAACCATAGTCGTTTCGCAAGGTCTTAATACAAACAATCCAATTGTTTCTTCGCAATTTTTTCTTTGTTCCATAAACGTTTATGCTCTTGGCGTTACACAACCGTAACTAACATTAATTAAATTGATTAATTCTAAGGCAAAATAATCAGAAGAAAACATCGAAATAGAACTTGATCTATACGGTTCATATTTTTCAGGATGTTCATTTTTGATATCAAATTTCCGAGTCGTTTTAATGATATAAAACTCACCATCTTCTGCCAATTCTAGCTTACTATGGTCAATTGCGGTATTGAGTACATATTTATCCTTGGGTATTTTCATTTTTAAAATAAAAGGATAAATAGACTTATATTTTTGTCTTGTTTTTCGTTTTCCGCTAGCACTTCTTTTTTTGACAATTCTACTTCGTAGCCGTTCTGAAAAACTAAAATTTAGGGTACACCCATCACTTAAAAAACAAGACCCTTTACTAATAATTTTTTCATAGTAATAATCTTTCCCAGATAAAAAGCCTCTGTTCTCTGAGGTATACTCTTCTTCCTTTTGTAGGTTGCTTTTTTCTATGGTATCTTTTACGTTAGCCTCTAAGGTAATTCTTGATTGCGGTTGTAAGTCTTCTTCGATTAAGGTAAAAAAAGCAGAAAAGTAATCCGAGAAAAAATCAAAACCTTCTGTATAATTCTTTTTAAATTTCTTTTTGATCCTTACATTGAGTATGATAGCCGTAATTATAGCGGCAATAAAAAATAGTGTTGTAGGAAAGTACGCAACATAGTCAATCAAATGTGATAGGATAATTGCCCCTACGGTGATCAACCAGACCTTCTTTATTTCTTTCTTTTTCTTCGTATTCGCACTTTCTCGTTGCAAAACGCACGCTCTAAAAAAGCGAATCCATTTTAAAGGTGTTTTCTTCGATGAAAAACCCCTATGCAAATGTGCTCTTTCTATTGGGGCACCTTGAAACTGTTCCTGAGTTAAGACAGATCCTTGTTGACTCATAATTAGGTTAGGTTTTTATAAACTTGGTTCAACTTATTCACTTGCAATTCCCAAGTAAATTCTTCTTTCATTTTTTGTAATGCCTTGGCTGCCAAAATTTCACGCTCTTCTGGAGTATCCAATAAAAACCGAATGGAGCGAGCCAAATCTAATTCCCTATCAGGTTCTACTAACATAGCTTCTTGTTCTGATACCAATTCCCGGACTACAGGTAAATCTGATGCTACGAGGGCCGTACCACAAGCCATAGATTCCAATATTTTTAAGGGGCTACATCCTTGCGTAATGTTTCGGTCACAAGCTTTTAAAGGCGCAATAGATAGTGTTGCAAAATGGATATAGTTGTAAAGCTCTTCTCGCTGCACTTGAGTTTTTACAATAACCCTATCTGCAAGCTCTAATTTTTCAATCAACTTATTTAAAGGCTTAAACGCCTTTTCTTTTACGGAAGAACAGATGAGCAATTTTAAATCTGGATAATCTTTTAAATAGCTCATGGCTTTTAAAAGCACTTCTATACCTTGCCAACGTTGTAAAGCCCCAAAATAAATAATATAGTGATCAGGTGCGTCTTCTGGTTTATCAAATGATTCTGGGATATATGCGCCATTAGGAATCACATTAATTTTCTCTTCCGGAACAGCATAAGCAGCGATTAAAAACTTTTTTGTCGTGGCGGATGGTGTAATAATTACCGTGGCTTCGTCTAGACATTTCTGCTCTAAAAATTTAAGCTTTTGCAGAAACTCATCCGTCAGGTTTGGATAATGATACGGCAACTCTATAGAAGTCAAAGCATTTACTTCAAAAACCGATGGAATATTTTTATGGGCTGTAATTCCTAAACCACTCCAAATATCTCTAAAATGTGCGATTTTAATTTCCTTTTCATTTTGAGATATCTCTAGGTAAATACGTTCAGAAAATAGCGATGCCTTTTCTAAGTAGTTCAGTTTTTCTTCCGAGTAAAAACGTTTGATAAGGATATTATCGTGCTTTTGTACTGCCGGAAGTTTAGCATTACCTCTTAGACACAACAACGAAAGTTCTTCCGCATGGGTAGCTAAAGCGGTAATCATTTCTTTTATATGTGTAGAGGAGCCTTTTGAGCTAGGAAACACATCATAAGAAGCATAAATGTTTAACATGTTTTGTATGCTTTAAAAAGAAACTTTTACAGGTTCTCTTTGTGCTGCATCTTTAATTTCGAAAAAAGTACCTTTCTCAAAATTAAACATGTTGGCTACTATATTTGATGGGAAAGTTTCTATGGCAATATTGTTATCGGTTACCGTACCATTATAATACCTACGTGCCATTTCTATTTCTTCCTCCATAGAAGTCAATTCATTCTGCAATTCTATAAAATTCTGATTGGCTTTTAAGTCTGGATAATTTTCAGAAACAGCAAATAAATTCATCATCGAATTTTTTAATGCATTTTCTGCCGCGCTTTGATCTGCAACCGTATTTGCATTTTGTACCATGTTTCTAGATTTGGTCACATTTTCGAATAAGGTTTTTTCATGAGTAGCATATCCTTTAACTGTTTCTATTAAATTAGGAATAAGGTCATTTCGTTTTTTAAGAAATACATCTATACTACTCCACCCCTCTTTCATTAAGGTTTTTTTACGAACCAAGCCATTATAGATAGAAACTCCCATAAATACAGGAATCAAAATTATTGCTAATACTACTAGAAATATCATATTCAAAAAGTTTTTAAAAAATGGAATTTAGGTAAATTTTAGGTATTGAACCATATGTTTTGAATTTTTTTTCTAAATCCAAGACTATATCCTCTGAGAAGGTAAACGAGGTATTTGAAATTGAAGTATTTATAATTAAAAATATATTTAACCAATGTCATAAAAAGATAGAAAAAATTATAATTTTATTTCAGTATTCTTTTAGAACTTGAATTATACTTTTATTCACGGTCATCAAATACAATGTTTATAAAAAAATAGTACCTTGAAAAAAAAATCTTCCTTATGAAATTGAAAAAAATTATATATATATATATATATATATATATATATATATATATATATATATATATAGCAGTAATTTCTGTAACTACATTAACTACTGTTTCGGCATGTAAAGACAATAAGAAAAATGTTGAATCTAATGAAGTCTCCGCATTACTTTATAGTTGTCCTATGAATTGCGAAGACGGTAAATCATACCATGAAGCAGGGAGTTGCCCTGTGTGCAAGATGGATTTGATGTTAACCGATAAAGAAATTAGTGCCACTTGCCAAGCCCATTTAGACGGTAAATGTAAATGTGAGGGCGATACCTGTGCATGTGCAAATTGCGAAGAACATGCAAAAAAAATGACCTGTACAATAGGAGAAGATGGTAAGTGTACCGACAAAAATTGCAAAAAGCACCAAAAGAATAAAGACTGTGTTATGAACGAAGACGGAAAATGCGTCTGCGAATCAGGGAAATGCACTTGTGTTGATTGTGAATCTAAAACCAATAAAGTTTAGCGCCCATCTATATATTATAATAATAAAGACCACCTTATTAGGGTGGTCTTTAATTTTTTATTCATCACTGTTTAATCATTAAAATAGAAATAATTGAATGTAATTTTAGGCTGTTTGTCATCTCCCTCAGTATAAACCCCTGCTTTAAAATAATAGGTGTTGGAATAGCTATTCCATGAACTAGACGGTGATATAGTCTTATTAATGATAGTTGATCCACTAGATGTGGTAACTTTTACAGTAGCACCACCTCCATTATAGGTAATTGACAAAATATAATCACTCCCTTGAGAATACGTAGCCCCCGTATATTCTTGGTACGTTCCAGAACTGTTAGAAGGATTATTTGTAGTTACTTTAATTTTAATTTTACGATCGTCATCGATAAAAACACGTAACCAAGGTCTGTTTACATTGTTCCCTCTATTGTGAATTTGTGCTATGGTTACTCCGTTTTCTGGTATGGACTCTACTTTGGCCTTATAGATCATACTCTTACCATTTGTCAATGAAGATTCTTCAATCTCTTTCCATTCCGTACGGTTACCGTCAGTAGCTAAACTTTTCATAGTATAATATCCACTAGAATTTTTATCATACCAACTTTCGTTATCGGTCCCTGTAGAACTAAAAGATTTAGTAGATCTACTTTCCTCCCCACTGAGCCAACTTGTCTCAATATAGAAGTCTGAAATTTGATACACTTTAGCACTGAGTTTTGGTGCTTCCATAGCTTCTGGAGCCAATACTACTTCTTCCTGTTCGGTTTGGCTACAGCTTGTTAAAAATACTGCAATGGAGAAAATACCTGTTGCCAAAAATTTGTAATTGGTCATTTTTTTCATGTGTAATTATTTAAATTAATAAAATTGGGGTCCAAATTGGTTTACCATTTTGGTTCACCAATTTTACGAAAAAAATCTACACAAAATAAATCTGACAAAAATTAAAACAAAATATTTGCAAATTCACAATAAATAAAACATTTACTAAGCATTTAGTATTTAAACATTAAAAACTAACAAATACAATAAACGTAGGAACTCACAACCCTTTTCTTTTTTCTAGCGTTGTAGAACACACTCTATATAAGATAAAATACTACTCAACGGGGATAAAATACACTTACTAAAGCCTGAACAAAGACTCTAATTTGCGCCCTTAACCTCAAAACATCTTATAATGAAAGTACAATTAAAACATTTTTATGCAACAACTATGGCTTTATTAGCTATGGGATGTTCTAAAGAGATTGAAGAAAATCAGAATGCAGAACCATTAGAAACAGCCACGGAACTGCAGGTTTCGGACGGTAGATTCTACAGACCACCTAGTAATGCAGTACTATCAAATGTTAAAAATTTGGTAACAGATTTTAATGTAAATAATAGAGATAATAATGATGATAGCGCCAAATTAAATACGGCAATAGCTAATTTATCTTCCAGTGGTGGAAAATTGATCATACCGGCAGGTAAATACTATTTAAATAAAGTTAGAATGCAATCTAATGTACATTTAGAAATAGATAAAGGAGCTACCATTTACCCAACAAGAGGCATTGCGGCCAACAGCAATCACAGAATTTTTGATTTTGCCAGTAAAACAGGAGAAAAAATTGAGAATGTCAGTATCATTGGTAAAGGAGGAAATTTTACTGTGGACTTAAGGGGCAATTCTTCAAAAAATCTAATAGTGGCTGATGTAGGAAATGTAGAAAATTTTAAAATCTCTAATTTTGATATTAAGGATGAGAAAACAGTATTTGCCTCTATTTTAATAAGTTTTACTGGTAAACCTGGTGATTCTTGGCCACATAAAGGTATTATTCAAAATGTTAATCAAACAAATGCACACACTGGATATGGACTAATACAAGCCTATGCTGCAGATAATATTTTATTCAAAAACCTTAAATGTAAAGGAGGAGTAACACTACGTCTTGAGACTGATAACTTAGCAATGAAAGCTGCTAACAGAGGTGGCGTAAGAGATATTTTTGCTACAAAAATTAGTAATACAAATGGTTTAACCCCTGTGATGTTTTCTCCTCATTTTATGGAAAATGGAAAAGTAACTATAGATGATGTTACGGCAATTGGTTGTGCCTATGCAGTACGCGTAGAACATGGATTTATTGAAATTTTTGATAAAGAAAATAGAGCAAACGGACAAGCTTATAAAAATTATATAGAGGGTATTTTAGGCGCTGGTTCAGTATCAGAATTATACAAACGTAATAATGGTAGAACTTGGGCAGTACGTATCGCTAACGATTTTAGTGAAAGAGCCTACAACCACTCTAACCCGGCAGTAAACGGCATTAAACCTGGAAGTTTTAAAAACTCTACCGTAAAAAATGTGAAAGTAACTTACAAAAATACAGGAGCTAAATTAAAGCATTTATTTTTACCATATCTACCTTGCTCAGAATGGTCAAAATTATGTAAACCGGGACCTACTGGTTTTGAGTATAATGGCCCTTCGTTAGGAGTTTCTATAGATAATACAAAAAGAGACAATAGTTTGGGTAATTATAATGTACAAGTAATTACATCTAAAGTACAAGGCTTTCCTAACAACTATATTTTGAATGTAAAACACAACACTGCAAAAGTCTGTAATAACGGTATTGGTACCATTGCTTCTTGCTATTAATAAATTGCGTAAAAATTTTAAATGCTCCATTCTACTGATTTAGAATGGAGCATTTAATGTAATACATGTTAATTTCAGTTATTCTACTACTAATTGGTATGTATGGATCCAATCTACTTTCATCGTATTTATAGTCTCATCTGTTAAATCTGTTTTTACAGCAAGACCTCCTAGCCAATCCACATCAAAAGTCCATAAATCCCAGATAACATTTAAATCTCTCGTAAAGTCACGTTCAGAAACAACACTTCCTGCGGGCTCGCCATCCAAATAAAATTGTATATTTTTTGCGTCTTTCCAGTACACACCAACCGTATGATATTCTTCATTCCATTTTACTCCTTTTAATGGATTATCATCAGAAAGCGTTCTATTATCAAAATTACCTTTATTTCTTCTAGTATCACCATCAACCACGTGAAAGTACTGAGAGTTCATCTGCCATGGAAAATCTGGCTGACAATCACATGAAGGTTTTGAGTTGTTTTCTATAATATCTATTTCGTTTCTGTCTGAGATATCACCATTGTTTAACCAAAAAGTATTGTAAGCAGAAATATGAGCCGTTTTGATGCTACTTTCTGTATACATTGGATAATTTATCTGTGCCTTAGATTGTACTCTAGAAGTTAAAAACCAGCGTTCTTGGGTATCATCAAGTGTTGCTTTTATCCATAAATTACCGTCTGCTACTCCAGAATTTTCTGCCTTCATATGTACGGGAACATCATAATTCCATAAAGGTTTAAACCATTTATCTGTGTCAAAAGTGTCATTAAACTCATCTGTAAGTTCCGAAACCGCTACCCACTTCATGCCTTCTGGAGGCGTTGGTGGTGTTAACGTTGTATAATCTACCACCTCTGGAGCAGTCTCCTCTGGTGTTTCAGTGACAGGATCTGTGGTTGGTTCTTCGGAAACTTCAGCTGGGGTATTTTCATCGTTTGAATTGTTATCTTTTTTACAGGAAAATACCATAAGGCTAATTAAACTAGCTATTAAATAAATATGCTTCATTTTTATTAGGGTTTTTATTAGAATTTAGAAAAATGAAAAATACAGTTATATGCCCTAGAAAACCAAAATTAAGACTCAACAAAATCTGAACATGACCCTAAATGATGGCAATTTTTATAGGTTGCTCCCAACAAACATCATTTAGAAAATAACTCCGGATAAGACTGCTCAAAATATTCTTGAAATGAAGTAGGACTAGTTTTATGCAAACGTACTGCTGTACATTTAATAAACTTCAGAAAAAACTGCAATTCTTTATACAATGCAGCTGCAAATTCTTCGGTGTTCTTTAAACTAGCTTCTAATGTTAATTCGTGAATATGAAAAACCTTATCTTTTCTATCGGCCTTGCTATCCATTCGGGCTACGAGTTGTCCATTCCATAAAATGGGTAGTGAAAAATAGCCAAACTTTCTTTTATGCTGAGGCACATAACATTCTAAAAGATAGTCAAAACCAAAAATAGCAGAAGTGCGTTTTCTTTGGATTAATAAATTATCAAACGGAGATAAAATATGGAGTTTTTTTCGGGCTAAAGGTTTGTTTAATAGTTCAAGAGACTCCGGCAACACATAATAATCACTATCGGCAGCACGTACTTGCACTACCTCTCCATGTACAAGCATCTTCTTTAGTGTTTCTGTAACTAGTGTTTTTGTATTCTTAAGTAAATACGTTATTTCTATTAATTTCCCCACTCCATTAGCACGTAAATAGTTTGTAATTAAAAACCGACCATATTCCTCCTCCGTGGGGCTCGTCGTATTTATGGTGCTTGGTAATACGCGCTCCGTGACATCATACACCTTATGAAAATTGGCTCGCTTTGTAATCATCAAATCGCCCTGCATAAATAAGTTCGCCAAGGCCTGTTTGGTAGGAGCCGTCTTCCATTCACCAAATTTGACTCCTTTTTTATCAAAATCTTTAGCCATCAAAGGACCTTCGGATTTTATACGCTCCATTACGGAAGCCATAAGTTTAGTATCTTGTTTAAACCAATGTTTTTGTTTCCCTGAAGCAATCGCATGTTTGCGAGGTAGGCTAAAACGAAAATCGACCATAGGAAGAAAGGAAGCCGCATGCGCCCAATATTCATACACTTTTTTATCCGCTATCAATTCCTGTATATGTCCCACTTGGTAGCTCGGATTCCGATTATATAACGTGTGATGGTGTGCGCGCTCAATAACAGAAATCGTATCAATTTGAATATACCCCAAATGTTCTATAGCCGTGAGCGTTGCATTTCTGGCTGTACCAACTGATTTTGAAGCAGGTAACCTTTGTGATAACAATACTAATTTTTGGGCTTCTTGAAGGGAAAGGTTTTCTTTGTTTGAACTCATGTTGAATTGCTGTTAAACCAAATTGGCTAGGGGCAAAAATATCTATTTAAATGGTTAAGTATTATCTACAAAGAAAAATCCTCTTGTTATTTGAGATTATGCCCATTAATAATCATTATAATTTGACAACAGACCTTTTGTTAATTGCATTAACGCACTAATTTTATTGGAATCATAAGCATCTGGGTGGGCTTCTGAATAAAATCCTTTATCATTATCATAGTAGGTTCCCGTTTCTGCTAAATCTGTCGAAGCTAAATCATACAAAATAGCCACTCCCTTTTCTGCAGGAGACCAATGTTGACCGTAGGCTTCATTTGCCATTTTTGTATTCAATAACGAACCTGGGTTTACGGCAACAACCAAAATACTTGGTTCTTTTTTTGCCAAATCAAAACTCCACATGGTCAACGCTAATTTACTTTGTGCATAGGCATCATTAGCCCCTAAACTCATTTCACCTTTTAATGCACTTAAAGAAACTGGGGATTGTGCCGCAGAACTAAGATTTAAGATTCTAGGTGCATCGGCTTTTTTCAATAACGGTAATACTGCATTTGTAAATTGATATGGCGCTAAATAATTCACAACCAAACGAATATCTACTCCGTTCGAAGCAGTATCAGTTTTAGTTTTCAAAACACCGGCATTGTTTACCAAAACATCAATTTTTGGCATTTTTTCAAAAACTTCTGTTGCCATTTGTTTAACCTCTGACAAGTTTGAGAAATCAGCTAAAAAGCCTACTACATTGTCATTCTTTGATTCCGCTTTGATTTCTGTTACAGTAGCCTTTAACTTAGCATCAGTTCTACCATGAACGCCAACAAAATGACCTTCTTTCGCCAAACGAAGTGCCAATAGCTTACCTATACCATCAGTACTTCCCGTAATTAAAATATGTTTCATTTTTTAAACTTTAGTATTTTATAAATGGAATTTTGGCAGAATATGTTCTGCCAAAATTCTGTTTTCTTTTATTTTTAAAAGGGTGCAAAGGTATCTTTGGGACCTTCTGGTAAACTCCAACGCTCGCGAGCCGTAATATTTTCTGCTACAACAACTTTTGATGTTGAATTATCAACACTACCATAACTACTTGCACTCCCTCGTGGTATTTGCATACGATCTCCGTAAAGCCATACAACCAAGTTACTACGTTGTCCACTTGTAATTGGGTGGGTAGCATGAGGTACTTTGCCAGTATGAATTATTGCCTTACCGGGTTCAAAGATAGTTTGAACCACTTTACCAGTTGATCGATCATGAAAATCGACTTGTGAACCTGTAAATTTTTCTTCAAGTACGTTTATGTTGATATTCAAGGTAGCTGCAGAAGCATCCGTATGGGCATGCAAATCTTTGTCTTTATCTGGGTTATACTGTATAGAAAAACCAAAGGTTTGGTTATCGTAGCCATAAGTACCTAGTAATAAACGGGCGATCGGACGCATATAACGATCCATGATTTCGTTATAAAAAGCCTGAAAATTAGGTGCAGCAAGGTGCCCTTCTGAACGTGGGTCTAACATAACGCCATAACGATTCAACTGAATGCCATAAGGTGCACGTCTGGGAATTTCAGAATTTACCGTAGCTTCCAGATATTTTCGAAAATCAGCTAGACGTTCTAAATCAAAAAACTGAGCAGAATATACCCCAGGAATAATCTCTTCCCATAAATCAGCAACAGCATTTTCTTTTTCTGGATTTTCCCAAGCATCGTTTATGGCTTTTCTTAATTTTGGGTCAAGTAAGGTTTCATCAGGTACTAGCAAACTGTCTTTGTTTTCAATTTCCCATTCGCTCCAAGCATCTTCAAGCAACTCTCGGTTACTATTCCAAAATTGTGACACAGAAGGATCACGATTTAGTGAAGCTTCGCGAGTTGGTAGTGTAAGCGCACGAGCTTGTGCGAGTGCATTTGTATTTGTTATTGTTTTCATGATATATTTGTTTTTTACCAAAACCTCTTTAAAAGTATTTTTGGTTTTATTTACTTATTCTGATAACAAAGGTAGTATGAGACAGCAGTAATTTTTTGGTAGTAAAAACGGTTGTTTAGGTAAATTTCAAGGTTTTGTTTTAAAGCAAAATAATGCCCCATTTCTGGGGCATTCAACAGAACATATTAATCGACATGTTTAGAGCGTTCAACTCTAATCTTACTACATATTTTATTTACTATTATTTAGTTTTCAACCACAACTTTACCAATGGCTGTGCCACTAGCTAAGTGTGCATAAGCATCAGCAACTTGCTCTAATGAAAATTGATTTTCATCAACAATCGGAGTTAAATGACCTTCGTTAGAAATTTCAGCTAATTTTTCTAAAATACTACCGTGATTTTCTCTTTTGAAGTTATGTAACATCGGAATCAACATAAAGACCACGTGTAATGATGCTCCTTTAAAGTGCAACGGAGTTAAATCGATTTCCAACAAGGAAACCGTTGTAGAGATGTGTCCGTTTAAGGCGACCGCTTCCATAGAATTGGTTAGGTTTGAACCACCAACGGTATCAAAAACAACGTCAAAACCTCCATCGGTATATTTTGCGGTATAATCTGCTACCTTTTCAGTTTTAAAATCGATAAAGGTTGCCCCGAATTTTTCAACAATTGCTTTCTGCTTGTCACCTGTACCAGTAGCAAAAACTTCTGCACCAAAATATTTTGCCAATTGAACCGCTAAATGACCAACACCACCAGAACCACCGTGTACCAATACTTTCTGACCTGCTTTTACTCCTGCTCTTGTCAACCCTTCATAAGCTGTAATTGCAACTAAAGGTAAAGCTGCAGTTTCGCGCATAGTCAAGTCTTTTGGTTTGTGACCAATTAAATTGCTATCAGCTACAATGTATTCTGTTAATGTCCCAGGTAAATCTGCTAATCCGCCAGCACAACCGAATACTTCATCTCCAACTTTATATCCTGTTACGCCTTCTCCAACGGCTTCTACTGTTCCAGAAAAATCCATACCCAACAAGGCTGGTGCAGCTGGCGATAAAGGTAAATCTGACCCCATATTCTTAATCATCATATCGATAGTATTGACACTAGATGCCGCTATTTTCACTAAAACGTGATTTGCTTTTACTTCTGGTTTTGCTATTTCTGATACTTCGAATTTTGCATTTTCTCCGTATTCATTTAGTAACATTGCTTTCATATCTATTTTTTTTATTTTGTTAATCTTTAATTGTTGTTCGTTTTTCGTTGTTCGTTGTTCGTTTTTCGCTGTGCGCTACACGCTCTACACAAAAACTGAAAAGAGCTATGCGCAAAGCGTAAGTCGCTCAGTGTCTTAATTCACTTCTTGAATATCCATTACCATCTGTTCCCAGTTTTTCTGATTATCGTGGTCAAATTGTGCTCCGTTATCATCTGCATAGGTAAAACGTTTTATAGCCGGAGTTTTACTTGTTGCTTGAAATAATTGGTATGCTTCTTCTTTTAAAGCTTCTTTTATTGGTAAATCTATAGACGCATATACTGCACGTTTTGAAGCTGCAATAGAATCTGCCGGAAATTGTGATATACGTTGTGCTAGGGCATCTACATAAGCACCAATTTCATCTGTGTCTAAGGCTTTGTTTATGGTTCCGAATTTTTCAGCTTCATCAGCATCCCAATCTCTAGCGCCTAAAATTATTTCTAAAGCTTTACCTAAACCTGCTTGTCTAGCCATACGCGATGCTCCACCACCACAAGGTAAAATGCCCATACCTACTTCCATTTGCATGAATTTCGCTTTTCCTCTAGCTGCAAAACGCATATCTAAAGCCAACGCCATTTCGTGTCCGCCACCTCTTGCAAAACCTTCAATTTTTGCGATTGTTGCTTGTGGCACGTTGCTTAGTCTTTCTAATATTGCTTGTAAGTCTAATAACTGTACTTCGTTTCTTGGCACAGCTTCCATAGACATATCTTTTAATAAGTTGGTATCATAATGACATACCCAATATCCTGGATTTGAAGATTCAAAAACTACCACTTTTACGCTTCTATCTCTTTCTAATCGTAAGCATAAGCTGCTTAAATCTGCTAGCATTTCTTGTCCTTGTACGTTTACTGGTCCAAAGTTGATATCAATTGTTAAAATTCCGCCTTTTTGTTCTGCTATAAATGTTTGAAAGTTCTTGTAGTCCATAATATTTTATTTTTGGTTGATATTCGTTCTGTATTAATTACAGTACAAAGGTATTTGGGGACACCAGCTTAAAATGGGTATAAAACAAAGTGGTTTTGGTAAAAAAAGAGGTAATTGGTGATTTTTTAAGTTTATGTAAGTAAATTACTCCAATATAATTGAGACTAACATGAGTACATCTTGCGAACCCGCACCTCAGAATAAAAAAGAATTCATTTCTGATATTGGAGAAATACTAGTCAAGGATAATGGCAAGAAAAAATATTACACACCTGATGAAGTGAAAAAAGCCCATAGAAAGAGTAAGTGGTATGATTATGTGGATTTATCATGTTGGGCAATGTCCGTTTTTACATCTCATGAAGCCTTTGATTTGTATCATGAATTAGCGGGTGAAGCTTGTGATTATGTTGCGATGAAAACTGAAATGCTAAGCGGAATTTCTGCCTCTACCGTCTCAGATTGGACCGATATTCCAGCTATTGACCTAGATGCTTCTTGGTTGGATTTTGGCGATGTGTTTGATGGTTTGCTAGAGGGTGTTGGAGAATTTGTTTCAGGAATTTTTGATGGTATTTAATTATGCAGAAATACTAGCCTTATAAGCACCTATAGTCATCCCTTTATAGCTTTGGAAAGTCTTGTTCAAATGACTAGAATCTGTAAAGCCCAATTCCATTGCTATTTCTGAAAACTGCATATCGGTATACTTTAATCGGGTTTCTACAAGTTTTAACTTGTAGTTGATGATGTACTTCTTTAATGAAACATCAGTATGCTTTTTAAAATATTCACTCATATAATTATCTGACATATGAAATTCCTCTGCCAGACTTTTGGTGGTAAGCAATTCGGAATTGTAAATATTGGCGTGAATGTAGTTGATGATTTGTTGAATTTTAGATGACTTCACATTCTTTACCGTATCTGCCGTATTAATGAATTGAATATTTCTGGCAATAAGATGTAGAATAACCGATACGGAATTTTGAATAATGAAAATATCAAAAGTTTGCTCGCTCATATATTCAGTGGCAACCATGTTAATAAGAGATACTAAGTGTGACCGGTCAGATTCGGTTGCAAATTGCATTTCACGAAGCTGGTGACTTTCGCTATTTAGTATTTCTTCGATTTTTCGAAACCAATCATTAACCGGTAAGGTTTCGTTTAGCGCAGATGTTTTTCTAAAAAAGCTCTTTAAAAATTTTATAGCCACGGTGGTGGTGGCAGAATCAGGGTTTACGATATAAATATCGTCAGGAATAAAAACAAAAACACTGTTAGCAGTATAGGGTACGGTATTACCGTTTATTTTAATAGTTCCTGTTCCTTTTTCAAAATATACAATTTCAAAAAAACGAATGGTAGTATACTTACAGAACTCAAAAAATGTTTGGTCCTTGTATTTCGCAATAACGATATTCTCTATAATAGTTCTAGCCATGAGTATAAAAGGTTACTTTACAGTTTTTACTTCGTTTTCCAGAGCTAAAAACTTATGGATGTCACTCACCACAATAGACCCCTCGCCTACTGCGGAAGCTACGCGTTTTACCGAACCTGAACGCACATCGCCCACAGCAAAGAGTCCGGGTAAACTGGTCTCGAATGTATAAGGTTTTCTATTGTTGAATACCGTTTCGCTTTTAAGGGCATTATCGCAAATGGTGAGACCCGTGTGTACAAAACCTTTTTCATCTGTATCGATAATATTGTCTAGCCATTCGGTACAGGGTTTGGCGCCAACAAAAGTGAACAGGTAATTGATGTTATTCTCAATTAATGTATCATTCTTTTTGATTTCAACCTTTTCTAAATACGTATCCCCGTCAACTTTAACCACGTTACTACTGGTCAATACTTCAATATTTTCGCAAGCGATGATGCGTTGCACCAAATAATCGCTCATTTTGGCACCAATATCCTCATTTCTGATAATTACATAAACTTTGTGTGCATAATTGGCTAAAAATAATGCTGCTTGTCCCGCAGAATTACCACCACCGACAATTCCAATTTCGCTGTTTTTACACATATTGGCATGCATAGATGTGGCGCTATAGTAAATTCCAGAGCCTTCAAATTTTTCGATACCCTCTAAAAGAAGTCTTCTATATGCAGCGCCGGTTGCAGCAATTACCGTTTTTGCTTTTAAAGTAGAAGTGTTGTTAGAGTTGATTTCATAGTAACCTTCTTTTCGTTCAATGCCTTCCACTCTATGCGGTACCGAAATAGTACAGCCAAATTTTTGAGCTTGAATGTAGCCGTTATTGGCTAAATCCCGACCGGAAATACCTGTAGGAAATCCCAGGTAATTTTCAATCTTAGAGCTCTTACCAGCTTGTCCGCCAGGAGAATTACTATCAATGGTCAATACACTCAATCCTTCTGAAGACGCGTATACGCTAGCAGCCAAACCGGCAGGACCAGCGCCTACGACCAAAACATCATAAATTTCATCATCTAATTCTAACCTAACTCCCGTACACATTCCAATTTCATCAATCGATGGGCGAATAGAAATCTTATTCTGACTATTGATCAATACCGGTAAATCTGATTCCTTTAAGTTGAAAGTTTCTAACATCTGTACCAATCCGTCCTCCTTATCAGAATCTATAAAATTGTACCAGATATCATTCTTATCCATAAAATCACGGATAGCATACGTTTCATTAGAATGTTCAGAACCTATTACTTTTATACCTTGAACGTTGTTTTTTAATGCATCTTCCCGCAATAAAAAGGTATTTAAGAGTACATCGCTAATATCACTGAATTTGGCAATGGCGCTTTTTAGCTTTTCGGGACTGATTCGTATTAGCTGTGTATTTTCTAAAGTTTCGCCACATACACCAACCGTTCTATGAGAGAGAATACTACTTGAACCGGAAAATTGATGCCTTCTATGTATGGTAAGGCTATCATCTTTTTTATCAGGATCAATAATTCTTATTCCACCAGTAAGCACTATGAAAAAATCGTAGTGTTGATCACCAAAATCCAACACCACGATAGGCTCTTTATAAAATTCGATTTCACCGTAGGTTTTAAGCTTCTCTACTTGCAGATCGGTAAGTTCTGGATATTTAGGATCAATCATAATTTTTGATTTAGTAAGTTATAAAAGCTTCATCAGCATAGTTTACAAACATTACATGTACGTTTTTGAAATGGTCACCCAATAAGCCTTATTCTTTACAATTTCGTAAATGTTTGCTTAATTCACCGTGTTTATCAAAGTTATTTTATCTCAAAACTACTGTTACTTCTTATGTATAGTACTGTTTCCTTTTCAGCTGATATAATTGAAGTTTCATTTTCTTCTGCTCCAAAATAAGATGGTGCGTTTAATTCCTTTTTATCTTCTTCTTTAGAAAACTGGTGTGAAATTCCTCCAGAAATAACGACAGCTCTAAAATTTGGACTCAGGTTTTTAATGCTTCCGCTAAAACCGGATGGTAATTTTAAAAGTGTAGCACGCAATTGATTTTCCTCGTGGCTTCCCCATAAAAAGGCAGTTTCAACATTACTTTTTGCAGAAACCCATTCAATATCGTTAGCATTTAGCCAAACCATATTGGTTTTGTCTACATTAATTGGTCTTTCCCCATTATCAAAGGCTTCAGATGTTGGTTGTACTAAATATGGACCTTCTTGAATATCTAAAAATGCCATGTTCTCGTTATCGTCAGCAGCGGTAATGTGGGCTTCTCCTGCTGGTTGCTGCCAATAAGAACCTGCTGGCAACCATTGTTTTTCAGCATTTTCATCATCATTATGCAATAAACCTTGAATCACCACTCCACGATACGTAATGTTATGAATATGTGGAGGCGAAGAAAACCCTTTATTAAATTTCACTAAAAATCCTGCAGGTTCATTTTTTGTACGATCTCCCCAAAGTTTTCCGGCAGCCGGACTTTTGTCTCCACGTAACGGATTTAACCAACCCCATTCTACATTGTCTGCCGTTACAACCTCATTTACAGATTTGGTAGGATCCGTTGTTGGTGTTTGTGCACTTGTATATGCCGTTGTTGCTATTGCTAATGCAAGTAATATCGTTTTTATCATTTTGATAAGCTATATTTTTTCTATTAACATTGTTTCAAGTTGCTTTGTATCTAATGGCAAACGTATTTCTAAATTCTCGATACATTTTTATTTCCATGCTATTTCAATAAAAACAATCGTAGTGACAACCTCACATATTGATTAATAGTTAAAATGTCAGTTCGAGTGAAATTCTAATTTCAGAATTTTGTATCGAGAACCTATAATTTAAAAAGTTTCTAGATTCCTTCCTGTTGGTCACCACAACTTTGGTACATCAAAATTCAATCGAAGTGACTTACTAATTTTCTTTTTCTGTCTTTTTTAAATAATCTGGTAATTCTTTGCTTAACCAATCTTGGCGTACAGGAACGTGTACATCTAAATCTACCGTTTTTTCTAAAGCCCAAAACTCATGGGGAATGTTCTCTGGAAACACAATTACCTCTCCTCCAGAAACGATAACAAACTCCTCTTTTCCGTCTATAATCGTTTTGATTTTAACCTTACCGGACATGATATAGGTAATCTGCTCATTTGGATGCTTGTGCCAAGGAATATGTGCATCTTTTTCTAGATTAAAAATGGTCATTTGTCCTTTTTCACCATGAAACCATTTACGCTGTATACCTTCGCCAATAGTTTCCGATTCCATTTCATCAAAATTGAAATGTTGCACTTTTGACGTGGCTACAGAATCTATTGAATTTACCTGTGCATTTGCTGTATTACTAGCAAAAAATGCAGTTACAGCTAGTGCTGCTATAATTGATTTGAAATTCATTTTTCTATTTATATATTTCATCAGTTTCAGTGAAATTCTTTTTCATTAGGCTTCTCGATACAAATTTCTCAAGCCTCAAAATTCATTCGAAGTGACATACCCTTATTATTTAACTCATTGAGTCTAGAATCCTTCTAAAAAAATTTTACCTTTTGCTTTTCCTGTTTCTAAAAAAGCATGAGCTTTTCTAAGGTTTTCTGCATTAATAACCCCAAAGTTTTCTCCTAAAGTGGTTTTAATAGTTCCGTTATCTATCAATTTAGAAACTTCATTTAAGATGTTGTGTTGTTCTACCATATCTTTCGTTTGAAACATAGAGCGCGTAAACATAAATTCGATGTGTGTAGACACTGCTTTACTTTTAAAAGGCATCACATTGAACGTTTTTGGATCGTCTATAAAACCAAATTTCCCTTGTGGTTTAATGACTTTTACAATCTCGTCTGCATGTTGCTCGGTAGCATTTAAACTCACCACGTACTCAGGAGCTGGTAACTTGTATTTCTCAAATTCTTCACTCAATTTATTTCTGTGATTGATCAAGGTATCTACTCCTAACTTTTTTAACCAATCTGTAGTTTCAAGACGAGAAGCCGTTCCTATAATGTTCAGTTTTGTAAGCTTCTTGGCTAATTGCACCAAAATAGAACCCACACCACCAGCTGCACCAATCACTAGAATAGATTTATTCGCATCGTCTTTAGCCACCTGTAACCTATCAAATAATAGTTCATAAGCTGTAAGTGTGGTTAGCGGTAATGCGGCTGCTTCCGCATACGATAAGCTAGATGGTTTCCTGCCCACAATACGCTCATCAACAATTTGATACTGCGCATAACTTCCTTGTCTTGTGAAATCGCCCGCATACCAAACTTCGTCACCCACTTTAAAAAGCGTAACATCTTCTCCAACTTCTTTTATAACCCCAGTAGCATCCCAACCAATGATTTTCCAATCATCGCCTTCTACAGGCATCCCTGCTCTTACTTTATAATCGACCGGATTCACCGATATTGCTTTGATCTCTACTAAAATATCTCTCCCTGTTACCTTTGGAGTATCTATTTCAATGTCTTGTAGAGATTTTACATCTTCTATTGGAAGATTTTCTTTGTATCCTATTGCTTTCATCTTAGCTTCGTGTTATTATATTACCGTGAAAATTTCACTTTCTGGTAATCTAGATTTTGGTGTTTTTTCAGTTGAATTAAAATCAGATTCAGCTCTATATCCTAAAGAAACAGCTACTAAAGAAGTATATCCTTTTTCTCTTAAACCAAATTCTTCATCCAAAGCTTTTACATCAATACCTTCCATTGGTGTAGCATCAATTCCTAAACTTGCAACTCCCAGTAAAAAATTCCCAATATTAAGATATACTTGCTTTTCCATCCAGTGTTGTAAGTCTTTTAAATCGTATTTATGAATACCTGTAAAAGCTCTTACAGCACCTAAAAATCCGTTTTTAATATCTTGGTTAGGGAATCTTCCATTTTTATCTTCTGTATCTGCAATATGCTGGTAGTAGGCATCATCTGCATCAATTTTTGAACAAAATAAAACAACAGCTGAAGCATTAGTTACTTTTTGCTCGTTAAAACTAAAAAAACCTTGAGTCCCCTTAGCAATGCGTGCTTTACCTTCTGTAGTTTCGGCAACTATAAAATGCCAAGGTTGTAGGTTTACACTTGAAGGACTCATTCTTAACAAGTTTCTGACTTCTGCCATATCTGCACCAGAAATTTTCTTGGTGGTGTCGTATTCCTTAGTTGTATATCTCCAGTTTAATGTTTCGTGTAAATTCATTTTTATATATTTTAATAAGGTTAATTCTATTTATATGGCAAAGGTAAATAGGAAATAAAGTTTTTATCATGTATAAAAGAAGGAGAAGATGGTATAAATAAAGGTTTTCAAGAGGGTTTTTATTGAAATACGGCTAAAAAGAGGATTTTATCCGAATTTGGAACGGATATTAAGCCCATATAAATTGATTTATCCTTTAATAATACCAATAAAAATTTATCCAACCCATCTAAAAGTCAAGTTGATTCTAGGTTGAATTTGTTTTGCCGTTTTTGGTACTTTATGCTTCCAATTATCTTGTGTAGCACCTTGCATTAAAAGTAGGCTACCATGAGTTAACGGAATAGCTAATCGTTTTAAATCCTTTCGTGTGGCATGTTTTAGTTGAAAAGGTCTTGTTGCTCCAAAAGTGACCGAAGCAATAATTGTATTTTTTCGTTGATCTCCTTTATAATCTTGATGCCAGTCTACACTGTCTTTGCCATCTCTATAATAATTAAGTAAGCAACGCGTAAAAGTTACATTAACCTCCTTCTCTATTCGCTCTTTAATAAAAAGTAAATCATTAGTCCATAGCTGCATTTTACTTTCCGTGTTCGTGTATTTAATATCCTTCGTAACATCACCAAACCAAGCGGTCAATCTAGGGTAATCTACATCTTTCCCGTGAATGGTAATTTGTTCTTGTTGCCAAGGCGTATTTTTTAATAAATTATTAAACAGTTTGTTACTTTCTTCTATGCTGAAAAAATTCTCAAATAAAACAATATCCGCTCCTGGTAAATCAAATTCCGTTTTACGGACTTCATCTGTTGAAAAAAGTTCTGTTTGACTAAATAAATCCATGGAAATAACTTGTAATGTGATCACTATTTATTAGGTCGAAAAACTTACGCTATCCATACACTTTTTGTATTTACAAATTCTCTAATTCCATATCCGGAGAGCTCTCTTCCGTAACCGCTATTTTTAACGCCTCCAAAAGGTAATCTGGGATCAGAAACTACTAGCTTATTTACGAAACTACTACCCGCTTCTAATTGTAAGGCAATTTGTTCCCCTCGCTCTAAGTTACTTGTGAATACTCCCGAACCTAGGCCAAATTGAGAATTATTCGCCAAGGCTATAGCTTCATCATCATTTTTTGCTTTAATCACAGAAGCAACAGGACCAAATAACTCGTTATCAAAACCTTCCATTCCTGGTTTTAAATCTGCCAAAATGGTAGCAGGGTAATAAGCACCTTTACCTCCAGGAATTTCACCTCCAAGCACTAATCGGCCACCCTGGGTAATTGTTTTTTGCACCTGTTCATGTAATTCATCTCTCAAATCTCTACGTGCCATAGGTCCATAATACGTGTCTTCCGCTGTTGGAGCGCCCATTTTTGCAGCTTTCATTTTCTTTTTAAAAGCTATTAGAAAATCATCATATATATCTTCTAATACGATAAAACGCTTTGCCGCAATACAGGTTTGTCCATTGTTTTGTAAACGACCAAAAGTGGCTAATTCTACCGCTTCTTCTAAATCTGCATCTTCCAAAATTATATAAGCATCACTGCCGCCTAATTCCATGACCGTTTTCTTTAAATTTTGACCGGCAATTGAAGCTACAGAGCGCCCAGCAGGATCACTACCCGTTAGCGTTACTGCAACAATATATTTATCTGCTATAACCTCTTTTATATGTTCAGAACTTAAATTTAAATTAGTAAAACATCCTTCAGGAAAACCTGATTTTAAAAAAGCATCTTCTAACGCAAAAGCACAACCTTGAACATTAGAAGCATGCTTGAGAACCCCTACGTTACCAGCCATTAAAGCAGGAACAGCAAATCTAATCACCTGATAAAATGGAAAATTCCAAGGCATTACCGCTAAGATTACACCAATTGGTTGAAAAGTAACGTAGCTTTTTTTAGCTTCTGTAGCTACTAATTCATCCGCCAATAATTCTTTAGTATGATTGGCGTAATACTTACAAATCCAAATGCATTTTTCAATTTCCTTTCTAGACTGGCCAACTATCTTACCAATTTCTCTGGTTGCTAGCTGTGCATATTCTTCCTTGTGCTCCTCTAAAAACTCTGCTAATTTATGCATCAAATTAGATCGTTCTTCAAAGGTGGTACCCTTCCAACGGCTAAAAGTTCGGTTGGCTACAGCAATTTTATCTTTTGATTCTTTTTGAGTTATTCTATCATAAGTAGCCACTTCTTCATCGGTAGCTGGATTAATTATTGTGATACTTGACATAAGCGTTTATTTTAAAAATTAGTACTATCCTTTTAGGTAAACAAGAACGGATACAGAAGGATAAGTACTTAATGGAATTAAATAATATATTAACTCCTTTGAAGCTAATACCTATTATCATTAACACACTATTATGTATAAAGGTTTCTAATTTTTAAAGGGTACTTTTGGTATAACGAAAGGTATAATTGGTATATACAGAGGTTAATAAGGTGTTTTTAAAAGGTTTTGAACAAAATTAAGTAGCTTTACCATTAAATATGTTGTAAAATGCAAGTATTAGAAGCCTATAAACCTTTTGAAATACAAGAAATAGAATTAACTAGTTGGAAGCAACGCCCTGTTAAAAATAATTTTTTTGAGTTAGTATTGATTACTGATGGCGATGGTACACAGTGTATTAATTACAACCATTACCCGTATACTAAAGGCAGTATGTTTTTATTACCTCCTTTAAAATGTCATTCGTTTACGATCGAAAAACCTACCAAATTTGTCTTTTTAAAGTTTACCGATTCTTTTTTCAAGAATGCAAATCAAATGGCCATTGATAGAAATGAATGGTTTAAAGAAGCGTCATACATCCTTTCTAATTACAATCAATTGCCTGGAGATATTATTAAAAACGACCTAGACCGAAATCACTTAGATAGTTTAGTGAGTATCATCCTTCAAGAGTCTAGAAGTTATGGAGCAGAATCTATTCGCTTAATTACAAGTCTTATGACGAGTATTCTAGAAATCTTAATTCGGAATATAAAAAAAGGTTCTTATTTTGAAGTACCTAAAAAAAATGCAGAAGATAGGATTACAAAAATGCTTACCTACATCAATGAAAATATTGATAAAACAGAATTATTGAAAGTTGACAATCTAGCAGCTGTTTTCATGATGTCCCCTACTTACGTAAGTGAGTATTTTAAAAAGCAAGTGCATATGTCTTTACGCGAGTATATCATTAAAGCAAAATTAAAGCTCGTAGAAATCCGACTCTTAAATTCAGACTTCAGCTTAACACAAATAGCAGACGATTTAGGTTTTACCGATGTAAGTCACCTTTCTAAAACCTTTAAACGATACTCCGGAGCCTCTATAAAAGAATTTAAAACTAATGGCGAGTATCTGTTATTGAAAAGAACGGCGTGTACAGGTTAGCCAGCTAACCATCAAGATTTATTTTATCCTAAAATGAAATAATTTTATTCATCTTTTTATTATTTTAAACTTCTTTTTCCAAACGCTATTTCATCTCAATAACCAGGTTACTTAGGATTTTATTTTATACCCATAGCTTCATCCACAGAACAAATACACTTCAAGTATACTCCATTTTATCTCCCTTCTCTTTTTACTCCCATAACCTTATGGGAGTAAAAGCATATCGATCAATTCTTAATTTATTCTAGTCAAAGAACCCCGCTTCTAGCCGTTACCTTTGATTGGAACAAAAAAAATAAACTTATGAAAATTGAAAATAGCATATTAATAATTACTGGAGCATCAAGCGGAATTGGAAAAGCAACCGCGCATAAATTAGCCGAAAACGGAGCTAAAGTGGTGCTTATGGCTCGAAGTGGAGATGAATTAAATGATTTGAAAACGGAAATTGAAAAAAACGGTGGAGAAGCTTTAGTAGTTACTGGAGACGTTACCAAGATGGAAGATTTTGAAAACGTGGTGACCAAAACCAAAGAAAAATTTGGAACGGTAAACGGACTCATCAATAACGCTGGATTAATGCCTTTATCATTTGTAGAAAAATTAAAAACGGATGAGTGGGATAAAATGGTCGATGTTAATATTAAAGGAGTATTGAACGGCGTTGCGGCAGTATTGCCGGAATTAAAAGCCAATAAAGGCGGAAATATCATTAATATCTCATCCATGGCTGCACACCGTTACTTTCCAGGAGGAGCCGTATACTGTGCTACAAAAGCCGCTGTAAAAATGTTCTCTGAAGGATTACGACAAGAATTAGCACCAAAATATGGAATTAATATAACCTCTATTGAACCTGGAGCTGTAGCTACTAATCTTACCAGCACCATCACAGATGACGATGTCAAAGAAATGATGAAAGAAATGTTGGAGATGGAAACATTAGAGGCGGAAGATATTGCTAATGCCATTTATTATGCTTTAACGCAACCAGACCGTGTAAATATTAATGACGTTTATATTGTTCCTAGTGAGCAAAAGTAAAAGGAATTTAAATTTAAAAAATAAAAGTATGTCTACGACAACAAAACAAAATACATTTAAAACTACAAACCCAACAACAGGAAAAACCCTATCGTCCTACGAATATATGACCGATAGCGAGGTAGAAGATAGCATCCAAGAATCACAGAAAGCGTTTCTAGAGTGGAAAACTACATCCATAGAAGAGCGTGGTAAAATTATTTCTGCGATTGGGAAAGAGTTACAAAACTATAAATCAGAATTAGCAGCACTAATGACAGATGAGATGGGGAAATTACTATCACAAAGTCATCAAGAGGTAGATATTTGTACTGCCATATGCGACTATTCTGCTAAGAATGCGCCAGAAATATTAAAAAGTGAGGAGCGCGATTTATTAAATGGAGGGAAAGGAATTGTTGCTTATGCACCTTTAGGGATTATCTACGGAATTCAACCATGGAACTACCCTTCATACCAGGTTATTCGTTATACGATTACCAACTTGATGGCGGGAAATAGCATTTTATTGAAACATGCTTCAAATGTAACAGGAACCGCTAAATTGCTTAAATCTATCTTTGATACTGCTGGTTTACCAAGCGGACTCTTCAATGTATTGGTCATAGACCACGATCAATCTGACGCGATTATATCTCATAAACTTGTTCGCGGTATAACGCTAACGGGTAGTCCCGTAGCTGGTGAGAAAATAGGAGAAAAAGCAGGAGCACAACTTAAAAAAACTGTTTTAGAATTAGGAAGTAATGATGCTTATCTAATTTTAGATGATGCTGATGTAGATTTAGCTGTTGAAAAAAGTGTGATGGGAAGAATTTACAATAACGGGGAAACCTGTATTGCCGCGAAACGATTTATTGCCACTGAAAAAGTATATGACGAGTTCAAAGAAAAATTTGTGACTGCTATGAAAGCTTTAAAGTTGGGAGATCCTAAATTGGAAGAAACCCAATTAGGCCCTATGGCGCGCAAAGATTTGCGAGAAAAAATTCACGAGCAAGTACAAGAGAGTATTGAAAAAGGTGCAAGATTACTTTGTGGAGGTGAGATCCCAGAGGGCGAAGGATACTTTTATCCGGCAACAGTATTGGATGAGGTTACGGAAGGACAACCTGCCTATGACGATGAGTTATTTGGACCTGTAGCTTCTTTAATTAGAGCGAAAGATAATGAAGATGCCATGCGGATTGCGAATGATAGCAGGTTTGGTCTTGGTGGCGGAATCTTCTCTAAGGATGAGAAGAAAGCGATTGAATTAGCCGAAAAACATTTTGACACCGGAATGATCTTTATTAATTCCTTCGGAACAGCAGAACCTACCATGCCCTTTGGAGGCGTAAAAGATTCTGGTTTTGGTCGCGAACATGGCGGATTCGGTATGAAAGAATTTGTAAATGTTAAATCGATTATGATCCGTAAAGATTAATGAGCATGTATTGCCAACAAAAAAGCACCCTATAAAGGGTGCTTTTTACTTTTAAGTAATTTTATAATATTCGTATAGGCCTTAATTTGCAATAACAATTTTCTGTTTTACCGTTTCACCACTTTCCTTGGTAATTTCTAAAATATAAATACCATTGTCTAAGGTAGAAACATCTAATTTCTGATCAATTACATCTTTTCTTAGGACGGTAAGCCCGTTTAAATTATACACTCTCGCTTGAACGTAGTCCTTATTTGAAATGGTAATAACATCTGAAGCCGGGTTTGGATAAATTTGTAAAATCTCTGGCTCAACAGTCTCAGTAGCCGCTGCAAGCGTAGTAGATGCTCTCAGGTTTGCTGCACTTTTTAAAAATGTAATTCTGTTTAATGCCCAACTCTGATTGGCAGAAGCGAACACCTCTACTTCTAACAGTCCATTCGTAACTACCACATTATTTAAGTTTGCATTTTTATATTCCGCTTTTTTAGTGGTAACCGTTGCTGTTTGACCACCTGCTCTAATAGAATTATTTACACGAGCACTTAAATAATCTCCAAAAGTTGCAGAAATAGAATAGGTTCCGTTTGACACTGGAAACCGAAGGGTTCTTGTATTATTTTGATCATACGCAAAATCTCTATTCAAGGCATTAGTTCCAGTATTGCCTCCTCTATCTGCATAGTTCATACCATTTTTGTTGGTCCATACGTTGTCATTAATACCATAAGAAACTCTGGTATAACCACTAAAAAGACCTGAAGTTGTGGAACCAAAATCATAGTTCCCAGAACTAACCCCAGTATTAGAATTACCAGAAACACTTACAGGCTTGTAAACCCGTATCCAATCAACTAATAAATTATTATTCTGAAAATTAGTTATCTCTGATGCATTTGGAGATCTATTCGCTTCTGCTTGCCAACTTTGATCTTCTACATTGATAATAATATCCATCTCTTTCGTGAACTTTCTACCGTTATTCAAATAATTGAAAGGATCAATAACGCTAATATTCGATTTGTTTTTTGCATCTGCCAAACTTGATGCTACAGTCATTTTTTGATACCCATTTTCACGAATTAACGCACCATTTATTCCGGTACCCGTTACACCCGCAGGATACGTATACTGCCAAGTACCATCACCCAAACGCGTTTGTACAGCATCATTATCTAACACACGTACCATCTGCCCATCTACGAAATATTCAAGTCGTGTTGGAGATACCCAGTTGACTCCGATACGCACAACTCTACCACCCCATTGGGTAACACCATCTTTTTTCCACCAGCTATTTAAATCTGCAGGTTGATAATCCTTAAAATTTGGTGGTCTAATAAATACATGATGGCTTAAGTGAATTTTAGAAGAGAAAAAACTATTTCTATTGTCCTCTCCTGGGCCTCCATAACACTCTATAATATCAATCTCTTGCGTATCATCGGGACTCAATAGCCAAATATCAGAAGCTAAAGAAGAATTCATTACACGGATTCTTCCTTCAACAAATACGGGGTAAATAACACGTGTTTTACTGGTAATACATCCTGCCCTTGTTTCAGGTCTGGATATTGGAGTTTTGTTAGAACCCTCAAATGTCTTGGTAGCACCCGGTATTCTTGAAGCCCAAATATTTAAATTCCCTCCAGAAACTGCTACGTGGTCTTGCCTCCACTCTGTGGCCCCCGGACCTGTCCAGTTATTCGGTTGTCCATTCGCTTGGTTGTGAAATTTGTTATACCATTTACTCTGGTTTCCTGGTCCAAAATCTGATACTGAATTGGTTGGCGCAAAGTTGTAATTAAAATCATCACTGGCATCGGTCTGTAATTGCCATTCTTTTCCTGAACCCGCATTGGCAGGTACTGCAACACCGTCCCAATCATATTGACCGTAGCCTAATACCATTTGAAAGAACGTTACTAAAATAAGTAGGTTGATTTTTTTCATTTAATTAAATTTTTGAGGTTATTAACTTTATTTTTTGATGTTATCGCAAAAAACACTTTGATAAAATGCTAAAACATCATTATTAGCCTCAATGATACTATTTAAACCCGAACCCCTTATAAAAGACGACTAGACATAAACTGAACATGAAAAAATAAATGAAATAGAAAATTAACGCATTTCATCGATGAAATACTGCATTTAATAGAGAATTTCAGCCCTACTTCCTAAATTTTATCAAAAAAAATAAATCCCCTTTTGTAGTGTCTAGGATTTTTATACAAAGAAAATTGAAAAGACCATTAGCTCTTTAAATTGTTATTGACTTTAATTATTAAGCTGACTGCTCCCTAATTTTTGGTCGTCTTCTAGCAATTTTTCTTGTTGCTCGATTTCCATTCTAGCCTTGAAAATATATTCTTTTTCAGTTTTGGGAGCTCCCGCTAATCTTCGCATACTTTCTTCATCCAAACGAATAAATTTGCTGGCCTGCTCTTTAGTAGCATCTATATCAAAACCTACGTGATGTAAAACATCACTTGCTAATTTTATAGAAGTATCTAGCGATTCTCTATAAATACGATCTACCCCGATATTAAGTAACTCATAGGCATCATATCTATTTCTTGCTCTAACCATAAGTTTTATATGTGGATATTTTTCTTTGATTTTTTTGACAAGACTAAGCGTTACCTCAGGATTATCAATAGCACAGATTAAGATCTCTGCATTAGCGATCCCCGCAGATTCTAAGAGATCTAAGCGTGTAGCATCACCATAAAACACCTCAAAACCCATTTTTCTCAAAAAATCTACGCGACTAGAATCTTGGTCAAGAATAGTAGTTTTTACGCCATGAGCTCTCAGAAACCGTCCAATAGTACTCCCAAAGTGACCAAAACCTACTAATATAATTTTATCAGATCGCTCAATCGAATCCATTGGTTTTTCTTCGGATTGTTTAGTGCCAAACTTGGGTAGTACCAACTTCTCATTTAATAAACCAATTATTGGAGTTAGCGCCATGGTAAGTGCCGTTACTACTAACATAATATCCAATTGTCTTTGATCTAAAATGCGCAACTGCAATGCAAATGAGAGCATTACAAAAGCAAATTCTCCTATTTGAGCCAACCCTACTGCCAAAAGAAATTTCTGATTTATTTTTAATTTAAATAGCGTGGCTACAACATACAACACCAGTCCTTTCACTAAAATTACACCCAATACTAAACCGCATATTACCAAAGGATTATCAGCTATGACTACAAAATTTACGGTAGTCCCTACAGTTATAAAAAATAAGCCTAAAAGTAATCCTTTGAAAGGCTCTAGTGTACTTTCTAGTTCATGTTTAAACTCGCTCGTAGCCAATACTACGCCCCCTAAAAAGGCTCCTAAAGCCGGACTCAACCCTACAAACTCCATCAGAAATGTAATAGCTAAAACAATGAGCAAGGCCGATGCCGTAAGTAACTCACGTACTTTTGAAATGGCCACCAAACGTAGCATTGGAATAATAAGGTAAAGCCCGGAAATGACAATTAACACAATAGAACTTATAGTAGCTAAGGCTTGCCAGCCCAGCGGTAAAGTCTCAAGAATATTAGTACTCCCCTCACCCTTTAATTTCGAGGCATCTACAGTAGATAGTAACGGTAAAACCCCTAACATTACAATCACTATAATATCTTGAAAAAGCAAAATAGCAAACGAGGAAGCGCCATAGGTGGTATTCATAAGATTCTTCTCACTTATAGTTTGCAAGGTGATGGCTGTAGAAGACATGGAGATGGCCATAGCACAGGTTAAAGATACTTGCCATGAAACGCCAAAGCCCATTAGAATTGCAAAGGAAATAAGGCTCGTTAAAGCCACTTGGGTTCCGCCCATCCCAACTATGGTTTTTCTCATTTTCCAGAAACTCTTAGCATCTATCTCTAATCCTATTAAAAAGAGCATCATCACTACACCAAATTCTGCAAAGTGAAGAATATCATCGCCTTCTTCTCCTATAAAACCTAAAAGATAGGGTCCTATTAAAACACCCGCCAGTAAATAACCTAAAACAGAGCTCAAGCCTAATTTTTTTGCAATGGGCACACATATAATAGCCCCTACTAGAAATACAATAGCTTCAAAAAGAATATCTTCATTCATGGTTTACAGGAGTTCGGTGGTAAAAGTAAAAATAGGCATAAAACGCAAACTATCACTAGATATAATATAAGCAGTTTAGTTCTTCTGAAGCCTAAAGCCTTACACTTACTATAAAAAATAAAACTAACTTATAGTGCTAGCTTAATTGTATACGTTCTAAAACATCTTTTTTAAATGATTTTCCAATAGGTAATTTTACGGTTTCATTTAAGTGTATTAAGTTTCCTTCAATCACCTTAATCTTTTCAAAATTGACAACAAAAGACTTATGAATCCGAACAAATTGTTGCGGTAATTTGGTCAAAAATTCGGTTAAGGTTTGTGGTGTGAGTATCATTTTCGTGGTGAAAATTTTAATATAATTGCCATAGGCTTCAATATATGCTATCTCGTCAAAATTAATTTTAATAATCTGCTTATCGCTCTTGACAAAAATAGTCTGAGCCTCTTCTTTTTCTTCAATAGCAATCATTGGACTGATGTCTATTGTCTTCTGCTGTACCTTTTGTGTTGCTTGGATAAAACGTTCAAGCGAAAATGGTTTTAAAAGATAGTCTGTAACGGCTAATTCAAACCCCTCTAATGCATATTCAGAATAAGCTGTGGTTAGAATTACTGAGGGTTTAACCTGTAAGGTTTTTAAAAGACTTAATCCTGAGAGTTTTGGCATGTTAATATCCAAAAACAAAATATCTACATGTTGCTCTGCTAATACTTGCATTACTTCAAAGGCATCTTTACAGGATGCTACTAGTGATAAATTGGGTATTTGTTGTATATAAGTCTCTATAATTTGACGAGCAATGGGCTCATCATCTGCAATAATACACTGTAACATCATTAATTAAGGTCTAAGGTTAGTGTTACGATAAAAAGTCCTTCATTTTTTGAAATTACTAGACTGTGTTTATCCGGATACAGTAATAGTAAACGTTTTTCAACATTTTTTAATCCTATTCCGCTATTTTTTTCATCTTGAACTAATTTTTGAGTATCTAATGCTAGTTCATCAGTTGAGTTTTCACAAGAAAATATAAGCTTATCTGCCCTCAGCTTTAAACTAACTAATACTCTGCTCTTAATTTTATCCGAATTACCTAAATGTTTAAAGGCATTTTCAACAAATATAATACACAACATAGGTGCAATTTTTTCTGCTGAAATCACTCCGTCTAAATGAAAAGTGATATTTGCCTGATTTTCTAGTCGAATTTTTTCCAATGCAATATAATTTTCTAAATAGGTAATTTCTTTAACAAGCGGTACAAAAGCGTCTTTTGTATCATACAAACTATACCGTAATAAGTCTGACAGTTTTAGCATCAATTCTGGCAGCTTGTCTGACTTCAATACAGAAAGTCCGTATAAATTATTTAAAGTATTGAATAAAAAATGGGGATTTAACTGCGCTTTAAGTAACATAAGTTCCGCCTCGCGCTCTGTATGTTTCCTATTGATACTATCTCTTGCCATTTTTAGCGCTATTCCAAAAGCTAAAACCAATACCAATAGACCGTAAAGGTTTATAAATACAGACCACTCAAAAATTTTTTTGGAATATTTTATTAAAAAATAAACCATTACACCTGTAAAAAATGAACTGTTCAAAATAAATAAAAGGAGAAAAATTATCCTATTTTTATTGAAATAAGGCAAAATCAATAAGTTGTTTATATACACTGCGGCCGCAAAAATACAGAGGATAAAAAAAACTGTGGTTAGTTTATCATCGGTGACTACAACCCCCATTAGGATTAAAAACAAAAAAAGCCATACCAATATGTTCTGTAGCAATTTATTTTCCGTTAAGCTATCAAACTTTATCATCCTTCACCTTTATAATTGAAGTCTAAAGATACTTTTTACGCTAAAAATAGCGGTTAATTAATGACGTATGTCTTAAAATATACTCCAAACGCTTTCAAAATAAGGATCAACGTAAACATTCTGCTTGTCATGAACCACTATCCGTTCATCATTCTTATTAGGGTTCAGAAGCTATAAAGAAGAGTTTTGAAGTATAATTAAAAAACAATATCTCATGAAAACACTTCAATCAACTTTAATGCTATTTATTTTAATGTCATTTGCTTTTATCAGTTCTGCTCAAGATGTATCACTTAACACCATCAAATTAAAATATGATTCTTCTCTTCTAGAAAAACAGCAGGGACTTGCAATACTCACAAAAAAAGAAGGGCAAATAGAAACCATAAGTATGGGGGCACATCATCTCACCAAAACCAGTGTATTTAACATTGGTAGCGCAACTAAAACCTTTACGGCGATATTAATTCTACAGGAAATGGAGAAAGGTAATTTAGCTTTAACCGATAGTATTAATCAATTTTTGACCCCTATCAATAATGTCCCTGGTACTTTGACGCTAGAAGAACTTTTGACTCATAAAAGTGGATTGGATGAAATCATAGGTAAAAATATTCTAACTATTTATTTTGGTAAAAATGATTCACTCTATGACACTTCCCTACTAAATCAACTAGAGGCACACCACCCAGAAGAACGTGGTAAATTTTCCTATTGTAACTCTAATTATTTTCTTTTAGGAAAAGTACTAGAAAAAGTGACAGACCGACGTTATTTTGATCTTGTTCAAGAGCGCATCATAGAGCCTTTACAACTACACAACACCTATCCTTATTTACACAAAAATATACCGAATTTAGCACAACCAAGACATGAAGATAAGAATGTATCTAAATATTTAGACTTCCGTTATTTTGCTAATATCGCATATGCCGCAGGTAGTATTGCTTCTACCTTAACCGATATTGAAGTATTTTATACCGCTCTTTTTGAGACTGAAAAACTTCTTAAGAAAGAAACCGTACAACTGATGATGACCAAAGGTAGTGAGCACTATGGATTGGGACTCATGAAATCATCTAATCAAGATATTATTTCCTACGGTCATGGCGGTAATAATATTGGGTATGCTTTTCGAAATGAATATAATCCCGTTACCAAAACCCTATACCTTGCTTTTACCAACTCAAGAACACTCCCTTTTCAAAAAGTCCTTGTGGATGATTTGGATGCATATTTGACTAACAAAACTATAAAAAACACATTAGCTCTTGATGTTAGTCAATTTAGAGACTTTATAGGAACATATCATCTGGAAGAAGCAAAGTTAGTTTTAGAAATTATTGAGGAAGACAATAAACTTTATTTACTAGCAGAAGCACAAGGAGTGAAAAGCGAATTAATTCAAAAAAACGTAACCACATTGTTTGATACCACTGTAGGCGCTACACTAGAGCGCTTAGAAGATTCAGATGACGGATTAAAATTTTCCCAGAATGGTTATGAAACAATTATAAAACGAACCACTACTAAGTAACCCAACACCTGCAACTATTAAAGCCTGCCTTCTAAAAAGAAAGCAGGCTTTTTAATTCTGAAAATTAAGCGTTATTCCAAGTAACTAGATACGGCACTAACACGCGCTTCTACATGCGCATTAAGCTCGCTAATGGCTGCTTGAAAATCGGAGCTTGAATTTAAGAAGGTATAGCCTGAAACTTCTGCCGTAGCATACGGTGCGATCAAGGTAGCATATGTGGCATATTTAGGCTGCATTAATGAAGCATTAAATACGGTATTCACCACATCTTGGACATACCCATCATACTGCTCTTGATACACTTCATCTTGATACAGATACCCTATAAGCGGCCATTCTGTAGCATTTAAATCAGAAAAATCTAAAGCCAAAGAGCCTTGCATATTCCCTGTTTGTAAGGCTTCATTATTATCCCAAGGAATCCATGATAATACGGCGGTATCTGGATTATTATACAAAAAGTAATTGTGCGTCATCCTACCATACGTATCCCAGTTTTGAATCACCGTATTTACTGCCAAATACTTCAAAAACGTATCCGTATCAAATATACGTTCTAAACTTTCTCGCCAGGCTGCAGGATCTGTAGTTCTCGTCTCTGCATGTAAAGCTGCAAAAACGCTTTCTATATCTGAATAATCGGCCTCATCTTCATTTGTTTTCTTTACAAAGACACTTTCAGAAAAGCTTCCTTCTGTAAATGAAGCACCATCGCCATCTGGCTTATATAAATTACCATCATTATCTGAAAACTGAGTATCTATTACCGTATCATCTACCTCTTCTACTAAGGTATAAACCCCAAAATAAACAGGTCCGTCTCCATGGTCTACATACACCGTGTAAAAACCAGCATGAGAACTGGCCACGCCAAAGTCTCTAAAAATATCTGTAGCTACTTTCTCGCGAAGCATCGATTTATCATTGTAATTATTTTTAAGACTTAGTTTTTTAAAACCATAAAAACGTTGATTATCTATCTGCGGATATTCATCTTCAAATTCATCAAAATCTAGCTTAAAAGAAAGTTTTAAGTTACCACTAGACCAGGTAGACTGTAAGCTAGAATTCCCTTTAAAACGAACCCCTACTTTATACCATTCTTTGTCCTCATAAAATACTTCTGCTGGAACAAAAATGGGGTCTTCATCGGTCTCTACCAATCCCCCACCACCGGGCCCACCACCAGAAGTGCTCGTCCCGAAATCGCCATACAAAGATGTCATATCATCTAACATCGCCTGCCAACGTTCGGCAGTAATAACAATATCTAAACGTTTAACTTCTTCATCTTCAAAAATTTCTTCCATATCAGGATCTGCAGATTTACTATGCGTAGCATCCGTCCAATCTACCGTATCAAAATCTGTATCTGAGTACGTTTCTACATAAGCATCATCACTAGAAGTATCGGTTGTATCTACCGTTTCTTCTGTGGTGGTCGTTATATCATCTTCTGAACATGCATTAAATAAGGAGAAACAAACTAGTAAAATAAATAAGGTGCTTAATTTTTTCATACTATTGAGTTATTGTGTTAAACAGTAGGCTAATTTGCCACTTTATTGCTTAGCTTTTAAAGCTTTTCAGTGAAAGGCTTCTATTAATCAGTAAACCCGTCCAATACATCGTTATAAATATTAACAGTACTTCAAAATTTCATAAGCTTAACATAATCTATTGTTGTTTATAGTATAAATGCTCGTATATTAGAAATTATAATTCCCTAAAATCGATACTTATGTGTACAAAACATCATTGTCATATTGTTCCAGAACATATATTAGCTGCCTTAGCCAAGCGCGGTAGTAAGAGTTGTAAAAAAACCTTGAATGATACCCGCCGTATTTTAGAAAAAAGGAATACACTTTTAAACGGCTTGTTACAACAAGAACTAAGAATTGCGAAAGGAGAAAGGCTTATTTATGACTGTGAGAATAGGTTTCAGCAACGTGTTTCTTTGAGCCGTAGTGAAGGAGATGCTGCTACTGGTGATGAAACCATAAATAATGCGTACGAAACATCTGGGTTTGTACGAGACTACTTTAAAACTACATTTAATCTTAATTCCGTTAATGGAGAAGGGATGAATTTAGTTTCTAATGTACACTATGGTCAGAACTATAATAATGCTTTTTGGGATGGTGATGAAATGACCTATGGCGATGGTGACCAACAAGATTTTAAAGAATTTGCTAGTGCTATTGATGTTGTAGCGCATGAGCTTACCCACGGGATCACCCAGTTTATGGCAAATTTAGAATACCAAGGTCAATCTGGAGCATTAAACGAACATTTTTCTGATGTATTCGGCACCGTTATAAAACAGAAATATTTAAACCAATCTTTAGAAGATGCAAATTGGCTCATAGGCGATACGATTGTTACAGAATCTTTTCCTGGTGTGGCCTTACGCTCTATGAAAGAACCTGGAACCGCCAATGATTTTGATGTACAACCAGATCACATGGATAACTATTATGCCGGACCCGAAGACAACCAAGGAGTGCATATCAATTCTGGCATTCCTAATAAGGCCTTTTACCTATGCTGTTTAGAAATTGGTATTGATGACGCTGCACTTTTATGGTTTGAAACCTTAAAATTTCTGTGGCGCACTGCTACTTTTAACGACCTATATGATGTTTTGATCACCACATCCAATACTTTAACAAACCAAGAAAAGATTTCTGAAAAGACGACAACAGTTTTAGAAGATAGCTTTAGGAGTGTTGGTTTGCCACAAAAATCTCTAATATGAAGTATTCTTTGTTAATTTCTGGAGGATTTACCGGAATTCCTAAGCGGTATACAGGCACCATCACCGTAGCTAGTACGGAAGAAAAAGAACTTCTAGACATCCTTACAGCTGCTGGCCGTTCTGAAAATAAAAACTTAAGAGACGGGCAACAATACCATTTAAAAGTAGCAGAGGGGTCCGAAAATTATGAGGCCAAATTTGATGATGCCAATATACCCCAGTCCGTAAGAAATCTAATTACGAAGATCATCCAAAAAGATTAATATTTAATTTTCAATCCCTCAAATAAATGACTCATTGTCCAAGCTGGACCTATCATTAAGAATTGTAAATCTTTTAAAAAGGAAGGCTTCTTCCCTTCATGGTTATGGCCTATAAACTGTGCTATCCAAGCGACTACAAATATAACCAACATAGGTATCCATAAAGCCAAGCTAGTACTTACTTTTATAACATCTATGCCTAATAAAACAAGAATAGAAAACAATAGCATGCCTACAAAAAGGGTTTTAGAAAGGCTTAAATAATAAACCAAACCTAGTAAAATCACCAAAGTACCAAAATGCACATACGATTGTAAAAATTCAGGGAATGCTAAAATTACAGTCTCTGAAACTGGAATGCTTGCTAATAAGCCTATCAAACTAAAAAAAATAGCAGGGACACAAATGTAATGAATTGTAATATTAAGTTTTGTCTGGTGGCTCTCTCCATACTCAGACAATAAAGCATCTATTTTTCTCATAGGGGGCATCTCTTTATTTGTTGGTTTTAGGTAATGCTACAAATTTTCTAACTTGGTAATACTCTTCCAAACCTTTTTCTGTGAGGTACGGTAAAAGTAAGGTCCAAAGCATTTCTATAGACGCACATTTATTAGTCTCATAAGTGGTTGCTGTAATGACTAATTTTTGTGACTGCCAGAAGGTACTAGACATCCAAATTAAATGCATTGTTTTATTATAATCTATTGTTTCAGACTCTGGAAGCATTCTTCCTGTTTCTATATAATAATCTATTAATTTTCTTCCTTCCTCAAATCGGTTTAAATTCGTCACTTTATAGTGTTCTGCAATTTCAGGATATGTTTTATTGATGTTTACAATATCATTAAAGAAGAAATTATAATGCTCTTGGAGACGATCAAAATTTCGCATCATTTCTTCAAAATGAAATAACGTAATGTAGGCATTTTCCGGAAGGATATTATTCTTTGTTTCTTCAAACATATCATCATAGATATTTGCCAACAAAACTGCCTTGGTTTTATAATGATATTGAAGGTTTCCTGCACTAATAGAAAGGCTATCTGCTATTTGCTTCATAGAAACATTAGACATCCCAAGGGTGTTAAATAATTTTACCGCCTCTTTTTTGATTTCTTCTTTCATAGGCTGCTTAAAAAAATACAAGCTTACTAATATAGGAAATTATTTAGTAAGTCTTTACTAAATACCAAAAAAGGGAGCATTATACATGCTCCCTTTTTATCTAAAATATCAGAATAGGTCCTATTCTATCATTCCTACCACTTCATAAGCTCTAGTTCCATCATATTGTATTTTCTCATACAACACATCATTATATTCATAAAGAATACTTCCATCTATTTCTACCCTTTCTGCACCGTCAGGTAATTCATAAACTATTGTTCCAACTTCTGGAGCCACTACTTCATATTCATTTTGAATTTGAATATAGAAAACACCATCATAATTATAGTAATTTCTAGTTCCGAATTTCACACGACGAAAGCCTGTAGGCAAATTAGTCACGCGCACTCCTGCTCTTGGAGCTACAGCGATATAGCGGCCATTATAATTTCTATAATATTTATTGTTAGTGTAGTAATAGTTTTGATTGTTATGCTTTATTACCTTAGCATTCGTAGGTACTGATCTATAGGTGGTAACCTTCTTTTTAGGCGTCTTATATACTACAGTCTTACGTGGTACCACACGAGAACGTGTGCTAGTTTTTACCACTACAGTTTTAGATTTTGATTTTGTACTGCGTGCTTGTGCATGTCCAGAAAATGAAAATGCAATTAAAGCCATACCTATCAAAGCGAATGTTCTGCTATTATTTATCATAATGATTATTGTTTTAGGGTTTATACATCTTTGACCGTATGCATAACAGATAGTTTAATCTATTTAGAAAACTTTAGCATTTGACTTTTCAGAATTTGCCCTCAATGTCCTCAAAATAAATACAATACCTCTTCAATTTTAAAATTGTGAATATCTATTCTTTCATTTATGGAAATCATACCTAAGAGAACCCCTATATTTGCCACCCCAAAACAATAACATTATGAGTGCAACATGGTACGAGTGTAAAATAAAATATAGAAAGCTAGATGAAGCTAGTGGAATGCAAAAAGTAGCATCAGAACCTTATTTGGTAGATGCTATTTCGTATACCGAAGCAGAAAGCAGAATTACGGAAGAAATGGCTGCTTACCTTAGTGATAGTGATGATATAAAAATTACCAATATTAAAGTAGCAAACTATTCTGAAATACATCCTTTTGAGAATTCTGACCGTTGGTTTAAATCAAAAGTTTCTTTAATTGCTTTTGATGAAGAGAGTGGTAAAGAGCGTAAAACAAATATGTATTTATTGATACAAGCAAATGATGTAAAAGAAGCTTACGATAATACGGTTTCGGTCATGAAAGGTACTATGGGAGAATATTCAATCCCTGCTATTACAGAATCGCCTATTATGGATGTCTTCCCTTATTTCTCTGGAGAAGAAGATGATATGGAACGTATTAAGAGATTCAATGAAGTAAAGGCTTCTGTACCAGAAGTAGCAGAACTTAATGATGATTTAGAATTGGCAGATGTTTTAGCTTCTGAAACAGAAACAGATTTTGAACCTAGAACTGGTGAAGAATAAATTTCTTTAAAAATGCAATAAAAAAAGAGGGCTTTCTAGCCCTCTTTTTTGTTTCTATGCTATTTCTACCTCCTTTCTTTCTGTTCATTTTTATAAAATAAAAGTTTCTCCAATAACCCTGTTTTCCTGGTATTCTTGGTCCACCACTATTTTTTAAAACAAAAAAATTAGAGATGATAGTCTACAATCAATACGGTAATTCATCGAAATACAGCGGTATTTTTTGTTCACCTCAGGGATTGTGTCTATTTTAACCTCCTTTAAATAACGACAGCCATGCCTAAAATGATTACCCCAGTGCTTATTATCGATGGAGAACGTTTTCTTCCTAAATCTGGTTATAAGGTTTCTATAGAACAATCCATGGGTACCCACAGCTCTTTTAGTGTGGTTTTTCAAACCAATGCTACCGAAGGGTACGGCGGTACACTCATGAATAATTCTATTAATTATTCCGGAAAGAAACTATCTATAGGGGTTAATGATGGTGAGCTAGAATATGTAGGGATCATTACTTCTGTAGCTTTACAAAAAGGCATTGGCGCTTCTGGAGCTATTGTGCTTTCAGGACAAGGAGCTAGTATTTTACTCTCGCGCTCCGTACAATGTTTTAGCTATGAAGAAGGGTCTTCTTTTAGCCAAGTAGTGAGTGATACGTTTAACGGACATTCTACAGACCTTCTTAAAATGGAGATAGGAAATGGAACTAACATCCGTTTGCCCTATACGGTCCAATATAATGAGTCCGACTTCTCTTTCTTACAACGTATGTGTGCACGTTATGGCGTATGGATGTATGATAATGGTAGAACCTTTTGCGTAGGACGTACGGGAGACAAGCAGTTCAATGGCGTATATGGTCAGGATATTCAAACCTTTGGCCTCTCCACTACCCTACAGTCCCAAAATAGCGGCTTTACCTCTAAAGATTGGGTCAATGATAGTGACTTAGAATCGGTTTCCTCATCCTATAGTGCGCAAAGCGGACATATGTATGCTGGGAATGTAAAAAGAGAATCAGAAGGTTTATTTGCCAAGAAAGAAAATTACTCCTGGAATCACAATCAGAATGAATATAGCGGACAACAAGGTTTAGACCATGTAGCAAAAGTAGATACCTTATCTAAAGCCGCAAATATGATTATTGCCAACGGATCTTCAGAGATTGTTGGTTTACGTGTGGGTGATAATTTAACTATTGAAGGCGTTAGTTTTTCTGATAAAACACGTAGAGATGCTTTTGGATCCTATATGATTACTAAAGTAGCACACCGTTTTGATCATAGTGGTAACTATGAGAATCATTTTGAAGGCGTACCAGAAGGCACAGAACACCCACATTACAGTGCAATATTTGCTACTCCTTCTGCAGAAGAACAACGTGGTGTGGTGTTAGACAACAATGACCCTGATGGATTAGGCCGTATAAAAGTACAGTTTGGTTGGCAGCGTAGAATGGGCACCTCTACCCCATGGATAAAAATGAATACCCCTTATGGCGGTAATGGTAAAGGCTTTTACTTTATTCCTGAACTAAACGAAGAAGTGCTCGTAGGTTTTGAAAACAACAACCCTGAAAAACCGTATGTGTTGAGTGCTGGTTATAATAATAGCGCAAAAAGTGGTATGGCGGATGCGGACAATAATCTGAAAACAATTCGTACCCGTAGTGGGCATACTATAGAATTGAATGATACCGATGGTGAAGAAAAAATAAATATTTACGATCATGAAGGGAGCATAATTACATTTGATACACAAGCCAAGTCATTATATATAACCGCAACTGAAAATATTGAATTTCAAGCAAAAAATATAAAAATGATAGCTGAAGAAAATATAGAGATTCAAGCTCAAGGAGATATCAACACAGCATCAGAAGGAGAAACAACTATTATAGCCGAAAGTACATTAGCATTACAATCTACATTAGATACGACAATTAATAGCGATTCTAATATAGCAATTGAAGCTACAAGTGACACGACAATATCAAGTACTAACACAATAATTGAGGGGCAAATATCTGTTGAACTCAATGGAGCACAAACAAAAGTAACAGGTAGCGCATTAACCGAAGTTTCTGGCGCAATCGTAAAAATAAATTAAAAAAATAATAGTATGCCAGGACCAGCAGCAACAGTAGGAAGCATGCATGTATGCCCAATGCTAAACCCAGGGACCCCACCACCACCTCATGTTGGAGGACCAATATCTGGGCCCGGAGTACCGACAGTCTTAATTGGAGGTAAACCCGCCTCCGTATTAGGCGATTTGTGCACCTGTGAAGGGCCACCGGATACTATAGTAATGGGTCAAAGCACTGTTTTAATTGGGGGGAAACCTGCTGTTACAATGGGAGATTCTACTGCGCACGGAGGAGCTATTACAGCAGGAGAACCTACTGTTCTAATTGGCACAGGTACAAGTGCTGCAACCGCAATTATGCCCCTTCATAAAATACCATTCCCTACTATTAATTCAAACCTTAGAGAACAACTAACTGAGGCTATAGCTAAGCAGGAGGCGCTTCGTGAAGAAGCAGATAAAAATGGGTATTTAAACGATTTTTCATTTAGTATGTAGTTATGAACATAGAATATCCTTACAATATAAAATCTTTAACAGACAGTTTAAAATCTAGTAATAGATTTGGTATATACCCTATTGGTAAATTTAATGCATGGCATGGAGGAATACATATTGAAGGTGACTCACATGTAAAATGCATAGCTGATGGTAGGGTTATAGCATACAGGATACCAACTAAATATTTCTATGAAGATATTGGTAATGGAAAAAATAATCCTAAATATTCTAATGGTTTTGTGTTAATGCAACACTATTATAAGAGCGAAGAGGGTTTAGAGTTTACTTTTTATAGTCTGTACAATCATTTAATGAGTAAAAAAGACTACGAAAAAGATGACTATAGCAAGAAAAAAATACCAGACGTTCTTGCTGAATTTTCTTATAAAGTATCAGACCAAGCCAAAGATGCTATCAATGGATTAGAGGTTTACAAATTAAATAGTGAAAAGGAATTAGACAGAACAAATCCTGTTTTTTTAAAATATAAAACAACTGTTGATACATTAACCAATAATGGGAAAGAAATATTATTAGAAAAAGATAAAAGATATAAAAAGATTAAATGCAAAGATTATGAAGGAACCACGCATAGTGATGTTTACGTTTCTAAGGGTCTTATAGTAAATGGTAAGGCTAATTATAAAGGAGACAAGTCACCTAAGAAGGGAGTTATTGTTTATGAAGAAGCAAAAGACACCTCAGAACAATTAAGAATCATAGAGAAAAGCACAAAAATCAAAATAGATAAAAAAAAAAGTACTAATAAATGGTTAAAGTTAGAAGATGAAGAAGGATTTATTAAAAACGACGACAATTTAACAAAAACAAAAACAATTGATGAAGAAAACCTTTTTTTTGATAAGGTAGTAAAAACAGATGGACTCCTTAAAGCAGGAACAATTATAGGTCATACAGGTTTATTTGGTTCGTCTAGCGCTCCAAAATACAGAGCAGCACATGTTGAGGTTTTTAGTTTTGAAGATCCAAAAGATTTTTTAAAAGGTGGAAAAGATTCAGAGAAAGAAGAGAATAAAAAATTCTTAAAAATTGATAAAGGAGCTGAATTACTTCCGAACATAAAAAAAAGTATTTCCATAAAAAAACACACTCCAGTAAAAATTTTAGAAATTGATGACAATTATTGTAAGATACAAATAATTAAACCAAGTGCTGAAGTTTTTTACAAACACCTTTATGATGGATATGATAATGGAAAAGATCATTATACCATTAAAGATGATTATACGGAAAACATAGATGGAGTTGAAAAAGAAATTAAATGTTATGAAATTTTAAAAGGATTATTCGGTAAATATTTAAAAGCAAGCTCAAAGTTATATTTTGTAGATTATGTAGTAGACTCCCCAGAAAAACGAGAAGCTGAATATCGGCCTGAACATCATGATCAAACTTTTTGGGTAAAAAATAATACTGCTATACAAAAAGAAAATGCAGAAAGTACATTAATAAAACCTGTAAAAAATGATGAGTTTATTTTAGCCGAAGATATAACAGAGTATTATATATCAAAACCTAGTACTGAAAGTGATACTATTATCACGAAAGAAATCTTGAGAATTAATAGTGCTAGTATACCTAAACATAAAGATGGTGAAAAACAATATTATAAAATAACATATAATAAAAAAGAAGGATGGATTAAAACGGATGATACGAAAATAAAAAAAATATCAGCATTTAATTGGGAAGAATTTGGTTTTGAAACTATGGACGCTGGTGACGAATATTGTTATAGTGTAAAAGATGTAGAAAACAACATTGAAACCTCTCCTTTTTTAGAAAAAATATGGAAAACTATTGATGGAAATAATGATAATATCATCGATGAAAATGAATGGAATAGAGCAAAAAATGCAAAAGTGTTATCACTGTTCAGCAAATTAGTTTGCAAACATAAAAGTGAATGGAGCTATACTGAGTCTGAAATTGAAAAAGAAATAAAAGAATATTATAAAATAGGATTAAATCAAGCTACTGGAGATAAGAAGAAAAATCTAGAGAAAAAACAGGATGAAAATATAGCTTTATTAAAAAAACGTGTAAAAAACACCTGTTTTTGGGATAAGGTAGAAAAAGGAGAACAAGAAAACAAAAACTCCTTTTCTAATTTAACAGCAGGGGCATTTTTAGCTATTATTGTCTATAATTATTATACAAAAGATGAAAAAAAAGAAGCAGACAAAAAAAATATAAGAAATTTTAAAACTTCACAAAAAAATGTTTGGCATTTTCATCCAATAGCTTTTGTTGAACATATGAAGTTGAATGCGCCATCCGATTGTTACTGTCATAAAATGGGAATTGTCAATAGTCCTTGTGGTGGTAAAGGAAAACTTATTGAAGAAAAACATTATGATACTCTTTCACAAGAAATGGGTGTTGAAAAAAATGTATTTAAAGCAGTCGCAAAGGTGGAGAGTGGAGGACGAAATTCTTTTATTTCCAAAGATCCACAATTGTCAAAAATATTGTATGAAAGGCATAAAGCTTATAAACATACAAAAAAACAAAAAGGTAAAGTTAAAGCAGATGAGTTACAAACTTCCAATGACAATTTATTTAATAAAGCTAGAGGTGGATATAAAGGTGGTATTAAAGAGCATGAAAGATTAAAAGATGCTTCTGAACTTCTTGATAATAACAGATCTATTCCTATTATGAGTGCATCTTGGGGTAAATTTCAAGTCCTTGGAGAGTATTATACATATTTGTATGATTCAGCTGAAGACTTAGAAAAAGCACAAAATATGTGTGAAATACAACAATTTAGATTCTTTAGGACTTATTTAGAGGATGTCGCCCCTTCTATAATAAATGCAATGAAGGCCAAGGATTGGAAAAACATAGCAAGACTTTATAATGGCCCTAGATATTACGAAAATGATTATGATAACAAAATGAAAAAAGCTTATGAAAAATATAATAATAGTTAGTTTTTATTTTTTTTTAATTTTATCTTCTTGTAAAATGAAAAATAATCATTCAGAAGAAATAAATGAAAATATAAATAATCAAAAAGAATTAGATTCACTTACAAAAATAACTGAGGATACTAACCGCAAGAGCTATCAAAAAAAAAATAGTATAAGTATTTCAATAGATACTATAAACTCAAATATAATTTATATTCTTAATTTAAAGAATAAATTATGTTCGCAGAGCGAAACTATTTTAACACATACTCTAATAGAATCAAATTTTCATAATTTGGAATTGGAGGGAAATAATATATTTTATGAGTATGAAAGTGTAAGACCTGTTTATTATAAAATTATTTATTTTAATGATTCATTAGAAATTATAGACTCAATCGAAACTGGAAATTTTAATATGGAAAAATCTGATTATGACATAAAGATTGAAAAAAAACGTATAAATGTTTGTGATCAAAAAATTGATTTAATTTTAAATTAATTTATAGACCCCCGCTAGCTCTTGTTTGTAAGGAGTGCCGTATCGAGTAAAAAAACATCAATTAAAATTACAACTATATTAGTTAGCTTTTCTACTTTTACGTAATGAGTATTAAGAATAAACCGCTTAAACTTAATGTAGCTAAAATGGTATGCAAGCACACTATAGAATGGGCATATACTCCAAAACAAATAAGTGATGAGGTTAGTAAAATTTACGATTATTATATTAGTTTAGAGGACCCAAGTGTTGAAGGTGAATTAAAAGATTTAAAGAAACAAAAATTACAGGGCTTAGAAGAACAGGTAGAAAAAATGATGTTTTGGGAAGAATTAAAAACAAAAGTATACACTCCCCCAGAGCCAGAACCCGAAATTAAAGAGAGACCTGAACAAGTAGCTTTAGAATTGAAAGCTTTAGGTATAATAGATTATCCATACAAACTTACTACTGCCAATGATCCAATCTTGAATGTAGCTCCTGTTGACCCTGTTGAAAATGACATTCATGCACCAGCACCTGACCCAGTTGAAACTGTAGAACCAATAGAAACACCAGTAGAGGAGCAAGTAAAAGCACCAGAACGGTTAATGCCAGATACGAATCAAGTGTATCATTTCCACCCTATTGCTTTTGTAAGACATATGAAACTTATTTATGGTGAAGGTGGTGAAAGTTCTGAAATATGTTATGCAGAAGCAAGAGTTAGAGCATTTATGAGAATGTTGCGTGTTGGAGAAGGAACTGTAGGAGAAAAAGGTTATACCACTTCTTATGGACATCAAATAATGACTGATTTAAGTACCCATCCACAAACAGTATATCTAGGTTCTAGTGCTGCAGGTGCATATCAAATAATGAGAGAAACTTATTGGGGTTTACAAGGATATGAAGTTAAAGAACATAAAAAGGTAGGTAAACCTATTCCTGCGAGAAATCTTATAGAAATATATAAAATACCAGATTTTTCCGCACTTTCACAAGATAAGCTGTGTATTATCTATATGAAACATTATGAAAAAGGGCTAATAAAATTACTTACTGAAGGACAAATAGAAAAAGCAATTAGAACAAAAGCGAGTAAAATTTGGGCTAGTTTACCTAATGAAGGTAAACCTTTCGAACATAACAAAAGTAGATATAAAATGCCAGATGGTATTAATTATCAACCAGCAGAACATATGAGTGATAGTTGTTTGATGAATTACCGTAAGTTTTATAGAGAAGAAGTGAAGGGTATTTCTGATTTACATTTAAAACCCGGCTTTTTAAAAGAATTTGGTTTTGATTATTGTAAAGATTATACTTTATCAAATAATGAAGGAGGTTGGCCAGTTAAAGAGTTTCATAATGGTCTTAAAAGAAGATTTGGAAGTCCTTTTGGCCCAAGAGATGGAGGTCATCATCGTGGAATTGACATTAATTTTGGTTCTGGATATGATGATTATGGTGCTCCTGTAATAGCTACACATGATGGTATTGTGACAAAAGCTCAAGAAAATGATGATAAATCGGAAAGAGCAGGAAGAAGAGTTACGATAAAGTCTAAAGATGGAAATTTTCAGACAAAATATTTTCATTTAAGTGTTTTTTTAGTAGATGTAGGAGAAGATATTAAAAAAGGACAAGTTATTGGCGAAATAGGAGCATCTGCTAAGGCTAAAGAAAATGGAACTGATTGTCATTTGCATTATGAAATACATAAAAAAAATTCAGCAGGAAAAATGGAGCATTATAACCCTACCGAAGGGAAAGCTAACACAGGAGAAAATATAGTAGATCCTCAAACTTAGATAAAATAAAAAAATTAAGAAAAATTAAATTAAAAATCATGTCAATTTTTATAAATAGAATTATTATAATCTGCATAGCTGTATGTTTATTTTCTTGTAAAACGAATACAAAAGAAAAGAAGGAAGGTGATAAAGTAGAATCAAACTCGTTACTTTCTCCTAAAGTTTTTTCTGAAAAAAAAACTGACACAGAATCTGTAACATACTTGTATTCAAGGACATTAGAGGATGAAGATGATGAAGAATACACAATGCAAGAATTAAAAATACAGTGGAATGATAGTCTTCATATAAAATTTAAGATAGCTATGGAGAATACTATGTGTATTATGAATGAGCAGGAACTAGAAGCTTCGCTAATAACGAAAAATACATATCAAGTAAAGAATCATCCAATTATAAAACAATTAAAATTTGATGACAATAAAGATGAAGTAAAGTTGATATGCAAATATGGGAAATATGAAGGTGAATGTGATCCTATGGATAACATTATAATGAGAAAAGCTTCCTTTAAGGGTAAAAGTGAGTTAAAAAAAGAAGAGTTAGGAGAGGAAGAGAAAATTACATATGAAACTATTTACGAGCTTAAAAAGAAAAAGTATTCTACAGATTGTACAAGTGATGATTTTGCTTTCTTTTTAGTTGGTGGTCAGTTTAAAACAAAAGATATTTTTTTTAATTCACGACTTACAAGAATTAATGACACAGAGTATTATATTTATTTTTCCCCACCATTATTAGATCCTATACCAAGTGATTTAAAAGATGTTGCGTCTTTTTCTTTGAATAAACCAATAGGTAAGATTATTAATAATATGGAAGGTGAATTGCAATTCGAATGGTATGGTTTTTATAATAGAAGAACTAAAGAGAGAGAGTATAAACAAAATCCTTTTACAAATAAAATAGAGAATAGTTCTATTCTTTTAAAATGGTGTGATATTGGTAATGTTGATGGTTTTTAATTAATGATAAATAAAGAATAATTAAAGTCACAGTTTACAAAACTGTGGCTTTTTTTGTTTTAAAAGAAGCACTTTTCATTAGAGCACCCCCGTTAGCGCTCGTTTGTAACAAGTGCCTTATCGAGTAGGAAAACATCAATTAAAATTATAAATATTTTAGTTAGCTTTTGTACTTTTAAGTAATAAGTAGAAAGTATAAATTTCATAATCCAAGGGTTGTATTTTTTGTTTCTTTTGCAACTGCATATTGGATATATGTATTTACATGGCAAGTCTATTTTATTATCCCACCTGGAACTGCATTTGATCAATATAGGTTACAAGATTTTGAAAGACGGAAAGCAGAAGGTTTCCCACGTCCAGGCTACCCTAGCAATATACCTACTCCAGAAGCTACCATAGAGCAGCAAAAAGAACGCGAAGAAATTGGGTGTTGGTAGTCTACTTTTAGCACATATAGTATAAAAAACAAAACCACTTATAACTAAAAAAGAACATATTTTCAACGCCAACAATTCCCCCTTTAAATGGGGTGCCCAGAGGGCGGGGGATGTAAAATAGTTGCAGTAAAATTTAATATCTAATTCTAAGCAACAGCCGTAAAACACCCCAGCCTATCGGCCGTCCTCTCAAGGGGACATGTGGTAATGAAAAGCAGAAGTGAAAAAAATAACGTAATTTAATACGCTTAAATTCATACAAAAACAGAACTTATATATGCTGCTTAACTTACTATTGATTCTAACAAAAAGCTATTCTTTCCATATGCAAGAGGCGGAAACAATAATCGATATATGGGCATAAAAATAACGCCAAAATCTCAAGGACTTACCTTTATTAATACTAGTGAAAGTAAAAAAGTAAAAAATCTTCCCTTAACCGAACTACGTACATATAAAACATGGCAAAACTAAACTCAAGTTTAAAAAGAGACATTACGCATATATCATATCCTTCTAATAGAAAAAGAAATGACCATTGGGCAGGTTATATGCCTTTTAAGATAGTAGAAAAACCAAATGATAAAAAAAATGAATATGTAGGTGAGAAGAAAGATATGATTTATTTAAGCAATGCCTACATTGTTTGTAAAGATTCGCAATATATTTTCCCATTCATATTCGGAGGTATTGGTTTACTTTTTTTTGTTTTCGAATTATTTGATTGGCTCTATAAGGAAAATTGGGATTCTTCAGACACAATTTTGTTACTTTTGTCTATTTCTTTGGTTATTTTCTTTGTTGTTTATTACTTTACAATACCGTTGAAGCAAGTAATTTATAACAGATATGATGGGCTAATTACATTTCCAGGGTTTTTATGAAATAATGCAATAACTATGAAATTTAAAAGTATTCGTATGTTACATGCAGGCGGAGCTTTGGGCTCACCAACCGCTGACATGTTATATGTAAAACGTCCAGATAAACTTATAGGCTCTAAATATATGCTTCACGTTGGAGGTAATCTTGATACTAATTTATCGTTTATAGTTTGGTATATGGACAAGAACAGACCTTTACCCAACGGAGATGCCTTTGATGATTACCGTAAAAAAGAGTATAAACGCAGAAAAGAAGAAGGATTTCCCCCTCCGCTTTTTAGAACCTTTATTCCTACGGATGAATTTAAGTTAAAATGGCAAATAGAGCGAGACAAACATTGGAAAGATATTATTTCAACGAACCAAAATGGAGATGTTACACATCAATTATGGCAATCACCCGAAAATATTGCCTTGCATGGGGAATGGAAAGAAGTTGTGCCCCGGTAAATTTAAAGCGCTAGAGTAACTTCTTACACTATACATTTTATTCCTTACGTGCACTGCAAATTAGAATGCTTAGTTCAAATTAAATCGACTTAAACCTAAAGAATAAAAAACAATAGAATTTACACTATATTTAGGCTAACAATAAATCAACCATAAAAGAAAATAGCTAAACCTAAAATCAAGACAGTATTACTATTGTCACTAATAGCACTATGCAACTATTCTTGTGGTGAATCAAAATCCAATAGATGGTCAGATATACAAAAAACCGAATTTGTTTCTAGTTGCACTAAGGCCAATAATGGAGTTGTTTCTGATGAAAATCAAATGAACCTTACTCTTGTATACTACAATAAATGGTAAAACAGTATCCTACCATGGTAGCGATTCAAAACATGAGTATTTAAGAAATTAGAGCACTAGCACTTTCCTGTAATTAATCCAACAATCGATATGACATTTACTCTAAAATTAATTTTCTTTACACTTGCTCTTCTAGGCGGTCTACTCCCGTTGGCAGCCCAAGAAATAGATCCTACATGGATAGAGGCCGAAGCTACCATAACAGAAATTCATAAAAGTATTGGGCGCAGAGGCAGAACAAACGCTTTTGCAGATGTGACCTTTACCACAAAAAAAGAAGAAGCCATCCAGACCAGAGTAGAAATATTAGCCATCCCTATCTATGGCGCCGTAAAATCTACTGGTGATATCATTATGATTTATTACGATCCAGAAACCCCACAGGTGGCCAGATCAAAAAACATATCCTTCTTTAATACGTATGGCATGTATGTCTTAATTGCGCTAGGTATAATTCTTAGTACCGCAAGAATACTAAAAATGAGAAAAAAGTCCATCTCAGCATAAAGAATAAGCACATCATCAAATAGATAATAGAGCGTCTAGCGGCGCTCTATTTTTTTTTAGCTGCAATCACCTTCCACTACTAACCTCCTACTCCTTAGCACATAAAGCTTTCTTAAAGTTATATTTTTAACTTGCAGAACTACTAATTTTAGCTACATTTGATAAATTTTTAAGTATACTTAAAAATAGTTTAAAGCAATTCATTTATGTCTGTAGCAGTAGAGAATTTTGTAAAAGCAGTTTACAAAAATGCCAAGCGTACCAACGATACCAAACCGGGGATCATCGCTAAAGAATTGGGCATTTCCAATGCTGCAGCCACAGATATGGCAAAAAAACTAGCCGTTAAAGACTTACTGCATTATGAAAAATATCAAGAATTAAAGCTCACCGTTAAAGGAAATCAAATGGCTTTGAACGTAATTCGGAAACACCGCCTTTGGGAATCGCTCCTCTTTAAAATGTTTGATATGTCTTTACATGATATTCACCGCGAAGCAGAACTATTGGAACATCAGACCTCAGATTTACTGGCTAATAAAATTAGTGAATACTTAGGAAATCCTAAATTTGACCCGCATGGAGACCCAATTCCAGATAAAAACGGCATCATAACCACTACAGATACTTCCTTTACCCTTTCTAAAGCTAATGAAGGTAAAACCTATATCATTTCACGCTTAATGAGCGATGATAAAGAGTTTTTTGATTTCTGTGCACAACATGGCTTAAAATATGGCAATACCATTGCCGTTTCGAAACAGTTTATTAAAAATAAAATGACTCAGATTGTCGTAAATAACAATACTATACTACTAAACGAAGATTTTTCAACCATAATTTATGTGAATGAAAACGAATCAAAAAATGTCCAGCACTAAAATGAAAAAATACCTTATAATTACGCTTTGTACCCTTGCTATTATTAGCTGTAAATCAGATAAGAAAGACAACGGAAAAATAAATGTCGTTACTACCACCTCAATGATTACAGATTTGGTAAAAAATATTGGGGGAGATTATATCAACCTCCAAGGCCTAATGGGCAGCGGCGTAGATCCGCACCTCTATAAAGCTAGTGAGGGCGATGTTTCTAAGCTATCAGAAGCAGATATCATTTTTTATAACGGCCTACATTTAGAAGGCAAGCTGGTAGAAGTTTTTGAGAAAATGGCGCATCAGAATAAAAAAACCATCGCCCTATCAGATGCACTAGACGAAAACACCTTAATTGGTTCAGAATTCTTTGCCTCTAATTATGACCCCCATATTTGGTTCAATGTAGATTATTGGAAAGAAGCAACCAAGTATGTCGTGAAGCAATTATCTGAAGCGGTTCCAGAATACCAAGCTGTTTTTAAAACTAATGGTGAAGCGTATTTAAATAAGCTAGAAGCCCTGAAAACAAAACTGAATAAAACCATCCAAACCCTACCAGAAGACAAACGTGTGCTCGTTACGGCTCATGATGCGTTTAATTATTTCGGAAAGTCCTTTGGCTTTGAAGTGGTGGGACTACAAGGAATTTCAACAGCTACGGAAGCTGGTGTTCAAGACGTTCAAAAAATGTCCGATTTTATTATTGACCAAAAAGTAAAAGCTATCTTTATAGAAAGTTCCGTGCCTAAGCGTACTATTGAGGCGGTAAAAGCTGCGGTAAATGCTAAAAACCACGATGTGGAAATTGGCGGTTCATTATATTCAGATGCCTTAGGGAATCCGGGTACGGCAGAAGGCACTTATATTGGTATGTTTGAATACAATGTCAATACCATCGTAAACGCTTTAAAATAATGGAATCTAGAAGCTATTTCCTGCTATCCGCTGTATCTTTTTTGAAGAAAAATCAAAAAAGTATGCCGCTACTATCAGGGCTAAACACCTATTAAAATGACAAATATAGCCGTAAAAGTTGATGATTTAACAGTAGCCTACAACTACAAACCTGTACTTTGGGATATCGATTTAGAGATTCCAGAAGGAGTGCTTATGGCCATTGTTGGGCCTAACGGCGCAGGTAAATCTACCTTAATAAAATCTATTTTAGGAATCTTAAAACCTTTAGCAGGGAGCGTTACCATCTATGGAAAACCTTATAACAAGCAACGGTCTCTAGTAGCCTATGTACCTCAAAAAGGAAGTGTAGATTGGGATTTTCCTACCACGGCATTAGATGTGGTTATGATGGGTACCTATGGTAGCCTAGGGTGGATTAAACGTCCTGGACAAAAAGAAAAGAAATCGGCCTTAGAGGCCTTAGAAAAAGTAGGGATGCTTGCTTTTCAAAGCCGACAAATTAATCAGCTTTCTGGCGGACAACAACAACGTATTTTTCTAGCACGCGCTTTAGTACAAGATGCTGCCATTTATTTCATGGATGAACCCTTTCAAGGGGTAGATGCTACTACAGAAATTGCCATTATTAATATTCTTAAAGAATTACGTAAAGCCAATAAAACAGTAATTGTAGTACATCACGATCTGCAAACCGTACCCGAATATTTTGATTGGGTGACCTTTTTAAACGTAAAGAAAATTGCCACTGGCCCCGTAAAAGATATTTTTAATGATGATAATTTAACCAAAACCTACGGCATTAATTTTAAAGTTAGTGTGCAAGAATAGCCATTAGAGGTTGAAGAGAAACATTTGTAAAACTATCTAAGATGATTACAAAAACATTGGAGAACAAAATTTACCTTAGAGTACTAAACAATACTAACGAAATATTACAAACGAACTACTAAAACAAATAATCATAGATCCTTTAGAATACATACAACTAGTCTTTTCAGATTATACCCTGAGAACCATTACATTAGGGACTGCCATTTTAGGAGCGGTTTGTGGCATGCTCGGTAGCTTTGCAGTTCTTAGAAAGCAAAGTCTATTAGGAGATGCCATCTCACACGCCGCATTACCAGGTATTGCTATTGCATTTCTAATCACAGGAACAAAAGACAGTAGCGTACTGTTAATCGGAGCACTGATCAGCGGACTCTTAGGTACATTTTGGATTCGTGGAATTACCACCAAAACGCATTTAAAATCAGACACCGCATTAGGGCTAATATTATCCCTCTTTTTCGGATTTGGTATGTTGCTCCTTACTTTTATTCAAAAGCAACCCAATGCCAACCAAGCAGGTTTAGATAAATACCTTTTTGGGCAAGCTGCAACACTCGTAGAAAGCGATGTTTGGCTTATGGCTATCGTAACAGGTATTTGCCTAATCATTTTACTACTGTTTTGGAAAGAATTTAAAATTCTTCTATTTGATGCCGACTATACCAAAACACTCGGTTTCAATACAAAATTCATAGATATTCTAATTACCTCATTTATTGTGCTCGCTATTGTTTTAGGGCTACAAACAGTAGGTGTTGTGCTCATGAGCGCTATGCTCCTTGCTCCCGCTGCTGCTGCACGGCAGTGGACTAATAGTTTAAGCTTTATGGTAGTTCTAGCAGCTATTTTTGGTGCCTTTGCTGGGGTATTTGGCACGGCAATTAGTGCTAGCCAGACCAACCTATCTACAGGACCTGTAATTGTTATTGTAGCCGGTGTTTTTGTACTATTTTCTTTTATCTTTTCTCCAAGCCGTGGCTTACTTTTTAAACAGCTACGGATTATTAAAAACAGGCGTGATTTAGAGTTACACAAAACCTTAGCATTCATGTATCATATAGCAGAAACACATGATAATATTTCGCATCCGCATACAATTAAAATATTGAATAATTTTCAAGGGTATACCACCAAAACACTAAAAGAATTAGAGCATAAACATTACGTTACTATTCAAGGGAATATGTGGAGTTTAACCGAAGAAGGTTTTAAAGTAGCTTCCAATTTGTACAACCAACAAAACGCTAAAGATGAGTAGCTCACAAATAGAAATTCAGCTTATTGCTAGTATTGTAGCCATAGCTTGTGCTATTCCAGGAACCTTTCTGGTGTTGCGAAAAATGGCCATGATTAGTGATGCCATCAGTCACTCTATACTCCCAGGTATTGTTATCGGATTCTTTATCACCCAAGATTTAAATTCGCCCGTACTCATTATTCTTGCAGCACTAACAGGGATTCTTACCGTGGTATTAGTAGAGTACATTCAAAAAACAGGCTTAGTAAAAGAAGATACCGCTATAGGATTAGTATTCCCTATTCTATTTAGCATTGGTGTTATTCTAATTGCTAAAAATGCAAACGATGTGCATTTAGATGTAGATGCCGTTCTCCTAGGAGAATTAGCCTTCGCTCCTTTTGATCGTATGATTATTGGTGGAACAGATATGGGTCCAAAATCACTAGTGATCATCGGGAGTATTTTAGTACTTACAATTATCCTTCTGATTGCCTTTTTTAAAGAACTAAAATTAAGCACTTTTGATGCTGGTCTAGCGGCTTCCTTAGGATTCTCGCCTACCGTAATTCATTACGGATTAATGACAGTTTCGTCAGTGACTACCGTGGGTGCATTTGACGCCGTCGGGGCTATTTTGGTAGTTGCATTAATGATTGCACCAGCGGCTACTGCCTATTTATTAACCACAGATTTAAAGCGAATGCTTCTTTTAGCTATAGTTTTTGGGGTTACAGGGGCTATTTCTGGTTATTGGCTAGCGCATTTCTTAGATGCCTCTATTGCGGGTTCTATAACAACCATGTTAGGTATTATCTTCTTTTTAGTCTATTTATTTGCGCCTAGCAAAGGGGTTATTGCCGTAATCTATCGGGAACGGCAACAGCGAACAGAGGTTTCCTTACTTACCTTTTTATTGCATTTAAAAAATCATCAAGAGGAAGAAGAACGCCATGTGAACCATTTAAATGAGCATATCAATTGGCAGAAAGTCCGCAGTAAAACCGTATTGGAACTCGCTCAAAAAAATAATATGATTCTTATTGATAATGGAGTGGTTTCCTTAACGGAAAAAGGAGAAGAATTTACCTCTCTTGCTATTGATTATATTATTACGAATGAGGATGCTAAAATTGAGTATATGAAAGATGATTTCTTTCTGTTTAGGGGGTAACGTGTAATGTCAGTTCGCGTGATTTTTAGTAGAAAATTGTATCGAGAACTTTTTGAAACACGACAACTTCTCGATACTAATGATGCATCCGCTACCGCTATTGCAGCATTCACTCGAAGTGACAGCGTCGCTTTGTTTTATAATAAGTACACATATCTACTTTTGTCATTTTTACTTATTACTTCATACTTAATTCTTTGTACTCACTACTTTGTACTCCTTACTTATAACTCAAATGTCAGTTCGAGTGATTTTTAGTAGAAAATTGTATCGAGAACTTTTTGGAACACGATAACTTCTCGATACTAATGATGCATCCGCTACCGCTACTGCATCCTTCACTCGAAGTGACAGCGGTGTGCTGATTGGTAAAGGCTAAATAACTGTTATTTTTTTACTTAATACTTTGTACTATCTACTTAATACTAAAAACACAAATGTCAGTTCGAGTGATTTTCGATAGAAAATTGTATCGAGAACTTTTTGGAACACGATAACTTCTCGATACTAATGCTGCATCCGCTAGCGTTACTGCATCATTCACTCGAAGTGACAGCGGTGTGCTGATTGGTAAAAGCTAAGTAAGTGTTACTTTTTTTACTTAGTACTTTGTACTATCTACTTAATACTAAAAACCCAAATGTCAGTTCGAGTGGTTTTCGATAGAAAATTGTATCGAGAACTTTTTGGATCACGAAAGCTTATACTTCTTACTCGTAAGAAAACCTCAACACTAGCTTTCAAATTAGTCTAGCTCCTCCGCTAGAGTGTTGATTAGGATTTTAGTTTTACTGCGGAGGCTCTTTGCATGGTCAAACTGAATTTGTGTTTGTAACATGCGATCTATAATACTATTCTGGTATTCCTTATCTGACAACAAACCTACATAATCAGATTTGGCTCCATACTTTCGGATACTATCATATTTTGCATCGTTATTGGGTAACATATCTACCAAAGAAATGTACTTTTCTAATACTGGTTTGAGTCGGTTTGCTGCAATGAGCTTAATCTTAGCATCTTGTTCTTTGAAATTCTGAATCTTATTTGGATACATAATAATTAAATCTTTCAAATCTGCACTCTCTATAAACTCAAACTTTGTAGTATTGATGATCGAATTTATAGCGCCATCTAATAAACTTACTTCCTTATCTAATACATTGATAATAGTGTCTTTGGTACCCTGGGTAAATTTATCTTCTGTATACCCCACATAATTCAAAGTGTTTTCTAACCGAACTATAGCGCGCGGATATTCTGCTACCAATCCATTTAATATTCTCAAATTGGTATTCAGCTCCTCATTTAAACTTTCATACACTTTCTGCTCAACAATGTTATTTTTTCGGATTTCATTTAAATCGCCTATTTTCCAAGCAATCAAGATCCCAATGACAATCAATACAATCTCCCCAAAAGCATAAACAATATAGGATTTTACCTTACCCAAGGCAATCAGATTTCTTCTTAGTTTACGGAATAGCTTCATATATATTAAATTAGGTGCTCACAATCCTCTTTAGTATCAATCTTAAAAACAGTAGTACTAATCATAAAATTAGCCACTAGAGTTCTAGTACACTTTACAATGCATTTAGAAAGAATAAGAAAAAAAGGGAATTACAAGTTTAGAGAATTGGCATTTATATAGTCTAAAAATTTACTTTTATATTGCTCCGATACGGTAATACGTTGGTTGTTTATGAGGATCTGACTCCGTTCAACAACGTCAATATTCTTTAACGAAACAATAAAGGAGCGGTGTACCCGCATAAAACTCTGTTCGGGAAGTTCCTCTTCGAGCGACTTTAAACTCATCAATGTCAATATTGCTTTTGGATTGTCTTTGATCCAAATTTTAATGTAATCTTTTAAACCCTCAAAATACAATACATCGGCTAATTTAATCCGCAATTGTTTGTACTCAGATTTTACAAAAAGAAATTCTTTTTCTGGCTGTTCTTTTAATTCTGGCACCACTGGAACCGGTACCGTTTGCTTCTTTGATAAATTAAACCAGACTTTCGCTTTATGTGCCGCAGTAAGAAACTCAGCATAATCAAAAGGCTTCAACAAGTAATCTAAAGCTTCTACCTTAAACCCTTCTAAGGCATATTGATCAAATGCCGTAGTAAGAATAAATCGTGTATTTTTAGGGAGCATTTTAGAAAATTCTAAGCCGGTTAAATCTGGCATTTGAATGTCTAGAAAAATTAAATCTACCGACTCTTCACTTAAGTAGTCTAAGGCTTCTAAGGCACTGCTGCATTTCTTTTTAAGTTGCAGAAATGATGTTTTTGAAACATACGACTCCACTAAGTTTAGTGCCATAGGCTCATCATCTACAATAATACAGGTAATTACATCCATCTTTTAGGTTTCTATTCTTAAATCTACACTATAAATACCATCTTTCAATTTTGTTTCAAAAGAATATTTATCGGCGTACAAAAGGTTTAGACCTTTTTTTAGGTTCTGCAAGCCAATTCCTGAGCCACTTTTATCTGCTGTCGTTTTAGGAAAATTTGTATTCTCAATTTTAAAAATAACCAGATTGGCTTCGGTAGTCAAGGCAATACTAATCTCACTCTCTTGGGTTGCCGAAACTCCGTGTTTAAAGGCATTTTCTATAAGCGATATAAATAACAAAGGCGCTATTTGTATTGATGTCTCTTCCAACGGAAAACAATAATTAATCTTTGTTTTATCTGAAGTACGTAACTCCATCAAATTTATATACTTCTTCAGAAAATCTATTTCCTTACTCAAAGCAATTACACTAGTATTTGTTTCATATAGTAAGTAACGCATCAACTTACTTAAACTGTGTAAGGTAGATTTGGCTTGCTCTGGTGCAACATCTACCAAAGAATATATATTATTTAAAGAGTTGAAGAAAAAATGCGGTTGCAATTGGTAGCGTAAATGCTGGATCTCTGTTTGTAATTTTAAGGTTGCCGCCTCTTTAGTTGCTTTTTCTATCTTCACCCACCGTTCCGTAGTTTTTAAAGCTACAGCGAAAACTATAGGAACTATGGTTGCAATGATATTAAAATAGATAGACATTTCTTTACGAGGCATTTTACGGGTCTCTTCACTACTAAGGTCCAGCCATTGGTCAAAATAAGAAGCTTTTAAGTGTTCTCTCAATAAAATAGAAACCCCGATAATGATCACATTTACAACAATAAACTGTACTAATTTATTGGAAAACAAAAGTTTATCAATAAGGTACAGGTAATTGATATAAAATATAATTCCGTAGAAAAACAAATGCACCCAAGACCGTATAAACGTTTTTAATAACGCCTGATCTTGCGTAGCATCTAGCGTCAATAAAAAATAAGGCAAACTAAACAAGATGAACCATGCCAGGACATGCAATACAGGAAGTAATACTTTATTATTTACAGGCATATTAAAAATTCTATTATTCATATCTCATTGCTGCTATTGGATCTAATGCTGCTGCTTTACGTGCGGGGTACCATCCAAAGAATATACCTGTTACGGCACATACCGCAAAGGAGATTATTATAGACGATGCCGTTACACTTGTAGGCCAATGCAATACGGTTTCTATGATAAAAGTAGTGCTTAGTCCTAACACTACCCCAATAATACCCCCCGTGATACTAATTAAGATCGCTTCTATTAAAAATTGCATCAATATATCAGACCCTTTTGCCCCTACGGCAAGTCGCAGTCCAATCTCCCTAGTACGTTCTTTTACAGAAACATACATAATATTCATAATCCCTATACCACCAATTAATAAGGAGATACTTGCTATAGCCACTAAAAGCACCGTAAGCATTTCACTGGTAGCACTAAAGGTAGAAATTAATTCTTCCATAGAACGTACTTCATAATCTGAGGTCGTCCCGTTTTGTATGCCGTGTGCTTTATCCATAATTTTCGTTACCTCCGCTACTGCTTCCGCAGATTGATCTTCACTAACCGCCGAAGCAATAATTGATTGTAAATAATCTATCGCTAAAATACGTTTTTGAACCGTTGTATAGGGTGCTAAAACCACATCATCTTGATCTTGACCAAAAGTATTTTCTCCCTTTTCTGCCAATACGCCAATCACCATAAAAGGGATGTTATTAAACCGAATCATCTTCCCTACCGGATCTTCTCCATTGGTAAATACATTCTCCACGACCGTTTGTCCAATAACAGCAACTTTGGCTGCCGATCTTACCTCAGCATCTGTAAACATACTTCCGTTTTCTATTTCCCACACTTTGATGGCCAAATAATCTGGATTGACCCCATAGATACTTGACGGCCAATTCTCTGCGCCATTGATCACTTGTCCGTTACCATCTACTTGCGGAGAAACATAGGTAAGCAAACTGGCTTCCGATGCTAATTTCTCATAATCATCAAGGGTAAGCGATTGCATTTCGCTCCGGTCTAAACGCACTCCTGCCTTCCGTTCGGCATAAGGTCTTATGGTAATCATGTTAGACCCCATATTGGATATCTGCGTTTTAATACTCTGCTTTGAGCCTTCTCCAATAGCCAACATAGCAATTACCGAAGCAACACCAATGATTACCCCTAACATGGTCAATAAAGCCCTTACCTTATTTAAGATAATAGCCTTGAATGATATTTTTAATAAATTTAGAATTCTCATATCAGTCTTCTTTTGGGATCGCTGCTAATTCTTCTTTAGCATTCTTAATATTGGTATTCTTTTCATCTTTTATAATACGCCCATCTTTTAATACAATGGTACGCGTACTAAAAGAGGCAATATCTGGCTCGTGAGTTACAAAAATGATGGTTTTCCCCTGGCGATTCAGTTCTTGAAAAAGCGCTATAATTTCATAGGAAGTGCGGGTATCTAAATTCCCCGTAGCCTCATCAGCCAATAATACAATAGGATTGTTTACTAATGATCTGGCTATTGCAACACGTTGCTGTTGCCCTCCTGATAGTTGCGAAGGCGTATGATGTAAACGTTCTGATAAACCCACCTTATCTAAGGCCTCTAGCGCTCTTTTTCTGCGTTCTACTGTTGATACCGATGAATTGTATAACAAGGGTAATTCTACATTCTCTAAGGCCGTTGTTCTAGGCAATAGATTATACGACTGAAATACGAACCCTATTTTTTCATTCCTAATTTTAGCCAATTGATTCTTGTCTAGCTCTTTTACCGATACCCCATCTATCTTATAACTTCCCGATGTTGGTTGGTCTAAACAGCCTAAGGTATTAAGCATGGTACTTTTTCCTGAGCCACTTGTTCCCATAATAGTCACAAATTCTCCTTCTTCTATCGTAAATGAGACCCCTCTAAGGGCATGAACAATCTCATCCCCCATTCTAAACTCTCTTTTTAAATCGTCTATTTGTATGGCTATCTTTTTCATAATCATATATTTTTAACGTGGTCCGCCTCCTCCTGGCGGTTTTGATGGCATAAACGGACTTTCACTATCGCCACTGTTAGCGCCACTTTGGGACCCAGCAGCTATAGATTTCATTTGGTACACCACTTCATCATTAGCACTTATCCCCTTGATTATTTCTACATTAACACCATCACTAACGCCTAAACTCACTTTTTTCGGCTTAAGATTACCGTTATCATTTACCCATAAAACGGTTGAATCTTCATCTCGCATTACACGATCTTTAGCTGCTGGTGGAGCGGCATTTTCTTGTCCGCCTTGCGCTTGATACGCTTGCATTAATCCTTGATTTGGCTTAAAATTGATGGCCTTGGCTTCTACGATTAAAACATCTTTCAATTCTACCGTATAAATAGAAATTGTTGCCGTCAAGCCTGGTTTTAATTTTAGATCAGGATTGTCTGCCTTTATAACTACGGTATATGTTACCACATTGGAAGTGGTTGTTGGATTAAGACGGACTTGAGTAACGGTACCCTCAAACTCTTCACCTTGATACGCATCTACTGTAAAACTTACACGCTGCCCCTCTTTAACTTGTCCTATATCTGCCTCATCTACAGCTGCTTCTACTTGCATTTCTGTTAAATCTTTGGCAATCGTAAATAAGGTAGGTGTGCTATAGCTTGCTGCTACCGTTTGCCCTTCATCTACATCTCTAGACAACACTACTCCGTTTATAGGAGAATAGATATTAGCGTAACTAAGGTTTGTTTTCGCATTCTGATAATCAGAATAGGTTTCTGAAACGGTATTCTTAGCTACCTCATAATTATACAAGGCTTCATCATAATCAGATTTGCTAATTACCTGATTGTCGTACAATACTTTCTGACGGTCATAAATAGTCTTCTGATAATTTCTATCGTTTACCGATTTATTATAATTAGCCTGTTGCTTGATTAATGTAGATTTTAAGGTGGTTTTATCCAATTCGGCTATAAGTTGCCCTTCGGTAACTATACTGTTATAATCTACATAGATCTTTTCTACCACTCCTGATACTTGCGTACCCACATCTACTTGTTTTACGGGCTCTATTGTTCCTGTAGCGGTCACCATCGTAGTAACATTTCCGGTTTTTGCAGGGACTGTGAGTACTTGTACTTCAGCGTTACCTGTCCCAGCAAAAAAGAAGAAATAACTTCCTAAACCAAGCGCGATAACAACTGCAGCTCCAATCCATTTTTTTGTTTTATTATTTTTCATATGATTAAATGCTTATTTGGTTTCCTTGATAAAATTGTAATAATTGATTGTACAATAAGTTTAAATATTTTGCTTGTATGTAATTTTGTTCTGTATTGGTATAGGTATTCTGACTCAAGATTAAATCTGTAGTACTCAATGCTCCCAATTCATATTGTTTCTGTGCCAGTCTATAGGATTCTTTTGCCGCATTACGGGCGATATACGCCGCGTTTAACTGACTCTGAGTGGCTATAGTGTTTTTCCACGCCGTTTCTACTTTCACATACAAGTCTTTCTCTTCTTGCGCTAATTGCAAGGCTGCATTGTCTATATTTAATTGTGCTTCTTGCACAGCTGCTTTTGTTTTATTCTTATTGAATATGGGAACGTTTAAGGACAAACCTACCCGTTGGTTAAAGTTGCCATCAAACTGATCGGTAAAATTTAAAGCTTGCGTAGACGTATATCCTGATCCTAAACTCCCTGTAAGTGATAAGGTGGGCAAGTAACCTCCTTTTGCAATATCTAAGGCTTTTTCTGATACTTGAACATTTGTTTTACTGGCATTTATTTCTGGAAGTATAGCTACGGCTTCTGAATATACCTCCTGCAATTCTGGAACATTCTCTGGCAAGTATTCTACGCCGTCTACAACAGCAAAGCTATCTGATGATGAGAGTTCTAACAATTGCTTTAAATCTAGCAATTGTAAATCATAGGTATTCGTAGCGGCTATTAAATTATAGTTGTTTGTAGCGGTTTGAGATTTAGCATCTGTATAATCTCGTATAGCTAATGAACCTGCATCAAAAAGTGCTTTTGCTCTCTCTTCTTCTTTCTGAGAAGTGCTTACATTGTTTTCTGCAATCTTTATAGCCTCTTTCGCATATAACAATTGAATGTAGGCTTCTGTAATGCTTAAGGTGATGTTATTCTGAGACTCTTGCTCGTATAATTGGTATTGATCTACTAAGAGCTTGCTTTGTTTGATTTGATTGTTAATCTGATTTCCTTGAAATAAGGTTACTGAGGTATTTAAGGAAAGGCTCGTAGAATTTATCTGTTGAGAGACAAAATCGCTCGTAATAGGATCAATCGTATTACCATTGGTGAAATTCTGACTTGCGACACCAGATAAACTTGGTAGACGAGAAGATTTAGACTCCATTAAAGCAACCTCTGTCAATTGCCTATTAATATTGGCTTGTTGTACTGTAATATTATGTGCTAAAGCATAAGCAATACATTCTTCTAAAGTCCAAACCTTAGCATCTGAAGTAACGTGCTGCTCTTGAGCAAAAATGCCAAAGCTAAACAGTAGTGATGCTATAAGTGTATATAGTTTCATAGGAAGTGATTTTTAATTTACACTTCAAAATTGAAACTTATACACGTATCTAATAAATGGAATAGAAGTTCTACCCTATTTCCTATACCAAAAGTAGAATTCTATCGATGAGATTTTGTATTGAATATGATTTAGGTGGACTAGCGAGCTAGGTGTCTTTAGGAGAAAGCAAAGCAAATTGGTCACTGGATTTATTGCAGCGCCAGATGCTATTATGAAAATTGACAGAATAAATAATTACTTGGTGAGCCTCCTGCAAGCCAAACCACAAACAGGTAGTTCTTATTACACAGGGGCTCACTAAGATCAGTTTGGTGCCTTACTCTAAAAAGAGGCATGGCTAAACTATATAGCTCATAAGCGGAGTGCATTCAGAACCCATGTGTTATTACTGTAAAATAATAGCCCAACTAGTTGATTGTAAAAGAAATAATTTTACAAAGCAGAGTTATATACTGTATCTAACTTATGTTCCATTTGTTCAAACCAATAGAAATCATCTTCTGGCTTGAAAGAAAATTTAGTTAATAATCCTGTACCCAACATCATCCAGGAGAATATATTAATTGGTCTTATTTTTCTACCACTTAAAGAAAATTTCTGTATTTCGGTAATGATGGTTCCTGCTTGATTTTTTTCTAACTTAAATAGGGTTGTATTTTTTATTCCAGCTTGATGTCTAACGGTCGTAAAAGCCTTGTTTATAGTACTTTCTATAATAGTGCATAATACAACATCTCCTTCACAATCTTCTCCAGTATGAATTTCTGTCCATTGGTTTCCGGGTTCTAATTTAAAAGAGGCATCCACCTCGTTATGATAGCAAGGGTCTTTCGTAAATGCTACTGCATATTTTGGATGCGTCAAAAATTCCCAAATTTGTTCTGGTTGATATGCACTTTGAAATTGAACTATCGTTTTAGTATGTTTCCTTTCCTCTTTCATTACTAAATTTTTACTATTGGGTTTACGAATCATTTTTTTAAATATAGGCCGCCTTATTATTATTTTTGCAGCGCTCTAATTGTTACGCCTAATAACTCTTTATTTTCATCCTTCGTATAGTGAAAGAGGCTTTCTGTTTTTCTAATGATACACGTTTTAATTATTTTTTAAGCGTATTTATTGCTAATCCTTTCTCTTAGCTTTGTTGTTCGAAACCATAAGAATTTAATTATTCTAAGTTTAGGGTTATTTGTAGCTTTTAAACGGACTTATAGACTAACTAGCTTGCTTATTCCTTTACAGAAATTGCATAAAACTCATCCCATTGTAATTGTTCAAATGAATTACTTTTTTTAACAATATTTTTTGCCATTGCTTGTCCCAAAACCTGTACTGGAATTCCACGATATTTTCGAAACCTCCCCATAAATAAGGGTTTCAGAAGCGGCCAAACCTTTAAAGTAATAGCCTGCGCAATGCCATACCTGTTAGTTGGCGTTAAAATCATTGAAGGTTGAAAGATACTCAATCGCTCAAAATTTAGCGCTTTTAGCGCTGCTACTAGCTCGCCTTTAACTCTTAGGTAAAAAGATTTTGATGTAGGACTTATATCAACCGAAGACAACAGTTCAAAATGTGTAACACCTGCATTTTTGCAGGCTACAGCAAAATCAAGAACCGCTGTTTTATCTATTTTTATAAATTCTTCTTTACTTATTTTTGAAGGCTCACCTACTCCTAAGGTGCAAATAGCTGCCGTATGGCCTTTTAAAAAATTTTGATAAGAACTAACATCCATGATATTAATTTTATGCTGCTGCACAGCTGTATCGCTTATATTTGGAATGGGACTTCTGCCCAGTACTGTCAACTTGGGTATGCTTTTTAATTGCAGTAAGGCTTGCAGGGTTTCTGTACCCACCGCTCCACTTGCCCCTAACATTACTATTGCTGTTTGCTTGGATTTTAAACTCATTGTGTTATGCAAAAAATTAAAATGGTTGCTCCGGTTGTTCAGCCTCTAAAGAATGGTGAAGCATAGTACCTATAACTGAAAACTAAAATACAATTAATTCCAACGCCTTATAAGTTCCTTCACTCCTTTTGTAATGCCTGTATAAAATTCTCCATTTTTAAATTCTGGCAAAATCGTTTTGGTAATGATCTCATTACAAATCTCATCTGTTAATATTTGTTCTGTTCCTAATCCGGTAGCAATGGCAATTTGTCTACAAGGTTTACAAATCACGATTACCAAGCCATTATTTTCTTCTTTAGTACCCACTCCCCATTCATTTCCTAAATCTGAAGCGTACTGTGTAATATTTTCGTAAGGTGCCATACTATCTATGCTTACTACCACCATTTGTCGTTCCGTAGTTCTGTCATACTCATACAGTAGTTTTGTTAATTCTAAATATTGAGTTTCTGAAAAAATTTGCCCATAATCGTTCACAATACCAACGGACTTTGGAATGCCATTTTTTTCCATTTCTGATGAACCAAATTCTACTATTGGTTTTTCTATTCCAGATTCTTGTACTATCCCTTTACAGGAAAACAAGCTAATTATTAAAACGAAAAGGAATAATTTAGGGTCGATTTTCATTCTTTCTATGGTCGTTAATGGTTAGGTATAAAACTAAGCTTTTTTTCTACATTGGGTTTTCCCATCATTTTTAGGTAGCACCAAATGCAGTGTCTTACATCTTTTCGAATAAAACCAATGCCGTCTTCTACCCTAAAAGATTTTAATTTTATACTGTTGTAATTGTTTCGCACATAAAAAATCTCAGTTCAGTACGCTTTTTAAAATCATAAAGATAATTACGAACTCCGAACCTATTATTTGCTCATGACAGAATAATCAAACATTACTAGTTCTTTATGAATACTTCTGTTTTATGATAATTTATGGTATCAATTTGAAACGACTTTAATTTTAAACTAATCTCTAATTCAGTATATTCATGTTCTCTCGTAATTCCTAAGTCCACTCCATTTTCAAACTTATCTTCATCATAATAGGAATCATGGAAAAGTTTGAACTTGCCGAATCCTTTTCTCTCCCCCCAATCATTTTCATACCAACCACCATCAGCTCCAGACAATCCTAGCAACCTAATTGTTACTAATTTACCTTCTTTATCCGCAACACATAAAAACAGTGTTAAGCAACATGACTCATCCTTTTGTAATAGCGTAAATAAAAAATAATTTTGGTTTTCTTCCCATTGATAACAGCTAAAACGTTCCCATTCATTTGCTTTTAAAAACCAATCCTTTTGTCCATTTACTGGAATTTTTCCCAGAGCGTTTTCTACAATCGAATTGTCGAGGTATTTTTTTGTATCCGTGATACTGTCCATATTAAATGAAGTAATTCCTTCTTCGGAACACTGTTTAACTAATCCAATATCAATTTTAGCTTCCATACTTTTCAACGTTGCCGTATCTTTTGGAAGAATTGTAATTGTGTTTGATGACACGGATAGTTCTTGAGAAGGAATTTCTCCAAATTGTACCTCTTTATTGGTCGCATTTTTGCAACTATACGTAATGAATAATAGTATTAAAATTGAAAAGCCTTTTTTCATTTTTTTTCTTATTTGGATATTCTAGAGATACCGAATGCTGATTCCTACATATGGAAAAAACCTATTATGAAGCTGGTCTGGAAAAAAACTATTACCATTAATCAGCTAAACGGCACTCGAGAAGAAACTTATTCCTTGTTAACCCCCTTTAATTCTTTTTCTATTTGTTCTAAATAAATAGAAAAGTTATTTTTCATCAAGTCCAAGCCCTTCCCATAAACATCTACCAGGTACACTTGCTCCTCTTCCATTCCTTCTCTTATCCATGCTTTTTCGGCTTCCAAATCACCTTTTCTAACGATAATGAGTTCATAGTACCTGAGTGCGGCATCATAATCGGTAATGGTGAGTTGATTAAAATTTGAAATCGCAGGATCATTTGTGCCATTGCGTTGTCCAACATCGGCACCCAAAAATACCTCACAATTTGAAAATTTATAATGAGGGTTATGGTTATCAAAATTTCGATACGTTCTTCTATCGCCATTCTTCAATATAAAGCGCTGAATTTTCTCAAACTTTTCAGGTGGAACTATCGTTGAAATCGGAGTAAAACTCATACTTAAATTTTCATTGTTTTTCGTGGTGCTTATTATTGATTTACAACTAGATAGCATTACGGCAGCAAAGAATACACTTAGAATTTTATTTCTCATTTTTTTTATTGGATGCACACTGCTTGTGCCTTATTATATGTACAAAATACATGTACTGCACTTCCCGCTCTTAAAATACCCGGTTTATGGGGAAATTAATAAAGAGGTGCTTTTAGTCCATGTCCTCAAATGAAGTAACAGACTTACTCACATTGGTTTTTCTCAGCGGATTCTATCATTTTTAGAGCCGATTTTGCTAATCCACTTTCTGGAAATTCTTTCAAAGTTCTTTCATAATACGCTTTTGATTTTATGCCGTCTCCTATTTGAGAATAACAAAAACCTATGTTAGCTAATGCCATCTCTCGATATGACATTTTTGAAGAACTTAATAAGGTCAAAAAACGATATTTATCAATCCATTCATATTTCTCGAAAAAAACATAACTCTTTTCAAAATTTTTAATGGCTGCTAAAAAATTCTCTTGATTGTTATTTCTTATTCCTTTTCTATGATCCCTCGAAATTAAGTTTCTTAGAGAAAAAGATAGTATTAAATAGGTAACTGCCCCGAAGAGAAATGAATCTACGGAATCTATTTGTTGCCAAATTAAAATTACTACCCACATAACGCCTATATGGGGAATTATTGAAAACCAATTAGTTTGCCTAACAGTGGGTATCTTTGAGCTCATTTATTACTATTATATTTTAATTAAATGCCTTATTCACTTAGGGCCATTATGTAATTTTTTTATCATTTCTCAGTTTTAAATATTCTATCCCAAATAAACGTATAAAATCCATAATTTTTATAGGATAATTGATGATGATTTTTATGAAAAAAATTAGTGGTGAAAATTAAAAAATATGGCTTTTCACTTTTACTATTTAAGTGTGTCATAACGCCATAAAACCAATTAAAGACCAGAAAGGCTATAAAACCATAGATATTAAGTGGCAAGAGTAGGGCTACTGCGGTTAATAAGAGTCCAAAGAAAATAGATTCCCATGGAGACATGTAGTAGAGGCTAACGGAATTAAATTCTTCGGAATGTTCATGATGCTTTAAATGAATTTTCTTCAAGAAGCCTATCGTATGAGACGCCCAATGTAATACATACATTAAAAAATCTAGCACCAAGACTAATAGTATAAATGTTACTACTGCTGGCATACTCGAAAAGACAATTAATCCGTTTATCCATAGTACATATCCAGGAATTGCAATGGCCGTATTTAGGAGTACGATTATTAATGATGCTAGTATCTCTTTTCTAGTAATGGTCGCTTTAATTTTTAAAGCTTTATCCCAAAGAATACTGATCACTACATTTAATACATACGCTAGTAAATTAAGACTTATGAGTAACGGAAAAAATATGTAAGGGTCCTTTAAATCCATTTCTGTTTTTTAATGAATACGCTATTATTCTTATGAGTTGCAGTTTATTTAGTATTTATTTTTTACTACTAAGTTCAACTAAAATTTAAAAAAGTATTCTTCTGATGATTAATAATCAATTAATGAAGGGTAATTTAAAGTGTATGTTTCCGAAAAAATTGCAGGATATTTCTGATTGTATTCTTTAACCCAATCAGGATAGTAATAGCTTGCTTTTAAAGTATCCCCATCTAACGTAAATTTCGCAAATGGTTTTCCTTTCTCTGGAGATATTATAAATGCAAAATCTTCATCAAGTCCACTTAAAAATACGCAGTCACCGTCTTGTGACCAAATAAGTTCAACTTCAGTATCACTAATAATTTTTACTGGATAGGTGTAATAGCATTGTCCATGCAATTTATAGACAATAGCATTTTTCGAGATACTTACTTCATTCCAGTCACTAAAAATTGAACAATAATCTAGGTTTGCTAAATAGCCACTAAATACAAAACCTTGTTTGGTACTATTACTATATTCGTCAAAAAATGCTACTTTATACCAATATCCTTCAATAGTCACATACGCTTCTTCTTCATAATCCATTTCAATTTCTGTTTTTTCAATAACAGTAATTTCTGCATTATAGTCAAATTTCCCTATAGGAATACCGTCTGGATTATCTCTTATAATTAAACCATTTTTAGCAAACACTCGGTACTTATTTCCTGATTTGTACACATTTTTATACCTATATTCTTCTCCGTTCCAGGACATAATTTCGTCGCAATTTATGACTAAATCATTATAACCATTGGTTTTAGAAGCTAAGATTCCCAATCGTTTTACACTTCTTTTCTGTGTGTTTATTTCTATATCAGGATTTATTGTAGCGAGCCGAAGATACAGGTTGTCATAGCCTTTCAAATCTTTATAATAGGTGAACCTTAACTCATCTTTGTAACCATCATTATTAAAGTCAACATTAAATTCTTCGTAAGATTCAACAATAGAAGTCTGTTGAATAAGTGATAGGCAGTCCATTTCCATCAATGTCGTCATTTTAGCTTTTTGATGTATCCCAACTTGTTTCAACTTAAAATTTTCTAAAACAAATGTTTCTTCCTTGTCATTACAAGATAGTTTATCGCTGTAGGTGTAGCTTCTTTCTTCAGCCGTATCTATGGTTAAATGTAGTTTTTCGTCCCGTATTTCCATTTCAATACCATCCCAGTCTTTACCTACTTCATTCGTCATATGGAATTTTTGACCGTCATACGTCATAATAAAATAAGAACTTCCTTCATGGGCTAAATAGGTGCTCTCTGTTTCTGAATGACAGCCCTTTCTATTTTCTACCAAAACATCTAAGAACCCATCATTATTGAAATCATCTTGCAATTGGATATATAAAAACTTATGCTGATCAAAATCAATTAGCACTTGTCGCTCGCCATTTACCCTAGCATACAGTTGTGTATTACACTGGCCAGAACCATTATTTAATCCATAGGAAATAGCAACAGTCTCTGGTGCACTCTGTACTTTTACGCTTTCCTCTTTTTTTGGGTTATTACAAGCGAAGAATAACGTACAGATAAAAAGATAAATAGATTTCATGAGCATATGTTTTTTGCCAATTTTAAACTTTTGAATGTCTTTCTATTTTGAAGGGGTATCACTACTACAGAAACGCAACTTCAATTAAGGGTGATCTGTATTTTTAGGCTAAAAATCGCGAGGCTTCATCCATGTAATTTCTGTATCCTTAAAATACTCGTGTACTATTGGCAGCACCTCCTGAACTTTTGTATGAATATCGTGAAACAACAAAATTCCTTTTCTCCAAAGCAACATTAATTTTATTTCACGTTGGGCCACTTGCTGTACGTTTAACTTAGCACTCCAATCTCTGGAGTCTATATTCCATAGTATAATTTTAGAGTTTTTTTGCGTAAAATAAGCTACCATATCTGTATTTCTTTGGCCGTATGGAGGTCTAAAATATACCAAGGCATTCTTATTTTCCGTTGGAAAAACATTTTGAATCAGCGTATTGGTATCATCAATAGATGATCTCCATTCTGCATATTTTTGATGTGCCTTATGTACTTTTCCATGAGAAAACACGCTATTTTCTCCGTAAAGTTCTTGTAACGCTTGTATGGAAGAAGCTTTTAATCGCTTTTCAAAATTATCGCCTAAAACAAAAAACATCCCTGATAGGTTATAGCGATCTAATACGTGTATTAGTTTATCCGTATTACCATTCACTGCGGTAGGGCCATCATCAAAGGTTAATAAGTAGTGCCTATCCGTAAAATTATGGCCTTGAATATCGGTCTCCGAAAATTGTAAAATTTCACTTGTGATTCTAGGGAATAAAGCAGCTAATCTTATTTGTTCTTTTACATAATCTTCATAAAAAAAATTTGTAGCAGCATACCAAGCGTTAAATTTACTAGGAAACTGCTGTTCTAAACCTTCTAAAGATAAGGCATTCCAATTGCTGTTTTTTTTCAATGGAATGAGCTCTTTTAAAGCAGTATCAGAAAGCTGATTAAAATTAACTAGTATTCTAGTTTTTGTAGCCTCTTTCCATTGGGTTACCGACTTCGTATGTACACTTTTAAGGGCAACGCTTTCAGCTAGATCCGATGCTGATAAAGAATCATAACGATTGAACACTTCAATAAAAACTAACATCTCACATTTAGAGGCTATATCAAAACTTAAGGGCGATTCCATTTTTAATGGCCACGGCTCCGTCTTCGTGATTGGAAAATTAGCGCCATTAGCACCAAAGAAAAATAAGGGCATAAAAAGCAACATGAAATAGATATAATTGACTCTTTTTTTCATGTGTTATCTTAGTTTTGACTGCATTCTTGCTATTCCTTTCGTATACGCTTCACGTGCTCTATTTTGCTGCGCTAGTTCAAAGTTTTGTAAGGCATCTTCCCACTGACTTTTCTTTTCATATATTCTAGCAATATTGTAATAAGAACTAGCTCTTACATAATGTGCCTTACTACCCGATGCAAGATCTATAGCCTTTCTATTCGCCCATAAAGCTTCTGCTTCTTTATTCAGTTTTTGAAAAGCTAAGCCCAAATTACTATACGCTTGTCCATTATTTTGATTCAATTCAATGGCGTTTTGATATAAAGAAACCGCGCTTTCTAAATTTCCTGCATGGTATTCTTCTTCTCCTTTTCTATTGATAATTTGAGATTCTGCTTTATCCGAACTGGAAACAACCGAAGTATCACCATCAAATCTATAATTTCTTAAAATTGTACTTACGCCTTCCCAAGTGGTGGCATTTTTAAAATCTCCTACAGTTACAATGTTCCCCATTTCATCAATTAAAAAAGGAATCCAAATATTCCCTTTCTTTCCTTCTGGCATGGTATACGTTTTAACTAGCGTATTTCCTATGTATATAAATACCTTTGCCCTACTTAAATTAGAAAGATTGGTGTTGTTGATTAATTCTCTATCGGAATAATTGTGAACAGCGTATACATACTTTTCACCTTGCTGTTTTTTTGTAATCGTAATAGTTTCGGGGCCATAACTATCAGTGTCATCTACATCTAAATTTGCCTGGTTGGCTTCTTTTTTATGATAACACACATATCCTCCAGAATATGATAAGTGAGAATCTATATCTCTAGGACTACTTCCCCAACTTAACACAATTCTCATACCATCTAATTCCTGCATGGTCGGACTAATAGCATAGGTTAAACCATCACATAAACATTTGGTAATTAAAGGCGAATACCCCTCTTTTTTAATAATTAAAATAACGTCTGAATCATTTTTATAGTGGTCCGGAATAGTTACTTTCCCTTGGCTATCTGTATATTTAGTAATGGATGTTTCTCCGTTTTTCTGAAAAATAATTTCAGCATTTGGCATTACTTTATCTTTGACAACCGCACTCAATACCAATATTTCCGAAGAAGATTGTGCAAAAGATACAGCACTCATAATTAATGCGACAAGGGTTAAGATTTTTTTATTCATGGTTGTTTTAGTTTGATTATTTTTTTTCGTAATTAATTCCATTCCATATCAATACAGTATCACATTCAATAACAATATCATTTACATTGTTTGTTTTTGATGCTAATACGCCTATTCTTTTTGGTGATCCAATAGCCTCTATATCTAAAGTTTCGTTATTTAAAACAATAGTGCAGTCATGTAAAATTCCCCATCGTTCCCAATAGCTACCAGAAATTTGATCCATAACGCCATTACCATCTAAATCATAGGCTATCGTTAAATAATCTGTTTCTGCTTCTTGCGATAGAAAATCGCTTGATTTTAATTCTATGAGCGTAATTAATTTATGATCTCCCTTACTTTGTATTAATTTAAAATCATGGTGATCAAAAACATAAGTTTCTTCCAAATCCTCACATAGTGCTGTATTTCCTGCTCCAATAGAGTTAGTTTCAACGACAAACTGTCTGTTCGTTTGCTGATCATAATTCAAATTCATTCCGCCAAAATAATACCCTATATAAGCGGATCGCCTAAATTTATTGCCATTAAAAGAGAAGGTAAATAAAGAATTGCCGCAACAATTTCCTCCACAAGCATTAGTTTCTAAAAGCACTTCTTCGTAGCCATCTCCATTGTAATCTTGTATCTCTATGAGATCAAAACAACCTTCGTCTTCAAAACTAATAAGTACTGTTTCTTTACCATCTACTGTAGCTATTAATTCTTTCTGAAGGTCTTCGCTATTATTTAGCGTATACTTTATTTTATTTCCTGTAAAAAGCTTTAAAAAACCATTAAAAACATAGCCTTCTCCAATAGTATTAGATTGTATCTTCACCCAGAATCCATGTATCTGTTCTGTACTAAAAGAAAAATCGGTCTCCTCTAAGAGTACTACTTTTTCATCAAATTCTAACTTTCCAATTTTTCTGCCCGCTATATCTGGTGCATCTCTTACTGTTAATCCGCTTTTGGCTGTGATGCTATAATTTTTCTGTCCAAAAGTGTAGATCGAAAAAAATATAAGTGCAAGAAAGATTCTATAGTTCATAGCAGTTCTTAGTAATTGTTTCTAATATCTCGGGACAATAGTAAAGTCCACAATGATTTAATTAATTCGTAAATTTCTAGCACGCTACTAATTTGTGTGTACTTTTATCGGTGCGGCATTCAACTTATAATTCTTTAAAATTGCTTGAGCTTCGGCCTCACTCAATAGTGTTAAACGCGCGTTACTAATTGCTTCTTTGTCCGGCATCATAGACCGCATTAAAACTAATTTATAAACCTCTTTTCTATGCGCGAGCTTTTCCGCTCCTGTATTTACTGCTGCAAAAGGCTCATACGCATTGGTCATCGCCAACCATATATTTATTTCATTATCTGGATGCAGATCTCTTTTAAAGTTTTTGATGGTTTCCTCTAGAGAAATAGGATATACTTCTTCGAAGGTCTGGTGGATTCTTTTTATATGCGCTAATTGGATATCAGTTAAAGAGGAACTGCTTACAGGGCTGGGTGTTAACTCTTCCACTTCTACAACCTCAATTTTGGGCTCAGGTTTTGGTTGCTCTTTACACGCTAGTACCGCTATAGTAAGTAAGGTAACAAGGAAGATCTTTTTCATTGAGTTTATTTAAGAATATGCATGGTGCATTCTGTATAGAACGCAGGATGCAAAAAGATAGTATATTTTCATAAAAACATAATAATACCATAAAATGAAAGGCTTGTGACCTATGGTATAAATCTTGTTTTAAAGCCTGTCAAAGGGCGATTTAACAATGTAGAAATGGTGAGTAAAGCTAAGCGCCAGAAGGCCAGGAAAGTTTTTATAAGTACCATGTGGCACATTAATTAGTATTAACTAACAAGACTCCAAGCCTATCAATTCGTTTGAATAAACGTACGATCCATTTTATAGGCATAGGCCTTGGGATCAAACTTAAAGGTGGTTACGTATAGTTTTGAAGGGTTCATAGGGGCTACTTCTTCATAAGATTGAAAACTTATAAATCCATTTTCATCTTTTTCAAACGTGGTTCCTTTTAGATAATCCATAAACACCAACCTATAGTAGTTATCGTATTGATTTAAAAAGATTCCGTACATACAGCCGCCCGTACCGCAAGCGCCCAAATACACCATGAGATCTGGTTTGTTATCCGCATTAAAATCGGCATACTTTTCTGGTTCTATTTTTGCAAAAGAATCAGGCAGCTCAAAATCTATTCCTTCGGGAATAGTAATCCTTACAAAGTTCTCGTTATTGATAATATCTAGCTGAAACAAACTATCTGGAAGATGCACCATGGGAAGATCTTCCGCCATTACTTTCGGTTCTTTTTTTGAAGTATGACAGCTTGCTAACACCAACAAAAAGCAACAAATGATACTATAGTTTCGGTAATTGGTCATATTATTTTCTTTTACGCCACTCCTCGCTAAGAATACTATACATATACGTACCCGCACTAGTGCCGTAAGACTGTATAGCATAATTTCTTAAAAGCCCTTCTCTAACCGCCCCTAACTTTTCTACGGCTTTTTGAGATTTAAGATTCTTTATATCTATTCTGAACTCTACCCTTCTCAATGCTAATACATCAAAACAATAGTCTAGGAGTAGTTTTTTGCAACTGCCATTGATACCCGTTCCTTGAAATTGTGCACCAATCCACGTCCACCCTATTTCTAATCTTTGATGCGGAAAACTAATAGTTCCAAACATGGTTACTCCTATGGGAGTTTGATCTTCCTTATTTAAAATGAGCAATGGATACAGCTCTTTTTCATTTTTGGACTTCATACAGAAGTTCATATACTCCACTAAATCTGCTCTATTTTTTACTCTTGCCCCAAACTCCCCTAACTCCTTATGGTAGCTTATAGTTTCTAAAGCATCAAGATCCTGAAGGGTTAAAAGGCGCAGTAGAACCGACTCATTTTCAAGTAGTAAATCGGAGGAGAAAAATTGTGTTGTGTTCATTTTTGAATTGCTATTTACTATTCTATCTATTACGGTAAACAAAATGAATCCCCAAAAAAAGAGAAACTTACTGTTTAATCAACTCCATGGAATCATAATTAAAATTCACCACTTTATAGGTGCCATTTAGTTCTGGTAGTTCCGTTTTAAAAAATAAGGTTTTATGCACTTGCTTCCATTTTCCTTGCGTGTAAATGGTATCATATTTTGTCTTTTCGCTGGTTTTTACATCGCCATAAATTAAGACTCGCTGTATGTCTAAAATAGAATCTGTTAAGTCTAATGCGATATGCCTTTCAAAAACATTCTTGGGAAGATTGTCTATTCCTAAATAGTAGTAGCCTTTGGCATAGGTGTCACAATTATTTGCTATTACATCTATTTTTGTACGATCATATGCTATGTCCTTTTTAGTCATAAAAACCGTATCTAAGTTCTTAGTCATACTTGCAAGCCAATGGTCTTGTACCGTTACTTTTGTAAAATCTGTAAGCGTTTTTCGTAACCGAATCGTATCCATATGCCAAACTGTGCCTAAAGAGACTCCTCCACGACGATTTCCACCCACCAATTCTTTGGGTTCATATCCCTCTTTATGTACGGGTTCACCTAGGAAAATTGGGGAACCTCCAAAAAAACTAAAAAGTCTCACGGCGGTTATTTCTGGAAGTTCATAGTTACCGTTGTGATCCGTGTACGCACCACCCACCAAACAACTATCTAAAGGTTTTCCTTGTTCATCTACTATGGTACCTGTGAGCTTAGGCCTTAAAACCTGTGTAACACAAGAGGTAACTAACAAAGAGATTAACAGTCCTAAAAAAAATTTGATGCTCATTTTAGTTGTCTTGTAGTTGATACAATTGTTCAGTTAAATAAGAACTCTTACTTAATGAATTTGCTTTCTTAAAATTTTCAATCGCCTTTTCTTTATTTCCAAGAGCTAAATAGCAGTCGGCAAGTACGGTATAGACGTAAGCATTTTTGGGGTAATTGGTAACATTCAATTTATATAGACGTTCTGCTTTTGCCAATTGCTGAACTTCCATTAACCGTTGCGCCAAGTCATCTATAAAATATTGGCTCGGTATAATTTCTCTTCCAAATTCTTTTGATAAACGCTTGTAATAATTCTGTACGATGTCTAAAATAACGTTTTCAGGATCCTTCAAAAACTCCGTCCTCAATTTTAGTTTATAGAAATCAAAAATATACTTTAAGGCATCATATTCGGCAATTATTGGCACAGAACCGTGATCCTCTTCTTGGTAATAATTGCTTTTAAAGGATAAGTTATTCAAGGTGTCTTTTGCTAATAAAGAGTTTAAGGTTAATATCGCCCTGATATGTTTCGTTGTTTTGGTCGTATCGTTTTTCACTTTTATAGTATCCATACCTTTATCCATGGTATTAGCTATTCCTAGAAAAAGTGTTTTATTCTGATATTTTTTGTCTAGCTTCAAATTCTTAATCTCATTCAGTAATCTTTCATTATCCCAGAACATGGAAGGGTCAATGGCAACATAAGAATTAAATAATTCTGGCTTATAAACTAAGGTATTCATGACTGTAAGCCCTCCTAGAGAATGACCAATAAACATACGGTACGACTCTGTTGAATAGTTAGAATCTATGTAAGGAATTAATTCCTTTTCTATAAATGAAATAAAATTACCGCCACCTCCTGAAATAGCTGCTCTAGCAACGTTCCAAGAAGGAAGATTCGGTTTTGTTTTCGTTGGCGTTAAATCTCTTGTTCTATTCGTATTTGGAATACCAACCACAATCATCTTTGGACAAATTTTACTTCCCGAACTCATTTTCTTAATCATTCCTACAACTGCATGAAAATTGGAATGGCCGTCTAGTAAATACACTACAGGATATTTTTCATTCTTAGAATAATCATCCGGAACATGAATCCATAGTTCTCTTTGCTCATTTAATATTTTGGAATTTATACTGTCAATTTTACCAATACTAATATGCTGTCCGTTGAGCGTATAAAGACATAAGAATAAAAGACAGCATACATACGATTTTTTCATATTCCCTGTTGTTTTTAGCAGACCACTTACTTGCAGGCATGAAATCTGGTATTTAAAAAATACACTAATATACTACTATCTCAATTCTTTATTAAACTCTATTATTTCAAGTATATAAAGCCTACACCCACATGGCCAATATATTATTAGTTGGAATCGTTACGCCAAACCAAAGTAAATGCAAATTAAGGCAAAAGTGTCAAAAAAGCCGTGAACGGCAATGATAAACCACAAATCGTATTTACGCAAGTAGAATATCAAGGCTAAAAGCGATCCCACAAACCCTGCAACCAATTGCCCTGTAATTCCTTGATAACTATGCATAAAACCAAAAAAACAAGCAAATAGAACAATATTAAGGATTATACCGACTTTACTATCCCCAAAGAATTTAACAAATTGCCGCATAAAATAGCCCCGAAAGATAATTTCTTCTCCAAATCCTGCAGTAGCCCACACTACCAATAAAGCAATTAAACAAGATGGAAGATTCCCTTCTAGTTGCTTAAAGCTTGAATAATCTATAGGAACCCCTGTGAGTTTTGTCATTCCTGGAACCACAGCAAAGACATAAAAAGCAAAGAGTCCTAGTGCTACTAATGGAGCAAGCACAAAGATGTTTTTTAGTGTAAATTTTTCACGTTGAAACCCAAGGGCTGAAAATAGTTTGCCTTTATATTCTATGTAATTCGCTATGATGATTAGTATAGAAATTACGATATTTTCTATCATACCAATTTGGATAGGTCCAAACCATATAAAGCAGATAATTGCGAGGGTGATTAAAGGAATTAATGTTTGTCGTAAGGTAATTTTTTTCATTTTGTTTGTTTTATTTCTAAGCGAAATAAAGAACAAAACCTTTAAGAATCTCTTTAAAAATGGGCATTCTTACTGAATGGTCGTAAATTTAGAGCTGAATAGTCGGTCATTGTAAGCATCTTTTATGAAACCCAATCCATAAATGCTTTTCGTTTGTAGCGACTAATCGTAATTTCAGCAATTGCATCGTTCTCAACAGAAGCTTTTAGCCGAACACACAACTTGCCATTTTCAATTTTTTCAATTTGTTCTACCGCATCTTTATGAATGATAATTTGCCGGTTGGCTCTTAAAAACAATTGATCGTTTAATCTTTCTTCGAGCGCATTCAATGTAAAATCAGAGGTTATTGTTTTACCATCATTTTGAACGGCGTACACAATTTTGTTTTCGCTGTAAAAGCACGCAATATTTTCATAGGTGAGTTTGGTTGTTTTTGCGCCGCTTTCAATGGTGATTTCAGCATCTTTTATAGATATCTTATATAAATTGTATAGCTCTTGTGCATACAGTACGCTTATCATTATAAAACTCAATAGCAATGTAATTAGCAAACCAATCACCAAATAATAGAGCTCCGTTTGGCCACCTGTAACTATGTTTAAAATAATATTGACAGGAATATACATGAGTGTAATATACCCTAACGTAGAAGCCATAAACCATGCAATCGTGACAACTTCTACCTTTTTAGAAAAATGCTTTTTCTTGTAATATTTAAAATTAAGTTCCGCTATGATTCCTATGAGAATACATAAAGCAATAGACGATAGGAAACCTTCTAGGGGAAATCTATACGCATCCCCATCTGGAAAACTTTCTTGCGATGCTAAATGGTTTACCACTAAAGAGAAAATGGTAAATGCAAGTACTTTCTGAAACCAAGGCCATGCAGCATTGCTAACAAACGTATGCCATAATGTTTTTACCGTATTCTTAGTAGGTCCTGCTGTACTCATGAATTAGAAGCTCTTTTTAGTCCACCTATTTTAGGATGCGGTTTTGCTATTGAAGCTAACATACGGAAAAACCTAATTAACACTACTCTAAAATTTATTGTAACATATTAATAGCACTAATATAAAACATAATGCTATTTAAAACCTTAGAAAATAGTAGAAGTAAAAAATAGTTACCGGATTAAGGAAATACTGGTTTGTTTTTTTGTCTTAGTTCTTCTTAAAATCTGTCCTTTGCTATCGCAAAATCTGGCAGACCCTATGATGAAGCTTATGTTTCTTTATTGCCTAGATAACTAGAGAATAAATGGAATAAAAAAAGCTCAAGAATCTGTTTTTTGAATCTATGAGCCCAGAATAATAGTGTCTCAGATTAAGGAAGAATTTACTTGTTTTTTACCTCAGTTCTTTGCTACATGTCGTTTTTTATATTAATCCACCACCTTCACTTTTAACCCAATCTTTGATTATAAACTCTTCGAATTCATTTTCTTTAGCGTGTTCTAGTACTATTATTTGAGGTTTAATAGTTGTATTTTCATGTATTAACTCAATTTCTTCATTTAGAACTTTAAAAATATCTTTTACGCGTTCAATATTAACATCAAATTCAACTTTTTCTTCTGGATCATTTAATTCAGTCTTCTTAGCGGTTCTAGGGAAATAAACTTGACTAGGTTGGTCAATCATTAAGAAAGATGGAATTATAGAATTAGGATTACTACAAGATAAATGTAAGAAAGATAAAAATAAGGAAAGGTGACAGGCTAGCCAATTTGCACCACTTCCCATTTCGTCTAATCTTATTTTTTCTGAATTATGTTTATGATAAAAACTAAAATCGTCAATATTAAAATGAAAGTTAATAGGTTTTAGTTCTTCTTCAAAATCTAATTTACTAGCAATTCTATCCATCTGTTCTTTAATGAATAGTTCTGTTTCGGATTTGAATTGCTTTAAGTCTTTATACTTCAATAACTCTTTATTATATGATACTAACTGTTTTTTTAAGGTTACTAAGTCGGAATTAAACTTAGATAAATCATTAGATTCAAAAAGATGTTTAATTATTGTTTCTTGAACACCTTTTTGGTGTATTATCTTTTCTCGTTTTGCTTTAATCACCTCTATATCAGCATTTTCTTTTGTAATTAATTCAATGTTGTCAGAAATTGATTTTATTTTAGCAGTTATTGCTTTTTTATCTATTCTAAACTTCTGAATTATCTGAGTACTATCTTTTGAAAAAGTATTAACTTTTGTGAGTTCTTCAATTAGTTTGTTTTTTGATTCATTTAGTTTTTGAATATTCTCATTGATATGTGAAACTGAATTATCACAAAGCGGGCAAGCTAACTCATCTATCGTTGTATTATATTTTTGTTTTGCTTTAGTTTGTCTTAGATGTTTTGCATAATCTAAACTGTCACCTGAATTTGATAAAAGACTTGAAATAGCATTTTCAATTTCATTTTTCTCAACATAGAGAACTTCTCTTTCATTTTCTAATTGTGCTACTTTAGTAAATGATTTTGTTTGGTCAGCAAGGATTTTTGAAGGAATAGGTAAATTAAAACCTATCTTCTTTAATTCACGTAATGAAAGCCCTTCTTCAAGAGTTAGGTCTAACATTGAATAATAAATTTGTATTTGGTCTCGAATATTATCCTCTTGACTAGAGGTTTTCTGTTGAATTCGTCTTAAAACTTTTTCTTCAGCCGTTATTTGTCTTTGAGTATCCTTAATCAATTTCACTAATTGATAATATTCACTATCAGCTACACCTAATAAAACAGGTAAAGCTTGAATAACTCTTTTACGTTTTACTAAATCATCAAATCGGTAGAATAATGCGTGTTTATTAGCAATTAAATTTTGATGTTGAAATAAAAAGGAAACAGCATCTCTAATAGATAATTTTCCTGTGTACCATTCATTATAATCCGATTCAAATTCTTTAAAAGACAAACCTAATAATTCCTCAAAATCATTTTGCACATCATTTTTTATTGGCTTTAGTGAAATGTTATCAAAATAATCAAAATTAATATCTTCAATTATTTCATAGTCAGTCTCTATTTTCAAGTATGCACTATTCATTTTCCCTGTTCTTGGTGCAGGACGACCAATAACGATGTAGAAATCATTTACTTTATAAATGACTACAAATAACTTTGCGAAATCTATTATCTTACCTACTGGTATACTTGACCTTGATGAAAATAGACAATAGTCAATGATTTCTATAAGTGCACTTTTACCTGTTTTAGAATCTCCAGTTATGATATTTAATCCATCTTTGAATGGTATAAATCGTTTACTTCCGGTGTCATTAAAAATAGCAATTTGTTTTATAGTTGTACTCATAATTCTGTAATTCTAAGTTTTTTAAATACTGATAAATATTGTTCCTTTCCTAAAATAACACCTAAGTTATATGATGATTTATATATTGGTTTTAAGTAAATGTCATTTTCATCATTGAAATATATATTAGTACTAGGTACTAAATATTTGTCTATTTCTAAATCAATTTCATTGGCTAGAATAATGATTGCAATATTTGTTATTTTACGGTAATCATTTACTCTTTGATTTAAAGAACTGGTGAAAATATCAAAATCATTAACTTCAAGAAATTTATTAAATTTCGAAGTTTTGTTTAAATTCTTTAATTTGTTTTGAACTTGTTTATTATATATAAATGGCAATACTAGATATATTAATTCTGTCTTTATACATCTTGAATTAACAGATTTAGCACCACTTAAAAAATGATGTAAAATTTTACTTGTATGAAATGGCGAAAACACCAATCTTTCTAAATCAGTTGCTTTCATTTTTTGAGTTTAAATTAATATCAATTGTTTTAATTTCTAGGTTATGCAATAATCGACCTTTAGGATAATATGGTCTTGCATTTGTAATTCCTTCTATTTTAGTTTTTGAAGAAATTTTATTAATGCTCTCATCAAAAAAACGTCTTGATTTTTCGTTAGTGTCACAGTCTTCTGTTAGTTGGTCTAAGTGACTATCTTTAAGCTCTAAAATAACTTCTTTGATGTCTTCGTCATAGATATCAAGATTTTCAGATAAGCTAGTCCTTGCTTCAACTATTTTGATTTGACTTTCAGAAGCTTTTAAATAATTATCCATTGACTTACCAATTTTCCTTTCATATTCAATTCTTTCTAACTCTTTTACAAAATGGAAATTATCTTTTGTAGTAATGTCAGCTGTAGCATTTGAAATTGGAAAACTTAAATCTTCTATTTGATATTTTTTTGCATAAGACCGAAAATTTTCCTTGAATGAATCTATGTCAATAGTCCAAGTATAGTCAGTACCAGTTACTAGTTGAAATGAAAAATATCCGAAGATTGGACAAATAAATTCTTCTCTATCTTTTGGTGCTATAATATTTGTTACTGCTGGGTGTTCTAATAAAATATTTTTATAATATTCTTTGGCTAACTCTTGACTGTCTTTTATTTCAAACTTATCAAGAAGATTCTCTAGTTCTTTATTGTCAAATGCTTTCACATTATCGTGATATGCTTTTATTGTTTCATTTGATGTTACAGAAATCACTTTCGTTTTTTTAGCAGATTTATTTAAAGTCGTCCATTTTTCAAATATTGAACCTACTTTTATTTTAGCTGTAGTATGAAGTATGAATTTATCATAAAAACGAAATGTATCATATTCTGTTATTATATTCGAAAGAGTTTTCCAGAAGTCAATATGAGTATCAATTAATTTTTTAGTGTCATCAGTTGAATGTTTTACCTCTGTAGATGTTTTTTCATCTGAAACATCTCCCAAACATTCTAAATAAATTTTTGTACCATCTTTTGCTTCAAAGCATTCCTTTAAAGCAACCATTTCTTGATATTTGAACCCTAAAATTTTTGTAGATGCATCAGATTTTGAGCTCATAGTTGTTTTTTTGAATGGCATATAACATACAGATAAAATTATGTCTACTGTTTTGTTTCCTATTTGCATTAAAACCGTATGAATACGGTTACTCCATTTGTATGCTACTTTTTAAACATAGCAATCCCAATATCTAAATAAGACGTACAATAAACTACATAAAAATTTGTGGGGGAATTATTACATGGCTAATATAAAACATAATCTTATTCAAAACCTTGCGGGATTCCGCAGAAAAGGAAAATAATCGTAAAAAAAATCAATGAGGCACTTAATTGCATAAAGAAACTCAATGCGCATCTTCCTAACAGCAAGGAGTTAAACACATAAGAATGCCTCTTTTGTAGAAGTAGGAACTATTCATAAAATGCAAGGTCATGGTTTAACTTGTAGCTATCATAGATTAATGCTATGGCTAGTTATATCCGAAGCACAAGGTAGCTTGTTTAACTAATACTAAGAAAAGTTAAAGAGCTTTGTATGATGAACAAATGTATTTTATTTACTCCTAAGAAAGCTTACCTCCTACCAATCTATAGGGAAATAATCTTTTAAGAATTTACCTGCCCAGTGTTTTCCTGTATTGATGCCATCAAATAAAGGATCCATAACCCGTGCAGCGCCATCAACAATATCTAAAGGCGGTTGAAAATCTTGTTCCTCTTGCTTCTTTTTTGCCAAAGCAGCAGGATCTTCATCCGTCACCCAACCCGTATCTACCGCATTCATAAAAATACCTTGCTTGGCTAAATCGCCTGCCGCCGTATGGGTTAACATATTTAAAGCCGCTTTGGCCATATTGGTATGTGGGTGTCGCGATTCTTTAAAAGCACGGTGGAATTTGCCTTCCATTGCCGTGACATTTATAATATGTTTCTGCCCTGTAGGATTCTTTTTCATCACCTCTGCCAAACGGTTACACAAAACAAAAGGCGCGACAGCATTTACCAGCTGTACTTCTATCATTTCTGTAGTTTCTATTTCACCCAATTTCAGACGCCAGCTGTTGGTATTTCGTAAATCTACCTGCTGCAAATCGGCATCCAACTCTCCTTCCGGGAATACCTCTTTGGCTACTAAAGCATTATCAAAACTATAGGGTATCTGCGAGAGTTGCGCCGAAGCACGTAAGCCTATTCCTGGTTCTGGACCATGCCAAGTAACGGGCATATTCTGGTTCGGAGACGCTGTAGTAGTAAGTTGCGTTAACTCTTCTAAACAACTGTTATGATCTTGCAATAGTTCTTGTGCAAACTTAGGTAGCGTTGCTATCGGTTGTTCTTCATTCGCCATTAAATGGTGGTAGAACCCTGCAGGCCTGCGTACCGTTTGTGCGGCATTATTAATTAGAATGTCTAAATGGTCATACTGCTGTTCTATAAAATTACAGAAGATTTCTACACTCGGAATATGGCGTAAATCTAATCCGTGAATTTTTAAGCGGTGTCCCCATTCCATAAAATCGGCCTCTTTAGAAAACCTTAAGGCAGAATCTACAGGAAAACGTGTGGTTGCAATAACGGTTGCTCCGCCACGCAATAACATTAAGGTGATATGATAGCCAATTTTTAAGCGAGAGCCGGTAATAACCGCTACTTGCCCTTTTACGTTCGCGGATTGGAAACGTTTGGCATAATTAAAGTCGCCACACTCCGTACACATGGTATCGTAAAAATGGTGTAGTTTGGTGAACGATGTTTTACAGACATAGCAATTACGTGCAACTTCTAGTTCTTGCTGTTCTTTATGTGCTAATTCTGATGCTTGTAATAATTTTGGAGCAGTAAAAATATGTGCTTCGCGGGCACTACGGATTCCCGTTTCTTTCCGTGCCACCCGATCCATTTTATCTTGCTTGCGTTTATTAGCTTTTTTGGCATCTTTTTTACGACGGGAGAATTCGTCTCTATTTGGTCTAGAAAATTGTCCGGTTACTTTAAGGAGTTCCGTTCTTTGTTCAAGGGGAATATCAAAAATTTGATCTGTATTTTTTACGAGTTGCGCTAATACGGCAATGCATTTATCTATTTCTTCTGAGGAAATTGGAGATGAAATAGAAGGGTCTTCAGCGTTTAATTTCATATAAATTATACTATACTATGGTGCTTTTTTTACTGTATTACTACTTCTCGATACTAATTACGCCTCCGCTATCGCTACTTCATAATTCACTAGAAGTGACAGCGGTGTGCTGACTTATAATTGAGAAACATTTGAACTAGTACTCTCTGTAATCCTTACTTAATACTTAGTACTCGTTACCTACAACTCAAATGTCAGTTCGAGTGATTTTCGATAGAAAATTGTATAGAGAACTTTTTACTACTCAAATACTTCTCGATACTAATTATTCATCCGCTATCGCTACTTCATAATTCACTCGAAGTGACAGCGGTGTGCTGATTGGTAAAGGCCAAATAACTATTACTTTTTTCACTTTGTACTATTTACTAGTATCTAAATTTCAATTATCTGTTCATTTTTTTCCTCGATAAAAAAACGAACCAAACCTGCCTGCCGGCAGGCAGGAAAATCTAGGCTGACGAAACTAAGTCTAAATTTTTCTATCAATCTCCTGAATTTCAGGAACTCGCTTTTAACCATCAAGAAAAATAAAACTTAGCGTTAAGCTCAAACAGCCTGAAATTGCTACGAATATTTCAATTCAAATTTTACGACAAATTTTCAATAGGCCGTTCTTTAATTCAACTAAAAATAGCAATCAGACTTTCATACATTGTACTCTTTACTTAATACTAAATACTCGTTACCTACAACTCAAATGTCAGTTCGAGTGGTTTTCGATAGAAAATTGTATCGAGAACTTTTTACTACTCGAATACTTCTCGATACTAATTACGCATCCGCTATCGCTACTTCATAATTCACTCGAAGTGATAGCGGTGTGCTAATCTGCAATGGCTTCATCACTAGTATTCTTTAAGCTATGTACTTAATACTTTAAAAAAAGAAACTACTCCAAAACTGTAATTCTAACTTTCTTCTTTTTCAATTTTGTATTGCTCAACTTTCGTACTAAATCATCAGCAATTGCTAAGGGTACAGCAACAAAAGCGCAATCTTGCTTCAATTCTATAGTTCCTAATTGATCTTTAGAAATTTCGCCTTGCTTAAAGAATAACCCAGCGATATCTCCTTTAGAAATTTTATCTTTTCTACCGCCCGAAATAAATAAAGTCTCCCAGTATTGTGGCTTGCGAGGTGCTTTTACAGAAATATTGGCACGGTTAGGGTTTCTTACAAACTCAGGAAATTCTTCTTTTTCCCATCGCATTACATAAGCAGTACCTTTGGTATTTACACGTGCTGTTCTACCATTACGGTGCGTAAATTCTTCCTCAGAAGCTGGCACATCATAATGAATTATATACTTAAGCTCTGGGACATCAATACCTCTCGCCGCTAAATCTGTGGCGATTAAAAGTTGACTCGTACCATTTCTGAATTTGATTAGGGCACGGTCCCGATCATACTGTTCCATTTCTCCTGAAAACGTAGAATGGCTAATTTTCTTCTCCGTAAGAAACTTATCTAAGTACTCTATATTTTCTTTTAGGTTACAAAAAACAATTCCTTGCTCATTCCCTAAATGCATCACCAAATCTAATAAAGTTTGAGATTTGTTTCTTAAAGGAGAAATGACCGTTCTAATCTCTAATTTAAGTGCTTTTTTCTCTTTCAAGTAATTGATAAGTACAGGCTTGTCTAAGCGTACAAATGGAGGAACTTCAATATTTTGCGTTGCCGATGTTAAAATACGTTTATTAATACGCGGTACGTTGGCAATAATACCTTTCATTTCATCAGAAAAACCTTTATCCAAACATTTATCAAACTCATCTAAAATTAATGTTTTGATGCTTTCTTTAGAAAAACGATCATTCATAAAATGATCTAGAATTCTCCCTGGCGTTCCTATAAGAATAGCAGGGTTATGCTTCAGCTCCATCTTATCTTTTGCCATAGTACGGCCACCATAAACAGCATTCACTTTAAAACCGGTACCCATTATACGAAGTACTTGCTCTATTTGTATGGCTAACTCACGAGAAGGTACCACAATTAAGGCTTGCACTTCATCAATGCTAGCATCTAATGTTTTTAATAGCGGTAATAAAAACGCTAATGTTTTTCCTGTTCCTGTTGGAGAAAGCAAAATGGTATTGGTTGTTTTTTCAATTACAGCAATAGCCTCCTCTTGCATTGGGTTCAATTGGTGGATATTTAATTTTGCTAAAATATCCTCTTGATCTTTTATACTATTCGCCATTACAACTATCTATTTTTCTTATTTGTTGGTGTCTCTTCTTTTGGAAGAATATTGGTATTGTGCTCTAAATAATTAGCCAATACTTTATCTATCAGTTCATCTTTTGTTAAATGATGAAAAACAGTTTTTATTTTAGTTTTAAAATCTTCAGAAACGTCTCTGTTGGGTTTTGTTTTAAAGATTTTCTTTGCCCAAAGTAAGGCATTGGTCTCTTCTAAACTTGATGCATCTGCCTTTTCAATTTTATGAAAGGTAATGCCCAACTCTTTTTCAAAATCTGGAATTTCTGCAACCTCTTCTTGCTGTAGGATGGTAATAGAAAGTCCGTTTGCTCCTGCCCTAGCCGTTCTACCACTTCTATGTACATATAAGTCATAGGTTTCTGGCAAGTGGTAATTTACTACGTAAGATATATTCTTAACATCAATACCACGAGATGCTAAATCTGTAGCTACTAAAATTTTTAGTTGCCCTTCTCTAAACTGCCCCATAACACGATCACGAATTACCTGGGTTAAACTCCCATGAAGTGCTCCTGATGAGAATTTATTAATCGCTAAGTTCTTCGCTAGCTTATTTACAGCTGCTTTTGTTTTACAGAAAATGATACCTTGTTCTCCTTCTCTAGAACTTAAGAAATGTAATAAAACATCTAGTTTCTCTATAGGTTCTACTACTATATATTGATGTTCAATACCTTGATGTCCTATGGTATCCATATCTGCCTCAAGGTGCATGACATTCTTATTCAAGTAATTCTGCACCAATTGCTTAATAGCACCTGGCATCGTCGCCGTAAACAAGAATGTTCTACGCTCTTCTGGCAATTCTTGTACAATAGGATCTAAGTCTTGCTTTAAAGCTGTCACCATTTCATCGGCTTCATCTAACACCAAATACGAGGTGTTTTTTATGTTGATGGCTTTCTGTTGAATAAGATCTACCAAACGTCCTGGTGTAGCCACAACCACATGTGTGGCACTTTTTAATTTCTCAATTTGAGGTTTTATAGGCGTACCTCCACAAATAGAAGCAATAACAATAGCCGGACTGTATTTAGAAAAGGATACTAAGTTGGCATAAATCTGTTGCCCTAACTCGCGTGTAGGTGCCAAAATAACTACTTGTATGTCATTATTTTTTGTGTCTACCAATTGCAATAATGGGAGTCCAAATGCAGCCGTTTTTCCTGTACCCGTTTTTGCCAAAGCCACGATATCTTTCTTAGCCGTAAGGACTAAAGGAATGGTCTTCACCTGAATATCTGTAGGGGTTGTAATTTCTAAATCAGCTAAACTTTTTTGAAATACTTCATTAACACCTAGCTTGGAAAAATGCTTTGACATAAAATAATTTTTCGCAAAGATAACTACAGTTTTTTTGGTATCGGTAAAGATTAGATGTTATCTGTAATTCTTAGCCTATTTTGGCGGGTTAATCACTTAATTTGATGCACTTTCTTGGATTTAACTTGTGATAGTTGTGCATATAATCTTTATGCCCTAAACTTGTCTAACAAAGCGGTTTTAGCTATGAGTATCAAATTTTATATATCCATTCTTGTACTCCCCATTCTGCTATGGAGCTGCGGGAATCCTAGCGCAGGAAAACCTAAAGCCGTACCTACCGTAGCGGCGCTGCCGAAAGGAGTTAAAGCGCCTATGAACAACCCTAATACTGCTAAGAAAGCACATTTAGGAAAACTCTTATTTTATGATCCTATTCTCTCTGGTGGTAAAGATATTTCTTGTGTAAGTTGCCATCATCCTGCAACCGGCTATGCCGAATTTTTAGACCTCTCAATTGGAAGTAATGGAAAGGGCTTAGGAAGTAAACGGGTTTTTAACACTCCGAATACTATTCCGCTTATGAAACGCAACTCTCCTACTATTTTAAATACCGCTTATAATGGCATTCAGGAAAAAGGCGATTATGATCCTGAAGAAGCTACTATGTTTTGGGATGACCGCATTAAAAGCTTGGAGAAACAAGCTTTAGAACCTATCAAAACCTTAGAGGAGATGAGAGGGCATCATTTTGAGAAAAAGCAAATTTTAACCGAGGTAGCAGAACGACTCAAAGCCATACCGGAATATAAAAAACTCTTTGCTGCCGCCTTTGGTTCCAATGCTCCTATAGACAGCATTCATATTGCAAAAGCGATTGCTGCTTTTGAACGAACATTAGTCGCCAATAATTCGCGCTTTGATCAGTATATGTCTGGAGATACAAGGGCTATTTCCTTAGCCGAAAAAGAAGGTTTAGTACTCTTTGAATCGGTAGGCTGCATTAATTGCCATAGCGGTCCTATGTTTTCTGATTACAAACTGCATGTGATTGGTGTTCCTGAAAATAAAAAAGTTCTGATACCCGATAGCGGTGCTGATGAACGTTTTGCTTTTAGAACGCCTTCTTTACGAAACCTACGTTTTACTGCTCCCTATATGCATAATGGAGTGTTTCAAAATTTAAAAGAAGTCCTGGAATTCTATGAAGATATCTCTGTAGGAAAAACAAGAAATAGATCGGTTTCCAAAGCCATGTTCGATCCTCTTGTGGACGATTTGGAACTAAGTGTTAAAGAAATGTCTTTACTAATTTCATTTTTAAATACGCTGAATGATGACAATTTTGATAAAGAAATCCCCACTAGTGTTCCTAGTGGATTGCCTGTGGGTGGTAATATCCACTAAATTGATCCTTGTTTTTTGATGGAAAAAAATAAAGCTTCCTACACCTAAAACTAATACAAACACAGATGGAGCCCCGAAAGGCTCCCTCATCAACTTAAAACTAAGAGCCGAGAACTACTACATAACTCGACTCTTATTAAACAACTACTACTTACTACAATTAATTAACTAACTCAAATTATGATTCTTTACCACCTGTAGTGGCTTTTTCTCTTTGTAACTCATCCAGAAATAATTTAAGACTCCCATTAAAAAAACGGTACCTCCAACAGCATATAAGGCCGAGTAATCTCTTTGTACTGCAATGGGCGCAGCAACCAGTTTAGTGTCCTCTACTTCTAAATTTAAGGTATGCTGATTCTCATTATTCAACACGAATTTAGTTTTTTCCAAGCCGTTTTTAAAGAACAATAATGTACTCTGGTTTTTATAAATTTCTTTGAAGATGGTATTGGTAACCACCATATTTTCTAGGTCATCAGGAATTCCGTTTACTTCAAAAACTACTTTTGTTTCATGACCTAATTGTACGTGCGCACTGGTAATAGTATACTTGATATTCTCATTAAATAAAAAACGTAAATTGTCTTTCACATGGGCAATTACCATGGCTTTAAACTCTTCTGGAGTCTTGTACTCTTGCTCTGGATGCATTGTTTTTATCTCATGCTGAAATGCCGTCAACGCTCCTGCTATTTGCAATACCCAACTTCCGTTATCTCGTTCTACAAGTAGTACTGTAGAGGCATCTGCTTGATGTGCTTGCACACTTAAGCTCATAAAAAATAAAGCGATTACAATTTTATACATGATCTATACTTTTTTTAATTATTACTCTGCGTATGCTCCTGATAAACAATCAATAAAACTATTGGATCCTGGTGCTGCTACATGATAATGATAGCCTCTAATACTATCCGTATGTCCTCTACACTCGTCTAAATCTGTTGGCTCGTTTCCATCTGCATCTAACTGTGCATACATCGCAAAACCATCCATCGCATAACCAATCTGTGCGGCATGATTATCTGTTTGTGCTACCTGTTTAGAAACGCCTGTTGCTGCGTGATAATGATACCCTGCATTTAGATTGATATGGCCACCAGCATCATCAAAAGGCGCTAAAGTATAGGCTCCTAAAATAGCATCTGTAGGGGCCGGCGCATCAAAAACAACACCGTTAAAAGCAAGACCTCTGTTTGATGGAGCAGAACTTGCACCTGGAGGCCCAAAACCGCCAAAAGAAAGTGGACTCGCTAATTTTACTGGGGTAACAGGTATCGTATACGTGTTACTCATATCTGTTACATACGACGGGAGACACTCCACACAGAAATTTGCATACTCCTCACCTACGTTTGGATTAGCGGCATTTGCACAGTCATCTTCAGTTTCTGTGGTATATATGTCTCCGTTTTCATCATACATCATCCAATTCTCATCGTTATAAAAGGTGGCCATATTTTGAATAAAAGCACCATCTACATCATATACTTCTCCATTTTCTAGCCATATACCGCCAGCTTCTGCACCATCAGCAATATTATCTGGACACCAAGGCCCCATGGTATGATCTGCTGGTGTGCTTGTAGTTACAATCTGGTAACAATCTCCCTCCGTACCGTCTGAAAGGGTACAAGGTACTAAGGTCACTGTAACCGCTCCGCTATCGGTTAAAAAAAGACTAGGGTCTACGTCCATGACAAGATCATCACTCGTAGTTTCTTCTAATTCTGCATCAGTTTCTGCATCTGACGAACTATTACTACAGCTGCTACAGGCCACAAAAAATGCCAAAGCCATTACCTTCAATACTGCGTAAAATATATTTAATTTTTCAAAAATTTTCATGGCTAAATCATTTAATTAAGATTCTTTGATGAAGTAAATCTAGCCTTTAAAAGGGATGAAAATTTTAACAATAAGCGAATCAAGAAAACTATTCAGCGAATGCCATCTTTAAATCAACTAAGCCTTTACTTAAACCATAAAAACAACTATTTATGGAGAAGAACTCAAAAATATAGCTATAAAAAAAGGAGCCCCTAGGAGCTCCTTTATATATGATATACGATAGTAAATTTCTATTCTAAACCTCTAGCGGTAAGCATTGGTGCAATTTGCGGATCAGAACCTCTCCAATCTTTATACATCTGCTCTAAGTCCAACGTATTTCCTCTAGAAAGTACCATTTCTCTAAAACGTTGTCCGTTTGCACGTGTTAAACCTCCGTTATTTTCAAACCAGTTATAGGCATCATGATGTAACATTTCTGTCCATAAATACGAGTAATATCCTGCTGCATAGCCACCCCCAAAGATGTGCGCAAAATATGTAGATCTATATCTAGGAGGAACCGCGCTAACCACATCTAACTTTGTTTTTGCTAAAGCTTCTTTTTCAAAAGCATTGGCATCTGCAATTTTAGTATCTGCTGCAATAACATGCCATTGCATGTCTAAATTAGAAGCTGCTAAGTTTTCTGTTAAGCTATACCCTTGATTAAAAGTTCCTGATTTTTTAATCTTATCTAGTAACGTTTGTGGTATCTGTTCTCCAGTTTTGTAGTGTACTGCATAGTTTTTTAGAATTTCAGGGTATAAGGCCCAATTTTCATTAAACTGGGAAGGGAATTCTACAAAATCTCTTGCAACAGCTGTTCCCGACAATGAAGGATATTGCTGATCTGCAAAAAAGCCATGTAACGCATGACCAAATTCATGAAACATAGTTTCTACTTCATCATACGTAAGCAATGCAGGTTCTCCTGAAGCTGGTTTAGGATAATTACATACATTGTAAATTACCGGCTTTTTGTCATACAATTTAGACTGCGTTACAAAATTGCTCATCCAAGCGCCACCTCGTTTACTTGGTCTTGCAAAATAATCTGCATAGAATAAGCCTAATGCTTCCCCGTTTTCTTCAAAAAGCTCATATACCAATACATCTTCATGATAGGTAGGAATATCAATACGCTCTTTAAATGTGATGCCGTATAATTTTCTTGCTGCATAAAAAACACCTTTTTCTAAAACTGTTTTTGTTTCGAAATAAGGTTTGATTTGATTTTCATCCAAATCATATTTGGCGATACGCACCATTTCTGCATAGTGGTTCCAATCCCAAGCTTCTAAAGTAAAATCTTCTCCTTTAGTTTTTACCATTTGCAGTATTTCTGCAGCTTCATTAGCCGCCTTTGCAGTAGCTGCAGGAATTAAACCTTCAAACATTTTAAAAACGTTCTCTGGAACTTCAGCCATGGTTCCTTGAAGACTCCATGCAGCATAATTAGGAAAACCTAGAAGTGCACCTTTTTTAGCACGTAGTTCTGCTAGTTCTATAATAATACCCTTCGTATCATGCGCAGAGCCATCTGTTCTATAGAATGCTGCTTTGAATAATTTTTCTCTCGTAGCTCTATTTTCGAGGCTTTGTAGTAAAGGTTGTTGTGTGGTATTCAACAAGGGAATTCTCCAACCTTCCCCTTCTGTATTTTCTAAAGATTTTAATTGTGCTTCAGAAAGTCCCGCTAACGCAGCTTTATCGGTGAAGACTAACGCTCCGTTATTATTTGCTTCTAATAAGGTTTTATTAAATCGATTTTCTAAGGCTGCTAATTTAGCATTGTACCCTTTTAAAACTTCTTTATCTTCTGGAGAAAGATTTGCTCCTGCTTTTTCAAACTGCTCAAAATAGTTCTCTATCAACTTTACAGCTTCTGCTTCTAGACCTAAACTTTCTTTAATCTCGTTTAAATGCTTAACTTTTTGAAATAGTTTATCATTAAGAAAGATAGCGTCTTGTAGCGCTGCAAATTTAGGCGCCATTTCTTCTTGAATCGCTTGAAGCGTATCATTCGTATGTGCACCTGTTAAACCGTAAAAGATATTAGAAACACGTTCTAAAACTTCGCCACTTTTCTCTAAAGCCAAGATGGTATTATCAAAAGTAGCTTCCGCGGAAGCATTCGCTATTTCTTGTACCGCTTTCTCTTGCAAGGCAATACCTTGATCTAGAGCCGGTTTAAAATGATCATTGGTAATTTTACTAAAATCTGGTGCAAAATACGGTAAGGTACTTTCTACCAATAATGGATTCTCAGTAGTATTCATAGGTTTTTGTGAAGTGGTTTCGTTTTTACTTTTGGAGTCATTACAGCTTGTAAATAACACCGTAAGTAAAAACATAGTGTATACATTTTTCATGTAATTATTTTAAAATTAGTCCCTGTAAATATAGGAAATTAGCCTGATTTAATTCCACATTTCAAAGCTCTAAAAAAAGAAGAACCACTACTTTCAAAAATAATTTTACAGCTATTTTTTAACTACTACATAATCAGCAAAATAGTTATGGCTATCCGTAAATTTGGTTTGAATGACCATCGCTGTTTCCGCTAAAATAGCCTTTAGAATTTCTGCATCATATTTTCTAGAAATCTCGGTGTGTATCTTTTCCCCTTGCTCAAAAGAAATATGCTGGTCTAATGCAGCTATCCACACTTTTTGGGTTTTCTTACTGACCAAAAAGCTTTTGGCAATTCCAGATTGCTCATCATACTCTGGCGCGTGCTTAAAGTTCCAAATATCAAATTCTGCACCAAACTCTTTGTTAATTCGAGTCAGTAAATTTAGATTAAATGCAGCGGTAACGCCTTGCGTATCATTATATGCTGGTAATACTACTTCCGATGGCTTAATACAATCAAGTCCCAAAAAAAGTTTATCGTTTGCAGTTAAGTTGTCAGAAAGCTGCTCCATGAAACTAGCGGCCTCATCATCTTCCATGTTCCCTAAATTAGATCCTAAGAAAAGCACCACTTTAGGGTGCTCACTGTTCTTAAAACTCTCTAAAACCCCAAAATAGTCTCCCTGTTGTGTTTTTACAGAAAGATTAGGGATTTCCTTTTTTAGATTTTCTTCTAGATCGTCTAGCGCATGTTGTGAAATATCTATGGGTAGGTAATCAAACTTGAAACCTTGGGCTACTAAAGGCTTTAGTAACTCTTTGGTCTTTGTACCGTCTCCGGCACCCAATTCTATCAGCTCAAAATACGTGTCTTTCGTTACCCCTAAGGCACTGATAATAGCATTATTCTGCTCTCTTAAAATTTCATGCTCTGCCCGGGTCAAATAATATTCTGGAAGATTCATTATTTTAACAAAGAGCTTATCGCCTATTTCATCATAAAAATAACGCGATGATAAAAATTTAGGATTACTATTAAGTCCTAAGTCAACATGCCTTAAAAATGCTGTATCAATAGTTATTTCGCTAGTCTGATTCCTGTGTACTGCCATCTATATTTTGGGTGAAAAAAGTTTCTATATGTATTTCTTTCATGACCTTCACTAGTAGCTACAGAGCTACCACGAAGTACCATGGTATTGATCATAAATTTGCCATTGTATTCTCCTACAGCGCCATCGGCAATTTTAAAATTAGGATAAGGCACGTAAGCAGAATAAGTCCACTCCCATCGTTTTCCCCAATTAAATTTTTCTGATGCTGCTTCCCATTCAAATTCTGTTGGGAGTCTCATATTCTTAAACGTTGCAAAAGCTTGCGCTTCATAGAAGGAAACATGAGAGAGTATAGCATCTACATCTACAGGCTTTAAACCTGCTAGCGTGTAGTAAAACCAAGTTCCATCTTTCTGTATCCAATAAAGTGGTGCCGTAATCTTTTCTTCTTGTACCCAAGACCATCCTTCATCTAACCAATATTTAAATTCTTGATACCCGCCAGCAGCTATAAAAGCTATGAAATCGCCATTGGTTACTAAACCTTTAGACAACTGGTAATCATGTAAAAAAACCTTATGCCTTCCTAGTTCATTATCAAAACAAAATCCATCACCTTGATGGCCAATTTCATAAATACCTTCGGGCATGGCTAACCAACCCTCTTCGTTATTAGTATCCTGAACCAGATTAAATTTTTCATGGTAAACGGGATGAAGCGGATTGAAAGAAAACGTATGTTTTAAGTCCGTAAGTAACAATTCTTGGTGTTGTTGCTCATGCTGAATACCTAAGGTTACTAGCGTTTCTATCTCTAAGGATAATTTGAATTTTAAAAGGGCAACAATGTGCTTATCTACGTAGGTTCTATAACTATAAATTTCCTCAATAAGCGGTCTGGTCATGGCTCCTCTGAGAGAACGCGCGGCCCTTTCGCCTACGGTTTGGTAATAGCTATTAAAAAGGTATGAAAAATCTTTGTTGAAAATAACATAGTTTTCGTCGTATTTCTTGAGAATCATTTCCTCAAAAAACCACGTAATATGTGCTAAATGCCATTTTGGTGGACTTGCAAAAGCAACGGGCTGTGCATTGTAATCTTCTGGCGCAAGTGGCGCACATAGGGCTACGGAATGCGCTCGTGTTTTTTCAAATTGATGTATTAACTCGTAGTTGGTCATTTAAATAGGTCCTAACAAATCAAATGTAATTCCTTGCAAAAATTACATTTTGCTCTATTGATTTTATTTTTAGTCGAGAAGAATTCAATTCCTTAACGAAAAAGGTAATTTCCTAAAGTTAAAACTATTTTTTAAACCTAAATACTACAGCTATGCTAACTAATGATTAATTTTATTATTTAGTATAAAATTTTCATTAAAACTCCTTTTCTCCGAATTCACTTTTTATAAACTTAGATTTGTTTTTATTGTTATTAAAGGTATACGAAAGATTTAACGACACCATATCTACCTCATACCTGTAGTTGGTGGTGGTATAAAATTCCCCTGGCTTGAATGTGGTAATCCGCTGTTCGTTTGATTTTAATAAGCCCATATCCATATTTTGCCATTGCACTACAGCGTTGAGTTTGCCTTGTAGGAAAGATTTTTTTAAGGCTAAATTAGGGGTGTAAAATTCGGAATCTTCTCCTTGAGCCGTATTGGTTTGTGACAGGTAATTGAAGGTAAATTGCAAAGAAGCATTTTCCCAAAAAGAATAGGTAGCGTTTAAGTTCATTGAAAAAATAGTAGCCTCCGTAGCCACCACATAATCTCTAGTAATACCATCTCGATGCTCAAAAGTAAACAGCCCATCAATGGCATAGCTGTAAACATTTGCTCCTAAATAAGTAGACCAATTATTTATAGGTTGCAACTGCGCTCCTATTTCTAAACCTAAGGCATTACTCTTTCCTACATTGGAATACACTCTATTTAAAATACTATCTAATACAGCTCCATTAGCTTGGTAAGCTAAGGTGTTCACCCTATTAATTACATTATTCACGTGTCTATAGTAAGCGGTTGCATTGAGGGTCGTATTGCCATCAAATTTCTTGACATACCCCAATTCTAGTAAGTCTATAAATTCTGGTTTCAACTGATTATCTCCCTGTTCAAAAACTTCAGAATGTTCACGTTCTGCAAAACTATTCATTTTCAAAGTCGTAGTTCGTTCTACACGCTTACTATAGGCGGTCTTTATATCAGAATCCTCGGACAAAGCGTATTGTAGCGATGCAGAAGGAAATAATTTTACGAAATCTAAGGTATAGGTTTCTTTTGGGGCTGCCGTCTTTAAATCTTCTGAATACTTCCTATTCATAGCCTCTAAACGAGTACCCCCAGCATAATCCCATTTACCTTTTGTTCCTGTAAGCTGCGCATATCCTGAGTGGAGCGTTCTCTGCAAGCTAATATCACTAGAAAATTCGGGCACTAATACACCGTCACGTTCGTAAACAAATTCTCCCGTATGGTCTAAATCTCTGTATTGATACCCTGTTTCTAAAACCCCTAAAGAAAAGGGTTTCCATTGATAATCAATAGATGCTCGGTAGCCCTTTAACGGATTATCATTAGTGTTGTATTCTTGCTGAAACAATACACTACGGTCTATACTTCCTAAATTTTCATTAACCGTAGGGCCACCAAGGAATGTATATTCATATAATAAGGAAGCAGAAAATTTAGATTCGTTAGAGAATACATGCGAATAATCAAAACTACCAAGGGCAAAATCGCCCTTACGTGTTCTCAAATTATGATTGAAGTATTGAAATGTATATATTCTATCCTCACTACCTATGGGCGTTACAGCAATATTATCATAATAATCGATATCTGCTAAACGATCTACCGTATGTTTCCCTGCGTAAAAGCCTACACTATAACTGTCTGATTTATTGGGCGTAAAATCTACGTTGAAGCGCCCGTTATAACTAATATCATCAAAACTACGTTCCCCGTCTGAGGGTAAAAATGTTTGCTTATTTTCTGCCTGGTTGATGATAAAAACATCTCCCTCTCTCCTACCCGTTTTATCATTGCGCTGGTAACTAGCGCCGGCAGAAATATTCCAATGATCGGTACGCTTATTTAAAGTAGCATCAACCCCGTAGCGTTGTGCCGCTTCTTGCGCATCATAGTCTTGAATAGAAGGAAACGCTCCTCGAAGATTCATTTGTGTAAACATGCCATTCGTAGCACCTTTCTTTGTAATAATGTTTATGATTCCGCCTTTACCTTCTGGATCATACTTTGCGGAAGGCGCGGTAATTAACTCTACCGATTGTAAGGCATTTGCGGGCAGTTGTGCCAAAATAGCCGAAGCATCACCTTGGGTAGGCTTTCCATTAATAAGAATGGCAAAACCTTTGCTACCGCGAACACTAATTTCACCAAGACCATCTACTGCCACCGAAGGAATATTTTTAATCATAGCAATAGCATTCCCGCCTTGACTATTTTGAAATTTCTTGGGGTCAAATACCTGACGGTCTATTTTGTGAATAACAGTGGCTCTTTCTCCTTGGATAACGACTTCGTTTAATTGGTTTCCAAGGGTCAAACCTACAACTCCAATATTGTGAGCCAAATTATCTTTTGTAATCACAATATTGGAAATAATTTCAGGAGCATACCCTAGAAACGATACCTCTAAATAATAAGTTTCTGGCGAGATGTTATTAATAATAAAAGTACCCTCTTGAGAAGTGATTACCCCTGTTACCAAAACACTGTCTTTTTGAGAAAAAATTGCTGCAGTTGCATACTCTAAAGGCTCTTCATTGGTAACATCAACAATTGTTCCTGTGATTTGAGCTAAAATATTTTGAGAGAATATTAGAAAAGGTATCCACAACAGTTTTAAACTAGTTTTCATGGGTAATTTTATTGATTTTGTTTGCTTCTGCAAATCTATCAGCGCGTCCTCCAAAAAATTTGGTGTATTTGAATAAGAAATGGTTTAAACTTCTAAAATCGCTTTTTTGCGATATTGTAGTGGTGTCAAGGAAGCATACCTTTTAAAGTATTTTGTAAAATGAGAGGTGTCTTTAAAAGATAAGTCATAAGCAATCGCATTAATAGATTTGTTCGTATAGATCAATTGCCTTTTTATTTCTTTAATCATATGTACGGCAATAACCTCTGAAGCCGTTTTGCCAAATGCCTTCTGTGAGACCACATTAAGGTTTTGAGCACTAGTATGTAGTAAACCCGCATAATAGGAGACACTATTTACTAATTTTTCTGACAATAAATTTAAAAACAAGACCGATTTATCTGTTGTCTCTGCTTGTGAAGCATCGGTGTAACTTACCATTTTAGCAAGTATTGCCTTTAAGCCGCCTTCAATAACCTGTTGCAGCACATTTTTTTGATGCATTTCCCATGTTAAGGCAGAAAATAATGCGAATAGGGAGTAATCATTTTCATCTGCCTGTATACGTTGTGAGCTTGTTAATTGTAGTAATTGCTTAGGGATCGTTTCATCTAAGCTATGTGCTAAAAACGATTCTTTTATCAATATTACATAACCTACAGGTTCTGTGGTGATTTCCCAGTGGTGGACTTCTTCTTTTTTAATGAAAAAAATAGAATGTGGCGTAATTTCAAATTTTTCAAAATCTAAATAATGTGCACCAGAACCTTTTATAAAATAAACAATCTCTAAATATTTATCATGTTTATGAGGGCTGGTATACCGCTTCTGAATATCAAAAGGAACAATTTTTATACTTTCGGTACTAGAGATCTTACTATATTTTTTAATTTCTTTTTCGTTCATTATTCTTTCGATATCACACTATAACCAAATCATAAACTGCAACTTGCACCCTATTTCAGCACAAGCTCATTCCTTATTTTCTTGCACTAAATATACCATGGATATTCTTTATAAATGTATTTTTTACACTTAATTAATTGTTAAAGATTCTTAAAAAAGAATGAACGTTCATTTTTTAATTATATCTTTGTATTAGAATAATACAACTATGGCAAAACTTCAAAAAAGTAAAGACAAAAGAGAAGCGCTAGTAAAAGCAACTATCTGTTTAGTAAACAACGATGGTTTCCACGCTGCTCCTATGTCTAAAATTGCCAAAATGGCAAACGTATCTCCCGCAACCATTTACTTGTTTTTCGAAAGCAAACAAGACTTAGTGAATAAAGTGTACCTAGAAGTAAAAACTGCTTTTTCTGCATATGCTTTTGAAACATTTACAACGAACATGGAAGTAGAAGCCGGATTTGAGTTAATATGGAACCGCATAGCCGACTTTAAATTAAATGATCCTGACGAGGCCATGTTTTTAGCACAATGCGATAATACTCCAATGATAGACGAACCAAGTAGACAAGAAGGTATTAAGCATTTGCAGCCACTCTTAGACCTTTGGCACCGAGGAAAAGAAGAAGGTGTTATAAAACCTATTTCTGATTACCTATTGTATGCCTACAGCATCAACCCGCTATCATTTTTAATGTTAGCACAACACCGTGGGGAATGCTCTATACATAAACAAACAATTACGGAAGCGTACCAAGCGGCTTGGGACAGCATCAAATTATAAAAAAATAAATACTAAAACCTAAATTAAATATACAGATGGAATTACTTGATAAATTGAAGTGGAGATACGCTGCAAAAGCAATGAATGGTGAGAAAGTACCGCAAGAAAAATTAGATAGAATTATTGAAGCGGCGCGCCTTGCTCCTACCTCTAGCGGCTTGCAACCTTTTGAAATTTATGTAATTAAAAATCAAGAAGTAAAAGAAAAAATTAGACCGGTAGCTTGGAACCAATCTGTAATCACAGACTGTTCTGACTTATTAGTATTTGCTGCATGGGATACCTACACCGCAGAACGTATCAATTATATGTTTGATTTAACCAACAAAATAAGGGGGTTTGAAAATGAAGGTTGGGAAAACTACCGTCAAATGTTGTTGAGTTCTTACCCTCAGAAAGATGCGGAAGAAAACTTTAACCATGCGGCCAAGCAAGCTTACATTGCTTTTTCTCAAGCTATCACTGCTGCTGCTTTTGAAGGCGTAGATGCTACACCTATTGAAGGATTTGATCCTGCTGCAGTAGATGAAATCTTAGGATTAAGAGAAAAAGGATTACGTAGTGCTGTATTATTACCGATAGGATATAGAGATGAATCTAATGATTGGTTAGTAAATCTAGTTAAAGTACGTAAGAGTACTGAAGATTTAGTAACCGTAATCGAATAAAAAAAATAAGATGAATAAAACGATATTATTAAAACAAAGACCTGTTGGCAAACCAACAGCCTCTGAATTTGAATTTACACAGAGTGATAAAGAATTGGTCATCAACGACGGAGAGCTCCTTTTAGAAACAAGTTATGTTTCCGTAGACCCTTATTTAAGAGGGCGTATGAGCGATGCCAAATCGTATGTACCTCCTTTTGAAGTAGGTAAGCCTATAAGTTCAGGGATTGTAGCAAAAGTAATTGCATCTAAGCACTCCACTTTTCAAGTAGGAGATTACCTTTCGGGAATGCTAGAATGGAAGACGCAACAAGTGTCTAATGGAGAAGGCTTGACTAAAGTAAATAAAGACCTCGCTCCTTTAAGTGCCTATTTAGGTATTTTGGGAATGACGGGCTTAACGGCATTTTTGGGATTACAGGAAATAGGAAAACCTAAAGCAGGAGAAACTATTGTAATTTCTGGAGCTGCAGGTGCTGTAGGGAGCGTAGTGGGTCAAATTGCTAAGATTTTAGGCTTACATGTAATTGGGATTGCTGGTTCTGATGAGAAAATTGAAATGCTTACTTCAGATTTTGGTTTTGATGCCGGAATCAATTACAACGAAACTAAAGATATGAATGCGGCGATTAAAGCTGCAGCGCCAAACGGGGTAGATATCTATTTCGATAATGTTGGCGGTCCTATTTCAGACGCGGTACTATTCAATATTAACAGATTTGCCCGAATGATTATTTGTGGAGCCATCTCTGTATATAACAGTACTGAGGTTCCTACAGGAGTAAGTGTTCAACCTTTTTTAGTTAAGAACAGTGCTTTAATGCAAGGTTTCATTGTTTCTAATTATGCGGATAAATTCCCAGAAGCTATGAAACAATTATCAATATGGTTATCGGAAGGGAAACTAACATATACGGAAACTGTAGTAGAAGGTTTTGATAACATTCCTAGTGCCTTTCTTGACCTATTTGATGGGAAAAATAAAGGGAAAATGATTGTGAAGATTTAAGTAAAGAGGAAAAGAAAATTTAAGAAAAAGCTATGAATAATTTTGAATATAAAAATCCTACTAAAATAATTTTTGGAAAGGATACCATCGGAAAATTAACAAACGAAATTCCTGCTGACGCTAAAGTGCTTATGCTTTTTGGTGGCGGAAGTATTAAAAAGAATGGTATTTACGAGCAAGTAAAAACTGCCTTGGCTAAAACTGACCTTATTGAGTTTGGGGGTATTCCTGCAAATCCAGAGTATGCGGTGTTAATGGATGCTTTGAAAGTGATAAAAGAGGAGAAAATTACGTACTTATTAGCCGTAGGTGGTGGCTCTGTAATTGACGGTACTAAATTTTTATCAGCAGCTGCAGAATATGAAGGAGCAGAACCATGGGAAATGCTAAAGAACAAAGAGCGCCCAACTAAAGGGATGCCTTTTGGAACGGTTCTTACCTTACCTGCTACAGGTTCTGAGATGAATTCTGGACTTGTGATTACAAGAGAGGAAACTAAAGAGAAATTAGCTATGGGCGGACCAGCACTATTCCCTACCTTCTCTATCTTAGATCCATTAGTAATTACATCTATTCCTGAACGCCAATTGGTAAACGGGGTTACTGACGCTTTTACACATGTTCTAGAACAATACATGACCTACCCTGCTGGCGGTTTATTACAAGATAGATTTGCAGAAAGTATTTTACAAACCTTAATTGAAGTAGGTCCAAAAGTAATTAAAGATCCTACGGATTACGAAGCTGGCGCTAACTTTATGTGGAGTTGTACCATGGCTTTAAATGGTTTAATTCAACAAGGAGTTCCTGGAGATTGGGCAGTACATATGATGGGTCACGAATTAACTGCTTTATTTGGTATTGATCATGCTAGAACCTTAGCCGTAGTTGCACCAAGTCATTACAAATACAATTTTGAAGCTAAAAAAGAAAAATTAGCGCAGTATGCAGAACGTGTTTGGAATGTTACGGAAGGAAGTATTGACGATAAAGCTTATGCCGGAATCGAGAAAACAGAAGCTTTTTTCCACCAATTAGGAATTAAAACAAAATTATCTGAATACACTGATAACTATGACGGTACTGCCGAAGAAATTTCTAAACGTTTTACAGATCGTGGTTGGTTAGGATTAGGAGAGCGCCAAGCGTTAACCCCTCAAGATGCGGAGAAAATTGTAAAAATGGCTTATTAATCGCTTTTAATGAATTATATAAAATCTGCAGTACTCATACTGAGTATTATTACAGGTGCTGCCTGTAAGAATGAAACAAAACAAACTGCTGAAGAAAATTCAGAAGTAACAATAACAACTAAAAAAGAAGAAAAAATGAAAATATTATTTGTATTAACATCTCACGATAAATTAGGAGATACAGGGAAAAAAACAGGATTTTGGGTGGAAGAATTTGCCAATCCTTATTATACCTTATTAGATAAAGGTGCAGAAATTACAATTGCTACACCAAATGGAGGTGCAGCACCTATAGATCCTAGCAGTGATAGCCCAGATGCGGCTACCGCAGATACAGATCGTTTTAATGATGACGCTGAAGCTAAAGAAAGAATAGCAAATACTAAAAAATTATCAGATATGAATCCAGATGATTTTGATGCCGTTTTCTATCCAGGTGGTCATGGACCGTTATGGGATTTAGCAAATGACGAAGCTTCTATTGCGCTTATTGAAACTTTCAATAAACAAAAGAAACCAATTGCTTTTGTATGTCACGCACCAGCCGCTTTAAAAAGTGTTAAGGATGTAGATGGTAAAACACCATTGGTAAAAGGTAAAAAAGTAACTGGCTTTACAAATAGCGAAGAAGCTGCTGTAGGCTTAACCGATGTTGTACCTTTCTTGGTAGAAGATATGTTGAGTGAAAATGGCGGAATCTATTCTAAAATAGAAGATTGGGGAGCTTATGCTATTCAGGATGGTAACTTAATTACTGGTCAGAACCCTGCCTCTTCAGAAAAAGTAGCTGAAAAATTATTGGAAGCTTTGAAATAAGAGAAGCTTTACTTTCATAAAAAAAACCTGCAAATTTTAAATCTGCAGGTTTTTTTTATGCTTTCATCTCTTTGGTAAATTACACTTTAACCTGTGTTGTTTTCACTGGATAATCTAAATATCCTTCTTTCCCTGGGGTATAGAACGTATCACTATCCCAATCTGTTAAACCTACGCTATAAATAAAGCGATCTACTAAATCCGGATTAGAAATAAATGGTTTTCCATAAGCTACTAAATCTGCATTTCCTGCTTCAAGAACAGCATTACCTGTTTCATACGTAAAACCTGAGTTAATCATTAAAGTACCATCATATAGTGGTCTAAAATGTCTTGCTATTTCAGTAACGGCAAACGGAATTTCGGAAACATCTGTAAAAGGTTCTGATAAATGGATGTAAGCTAAATCATACTCGTCATTCAGCTTCTTAATAATATATTCAAAAGTAGGAATGGTTTCTTCATCCATTGTAATACCAAACATTCCGTGTAAGGAAGGGTTAAATCTTGCGCCCACTTTTTCTTGAGGAATTACCGACTTTATAGCGTCTAATACTTCAAAGAAAAAACGTGCTCTATTCTCAATAGATCCTCCATACTCATCGGTTCTTACATTAGAGGTTCCATTAAAAAACTGGTGGAACAGGTATCCGTTTGAAGAATGAATTTCTACGCCATCAAAACCAGCATCAATAGCATTCTTAGCGGCATTTTTAAAATCTGCAATGGTAGTTTGTATATCTTCTTTGGTCATCGCCTTTGGCGTAACCGTATCTTTAAAACCCGTTGGTGTATAAGACTGGGCATTCGGATTAATAGCAGAAGGCGCTAACGGCAATGCTCCATCATGAAAATCAGGATGCGAAATTCGCCCTACATGCCATAATTGGATATAGATTTTACCGTCTTCATCATGTACTTTCTTAACTACCTTTTTCCATCCTTCTACCTGTGCATCCGTAAAAATACCGGGAGTATTTACATACCCTACGGCATCTTGGGAAACCTGAGAACCTTCTGTGATTATTAATCCTGCAGATGCCCGTTGTGCATAATATGCTCCTTGTAATTCTTCTGTGGCCACATTACCCTCATTTGCAGCTCTAGAACGGGTCATAGGAGCCATAACAATTTTGTTTTTTAGTATGATATCTTTTAATTGATAGGCTTCAAATATTTTATCTTTCATAGTATTTTATTTTTAGCTAAAATTACGAAATATGAGAAAAATTAGTAACGCATTTAGCATATTCTTGTGACGCTAAACCTCTTTAATTGTATCTTTCTTGCTTCAAATGAAAAAACACCTTCACTATAAAATTTACAAGCCTTTTGGCATGCTGAGTCAGTTTATCTCAAATGATGAAAAGGAAGCGCGTAAAAAGCATTTCTTAGGAGAATTATATGATTTTCCTGAAGGAATTATGCCTGTTGGACGTTTAGACGAAAAATCTGAAGGATTGTTATTACTGACTACCGACGGAAAATTAAGCGATACCATAAATCAATCTGGCATTGAAAAGGAATATTATGCGCAATTGGACGGTGAAATACCCCATGAAGATATTCTGCAGCTAGAGCGAGGAGTACTTATTGGACTTTCAGGAAAAAAATACATTACCAAACCCTGTCGTGTAAAAGCACTTCTTGATGCTCCACTCCTAGCCAATCCAGATAAAAAATTACGTATTGGCACACATCGCCCCAACTCATGGATTAGCATCACGCTTACTGAGGGTAAATTTAGGCAAGTACGTAAAATGACGGCAGCTGTTGGCTTTCCAACCTTGCGATTGATTCGAGTTAGAATTGGCACACAAATTTTAGAGGAGTTAGAACCTGGTACTGTTGTGCAAATAGATGCCCTTTTGTAAGTATTATTCGCTAAGCCTAGAAATAGGAGTTAAATCTAACGTCTTAAACGCTACTTCTGCACCTTCCGCCTGAATGGCAATTTGTCCGCTAGTTTCATCGGCATTATAGCCATAGTTTACAAAATCGCCATTCACCCAAACTTTAATTTTATCTTGGAAACACTCAATAACCATTGTGTTCCATTCTCCTAAAGCGAGTTCTGAACCTTCCGTCAAATTCTTAATTCTTCGCGCTTTTCCCTCTACAACACCCCACTCTTCTTTTGGTCCTCTGCGGCTTATCATATTATCCGTAGTGATATCCATTTGAATACACCAAAAATCGCCCGCATTTTCATGTTCCATCTGTACTTCCATAGATTTAGGAAACATAGCATATAAAGCTCTGGGTGTTGATGCATGAACTAGAATTCCGCAATTCCCAGCTTCCTTTGTAAATCGATATTCCACGGTTAGCCTATAATTCTTATACGTCTTATCCGTAATAAGATGCCCTCTAGGTTCTCCCAGACTCACTAAAATCCCATCTCTTACTATAAAAGAATTTGGCGCATTAAGAATTGAATCTTTTGCAGGAATATCTGTATGCCAACCAGACAGATCTTTACCATTAAATAAGGGTGTTACCGGTGTTGAGCACGCATTAAAAACCAAAATAAACAACAGAACACTAAGAAGATTTTTTATGGCTAACATACCTATTTTGTTTAGGGTTTCTTTATTTGATTGCTTCTGATTTATTCTTTAATTTTCCTTTGAATCTAGAAAACATTACCAATTTTTTCTTTGTATTTATAAAGTATACTCCCGTAAGCAAAACTGCAGCTGCAACAATAGATTGGCTTGTGATATTTTCATCCAATATGTACCAGCCTAAAAGTAAAGCTATTACAGGATTTACATAACTAGAAGTCGACACCTTTTCTGGAGATACCGTTTTTAATAAGTAATTGAAAGCAGAAAAAGCAACGATACTCCCAAAAATAATGAGTAAGCCCATAGACCATTGTACGGGTCCGCTCCACGTACTAGGCCATGTCCAGTTTTCTCCCAAAACTAAACTCGTTATTCCTAAAGTGACGCCTGCGGTAACCATTTGGTACGCCGTATTAACTAAGTAACTTTGAGGTAAATTTGCTTTAGACACAAATAAACTTCCTGTAGACCATCCTAATACACAAAAAAATATAATGATCATCCCCAATAGAGAATCTTCTTGCTGCACTATTTGTTTCTGACTTACCAATAGATAAATCCCGATGATTCCTAAAAAAACACCTACAATAGACATAGGTTGAATTTTTTTGCCATCTACAATACGCATTAATAGTAATACTATAAGTGGCATAGAGGCTACTTCTAAGGCTGCAAAACTGCTATCTACATACTTCAACCCCCATACAAAAACACCATTTCCAAAGGTTAAAAATAGAAACCCAGCAATAGTACTATTTCTAAATTGTCTTTTAGTAATCCGTATAGAGATACCCGATACCTTGCAGATACCAAAAATTAATAATCCAGCAGTGGTAAAACGAATTCCTGCAAGCATATAAGCTGGTAGTTCTGTTACGGCGATTTTATTCAGCAAATATGTAGAGCCCCAGATGACATAAATAGCGAAAAACGCTAAAATAATTAATACGGTATTTGAAGACTTTGCCATACTGTTATCGTCACTTTTAAATTCCATACAAGATTAAGAATAAGTTTCTAAAAATATAGCGATTAGTTCATTTAGTTCTGATGAACTAATACTTTTAAATAGCTCTTACATCAAGTAGGTTTGAATAGAATTTTAAAATTTGGATAAAAAAAAAACCTTGCAATTAAATTGCAAGGTTTTTCTATTGGGTTCTAAAATGATTTATGCTTCTTGCAAATTCTTTTTAGATTTTCTGTATAAGTAGCTATTAAATATGCTTCTTTTAGCAAAGCGATATTGCTTTGGAGAGTTAATTAACTTCACGTAGATATTTTTAGGCACTCCAAAATACTCGTAAGTAGAACCGTCTAAAAACGTAATTTCCAACAATAAGCCTTTATGTTGAAAATCTAAGATCCCAGACTCATTTGTTAATTTAGTATACTCCTCTAAATTAACAGCTTTAGTTTCTGGAGCTATACTTACTAAAAAATGGTATCCATCAATAATTTGTCTACTTTTTAGTTCAGCTTCTTCTTTTTGCACATCGCCTTCAAGAAATTTATCTGGGTGCCATTGCTTTACTAAACCACGGTATGTATTCTTTAATCCTTTTAAATCAATCTCATTTTCAATAGAAAACAATTTCTTATACTCGTTGATGCGTTTCATTCTCTTAACTTTTTCAAAATCAGGCGCGAAACTACATTAATTAATTGGTTTTATGTCTATTTATTATGCTGATAATTTTCAGAATTAATTTTCATACACTTAAAATAGTTTGATTCTCTTGTAATCAGCGGTTTATCGAAAAATTTGACGGTGGAACTAATTAAATTCTGGTTTCTTAAATAAATGCCAATATTAGCAGTATAAACCCATAAACACAACCCTATGAGAAAATCTATACTCTTATTCTTAGTGCTATTAGTAGTAATTTCTATAGCCGCTTAACCACTATTATCCCGCAATTATATTTAATATTTAAAAATTGTAATTCTATATTCAAAGAATTCCAAACTAAACCAAAAAAAGACCAGTCAAATGACTGGTCTTTTTGAATTATAAAACATTTCCGCAAGAACTTTCTGTTTTGTATACTCATATACGACCAAAGTTCTTCAATGGATTTTTTGTTTCAAAAAAATTATCCAATAGCAACAACTTCTAGCTCAAAAGTAAGCTCTTGTCCTGCTAAAGGGTGGTTTGCATCAATAATGATAGCATCTTCTTTTACATCTACAACACGTAATTGACGCTCTGTCCCGTCTGCATTCTTAGCCATAAGCCCCATACCAACCTCTGGTTTGATATCTTCAGGTAAATCTGCTCTAGGAACACTTTGAAATAATTCTTTATTTACCTCACCATATGCTTCCGATGAAGGAATAACAATAGTTTTCTTTTCATTAACTGCCATATCAATTAAACCATTCTCAAAACCAGGAATCAAACTTTTTTGACCTAGTGTCACTTTTATTGGTTCTCTTTCTAAAGAGCTATCAAATATTTCTCCGTTGTTTAGTTTTCCAGTATAATGTACTTGAACCGTATCATTCTCCTTAACTTTACTCATAATTTTGTGATATTTGTAAATTTCAACTTTAATTAAGTGCAAACTTATGGCTTGTAAAATGGTTCAAAGAAAATATTAGCACTTTTTATAAAAACTTAACGTTTTAAGACGTTTTAAAGCAAAAAAATGGGTGAAAAAAATAAATTTCTCATCCATTTACTAATTAAATCTCTAATTTTCTAATTTTAAGTAGGTATCACGAGCGCTTACCCTTCTTTTTCTAACGCTTGTACATCTACAACTAATTGTGCCATAGACGCCCGGTTAAGTCCGTTGTAAATACCTCTAATATGTTTATTTTTATCAATCAATAAAAAATTCTCAGAGTGTAAAAAATCATTTATATCTTTTGGGATGCCTAAATCATTTTCTACGAAATATTCATTTCTTCCCAAATTATAAATCTCCGTTTTGTCTCCTGTTACCAAATGCCATTTGTTAGTTATAACTCCAAACCTTTTGGCATACTTCGCCAACTCCTCTACCGTATCTATGGTAGGCGTTACAGAGTGTGATAAAAACAAAATGTTAGGATCATTCTTAAACTTTTCTTGAAGTGCTACCATACTATTCGTCATTTGCGGACAAATGCCCGGACAACTCGTAAAGAAAAAGTCCGTAATATAAATTTTATTATCAAAATTTTGTTGGGTAAGCGTATCTCCTAATTGATTAACTAGCTTAAAATCTGGAATTTTATGAAATGCTTTTTCCTCTAGTGTATTTGGTGTAATCCAATGAGGTGTAAAAGACGCTTCCTTATAAAAAGGCAGGCTCTCTACCCTACTGGTCTCCACGACGACAACATCTTCTTTCTTGGGAGTCTCTTTACAACTTGCACTTATTACAAGAAATAAAATAGCGATATATTTTAACATAGATTTATCTTTTTACATCATCATTTCTAACCACCACTTCATTTTCTAATTGATAACATAAGTTAGCACGCTTTAAGCCAAAAACACGTCCGTTTTTTGCCTCGTAATTCACGTATAAGGTGCCGTTTTTTAACCACGCCTGTTGCATTCCATTTTCTTTCCCTTGTTCTAATTGACGCAATTTCGCTAATTGACCGCTATCATACCAATACTGCTGCTCTCCTTCTAAAATACCATTTTTATAGGTAGATTTTTCGGCTAGTGCACCATTCTCCCACCAGGTTTTATAGGTGCCTACCAATTTATTTTTTTTATAATTTACTTGCCAGCGCAGTACACCATTTTCAGACCATCTTTTCGCTACTCCTTCTCTTTTACCGTTAATAAATCCGATTTTTTCCTTTAAGGTTCCATCGGAGTAATATTTAACAGCATATCCATTAAAGGGATTCTGATTGTAAAACCAAACTCCTTTCAATTGATCTAGAATCAAGTTTTTATTTAACACCGTTAAACTATCTACCACCTTCGAGGCTTCCATTTCATTGGTGATGTTTACCACAGCACGTGCTTTATCTTCCGAAGGACTTTCTATGCATTGCACCAGAATAAGGAGAAGGAATAGTAAAAAAAATGATTTCATAATAGATGGTTTAAACACTATTAATATCCTTGGTAAGGACCTGCAAAAGCTATATAAGATCCGGTGTTAGAATATAATTCATTGATAATATGATAATGATATTCTTCTGCCCCATCTGTATATTGTGTTGTACTGGTATGCCCACCAGAGGCATCTAAATCTGTAGGATAAGTCCCTGTAGCATCACACTGTCTTCCATAAAGAAAAACACCATCTAAAAGCACACCGACTAAATTAGCATCATCATTTGTAAATGCTTTAGGCTCTAAGTGATAGTGATATACTCCGGGGCCAATGTGTGCTCCCGTCCAATCTAAACTACCTGCTGCTTGATCTAAAGTTCCTGCTCCTTCTTGATCGTTAAATATAGAAGCACCGCTCACTGCAATGCCAATAGTATTTAATTCCGTATCTACAGTACTTCCTGATAAATTTGGAGTAGCATCAACAGTGATCGTCGTTGCATTATTATTACTAGACATAATACTTGGCGTAACCTGAACATCTGGTTCATCTAAATAAAGATCATTACCCTCTCCCCAATATACGGTTTCATGATCTGGTAATCCTGTAGTTTCTATAACTACATTGGAGCCGTCTAAATAAATAGTAGTTGCGTCACTATTAAAGGCTGCATAAGCAGCATGTAATTCTGTTACCGTTTCTTCCTCTATTTCTTCAGACGCATCATCATCACTTGAGCTATCATTACTACAGGCTGTAAATGCAAATAACGCGCTTAGAACTCCTACAGCTGCAGGTACATAGGTAAATATTAATTTCTTTTTTCTCATGGTATTGTTTTAAATTTAGTACTAGTTGGGTTTAGTTACGCTTAGGACGTTCTGGTCTTGGAGCATTTTTCATTTCTTCCTCCGTAATGAAACCATCTTCATCTGTATCTACTGCATCAAAGTTATCTTTAAGAGGTCCTTTTATTTCATCTTTAGAAAGCTTACCATCCTCATTCTTATCCATTTTTTCAAGAAGCTCTGAAAAAGTGGGCGGCTTTTTTCCTTTTTCCTTCTCTTGTGCATTACCACAAGAAAACATTAATAAGAATACCCCTATTACACCTAATTGAATTACTTTATTTTTCATGTTTTTAATTTTTATTGCATTAATATCTATTTCAAATTTCAGAAAAAGAAACATGTGAATTTTCATGAATCAACTAACAAAGCGTAATAATCTGTTAAACACCAATCCCAATCAGTAAATGAATATTCACAGAAAGTATTCCACCTCAAAAACCATAATCCTCTAAATTTATTTTACTTTTATTTGCGGTATGAAAGCTACGAAAAGATTTGTATTCCAATCCTTATTATGGATAATTATATGGTTAGTGCTGTGGATTACCCAAAGTTTTAATTTTGGGTTTTTTAGAGAAAACCTACTTTCTGTAATCTTTCAAATACTTTTATTGGCGGGTCTAATCTATTTTGCAGCCCCAAAATTATTGTTCAAAAAGAGATACTTATTATTCATGCTCTTTGGGCTTGCTGCAATAATTTTAGGAAGCTATATAAGTTCTTCGCTTTTTTCATTGCCGCCACCGCGCATCCCCCCACGAATGCCGGGAGCAGAAAATCTAATTAAACGAGTGCCTAGAGGCGGTATTCCTTCTAAATTTTTAATTCACTTTTTACTCTTGGCCGTTTCTGCTGTATTAGGTACCTTTTTAGAAACACTTTTCTATGCCCAAAAAAAAGAAGAAGAAACTATAAAGAATAATAATGAACGATTAGCGACAGAGCTCAAACTACTGAAATCCCAGATCAATCCACATTTTTTATTCAATACTTTGAATAATATTTATGCGTTATCTGCGATAAGTGCTACAAAAACGCAAGAATCTATTAGTTATTTGGCCAATATGTTACGCTATGTACTTTATGATTGCGAACAAGCTTTTGTACCTTTAACTAAAGAAATATCATACATAGAAAACTATATTAAATTATTTACAACGAAAAGCAGTAAAAAATATCCGATTACCACGACCTATGAAATAGGTTCTAAAGGAATTTTGATTGCTCCCATGCTTGTAATTCCTTTTGTAGAGAATGCGTTTAAACACAGTAATATAGAAAAAGTTGCGGGTACTTTTCTACATATAAAAGTAATCAGTAAACTCGATAAAATTTATTTTGAAGTTGAAAATAGTACATCTGAACTTGTAGAAAACAAAGATAAAGTTGGCGGTATAGGGCTAGATAATGTTAAAAAAAGATTAGCTATTTTGTATCCGAATAAACACGAACTTACCATTGAAAATCTTCCAGATCGTTTTAAAGTAAGTTTAAAATTAAATTTATAATGCGTAAAATTAAATGTCTCGTCATAGATGATGAAGAATTAGCAAGAGCTTTAATCATAAAATACATATCAGATACACCAAATTTAGAGCTAATCGGTGAATATGAGAATGCTTTGGAAGCCTTACCATTAATAAAGAATTCTTCTATAGATCTAATTTTTTTAGACATTCAAATGCCCGCTATAAATGGAACCGATTTTGCCAAAATTATAGGTGCTGATACTAATATTATTTTCACCACGGCGTATACCGAATATGCTTTAGAGGGGTACGAACTAAATGTGGTAGATTATCTTTTAAAACCTATCACTTTTAATCGTTTTTTAACCGCCGTTAATAAAGTAAAAAGCGAGAATGCACCTGTTGAAAACGCTGAAGACAGTATTACCGTAAAATCTGGCTACGATCTCTATAAATTGAAATATGCAGATATCTTGTATATAAAAAGTGATAGTGAATATGTTACCTTTTACACGGAAAGTAAAAAAATCATGAGTTTGCAATCTCTAAAAGCCTTGCAAAAACAAATTCCGACATCACAATTTATGCGCGTTCATCGCTCATATATAATCAATAAAACCAAGGTAACTTCTTTAAAAGGAAGAGATCTTTTTATAAATGAGACCTTAATTCCGATTAGTGATAGTTATTACGAGCAAGTAAAATTAGAGTTATTTCAATAGAATACGAATACCTCTTAACGCAAAAAAGCACTAATTATAAGATATAACTAGTGCTTTTTTTATGCTTATATTTTTTCTATTCTTCTGGTGGATATCCGTTGATCTCCTCAAAAACTTCATCAAAATTTTGACGTAAGTACGAATTTAGTTTAAGCTTATAATCATCCTTCAACCATTTCAAAAAATTAAACGTACTACGGCTTATACATTTTGCATAACTCTGAATTCTATAATCAATATCCTCATCTAGCAATTTAGCTAAACCTAAGGCATCATAGACATCTTCGCTATTTTCTATACAAATTCTACCATGCTGTTCTATAGAGCGCTCGAGAACCACTTTAGAAGACTCTCCTTTATAGGTAGCATCCGTATATACTTCTTTAATATCAAAATACACTTCTTCTGACTTTGCGAATTGTGCCCGAATTTCTTCGGCCATCTCATGCCTAAAGTTACTTTCTATATCTTCATCATTCTGAAGACGCTCCATATAGAAATTAGGAGACTTGAAAATCATTTGCCAATCTAAATCTGCTCCCCAAGGACCAAATCTATGGTAGTTATTTCCTAAATCTATTACTTTGAAAGCCGATTTATTATTAAGGATACGGGATCCACGACCAATCATCTGGTAGTATAACGTAAGAGATTTTGTTGCTCTATTTAGAATAATAGTATCTATCGTAGGTTCATCAAAACCCGTGGTTAAAATACTTACAGAAGAAAGAATAGCATCTGGAGTTTCTTTAAACCATTTTAAAATTTGCTTACGCTGTTTTTTTGTCGCCGTATTATCTAAATGCATTACAGGTAAACCCGCTGCTTTAAAGGTATAATAAATCTGAATAGACGTATTAATACCATTATTAAAGATTAATGCTTTTTTCCCTTTAGAATGTTTTAAATACGCTTGCAAAGTTTTATCTAACATTGCAGGACTGGTATAGAGGTCTTCCGATGATTTAACCGTATAATCTCCATTTGAACCCACCTCTAGAGAGGTTAATCCCATATCATACTGATATACTTCAGCACGTGCTAAAAATTCATTCTCAATTAAAGATTGAATTGATTCCCCTGTGATCAACTCATCATAATTATCTTTCATCGGAAGTTCTTTACTAGAACTTAACGGGGTTGCCGTTACTCCTAGAACAAAAGAATTCTCAAAAAATTTAAATAACTTGGTAAATGAATTATAATGCGCTTCATCAATAATAACTAAACCGATATCTGAAATATCTAATTTACCATCATTTAAACGATTGTTCAAGGTCTCGACCATTGCTACAAAGCAAATATATTGGTCTTGGTCGTCTAGGTTAGCTTTACTATTTACCACCTTATTAGGTACCCCAAAATTGGTAAGCATAGTAGATGTTTGATTACACAGCTCTACACGGTGCGTCATCACTAATACTTTCTTCTTGTGGTTTTTTAAATACTGCCGAACCATTTCAGAGAAAATAACGGTTTTTCCTCCACCCGTAGGCAATTGATACAGCAAGTGATAATTATCTGCCGCAGTATCAAATTTTTCAAAGATTTTGTTGATCGCTCCCTGCTGGTAGCTATACAGTTCTTTATCTGATTTTTTTTCTTGCAATCCTGTTGCTGTCTCCGTCATAAATATCCTTTTCTAGGGGGAGCACAAAATTAAAGCCTTTAAGAGGGCTTTACAAATTATTGCTAAAAAACAATTGAGTTTTTTGATTAAAAGTAAGCTTAACTAGATGAAAGTTTTACAAAATTAAGCGCCTTTCCCTAATTTACGTAATGCTACCCATTGTTTGAGCATATCTCGTGAATCACAAGCAGGGTATCCTAATACCGTTTTTCCGGCTTGAACGTCACCCATAACCCCAGAGCCAGCACCTACCGTTACACCAGAATGCAAAGTAGTATGATCTTTTATAGAAGCACTACCTCCTATAATAACACCATCACCTAAAGTAACAGAACCCGCTAAACCGCTGTGACCAGCCATGATACAAGAACGCCCTAAGACAGAGTTGTGTCCTATTTGCACGAGATTATCAATTTTAGTACCATCACCAATGATGGTAGAACTAAATTTTCCACGATCTACACAAGAGTTAGCACCAATTTCTACACCATTACCAATTACCACATTTCCTATCTGAGGAATTTTAACCAATCCTCTACCATCCGGACTAGGTCTAAAACCAAAACCGTCTGCTCCGATGCTTACATTCGTATGAAAAATACATTGGTGGCCTATTTGCGTACGCTCTCTAATTACCGTACCAGACCAAATAACACATGCCATTCCTATAGCACTATCATCCATGACCGTTACATTCGGGTAAATAACGGTACCATCACCAATAGTTACATTTTTTCCAATGTAAACATTAGCGCCAATTTGTACATTTTTTCCTAGAATAGCAGTAGCATGTACCACAGCACTAGGGTGAACATCCTCCTCGAGTATTGGGCTTCCTGGATTGAAAAATTCCAGAATTTGAGCCATGGCCAAATCAGCACACTTTACTTTTATAAGCGCTCTGTTATCTCCAGGTTCTAGCTCCATTTTTTCATCGATAACCGCAACAGAAGCCTTTGATAAAAGCCAAAGCTTAGCGTATTTTCGATTTCCGATAAAACTAATGTTATGTTTTGTTGCTTTTTCTAATTGCTCAGGAGCAGTAATTTCATTTGAAGTATTCCCTAAAATAACTCCGTTGATAACAGCATTTATATCTGCTATTGTGAATGATTTCATTAAGTATAATAAGATTGGTTGGAGCTAAATATAGGGATTATATTCTTACTTCTTCTTATTTCTCTTATTATAGTTCTTATCTCCCTTAGTTTTAGGCTTCTTATATTTTTTAGCGATAATGCGTTGGTAAGAACCTCCTTGATTTGTTTTTTTATTCTTCTCTTTCTTTTCATGAAAGCTACCCTGAGAGGCAAGTGTCGTTTGGTTAGGATTATCTGTCTCAATAATTCTAGGGCGCTCCTCCGCTATAAGCTCTTCTGAGATTTCTACATTTTCAGGTATTGTAAGTAATGGAATTTTAACGTCCATTAAAGTTTCAATGTCATCTTTAGAAGCCTCTTCTTTTTCTGTATAAAATAAAACAGAATTACCTTGGTGCTCCGCCCTACCCGTTCTACCAATTCTATGCATATAGTTTTCAGGATAATTTGGCGCATCAAAATTGATTACATGCGTAATTTTATCCAAATCTAAACCACGTGCCATAACATCGGTAGTTACCAGAATACGATTCTGGCCTTCATCAAACTGACGAATGGAGCGCATTCTATAGTTTTGAGACTTATTGGAGTGAATTACACAAGATTCGCTTCCAAAAGCTTCCTCCATTTCTTCAAAAACCTTGTCTGCAAAACGCTTATTACCAACAAAAACTAACACTTTTTTAAAAGTATCCTTATCCTTCAATAAACGAATCAATAAATTTACTTTGGTATAAAAATTAGGAACCGCATAACATACCTGTGCGATATTCTCTAACGGAGTACCACTCACTGCAATAGAAACTTTTTCTGGTGCAACGAAAAAGTCATCGATAAGTGCGTCTACGTCACTCGTCATCGTCGCAGAAAACATAATATTTTGCCTTCTTGCGGGGAGTAAATCAAAGATGTTTATCAGTTGGAAACGGAATCCTAAATCCAACATTACATCTACTTCATCAATTACTAATTTTTTTACTTCTTTTAATTTTACAGCTTTAGAAAGGGCTAGATCATACAATCTTCCTGGTGTTGCCACCAAAATATCCGTTCCTTGAACGCATTGTTGTTTTTGCGTATTTATATTAACACCGCCATACACTCCTAATACCCGTACGTTAATATATTTAGCAAAGCTTTCTATATTCTCCACCACTTGTAATACTAATTCCCTTGTGGGAACTAATACTAGAACTCTAGGATGTACTTGCTTAGAAAAACCTAATTCTTGTAATATTGGCAACATGTAAGCCATTGTTTTCCCAGTACCTGTTTGTGCAATTCCAACAATATCTTTCCCTGACATAACCACAGAAAAAGCCGCTTCTTGTATAGGTGTTGGTGTTGAAAATTTTAAATCTTCAATTGCGTAATTTAATTGTTTTTTTAAATTGAAATCTTCAAAAGAACTCATGGGAAAACTTGTTTATTTTTGCAAAGGTATGGTATTCTGCTTTGCTATTGCCAAGCAACTTAACATACCTATCTTTGCAAGATAAAAATATAATTTGCATCCAAAAAATTTACACCACGCTCCTTACGATTTTCAGACCTTAAAAAATAGCTTCGAACCTCTAGCTGAATTTATTATTCTTAATAAATTTAATGTAGAAAGTATCGATTTTTCAAATCCGGATGCTGTTTTGGCCCTCAACAAAGCCCTCCTAAAACATCATTATAAGGTACATTCTTGGAGCCTTCCTAAAGGATACCTATGCCCGCCAATACCAGGGCGGGCAGATTACATACATCATATAGCTGATTTGCTTTCTTCTGATCCTACTATAAAAAAAGTGAAAGGTTTAGATATAGGTACTGGAGCAAATTGTATTTACCCGATTCTTGCCACACAAATTTATGGGTGGCATATGATAGGGAGTGATATAGACCTTACAGCCATTAACGCTGCACAAGAAAATGCGGCAGAATTTAAAGAACATATTCAAATAAGAGCACAAGAATCAAATGCCGATATTTTCAACGGAATTATAAAGGAAGATGAATATTTTGATGTTACCCTCTGTAATCCTCCTTTTCATGCCTCTGAAAAAGAAGCTTATGCTGGGACACGTAGAAAACTTAACAATTTACATGTCCATGCCGATTTTAAATTAAATTTTGGTGGACAAGCAAATGAACTTTGGTGTAATGGTGGCGAAGCATTATTTATTAAAAGAATGATTAAGCAAAGCCTGCTATTTAAAAAGCAGGTGGGTTGGTTTACTTGCCTAGTTTCTAAGAGCGAAAATTTACCAAAAATACACAAGCAATTACGGAAAGCAAATGCGCATTATAAAACCATAGAAATGGAGCAAGGAAACAAAAAAAGCAGATTTATTGCCTGGCAATTTATCGCTTAAAATTCGCCTCTTAAATTTCATCAATCTTATAAATCACGTAATTTTACCAAATAGATTTTTATTTTATGTCAATTATTGAATACAAAGCACAACTACTTCCTAATTTAAAAAAATACTTTGGTTACGATAGTTTCAGGCCACAGCAAGAAGCCATCATATCTGCCGTATTAAATCAACAAGATGCTTTAGTAATCATGCCTACGGGTGGCGGAAAATCTATTTGTTTTCAGCTCCCGTCTTTACTATTCCCTAAAACTACTTTAGTGGTTTCTCCATTAATCGCTTTAATGAAAGATCAAGTAGATGGTTGTAACGCCAATGGTATTGCAGCGGCTTATTTTAACAGTAGCCAATCTAGCGAAGAGCAACAAGGAATTATAGATAAGATTGTAAAGTCAGAATTAAATCTTATCTATGTAGCTCCAGAAAGTATGCCAGCCTTAGATAATATTCTGAATGAAACCTATATTAGTTGTATTGCTATAGATGAGGCCCATTGTATTTCTTCTTGGGGACATGATTTTAGACCTTCGTATCAGCAGCTAGGTTTTTTAAAAAAGAAAATGCCCAATACTCCAATTGTAGCGTTAACCGCAACTGCAGATAAAGCAACACGCTTAGACATTGTAACGCAATTAGCAATACCACAAGCAGAACAATTTATTACTTCTTTTGATCGTAAAAACATAAGTCTAACTGTTAGACCGGCCGATAGTCGTGTAGAGCAAATTCTTAGTTTTATTGGAAAAAGACCTAAATCTTCCGGAATTATTTATTGCCTGAGTAGAAAAACTACAGAACAGTTGGTGAGTAAACTAAAGGCTAAAGGCTTAAAAGCTGACGCCTACCATGCCGGACTTACCTTTGATGAACGTACAAAAGTTCAAGAAGATTTTATTTTTGATAAAACCAAAATTGTCTGTGCTACTGTTGCTTTTGGAATGGGAATAGATAAATCTAATGTACGTTGGGTTATTCACTATAACATGCCTAAAAATATTGAAGGTTATTACCAAGAAATTGGCCGTGGTGGCCGTGATGGAATGGCAGCAAGCGCACTACTCTTTCATAGTTACGCTGATGTAATACAGTTAAGGAGATTTACAGAAGGGGCTTCTAACCAAGAAGTGCAAATTGCAAAATTAGAGCGCATGAAGCAATTTGCGGAAGCAACCACATGCCGACGAAAAATTCTACTGAGTTATTTTGGCGAACTACTCGCTGAAAACTGCGGCAATTGCGATGTTTGCAAAAGTCCGCCGCAAGTATTTGACGGCACTATAATTGCCCAAAAAATATTATCTACCATTGCTAGGGTAAAAGAATCTGAGGCTACAGGTGTTATTATTGACGTGCTCCGAGGCGCTAAGAACGCTACAATTATCGAAAAAGGTCTAGAGGGAGTTAAAACTTATGGAATAGGCCATGATATTTCTTGGAAGGACTGGCAGCATTATATCATTCAACTCATTAACCAAGGTTATGCCGAAATTGCCTTTCAAAATCACAATGCCCTACAACTCACGGAATTTTCTAAAAATGTACTTTTCAAAGCAGCTAAAGTTTCTCTGACAAAACCAGTTGAAGCGCTGGAGAAAATTGGTAATCCAAAAGAGAAAACTGTTAAAAAGAAAAAAACGGGCGATTTATTTGAGCGTTTGCGCCTCCTAAGGCACAAGATTGCTTTAGAAGAAGATATCCCTGCTTATTTGGTATTTAGCGATGCTACCCTACAAGCCATAGAACAATCTAGACCACTATCTGATGATGAGTTTCTAGAAATAAGCGGTGTCGGGCAGCGAAAATTAGAAGTATATGGAGACCTCTTTATCAAGGAAATCATCGCTTTTAATAATGAAAAAAAAGCTAAAAAATCGGATACCCATAAAGTAACCTATGAGCTGTATCAACAAGGACTAACAATTGATGAAATCTCTGAAAAACGAAATTTAAAATCGCCTACCATATATTCACATATCGCGAAACTATACGGAGAAGGTAAACCTATAAATATTTTTGATTTTGTAAGTAAAAGTGAAGTTGAAGCAGTAAAAAAGGCGAAAATAGCACTAGATGAACCTACAGCCTTAAAGCCTTACTTTGATCATTTTGAAGAACAATTAGATTATTTTAAAATACGATTAGCTCTGGCAGTACTGGATAAAGAGGAATAAAAAAAGGGTGTTCAAATGAACACCCTTTTTTTATATGATTTTTTTAGTCTGTTTATACTTTCTTGACTCTTACAGCATTCATTCCTTTCATGCCGCGCTCAAGTTCAAATTGAACCATGTTGTTCTCTTTGATCTCTTCAAGACACCCTTGAACGTGTACAAAGAATTTCTCTTGAGTTTCTGAATCTTTAATAAATCCGTATCCTTTAGAATCGTTGAAAAACTCAACACGACCTTTACGTACTGGATCTATTTCTTCGTCACTTTCTTCCTTCTTAGGTATACCTAGAACAATACTCTCAGCATCTACTTTAACTTTCTTTGATGGATCCGGTGGCGTATCTACTAAATGCCCGTTCTCATCTACGTAAACAAACATGCTATCTTGCTCTCCGCTTGCTTTACGTTGCTCTTTTTTCTTAGCCTTTTCTTCACGTTTTTTTAAACGCTTCTTCTCTCGTTCTTTTTTACCAAAGGTTTCTTGTGCTCTCGCCATTAAAATTATAAGTTTAAATTAATATAAGACTTGCTTGTGATAAGCCGTCGTGGAGTTATTGAAATTCAAAATGAACGATTGGTAAATATGATTTGCCTAATAATCTATAAAGAAGTTGCAACAACGCGCAGATAATGAGCTGTTTTATAACTCTCAATGCTTATGCAAAGATAGGTAGCTTTTTTTGATTTAAAAAACAGAAAATGAAAAGGATATAAAATAATTGGCATTATTGGTGCTTTAACGCCTTACAATACGTATGTATTTTTAGAATTGTTAATTTTACGTGAATAGATTCTTAAATAAATAACAATACGTCGATTCAAAGTTATATTTTAACTAATTTCGCCCTAACAAACACAACAATGTAACACTGTGTGCGTTAAAAAAATATAATTTAATAAATTTTCAGGGTTATGACGTATTTATCTCCAGAAATTGAAGCATTAGCAAAAAGAAAAGAAGCTCCTTCTTTAATTAAGAAAGAAAACTCTTGTGGAATTTTTCAAGATTACGGTAAAGAAACTACTGCAAGTACTTTAGAGCTAAATTCGAAGCAATAAGATTACTGCGCTATCTTATTTAGCAACCATTGATAGTCTTCCCATGTATCTATGTCCGTATGTTTAGCGGCACTATCAATACTAAGTTTTTTTTTATCAATCAAAAGCTTTTGTGCGCCAGAATCTTGATTCAAACTCGCTAGAACACTAAAATGTTTCTTTGAAAATAAGGCAGGTACCCCCTTCTTTGAACCATAATTAGTAGCCACGCAATCTGATTTTGTTTCTTGATATAAAGTGATGAGTTGATTGTAAAATGTAGCATCCATTAAAGGTTGATCTGCTAACCCAATAAGTATGGCCTCATAGTTTTGCGATAAACTATCTATATACGCCACTCCTTTAGCTATTGAACTCCCCAAACCTAAGTGCCATTCCTCATTTCTTATGATAGATATTTTTTCTAAGGTTGTAGTTGCAAGGATCGTATCATAATTAGCCCCTAATACCACAAAGACTTCAGATACCTTACTCGACTTTGCGTTTTTAACAGCGTGTTCTAACAAAGTAGAATCCTTATAGGGTAACAATTGCTTTATATGATCTTTCATCCTAGAAGATGCTCCTGCGGCTAATAATAATAAAGCTATTTTCTGCATCAATTAGAATATTGATTTACTTTATCTTTCAGAAACATTGGATTCTCATTACGCACTACCGCCATAATTTCCGCTAAAATAGAAAGCGCTATCTCTTGGGGTGTTACAGACCCAATATTTAACCCGGCAGGTCCATGAATAATATCTATAAACTGTTCTGAAACTTCTGGGTTTTTGTCTATAATTTCATCAAGTAGCTTTTCTCTGCGGTGCATAGGCCCTAATATCCCAACATAAGCAGGAGTACTATATTGTAGCGCTTGTAAAAACAATAAATCTTTGGCGTAACTATGATTCATTAAAACAACAGCTGTCTGTGCATCTATTTCACTTGCATCATAATTTTCAGGTGTAATTTGCTCAAAATCAGAACTACCAGGAAAATCTGATATTGTTTTAGCTTCTAGAGGATGCGCTACTATACCTACCTCCCAACCCATTAAATGAGCCATACTAGATAATACGACAGCATCATGCTCCGTACCAATAACTAATAATTTAAAACAAGGAAACATGCGTTCTTCTAAAATTTTGCAATCTGTATTTAAAGGGTGTTTTAAACTTACTGGGTAGGTGCTATTTTGAAATTGCACCTTTGTTCCTAAGCCTATTTCTGCAACAACTTCTTTTTTATAATATGAGGTGATTTTAAAATTAAGACGCTCCTTAAGCGCGTTATGGAAGGTTTCTATAAATAAGTTCGAGAGATTAAAAGGTTCTATTAATATATATAAAACGCCCTCACACCCTAGACGGTATCGTCCATCATAGGTCATCATTTTAGGAATGGCTGTTTTGAATACCGATTGCGCCTGTAATTGTATTTCCTTTTCAACACAACCACCACTTACTGCCCCTACCATTTCACCATTAGCCAATAAGAGCATGCGCACACCTGGTTTTCTGTAGGACGAACCATCTAAGGCAACCACAGTTGCTAAAACAGTTGTTATATTTTCTGCTTTTGCTGCTATATGAGCTGCTACTATTTTTTTAAATTCATGCATCATAAAACTACCTGCGATTTCCTTTCACTATGTATGGTCTATAAGTTATCATTAACCCAATTCACAAAGATTATAATGGCATAATCTTTGATTTAAACTCCAAATATACGGAGGTACAAGATATTGAAAATACGAAGTGATTTAAGCCATAAAATTCGACATATACCGTTTTAACATACATTTAATATGAAACCGCCCTAAGATATTAGTATAAATCTTAACAATGTTTAACAGTTAATCAAAAACATATATATAATTTTGTAGCACAATAAGCGTTATAACGCTTGAACATTTAAAGAATTGAAAATGAATAAAATATTGAAATCATCATATTACCTAATAGCATTGTTTACCTTGTTTTCTTGTGGAAATGCAGAGAACGATGTTTTTTTTAACCCGAGTACAGGTTCTGATTTAGGGCAAGGCTCTACAGTAGATGCATGTTTAGATTTAGGCGATAGCCAACTGACCCTATCTATCCAAGACCAATTTACTACACTGCCTGGAAAAGTATCTATATTTTTTAAGGTGTCTGATACCGAAGGAAATCCAGTACCTGGCTTAACCGCCAATCAATTTACCATTTACGAGCAAGGTAGGAACGACGATTGCTTTAATAAGATCTCTACATCTGAAGCACAAGCGAGAATTTCTCCAAACGCCCAGATTTTCAACAATAGCACCTTATTAGTTTTAGATTTAAGTAATAGCGTTTTAAGCAGTAGTTTACAAGAATTGAAAACAGCTTCTGTTAGTTTTATCAATAATGTTATGCCTGAAGTAGAAACTGCATCTAACAAGATGGCGATTTACTGGTTTGATGGCGAAGATGAACTTCACTTATTAAATGATTTAACAGCTTCTAAAGAAGAATTGATTGCTTCTATTGACGGAATTACGGACGACATTAGCAATGACCCTTCAACAGACTTATATGGTGCTGTAATTAAATCTACAGAGAAAGCAGAAAAATTAATCAATGACACTAAAAATAATGATATTATTGGTGCTGCATCAATCGTAATCTTTACAGATGGTACAGATCAAGCCTCTCGCTACACTGAGAAAGCTGCTTTAGATAAGGTGAAAAATGCAAGCTTAAATATTTCTTACTTCACTATTGGCTTAGGAAGTGAGATTGATACTGAAGTTTTAACTAGCATAGGAAAAACGTCTAGTGTGTTTGCTGGAAACAAAGCAGAACTAGAAACAACCTTTAATAATATCTCTTATTTGGTGTCACAACGAGCAAATAGTTTCTACTTATTTGAGTACTGTAGCCCAAAACGTGATGGTAGTGGCGAGAACAACTTAGCCATTCAAGTAACATCGGGTAGCTTACAAGGAGCTGTTCAAACAAAATTTAATGCAAAAGGTTTTACAGGCGGTTGCGAATAACTATCAGATTAACAATATTTTACAAGGCTACCCTATTTGGGTGGCCTTTGTTTTTTTAAATTAAGACGTCTTTTTTTGAATTTTCATCGTAGATAATAAGCATAGAATGAAATTGTTTATAAGAAATAACTAAAAATTATAAAATGAAGAAATTATCTGTAATCACTATTGTATCGATTGTCGCTTTAAGCTCATGTGTATCTAAGAAAAAATATGTAGCCTTAGAGTCTGATTTAAATAACACAAAAAGTATCTTAACTAAAACTCAAGTAGAAAAAGAAGATCTTGAAGCTAAGATGACTAAAATTGAAGCTAGAGTTACTGAGTATAATGATAAAATAAATTCATTAAAAGAAGTTAACGATTCTCAATATAGTTCTGTAGATGATATTGCTGTAATGAGCAACAACACTAAAGAAAAAATGAAAGCTACTTTAAGTAAAGTAGATCCTGCTCTTTTAGCAAATGCTAAAACTATGGAAGATTCTATCAACTTAGCTATTTCTTACAATTTAAAGAAATCTATTTCTGATGATGAGGATGATGTAAATATTGATATCGACAAAACTGTTGTTATGATCAACATCTCTGATAAATTACTTTTTAATAGTGGTAGTTACACAGTTAGCAACAAAGCAAACAATATCCTTAAGAAAATTGCTGATGTAATCAATTCTGAGCCAAGTATGGAAGTAATGGTTGAAGGTCATACTGATTCTAGAACAATTCAAACTCCAATGTTTCAAGATAACTGGGATTTAAGTGTAAAAAGAGCAACATCTGTGGTACGTATTTTACAAAGTAAGTACAATGTAGCTCCAGAAAAATTAATTGCTTCTGGTAGAAGTAGCTACTTACCGCTAGTAGAAAATGATTCTAAAGAAAATAGATCTAAAAACAGAAGAACAAGAATAGTTATTATTCCTAACTTAGATAAATTCTTTGCTTTATTAGATTCTGAAGGTCTTTAATAAGATCCAAATATATCACCAAAAAAAGGGGATGCTTCACAGCATCCCCTTTTTTTATTTATACGTTTTAAGGTAGGGTATTTAATTCCATAGTTGTTCTATATACAAAGGATGCCCCCCGACACCTTGCCTACTTAACATTTTTAGCTATGTAACACTTAAAAAAAAACCTTATGAATGTTATGTACCAAATTATAGAACAGAGTTCATTACACGGAATGCCCGTTTGGATTAAAGCTTTTGCTATAGCACTATTTGCTTCTATTACTTTCTTACTTATATCTATGCTTGTTTTGCTTCTCTTAAATATGAACAATATAAGTGTAACATTCGGTTATTTGTACGAATAGGCTATTTGAGGATTAAAGCATTTTTAAAACTTGTCGCCTTTGATTGTAAATCAATCAAATACCCATTCACCACAGCATACATGATTTTTCCATTTTTTTCTAAGAAGAATGATGGATTAACACCTACTGCAAGTCTTAAATTAGCAGGAGCTTTGTAGCTGCCTCTTGTAATGTTTAAAGGCAAAGGAGACTCTATAATTTTTTCCGGTATTCCGTTTACAGTAACAAATAAGTACCCTTGCTTTAATAATTCAAAAGCATCTAGCTTTAAAAAGTCTGTCATGGAAGAAATTTTGTTGGGATAAACTTTACCTAAGGTTGCTATATACCCCTTAGCATCAAAAGTCTCATACCCGTAATACGTAGATAAATCTCCTTGTTCTACAATACTACTAGAAATATAAAAATCATTATGATTTGGCTTATCATTTTCAAATCTCTGAATGCCCAAATCTAATGTGTATTCCTTTCCTAACAGTTTATAAGTAAGATTTTCAATTTTTAGATCGAAAAGCTTACGGTCATTTTCTGGTATTTTCTCATAATCAGCTATAGCTATTTCCGTGTAACTTTTATCAGATATTGTATAGATTGCAGATAAGATAGAAACGTAATTTAGTTTTCTAATTTCTTGCTTTTCGGTATCTTTATTAAAGCCTCCTGATTCTATTAAAATAGCACTTGTACCCCATTTCTGAATATTATCACCAAAGGCTCTAGGCTCAAAATCATCATTATACCTCCCTACTTGACCAGGCGCATAATTTTGAATAATCTTATTCATATAAACAATGATCTTCATAGCATTCGCACGCACATCATTTATATCTTTTTCATAATTATAAGCTGGTGCTAAATAGGAGATTGTAGCAGGTTTCTCTGTTCGCTCAGCATTATAATAAGTACTTTGATCGTGTAGATTAAAACCAAAATCTGCATCTAAGCTATCACGCACTCTTTTAAGTGTTCTGCCTTCTGGTGATTGTAATGCAAGAGCGTCTCTATTTATATCTATCCCTAAGGTATTTCTACGCGTATATACTTCTGCTCCATCAGGGTTTAGCATGGGCAGAAAATGAAGGGTTAGATTACGTAATATAGAGGCCTTTTCTTTTTGAAAATCCTTACTGTCTAAAAAATTGAGAATATCAAAAATGGCCTGTGTAGCCGTTGGCTCATCACCATGCATTTGAGACCATAAAAAAACATTGGTTGCTCCGCTCCCTACACTTATTAAAGACAAAGGCCTACCTTCTATAGATTCTCCTACTTTAGTTACGGTATATCCTTCTTTCGCTTTAAACTTCGCTATTAGAGGTTGTATTTCGTGGTGTTTGATTCTTCTTTTACCTAAACTAGATTCCTTATAAGTATCATATGTATTATAAAGATCCGAAGTTATATCAGCTTGCTTTTCTGTATTTTCTTTTAGCGTAGTTTCCGCCATTTTTGATTGGCAAGAAGCCGATAAGCTCATTATGAATGAGACGAAGAGAATGTATAATTTCATCTTTTTAATTTTCAGGGACAGGTTTAAATTCTAATTTTTTAGTTGCTTTACGCACTTTTTTCATGAAACGCTCTCCTGGATCTGTTTTTACCGTTCGGTATCCCGCATCCTTTTCGAGCCATAGTTCATGACCTTCAAAATTAGTATATTCATAATGACCAATAACATAGTCTATATCATATTTATCTTTTAAATATTTTACTAGCCATATATTAGATTTCAATTGTTTCCTTGATAATGGTAAATCTGTACCACCACCCACGTTTTCTACACCAATTGCACAATGGTTTAATCCTATGACATGTCTTGCCATTTGGTTCTCTGGCATTAATTGATAAATAGTCCCATCTTGGTCAATTAAAAATTGAGAAGAAACATTTAATCCGCTTACATTTTCTAGGTCAGGCCTCCAATTGGGTAATTTAGCACTGTAAAAAGCATCATACGAACCCTTTAAAGTAGGAATGACCGTCCAATGAAGAACAATCATTTTTGGCGTTATTTCAGAGGTGGTGGCTTCTAAACCATACCTATCTTTCATATACTCTAGTGTTAATTGTTCTCGCTCCGCATCAAAAACAATAGGTTTTTCTATTATCGTTTTTTTTACCACACATGAGGTCATTGCAAGAAACAACAATCCACACAAAAAATAATTCTTCATTAGCTCAACTCCTATTTAATATTAAAAAAACTAAAATTAACGAATAGCCGCAGACAAAAGAGTACTATCTTCTTCTTTTAAATAAAAAATAGTAAGTTTTTTTCTACCCCACTCCTTTGCTTTTTTTTTATTAGTTCCCATATACACATCTATCTTATTTCGATGTCTAAAATGCATTTTATCTTTTACTAAAAAAGTATCTGGAAAAGTATCTATCCTAACCATGGTGTTGTATTTTAATCCTTTTCGCATTAAATCTCTAGAAACCGCTATGGTTTTCATCCCAGGCTTTAAGGTATCTCCCCAAGCAGCTATATTCGCATTTTGTGCCGTAGTTTGTGAGGGCAGAGAATTATATGCCGTTACCGTTACCTTCAAAGGCTGCCAATCATGCAAATCTAATTTTTGCTTTTCTTCCTGCTTACAGCTTGCCAATAAAAATAAAACTACTACTACATAATAACATTTTTTTAAAACCATCATTAGTAATTTTTAATTTGGGAGTTTACACTTTTGGTAAAACGGCATTCTAAACGTATGATTATAGCATCACCCGTATTTTACTGCAACAAAGCATTTCTTCATTTACACCACTACCAACAGCGTTACACTATAAAATCTATATACTTACACTTGTTATATTCTAGCTCACCAAAGCCTTATTTTATTAGTTATATTTATGCGTTAATTAAAGATACAATAAATCTACAAATCCGTTTTCAATGAAAATTTTCAAAAGAATTCTCATCATTCTTGCCCTTGCACTACTTGTTATTGGCTATTTAAATTATCCTAAATTAAATTTAATCGCTGGTTTTGCTTCAAAAAACATGGCCTCAAATGTTTTTGTGAGTGATAGAACTCCAGAATCTGTCGCTGAAAATGATAATAACGTTCCCCTTATTAAATTAGCCAAAGTAGAACTTAGCGCAAAAAGTGCCATAGGTACCGTATTTGGCCTAATGCCAAGGAAAACAGTTTACAGAGAGGGCTTAGGATGTGTCTTAGTAAATGATTCTTATGATGAAAACGAGCCGTACTTGCAACCTAATAGAATTAACACCAGTACATCTGAATACCCATTTGAAGTTCAACAAGGGGCTGATAGTTTATTGACAAATGTAAATTTCACAAAACTACATGCAGCTCTAGAACATGCATTTTCTGAACCAGCTATTAAAAAAACAAGAAGTGTTTTAATCTATCACAAAGGTCAGATTATTGGAGAGAAATACGCAAAAGGCTTTACAAAAGAATCTAGAATATTAGGCTGGTCTATGACTAAAAGTGTTCTAGCAACTTTATATGGAATGCTTGAATATCAAGGAAAAATAGATTTAAATGCCCCTGCTCCCATTGCTGAATGGCAAAAGGATGAACGAAAAAATATTACCCTGAACCACCTGTTACGAATGCAAAGCGGATTAGACTGGGAAGAGAACTATACCCGAATATCTGATGTCACGAAAATGTTATTCTTGGCTAATGATATGACGAAAATGCAAGCAGAAAAAGAAGCTGTCGCAAAACCAGCAGAAATTTGGAATTATTCCTCAGGAACTACAAATCTACTATCAGGCATTCTAAGAGATCGGTTCACTAATCGCCAAGAATACCTAGATTTTCCATATAAAACACTCATCGATAAAATTGACATGCACTCTATGTTAATAGAAGCAGACATGGACGGTAATTATGTAGGCTCTTCTTACGGATGGGCAACCACACGCGATTGGGCTAAATTTGGAATTCTTTACCTCAATAAAGGTAATTGGAATGGAACGCAATTGTTTGATGAAAATTGGTCGAAATACGTAGCAACTCCTACAGAAAATTCAGAGGGCGTTTATGGCGCACATTTTTGGTTAAATGCTGGTGGAAAATTCCCGGATGTACCTAGAGACCTATATTCTGCCAATGGCTTTCAAGGACAGTATGTCTTTATCGTGCCTTCAAAAGATTTAGTCGTAGTACGTATGGGACTTTCTGAAAACCCAATTTTTGATGTGAATGAATTTTTAAGTGAAATTATTAATGCTATACAGGAATAAATACAGCGTTATATGTGGTTAAAAACAATTTTCAAGCGCTATACCACAATTATTCCAAGGTTGACAACAATAGTTATAAAAACTCTAATTTGAAATGTATATTTACTATGTAGTAAAGAAATTAGATTAGTTTTTCATTTTCATATAGTGTTCTCGTAAAAAGAGCTTTAACCATTGGTTAAAGCTCTTTTTTAATATATACCATTAGTAAATTTTATTTTGTTTGAACAATATGAGCATTTGCCATAAATGCATCTTGCATTCTAGTCATTCGCTCATCAAACTCAGTTCCAAAAACAATGTATTGACATTTTTCTAAGCTCTCTGGTGTTCTAATTAAATCTGAATAAGAACTTGCTTTAATTAAAAATTCAGCATCTTCTACCATGAACATTTTTAGAGCTCCAAGATTAATACCGTTGAGGTAAAATATTTTATTCAAACGTTTTGGGGTTGCAATAACTACATCTACCCCGTCATAAATATCTGCACGCTGGTCTTCTATGCCCTGCTCATCATAAGCACAATACACCCGAATATCCATTCTTCTAGTGTATTTTTCGAACTCCGCCGCTAATTCTAAGGCCGATTTTTTATCTTTTACAAAAATTAAGGCTCTAGGAGCATCTTCAAAAGCTTTACACTCTAATTTTTGAAGCACTGAAATAACAATGGCTGTAGTTTTTCCTGCACCTTCTGGAGCAATCCCAAAAACACTTGCTCCTCCTTTTATTTTAGAAAGTACCGCTTTTTGAAAATCAGTATATTTAGTAATTCCTTGATTTTCTAAGACCTCTTTTAACTCTGGCTGTAACTTTTTGAACGACATAGTTTGTTGTATTCGAAATATATTTTTTAATCTTTTTAAGCTAAATAACATCTTTTAAAACCTACACCACATAAAATGATAGGTTCACAACAATAGTTTTAAAAAGATGCAGAACTGCTATACTTTAGTAGTGTTACAAAAACAGAATAAAATTTTTCATTTTCATATAGTGTTCTCGTAAAAGGCCTTTTCTTCACTGAATAGGTCTTTTTTAATTTCTGAAAATGAAATAAACTTTAGACGATTGTTTTCCTCTCCCTAAGGGATCCATTTATTTTTACCAAAATCTGGTTTACGCTTTTCTAAAAAGGCATTTCTACCTTCTTTAGCTTCTTCTGTCATATAAGCTAAACGTGTAGCTTCTCCTGCAAATACTTGCTGCCCTACCATACCATCATCTGTTAAATTCATAGCAAATTTAAGCATCTTAATAGAGGTGGGTGATTTTTCTAAAATCTCTTGTGCCCATTGGTACGCAGTATCTTCTAGCTCATCATGAGGGATAACAGCATTTACCATTCCCATGTCGTAAGCCTCCTGTGCCGAATAGTTTCTTCCTAAAAAGAAAATTTCACGTGCTTTTTTCTGACCTACCATTTTTGCCAAATAAGCAGAACCATAGCCACCATCAAAACTAGTAACATCTGCATCTGTTTGCTTGAATATAGCATGTTCTTTACTTGCCAAGGTTAAATCACACACCACATGTAATGAATGACCACCACCTACGGCCCAACCCGGAACAACAGCAATTACCGCTTTTGGCATAAAACGGATTAATCGTTGTACTTCTAATATATTTAAGCGATGCATACCATCTTCACCAACATAACCCTGATGGCCCCTTGCTTTTTGATCCCCACCACTACAGAAAGAATACACGCCGTCTTTTGTAGAGGGCCCTTCTGCGGTGAGTAAAACAACCCCTATAGAGGTATCTTCTTGAGCATCGTAAAATGCTTGGTATAATTCACTTGTAGTTTTAGGTCTGAAAGCATTACGCACATTGGGTCTATTAAATGCTATACGCGCAACTCCATCACACTTTTTATAGGTAATATCTTCAAATTCCTTTACCGTTTTCCAGTTGATTTTTTCCATTTTTCAATTTCACTTTAATGCTTCAAAGATAAGAGAAAATATATGGATAGTTTGGTTAAAAACAAATCGTATGTAAAGACAATAGTAGGTGTAATTAAAGACCGTAAAAGTGTTAAATCTATTACTTAGGCATTTTTAGCTTCAATCCACTTAGCCATATATTTGGTACTCTGCATTGTTTGATGCAGCAACAAATTGCCTACAATGTTTTCTTGCCGGTGCCATATTAGGTTGTTCTGGATTTTTTTTAAGGCTGTTATAAATTGATGTTCTAAACGGACAGCATCATAATTGGTTTGTAAAATTTTAAATCCATTCTCCTGGGCTTCTATCCATTTGGCCTCATTCGTATACAATGCGATAGCCTTTGTTACAAAATCTACCTCATCTATAGCGATAGCTCCATTCCATGGCAACCCATTTGCCATACCCTCTACTCCTATTGGCGTAGTGATACTTGGCGTACCAAAACGCATGCTATCTAATAGCTTCCCTTTTATCCCTGCTCCGAAACGTAAGGGAGCAAGATTTAATCTAGCATGCACAAAGGTGTCTTCCAAATTATCAGTAAAACCGTTTACATAAAAACCTTCTTGTGGCTTATGCATTTGCACCACCTGTTGCGCTAAATAGGAGCCATAAATTTGCAAATTGGCTTCTGGTAGTTGTTTTTTAATTTGCGGCCAAATTTTAGTTTTCAACCACAAAACAGCATCTACATTAGGAGCATGTTTACCGTTACCAATACAAATGAAATCTTTCCGTGCTGAAAAATCTGGGTAGGACGATGCTTGCGCTTCAGAAAGTGCCTTTACCATAAACGGTACATGTAGTAAAAGTGCGGAATCTACTTTAGCCCTTTTTTGCAAGAGCTCCATTTCAAAGGTGGAAATAATTAAACTGATATCACAACGATATATACTGGCTATTTCCCGCTTGGCCATATCCGTTTGCAACCATAATTTGGAAGAAAACGGAATCTGTTTTTTAAATAATTCCTGACGGATATTGCGCAAGCTATGAATATCTTCTGTATCTAAAACACGGAGCGCATTAGGCGCATGGGCAACTACTCTCCAACCAAATTGCTCTTCAATTATAAAGCGATCGAAGATGACAATATCTGGTTGTAAATCTGATACAAACACATCAAAAGAGGCACTATTCAGTTTAATTGGAGCTTTGGAAATCTGTAGTGCGTTTAAATCAATACTAAAGTCGGATTCTGAAGCAGTACTTGCAAACGTTACCTGGTCATTTCTTTTCAAAAAAAGTTGAAGTAATTGCATCATACGTGTTCCAGCAGCAGTCGTAAGCTCTGGCCAATTCACTCCAATAAATAATACTTTTTGCATTTGATTTCACTATAACTTCTCGGAAAATTTTTGTGAGATTTTCAAACGCAATTTACGTTCATAATCTTCTGCAAGCCACTCCTTATAGTTTTTTGTATTATTCATAATACAGTAGGAATACAAACGAACTCTATACTCAATATCATCTTTTAATTGTTTGGCTAAAATACGGGCGTCAAAAACATCTTCACTATTCTCTATACAAATTCTAGCATGCTGATCTATACTGCGCTCTAAAACCAATTTAGATTTTTTCCCTTCAGCAAAAACCTTTTTATATTCTGCTTTCACATCAAAACTTAAGTTTGACGATTTTGAAAATTGAGCTCGTAAATCATCAGGCATTTCATATACAAAGTCGCGCTCTATTTCCTCATCATTTCTAATATTTTCTAAGTAGAAATCTGGAAAATGAAAAATCTCTTTCCAATCTATAGGCGCATCCCACATTCCAAATCGGGCTACGTTATTACCCATATCGATTACCGTAAATTTATCTTTGTTTGGCAAAATACGAGAGCCTCTACCTATCATTTGAAAATATAGGGTGAGTGATTTTGTAGCTCTATTTAAGATGATAGTTTCTACCGTAGGCTCATCAAAACCTGTAGTTAAAATACTTACAGAAGATAAGATGGCATCCGGAGTTTCAGAAAACCATTTCAAAATATCCTTCCGCTCAGAAGCAGTATTCTTATTGTCTAAATGGCGAATGTTGTAACCTGCCTTTTTAAAAGACTCATAAACGTATCGAGACGTATTAATTCCATTATTAAAAATTAATGTCTTTTTACCCTTCCCAATTTCTTCATAGGTTGATATTAATTTAGACACCATGCTAAAATTCCCGTAGAGCTCATCTGAAGATTTTACCGTATAATCTCCACCAACACCAAGTTTCAACGTCTTTAAACTTACATCTTTATGATATACCTCTGCTTTGGCTAGAAAGTTCTTGTCAATCAATGATTGTATAGATTCCCCAATAATAAGCTTCTTATAATTATCTTTCATCGGAAGCTTAATATTAGAACTTAGAGGTGTTGCCGTAACTCCTAGAATAATGGAGTTTTCAAAATATTTAAAAAGTTTACGGAACGAGTTATAATGAGCCTCATCTATAATAACGAGACCAATATTATTAAGTTCTACTTTTTCCTCTTGCAATCTATTATTTAAGGTCTCTACCATCGCCACGAAACACATGTATTCATCTTGATCTACAAGTTCCTTGACGCTACTATTGATTACTTTATTTTTTACCCCAAATGTTTTAAGCATTCTTGAGGTTTGAGCCCCCAATTCTATACGGTGCGTAAGTACAATTACTTTTTTCTTCCGCTCATTAATAAAACGGCGCGCTATTTCCGAAAAAACTACTGTTTTCCCTCCTCCTGTTGGTAATTGATATAAGAGGTTAACATTATCATCAGATTCATTTAAAAACGTAAAAATAGTATTCAAATCTTCTAACTGATAATCGTAAAGTGTCTTCTCCGTGGTCTGCTTTTCTAACTTCAAATGTTGCCCTATCTTTAAATTTTTAGTTGATATTTCTGTAGCTCCTGTACGAAAATGCCAATTTTACAAAACTAGCAGATTTTTGTGCTTAAATAAAATATTAGTTCTTAAATAAATTATTTATGTATCGATTTTATCTAAAACTCTAGAAAATTCTTCTAGATTAGGCCAACGCTGTTCCTGTACAGTGTTATATATAGTTGCTATTCTTTTATTAAAATCTTGTAATAGATTTCCTTGTGATATATACACTACTGCTTGATCAAAAGAGTTCAGCATACTTTTATAAAACGTATCTGCTACATTCTTTTCTGATGAGAACGATTGTGCTATTTCTAAATTATAAAGCATAAGATCTGCTAAGAGGTGAGCTTCAACACCTAACTTTAAATAGTGCTTTATAAATTTCTGAGCAATAGATCTTCTGGCCCGTGCCCGCTTACGGCGAACAGGAAAATATTCATTTGAAATTTTAATTTTAGCAGCCTGAATAAGTTTATCTTCTTTTGGATTGAAAATAAAATCATAATACTCTTTAACGACTGGGAACCTTTCATACAAATCTACAAGCTGCGCTTCTAATTCTTTTTTAGGTGCTTCTGAGACAAATTTCTTTAGGGCTGTTTTACTCATACCCCACAAATATAGGGAGCAAAAACAATGAAGACAAGCTTTAATATCTCGTAAACTAATTTCAATTATTTTTTTTATTTACGCCCATATTTGGAAAAGTCAAAAAAAAAGTGTATAATGTCAGTTCGAACAATAGATAAATATATGAGGCAACTAAAGATAATTAAGCAGGTAACCAATAGAGAGTCTAAATCATTAGACAAATACTTGCAAGATATCAGTAAAATAGATTTAATAACCGCAAATGAGGAGGTTGACTTAGCGCAACGAATAAGAGAAGGAGATCAGGTAGCCCTAGAAAAATTAACTACAGCGAATTTACGTTTTGTGGTATCTGTTGCGAAGCAATACCAAAATCAAGGTCTTACATTACCAGATTTAATAAATGAAGGAAATGTTGGTTTAGTGAAAGCTGCTAAACGTTTTGATGAAACAAGAGGATTTAAATTTATCTCGTATGCTGTTTGGTGGATTCGACAAGCAATTTTACAAGCCTTAGCAGAACAATCGCGTATTGTACGTTTGCCGCTGAATAAAATTGGATCTATCAATAAAATTAAGAAAGCATTTTCTTATTTAGAGCAAGCCCATGAAAGGCCACCTTCTGCCGAAGAAATTGCAAAGGAATTAGAAATGACAGTAAGTGAAGTACAGCAATCACTTAAAAATACAGGAAGACACGTATCTATGGATGCCCCTTTAAAAGAAGGTGAAGATTCTAACTTGTATAATGTTATTGGTTCTGGAGAATCTCCTAACCCTGATAAGCAATTATTACAACAGTCTTTAAATATTGAGATTAATAGAGCTTTAGAAACTCTTTCTCAACGTGAGGCAGATGTCGTGAAGCTTTATTACGGAATTGGAGACCAACACTCTATGACTTTAGAAGAAATAGGTCAGACTTTTGATTTAACACGTGAGCGTGTGCGTCAAATTAGAGAAAAGGCTATTCGTAAGCTGAAACATAATTCTAGAAGTAAAATACTCAAAACCTATTTAGGTTAAAATAAAAAAAGGCTCGCAAATTGCGAGCCTTTTTTATATGTACAATTCTCTTTTTCTAAGAACGACTTAATTCGTTGATATTATAATTTCCTAAAATTTCATTCAAATTGTTGATGAAATTTACATAAGCTGAGTTTTCTTGATTCTTGTTTGCCATAGGTTTGTTTTTTTTGTACGTTACTGCCTCTTTTTTTTAGAAAAAATCTAATTCTACTAATTCATTTAAACTTAAAATCTCATTGAGATCTTGTAAGAATGATAAATATTCATCGCCGTAGGTATCGTAAAGCATAATTAAAAGATTTGGGTTAATTACATGATAAATGTATAAGAATAGTAGAAATGTTACAATTTATTGTGGTGAAACTAGGGAAATTTGTTGTCAACGTATTTCGAAGAAATAATGGATGTGTTTAGTACTTAACCTGATAGATAAAGCCTAAAGTTCCTGCAATAAAAAAATTACCGGGATCAAAACTCAACTCTTGTCTAGTGACTCCCACCATTGTTTTAAGGGTATTAGGGTTGTTTTTAATCGTAAACTGATATTCTAAATTTAACTGTTGCGTTTCTAAATACAATAATGTTTCTGCTAACAGTGTGGTACCGCTTCTAAACTGTTTGAGGTCTGAAGTGTATCCATAATTAAAATTACCTCCTATATAATTGTGTTTATCCTTCAAGTACTTTCGCGCTAGCAAAGAACCTGAAACACTAAAAGTATTACCCTCTGATGGCGTGACATAAGGCCTAATGGAGAAAAAGTAATTTCCGCTATACAAACCAAAAGATGCGGTATAGATATAAACATCACTCGTTACAAAATTAAGATATCGTGCCCCTAAAGAAACCTCCATGGCCTTAGGTAAATTTACATACAACTCTGCCCCTCCTCTGTGCTTTGGAAAAATACTAGCATCAGAAAAACCATAATTTGTATACATGTATACTTTTTCAGAAAATTTTGGGTACGCATCAACTTCATACTGAACCCCACTAGTATTAAATCTATTGGCATAATTAACACGCGGAATGATACTCCCATATTTTGTACGTCTCGTATAACTTATACTCGTCAAATACATAGGATCATACACCTTATCAAAAACATCTATACTCCCGGAAATATCAATACTGCTTTTTGGCTCAATTACTGCTACTTGTAGCGCATCTAATTCTTGAAGAGATACTTGCGCTTGTAAAGCTGTGATAGCGGCAATAGCTTCTTCTTTTAATGCACTTAGGGTTGCATCATCAGTAAGATATAACAAACCTTTGTTGGATAAACCTACTGCAGTAGTATAATTCTCAGCATAAATTTCATTCTTTATAGCCGCTATCCAAACTTCTTTATTTTGTTTTTCTAATGACGTTATAATATTAAATTGTTTCCTAGCTTCGTCATAAGCACCATCCCAGCTATATGTTTTTGCAAGAAGTGTGCGCACATCTGTATAATCTGGATACTTCGAAAGTATATACTGTAAGGTATCTCTGGCTTCTGACCTGCTACCTGCAAACGCAATTGCCTGCGCATTTAAAAAGGAAGCATCCGCATCACCAGAATATATAGCCTCTTGCGCATTTACAGAATAAAATATTACAGATAAAATTAGTACTAAGAAGGTTCTTTTTATATACATTTTAAATCTCTGAAGCTGTAAATGCTTCAATGGCCGCATTTACAATTATGGTATTAGACTCTTTGCCTTTATCTTGAAGCATTTGGTATGACCTCTTTACCTTTTTATTAACTTCTATATTCTTTATTTTATTGTCTTGAATTTTCTCAAACAGAAACAATACTTTTTCATTCTCATTAGACCAGAAATAAACATCTAGCATGGCCAAGTAGATATCGTCATAATTAGGATTGGTTTTCAAACACTCTTCTAAGACAACAGATGCTGTATTAAAATCTTTACGCCAAGCATGTATACGGCCTTTTAAAATTTTAGCATCAATATGGCTTGGAACTTTTGATGCTATAAACTTTATCAACAATAAAGCTTTATCATAGTCTCCTTCAAAGGCAAGTTGTTTGGCCGTTTCATAAGCATTATCAAAATCTCTTCCATTAAATTGACTATTAATCCAAACAGTCTCTTCTTTTGTGAAATTTTCTAGGTGCACTTTGTGTAACACAAGTTCGGCGGGTACTATTTTATTTTCAGCAATCACATAGTTATTTAAGCCCTTAAAATCTTGCAACAGTTTTTCATAGGGCCCTTTATCTGCGACTAGCTCTTCTAATTCCATATTTTTCTTAATACGAAACAAATCTCCATCCGAATAAAATATATCCTGTGCTACATAATCATTTAGCTCATTTTTATTACGCAGCAATGGGATGTTTTTGACGATGCGAAAAGTAGAATGCATATCCAATCCCGATCCTAACCAAGCAGTTTCACGAGGTAAATCAATTGCATAATTTGCAGCTAACATTGCCAATACACTTGGCACCACATCTACATGAGAAGAAACTGCGCTAATTTTCTTAGGGTCTTTCAGCATAGGACTAAAAAATAGTAAAGGCACATGATACCGAGTTAAAGTATTATGTTGCGGAATGGGCACCAACCTATGATCTCCTGTAATAATAAAAATTGTATTTCCATAAGAAGGCTTCTCTTGGTATGCCGTCATAAAATTCCGCAGCGCATCATCTCCGTAAAGAAGACAACTAAAAACAGCTTTATTTTTTGAGATTATTTTTTGCGTACGCGAATCATAACGCTCAGAGTTTTCTAAAATACGCGCAACCTTTGTATCGTAATACTCTTGACTAGGAGTTAAATAAGGCTCATGTGTGGTCAAGGTAGTAAACACATCCAATCTAGGTGTATGGTCTGACTTATGAACCGATAATGCTTTTTTAAATAATTCTTTATCTGGATACCCCCAAGAAGCTCCCGCAGCATCTGCAGGTTGTAAATTATAAATTCTTTCGTACTTACTCTTATCTATGACGACATCAACCCGCTCACTCTTTAGAAATTGATCTAAGTGATCAAACGAACTATTTGCGCCGGTATAAAAGCTAGTTTGATATCCGTTATTTTTCAAAACTCCAAATAAGGTCAGTTTATTCGGCATTTCTTGAACATCCAAAAATCCGCTTTTACCAAAAGGTAGCGATCCTAGCAAAGAAGGGACTACTCCAAAACTTCTTCCCGTATTACTTAGAAAGTGGTCAAAATAAAGCGAATTTTGAGTTAATTCATCAATAAAAGGCGTAAAACCTCCAAATTCAGCTTCATCACCTACAAAATCTTGACCTAAACCTTCAACAATAATGAATACTAAATTTGGCGCTTCCTCTTGAAGATTAAAATAAGTACCTAATACATCTTCAGGTTTATTTGGTTGCAATAATGGAAATTTTGTTGTTGCTGTATATGCTGTTTTATCTAAAGATGTTGTGATTAAATGATAAACTAAATGTTGTGTTTTATTATCATTTATAGGCTTACGCTCTGTAAATAACGTGGTCAAAAACAAACTCATTAATACAATCGTAAATGGAAACATTTTACTTATATAATGATAAAATGAACCTGTAAACTTGAAAAAACTATAAAAAACGAAAATGATAAGCCCTAAAATAATTACAGGCAGCACACCATACCTACTCGTCTTTAAAATAGCCGTATAAACGTCTTGTAAAGAATAACTTAATAGGTCTGCTCCCATAGGAATATAGGTACGTGTATAATACCCTACCAGTAATGCTTCAACTACTAATAAAAGGACAACAACTCCAAAAATAGATTTAATTCCTAGTCGCGGTTTTAAATGCTCTAATAAACGGTATGGAGTTACAAGTAATAAAGCTATCAATGCACTAAAACCTATATGGTGAATTGCAGCTAAGAAAAAACTCATTCCAAATATACTATCTGTAACTCCTTTAACATAGAGCGCTATATATTGGTAAACAGAAATCAATACAAGGCAAAATAAATAAGCTAGCATTAACCGCGTATATCCTCTTAATGTCGCTTTGCGAAGTACATCTACCTTAACTTCCATGATTACGTAGTTTTTGCAAACCCCTTACGTGTTATTGTTCCCCAACCAGATTTAATTTTAAATAACTTTTTATAGTTACCTCTAACTGCTGCAAAGACAACAATTGGATGAAACACAAATGGCTCTATCAAGGCACACCCCATCAAGATTAGAATATCTTTCACATTTTTATATTCATTATACGAATACACCTCCCATAGAATAGCATAGAAACTAAACATGATGGAGTACATATAAATCATCGTGGTTATGGCTAGAAAGAATGGGAGATTTAAAATCCCCAAAAAGTAAAATAAGATGATAGAAAAGAAACCAAAAAACTCTAACAATGGTGCTAACCATTCATAAAAAAACCAATAAGGATAACTAATCATCCCTAAACGACCATATTTAGGATTAAAAAACATATCTCTATGTTTGTAAAGCGTTTCAAAATTCCCTCTAGACCAACGATCTCGCTGGTTTACCAGTATTTTTCGACTCTCTGGCACCTCGGTCCAACAAAGGGCGTCTGGAATGTATTCTATCGTATGCGGTAATTTATGTTCTACCATATACCTACGCATCCGGAAGACTATTTCCATATCCTCCCCAACGGTATGGGTATCATAACCACCGCAAGCCAAGGCAATTTCACGATCAAAAAAACCAAAGGCTCCTGAAATAATCAAAAGACTATCCATCCGACCAAAAGCCATTCTACCTAATAAAAATGACCTTGTATATTCTAAAAGCTGAAATCTTGCCAACCAGTTTTTAGGCAAGCGAATTTCCTCTAAAGCTCCTCCATTAATAACACAAGAATTTGCTACGCGAATAACACCTCCAACTGCTATTACACGTTTTTCTGAACGTTGGTAAAAAGACTTCACCACATGCAACAAGGCATCTGGAAGCAATAAACAATCTACATCTATACAGCCAATAAACTGATTTTCAGATAGTTGCATTCCAGTATTTAAGGCATCCGATTTCCCTCCATTCTCCTTATCTATTACGGTAAGCTTAGAAAAAGACTGTTGTGTAGACTTATAGATTCCTCGGATAGGTTTAGACTTCCAATTAGGGTCTATAGGCTGGTCTATCTTCACTAAATCATAGGCATCTATCATTTTTTGAAGCGTATCATCCTTGCTACCATCATTCACTACCATTACTTCGTAGTTCACATATTTTAAAGACAGTAGTGATCTAATGTTTTCTACAATGGTCATTCCCTCATTGAATGCGGGCGCAACAATCGTAAGACTTGGTGCTAATGGGGATGCCATAACTTTAGACAAATCGCCAAAACTGTTTTTATTTTTATAGTGTAAAGAGCCTTTTGTAGACAAATACCCCATAACTGTAAAAAGGGTAAACAAAACCGCTGTAAACACAAAGAAAACAATGTTTATATATTCTAAAATGATATTGAAAAACCCACTATCCATTTAGCTTTTCTGTTAGCGTCGTTGGAAAATCTAAAAACTTTTGAAAAAAACCATGCTCTTCTTTTGTTAATGCCTGCTCATGTCTAATGGAACTGGAAGTTTCTACGGATGCTACAGAGGCTCTGAATTCTTCTGTTGTAGCATCAATCTGGAAATTAATATCAAAAAGATCTAAAGAATTTGCTCCAATATCATCTTCTAAGAAGCAAAGCTCCATAGACTTTAGACTTTTCGCTATTTGAGGCTTTGGTACGCATATGGATTCTCTCTTTATGACATCATCTATCATTTGACTTTCATCGATATAGGAATTTTCTGAAATCTCATTCAACACTTCTATGACCGAATCTTCAATGCCGTCAGCTAACTGAGATTTTTCCAATCTTTTATTCAACCCTTTTTTAATAAAAGCAACTTTATCTTTAATAATAGGGTTAGGATAATCTGATAGACTGCTTAAAAAAGGAAGGTCTTTTTCATCTGCCAATGTCAGCATCTCATCTAACAGCAACAATTTGCAGTCATCATCTGATTTCTCAAACAAAGATTTGAAAATACTTTGATAGCTTGCTGATAATTCCTCAATGGAAGTACCATCTTCAAAATGTTCCTCTTCCGAAAAAACAGAAATTTCGTCATCTGTATTATTTGAGCGCTCAATACTTGTATCATTTATAGTGGCATCTATTTCTTCTTCAAAAGGAAGATCTGCAATAGTACCAAGGGTGGCTTCCTCTTGAAGAAGCTGCTCTACCTCTACCCCTGAAATCTCTTGATCTACCAATTGCTCATTTATTGGAATTTCCTTGGGTACAAATTCGACCATAGCCGCATACATCCGATCTATAATATCTACTTGTGGTAATGTATCCTCAGAAATTTCTTGTATTTCTTCAGGTAAATTTTCCTTATCTGCTGTTAATTCTGTAGGTGTATTAAAATTTAATGGTGGCTCTTCCGCATCCTCATCAAACAACTCAATATCTTCTGTAGGTATAATATATTCTGGTTGAATAGAATTTATAGCACTTAAGGCTTTACTTTTTACGGTGAAATTACTTTCTTTATTCGCTACCTCTAGCAAAAATAAAATCTCTTCTTTATCACCAAATTCCGCTAATGTATCTAAAATTGCCAGCTTTACATTTGCCTTATTACGCCAAAAAGCAGCCTTTAGCGTTGGTTTTGCTTCAACAATATAAAATTGTTTTATACAGTTTATAGCTTCCAATTTAATGCTGTTATTTTTATGCCTAATTAAAGTTACTATAGAACCTCTTGAATCATTCTGGTCATAATGTTTTATTAGCCTCAGAGCAAATAAAACCACATGCTTATTCTTAGAGGTTAGCCATCTATAAAATCGTGGCGCCTCAAAATCGTCATAATTAGAAAGTACTTCTAAAATTTTAAGTTGCTGCCATTCTGAAATTTGATAGGTAGTAGTATCTAAGAAGTATGATAATCCGTCTTTATCTAAGGTAACCGATGAAATTTCTGCTTGCTTACGAATTACAGATCTCTTATCATTAATGAAACCATTAATAAAATCATAAGATTCTGCCACCTGCATTTGAGTTAACTCAAACATTGCTTGTGAAATTTTTTGCCATTTCCAGCTTTTTAGCTTCTCAAAGGCGCGTAATTCTAGATTTAGATCTTTGTATAGCTTAAATAATTGTTTTCGAGTATCTCCAGAAACATCCTTTTTAAGATCTAGAAGAATTTCTGTCAAGACCATCTCATTTATGGGGTCTTTTATAAGTTCTCTAATTTCTACTTTTTTCTGTATATAACTTTTCTTTTCCTCCTTAGACCCTTCTTCTTCTTGATAAAACAAGAATTCACTAACTAAAGGCGCTAAAATATTTTTACGCCTATTGGTATCTGCAGACTTCTTTTGGAATTTACTCATAAAGAAAAAAATTGCCACAAAATACAACCCCGCAAGTATTACAAACAAGACAGATAAATCCCACAAAATATCCGTATGGATGTTCGGAGCACTTATCAAATGAAATATTTTGAGTTGGGGGAACTTCAAATGTATTTTTTAATTAGATTCTTGCGAGCTCTTTCTGGAGTCTTAGTAGTAATTCGGCGGGACTTACTGGTTTTGCTAGGAAGTCATTAGCACCCAATTTAAATGCACTTAATACATTCTCCTCATTCCCTGCGGATGATAGGATAATGATTGGAACAGATAATTTTAATTCGTTTCGTACGTAATCTGTAATTTCTAAGCCTGAGAAGTAAGGCATCATTATATCTGATACGATAATATCTGGCCTTTCTGTTTCTAGATATTTTTTTACGCTTTTGCCATCTGTACAGACTTTGACCTGATATCCCGCCTTTTTTAAACGAAAGTCTAAAAGAGATGCGAGTAATTGGTCATCATCTGCCAATAGCAGTTTAATAGCATCCATATTAATTATCTTTTTTAAATGCCGCTATAGCTGTTGCTATTTCACTTTCAATCACCGGATACTCTTTTACAAAACAATCAAAAAGAAAATTTAGATATTTAAAATCTTGGTCATCTAAACACACTTTATGCATTTGCTCTGCGATACGAAGCAAACCGTCTGTTCTCATGATTCGTAAACCTGCTTTAATCTTATGCGTATTAAATTGTACTCCTTTGATATCAGCGTTTTTTAAATCTACTTTGGTCTTACCAATAAACTCAACTATGTTTTGTTTAAAAAGCATTACTAACTCTTCTAGCATTTCTACTTCGCCTAAACAATCATCGATAACATCAGAAAGGTTGACGTTACAGGACTCTACTGCATTGATTTTTGAAATTACTTGGGGGGATTTCATGGGGTCAATTTGGTTAAATGTATTTGTATTTTTTGTAATTTTTTGAAGCAATACCTTGGAGTCAAAGGGTTTTAATAAATAATCATTGATACCCGTAGCTGCACAAAGGTTCTTATCTTTAATTGAAAAATCTGCCGTTAAAGCGATAATTGGCAAGTTTTTAATGCGATCATTTTGATGCTCTCTGATTACCTTCGCCACAATATAACCGCTGGTTACTGGCATCCGTAGATCCATTAAAATAACATCTATCTTATAATGTTCGAGGATGGCAATACCCTCCGTTAAATCATCTGTAATAAAATTAGAACAACCCCAATTATTTAGGCGGTTCTGTATTAATTTTTGATTCATGGTATTATCCTCAAAAACAAGAATATTTAGCTTTCCTACTTGGCGCTCTTGCTTCAGAATTTCTTCATCTACTAGAACATTAGAAACAAAATCTTTAGGCTGCCCTATTTCATAAGGTAAAGAGAAATTAAATGTAGTACCCACACCTAATTCGCTCGCTACAGAAATTTCACCATTTAGAGATGCTATAATATGCTTTACAATACTAAGACCTAAGCCTGTACCTCCATAATTTTTTTGGGTATCATCAGAAGCTTGTTTGTAATAGTCAAAAATAGTGGTCAACTTATCCGCTGCTATTCCAATTCCTGTATCTGTTACTGAAAAACCTAAAATCACCTTGCTTTTACTCTTCTTAACTACATCGACTGCTAAATGTATACTACCAACTTCCACGAATTTTATAGCATTGCCTATCAGGTTTAAAAGCACTTGCGATAATTTAGAAGGATCACCAATTAAATTCTCGGGTATAGCTTCCGAGTAGGTTACATTAAAATCAATTTTAGGATTTACAATAAGTGTCTCACATAAATAGCAAACATCATTCACGATGCTATGAAAATTGAAATCAACAGATTCAAAATAGGCCGTCCCAGAAGTAAGTTTAGAATATTCTAATAACTCGTTTATTAAATTTAATAATGTATTAGAGGCACCTTTTATCGCTTGTACATGGGTACTCTGATCTTCCGTTAAGCTGCTTTCTGATAATAACTCCGTAAAACCAACAATGCCATTGAGTGGGGTTCTTATTTCATGGCTAACCCTAGCAATAAGCTGTTCTTCATTTGAAGTACTAACCACCTTCTTTCTTTTTTTTGGATTCCCGTTTAGAGGTTTTACCTTTCTCACAGAATCTAATCTTTCGTTGTTTTGTGTTTTAGCTTCTATTTTTTCTTTGAAAGCTTGGAAAGAATTTTTTAATCTAACAGCCTCATCTGACGTAAGTTCTTCAAAAGAAAAACTATTCAGTTTTGACTCTAAGTCAGATATGTACGAAAGTAATTCGTTAGATTTCAAAATAAATAAATTTGGGTTACTACTCTATTTTATTCGTGTGAAAAATGTTATTTAATAGGTTGATCCTAACATTCACATTATAAAATTGCTGAAATACTGATGGTTACACAATTAAATGTTACCTAGCAAACCAATACTGTTGTGTAACTCGATAAAGATGAGGTAAGAAGGCTTTATAAAGATGCCGATTACCCTAAAAATCGCGTCAATCATCTATAAAAATTAAAATTTGAAACAAAAAAAAATCAGATTGCTATTCATAACAATCTGATTTTTAAATATTTAAATAAGTAGAACTTAAGGGGACTACGAAGAGTCTATGACATATATATAAAAGAAGTTGAAATGAAAAAGCTTAACTCTTTAACTTAAACTATACAATTACAACCATAAACGACCTAAAATCAACTAATTAAGACTGAGCAGCTAATCTATCTTTAACATACTCTATTTTTGTCTTATTGTGTGACAAAGGCTTACCGTCTTCACCTAAATTTACCATGATAATATTGTCTACCGTCACTATAGTTTCGTGATTCATTTTGTTACGAACCTCGCAATTTAAGGTTAAAGACGATTTTCCAAATTTTACAACCTCTATACCAATTTCAATAATATCCCCTTTTTCAGCGGTGCTCATGAAATTAATTTCCGACATGTATTTAGTAACCACTTTCTTATTCTCTAATTGAATAATACTATATAAGGCACACTCTTCATCTATCCAAGCCAAAACCCTTCCTCCAAACAATGTATTATTGGCATTTAAGTCTTCTGGTTTAACCCATTTTCTTGTGTGAAATCTCATAATTATATCTTTTTAAGGCAAAATTAATAAAGTATTTTAGGGTAAAATAATCTTAATTCGCAAAGTTTTGCCAATTTCCGAATCCCGAATTATCAGCAGATAGAATTCCTTAATTTAATAATTTTGATCGAAGAAAATACTCAAATTCCTATTCCCAAAAAATCAAATTGTTCATAAACCCGTTAAAAAGTAAATGTTGGGAGTGCCAAATTCAAGAAATCTAAATCTTATCTTTAGAAAAAAAGAACTGATGAACGAAAGATCACACAGTCTCAAAAAGATTCGACCTGTAATTGCTACAGCTAGAATTTCTGATGCCATGAGTATCGAAGAGTATTTCCAAAACAAAACATTACGTCCTGTACTAAAACTACAGAATCCTTTACTACTTGATGTTTTTAAAAACTATATTAAAAAACACAAGAACAGCTACTACAGTCTTTCTATAGAAAAACGATTTGTGTATATTGAAAATGCTATTCAAAAAGATATAAAATTTCGTAATTCCTTGAAAGGGATGATTATTGGACAATTTACCGTTGAAGAGTACCAGGATTACATCCAAAACTCCTCTGCCCTAAACAAAAGAATGATGAATATGGTGGTAGAACGGCTAAAAAATCAAATTCAATTTTTTGAAAACGAAGCTTTAGTCTAAAAGAGAAACACCATTTAAATCGGTAGTCAAAATATCGCTCATTAAGTCAAAAAATGGGCGAATTGCTACAAATGATTTAGTCACCTCTTCCACAAAATTTGGGGACAAGACTTCTTTATCGGTCATTTTTCTAACAAAAATGAACTGCTTTTTACGTATCAAATCAATATTCTCGTGCTCTTTATCAAATCCTTTTGGCGCTGTTTTCAATTCATCACCAGTAATATCTCCCCAGACTTTCTTAAAGGACGACTCCCCTATTACACTTCTAAATTCTTCTGAATCAAGCTCTAACTCTTTTCTAATTCTGAACAAATCTTCTTTGTTTGGATCCCAGAATCCTGCCGCAATAAAACTATCTCCTGGTTTTATTCTTATGTAATAACCTCCTCGTAATTTTGCTCCTGTTCTAGAAAAAGATCCTGCAAAATGTATTTTATAGGGGGTTTTATCTTTAGAAAAGCGCACATCTCTGTAAATCCTAAACACTTTTAATTTTTCAATTTCGTCTGTAGCTCTAAGACCTTCTAAAACACTATTATACAAATCTTTAACCTTATTTTCATGTGTTTTAAAGATAGTTTTATGCTCATCAAACCAGGTTCTATTATTATTCTTTTCTAATTGTTTTAGAAAATTTAAGACTTCTTTTGTTAGTACTTCGTTTGCCATGCGACTTATTTTTACAACGAATTTAACAAGAAACTTAACCAAATTAAGCAAGCGTCTTTTAAAATATTGGTTAATTTTGATATTCATTTCAGCATTATGGATTCAGAGTCTATTATCAACAAGATAAATCAACACAAAACACAACCTAACCTAAGGTTCAAATTAAAAGAGAAGGTTCAACAGTTTACCGATAAATTGTTCTACACGCTTTTTGACATTGACACCCCCGTGGAAGAGAATTTAGACGTCTTAGAGCGTCTATTTGACGAATTGGTAGAACTGGGTTGTTGGGAAATTGATAAGCCTTGTAAGAAGGTTTGGGAGAGTTACGTTGTTAAATTGCCCGAAGTTCTAGAAAAACTTAACCTAGATGCGCAGGCATTTGTTAATTGCGACCCGGCATCTTCTTCTATTGAAGAAGTTTATATGGCCTATCCAGGCTTTTATGCGATTGCTATTTACAGGCTAGCGCATGAATTATATGTACAAGGGTTTCCTTTAGTACCTAGGTTAATGACTGAGTATGCCCACAGGCAAACTGGCGTAGACATTAATCCCGGAGCACAGATAGGAAAATCATTTTTCATTGATCACGGAACTGGTGTAGTTATAGGAGAAGCCGCTATCATCATGGATGATGTTAGAATTTATCAAGGGGTAACGTTAGGCGGCCTTTATGTTGCTAAAAACTTACGCAAGACTAAAAGACATCCCACCATTGAGAACAACGTTACCATATACGCAAACGCTACTATTCTTGGTGGTAAAACTGTAATCGGCGCTAATAGTATTATTGGAGGAAATGCTTTTATAACCTCTTCTGTACCGCCAAACTCTACCGTTTACCACACTTCAGAAATTAAAATTAAAACAGCTCCAAATGTCTCATAACATTATAAATTTAATAGGAAATACGCCCCTTGTAGAATCTCGTGTTTTGAATACCAACCCTAATGTAAAGCTCTATTTTAAGCTAGAAGGGCAAAATCCAGGTGGGAGCGTTAAAGACAGAGCCGCTTTAAATATGATTAAAAGTGCTCTTGATCGTGGAGAAATTTCTACAGATACAAAATTAATTGAAGCTACTAGCGGCAATACTGGAATTGCATTAGCTATGATTGCTAATATCTACGGATTGAGTATCGAATTGGTCATGCCTGAGAATGCTACTATAGAACGCGTACAAACCATGAGAGCATACGGGGCAACTGTGACCCTTACCTCCTCTAGTATTGGTATTGAAGGTGCAAGAGATTACGCGGAAAACAAAGTTAAAAATCATGGTTTTGTAATGTTAAACCAATTTGGAAATGATGACAACTGGAAAGCACATTACAAATCTACGGGTCCAGAAATCTGGAGAGATACCGACCAAAAAGTAACGCATTTTGTTTCTTCAATGGGCACTACAGGAACCATAATGGGTACTTCTACCTATTTGAAGGAACAAAACAACGCGGTACAAATTGTAGGCGTACAACCTACTGATAATTCTAGTATTCCAGGCATTAGAAAATGGCCACAAGAATATTTACCTAAAATATTTAATGCCTCTAAGGTCGATACTGTTCTAGAAGTGAGTCAAGATGAAGCAACAGCAATGACACTTAGGCTCGCTAAAGAAGAAGGTATTTTTGCTGGTATGAGTAGCGGTGGCGCTACGGCAGCTGCCATACGATTAGCAAATACATTAGAGAGCGGTGTAATTGTGAGCATAATCTGTGACAGGGGTGATCGTTACTTATCTTCTGGTTTATTTGATGAGTAGTACTTTTAGAGCCATTTTTTGCGTTTGAAGTAGATTAACATACCAATAAACATCGCAATCATAACACCCCAAACAATGGGATACCCATGCTCTGAATGCAATTCTGGCATGTGGTCAAAATTCATTCCATAAACACCAGCTATAAAGGTAAGCGGAATAAATATGGAAGCCATAATAGTAAGCACCTTCATGACTTCATTCATTTTATTACTCATGTTACTCATATACATTTCCATCAAACTCATAGACATTTCTCTATAAATCTGGAGGCTCTCATTTATTTCAATACAATGATCCTGAACATCTCTTAAAAACAGTTTTGTGTCTTTTGTAATTAAAGGGCTTTCAGAATCTAATAATCTACCTACTAATTCCTTAACAGGAGCTATCTGCCTTCTTAATTTAAGCACTTCTTTCTTCAGCTCCTGAATTCTATGAGCCACATCATTGGTTGGATTATCATATACTTCGTCCTCTAACATCTCAATTCTATGATTGATATGCTCTAGAATTACAAAGTAATTATCTACCACTGCATCTAGTAATGCGAAAAATAAGTAGTCTGCTCCACGTGTTCGGATTCTTCCTGATTTTGATTTGATACGCTCTCGCAACCCATCGAAAACATCATCCTGCAATTCTTGAAAAACGATTACGGAAGACTCCATCAACACCATCGCGAGGTGCTCGCTAACAATTTCTTGATTTTCATTCAGGTACAACATTTTAAAAACACCAAAGATGTAATTTTCATATTCATCTATTTTTGGCCGTTGCTGCGTATTAACAATATCTTCTAATACCAAAGGGTTTATTTGAGACAGCTTCCCTAATTGCGCTATGAATAACTCATCACTAAGCCCAACAACATCTATCCATGAAGTAAATTCTGATTTTTGATGAAAATCTATCTGCCCTAAATCAACTACATCATGAATGTCTAAGGTATGTTCGTCGTAATTAATTACAGATAGAACAGATTTAGCTCCTTCTCTTTGCCCCATATACGTTACCGTACCAGGTGCCTTCCCCATAATTTTATGAAGTTTTGAAGGTTTTTTAGTTCTTAATTTAAACTTTGGTTTCTTCATGATAACACATTCATTTTTTAACAAGCTTAGTGCCAGTCTTAGATATTAAAATCTACTTGATTTAAAATTAAACCGGAGCCAGGAGCTACAAACGGAAGCTTCATATTGCTTTCTTCTTTTAAAGAATCTAAGACCTCTTCTTCTGATAATTCACCTTTTCCTACTTGTACCAATACCCCCATCATCATCCGTATCTGATAGCGCATAAACCCTTCTCCTTTAACATGAAATGCATACGTTTTCTTTGGAAAAAAATTAGCTTCCAGAATTGTATTCTCTTTTATTTCAGATAAAGTAACAGTTCTAACCACCTTTGTATTCTCTTGTACCCTAGCCGTGTAGGATTTAAAATTATGTGTTCCTTCAAAAAAGCGTGCCACGCGGTTCATTTTATCAAGATCTAAATCATCTAAAAAAGTGACGAGATAAGGAGCACAAAATGGATGGCTTTTTTTACCATAAGCAAACAAATAAATATATTCTTTTTCTTTACTATTTTGAATGATATTAAATGCTTGATCTACCTCTTTAATATGCATTACTCGAATATCAGGAGGAAGATTTTTATTAAATAATTCTAAGAAATCGTCAAGTACAGCGATTGGGGCATCATCCAAATAAAGCTCAAACGCTGCATCCAAAGCGGAAACTTTAGCGTCTGTTCTCCCCGCTCCTAATATTTTAAACTTCTGATCTGCTAAAATATACTTCAGCGTTTTTACCAACATTGCTTCTATGGTTTTTTGATCTGGTTGTTTCTGCCAACCACTGTATCTAAAACCCAAAAATTGAAGCTTAACAAGGTAATAATAACGGATTCTCTGCATGTAATGATAAATCTAGAGTAAAAGTACTATTTATATAAAACATATGCCCTACTTCTTTTTAACCGCACCCAACTGTTGTCTAAATTGCTCTATATTAAAATTTCAAATTTTACTAAATAAAATAAGAGAACTATAGGCAACAAAAAACCCATTATTGCAAACAATGATGGGTTTTTCAATAAAATTACAAGGATATTTTAAAATCCGTCTGCCGTAATTTCTACCAGTTTTACTTCTCCGTATTTTTTAGCCATCTCCCCTATTTCGGAGGCTTTACCTATTAAAACAAATTGCAAATGATCTTTTGGAAAATATTTCTCAATTAATATGTTCGCTTTATCAACTGTTAATTCATCTACTTGAGTATTAAAAGTATTAATATAAGATTCGTCAAAGTTATAAATATACATGTCCGTCAATAAGTTGGCTAAGGTAGCATTTGTTTCATAATTTGGAGGAAACTGACCTTTTACATAGTTTTTAGCAGATAATAGCGTTTCTTGATCTAAACCTTTTTTATGTAGACGACCATATGTTTCTAAAGCTAAATCTATAGTTTGTTCTGTTGTTTCATTTGCTGTAAATGTGCTAATGATAAAAGAGCCTCCTAATTTGTAATGAGAAAAAGAACTTCTGGCTCCATAAGTAAGCCCAGAATTTACGCGCAGCTCGTCATTGAGCCAAGAGGTAAATCTACCTCCAAGGATAGTATTTATCACTTCTACACCTACATAATCCGGATTATTCCTTGCGATTCCTGGTCCTCCAATATAAAATGTAGTTTCTGTTGCATTATCTTTATTTACAACTAAAACACGTGATTCATTATTTTTAGGAACTTCGGATAAATTTATGGCCGGAGAACCCTCAGAATTCCATTTCCCAAAAAGAGATTCTATTTCTTTTTTCATACTCTTTGTATCAAAATCTCCAACCACTGCAATTGCCGACGTTTTAGGATCATACATTTCCTTATAAAAAGTAACAATATCTTCTTTAGTAATTGCCTCTAAGTTAGACTTAATACCATTCTCAGGGTTTCCGTAAGGATGATCTCCAAATACAAATTTACTATAGTAATCACCCAAAACCGCTCTCGGACTTTCTTTTCTTTGATCCATTTCAACCAACCTTCTACTCATCATCTTATCTAATTCGTCTTTAGGAAAAATAGGGTTCAATAAAACGTCTTTAACTATTGCTAATATTTCTTTTTGATCTTTCTTCATAAAAGAAGAAGAGATGTAAGCATATTCCAAAGAAGCACCTGTACTAAGACTTGCTCCCAAAAATTCTACATTTTGCTCAATTTGAGCTTTAGTATAGTTTTTACTTCCTAGAGCTAATGCTGTGGCTGTACTATTTGCGAGTCCACTTTTATCTTTCTTATCAAAAATAGCTCCTCCGGGAAAAACACCTATTAATTGAATTAGAGGCACTTCATGTTGTTCCATCAAGTATACTGTTAAACCGTTTTTTAATTGAACCTTAGTGTACTCTGGAAGCATAAACTTCTCCTGAGCCACAATAGTTGTCAATAAAAAAAAGGCCAAGGTTGTAAAAAGGATTGTTTTAAAAGTATATTTCATAATACGTAATTTCTTAAGTAAAAAAAGTGTTTTTTTATTTAGTAGCATCTTTAACAATTGGTTTATTATTTTGCAATACTCCTACTGTTCTATTGCTTTTTATAAAATATTTATTAGCCACTCTTTTAATATCTTCTACACTTACCTTTTCATAAGCGGCAGGAGCTGCATACATTTTTTTATAATCCCCAAAATAAACTTCGTAACTTCCTAACGTATTACTTTTACCATTAATAGTTTCCAGAGTTTCATAAAACTCCATAAGTTTCTGATTCTTTACCTTTTGTAGCTCCTCTTCTAAAACTCCATTCGCCATTACATCTTCTAAAACGGCTAAAATCCCTTTTTCTAAAGCGTCCGCTGACACTTCTTGGTTTGCTATGCCGTAAAAATAGAATAGATTAGGATCAAAACTCTCTGGCATATACGCAAATACACTTGTTGCCATTTGTGTTTCATTAACCAATTTATTATACAATTTACTACTTTTACCATTACTTAATATAGAACTTAAGACATCTAAAGCATAATGATCTTCATGTTGTGTTTCAGGCACATGATATGCAATAAGAATATTAGGAGTACTTACTTCCTTGTGTACCATCACACGTTTTTCCCCACGTTGTACAGGCTCTACAGTATGTACTTTTCTTGGCTCTGGCTGCGCCTTAATAGGCTCTAAATATTGCTTCGCCATCTTTTTGACACTTTCCAAAGTAACATCTCCCGAAATAACAACCACTGCATTGTTTGGCGCATAGTAAGTATCAAAATAGGATTGTAAATCGTCTATGGTCCAGTTCTTTATATCAGACTCATACCCAATCACCGACCATCTATAGGGATGTGCAGAAAAAGCTGAAGCTTTGACTTCCTCACTTATACTTCTAAAATTAGAATTTTCTAAGCCCGTACTTCTTTCACTCAACACCACTCCACGCTCACTTTCTACCATTTTAGGGTCCAATGCAAGATTTGCAATACGATCTGCCTCTAGGTCAAAAATTGTCTCCATAGCACTAGAAGGAAACCAGTCTGTATATACGGTAACGTTCTCTGTTGTATATGCATTATTACTACCACCAGAGGCCTCCATAGTTCTATCGAACATTTTAGGACCAAATTTTTTAGAACCATTGAACATCATGTGTTCAAAAAAATGCGAAAGTCCTGTTATTCCTGGATATTCATTTCTAGATCCTACCTTCCAAAAAAGGTACATGTTAGCATTTGGAATACTATGATCTTCTAAAACCATAATTTTCATTCCGTTAGAAAGTGTAAAATTCTTTACATCTTCTACTTTACTTTGTGAATGGAGCAACACTGCAAATTGCAATGCCACTAAGGTTAATAGTATTTTTTTCATTGTTAGCGTTATTAGTTTTTCAAATATAATAATAGGAAGACGGATTCTCTAAAAAAATAATTAATCCTCCTCCAATAAAGTAAAACGAGAATATTGGTATTTCATGGATATTCCTACAACAACTATTTAGGAGTTCTCAACATTCACTGTCGTTCAACGAATAATTTCAAATAAATAAAATCACGAGTCGTTTTAATTTAAATGGTCTCCCAAAGGCCAAATAAACCTACTTATGCATTTTTTAATACGCCTTTTTCCCCCAAGGGTACTTGTGTTATTGTCTACACTATTGCTTTTAATACTTGATGTATTTAGCTTTTACGGAATTTATACCAACAAGTTCTATTTTCTAAAATTTGATAATTATATCTTTCCGATACTTTCTATAGTACATTTTACGTACCTCTATTTCATCTTAGTTAAGCTGATTACTAAAAAAGCTGCTGATCCCCAGTTACGTAATGTAGAATATGTATTATACTTTATCTTTTCTATATATGTATTCAAATTCTTTGAATCTATCTACCGCCTAAGTACTATTAATAATTTTGAGGAAATAGAATTACACGAGAATTTCTTACCTATGGGACTTTTAATTATGGCCTTAAATTTCTCCTTGCTAACACTTACGTTGTTAGCATTTCAATACCGAAAAATCATTATTGGATCCTTTAAATTTGAAGAACTAGATACGAATAAACATTAATATTTAGTTCGTACTCTTCTCCTCTTAACTATATAATTGACAGCCATCTATTATTTTTTGTAAGGATTTTTAAAAAAAATCGGCTATTCTGTAAATAATCACCAAAATATAGCTTTAAAACCTGTAGCAAATTGTAATTAAAACGACTTTTTATGAAGTTTTCTACCATTGTGATATTTGTGTGATACATTTTAACTTGTTTAGCAACAGAAATAATTATGAAGCAGATATTAATCATAGAAGACGATCCTGAAATAATTAAATTGTTAGAAATACATCTAACAGATTTGATTTATACCACAGCAAAAGCTATGGACGGGAAGCTTGGCCTAGAAATGGCTTTAGAAAATTCTTATGATTTAATATTGTTAGATTTAACGCTCCCTACAATGGATGGCGTAGAGATTTGCAAAAAAATCAGAAGCCAAAAGAACACTCCAATCATCATGTTAACCGCTAAATCTGAAGAGATAGATCGCGTTCTAGGATTAGAGATTGGAGCAGATGATTATATCACAAAGCCTTTTAGCATACGAGAACTTTTAGCTCGAGTTAAAGCGGTCTTACGCCGTGCTGATACCAGTGCAATTCCTAAAAAAGACACATCAACAATTAAAGCAGAAGGCTTGAGTATTGATATTGATAAGCGAAAAGTTATTCTGAACGATAAAAAAATTGAGCTGTCTCCAAAAGAGTTTGAACTTCTGGTACTGATGGCTTCTAACCCTGGCAGAAACTATACCCGCACAGATTTATTAAATATGATTTGGGGATACAATTTTGAAGGATATGAACATACTGTAAATTCACATATAAATAGATTAAGAGCTAAAATAGAATCGGATATGGCAAACCCTACCTTTATTTTAACCACTTGGGGTGTTGGCTACAAATTCAATGAAGATATACTTGCATGAGAAAAAACGAAAAAACACTTACTCCCAAACTAATAAAAAAGCTGTGGTTAGCTTTTGTGCTGATTATTGTACTAATGGGGGCATCCTATATTGTAATTACCGCATACCTAGCGAATAAATACAATGAAGAAACTACACAACGCATCAATGCCAATGTAGCTACGCATGTAATCAATGAAAAATTTCAAAATGAATCTCCTTTTCTAGAAGACGGGAGCGTCAATAAAGCATTGTTTGGAGACCTGATGCATGATATGATGGCTGTTAACCGTAGTATCGAGGTTTATTTGCTAGACAATAGCGGCACCATATTATACTCTGTTGTTCTTGACCATAGCAAAAACACACCTTCAAAATCTGTGGACACAGCTCCTATTAATTACTTCATTAAAACTAAAGGTCAAAAATACGTTTTAGGAGATGACCCTAGAAATACAGGAGAACAAAATATTTTTTCCGTAGCTCCTTTTACTATTCAAGGCAGAGAAGGCTTTATCTATATTATATTAGCTGGAAAAGATTTTCAAGCAGTAAGCGCTAATCTGTTTGGTCAATATTTTATGAAACTAGGATTTGGCGCCACCTTATTAACCATGTTTTTTGCCGCATTGATCGCTTTATTAAGCATCTGGTTCCTTACCAAGAACTTATTACTCATTACCAAAACTGTTCGGAGTTTCCGAGAAGGAGATTTAGATGCCCGTATTGAAAATCCGGACGACTCTGATATAGCCATTTTCGCAAATTCTTTCAATGAGATGGCAGATACTATCGTAGATAATATGGATAAGATGAAATCTGTTGATTTACTTAGGAGAGAGCTCATTGCAAACGTATCTCATGACCTAAGAACACCTTTGGCGATTTTAAAAGGCTACGTGGAAACTTTACAAATGAAAAATGAAACCTTATCGGAAAAAGATAAGAAAGAATACCTGCAGATTACACATGATAATATAGACAAGCTCTCCAAGCTCATCAATCAACTTTTTGAATACTCAAAACTAGAAGCAGAACAAGTTACTCCCATCAAAGAACCGTTCTCAATTACAGAACTTTCTCATGACTTAATTGCAAAGTTTAGGGTATTAGCTGATAAGAAAAATATTAGCCTACAATTGAATAATCCAGAAGACAATTGTTTGGTTTTTGCTGATGTAAGTTTGGTAGAAAGAGCCTTGCAAAATTTAATAGAAAATGCTTTAAAATATACCGAAGATGATGGCACGGTTACACTGTCTTTATTGAAGAAGGGTAAGAATATAGAGATTAATATAAGCGATACAGGTACTGGAATTCCCGTAAGTGAATTGCCTTATATTTTTGACCGCTATAAACAAGTAGATAAAAGCACCAAAAAACAAGGCTATGGTTTAGGCTTAGCCATTGTGAAAAAAATAATGGATTTACATGATACCACGATTACAGTATTAAGCAAACCCACTGAAGGAAGTTCTTTTATTTTTAATCTACCTGCCTATCAGGTACACTAAATGGGAGACAGATTGTTATGTTTTTTTGAAAGTTGAAAACCCTTCCTGTATGGGAAGGGTTTTTTCATTTTAAGAATGGTTATACTACCTTCTTACAGATCATTAAAAAAACTACTGTACATGTCTTTAAATTGATAGCCTTCTTCAAAACGGTTTTTATTCAACTTTTTATAAGCAACTAAACCCCAAAGCAACAGCTCTTTTAAGAAGTATATATCTTTCTTGTCATATTCTGGTTGATATTCTTTTATCAATTGATTTAATGCGGGAATATCATCTAAAGCTCTTTTATATTCTTCATCTGTATACTCATCTAAAAGTTCAAAACCATCACCTTGAAAAAACCAATGCAATAATTCATCATAAGGAGTTTCCTCTCCCTTTTTCTCTAATTTATTTATTTCAGGGAAAAACGTCGGGAATAACGTTTTAACAGCATCATCAATTAAAATAGCCGCAACACCATCTGCACCCTCCTGCTCTCCTTCATATACCAATTCTATTTTACCTGTTATTGAAGGGATAATACCTAGAAAATCACTTAAACGCACCATAGTACTATCTGCACCCGTTAGCAATGCTCTGCGCTCTGCAGTACTTAACAAATTCTCAAATGCCGTGATACTCGTACGCGCACTTACACCACTTTTAGCGTCTACATACTCGCTTTCACGCGCTTCAAAACTAATTTGCTCTAGCAAATCTTTTGCTACATCTGGAACATAAACAGCATCTGTTTGCCTAGCATCTAATTTGGATTCTTGCTCCGTAATTTTACGTGCTGTTTCAATATCGTCTGGATAATGTGTTAAAATCTGAGACCCTATTCTATCTTTTAAAGGCGTAACGATACTACCCCTATTGGTATAGTCTTCTGGGTTTGCTGTGAATACAAACTGAATGTCTAGAGGCAAACGCAATTTAAAACCACGAATTTGTATATCTCCTTCTTGAAGAATATTAAATAAAGATACTTGAATCCTAGCTTGTAAATCTGGCAATTCATTAATTACAAAAATACACCTATTCGCACGTGGTATCATCCCAAAGTGAATTACACGATCATCTGCATAAGACAATTTCAAATTTGCTGCTTTAATAGGGTCAACATCACCGATTAAATCTGCCACAGTAACATCTGGTGTTGCTAGTTTTTCAGAGAAACGCTCACTGCGGTGTAACCAAGTAATCGGTGTAGCATCGCCTTTTTCTTTGATCAATTCAATAGCATACCGAGACATTGGTTGCATGGGGTCATCATTGATTTCTGAACCACCAACTACAGGAATATTTTCATCTAAAAGGTTCACCATTAAACGCGCTAATCTCGTTTTTGCCTGCCCTCTTAATCCTAATAAGTTAATATTATGTCTAGATAAAATTGCACGTTCTAATTCAGGAATTACAGAATTCTCATATCCCCAAACTCCTGTGAAAGTTTCTTCTCCATTTTTAATTTTAATTCTTAAATTATCTCTAAGTTCATCTTTTATACTCTTGCTTTGGTAGCCCGCTTCTTTAAGCGCTCCCAAAGTACTTATTTCGTTATGATTCAGTTTCATATGTAAATTCAATTTTTTTTTAATCTTTATGTTTAAAATTGATTGTTAAATTATTTTAAACGCTTTTTTCTATTTGCTTCGTAATCTTCAAAAATCATTTCACCTAAGCCCTTTAATCCCGTGAAAAAGGCCTTCCCTTTATTTGCTTCCGTAAAATGCCTTATAAATTGCATTAAATAAGGGTCCTGAGCAATCATAAAAGTGGTAATGGGAATATGATGCTTTCTTGCTTGGCGTGCCATATTATAGCATTTTTCTACAATAAAATCATCTAAACCTACACTGTTCTTATAATAACTACCATCTGGCATACGCAAACAACTAGGCTTACCATCTGTGATCATAAAAATTTGCTTATTTGTATTTCGTTTTCGCCTGAGCATATCCATTGCCAATTGCAATCCCGCCACCGTATTGGTATGATAAGGGCCCACTTTTAGATAGGGCAAATCCTTAATAGGAATAGGCCAAGCATCATTTCCAAAAACTAAAATATCTAAAGTATCTTTAGGATAGCGAGTTGTAATTAGCTCTGCCAATGCCATAGCCACTTTTTTCGCAGGAGTAATCCGATCTTCACCATACAAAATCATACTATGGCTTATATCTATCATTAACACTGTACTCATTTGAGCTTTATAGTGTGTATCTTCTACTACGAGATCATCTTCATTCAAAGAAAACTCTCCAATACCACTACTTATTTGTGCATTTTTAATACTCTCTGTCATAGAAATACGGTCTAAACCATCGCCATACCTATATTCTCTAAGCTCTCCCGTATGCTCATCTCCTTGACCAGATTTTCCAGTTTTATGGTTACCTGCGCCATTTCTTTTAAGTTTCCCGAAAATTTGGTCTAGTGCGCGTTGTCTAATAATGCGTTCCATTTTTGCGGTAATAGACAAATCACCTCCTTTATTGGTTTCGTCCCCCTCGGTACCGTCACCATCACCGTCTTTAAACTCTTCTTGTAAATACCCTTTTGATTTCAGGTCTTCAATGAAATCATCAATTGTATAATTCTCATCGGTAAGTTCGTACTCCTTATCTAATTCCCGCAACCAATCTAGCGCCTCATCAACATCGCCAGAAGTATGCGTGATTAGTTCTTGAAAAATATCAAAAAGTTTTTCAAAAGGAGTCTGTTCCGGCGCTTCATATGTCGCAAACCGAAATCCTTTTCTTATATTCATAGCCATACTATAAAAATAACACTTTTAACAAAAGGAAGCTACCATTTAAGAAATCTTAACGCTTTGTTGTAACTTTAGCTCTCATGAATTTATCACAAATAAAAGGTTTCTTAGCTACAGAAGAATTATGGGATAAGAGTTTCAACGGTATCCCGCAATTTAAGTTTCCTGCTATTAATTTAGAAGGTTTTACATTGAAACCAATTCCTGAAAACATACGATTGGGACATCAAATAGAATATATTTTTGACCAATTAATCCATCATTCTTCCCGCTACAAAACATTAGTCTTTAACCAGCCAATACGCAATGAAAATAGAACGCTAGGAGAATTAGACTTTATCTTACAAAACACTGAAAACAAAGCTTTAACACATGTAGAACTCACCTATAAATTTTACATCATTGACCCTACAATACCGGAAGAAATTCACCAATTAATTGGTCCTAACCGAAAGGATGCTTTCTTTGAAAAAATACAAAAGATTAGGGACAAGCAATTTAAGCTTTTACAAACCAGAGAAGCCCAGACATTTTTTGAATCAAAAGGCTTAGAATCAACTAATATGGTATCAAAAGCCTGCTTCAAAGCGCAACTGTTTCACCCCTATCTTAAAAAAACAGCACTTAAAATGTTGAATGAAAACTGTATTGTTGGTTTCTGGTTGCGCCTTCATGAGTTTCTGAAATCTGATTTTAAAAAAAATAGCTACTATCTATTAACTAAACAAGAATGGATAGTTACCCCTAATGAGGCTGTTGTTTGGAAAACTCAACAGCGAATTTTAATCGACATTCAAGAAAAACATAACCAAAAACAAGCTCCAATGTTATGGATGAAAGATTCCAATAATAAACTTCAGAAAATATTTATTGTATGGTGGTAGTTATTATTTGAAAAAAATAAGCGTTATTTGTAAATAATTTCCTACAAATAATTAACCTATGACCAAATTATTCATCATCTTCAGTATCATCTATTCTTTTATAGCTACACCAAATGACACAGAATGGGATGTCATCTATACGAAAGCTAGTTATGCTTTAAACCATACAAAAAAGGCATTAAGCTCTAATAATTTTGACCATCAACGTTATTACTCAGAGAAGGCATTAGAAGCATATCTAGATATCTCCGCACATTTAGAAACTAGTAATGATGATGAATTAAAATTAAAAATTGAACACACCATCAGTGACTTAGAACATGCTGTTGACGCTCCAGATTGGGATCGCGGTAGGTTTTACAGCAAAAGGGTTCATGCAAATACACAGGAATTAATCACAGAATTAGACCTTAAAGCAATGGAAATAGCCGAAAACTAAGATAGTATCGATAGTTTTCTTTCCTACCATCTATAAAGTTTAAAGTATCTTTGAAAAGCTATTTTCATACAATATGGATCATAAACTTAAGATATTTAAATCTGTTGCACACCATTCTAGTTTTACAAAAGCTGCGGAACAATTATTTATTTCTCAACCCGCGATTTCTAAAGCAATAAGAAATCTAGAAGATGAATACAACACTACTTTTTTTATCAGAAAGCGCAACTCCATTGAACTTACTCACGATGGAAAATCTTTTTTAATCTACGTAAATAAAATTTTAGAGGTGTATTCGGAAATTGAAAATCAGTTTATACATAAAGACAATCAGGTCCCTGATCTGATTAAATTTGGTGCAAGTACCACTCTTGCTAGTTACATCATCCCAAAAATCATTGCTCAATTTAGAACCCAATATCCTAAAACTAGCTTTGAGATAGAAAGTGACAATTCTGACCATATTGAAGAGCTTATTTTAAATCAACAGTTGGACTTTGGTATTACTGAAGGAAAAAACACCAACCCTAAGTTGCACTTTAAAAAATTTATCAAAGATGAGATTGTTCTGGTCACCAATGAGAAGAATTCTCAATTCCCCAAGGGAATTATCTCTCTAAAAAAGCTACAAGAACTACCTATTGTAGAACGCGAATCTGGATCTGGTACACGTGAAATAATTTACGAGGCTTTGAAACAACAACATATAAAATCCTTGCAAATAGCCGTTACTCTAAATAGTACTGAGGCTATTAAAAACTATCTCTATTATTCAGATTCCTATGCCTTGCTCTCTATACATGCTATACGAGAGGATCTCATAACTAATAAACTAAAAATAATAGACATTAAAGGCTTTACAATAGAACGTTGGTTTTATTTTGTCTCTAGAACAGGTTACAAATCTAGCCTTATGGATTATTTTGAACGTTTTGTAAAAAACAGCTATAACTTTTAGTTATTTAACATAGGAATTAAGTTTGCTTAATAGTTATGATTAACCACTAGTTTTGTCTCATAAAATTAGTGATATGAAATCCATACTAGCTCCTATAGTTTTTATAAGCATACTCTTAACAGCATTGCTTGGAATTATCAATAGTCCAACTGCTTTATTTTTAGGTTTTCTATTCTCTTTAATTTTCGAAAACCCATTTAAAAAATACAATCAAACAGCCATTCAATTATTATTAAAACTTGCTATTATTGGCCTTGGCTTTGGTATGCTTCTAAAAGACACTATAGAAACAAGTAAAGAAGGTTTAGGACTTACTTTTTTTTCTATAGTGCTAACAATTAGTTTAGGATTTCTTTTGACTAAATTCCTAAAGATTGATGTAAAACTTGGGCATTTAATTACCTCAGGAACCTCCATTTGCGGAGGAAGTGCTATTGCCGCAATCTCTCCTGTAATTCGTGCTAATGGAAAGACAATAAGTATCGCTTTGGGAGTAGTTTTCACTTTAAATGCTATCGCCTTATTTGTATTTCCACAATTAGGACATTTATTAGAGCTAAATCAACATCAGTTTGGGCTTTGGTGCGCTATCGCAATTCATGACACTAGCGCTGTTGTAGGAGCCGCTCTTGGATATGGAGACGAAGCTTTACGCGTAGCAACAACCGTTAAACTTTCAAGAACATTATGGATTATTCCTCTATCTGTTTTATCCATGTTTATTTTCAGAACTAAAGGAGAACGTATAAAAATACCCTATTTCATTCTTTTGTTTATCCTTGCCATTATTATCAACAGCTACCAACTTATACCGGATGTTGCAACACACACCATAGTATCCTTATCTAAGAAACTTTTGATTCTCACTCTTTTTCTTGTAGGAACAAGTATTTCTGTAAGCGACTTAAAAGAAACTGGATATAGACCCGTTCTTCTAGCCTTCTGTTTATGGGTTTTTATTGCTGTATTCTCATTATGCTATATCACTTTTTAACAGAAAAAATCCGCATCATATAGCATGATGCGGATTTTTATATTTTAAGAGTCCTTTACTTAAGCAGCTATCTCTCTAGTCAACCAACCTCTTCTACTTGCTGTTGCAATCGCATAAGGGGTAATCCAGAACAAACCAAAAGTAAATAAGATACTATATGAATATGCCCAAAATGCTTGTGATAAACTGTATCGTTTTGCATAAAACAATACTGGGAAAGTAGATACTACTAAAATACTTAACAACGTAGAGCTTACAAACAATATTGGATGCGTTATAATAAAGAATAACATAAACAGTAAGAATGGGTACGTCATTATAATTTTTAAAGCTTGACTAATAAATAAAAGCCTAGATCCAAATTTAGATCCTTCTCTAAAGTTTGTAAATACATATTGAGACATTGCGATATTCTCGCGAACATTACTTCTACCCCATCTGATAAACATTTTGTATAACCCAGTGTACTTTTCTGGAACATTAGTATACGCATATGCATTTCTTTGAAATAAAACATGGTATCCTTGTTTCAAAATCATATTAGTCATGGCTCTATCCTCTCCGATATCTGAAGGTTGCCCCATAAACGTTTGATTAATCCACTCTGGAAGACAATTAAAAACTGCCTCTGCTCTGTATGCGGCTAATGCACCTGGCGTACAAAGAACTGAATCTAAACTACTTTCTGCAGAACGTTTGAATTCAAAACTCATAACGAAACTCACATTTAACATTTTAGGTAAAATAGCTCTTTCGTTATTCAATACTTGAATGTTACCAGCAACAGCACCACATTTTTCATCTACAATAAACGGACTAACCAAATTACGCAAGGTATCTGTATTTACCACAGAATCACTATCTACGGTAATAAAGATTTCACCAGTTCCTAAATTAAACCCACGGTATAACGCATGACGTTTCCCCATGTTTTTTGGTTGTTGTAAGATAGTTACTCGGTCTCCTAAAACTCTCTTTGCTTCTTGCATCCATTTCCAAGTGTCATCTTTACTACCATCATCAATAGCTAATAACTGTAATTTATGCTCTGGGTAATCACTTTTTGCCAAACTCTTTAATGTGGCCCATACTTGCTTTCCTTCATTATAAGCCGGTACAATTACTGTACACGTTGGCAATTCTTCATCACTTACCGAAGCTATAGGCTTATATTTGAAGTAAAGAAATAGATTGTATAAGAAGAAAGTAACCTTAAAGAAGAACAATGAAGCGGCAACTACAAAAAATGCAAAGCCCCAACTTGTGTTTAATCTTTCAAAATTAAATTGCTCAAAATCTGCCTGTAATAAGTAAACAACATAACCTGCTCCAATCATTAAAGCAAATGAACCAACAAGCACTGCAATAGCCCATAAATTAACAGGATTAGACTCCTTGTCTCCACTTAGAAATTTATTGTTTACTGTGGAATATAATTCTTTTAAAGTAATTGTTCCTGTTTTCATAATATGCGTTCTCTTTTTTTTTGTATCAATTTAAAATTGATAGGGCAACTTGCGTACCATTTTAAATAAAAACCAGTTTACTGATGTTTCCAAGCATTTTCTGAATAAGAACTGTGTAATTTTTATACACTTTGTGTGTAATTACACAGCTTTATACAGGTTTTAAAATCGCTCATTTTTCATTAGCTTTTACATATACGTTACATTTGAAGTATTGGCTCTCGCAGGGGACTTTTTTTTCAAAAAAAATGATCCGAAACAACATGTCATTATGTTATTTCGGATCATTATAAAGTGAACGGTGTTACTATTTAGTTTCTCTTCTTCAAGACTTCTTCAATATCTTTCAACGTAAATCCCTTTGCCTGTAATAGAATTAAGTAATGGAAGAGTAAATCTGCACTCTCATCTAAAAATAATTTATCATCATTATCTTTTGCTTCAATAACCACTTCTACCGCTTCTTCTCCTACTTTTTGCGCTACTTTATTAATTCCTTTTCTAAAAAGGGACGCGACATAGCTATCTTGATTCTCCGGATTGTCTTTACGATCTGTTATGATTGCTTCAAGCTTGGTTAGGAAACCAAAAGAACTCGCGTTTTCTTCCTCCCAACAAGTATCTGTTCCTTTATGACAAGTAGGTCCTACTGGATTTACGGTAATAAGTAAAGTATCATTGTCACAATCATTTTTAATTGTCACAAGGTTCAAGAAATTACCACTTTCTTCTCCTTTGGTCCACAAACGTTTTTTAGTACGGCTAAAAAATGTAACTTTTTTGGTTTCCTGAGTCTTATCAAAAGCCTCTTGGTTCATGTACCCGAGCATTAACACATTTTTTGTTGTAGCATCTTGTATTATGGCTGGTATTAATCCGTCTGAATTTTTATCGAAATCTATTTTCATACTCTTTTATATTCTAACAGGAATCCCGTTATCTTTTAATTCTTTTTTTAAATCTACAATTTCTATTTCTTTAAAATGAAATACACTTGCTGCAAGCGCTGCATCTGCTTTACCCTCTATAAATGTATCTGTAAAATGCTGCATATTACCCGCGCCACCAGAGGCAATGATGGGTATATTTAATTCTGTAGATAATCTAGCCAGCGCCTCATTTGCAAAACCATCTTTTGTACCATCATTATCCATAGAGGTAAACAAAATTTCACCTGCACCGCGTATCTCTACTTCCTTAGCCCAATCAAACAAGCGAATTTCCGTAGGCACTTTTCCTCCTACCAAATGCACAATCCATTCCCCCTCAATGAACTTAGCATCTATAGCAACAACGATACATTGCGAACCAAATTTTGCCGATAAATCATTTATTAATTGGGGATTTTTAACAGCTGATGAGTTTATAGATACCTTATCGGCACCATTTTGCAATAGCATATCTACATCTTCAATAGAAGCTATACCGCCACCTACGGTAAACGGAATATTTACTTTTTCCGCTACCCGATAAACCAAATCAGCAAGTGTTTTACGTTTTTCTTCGGTAGCTGAAATGTCTAGAAAAACCAACTCATCTGCTCCTGAATTGGCATAGATTTCAGCCAATTCTACCGGATCACCTGCATCACGTAAATCAACAAAATTGATCCCTTTTACGGTACGTCCGTTTTTAATATCTAAACAAGGTATTATTCGTTTTGTTAGCATATTGTTTATTTAGAAAGTATGTAATCTTCTAATTGTTTTAAACTGATTCTATTCTCGTAAATAGCTTTTCCAATGATAGTTCCCTCACAACCTAGTTCCGCTAATTTAGGCAACTCATCAAAGGTAGAAATACCTCCTGAGGCAATCAAATGAATTCCACTTCCATCAATTCCTTGACTTGTTTCGTTTAAAATACGTTCATACAAATCAAACGAAGGTCCTTGCAACATACCGTCTTTACTTATGTCTGTACAGATAACAAATACAATTCCCTTATCCTGATAAGCCTGAATAAATGGTATTAGTTCTTGTTTAGAATCTTCCTGCCACCCTGAAACTGCCACTTTTTCATTTAAAGCATCGGCTCCCAAGATAATTTTTTCAGCTCCGTAAGTTTCTATCCAACCTAAAAATGTATCCTGATCTTTTACCGCAATGCTTCCGCCTGTAATTTGAGAAGCTCCACTATTGAAAGCTATTTTCAAATCCTCATCGGTCTTTAAACCACCACCAAAATCGATTTTCAAATTGGTTTGTGACGCTATTTGTTCTAATACCTTATGATTTACAATATGTTTAGACTTGGCTCCATCTAAGTCTACTAAATGTAAATATTCAATTCCGTGCGCCTCAAAATCTTTGGCGACTTCAAGTGGATTTTCATTGTAAATTTTCTTAGTGTCATAATCACCTTTTGAAAGCCGAACACATTTACCGTCTATAATATCTATTGCTGGGATAATTCTCATTATAATTTTATTTTATCAATGGACATCCAAAAATCAGAATTTCCAACTTTTTTAAATCCGTGTCGCTCATACAAACTATGTGCATCTTTTGTTTTGAGAGCAATTGTCTTTACTTTTTTAATTAATTCATGATTCATCATAAAATCTACAAGGTGCTTGCCATAACCATTACCTTGGTATTTCGTAAAAATGATAACATCCATTAAATAAGCAAACAAAATTTGATCTGTAACGACCCTTGAAAAACCTATTTGTTCGCCGTATTTATCATAAATTCCAAAACAAAAAGAATGATCAATAGTAGTTTTCACTTCTTCAATAGTTCTACCTACACCCCAATAAGATTCTACACTAATGTATTGGTGTATTTTTTTTATATCTAATTTGTCTTTATCTGTTGAAATTACGAATGACATGGTCTTACATTTTTAAAAAATTCAAAAGAATTTTTTCCCCAACGCTACTGCTTTTTTCAGGGTGAAACTGGGTTCCGTAAAAATTGTCTTTTTGTAATGCCGCGCTATAGATAACATCATAATCAGATGTTGCTATCGTCTCTTCACAAATTGGTGCGTAATAACTATGCACCAAATAAATGTATTCTTCTTCCGAAACCTCATTGAATAATTCTGACCTTAAATCCTGAATTTGATTCCATCCAATTTGTGGCACTTTTACTTGACTTGAAAACTTCACTACATCCACATCAAAAATTCCTAAGCCATCTGTGCTACCTTCTTCGGTTGAATTACACATTAACTGCATTCCTAGACAAATCCCTAAAACAGGCTGTTTTAATTTTGGAACCAAGGCATCTAAACCACTGGCTCGCAATTTATGCATTGCACTACTTGCTTCGCCAACCCCTGGAAAAATGACCTTATCGGCTGCTAGAATTTCATCTACATCATTTGTTAAAACAGCCTCAAAACCAAGGCGTTGAATTGCAAATTTTATGCTTTGAATATTTCCAGCTCCGTAATTTATAATTACTATTTTCATTCAACTATTTTATAACATTCCTTTCGTAGACGGTAAGACCATCTTTTCTACGTCGCGTTTTACAGCCATTTTTATTGCCTTAGCAAAAGCTTTAAATATTGCCTCAATCTTGTGATGCTCATTAACACCTTCTGCTTTTATATTGATATTGGCTTTAGCACCGTCACTAAATGATTTAAAAAAGTGCAGAAACATTTCCGTAGGCATATCTCCTACTTTTTCTCTCTTAAAATCTGCCTCCCATACCAGCCAGTTTCTACCACCAAAATCGATAGCCACTTGCGCTAAACAATCATCCATAGGCAAACAAAACCCGTAACGCTCAATACCTAGCTTGGTACCTAATGCTTTATGGAAAACTTCCCCTAAAGCAATTGCGGTATCTTCTATAGTATGGTGTTCATCTACCTCTAGATCACCATCTACTTTAATATCTAAATCCATTTGACCGTGACGCGCTAGCTGATCTAGCATATGGTCAAAAAAGGCAAGGCCTGTAGCGATGCTACTTTTACCTGTGCCATCTAGATTTACCTTAATTTGAATATCAGTTTCATTTGTCTTACGGCTAATACTAGAAACCCTATCTTTTAATTTTAAAAACTCATAGATTTTTTCCCAATCGTTGGTTTCAGTAGCAATATACGCATCTAACTCATCTCGTTTCACCGTTATTTCACCAGTACCTAGATTGGTTTCATCGTTGATAAAAATACCTTTAGCTCCAAGATTTTTAGCTAATTCCATATCCGTTAACCGATCTCCGATTACAAAAGAATTTGCTAAATCATATTCTTCAGAGAAATATGCTGTCAACAATCCGATACCTGGTTTACGCGTGTTAGCATTTTCATGTGGAAAAGTTCTGTCAAGGAAAACTTTATCAAATACAACCCCCTCATTTTCAAAAGAATTCATGATAAAATTATGCACAGGCCAAAATGTATCTTCTGGAAAAACGTCTGTTCCTAGTCCGTCTTGGTTGGTGATCATCACCAATTCATAATCCAACTCCTTAGCTATTTTACCCAAAAATGTAAACGCTTTTGGATAAAAGGTCATTTTTTCAAAACCATCAATTTGCTCATCAATGGTTTCTTTAATAATCGTACCATCTCGATCTATAAAAAGTACTTTTTTCATACTTATTGAATTTCTTTTAGAACCTGCATTAATTTTTTATTCTCCGCTGTAGTACCTACTGTGAAGCGTAATGTATTTTCACATAGAGGTTGCGTTGTACGGTTCCTTACCACAACACCTCTTGCTAATAACTGATTATATCGCTCTGTAGCATTATCTAGTTTCGCTAAGACAAAATTAGCATCAGTAGCATAGACTTTAGTTACAAAATTTAATTGAAGTAATGCTTTAGATAACAAAGCTCTTTCATTCAATATATCAGCAATTTCCGATTTTATTTTATCAACGTTCAAAACACGCTCCAATGCTCTTTTCTGAGTAAGCTCATTTACATTGTATGGAGGCTTAATCTTATTTAGAATAGCAATAATCTCTTCAGATGCATAACACACCCCTAATCGAATACCAGCCATTCCGTATGCCTTAGACAGCGTTTGAGTAAGTATTAAATTTGTATAATTCGGTAGTTCAGACAACCATGATTCTTCTTTTGAAAAATCTATATATGCTTCATCAATAATGACTATTCCATTAAACTTCTCTAATAGTTCTGTTATTTTGTTTCGCGAAAAACTATTTGCTGTAGGATTGTTTGGCGAGCAAAGGAATAATAATTTAGACTTAGCATCAGCCGTCTCCAAAATCCGGTTGACATCAGGCTCAAAATCTGCCGTTAACAAAACTTCTCTATTCTCAATATCATTGATCCCTGACAACACCTTATACATCCCGTAGGTTGGCGGTAGGGTAATAATATTATCTTCTTTTGGTTCACAAAAAGCGCGGAAAATTAGATCTAAAACTTCATCACTCCCATTCCCAAAAAGAATATTAGCAGGTAGCACCCCTTTTTGAGATGCCAATACCTCTTTTAGGCTTCTTTGCTGAGGATCCGGGTACCTATTCACACCATTTTCAAACGGGTTCTCGTTAGCGTCTAAAAACACCATATCTGAACCATCTGAAACGTATTCATCACGCGCTGAAGAATACGGACTTAGTCCCTTTACATTCTCCCGTACTAGGTTTTGTATATTTACCTTACTCATCGTCCAAACTATTTAATCGTAACGTAACGGCATTTTTGTGCGCTTGTAAGCCTTCTGCTTCTGCCATTAGCTCAATTGCACTACCAATTTCTTGAATTCCTTCTTTTGAAATCTTCTGAAAAGTCATGCTTTTCATAAAACTATCTAAGTTAACACCACTATACTGTTTAGCATACCCATTTGTTGGCAAGGTATGGTTAGTTCCTGAAGCATAATCTCCGGCACTTTCAGGGGTGTAATTGCCAATAAAAACAGATCCTGCATTTGTAATTGCACTCAAATAAGATCCCTCATCTGCCACACAAACTATATAATGTTCTGGACCATATTCATTAATTAATTCCTGTGCCGTTGTATCATCCTCAACGTAAATTAACTTACTATTATCGATCGCTTTTTGAGCAATATCCTTACGTGGTAAATCTTCAATTTGCAAGGCAACTTCTTCCTCTACAGCTTCAAGCATTGCTTTAGAAGTTGTTACCAATAGCACCTGACTATCAACACCATGCTCTGCTTGACTAAGCAAATCTGATGCGACAAACGCCGCATTTGCAGTATCATCCGCCACCACCAAAAGCTCGCTTGGCCCCGCAGGCATATCAATAGCCACACCATGCTTTGTAGCAATCTGCTTCGCTACAGTAACGTACTGATTTCCTGGTCCAAATATCTTATACACTTGCGGAATGGTTTCTGTTCCAAAGGTCATTGCCGCTATAGCCTGTATCCCTCCTACCTTATATATTTTTGTGACACCACAAAGGTTTGCCGTATACAATATGGCCGGGTGAATTTTCCCTTCTTTATTAGGTGGTGAACACAGCACAATTTCTGAGCATCCAGCGATATTTGCAGGGACTGCTAACATTAAAATAGTAGAAAATAAAGGTGCTGTTCCTCCCGGAATATATAAGCCCACTTTATCTATTGGTCTTTTTACCTGCCAACAATGTACACCAGGACTCGTTTCTACCTCTATACTTTGTGTTTTCTGAGCGGCGTGAAATTTATCTATGTTATCCTTAGCCAAGAGAATAGCCTCTTTAAGCGCTACAGCTACCAAACTATTAGCCTCTACGATTTCATCATCCGTAACCAATAGCTCTGTTACAGCTACGCCATCGAACTTTTCGGTATACTTTTTTATGGTAGCATCACCGTTTTCTTGAAGTTCTTCAAAAACCTGATTTACCGTACTTTCTATATCTGCAACGCTCTTAGTAGGACGCTTAAGAATTGATTTCCAATCTTCTCTTTCAGGATTATATATTTTATTCATAGCAAATACTAATCAAATTTCTTAATCATATGATATCCTAAAGCTTCAAAACCTTGACGCTCCCAGAACTTTTTTCCTTTTTCATTGTGCCGGTAACAATTCACTTCTACACCAACACAATCAATGCTTTTAGCATAATCAAACAACCAATTCATCATTAATTCTCCAACTCCTGCGCTTCGATAGTTCGCTTCTACAAAAACATTGTCCGGTTCTAGATGTTTCCCTGCATATAGCTTGTTTAACACCCAAAATCCACAACAGGCTATTAATTGGTTGTTATCATATACACCTATGCATTGATATCCTCCCATTTTAAGCATGTCTTTTAATCTGCTTTTCAATGTTTCTTCTGGTAATTTTCCCAAATTTAATTGAATTACCAGCGGAATAATCGACTCCATTTCTTCATAGGGAATCAATTTTAATTCAAAATCAGCCTTCATGAGCTTTTTTTAAAGCACCATTTTCTCAATTGGGCAAACTAGAATACCTTCAGCGCCAGCCTGCTTTAACTCATCTATTACTTCCCAGAAAGAATCTTTCTTAATTACCGTGTGTACAGAACTCCAGCCTTCCTCTGCTAATGGCAAAACTGTAGGACTACGCATTCCTGGTAATAAGTCCAAAATCATAGGCAATTTATCATTCGGAGCATTCAACAAAACATATTTAGATTGTCTTGCTCGTAATACCGACTGAATTCTGAATTGTAATTTTTCAAGAATATCTCTCCTCTCAGAAGTTATTTTTGGTGAAACCGCCAAAACAGCCTCACTCTTTAACATTACTTCTACTTCTTTCAAATTGTTTTTAAACAAGGTACTTCCACTAGATACGATATCACAAATAGCATCTGCTAATCCAATATTTGGAGCAATCTCTACAGAACCGTTAATAATGTGAATATCTGCAGAAACCCCTTTGTCTGCTAAATAATTTTTAACGGTATTTGGATACGATGTGGCAATTCGTTTGCCTTGAAAATCTTGAACAGAAGTATACTTTACAGCCTTTGGCACGGCTAAAGACACTTTACATTTTGAAAAACCCAATTTTTCTGCGATAGAAATATCTTCTCCTTTTTCTATCAACACATTTTCACCTATGATAGCGATATCTACCACACCGTCTCTTAAGTATTGAGGAATATCTCCATTTCTCAAATAAAACACTTCCATAGGAAAGTTACGAGAAGACGCTTTTAATTGATCGCGACCGTTATCAATAGAGATACCACAATCTTTAAGAATCTCAATAGATTCTTCATTTAACCGTCCTGATTTTTGAATAGCAATTCTAATTTTTGTCATTTTCTTTTTAGTTTGTGTCTGGCAATCAAAAAAAAGTTTAAAAATAAAACCCGTTTGATTGCTCAAACGGGTTTAAAATATGTTGCACTACTACAATACATTTCTACCTCGCTTGAAAGCAAGTATAAAAATGATGATGATGTGTAGTTGTATTTTTCATTCTGATGTAAAAGTAAAATTATTTTATGTGTTAAAAAACAAAAATCTATTTTTTTAACAACTGTTCTTGTTTTTATTTAAAAACTAACAGATTAATTGTTCCCTAAAATTAAAGGTAATCCAGATTCTCCCCCACCTACTACAACAACTTTAGTATTTGGTGATTTAGAAAGCTCCAATGTAGCATCTATACCTTTATCTTTTAAAATTTGATCATTTAAAGATGCACTTAATATGCGGTTGGCATCTGCCTTACCTTGTGCTTCTATGGTTACTTTTTCAGCTTCCTTCTTAGCGGTAACTAAACGGAACTCATATTCTAAAGACTCTTGCTCCTGGCGTAATTTACGTTCAATAGCTTCCTTAATAGTTGGCGGCAGCGTTACATCGCGCACTAAAATTTCATTAAGTTGAATATACTCCCCCTCTACAATTTTTTTTGTCTCATCAAAAATCTCTTGTTGTATAGCATCACGCTTACTAGAATATAATTGTTCTGGTGTGTAACGACCTACCACAGAACGCGCAGCAGAACGTATAGTTGGCAATAAAACTCTTTGAATATAATCTTCTCCCTTTTCCTGGTGCAACTTCCCTAATTCACTACGAACAGGCTCAAACCAAGCCGAAGCTTCTAATTTAATATCCAAACCATTACTAGATAAAACATTCATTTTCTCTAACACTTCTTGTTGCCTTACCTCGTAGATAAACACTTTATTCCATGGCGCTACAAAATGAAAGCCCTCCCCTAATGGTGGCTCATCTGTAACCACACCACCTTGAAATTGTTTGTACAACACACCCGCCTGACCAGAGTCAACCGTGACGGTAGATTTTGAAATTAATATTATTAAAACTACTAATGCGAAGACTGCAGGTAATGCAATTTTTGGCAATTTATCCATACTTGAATTTAATTTAAATTAATCCGTTATATTTTCTGATGATCCATTCTAATGAAAGTGCTATAACAATAAGCCCTAGAAGGAATTTAAAGTCTATCAAAGATACAACATTTTCAACGCTCTTTTGAGTAGGTATAAAGCGTTTATCCGAATCTAACTGCGTTATAAATTCCTGTATTTGCTCTGGATAGAAAAGTGAAGCTGTTGTAGCCTCAGAGAAGTTCGTCATTTTTGTATGATTCGACGAAAAAAACTGCTGCTCTACATCATAATCTAACACAGTAAATTTACCGGATTTAGAAACCGACTTCCCAACCACACCCACTTTAAAAGAATAAGTTCCTGCCTTTAAATCACTTAAATCTGCTTCAAAATAATTATTTTTCAAAAGCATAGGTACTTTCACCCCTCCATTTATTTCAATATAAAGATTAGCCTTAGGATCAAACACGTACGTCTCATCAAAATAGGTAGCCGTTACTTTTGTTAAGCCTAAATTTTCATACACCGACTTATAATCGATTGACAGTTGCTCTCTTTTTGCGTCACTAGATAAAAACAGTGTTAGCTTTCCTATGAAAGTATCAAAATCTTCAAAATTCTCTTGGTTCACATAATTTTGCATTCGCCATTTCCAAATGTTTTCACCTAATAAAACTGCTGTCTTCTGTTTTTCGTTTTCCGAAATAGCAAAAAGCGGATTAGCAAGATCTACTCCTCTTATATTCATCTGCAGTAAGGGCTCATAAGAACTTTTAAAACTAATTGCTCCAGAATTACTCGTCAAAGGCGGGTAATTAATGAAATCGGTGTTGGCTATATCATATTTAGAAAAAGAAGCATTTAGCTTACCGATAACTTCTTCAATAGGATACCCCGTTTCTATAGTAAAACCTAAGTTAGATTGATTTAAAAAATTAAGATCAGTTTTAGTGCCGACAATGGTAAAATGATTTCGTTTTTCTTTCGCAATAAAAGCATAAACTTCTTTAAAACTACTAGTGGGTTGATAGCATATAAAAAGATCTGTATCGTCAAATACTTTCTGATCAACATTAGGTTTCACAATAGTCACCAGGCGTTGCTCATTAGATTCAATCGCTTTTTTTAAAGCTCCCAAATCAGGATGCACTATAGAAGAAACAATAGTGACTTTGGTTTTCTCATCAATAACTTCAACAGCCACAGATTTACTATTATTGATCTTATTTTTCTCAGTATCCAAACCACCTACAGAAACGACTATAGTTTTGACACCCACAGCGTCGGCAGTTACGAACGTATGTACTCTTTTTGATTTGATTAATTTAGAAAACCTCACTTGTTCCTTAAAAACAATTTTTCCATCTACCGCAATAGAAACAGGAAGGTTAACGGTCTTATCCCCGTCATAAGAGATATACGACTCTATTGGAAATTTATTTTTTAAAAAGGCAAATTTGTTAGTATTCACTTGACCTACTTTAACGTCCTCGTAGGCTGTAGTATCACCAAAAACTACCGAATAAAATGGAATCTTACTCTTATTGCCATAAAATTCATAATCCTGACCTATAGTTTGATTACCATCTGAAAGTAATACCCCAACAGTTTTCTTATTGTTATAAATCGTTGCAACCGTTTTTAAGACTTTTGCGATATTGGTCTTTTTTTCAGAAAAATCAAGGGTGTCCAAGTTTTCTAATGAGCTACCGAATTGATAATAATCTATTTTAAATTTTTCTACTAAATCTTTATTGTTTTTTATTTCATCTAAAAAATCACCCAATTGCTCAGAACTATTTGCCATAGAACTAGAATTATCCGCAACCACTACTAAATTAGCTTTTGCTATAGTATATTCTACATTTTTTATTTTTGGATTTATAAGTAGAATAAAAAGAGAAAATAATGCCGTAAAACGCAAAAAAGAGAGCAAAACAATATGTTTTCCTCTCTTTTTAACCTTGTAATAATATTGAAAAATGACTATCCCTACAGCAACAAATGCTGCTAAAAACACTAATAGAATAGTCTGAATTTGCATAATTTTAGCTACTTCTAAGTTAGCATTCCCCCATCAACATTTAACACCTGCCCAGTTACATACCCTGACAAATCAGAAGCAAAAAACAAACAAGCATTGGCAATATCTTCTGGACTACCACCTCTTTTCAAAGGAATACCGTCCCTCCAACCTTGAACCACTTTTTCATCAAGTTTATCTGTCATCTCTGTCTCGATAAACCCTGGAGCAATTGCATTACAGCGAATATTCCTAGAACCTAATTCTAAGGCAATAGATTTAGTAAAACCAATCATACCCGCTTTTGAAGCTGCGTAGTTTGTCTGACCCGCATTACCTTTAACACCAACCACACTACTCATATTAATTATAGATCCTTTACGCTGCTTTAACATAGTACGTTGTACCGCTTTTGTCATGTTAAATACCGATTTTAGGTTAATTTCAATTACTTTATCAAAATCATCCTCAGACATACGCATTAGAAGGTTATCTTTTGTAATTCCTGCATTGTTAATCAACACATCAATAGTACCATCAAAATCTTCTAAAACCTGAGCTACTAGAGCTTCTGAATCACTAAAGCTTGCTGCATTACTTTTATATGCTTTTGCTTTAACTCCCTTAGCCGTCAATTCTTTTTCCAATGCTAGCGCTGGTGCCTCACTAGAGCTATATGTAAAAGCCACATTTGCTCCATGGTCTGCAAAAACCTGCGCAATACCAGTACCTATACCCCTACTTGCACCTGTAATAATTACGTTTTTACCTTCTAATAACTTCATTTTTGTTCAATTTGTTCGGTTGATATTCAAATATAACTTTTGTTTGATATATAGATAGCTAAAATCCCGTTTAAACTGAAAATATTTCAGCATAAACGGGATTTTTGAATCTTTATATAGTTCTTGATTTAATTGTAAAACAATTATCCCAATACTTCTTTTACTTTCAATCCAATCTCAGCAGGAGAATCTACCACGTGAATACCGCACTCACGCATGATACGCTTTTTAGCTTGAGCGGTATCATCACTACCACCAACGATTGCACCAGCATGACCCATTGTTCTACCTGCAGGAGCAGTTTCACCAGCAATAAAACCTACAACTGGTTTTTTACTTCCACTAGCTTTATACCACTTAGCAGCATCTGGCTCTAATTGACCTCCAATTTCACCAATCATTACTACACATTCTGTTTCAGGATCGTTGATTAACATTTCAACAGCTTCTTTAGTTGTTGTTCCAATAATTGGATCACCACCAATACCAATAGCAGTTGTAATACCTAAACCTTGACGTACCACTTGATCAGCAGCTTCATATGTTAATGTTCCTGATTTAGAAACAATACCTACATTACCTTTTTTAAATACAAAACCTGGCATGATACCAACCTTAGCCTCACCTGGAGTAATAACTCCTGGACAGTTAGGGCCGATTAAACGACAGTCCATATTTTTAATATAGTTAGACGCTTTTACCATATCTGCAACAGGAATACCTTCTGTAATGGTAATAATAACTTTAATACCTGCATTCGCAGCTTCCATAATTGCATCTGCAGCAAATGCTGGCGGAACAAATATAATAGTCGTGTCTGCTCCAACTTTTTCAACAGCTTCATGAACAGTATTAAAAACTGGCTTCCCTAAATGTTCTTGCCCACCTTTACCCGGAGTAACACCACCAACGATGTTCGTACCGTAATCAATCATTTGTCCTGCGTGAAAGGTACCTTCACTTCCAGTAAAACCTTGTACAATTATTTTGGAATCTTTATTGACTAAAACACTCATTTTATATCTATATTAATTTATTGCATTGCAAAAATATGCCATTGAAAACAATTTATAAAGTATTTCGCTAGCTTATTTCTGCTTCTATTTTTTTATTATTTGCGGAATTTGCTTAATCCAAGCCATTTGCTTCATTTTTTCACGAGCTTCTTCTGCCGGACTACCAAAGTATGTGGCGTTTCCTTCAAGAGATTTAGAAATTCCTGATTGTGCTAAAACTACTGCTTTTTTTCCAATAGTGATTGCACTAATCACTCCAACTTGCCCCCATAAGGTTACTTCGTCTTCTATAATCACGCAGCCTGCAATTCCCGTCTGCGAAGCTATTAGACATTTCTCTCCTATAATAGTATCATGACCTACATGCACCTGGTTATCTATCTTAGTACCTTTTTTAACCGTTGTATCTCCAGTAACACCTCTATCTAGCGTACAAAGCGCACCAATATCAACATTATCCTCAATTACCACTCGGCCACCTGATAACAACTTATCAAAACCTTCTGGCCTATTTTTATAATAAAATGCATCTGAACCTAAAACAGTTCCGGCATGGATTGTAACATTATTACCAATTACACAATTGTCATAAATAGATACATTAGAATGAATGGTACAATTAGCTCCGATTACCACATTATTACCCACAAAGGCATTAGGCTGAATAACTGTATCCTTACCTATTTTTGCTGATGGCGAAATATTCTTAGATGATTTCTCAAATGGCTTAAAGAAAGCGGTTAGCTTATTAAAATCACGAAAAGGATCATCAGAAATTAACAATGCTTTTCCTTCTGGGCAATCCACTTTTTTATTGATTAAAATAGTAGTCGCCTTAGAGTTTAAAGCCTTATCATAATATTTAGGATGATCTACAAAAACAATATCACCTGGTTCTACCACATGAATTTCGTTCATTCCTAAAACCTGAAAATCAGCATCGCCAACAAATTCAGACTGAATAATACTCGCAATTTGTTGCAAACTATGAGAAATAGGAAACTTCATTTAACTATGCTTGATTTCTAAAAATTATTCTTTTACGCGTTCCATATAAGAACCCGAAGCAGTATCTACTTTAATTTTATCACCTTCATTAATAAATAATGGAACATTAACCTCTGCTCCTGTTTCTACTTTTGCAGGTTTTGTAGCGTTGGTTGCCGTGTTTCCTTTTACACCTGGCTCCGTATACGTAACCTCTAAAACAACACTAGCAGGCATATCTACAGACAAAGGCATGCTATCTTCTGTATTAAAAAGAATAGTAACTATTTCCCCTTCTTTTAAAAGACCCGGCGCATCTAATGCACTTTCTTCTAAGGTTATTTGATTATAATCCTGCGTATTCATAAAATGATACGTCTGCCCTTCAGGATATAAATATTGATAAGAGCGTGTTTCCACACGAACATCTTCTATCTTACTACCTCCAGAAAAGGTATTATCTAAAACCTTACCCGTGGTCACACTTTTCAATTTTGTACGTACAAAAGCAGGTCCCTTCCCTGGTTTTACATGCAAAAATTCAATAATTTTGAAAATATCGTTGTTGTAACGAATGCAAAGTCCTTTTCTAATATCTGATGTTGACGCCATAATTATAATGCTATTTGTTACTGATGATTTCTAATTAATCAACTAAAAATCATCAGTAAGCTTTAATGTTATTTTATAAATTGAAAGTTAGGTTAATTATTACTAAAATAACCTTTCATTATTCCGCGCTGAGAATCTCTGATAAATTGGAGAATTTCATCACGCTCAGGAGTAGCTTCCATTTCTGCCTCAATAATTTGGACAGCTTGAGAATTGTTATAGTTTTTTTGATATAAAATTCTATAAATATTCTGTACTTCTCTAATTTTTTCTGACGTAAAGCCTCTTCTTCTTAGCCCTACCGAATTGATCCCTACATAAGAAAGTGGCTCACGCGCGGCTTTAACATACGGAGGAACATCTTTACGAACTAAAGATCCACCAGTTACAAAAGCATGCTGTCCTATAGACACGAATTGATGCACTGCAACTAGTCCTGCAAGAATCACATTATCTCCTATAGTAACATGCCCTGCTAAAGTAGAATTATTAGAAAAAATACAATTATCCCCCACTAAACAGTCATGGGCAACATGGCAATAGGCCATGATTAAACAATTTTTTCCAATTACCGTTTTCATACGGTCTGAAGTTCCTTTATGAATGGTTGCACATTCTCTAATTGTGGTATTGTCACCAATTATAACCGTAGTTTCTTCTCCTTGATATTTTAAATCTTGAGGAGGTGCTGAAATTACTGCACCAGGAAAAATATTACAATTTTTGCCTATTCGTGCGCCTTCCATTATCGTTACGTTAGAACCAATCCACGTACCATCGCCAATAATAACATTATTATGAATGGTGGTAAAAGGTTCTACTACTACGTTCTTAGCGATTTTAGCTCCTGGATGAATATATGCCAGTGGTTGATTCATTCTATTTCTTTTTAGCTATTTGCGCCATTAATTCTGCTTCACACACCAGCTTATTATTTGCATAAGCATACGCTTGCATGTGACAAATACCTCTTCTTATTGGCGTAATAAGGCTACAGTGAAAAGTCAATGTATCCCCTGGAAGTACTTTTTGTTTAAATTTCACATTATCCATTTTCATGAAAAATGTCAAGTAATTTTCTGGATCCGGAACAGTACTTAATACTAAAATACCTCCAGTCTGCGCCATAGCTTCTACTTGCAAAACTCCTGGCATTACTGGTGCACCTGGAAAATGACCTACAAAGAAATTTTCGTTCATTGTAACGTTTTTCATTCCCACAACATGCGTATCAGAAAGCTCTAAAATTCTATCAATCAATAAGAACGGAGGCCTATGAGGAAGTACTTCCATAATTTGATGAATATCCATCAATGGCGGCTGATTCAAATCATATTGAGGAACTTTATTGCGCTTTTCTAATTTTATAATTTTCGACAGTTTTTTTGCAAATTGTGTATTTACAAAATGACCTGGCTTGTTGGCTATAATTTTACCACGGATACGCGTACCCGCCAAAGCTACATCACCTATAACATCTAACAATTTATGGCGCGCTGCTTCATTAGGATGATGCAATGTTAAGTTATCTAAAATTCCGTTTGGTTTAATAGACAGCTTCTTTTTATTAAAAGCCTTTTCAAGCTTTTTCATCGTTTCTTCAGAAATCTCTTTATCTACGTAAACTATAGCATTGTTTAAATCTCCACCCTTAATCAATCCATGCTCTAAAAGCATTTCCAATTCGTGTAGAAAACTAAACGTTCTAGCCTCTGAAATTTCTGCCTTGAAATCTGACAACTTATCTAAAGTAGCATTCTGTGTTCCTAATACTTTAGTACCAAAATCTACCATAGTAGTAATCTGATAATCGTCTGAAGGTATTACCGTAATTTCACTGCCGGTTGCTTCATCTTTGTACGATATCACTTCTTTAACTACGTAAATTTCTCTTTCAGCTTCTTGCTCAACAATACCTGCTTCTTCAAGAGCTTCTACGAAAAACTTAGAAGAACCATCCATTATCGGTGGTTCTGGAGCATTTAGCTCTATCAAAACGTTATCAATCTCTAAGCCTACTAATGCTGCAAGAACATGTTCTGAAGTTTGAATTTTAACACCCCTTTTTTCTAAATTGGTCCCTCTCTGAGTATTTACAACATAAGCTGCATCTGCCTCAATAATAGGTTCTCCTTCTAAATCTGTTCGTTTAAAAGCATACCCATGATTTTCTGGCGCAGGTACCAATTTCATTGTAACGTTCTCTCCTGTATGTAATCCTACACCAGATAAAGTAACTTCTTTGCCAATTGTTCGTTGTTTATTGCTCACGGCCAATCTTTTTTTCTATTTCGTTAATCCTATTAATAATCTTCGGTAAATTTTTAAAATGTACATAAGACTTGTTATAATCGCCATATGTTAAAGCAGGAGAACCTTGTATCACTTCTCCAGTTTTTATATTTCTTCCTATACCAGATTGCGCTTGTATGCGCACATTATCTCCTATGGTGATATGCCCTACAATACCCACTTGACCACCAATCATACAGTGTTTACCTATCTTCGTAGAACCAGCAACGCCAGTTTGCGCAGCAATTACAGTGTGCTCTCCAATTTCTACATTGTGAGCAATTTGTATTTGGTTATCTAATTTTACGCCTTTTCTAATTATGGTAGACCCTAAGGTAGCTCTATCTATGGTAGTACCTGCACCTATATCAACATTATCTTCAATAATTACATTACCTGTTTGAGGCACTTTTTTATATTCGCCCTCCGCATTTGGTGTAAATCCAAATCCGTCTGAACCAACAATAACCCCGCTATGAATCACACAGTTATTACCAATTACAGATTCTGAATAGATTTTAGCACCCGCAAAAACAATAACATTATCTCCTAAGCGTACATTATCTCCCACATAAGCATTAGGATATATTTTCACTTTATCGCCTAACACCACATTTTCGCCTATATAGGCAAAGGCACCTATATAGCAATCTTCACCGTAAGTAGTAGATGCTGAAATAAACGAGGGGCTCTCAATCCCTGTTTTATTATTTTTTACTTGATTGTAATATTCTAATAATTTCGAAAATGACTCATAGGCATCATCTACTTTAATAAGTGTAGTTGACAAATCATGTTCTGCTACAAAATCTTTATTCACTATAGTTATAGAAGACTTGGTAGTATATATATGTTGTGTGTATTTCGGATTTGCTAAAAAAGTAAGAGACCCTTGTTCTCCTTCTTCTATTTTAGCCAATTTATCAACCGCGATATCAGGATTACCTTCCAGTTCTCCTTCCAAAATACCCGCAATTTGACTAGCTGTAAATTTCATAAAGGCAAAAGTAACAAAAATAGTTAAACAGTAAGTTTAGGATAACAGATATAATACTTGGTGGTAATTTTAGAAACTGTTTTCAAATTTAATTGATCAGAAGCCTTTACAACATCAGTAACTTTTCCATTATCATTTAATATTTTAATATTTTGTTTTTTAGAATCATAGGTCTGATTTTGAACGATTCCGGTGTATACAAAATAATTTACATCTTGTTCATTCAACTGGTATTCTTTCATAAAAACAGCACGTTGTTTCGCTAGTTTTTTTAGGCTGATAGGCTTATTTTTTATCTTAATCTGCAATAATTCCCTATTTAAAATCATTTCAGAAAGTTTAGAAAGCGTAAAATCGGACGAATTCTGCCATTGTTTAATTGCAGATAAAATATCCACGTCATCTAGTGAAGCAAAACGATTTAAATTTGATTCGGTAAAATCATCCTTACCTATTTTATTCGTCATAAAGAACATAAGCGCATCACTACACGCTAGCTTCTCTCCTCTTGCTAGCAGCTCCTTTGCTCTTTTTAAAATACTTATAAGCAGCTGTTCTGCCACCAAACCTGTTTTATGTAAATAGACTTGCCAATACATAAACCTCCGAGCCATAAGAAATTTCTCGACAGAATAAATCCCTTTTCGTTCTACTACGAGCTCGTTATCTACTACATTCAACATGGTAATTAAACGCTCCGAATTAATGTTACCTTCCGCAACACCCGTGTAAAAGCTGTCTCGTTTTAAATAATCTAATCGATCAATATCTAACTGACTAGAAACCAATTGATTTAAAAATTTCTTAGAATGCTCCCCTTTAAAAATAGCAATAGCTGTCGTTAGTTTACCTTTAAATTTTTTATTCAAAGACTCCATGAATTGTAGCGAGATATATTCATGACTCACCCCTTCAACAATACTATGTTCCATGGCATGTGAAAAAGGGCCGTGACCAATATCATGCAATAAAATAGCACAAAGCAAGCCTTCCTCTTCTTTTTCAGAAATGTCAATGTCTTTTATTCGAAGAATCTGCACTGCTTGTTGCATAAGATGCATACACCCTAAAGCATGATGAAAACGCGTATGGTGTGCCCCCGGATATACCAAATAAGACATGCCCATTTGAGATATTCTGCGTAAGCGTTGAAAGCTAGGTTCAGCAATCAAACTAAAAACTAAAGGCGTAGGAATGTTAATAAATCCGTAAATAGGATCATTAAAAATTTCAAGTTTCTTTAACTTTATCAAATTAAAATGATTTGTTAGCTTCAAAGTTATACAAATGATCTTTAAGTATACCATTAAAAAGCCAGAATATTAGACGGTCTAAAAGGCTTTGAATAGATTTATACAAAATACATGAATAAAATAACGATCCTTTGGGTAGATGATGAAATAGATTTATTAAAATCTCACATCCTATTCTTAGAAAGTAAAAATTATATAGTAGTCACCTGTAAAAGCGGACAAGAAGCTCTTGAAGAAGTAGCCAAAACTCGTTTTGATATTGTTTTCTTAGATGAAAACATGCCAGGAATCTCTGGCCTTGAGACCTTAACGGAGCTTAAAGATATAGACGCTACCCTACCCGTTGTAATGATTACAAAGAGTGAAGAAGAATATATTATGGATGAAGCTATTGGTTCTAAAATAGCCGATTACCTTATTAAACCTGTTAATCCTAATCAAATATTACTATCGCTTAAGAAAAGCTTAGACAACTCCAGATTGGTATCAGAAAAAACTACAGCCAATTACCAGCAAGAATTCAGGAAAATTGCAATGGATCTCTCTATGGTAAATTCCCATAGTGAATGGACCGATTTATATAAAAAACTGATTACTTGGGAGCTTCGCTTAGAGGAGATTGAAGATTCTAGCATGTTTGAAATACTGGAGTCTCAGAAATCTGAAGCTAATAACCATTTTGGAAAATTTATTGATAAAAATTATGAAGACTGGTTTCATGATGAAGATGGTCCCGTTTTATCACATACAGTGTTTAGAGAATTAGTAAAACCAGAATTGAAAGAACAACCTACATTATTAGTTGTTGTAGATAACTTGCGTTACGATCAGTGGTTAGCTTTTGAAGATACTGTTACACCCTTCTTTAAAAAGAAAAAGGAAACGAGCTATTTCAGTATCCTACCAACGGCAACACAATATGCCAGAAATGCCATATTCTCTGGTCTAACACCTTTAGATATGGAGAAGAAATATCCAGATTGGTGGAAAAATGATACTGATGATGGAGGCAAAAATTTGTTTGAGGCCGAATTTCTAGGAGCTCAATTAAAGCGATTGGGCTTAGACTTAACTTGGGAGTATCATAAAATAAGTAGTTTAAGACAAGGGAAACAATTGTCACAAAACTACAAATCACAAAAGAAGAATGACCTTACGGTCATCGTGTATAATTTTGTTGATATGCTTTCTCATTCTAAAACAGAGATGGAAGTTATTAAGGAACTTGCCTCTAATGATAAAGCTTACAGATCACTAACGCAGAGCTGGTTTAAAAACTCTCCGCTGCTAGAAATCATTCAACAAGCACAAACTATGGGGCAAAAGTTGATTATCACTACAGACCACGGAACAATAAATGTGAAGCAGCCCTCAAAGGTAGTTGGCGACAAAGACACGAGTTTAAATTTAAGATACAAAACTGGGCGTAGTTTGTCTTACGAAAAAAAAGAAGTGTATGAAGCTACAAAACCTAGTGATATATTTTTGCCTACCATTAATATGAGTAGCTCCTTTATATTCGCAAAAAACGATTCCTTTTTTGCTTATCCAAACAACTACAATCATTATGTAAGTTACTATCGAAATACATACCAACATGGCGGTGTTTCTTTAGAAGAAATGATTATACCCTTTGTAGTCCTAGAACCAAGGTGAAAAATATTTAATTATTAAATTTCAAAGACTATAATAGAACCTAGTCTACATAATTTCACAGCTTATTTCCTACCGTTTTGTGTAAAACACACGATAAGAGTGCATTTCATCTAATAAATGGGGAATAATGCATCACAGTTTAACGAATAATACCTATATTTACTATAGTTTCAACTAAAAACAATAGTTATGTTCAAAACAGTAGATCGATTGATGCAGTTCATCAAACATGCAGGTATGAGTGCCCGACAATTTGACCTTTCCATAGGTGCAAGTAATGGTTACACGTTAAGAATGCTAAAGAACAATGCCTCAATAGGGAGTGACGTTATAGAGAATATAGTCGCTACTTACCCTAATTTAAACCTAGTTTGGTTAATAACCGGCGAAGGAGAGATGTTAAAATCTGATGCAAATTCTTTAAATTTTAACCAATTACCGAAGGAAAAACAGTCGGAAATTGAACAAATTATTGAGCGCAAGATTAGAGAGCGTCAAGAAAGAGAGTTACGTAGTCTTTTAAAAGATGTAACAGACGAAATTAATGCTATGGAAGACAAGAATTAAATGTCATCTATAAAATTACGCCTTGACTTTCAATGGCTTTCTTAAGCTCATTTAATCGTTCAAAATAATCCTCCTCTTTCATTGATTCCTTTTCGGATTTTAGATCCTGAAATTGGAGGATTAATTTAGTTCCCCCCAACTGACTTTTTTCAATGAGCTCCAAAATTGCATTCATTTTTTCATTCACCACTTCATTAAGATACTCTGCCCTAGTTTTGTAATTGATCCACTTTACCAAAAAGAAGATCAATACAAGCAAAGGAACTATCACCGGTATCGCCTTAAAAATTTCGCCTTCGTCAAATATGGTTTCACCACCTACAATCAATTGATAAAGCTGAAGTCCCACTACACTTAGATGAATTAATACAGCATATCTCCAAAGTTGTTTGGAGGTTATAAACCATATAAAAAGCAATACAAGTATGGTAAGCTTAAAACTTATTAGCCAGACATAGGTCTGAAAATCACCCTCTGGAATTTTTAATTTTAAATTAATTAAAGAAACTTCATTTAAGGTAACAGGAACCCATTTATAAGAGAACGTAAGTAGCGGCAGCAATAAAACTAAAAAAAAGAAAAAGACATTTTTCGTATTTGCAGTAGCCATATATATGGTATACCTAGTAGTAATGTCATGAGACAAAGTCTGCAATTCTTTTAACCGTCGGTCTAAAGAAAAAATAGTTTTAAAGGTTATATCTTCCTTGTTAATCTTGCTTTCAATAGTCTCATTTTTAGCTTTGTAATCCTGTAAACTAAGTAATTCTTTTAAGATATTAATCTGTGTAATGTTTGCAGCTGCTATTCTGTACTTCTTCATTTTTTTATCAATATAGAAAAGCAATACCAAATGTAGAGGAAATACTACAAAAGGTAATATTTCCGACAGAATTATACCGTAACCAACTACGTTAAATGCACCATAAACTTGATAATAACCAATAAAAATAAAAACTATTAAAGCGTATTTCCACCTATCTATAGTTGTTAAAAAAATAAAAGAAGCCAATAGCGCTAGATGAATTTTGGAAAAATAATGCCAAATACTGTATTCTATAGTATCAAAAAAAACGGGCGTTATTTCAAAAAAAGGTGTTTTCCATACGGCCATATCTTTAAAAAAAAGATAAGCATACATGAAAATGCAAAGCAATAAAATAAAAAAAGTAACAATAATTTGGAAAGCTACCTTCTTTTTAAAATATAAATTCATACGTAAGGATTCTATACTTTATTATATGTACGTAGAATTAAGGCTACTGGTATGTTTAAAAGTTAATCTGTAGCTATTTTTCGTTCAATAGCAGCTTTAATTCTTAAAAGTTCTTGCTGATACGCTGCTTTAGAAAGATTTGATTGATTCTCTCGTAATGAAATTAATTCTGCTACTAAGCTATTTTCATCTTCCTCCATAGTATTTATAGCAGTTAAGACCTTCCGAATCTCCTCCTCTATTTCTTCGTTTAAAATATCATTCTTACTTTTATATTTAATGATCCTATGTAGCAGCAGAAAGGTTAATAAAATTGGTATCATGATAGGAAGCGCAGTAATTAACTCACTCTCATCGACTTTAGATTCCGTATTATTTAAACCTTGAGTAATTTGAAATACGACCATAATAATATTGAAAAAAATACCGTATTTAAGAATACCCTTAGTTGTGAAAAACCAAACTGAGAGTAAAATTAAATTATATAATTTATTCATAAAAAAGTACATGAAAATTTTTGCATTAGGAAAGTTTGTTTCATAAGAAAATATGTACAAATCAATAGTTTTAGAATTAGAAGGAATCCATTTATACAAAAAGAGTAGAAAAGGAGCAACTAACAATATTGTCCCTATAATGAAATTGCTCTTTTTATTTACTATAATTACCCCTTGAAAAAAAGGGGCTTTAATAGTATTGCTTAATAATGTTTCTAAATGCTTTATCCTTTCATGTAAATTTTTAATACCTATACTCCTTTCAATATTTTCCTGCTTTTTAAAAACACTCATATTACTAAAAACGCTCTTTTCCTTAATACTGTGATTAAGAATTTTTATTATATCAAAGGATTGCGGACTTATGTTCTGTAATGAAGACAATTTAATTCTACCTTTAAAAAAATATAGGAATAGACAGTAAAAAATTCCTAGTAAAATACTTAATTCATATATAATAGAACTTATTGCAAACTCATTAGAAACAGCTACCACAATTTGATACCAAAAATAAATTATATTTGGTAAGATCATATAACACCAATTATCTGTTATAGCTAAAAACCAAATACTTAAATAGCATAATACATAAACTGGTACAAAAATATAATACATTAAATTAGATATATTAATGTATTCTATTGTCTCCCATGTAAAATTCCAAACATTAAATACTTTTACTTCTGGAAATAATAAATAAACATACAACAGTAACGGCAAACAAAATACTAGAATCGCCCATATTAGGTTCAGTTTAAGATGTCTTCTTTGAGGAACTTTCAAAATAAAATTAGAGTTTAAAAACTGATTTAATTAACAAGGCTATTTTGAAGTTTAGATTCTAAAGCTTTCAACTGACTAAAGTAATCTTCTTTGTCTAGAGTATTCTTGTCATTTCTGAGAAGTAATAATTCTTTGATTAATCCATGCTCATTATTTCCCAAAACAGTAAGTTGTGTTAGTACCTCTTGAACCTCTTCTTCTATATCTTCATTTAAAACATCGTTCTTACTCTTATATTTTATAATTTGGTTTAACAATATAAAAGTCAGTATTACAGGAATCATTATGGGCAATGATGTTAATAACTCATGCTCATCTAATTTAGTATTAGAATTATCTAAAATTGTAAACATTTGAAATACCACAACAATTAGGTTTATAAATATACCCCACTTCATAATATTGTTAGTGGTGTAAAACCAGGTAGCCAAAAGTACTATATAGAAGAGTTTAGTATAAAAATAATACCCAAAGAGTTTTACATGCGTAAACCCTGTGTTGTAATGAAATGTTCCTAATCGCAAAATTCCATCAAGATCATCAGGAATAAAATTATAGATATATAGCATACAAGGAGCTAAAACCAATAGAACAGCTATAAAATAACCTGCTTTACCGTTTGATTTATTTCCATGTTTAAACAATGGTAATTTATTATTGTATAATAGATGCATTTCTAATTTCCTAACTTCTTCAATAAGACTATTTTTCTCGTATATGGAAGTTGTTTTAGCTGCTTTATCAGTGAACAATCGGCTCTTAATATCAAATATTCTTTTCTCTTTGAAATTAGTTTTCAATAATTTTAATATATCATAGGTCAATAGTTGAATAAACGTGACTTTAAATATTTTAGATCTCCTATATACAAGGTGCAATAAAATACTATAACAAACACCTAAGCCACAGCCCACAAAATTAATGTTCTGTTCAACCTCTAATTCTTGGACAATAATTTGATTTAATTGAAATACAAAATAAATGATTGTTGGAAGTATTAAACACCTCCACCAATTTGATATTGTTAGAAACCAAATACTAAGTATTACAATAACGTAAAATTTCCCAAATAAGAAATAGATTAAGTATTCTGCATTTTTAAAATGTTGAATTTCATAGGAAAAAAACCATAAATCTAATATCGTAGTTCTTGGAAACAATAAATATATATACAGTAAAACCGGTAAACAAAATACCAAAATAGCCAAAAGTAAATTCAGCTTTAATAATTTCCTAGGTATAATTTTCAAGTTCAAGTGTTTTTAAAAATGATAAACTAGTTAAAACTACTACGTTGCAATTTAGTTTTAATCTTATTTAATCGTTCTAAATAATCTTTTTTAACCAATGCATGTTTATTTTCTCTTAAAAGTTGCAGTTCCTGGACAAGCTTATTTTCAAGAGTGTCTAACGAATTAAGTTCTGAAATTACTTGCTGAATCTCTTGCTCTATCTCCTCATTTAAAACCTCATTTCTATTCTTGTACTTTATCAATCTATGCAATAATAGAAACGTTAATAAAATTGGAATCATAATTGGTAACGCAGTCCATAGTTCATTTTCATCTAGTTTAGATGTTTTATTATTAAGAACTTGAAACATTTGAAAAATTGCTATTATAATATTAAAAAATATACCATATTTCAAAATTGTTTTAGTTGTAAAAAACCATATACTAAGCATGAAAATATGAAAGAACTTAATGCTAAAAAAGTAAAAAAAAATATATAAACTATTAAAATGTGAATCATATTGAAAAGAACCAATCCTTAATACACTATCCTCTATTTTTGGGATAAAAATGTAACTCTTTAAAATAAATGGCGCAAGAAGTAACAAAAAAACAATTAAATATTCCATCTTAATATCTAAGCTCTTTGCTAAATACTTATAAACCAACTTGCCGTTATGTGCCAAATATGACTGTAATGTTTTTATTTTATGATTCAACCTATTGTTTTGATTCTCTCTTGCGTTTTTAGACTTCTGATCATCAATAAGCTTTTGTTTTAAAATAATTAATTTTTTTTCACTGGAATAGCTTGATATTAATTTGATAATATCAAAAGTTAACAGATGAATAGTGTTGGCTCTATAAATTTTTAAAGTACGATGTAATAATTGTAATATTATTACGTAGAGAACTCCAATACCCACCCCAATAGAAACATGATTTTTATCTACCCCCAAAACGCTTTCCAAAGTAGCATAAGCCTGAAGAGAAACTAAAACGATTGCAGGAAATATAAAATACCTCCACCAATCTATTATAGTAAGAAACCAAATTGATAAAAAGAGAATAATGTAAAATTTCCCGAAAAGAAAAAAAATGAATAAATGAGCATTTTCAAAATTTTGTAATTCATAAGAAAAAAACAAAAAGTTAACTACCTTAATTTCTGGAATTAACAAGTAAGCATACATTATAAAAGGCAAACAAAACACTATAATAGCCAAAAGTAAATTCAGCTTTAATAATTTCTTAGGTATAATTTTCAATAGGGAACTTTTTTGCCATAAATATATACCTTAAAATTGTATGTTATAAAAATATGATATGGAAAAGGAATATAAGCAAAAAGAAATTAAAGAAATAGCCAAGTTAATTATCAACCACTCGCCTTCTAAAAAGATATGCTTTCATGGCGAAATGGGAGCTGGTAAAACTACCTTAATAAAGGCTATTGTAAAAGAACTTGGCGGACAAGGCGAAGCAAGTAGTCCTACTTTTGGAATTGTGAATGAATATAATGATGCTCAAAACAATACGTTAGCCTATCATTTTGATTTTTATAGATTAAATGATGAATCTGAGGCCTTAGATTTTGGCGTGGAAGATTACTTGTTCTCTAATCATTGGGTTTTTATGGAATGGCCAGATAAAATTGGAAGTCTAATTCCTGAGGATGCTACCCACCTATCCATTTCTATACGGGATACCAATACCAGAATCCTTAAAATCCCTTCTTAATACCTTTAAGTATATTACTATGAAAAGTTTAAAAAATAATTGCAACGCTTAACCCGCGGTTTTATTATGTTTATTCTGTTAAATAAAAATTTTATCGACAATGTGTAGGTTTTTAATGTTAAAATACGTAATTTAACATTGTGAGAAAGTAATTAATGTAAATATTTTCTTACATTTGTATCAAAATCGAATAAAAACCAACTAAAATTATTTAACGATGAACACAAAAAAATCCCTCCTAGCAATCGCAGCAATCGCATTATTCGCATTATCTTCTTGTACTTCTACAAGTTCAAGTGATGACGACAGCTTGTATGAAATTAATTCAATTGACAGAGCCGATGCTGACGTTGGTGAAACAACAAGACAAAACGGAAATTAGAGAAAAATTTATTTTTTTTATACTTTAAAAGCAACTAACATTTAGTTGCTTTTTTTGTGCAATAATTTACAATATTTGCAGTTTAACTAGTATAGCTATTTTGTAATTTGAAATGAAAAACCACAAATCTAACATAAGAAAAAAGTTATTAATTGAAGGTTTATTAGCTTTGAGTATTTCCTTATCAGTTTTATTTTTTTATTCTTACAAATACTTCCCTTCAGATCCAGAAATCGAAAAAATGGATCTACTTAGCATTACGATTACCAGAAATGGATATAAATCGATATTTGTTGCATTTTATTATTATTTAGGCAAAATTGTGCCTTTATACCTACTAATAATATGGTTTATCACCTGCAAGCATTGGTGGTATCATGCAATTTTAATACCCATTGCAATGTACTCCTTCCAGTTTTATACAATTGTAAATGAAGATGCGTCTAAAATAGACGAAAATGAATTGCTTTATTTAATGGGCGTCTGTATGGTAGTAATACCCATTGTATATTTTATACGCGTGAAGTTATTTGATAAACATGTGCACGGTATAGATTTAGATGCTATTGATGCAGAACTTAAAGAATACAAGGAACGAGAACGCTTGCAAAAAGAACAAGACCTAAAGGGTAAAAAGTTGTAAATTTGCTTTTACTATTATTTTAGTAGTATTAGTTTGTCAATTTAATTGACTAATTTTTATATTTACAGCAAATGGATAAACCTACGTCGCCCTTTAGCAAACAACAGTTACTTCCACAAGAAGAAACCCTTGAAGTATTACGCCAAAAAGGAGAACTCTTCATTGGAATTCCTAAAGAAAATCAATATCAAGAAAAACGTATTTGCTTAACTCCTGATGCCGTAAATGCTATTACTGCAAACGGACACCGTGTTTTACTAGAAGCAGGTGCCGGCGAAGGCGCCAATTTTACAGACGTAGAATACACCAATGCAGGTGCGGAAATTACGAGAGATACCAAAAAAGTATTTGGCTGCTCTATCTTATTAAAAGTAGAGCCACCTACCCTCGCGGAGTTGGAATTAATGAATCCGCAAACCACTATAATTTCTGCGCTTCAAATAAAAACACAATCTAAAAAGTATTTTGAAACACTTGCAAAAAAGCGCTTAACAGCAATTGCTTTTGAGTATATCATGGATGACGACGGCAAATATCCTGCGGTACGTTCTTTAAGTGAAATTGCTGGGATTTCATCTGTCCTCATCGCATCAGAAATAATGTCTAACACCAATAATGGCAACGGACTTATGTTTGGTAACATAAGCGGTGTTCCTCCCGTAGAGGTGGTTATCATAGGCGCCGGCACAGTTGGAGAATTTGCTGCACGATCTGCAATTGGCTTGGGCGCAAATGTTAAAATCTTTGATAATTCTATTACAAAACTTAGAAATATACAATCACATTTAAAACAAACCGTTTACACGTCTACCATTCAACCAAAAAACTTACTTAAGGCTTTAAAGCGGTGTGATGTTGCTATTGGTGCTACTCGCGGAAAAGATAGAGCTCCAGTTGTAGTCTCACAAACTATGGTTGAAAATATGAAAAAAGGGGCTGTAATTATTGATGTGAGCATTGATATGGGTGGTTGCTTTGAAACAAGTGAAGTTACCAGTCATGATAAACCTATTCTAGAAAAATTTGGCGTAGTGCACTATGCGGTACCAAATATCCCCTCTCGTTATCCTAAAACAGCATCTATATCTATTAGTAATATATTTACGCCTTATTTATTGAAGATTGGAGAAGATGGCGGGGTAGAAAATGCGCTTAGATTTGATAAAGGCCTGAGAAACGGACTCTATTTTTACCGAGGAATACTTACCAATAAAACTGTTGGCGAATGGTTTGACCTTTCTTACAACGATATTAATTTTCTTATTTTTTAATTCTACTGTATGTCATTTTTAAAACGATTAGGCTTCTTTTTATTCGGCCTATCTATTGGTTTAGTGTTCTTAACGATATTTCTTAAAAATAAAGCTAAAGAAACAGGTACCGAATTTTGCTATTTTCCTAACTGCCGTGTTCTTAAAGATCTTCGGTCAAAATCATACTCGTATTCAGATGAAGTAGCCAGAATGGTACAAGCAGGTGAGATAGATTCCATTCAAATAAAATCTTTCTTTACCGATGGTGAAGTCGATTTTGAACACAGCGATACAAAATCTACTCCTTGCAAAACCTACACCATAGAGCATGAACAAAATAGTGGCGCAATGAAAACATTAACGGTTACCAATTGCCCCACTAAAATTGTTATAGAAACAATTAAATAAGCGAGTGCTTATATTTTTCTACGTTTACGTTCTATTTTAAGTAAATTTAATTCGCGACTGGTTTGCCCCGCTACCGAGGTGTTTTCCTCTGCTCTTCGTATTAAATAGGGCATAACGTCTCTAACGGGGCCAAAAGGTAAATATTTAGATACGTTAAAGCCACTTGCGGCAAGATTAAATGAAATATGATCACTCATACCATATAACTGTCCAAACCAAATACTAGTATGATCTGGTTTTAGATTTTTATGGTTCATTAAATCCATCATCTTATAACAACTCTCCTCGTTATGTGTACCCATATAGATAGACATGGTATCTAAATTTTCTAACATGTATGCCACAACAGTATCATAATTAGTATCGGTTGCTGCCTTAGAACCACAAATTGGAGAGGGGTAGCCTTTTTCTAAGGCTCTTTCATTTTCCTTTTCCATGTATGCACCGCGAACCACCTTCATTCCTATTTTGAATCCGTCTTGCGCAGCCCTTTGTTGCAATGCCTTTAAATAATCTAAACGATCCCAACGGTATAGTTGCAAAGTATTATAGACCACAACTTTCTCCTTATTGTATTTGCGCATCATTTCTTCTGCAAGTTCATCTGCTGCGTCTTGCATCCAACTTTCCTCACCATCTATCAACAAAGCAACATCTAAATCATAAGCCTTTTGACAGGTTTTCTCAAAACGCGCTACTACTCTATCCCATTCACTTTGCTCTTCTGCCGTAAATGGTTTTCCTTCTGTCTTTTTTTGAAACAGTGAAAATCTACCGTACCCTGTTGGTTTAAAAACTGCAAACGGTATTGCATCTTTTTCTTTTACAAAATCTAAAACTTTCAAAATCATTTCTAAAGCTTCATCCAAAGGATCTTCCGTATCTTTTCCTTCTACCGAATAATCCAAAACAGAACTCACGCCTTTTGTAAATAATTTATCTACAACAGGTAAACAATCCTTTTCACTTATGCCTCCACAAAAATGGTCAAAAACGGTAGCACGAATTAAACCCTCTACTGGCAATTTAGCTTTAATTGCGAAATTTGTCATGGCCGTACCAATACGAACAAGAGGTTCATTTGCTATCATCTTGAACAAAAAATAAGCTCGTTCTAACTCTGCGTCCGTTTTCAATGCAAAAGCTGTTGCAGTATTCTCAAAAATAGATTTCATTTCTAATAATTTATTAACGAATCAAATATAACTACTCCAAATGTATTCTTAGAACTAAAAATAGTCTTTATTTTGTAGTGCTTTTAAATTTACACTCCTTTCTAAAGTAGTAGATTTGAACTAAAAGATATTTAATATTTAGGTTACCAAACAAAAAATACACTAATGACTTCTATAACTTCATCTTCTTACGCTGTACATTTCAATGAAAATGCTTACACACTACTAAATGAACATTTGAGCAAAGCTAATTACTCAAAGATTTTTATTTTGGTGGATGAAAACACTCATAATTGTTGCTTAGCTCCTTTCATGTCTGAAATTCATGGCGATTATGATTTTGAAGTAATAGAAATAGAAGCTGGTGAAATAAATAAAAATATTGCTACATGCACACAAGTTTGGGAAGTTCTCTCTGACTTGGACGCTGACAGAAAAAGCTTAATGATTAATGTTGGAGGTGGTGTTGTTACAGATCTTGGAGGATTTGTTGCATCAACATTTAAGCGTGGTATAGATTTTATTAATGTTCCTACGACCCTTTTAGCTATGGTTGACGCTTCCGTAGGCGGAAAAACGGGTGTAGATTTAGGCTCCTTAAAAAACCAAGTGGGCGTAATTAATCAACCAGAAATGGTTTTAGTTGTTTCTAGTTTTCTACGGACCCTAGAAAAACGTCAAATGCAAAGCGGATTTGCAGAAATGCTTAAACACGGTTTAATCAAAGATAAAAACTATTGGAATGAGTTAAAAGCTTTAGATTCTTTAGAAGCTATTGACCAACTCATATATCATTCTGTAACCATTAAAAATGAAGTTGTTCTTCAGGATCCAACGGAGCAAAACATCCGTAAAATACTAAACTACGGACACACCTTAGGGCACGCAGTAGAATCTTACTATCTAGATCACCCTACATATGATTTACTTTTACATGGTGAAGCTATTGCTATTGGAATGATTCTAGAAGGCTACATATCACACAAGCTTACGGGTTTACCCAAAGAGGAATTAGCGGACATAAAAGCTACTTTTTTAAGTAATTATCCTAAAGTAAGCTTTAATACTGAAGATATTGAGGCTATTTTAAAATTATTAAAGTTCGACAAAAAGAATTCTCATGGGAATATCAATTTTGTACTCCTAAATGCCATTGGAACACCAGAAATAGATGTAAAAGTAGCACAAGAATTACTAGAAGAATCTTTTGCTTACTACAAAGATTAAGCATTACACCTACTAAAAAACAGTATTCTACAACTCTTAGTTACTACAAGAAATAAAATTGTATAGTTTAGGTATATAATCAAAAACCAACCAAACTATGTTACGTAAAATTGTAGATTACAAGAAATTAAACCATGAAGTTGCCGCATTACTAATTGAAAGTTATCCTCACGGATACGGTGATTCTGACATTATAGGATTCAAAAACATGCAGGGCGAATTAATAGAAGCTGTAGAGGTAAAAACTCAAGACATCATCTATTTAGTAAAAATTAGTAAAAGTCTTTCCTATTTCATTGCCAACTTTGATGACACCATTGAAAAGGAATTATCGGTTGAACCAAAAAATGAAACTATTGATGATTCTGAAACTGAAATTCAGGAGCACGCTTTTGAAAATGAATATGAATCAGAAGAAGGTCTTGATTAAAGGTACCTCTCTTCTATAATTCTTTTATGATGGTTTAAATGTCCAGACAAAATAAAACCAACTGCGCCAACACTCATAGGCGATTCACTTGCAACCCCCCGCTTGTGCAAGTTGGCTTCCGAAAAAGAATTGAATAAAGCTATACTTGATGTACGAACAGCTACAAACTCTTCTAGTAAACTCTCTTTAGTTCTAGCACTTGCATCAGCTGCTGCCACGTAATCATCTTGATCAAAACCGGGAAAAGAAGCTTTATCATTCCTAGAAAAACATAAAGCCCTGTATTGAAATACACGTTCGGTATCAATAATATGCAAAAGCGCCTCTGCTAAGGTCCATTTACCTTCAGCATATGCATAATTTAGCTTTTCACGAGGTATGTTACTCGCAAATTCTTCAAATTTTAATAATCCATTAGCCAATTCTTCCCTTAAAGAAACTTCGCCTAACGCATTTATATACGTTTGATAATAGGGATTGTAGTCTTCTACCTGTAATTCTGATGTTTTCATAGCTATAAATTAAAAAAAATCCCAATGAAAATAATTCCAATGGGATTTTGTTTGATTATTTATTTTGATGTGATTACATTTCGTTAAAAATGGTATGCATCAACCTTTTCTTATCATTAATACTTTCTTCTAATGAAATCATTGTTTCTGTACGGCTAATACCATCAATATCATCAATTTTGAAAATGATATTTTTTGCATGATTTGTATCTTTAGCTCTAATTTTACAGAAAATATTGAATTTACCTGTAGTAATATGTGCCACCGTTACATTTGGTATCTGATTCAAACGCTCCAATACAAATTTTGTTTGATGCGTTTTCTCCAAGAAGATACCCACATATGCTATAAAAGCATATCCAAGCTTAACATAATCTAATGTCAATGATGAACCTTTAATGATACCTGCTTCTTCCATTTTCTTAACACGTACGTGAACTGTACCTGCAGAAATCAAAAGTTTCTTTGCGATATCTGTAAAAGGAGTTCTGGTATTGTCAATTAACATATCCAGAATCTGGTGATCTATTTCGTCTAACTTAACTTTTCCCATTCTATACTATAATTTGAGGCAAAAGTAACGAATAAAGAAATTAAATTCAATAAATCTTATATAATTTTAACAAAAACGTAATGTTTTAGTAGTATTAAAAAAAAAAATTCATTTTTTTTAAATTAGATCAAAAATTTCTTTTTGCCTTTTTAAAGCATCTATATCTTTACTATTCAGGCAATTATAGGTTTTGTGACCGTAAAAATTGCTCAAATTCCCCGTTTTTTCAACAAATGGAATAAATGTTAATGTACCAGATTCGAGAGTCTCTTTAAACAAAATACCAATATCTGTTCCTATTTGTAAGCTTTTATTTACAAAATCGGCATTTTTAATAAGAATATCATAAAATATTTTACCATTTTCTGGTATCTCGAAATATTCTTTTTGGGAATAAGAGGCAATATCCTGATTTGCAATAACCTGACACCCTTTAACAATAGCGCAGAAAATGAACTTTCTCGTTTCCTCCCTTTCATAATCGTTAGAATAATGACCCGACTCAAACAAAATAGTAGGCCTATTAAGCATTTGAAACGTATCTCCTACACAGTTGGCATTAAAACCATCATCATACCTGCCCACTTGGCCAGGGATGTATTTCTGAAGCTCCTTATTCATTGCCACTATCAATTGCATGCTTATACCTCTAGAGTCGGATATACTCCGTTCTTCATCATGAGAGGGTGCTAAAAATGAAACTGTAGCAGGTTTGGAGGTTACTCCAACATTAAATATGGTACGTTGATCATGAAGATTAAAACAATAGTCGGGCTGAAATGATTCATAAGCATTTCTAAGGACTTTGCTTTCTGGCTGAGATCTATCCTGAGCATCTCTGTTTAAATCTACCTCATTAGCATTAATTCGCGTATAAGCATTTGCACCATCAGGATTAAGAATAGGTATGATTTTGAAAGTACAAGATGCCAAAAGGTTTTTTGCTATCTCTGAATTAGCGTCTATAAGGTTAAAAAAGTCCAATACAGCTTTTGTGGTGGTAGACTCATTTCCATGCATTTGAGACCACATCAAAATTTTAAATTTGCCCGTTCCAAAAGTTACAGATTTTATCTGCTTGCCCAATACCGATTCTCCGATTACTTCAACTTCAAATAAGTCACTTAAGCCATCTAGAAAAGGAAATAACATATCATTCGTAACATACCTTCCTTGAATAGACTTCTCCTTGAAAGAGCCGTGTAATGTTCTTAAATCTACCATAAAATTACCATCTAATTTGATACAAAAGTAACACCTTAATAATTTACAATTGTATATTATATAATTTACATTTGTATACGGTATTTTACTATATTTGCACTGTAAATAGTACAATTGTAATTTAAAAAAGAGTGTCATATAGCGAAATGCAATGTTTACACGTTATATATCCGTATTTCAGCATATTAAATTGCATTATATCAAGTGTTTATTCAAAAAATAGATTCATAAACCCGTGAAAATAGCATTTGTTTACCTTTGTAACATTTGTAACATCACATAATTTTTGTTTACAATGGTAAACTCAGAGGAATTCATAAAAAGATTAGAAAAGATACTTGAATACTACAGCTTATCTGCTGCAGTTTTTGCGGACAAAGTTTCCGTACAACGCTCTAGTATATCTCACTTACTTTCGGGCCGAAACAAGCCTAGTCTGGAATTTGTTATGAAAGTTGTAAATGCTTATCCTGAAGTAAATCTTTACTGGCTTTTAAATGGAAAAGGCACATTTCCTCATAAACCTGAAAAGCAACTTCCACCTCCTTCAATTCCCCCAATCACACCTCCTCCAACTCCTATTCCTGAGGTCAAAAAGACCACTCCTGAAAAAATTCAAGCCCCAGCTACACCACCACAACTCCCTTTAGAATTCAAAGAAAAACTCGTTGAAAAAAAACGAGATGGAAAAAAAGTGATTGAAAAAGTTATTTTATTTTATGACGATGGAAGTTTTGAAGCCTATCAGCTCTAACACAGGTTTTAAGTCACAGCTATCCTAGTACATACCAACAAAATTTCTTTAATTTGCACCTATGGGAACACGAATTTTATTAGGCCTAGTTCTATGTATTGTTTTGAGCGCTTGCTACCAGCCAGAACGCGATTGCAAATCATTTAAAACAGGCGACTTCACTTTTGAATATACTGTAAATGGAGAGAAAAAAGTCAGCTCATTTACAAGAACTGATACCTACAGCATTGAACGGTATGACAACAAAGTAGACACCGCTACCGTTAGGTGGCTGAATGATTGTGAGTTTATTTTAAATCCAAGTGACAATAAAACTCCCATTCACTACAAAATACTTTCTACCACTAAAGACTCCTATTTATTCGAATATGGTATTGTGGGCAAAAGCCAGAAATCTAAAGGTACCGCGGTAAAAACTAAGTGATAATCCTTTAGGCATAATTACAACAGCGCCATAAGTAAGGTTTCCAATTCATACACCATCAACGATCTATACATGAAGTCTGTAGCTGATCTAATCAAGGGCTCAGTCACATTTAACCCAAGTAAGGCTTTCACTAAAACCGTCAATAAATGTGTATGCGTTATCCATTATCAAAAGATAGGTTTTGGTAATCGCTTTTACCATCCACACTTTTTTTGCCGTCCTTTCCTGAAGGAGGCAATGACATTTGACTATGATCCCTACCATTAATACGCGACGAGGAAATGCTTAGAGGTGCTTTTTAGCTCAAATAAGGCTAGATTTGGCTTTCAATCACTAATCCACTACCTAGGTGCTGAAAAACACATTAAACCCTATTATTTTCGTTTAAAGAACGAAGAATCCAAAATAATATCAGTCCACAAAGAGCCTGTACCGCTATTTTCAATTGATAATGGTAAGACACGGAAGGCGATTTTTATTGTATAACATTAATTAACAGTGTTTTATAAAAAATAAAACTGATAACGAAAGAGACATTCAAATTTTTAGCTACAACACTGAAAATAACTTTTGAACCCCTACTCTTAAAATTGAATTATTTGAAAGGGAACTGAAGCTGCGAAGACATTTAACTATAATCTTCATATACGCCAGAGCAATCCACACATCTTTCATGACAAACTCCATGAATAAAAGTCTTAAAATCAAATTGGTAGCATATTTGATTAATTAAAATAAGCTATTCAAAAAAATCATTAATCATTAAACAAAAAAAACTTACACGATGCCGTGTAAGTTTTTTATATTCTATATTTAAAACTACTTAATTAGGCCGACTGTAAGCAACCTCTGGATTTTTACGCTCATGGTCCTTAAACAAGCGCTGTTGCTGCTTAACTGTTAATGTGCTTCCATCATGACTCCAACCTGGAGGACCAAATATATACATAAGCTTATGCGATAATTTTGGAGATTTCTTCATATCTGTCCAAATATCCTTAAACTCATGTGTAAGAATAACAATTGGATTGTTAGAACTAGGTGCATGAATAACACCGTATTTAACGTCAATACCATCATCTAAAGGCAACCATGTACCAAACATTCTATCAAAAATATTTAAAAACCCACCGTGGTTTTTATCTAAATACTCCACATTCTGTGCGTGATGTACTTGATGCATTGTATGCGTATTCATAAATTTTTCAAAAATACCAAGTTTCGGAAGTAATACGGTATGAAGCTGAAACTGCCATAACGCCTCTATCCCTAAACAAAAAACCACCATTTCTGGCTTAAAACCAATTGCCGGCATCCACATATAAAATAATGGCTTATATAAGAGTGTAAACCAACCATTACGAACCGCAGTACCCAAGTTAAAGTTATCTGAAGAATGGTGAACAATATGAGCCGCCCACAGTATTCTTATTTCATGATTAGCTCTATGAAACCAGTAATACGTAAAATCATCTGCTAATTGACAAAGCAACCACACATACCAAACATAACCAAATGACTCATATCCAAGAATATTTATGTTTTTACCATTTACCTCTGGGTTAAACAATTCAAATACATAGGTAAAAATTACAATCGCCGAAACAACTTTTAGAAGTGCCGCCAGAATAGCGGAACCAACACCCATAAAACCACTTGCAAAAAGGTCTTTCCAATCATACAAATCATGATGCTCATCATGGTTTTTGCTATACGTAAGTTCTAATAAAATAAAGATAATAAAGCACGGCGCACCGTACACTAGAGGATTCGTTAATTCCATTTAAAAATTTTAATTTTTCAAAAATACCACTATTCCTAGTGAATGCACACTTTGTTTAACATTTTAATTTACCGAATTACTTTTTCTTTAGCAGCTCATTTTGTTCCTGCATAAGCTTTTCCATATTCGATAAAAGCTCTATTTCCCGAGGTGTTTCTACATTTTTATTTTTAGGATCTTGGGCTTTAGTTTTAAATCTATTAAATCCTTTCACCACAACAAAAATGGTAAATGCAACAATCACAAAGTCAATTAAAACTTCCACCAACTCACCGTAACCAATTGCTACTTCTGCACTTACCTCTGTAGCCTGCCTTAAAACATATTTCTTCTCATGAAGATTAACCCCTTCTGTTAACAATGAAAGCGGTGGCATAATAACCTTTTTCACCAGCACATTAACCACGTTATTAAAAGCGGCTCCTATGATAACCCCAACAGCAATATCTATTAAATTGCCTTTAATGGCAAAACTCTTAAACTCCTGAAAAAACTTCTTCAAAATAATCGGTTTTAAAATAATCGGTTTTAAAATAAGGTTGCTTGAGAATTTGAATCACCCTCTTTATCCGTATCATCATTAGATTTTGGCTCCTGTGCATCCGTATCCGTTTGTCCTTCTTCAGGATTTCCATCAACCACTTTAGGTTCCTTCTCTTCAGGAACCTCAGGACTAATATATTCTAAAGGCTCTAACGCATCTACATTCTTTATCTTATCTGCAGTCACTTGATTACCTAAAGCTTTTATCCCCTTAACTGCTATAAAATCCTCTACATCAATAGTTTGATTTGGTTTTTGATCCTTACCTCTAGGTTTTGAAAACTCAATTTCAAATACAGGACGCCAATCTGTAGAAACAATTTCTAAAACAGATTTTGGGTGTTCAGAAATAAACAATTCGTCTTTATTTTCATTTTCGACTAAGAAACGCTTAATATAATACCGGTCTTTTTCACCTTCATAATAAATAGAAGATAAAGGTTTATTCGGAATCCATTTCTCTAAGACAATCATATCCTCATCGAAGTGGGTCGTCATTTCCGGTAAAAAGGTTTTCACAAATCCTTTTTGAGTTACTACGAGAAGTCTATCCTCCCCCCTAAATTCTCCTAAAAGTTCACCTCTGCCATCAACATTTAAACGTCTTACAACATCATCAAACCAAATTTTACGTGGTTTTAATGTAGAAACACCTTTCTCTTTCAACTCAATACGCTTCACAGGATACTTCGTAACAATATTTCCTTTCGATGCCCTACCTTTTATAAGTACATCAGCAAAATCTATATCCCATTTTATTTTCTTAATACTTCCCGCTTGGCGTAATAATACCGAAATTACCTCTGCTTCTCCATTAGGATTTTCAGAAAAATACAACACATCAGAATTAGCACTGCCATTTGTTAAATCGTACATTTTATCACGCGTAACCCCCGTTACATAAAATCTTTTAATATAACTAGGACCACCTTTACCATCCTTGTACACCATATTATAAATGGTGCGCTTATCTTTTTTCTTAAATATTGCAGCATGAATGATGTTTTTACCCACGAAAGTCTTAGAATCAACCTTAGTAATCATCATCTCCCCCGCTTTAGTCATCACAATGATATCATCAATATCACTACATTCAGCCATATACTCATCACGCTTCAAGGACGTTCCAATAAAACCTTCTTCCCGATTAACATACAGCTTCGTATTTCTAATCACCACCTTAGTAGCTTCTATATCATCAAAAATTCTAATTTCCGACTTACGCTCCCTGTCTTTACCGTATTTAGCTTTTAAATTCTTGAAGTAATCAATCGTAAAATCAATAATATGCTCCAAATTATTTTTTACTTCTGCAATTCGCTCTTCTAAACTATCAATAAGTTGTTGTGCCTTATCAATATCAAATTTAGAAATACGTTTTATACGAATTTCTGTCAAACGCGTAATATCTTCTTCGGTTACAGCACGTTTTAAATGTTTTGTAAATGGCTTTAAACCATCATCAATAGCCTTTATAACACCTTCCCAAGTTTCTTGCTCTTCTATATCGCGGTAAATTCGGTTTTCAATAAAAATTCGCTCTAAAGATGCAAAATGCCACTGCTCTTCAAGTTCTCTTAATTGCACCTCTAACTCTGCCCTAAGTAATTCTACCGTATAATCTGTAGAACGTTGTAACATTTCTGTCACCCCTATAAACAAAGGTTTATTATCTTCAATAATACACCCTAATGGAGATATTGAAGATTCACATGCTGTAAAAGCATACAACGCATCAATAGTTTTATCTGGAGACAAGCCAGATGGCAGATGGATTAAAATTTCTACATCTGCAGCGGTATTATCTTCAATTTTGCGAATCTTTATTTTGCCTTTTTCATTGGCTTTTAAGATAGAATCTATTAAAGAAGAAGTATTAGTACCATAAGGTATCTCATTAATAACCAGTGTACTTTTATCTAATTGGGATATTTTCGCTCTAACTCTAATCTTACCTCCTCTAATACCATCATTATAATTACTAACATCTATAATTCCCGATGTTGGAAAGTCTGGATAGATGGTAAATTTCTGACCTTTTAAATGTTTAATAGAGGAATCTATTAGTTCAATAAAGTTATGCGGCAATACTTTAGTAGACAAACCAACAGCAATACCTTCTGCTCCTTGAGCTAGGAGTAAAGGAAATTTAACTGGTAAATTGGTAGGCTCTTTTTTACGACCATCATAGGAAGATTGCCATTCAGTAATTTTAGGGCTAAAAACAACTTCCAATGCAAATTTTGATAGTCGCGCTTCAATATAACGAGAAGCAGCTGCACTATCCCCTGTAAGAATATTACCCCAGTTCCCCTGAGTATCTATTAACAAGTCTTTTTGGCCAATTTGCACCATAGCATCTGCAATACTAGCATCACCATGTGGGTGATACTGCATTGTGTGCCCTACTACATTCGCTACTTTATTATAACGGCCATCATCTAATTCTTTTAAGGCATGCATAATACGCCTTTGAACTGGCTTAAAACCATCTTCAATTGCTGGTACTGCACGCTCCAAAATTACATAAGAGGCATAATCTAAAAACCAATCTTTATACATTCCCGTAACTTTCGTTAAGGAATCCTGACTGTTTTCTTGATTATCTTGAGGCTCTAAATGTTCTTCGTTAAGCTCTTCATTCTCTTCCATGCAGAAAGAATCGTATTATTTTGGTTTATAATTAGTTATCCTCAATAAGGTCTAACTCTACTTTAAGATTTTCTATAATAAATTTTTGGCGGTCTGGTGTATTCTTACCCATATAAAACTCTAACAAAGACTCTATAGACATGTTCTTATCTAACATCACCGGTTCTAATCGAATATCTTCACCAATGAAGTGCTGAAACTCATCTGGAGAAATTTCACCTAATCCCTTAAATCGGGTAATTTCAGGCTTACCAGACAATGCTTCCATTGCTGCTTTTTTCTCCTCTGGACTGTAGCAATAAAATGTTTGTTTCTTATTTCTAACTCTAAATAAGGGTGTCTGTAAAATATAAAGGTGATTCTCTTTTATCAATTCAGGGAAGAACTGCAAGAAGAAGGTAATCAACAGTAAGCGAATGTGCATACCATCGACATCGGCATCTGTCGCTATTACAATTTTGTTATATCTCAAATCCTCCATCGAATCTTCAATATTTAGTGCCGCTTGCAATAAATTGAACTCTTCATTCTCATACACAATTTTTTTACTCATGCCATACGAGTTCAAAGGCTTACCTCTAAGACTAAATACCGCTTGAGTATTTACATCTCTGGATTTTGTTATTGATCCTGATGCCGAATCTCCCTCCGTTATAAATAATGTACTTTCTAAATAACGCGTATTTTTAATATCACCTAAGTGTACACGACAATCACGTAATTTTTTATTGTGCAGATTTGACTTCTTAGCTCTATCTCTCGCTAATTTTCGAATGCCTGAAAGATCTTTACGCTCTTTCTCTGCCTGCATAATTTTACGCTGTAACTTTTCTGCTGTATCAGGATTCTTGTGTAGATAGTTATCTAATTTGGTTCCTATAAAATCATTTATATAGGTTCTTACGGTAGGAAATTCACCCCCCATATCTGTAGAACCTAATTTAGTTTTAGTCTGGCTTTCAAAGACAGGCTCCATTACTTTAATAGCGATAGCTGAAACAATAGACTTACGGATATCTGAAGCATCATAACTTTTGCCATAAAAGTCACGTATAGTCTTGGCAATTGCTTCTCTAAATGCCGATTGGTGGGTACCACCCTGCGTTGTATGCTGTCCGTTAACAAAAGAATGATACTCCTCACTATACTGTGTTTTACTGTGCGTAATAGCTACTTCTATATCATCGCCTTTTAAATGGATAATAGGATACAACATGTCTTCCATGTTGTTATTATCCTCCAAAAGATCTTTCAACCCATTTTCGGAGTGAAACTTTTCGCCATTAAAAACTATGGTTAACCCAGGATTTAGATAAACATAGTTTTTAAGCATACGTTCTATATACTCATTCCTGTACTTATATTTTTTGAAAATGATTTCATCAGGAATAAAAGATACTTTGGTTCCTTTTCTTTTTGAAGTGTCATTTGGACCTTCTTCTTGAACTAAATTTCCTTGATGAAATTCTGCCGTCTTTAATTGACTATCCCTTGAAGACTCTACTTTAAAAAAGGTAGAAAGCGCATTTACTGCTTTAGTACCTACCCCATTTAATCCCACCGATTTTTTAAATGCTCGAGAATCATACTTACCACCGGTATTCATTTTAGATACAACATCCACTACTTTACCCAATGGAATACCACGACCGTAATCCCGAACAGATACTAAATTATCTTTTATAGTAATATCAATGGTTCTACCAGAACCCATTACAAATTCATCAATACAATTATCTACAACTTCTTTGAGTAAAATATAAATACCATCATCTGCAGAAGAACCATCTCCTAGCTTTCCAATATACATACCAGGACGCATACGGATATGCTCTTTCCAATCGAGTGAACGGATATTATCTTCTGTGTATTGTGTATTTTCTGACATGTTTGGGATTTCTTCGAAAGTGTTGCTAATATAACAAGTGTAATTGAAAGATGAAACATCCTGAAACGAAAGTAATCAACAATAGCAAAATACTTTTTGCTGATAGTTCTAAAATTTCATGATCATTCAACTATTTTTTTATAGGTTTTACCTCATAGTTTTCTAAAGTAGACAATTTTGGACTACTTTATTTTTTACGTTTTTGAACTGCTACCAAAGTTACACCAAAAAGAACTATACACATCCCTATTGCTTGCAAGAAAGTAACCCGTTCATCTAAAAAAACAAATGCTAGCAAAATTGTAGCTACCGGCCCCAAACTACCAAACATAGAAAATGTTGACGCTCCTAGCCTCTCAATTGCGGCTGAAACTAAAAACGAAGGTATCAAGGTGCAAAATACAGCCATTAGAAGTCCTAAATAATACACTTCTTTAGGGTACTTAAAAAGAGCATAATTTCCTTCTATTGAAAAATGGAGCGCCACAATAATAGTTGATACAATCATGGCATAAGAAGTAAATTGAAGTGCTCCAAATTTTGGAATTAGCCACCCACTACCCACAAGGTAAGACGCATAGCTAATAGCACTTAATAAAATCAAAAAACCTCCTAAAATTGCATCCTCACCTTTTAAACCTATCTCATCCCAAAAGGCAACAATAACACCTGCATAAGTGATCAATAGCGCTATAAGTTGATTTCTATTTAGTTTCTTTTTGAAAACTAGCCAAGAAATAAGAACAACGATGGTTGGATATACAAAAAGTATAATGCGCTCTAAACCTGCTTTAATATATTGCAGTCCCATAAAATCAAATAAACTAGCTAAATAATAACCAATAAATCCAAAAAAGAACAACCAGAACCAATCAATTCTCTTGATTATTTCTGGTTGTGCTGGTTTTTTCCAAAGTGCTATTACCAAATAAAATGGAAAAGAAAATACCATTCTAAAAAGCAATAGTGTTAAATAGTCTATTTTATATTGATAGGCAAGTTTTACAATAACCGCTTTAGCAGAAAAAAGAACTACACCTAAAATTGCCAATATAATTCCTAAGCTCGTTGCCGATGAATTCTTAAACATCTAAACAAATGTAAAAGAGATGCTACTATTTCAAAGCTGCTTAAGTGAACAAAATACGACACCCAAAAATGAGTTTTTACACATTAAATCTAAAGTGCATTACATCCCCATCTTTAACAATATACTCTTTACCCTCAACACGCATCTTTCCTGCCTCCTTTACTTTGGCTTCACTACCATGAGCCACATAATCATCATAAGCGATAACTTCTGCACGGATAAATCCTTTCTCAAAATCAGTATGAATAACTCCCGCTGCCTGAGGCGCAGTAGCTCCTACTGGGATAGTCCAAGCACGAACTTCTTTAACACCGGCTGTAAAATAAGTCTCTAAATTCAATAACTTATAGGCTCCACGTATTAATTTACCTGACCCAGGTTCCGACAACCCTAAATCTTCCAAGAACATTTGACGTTCTTCATAGGTTTCTAATTCTGTAATATCTGCCTCCGTTCCTACTGCTAAGAAAATAACTTCTGCATTTTCATGCGCTACTGCTGCTTTTACTTTTTCAACGTAAGCATTACCTTCTACTGCACTTTCCTCATCTACATTACAAACATACATCACTGGCTTATCTGTGATAAACTGTAAAGGATGGACAAATTCTTTATGATCTTCTTTAGAAATTGTTATTGCCCTAACTGAAGTACCCTCCTCAAGTCCTTTTTTTATAACCAACAACACAGCTTCTTCTTTCTGAGCGTCTTTATTACCAGTCTTAGCTGCTCTTTTTACTTTTTCAAGTTTCTTATCTACAGTCTCCAAATCCTTTAACTGCAACTCCATATCAATAGTTTCCTTATCCCTAATAGGATCTACAGAACCATCAACATGTACTATATTATCATTATCAAAACAACGCAACACATGCAAAATAGCATCTGTTTCACGGATATTTCCTAAAAACTGATTTCCTAAACCTTCTCCTTTACTTGCTCCTTTTACCAAGCCAGCAATATCTACAATATCAACCGTAGCAGGCAATACGCGTTCTGGATCTACTAACTCTTCTAATTTTTGCAACCTAGGATCTGGAACATTTACCACTCCTATATTTGGTTCTATGGTACAAAATGGAAAATTTGCACTTTGTGCCTTTGCGTTCGACAAACAATTAAATAGTGTGGATTTCCCCACGTTTGGCAATCCTACGATTCCTGCTTTCATCAATTCTCTATTTTAAGAAGATGCAAATATAATCTTTACCTTATAAATATGTACAACACACAACAAACTAAAGAAAATTACATAAAAAGAATCATAAACTGACTATTATGCAACACAAAGCATTAAAATTCATTAATTATTCAATTATTTTATTAATTTAACCTTTAATTAACTTTATTGTCATACATTTAAAATCTATCAAAAAAAGTTTATGTCTTTAAATAATGAAGAAATCATATGGTCCTTATTTTTACAAGGGGACACGAATGCTTTTTCTTTACTATTTAAAAAATACTACTCTCCTTTATATAATTACGGTTTAAAGCTTTGTAGCAACACTTGTGTAACAGAGGATTGCCTTCAAGGCTTTTTCGTCTACCTATATGAAAACAGAAATACGATAGGAGAAGTCAAAAACATCAAAGCCTATCTATTTATATCTTTTAGAAGAACACTATTCAGTGCACTTAAAAAAGAGCGTAATTTTACAGACTTGAATTCGGATACTCAAAATTCATCTAATTTTGAATTTTCCCCTGAAGAACTAAAAATTCATCAAGAGATTTCTTTTGCACAAACAAGTTCTATTACTTTAATGTTAAACACACTCGCTCCTAGAGAAAGAGAAGTAATTTATTTAAAGTATTACGGAGCTTTATCTATGTCTGAAATTGCCAGTACTATGGATATTTCTTATCAAAGTGTTCTAAATACGCTTCAAAAAGCTTTTTCAAAAATCAGAAGAACCATTGAAAACAATATGCTTTCAGCTATTTTGAAAAAATAATTCATTTTTATTCAATTTTATAGGGTATATAATTCACCCTACTCTCTCTTTATACATATAACGGCATAATTGGTTATACAAATTAAAGCATGGAAGAGAGCAAACAACATCTACTAGAGAATCTTTTAGAAGACACTTCATTTAAAAATTGGGTATACAAAAGAAATAGGAATGATGTGACATTTTGGAATAAATGGATTGATGCTAATTCTGATTACGCAGAAACAGTATTCACTGCTCGGGATATTATTTTAGGAATTAATTTTAAGGACAATACACTTAAACCGGAATTCATCGAAGATAAACTTAACGACGTATTGTCTAAAATAAAGACAGACAATACCAAAATCGATATTCCCAGAAAGAAATCAACTGCCTCTAAATACATTTTAGCTGCTGTTGGCTTTTTTATAGCAACGCTGCTTATCGTATTTTATAATTTACAAGAAAACAAAACTTACGTAGTTCAAAAAACTGGGTTTGGAGAAACCATTAATTTAAAATTATCTGATGGCACCACTGTTGTTCTAAATGGTAATTCAGAATTACAATACGAAATTGATAATCCCAGAAATGTTATGCTAGAAGGTGAAGCTTATTTTAAGGTTAGCTCTAAACCCTCAACTAAAGCTAAATTTTGGGTAACCACTAATGATCTTAAAGTAGAAGTTTTTGGAACGCATTTTAATGTGAATACGAGAGACGAAAAAACAAAAGTATTGCTAGATGAAGGATCCATACACCTAGAATTAAAAAATGGGTCTCGAAAAAAAATGAAACCTGGTGAGATTGCCACCTACTCCAATAAAAGCGATCTTTTCTCGCATGAAATCATCAACTCTAGTCTTGACTACTCTTTCTGGAGAGAAGAAACATTTGTTTTTAATAACATCTCATTACTTGAGGTAATGCATTACCTAGAAAACTCTTACGGAATAACTACAGAATTTAAAGATGAAAAATCAAAAAAAATAATGCTTACAGGCGGTATACCCAACGGAAATTTAAACATCTGTATTAAAGCTATAGAGAAGTCTGCAGGAATTAAAATAAACCATATAGACAACAACTTACTAATTATCAATAATTAAATTCACTATTATGAACGGGAGAACTCCAATAAAAACTCTGCTTCTATTCATTTTTCTAGTAGCACACATAAAATATGTTACTGCAAATGAACCTATTACATCGGAAAGTGAAAATGCAAAAGTAGCCTTAGTCACTTTTCTAGATGAAGTAAGCAAAAAACATGCAGTTTATTTTACGTATAATCCTGATGCACTTTCTGGCTCTTCCTTAAATCCAGAAGAGTACAATTATAATCGTTTAGATAAAATTTTAACCAAACTCGAAGAGAAGACTAGTTTTGATTTTGAATATCTTGGTAATAAGTACTATGCAGTTTATGGAAAAAAGATAGAACGAAGTATTCTTGAAAAAGTGCAAGTTGGCGCTTCCAAAGACATTCATACTTCTTTAAATTTTTTAGAGATTCAAAATTCCGTTTCAGGAAAAATTATAGATCAAGACGGTATTCCTTTAGCGGGTGCAAATATTATAGAAAAAGGAACCACAAATGGCACAACAACAGATTTTGACGGGAATTATACGATTACGGTTAGTGATAATGCTACGCTAGTTTTTAGCTATATTGGATACAATGCCACAGAACAAAAAATAGCAGGAAGGAAGACTATCAACGTAAGCTTAAACCAAGGAGAGCAATTAGATGAGATCATCATGGTTGGTAACCGCTCTAAGCCTAGAACGGCCATTGAATCTGCCGTACCTATAGATAACATTGAAGTATCTGAACTTAAAAATACCGGACAACCTACCGTAGATAAAATGCTTACGTATAAAGTGCCATCTTTTAACTCTACAAACCAAACAGTTTCTGACGCAACTGCCCACTTTGATCCTGCAGATTTAAGAGGATTAGGCCCTAGTAGAACTTTAGTATTGATAAACGGAAAACGAAAAAACCAAAGTGCTTTGGTCTATATAAATGATACTCCAGGAAAAGGAGAAGTTGGTGTCGATTTAAAAAGTATACCTTCCGCAGCAATTGAACGTGTAGAAGTATTACGCGATGGAGCTTCTGCACAATATGGCTCTGATGCCATAGCTGGTATAATAAATATGGTTCTAAAGAAAGGCGTAGAGTATACTACCGTAAACGTTAACACAGGAATAACCACAGAAAGAGATGGCTTTAATATTAATGCAGATCTGAATTCTTCTATAAGTTTAGGTGATAATGGCGGATACTTAAATTTTACGTTGGGATACTACCAACAAGAATCAACCAATAGAGCAGGAACACCTGGAGAGGATTCTTTGTTTGGAGTTGCGGCAAACGATCCTACATGGGGAGATTGGCTTGTTGAAAATCCTGATTTAGGAATGACTATCGGTCAGCCAGAAATGAAAAATGCTGATGTATTTTTCAACGCAGGCGTTCCCTTCGGAAATGATTCTGGAGAGTTTTATACTTTTGGAGGTCTTACTTATAGAACAGGCAAAAGTTTTGCTCTATATAGAGCACCATATTGGGTAGGCGATCCATTTAATCTACTTCATGATGAAAACGAGATTTATGATGGTTTTCAACCTTCCTTTGAAACTGATATCAGAGACAATAATGTTACAGTCGGGGTGAAAACCAAATTTTTAGGCTTTAATGTAGATTTAAGTGGAACCTATGGTAGAAATGCTGTAGATTATACCGTAAGTAATAGTTTAAACCCTGCTCTAGGAGCCAATAGCCCAACTACATTTGATGTCGGCGCCTATACTTTTAGTAATACCTTAAGCAATTTAGATTTCTCTAGAGGTTTTGGTGATTTAAATATTGCCTTTGGTGCAGAGGTTAGAAAAGAACGCTTTACTGCTAAGGCAGGAGAGACGGCATCATACATTTCAGGAGGAGCACAATCATTCCCTGGCCTACAACCATCTAACGCCGTTATTGCCAATAGAAATAATTTTGGCGTTTATGGGGACTTAGAATGGGATATCACTGAAGCCTTTTTGATAGGAGGAGCTATCAGATTTGAAGATTTTAGCGATTTTGGCAGTAACAGCTCTTGGAAAGTAAGCTCCAGGTATTTATTTGCAGAAAGCAAAGGCGCTATTAGGGGGTCTTACAGCACAGGATTTAGAGCTCCTTCTCTACACCAAATATACTTAAGCAATGTACAAACATTGGTTTCTGGAAATACCATATCTAATCAAGGAACATTTAACAATGTGGACCCAATAATACGAGATGGTTTAGGAGTACCGCAATTAACTGCAGAGACCTCTAAAAATATTTCAGCAGGCCTCACCTATAAAGTAACAAATGATTTCACTTTAGCATTGGATTATTACAATGTAAAAATGGACGACAGAGTCCTTTTTACAGGAGAAATAGGATTTGATGGGGATGATACAAGTACAAACCCTGTAGAGCAAATATTAATAGACAACTCCATTACTAGTCTTAAATTTTTTGTTAATGCCGTTAATACGACTACCAACGGAGTAGATTTAGTAGCTTCCTATAAAAACATCTCTTTAGGCGGAGGGTATTTAAATACAACTCTTTCTGCTAATTTCAATGAAACTAAAATTGACGGAGAAATTAACACTCCTACCCTATTAGCACAAAACAATTATGACATATTCAATAGAAAAGAAGAGTCTAGAATTATTTCTGCTAGACCTAAGTCTAAGGTTTTATTAGGGTTAGATTACACCATAAAAGACCTCACCGTTGTATTTAACAATACTTATTTCGGAGAAGTAACATGGCAACATGCCACCGATTTTGATAAAGACCAAACTTTCTCTGGTAAAATTATCACGGATCTAATCTTTAATTACAACTTCTCAAGTAAAATTAGTGCCAATATTGGAGTAAACAATTTATTCAATGTTTACCCTGATGAAATTACCACCAAAGGTGATGTCGTTACTGACCTAGGTGGACGTTTTAAATACCCTTGGGAGGTCAACCAATTTGGTTTCAATGGTACCACATTGAGAGCTGGGCTAAATTTCAAATTCTAACAAAGTAAGAATTTTATGATTTAATAATACATAAAATTCCTATACATAATTACATTTTAATATCTTACTCACACCGAGATATACCTTAATTACTAATTAATCTTTAAAATCACTATTTATGAAATTGACTAATTTATTATTACTAACGCTATTTTTTAGTGTTACAAGCCTTTTCTCGCAAAGCGAGGTAAAAGGAACCGTGAAAGACGGTGATGGTATTCCACTAGCAGGAGCCAATATTGTTGTTAAAGGGTCTACGAATGGAACTACTACAGACTTTGATGGGAACTACACTATCGAAGCTCCTAGTGACGGAACCTTAGTATTTAGCTACATTGGTTTTGAAACCAAAGAGAAGAAAATTGGAGGACAAACAACCATCAATATAACCTTATCTGAAGGTAACCAACTAGATGAATTTGTCGTTGTAGGTTCAAGAACAGCGCCAAGAAGTAATGTAGATAGTGCATTGCCTGTTGATGTTATCGGTGCTAAAGATTTAACATCTACCGGTCAAGCATCATTTGATAAAGCGTTACAGTATAAAATACCCTCTTTTAATACGGTACAAACTCCTGTAAATGATGCAACTTCTTTATTAGATCCCTATGAAATTAGAAACATGGGCCCATCTAGAACATTAATCTTAATAAATGGAAAGCGTAAGAATTTAAGTGCCTTATTATACACTCAAACCTCTCCAGGCCGTGGTGAAACAGGAGCTGATATTTCTGCAATTCCTCAAGATGCGATTAAGAGAGTGGAAATTTTACGTGATGGGGCATCTGCTCAATATGGTTCTGATGCAATTGCTGGTGTAATGAACATTATTCTTAAAGATAGTCCTACTGAAGGTTCTGCAACAATTAGAACAGGAATTACTACTGAAGGAGATGGAGAAATGTTTGGTGTTTCGGTAAATAACGGTTCTACTATTAATGAGGATAAAGGTTTTATCAACTATACTATAGATTTATCTAAACTTAATCAGTCTAACAGACCCGGAACCGTAAGTGCTTTAGGTGAAGCTGATGGCGATCTAGGTTTTGGAGCTGATTTAGGTTTTGTTCAAGAATTTTTAGATCGCAAACCAGATGCAGGAAATATTAATGGTTCTCCTGAAACTGCTGCCGCTAAGTTTGAAATGAATATGGGGTATGATTTAAGTGAGAATACTCAGTTGTACGCAAATGCAGCATATGTCTACAAAAAAGTAAATAGCTTTGCCAACTACAGAACTCCTTATTGGAGAACACTTGATGAAGACAATGGTTTTCCATATTTAGCCGATTTTTTTCCTGGAGATAACCCTACCACAGAAAATGGTTATGATGGTTATGTACCAACTTTTGAAGGTCTTCTTAGTGATTACAATGGAACTATTGGTTTTAAAACAATTAAGAACGATTGGAATATCGATGCAAGTTTCACCACCGGTGGAAATTCTCAAACGTATACCGTAAATAATACCCACAATGGAAACGTTGTGTATTCTCCATCAACATGGATTGATGCAAATGGTAACGGCACGGTAGATGATGGGGAAATTACAGAAGGTTCTCAATTATACAGAGAGAATAGTCAACAATCATTTAGACCTGGAGGAACAAAATTCAGTCATAATGTAGGAAATATTGATATTTCTAGATTATTATCAGATAAAGTAAGTATTGGTGTTGGAGCCGAATTTAGAGCTGAAACCTTTGAAGTTATCGTAGGAGAATTAGCTTCTTATGATGGTGGTGGTGCAGATTCATTTGCAGGTAGCAGTCCAGAAAACTCAGGAAAATTTAACCGTTACAATTTTGGAGGATACTTATCTTTAGATTACGACGTAACTGATGCCTTTTTATTAAGCGGTACCATTAGAACAGAAAACTATTCTGATTTTGGAAATACATTTGTCTATAAGTTTAGTTCTCGTTTAAAATTAACAGATCAACTTACTGCTAGAGCTTCTATTTCTTCTGGATTTAGAGCGCCTACCCTACACCAGATCTATACACAAAAAGCACAGTATAGTTTTGTACCAGGTCAAGGGATACAAGTAGGTGGTTTAGTAAACAATGTATCTACACAAGCGAAGCTTTTAGGTATTCCTCAACTAGATGCAGAAACTTCAAACAACTTCACTGTTGGTTTTGGTGGAAAACTTGGTAAGAATTTTAGTTTCACATTTGATTACTACAATATTGCCGTGAAAGACCGTATAGTTTTAGGTTCTGAAATTGGAGGAACAGCATTTGATACTGATGGAAATAATATTGGTACGACCGCTTTAGATGATATCTTAAGAGATAATAATTTATCTGATGTAAGTTTCTTTTCTAATGCTATAGACACAAAAACTTCTGGTTTAGATGTGGTACTTAGCAAAAAGAACATTGAAATTGGTAATGGAAATTTAGATTTAAATTTATCTGGAAATTATACCATTCAGAATGAAAGAGATGGAGCTGTTAAAGATATCGCCTTAGTTGCCGAATCAGGTCAATCTGTTGTTAACGCAACCCAAGAAGCCTTATTCTTTACCTCTAGACCAGAAACTAAGTGGATTCTTGGTGCAAACTATGAAATCAACAAATTCGGTTTTTCTTTCAACAACACTTATTTTGGTAAAACTACCTTTAAACAACAAGGTTTAGATGAAAATTTAAGAACTGAATTTACACCAAAAGTTGTAACTGATTTAGGTATTAATTTCAATGCAACAGAGAAGTTAACTATTGCATTTAACATCAACAACTTATTTAATATTTTACCAGAATGGTCTTTCAAAGCTGAAAATGCTGCAGGTCAGGCAATCATAGACGATACAACTATAACGTCTAGTGGTCAGACTGCTATTAAAAATCAATCTGATTTAATTACATTCAATCAACGATACTCACAAATGACTTATGATGGTTACCATTTTAGTCAATTAGGAACTATGCTAAACTTATCCATTAACTATAGGTTTTAATTAGTAATTAGTCAACCTGAAAAGCTACCTTAACGGGTAGCTTTTTTTATTTGACCTATTATAGTAATTCTATATGCATAAAAAAAGCCCGAACTACTTATTTGTCGTTCGGGCTTTTCTAATAATTATACACTGCTACATTTACGCTTCCGGATGCATAAATTTTTGCTTTTCTAATAAAACTTCTTCTGTCTCCACATGAGCGTCATCTGGGACACAACAATCTACAGGACAAACCGCAGCACATTGTGGTTCTTCATGGAAGCCCATACATTCTGTACATTTATCAGGAGATATGTAATACACTTCATCACTTATTGGCTCTTGAACATCGTCTGCGTCAACTTCCTTACCGTTAGGTAAAACCACCTGACCTTTTAAAGAAGTTCCATCACTATAACGCCATTCATCAGCGCCTTCATATATTGCTGTATTTGGGCATTCTGGTTCGCATGCTCCGCAATTTATACACTCATCAGTTATTATAATTGCCATATTTTCTTTTTCTTTTCTGAATTAATTCCAGTATTTATATTGAATTTATTTCAGTATCAATACTTTTGCACAAAGGTAAAACCTAATACAATCCTATACAAATATAATGACAGACCATACGCAACGAATTAAAGCTTTTGTTAAACTTGGTACTTTTTTTAGAGAATTTTACGATTCTACTAACAATCTGCAAGGTAAGCTTGAACATTCTAATGAATCTTTTAACGCTTTAGAGGACAAAATAGCATTAGCTAAACATAAAAATGGATGGTTTACTCGTGAAAATATACTTTTTAGTTTCAAAAGTTGGGCAGATGCTCTTACAGTAGCAAACCTAGATTCTTGGTTAATCAACTATAATTTTCAAGAAAATAAATCTCCTAAAATCGTGGCTCTTATTTTAGCCGGAAATATTCCATTAGTAGGTTTTCATGATGTTCTTTGTGTTTTACTAACAGGAAATAAAGCATTAATAAAGCTCTCTTCAAATGATAACATCTTACTACCGCAGGTAGCAGAGATATTAATTTCATTGGCTCCAGAATTAAAAGGGTTTATTAATTTTGAAACTAATAAACTTTCTGATTTTGATGCTGTCATTGCCACCGGAAGTAATAATACTGCGCGCTATTTTGAGCATTATTTTAAAGATAAGCCACATATTATTCGTAGAAACAGAAATTCTGTAGCCTTATTAACAGGAAAGGAGTCTCCAGAACAATTGAAAGCTTTGGGTGATGATATTTTTCTTTATTACGGATTAGGTTGCAGAAGTGTCTCGAAACTTTTTGTTCCTAAAGATTATAATTTCGATGTACTATTTGAATCTTTATATGATTTTCATCCTATTATTGAGCAAGTGAAGTATGCCAATAATTATGATTATAATAAAGCGGTATACCTAATGAGTAATTTTAAACTCTTAGAAAACGGATTTTTAATCTTAAAGAAAGACGAAAGCTATTCCTCTCCTATCGCTTCTCTATTTTATGAAGAATATGAAAATTTAGAAGTCTTAAAAGAAAGACTAGCGGTGGATCAAGAAAAAATTCAATGTATTGTATCTCATAACCTCTTTACTTCTGAAATTAAATTTGGAAACACTCAAAGTCCAAAATTAACAGACTACGCAGATAATGTTGATACTATAGCCTTCTTATTAAGAAACTCTTAGAATTTTTAGATTATTCGCTTTAATTCGCATAAATTTTACAACCTTTGCCAACTTAAATTTCTTATCAAGAAAATTTTTATTAAATAATTAGTCAAGGTCCTACAAGACCAAAAATCAAAATAAACAAAACACAAATGAAAAAGCATAATTTTAGCGCAGGACCGTGTATATTACCACAAGAAGTGTTATTAAAAGCCTCTGAAGCAGTTCAAGACTATAATGGTTCAGGATTGTCTCTTATAGAGATGTCTCACAGAAGTAAAGAGTTTGTGGATATCATGGAAAATGCTAGATCGCTTGCCCTAGAATTATTAGGTTTAGAAGGTAAAGGGTATAAAGCTTTATTTTTACAAGGAGGAGCTAGTATGGAGTTTGTACGTGTACCTTATAACTTATTGGAAACCAAAGCTGGCTACTTAAATACAGGTACTTGGGCGAATAACGCCATTAAAGAAGCTAAATTTTTCGGAGAAGTAGTTGAGGTAGCTTCTTCTAAAAATGAAAACTATAACCATATTCCAAAAATATTTGGTGTTCCTAATGATTTAGATTACTTGCACGTAACCTCTAACAACACCATTTACGGAACTCAAATGAAAACATTTCCAAAAGTAAATGTTCCTTTGGTTTGTGACATGAGTTCTGATATTTTTTCTAAACAAATAGATTTCTCTCAATTTGATTTAATTTATGCTGGTGCTCAAAAAAATATGGGGCCTGCAGGAACAGAATTAGTCGTAATCAAGGAAGATATTTTAGGAAAAGTATCCCGTAAGATTCCTTCGATATTAGATTACCAAGTAAGTATTGCAAAAGAAAGTATGTTTAATACTCCCGCAGTATTCCCTATCTATGTCTCTATGCTGACACTGGAATGGTTAAAAGGTATAGGTGGTGTTTCTGTAATCGAAGAGATAAACAACAAAAAAGCACAATTATTATATTCTGAAATTGATTTAAATCCTTTATTTAAAGGATATGCAAATGTAGAAGATAGATCTACAATGAATGCAACTTTCAGTATTACAGATGAAAAGTTAAAACCTGCTTTTGACGCTGCATGGAAAGAAGCTGGTGTTAGTGGAATTAATGGACACAGATCTATAGGTGGCTATAGAGCATCTATGTATAATGCACTAACATTAGAGAGTGTTGGCGTATTGGTAGATGTAATGAGTGAAATGGAAAGAAAAGCATAGATAAAAAGATTAAATACTTCGAAATCGAGGTATTTGATCTTTTAATATTATAAAATTTGAACATGAGAATATTAGCAAACGATGGAATTTCTCAAGCTGGAATTGATACATTGAAATCAAATGGCTTTGAAGTTTTAACGGTAAACGTTGCACAGAATCAACTTATAGATTACATAAATAAGCATAACATTGCAGCACTACTTGTACGCAGTGCTACAGAGGTTAGAAAAGATATTATTGATCAATGCCCAAGTTTAAAGTTAGTTGGCCGTGGTGGTGTTGGAATGGATAATATAGATGTTGCTTATGCTAAAGAAAAAGGGGTGCATGTTATAAATACTCCTGAAGCATCGTCTGAGTCTGTTGCTGAACTAGTATTTGCTCACTTATACGGTGCTGTTCGCTTTTTATATGACTCTAACAGAAATATGCCTCTCGATGGCGATAGTCGTTTTAAAGACCTTAAAAAGGACTATTCAAGCGGGTCTGAATTACGAGGAAAAACTTTAGGAATTATCGGTTTCGGAAAAATAGGACAAGCTACTGCAAAGATAGCACTGGGAGTAGGTATGAAAGTACTTTACCACGATTCTGAAATTGATGAAACTTCTGTTTCTTTAAAATTTTATGACGAACAAACTATAACTTTCAATTTAAAGAACAATAGTAAAGAAGACGTTTTAAAATCGGCAGATTTTATAACCTTGCACGTGCCTAAGCAAACAGCATATGTAATTGGCAAGAATGAATTCAGCTTAATGAAAGATGGTGTTGGTATCATCAACACCGCACGTGGTGGAGCTTTAGATGAAGTAGCTTTGATTGATGCGATGGAATCACGTAAAGTTGCCTTTGCAGGCTTAGATGTATACGAATCTGAACCAAAACCCGAAATAAAAATACTAATGCACCCTGATATTTCGTTAACACCACATATCGGTGCTGCTACTAAGGAAGCTCAAGACAGAATTGGTGTTGAACTAGCAACTAAAATTAGCGCACTGTTAAAATAACAACCTTTTTCTTAACAAATTAGAAAGAATTTACTTCTTTTTTGTAAATTAGAGAAAATAAAAAACCAAAACTATAAAATGTCAGGATTATTAGATTTATTAAGTGGCCCAATGGGTCAACAATTAATTAGCGGTGTTGCAGGTCAAACTGGAGAATCAGAAGGAAAAACTGCAAGTGTACTCAGCATGGCTATGCCATTGCTGTTGGGCGCTATGAAAAAGAATGTTTCTACACCAGAAGGTGCACAAGGATTAATGAGTGCATTACAAGGCGGAAAACATGATGGAAGCATACTAGATAACCTAGGTGGTTTATTTGGTGGTGGAGTTGATGATGCTGTAACCAAGGATGGTGCAGGAATTCTAGGTCACCTTTTAGGTTCTAAACAAGAAAGTGTTGAGAGTGCTATAAGCCAGAAAGCCGGTGTTGATTCTGGATCTGTTGGTAATATTTTAAAAATAGCAGCTCCAATTTTAATGGGTTTCTTATCGAAACAAACTTCTCAAAACAATGTTAACGATGCCAGTGGTATGAACGCTTTATTAGGCGGTATGCTTGGCGGTCAACCACAAGAAAATCAGAGCTTAATTACTTCTTTGCTTGATGCGGACGGTGATGGTAGCATCTTAGATGACGTTGCAGGAATGGTTATGGGATCTAGCGGTAAGAAAGGTGGTATCGGAGGTCTTCTAGGAGGACTTTTCGGTAAGTAACCATCTTTAAATACAATTAAAAAAAAAGCTGAATATTTAATATTCAGCTTTTTTTGTATCTTAAGACTATGAAAAAGTATGTAATACATTTGAGTATTCTCTTGACAATCATCACTTTAATTACCTTTGGCTGTACGAGTACCAAAAATATTAATGCCATTTCTGAAAAAGAAAAAGCAGCATTTAAGCAAACTCAAGGAGATACTATTACGATTGTAGATGCAGAAAGTGCATATGAAATAATCATTATTGAACCTGGATTTAATTTTTGGTTGCAAAGCATTGCAAGATCAGAAGGGTATTATTCTCAAAATTATTTAGAGGCTAGAAATGCGGTTTGGGTGCTAGCATGGAACCAAAGAGTACAGCAACCACAGCAGTTTAACCCAAATCTCTATGAAATGAGAATTGACTATAATTCCTTCACAGATTATGGCTATGAGGTAAACTACAAGCTCTATAATTACTTCATTTATTTCCAAAGAAAATATAATCAACGCTTAGGTTCTTTTTATCCCCGTATATAATTTTATATTTGCAAGCGATTTAAAAATGCTATGAAAAAATTAAAAGAACGCTGGGGGATAGAATCTAACTTTGGAATCATCATGATTCTACTCGTTTTTTCAATTACAGGATCTTCAGCATTAAAAATTGCAAGACCACTCCTAGATTATATTGGATTTACCCGAGATAATTTTGCAGATGATTGGTACTTTTCAATTCTTTATTGGACCGTACGCATTTTAATCATTTTTCCAATATACCAAGTTTTATTGGTTGTCTTTGGATGGTTATTTGGTCAATTTAAATTTTTCTGGAATTTTGAAAAAAAAATGTTGAGTCGCCTTGGGTTAGGGTTCCTATTTAAGTAGGCTTGTGTTTTTCTTAACAATTTAATGCGACACACTTTTACTACCTTTGACAAATCATGGGGAATAAATTATCCAAAGTTCTACTTTCCTGTATTGCAATTTCACTACTCGCCGCTTTAGGTATTCCTGATATTGCAAAAATAGCTCATGCCGTACTTGAGCACAATGAGCAAACTTGCCAAGAAAAAACTAAAGGACATATTCATGAAACTGAATTTGATTGTGAATTTCATAAATACCATATCACTACTTATTTCACACCAGAAATTTATAGTTTTCAAGTTTTAGAGCCTGTAAATCATATTTTTTTTAATAAAAAATTCTATTTTCTTTTAAGCGAATTTCAACAACTTCATTTTACGCTTAGAGGACCTCCTTTATATTCATACTCCGTACTTAAAAGATAAAGTATCATTTAGATTAATATTTAGTTATGAATAAAGTATATTTCACACTGCTTATAGCAATGTTAAGCAGTTTTGTCTATTCACAAAACATACTTACAGGAACAATAACAGACGTAAATAACCACCTGCCTTTAGAACAAGTCTCCATCTATTTTCCTCAATTAGAAAAAGGTGCTATTACAGATGCTAGAGGGGTATACAAAATATCAAATTTACCCTCTGGAACCTACAAAATTGTAGTGTCTTATATAGGATATCAAACGGTATCAAAATCTATTTCCGTAAATAATATAGAAGTAATCTATGATCTTTCACTAAACGAAAGTGCTATTGAAATGGAAGAAATTATTGTTTCTACACCTTTTCACAAATTACAAAGTGAAAATGTAATGAAAGTAGAATACGCAAATATTGCCGATTTGAAAAACAAAGGCTCCATAACCTTAGCCGATGGGATTGCACGTATTGCTGGTTTAGAAAGTGTCTCTACCGGCATTGGTATAGGTAAACCTGTCATAAGAGGTTTGAATGCCAACAGAGTACTTGTATATACACAGGGAATACGTTTAGAAAACCAACAATTTGGAGACGAGCATGGTTTAGGTGTTAATGATGCAGGAATTGAAAGTGTTGAGGTTATTAAAGGCCCTGCTTCCCTACTCTATGGTTCCGATGCCATGGGTGGCGTACTGTATTTAAATCCTGAAAAATTCTCACTACCCAATTCTACTGAAGGAGATGTTAATTTAAATTATTATACGAATACACGAGGTCTAAATACACATGCAGGAATTAAAACTGCTACAGAACATTTTAAATTTTTACTTCGTGGAGCACTAACTACTCATACCGATTACAAAACAGGTAGTAATGATCGTGTAACGAACTCTAGATTTAAAGAATATGATTTAAAAACGGGTATTGGTTACCAAGCAACAAACTTTAAAACGGAAGTACGTTACAACTATAATAATTCCAATTTAGGAATTCCAGAAGAAATTGGTAACCAAAGTACCGACCGCTCACCCATAGAACCCAACCAAACTATAGATAGCCATATTTTAAGTTCTAAAAGTAGCTTACTATTTGACACCTCTAGTCTGGACGTTACTTTGGGTTATACCTCTAATATTAGAAAAGAGTTTGAAGAAGACGAAGATGGGGCTGCATTACATATGAATTTAAATACTTTTAATTATAATGTCCAATATCATACTCCGAAATACGGACCATTAGAAACTATTGTTGGTATTCAAGGACTTCACCAAACTAATAGCAATTTTGGTGAAGAGCTTTTAATTCCTGATGCGAGAACAAATGATATTGGCTTTTTTGGTACCTCACATATACATTTAAATGACTTTAATGATATTCAAGTAGGTTTACGTTATGATCATAGAATCATTAAGGGTGATGCCAATGGTATTTCAGGAGAAGAAGGATATATCGCCGCTCTAGATAGAGATTTTAGCAGTTTTAACGCAGCTTTAGGCTATAAAGTAAACTTCGCCAACAACCTCGTTACGCGAGTGAATCTGGCTACAGGATTTAGAGCCCCAAACCTTGCTGAATTGACTTCAAATGGCGTACATGAAGGCACAAATAGATACGAAATAGGAAATGCTAATTTAAAAAATGAGCAAAACTTACAAACAGATATTTCTTTAGAATACAAAAATCAGCATTTTGAAGTGTTTGTAAATGGATTTTATAATACTATAAATGACTATATATTCATTGCTCCTAATGGTGATGAAATAGACGGAAATCAAGTATTTGTATATAACCAACAAGATGCCTATTTGTACGGTGGAGAAGCAGGAATTCATATTCATCCGCATCCTTTAGATTGGTTGCATTTTGAAAGTAGCTTTCAAACCGTTCGCGGGAAATTAAAGGATGATGATAACCTACCGTTAATTCCTGCAAATAGTATCACCAACACGCTAAGAGGAGAATTTACCAAGCGTAGTGGATGGATCACTAGTGGCTATACCTTCATCACCTTAAAATCTGTTTTTCAGCAAGATAATATAAGCCTTTTTGAAACAACTACAGAAGGATATAATCTTTTAAGCATTGGATTAGGAGGTACTGTAACCATATTCAACAGTCCAATGGATCTGAGAATTAGTGGTAATAATCTGCTAAATAAAAACTATGTATCGCATTTATCTCGTTTAAAATATGATGCTATAGGTAATATTGGAAGAAATATTAGTATTGGTATTAGCGTACCTCTATAACTTTTAGATTTTATTTAAGCAAAGAGCGCCGAAACCAAAGTTTCAGCGCTCTTATTAGTTAAATTCTCAAAAAAATTATCTAGTAGATCTACTAGAGATATTCCGCTTAATAACCTTAAGATTCCAAACGGGTATTATTAAAGCAAAATCAACTATAATTAAGCTTCTTTTAAAATGTCATTAAAATAATATTCTTCAGGATGCGCGACGTACTCTTTAGCCTTATCAAAATCATCCTCTGATAAATAATGTAGGTTTTGGAAACATAGCTTTGCAAATTCCGAATTTATATCTACCAAACGAGGCGAAATTTTCCCCTCATCATCCTGTAAGTCTTTTAAATACAAAGGACTTACTTCTCCTTTAGAATTGGCCGTAACTATACAACCACTTATACCTTCATCATACAGTTTTTTAACCCCCAACCCTAATAAGGTACACAAGGTTAAATCAAAACCAATTGGCCTACAACACCGAAGTTCATAACCTAATTCTACTGGTCTACTTTTGATACTAATTCCAAGCTCTTTTAATTTAAGCTGAACTAACATATTAAAAATATGTGATTTACTTACATTACCAAGCTCTGGATGACCATGATCATCGTAAGTAAAATTAATACCACAATTTTCAAGTTCTGAATCTGGCATAATATGAAAAACACCTTCACTAATTAAAGCTACGCCGTAATTAATGTTTTCTATTTTTCTTTTAATCATCGATGAAATAATCAAACGCACTACCTTATCAAAGGTAATTTCTGTATTATTGAACATTTCAGGGATAACCATCATTGGAAAATGACAACTTGTAGCGATACCAAAAGCCAAATGACCGGCGGATCTACCCATGGTAGACATCACAAACCAATTCTGACTGGTACGCGCATCTTCATACGTTGTATTTCCTATTCTAACACCTTCATCTTTTGCTGAATGAAAACCAAAAGTAGGATTTCTATCGGGTAAAGGAAGATCATTATCTATAGTTTTAGGCACATGGATATTGGCTATAGAAATATTTTCCTTAGAAAGATATGCTGTAATTCTATTAGCCGTAGAGGCGGTGTCATCACCGCCTATACTAACTAACAATTTTACGTTATTCTGAATAAAAAGTTCTGTGTTGATTTTCTCATCACTAGGCTTAAACCTACTCATTATAAGTGTTGATCCACCACGACTAAAAATACGATCTGCGTGTGCAAAATCGAACTCTTTAATTTCAGGTTTATCAGAAAAAATTCCTTTGAAGCCTTCGTGCAAGCCTAAAACTCGGTATCCATCTTTTAAAAAGATTTTAGCAACCGTGCTTATTACAGCATTAATTCCCGGTGCTGGGCCTCCGCCACAAATAATTAATATAGATTTAGAAGCCATTTATATCTTTTTGTTAATTATCTAGCTACTCTACCAGAAGCATCTCCACCCATAAGTTTTTCAACTTCTGAAACAGTTGCTAAGTTAGCATCACCTTTAATCGTATGTTTTAAACAAGAAGCTGCAACAGCAAAATCTAATGCATTTTGATCATCTTCAGGGTACTTTAAAAGACCATAAATTAATCCACCCATGAAAGAATCTCCTCCACCTACTCTATCTACGATATCTGTAATTTGGTATTGACGAGTTTCGTACATTTTTGTACCGTCATATAAAACACCTGCCCAAGTATTATGAGAAGCAGAAATAGAACCTCTCAAAGTCGTGATAACTTTTTTAGCTCTTGGAAATTTCTCCATCATTTGCTTACATACAGATAAAAATGCTTCTGCTTTTACATCATGACCATTTTTATGCACATCTAAACCTTCAGGGTGAATTCCGAAATGCTTTTCTGCATCTTCTTCGTTCCCTAAGACTACATCACAGTAAGACGTTAATTCCGTCATTACTTTTTCTCTATGAGCATCGTCACAGTAGGTCCATAATTTTGCTCTATAATTTAAATCAGTTGAAATAGTGACACCCATTTCACTAGCTATTTTAACAGCTTCTAAACATGCATCTGCAGCACCTTGAGAAATAGCTGGTGTAATACCTGTCCAATGAAACCAAGCAACATCTTTAAAAGCAGCTTTCCAATCTACCATTCCAGGCTTAATTTCAGAAATTGCAGAGTGTGCACGGTCATAAACCACTTTACTACCACGAGATACTGCTCCCGTTTCTAGGAAATAAATTCCTAAACGATCACCACCCCATACAATTTTATCAACGCCTACACCACGCTTACGCATTTCCATCATTGCGCATTCTCCAATATCATTCTTTGGCAAACGGGTTACGAAATCTACAGGTACACCATAGTTAGCTAAAGATACTGCTACATTAGATTCTCCTCCACCGTAAACAACATCAAAACTACTAGCTTGTGAAAATCTTAAAAATCCTTCTGGAGCTAAACGAAGCATAATCTCTCCGAACGTTACAACTTTTTTCATTTTTTGGGTATTGTTTTAAATTAAATATCACTTTAGTTAATCGATTAAGCAACACTGTAAATAAAAATCAAAACCTCTTAAATACTAAAGCAGTTTTGATTCCCTAATTTAATTGCAATATATTTGTTTAATCGATTAAGCAAATATAGAAAAACTTGGCAAATAAAAAAACTACAATAAAAGATATTGCAAATGCATTAAGTATTTCTACTGCAGCGGTTTCTAAAGCATTACACGATGATTCTAGAATTAGTACAAAAACGAAAGAGGCTGTTAAAAAAGTGGCTAAAGAGTTAAACTATCAGCCTAATCATCTTGCAAGTGCTTTAAGGCGCGGTAAAAGTAATTTAGTGGGTGTTGTTGTTCCTAGGACCAACAGCAATTTTTTCTCCTCCGTTATTCAAAATATAGAAGAAGTACTTAATAAAAAAGGGTACAATATTATCATAACACAATCAAATGAGTCGTATCAAAAAGAATGTAGAAATATTGATACTTTACTCTTTACTCAAGTAGATGGCATCATAGCTTCTATGGCCAATGAAACTACTAATTTAGACTATTATGAGAAAATTAAATCAAAAGGTATTCCGCTAATACTATTTGACCGCGGTGAAAATGATTTAAATGTAGACTATATAGGGATTAATGATTACGACAGTAGCCATATGATCATAGAGCATTTGACACAACAAGGCTGTAAGAGAATTGCGCATATTGGAGGTTATAGACATACTAGAATTTTTAATAACCGGATTAGAGGTTATATTGATGCTATTAAAAAACATAAGTTACCTACAGATGATGCTTTACTGATAGAAAGTAGTCTTACTACAGAAGATGGTCGACTAAAAATGCAGCAACTACTAGATTTAGAAGACAGACCCGATGCGGTGTATGTTGCCAGTGATTATGCGGCATTAGGTGCCTTACAAGTGTTACAAGAAAATAATATTGATGTCCCAAATGATATTGCTCTCGTTGGCTTTGGCGATGAACCATTTACAGGAATGGTAACTCCTACCTTATCTAGTATTAACCAACATAGTACTGAAATTGGCAAATTGGCAGCTGAAACCTTTTTAAAACATGTTGATGCGGCAGATTTGAAACAAACACTTCATAAGCAAATTTTACAAGCTGAGCTAATTATTAGAGATTCCTCTAAAATTAAGTAATAAAAAAAGCTACAAGCAAGAAATTAAATTTTCAAGCTTGTAGCTTTAAGACTTTAAAAAGGTAATGACTAACTAAATGCTAACCCTCCATTTATATCCATATTATTCCCAGAGATAAATGATGCTTCATCAGAAGCTAAATAAGCAACTAAATCTGCTACTTCAGCAGCAGAGCCCTCTCTTCTCAAAGGTGTTCCTGCCGCTACTTTAACACGAATTTCGTCTTTAGTAAAGTCATCATGAAATTTTGTACCTATTAAACCAGGACAAAGGGCATTAACTCTAATTCCTTTAGGACCTAGTTCTTTTGCCATTGCTCTAGTAAATGTAGTAACAGCTCCTTTAGAAGAAGCGTACAAGGAAGATCCACCACCTCCACCATCTCTTGCTGCTTGCGAAGAAAGGTTTACGATAGCTGATCCTTTACTCATCAAAGGTTCAAAGGCTTGCGTTACAAATACAGTAGACTTAAAGTTAACATTCATAAGCAAGTCATAAAATGATTCATCTAGTTCCTGCAACGTTTTACGTGCAAAAAGACCACCAGCATTATTAACTAAAATATGTACGCTTTCTCCAAATGCTTCAATTGTTTTTGCTTTTAAATTCTTGATGTCTTCAAATTTAGAGACATCAGCTTTAACAGCAATAGCTTCACCTCCAAAAGATTTGATTTCAGCAACCGTTTCATTAGCTCCAGTTTCAGAACTATTGTAGTTTACCACTACCTTAGCACCTTCTTTTGCTAATTTAATTGATATAGCTCTACCAATATCTCTAGAACCTCCTGTAACAACCGCTACTTTACCTTCAAATTTACTCATTATCCTTTTTTATAAATAGATTTCAATATTAGATTCCTAAAGCTTGACCACCCCCAATTTGGATAGTTTCAGCAGTAATAAAAGAAGCATCTTTACTTGCTAGGAAAGAAATAACACCAGCTACATCTTCTGGCTGACCTAATCTTCCTAACATAATATTATTTGCCCATGAAGCAAAAACTTCTGGCTTAGTTGCTTTAATCTGTGCATGGAAAGGAGTATCAATAGTTCCAGGAGAAACTGCGTTTACTCTAATTCCGTATTCCGCTAAATCTTTAGCTAATGCTCTAGTTATAGCATGAACACCTGCTTTAGAAGTACCATAAATACCTGCTCCTGGACCACCTGCTGTCCAACCTGCATTTGATGTATAGTTAATTATAGAAGGGTGCTCTCCTTTTTTAAGGAAAGGGATAGCCGCTCTAGAAGCAAAAAATACAGAATCAAGGTTTAAAGCCATAACAAATCTGTAAAATTCAGTTGTCATTTCTTCAAATCTAGATCTACCACCTAAACCACCTGCATTGTTTACCAAAACATCAATTCTACCATATTTATTTCCGATGGCAGTAATATTTTCAGTTACAGGCTCTTCTTTAGTTACATCAAACCCATAATATTCAGCAGTAATACCTTCTGCTTTAAGCTCTTCAACTCTTTTTGCTCCCGCTTCATCTTCGATACCGTTTAAAACAACAGTATACCCGTCTTTACCTAATCTTTTAGCTACTTCAAATCCAATACCACCAGTTGCACCTGTTACTACAGCTACTTTTCCTTTATTCTCACTCATTTTACTCATTTTTATATTTAAAACTAATTCACTTAAACTATTCTATTTTATTATGCTTTTAATTTTGGCTTTATCGGTTCTATTTTAGGACATAAGAACCAAACTGCTACTAAAGCTATTACAGCCAGTGCTCCACCTATTAAAAATGCAGGCGTATAATTACCTCCAGTTGTTATAATTGTAACTAAGGCTGTAAGTCCAGCAGCACCAAGTTTAGCCGCCATACCAGCAAAACCAGATAGAGTACCAACTATTTTTCCACTATATAAATCACTTGGCAAAGTCTGTATGTTCCCTATTGCCACTTGGAATCCGAAAAGTAAAACAGCCATAATAATCACAGCATTTATTGCAGTTCCTGGCGCTTTTAAAAGAAAGAAACATGGAATCATCAATGCAATACCTAAAGTGATTGTCAACTTACGTGTTTTATCCACAGACCAACCTGCTTTAATTCTATTTTTGGCAAGTAGACCTCCAAATATAGCTCCAATCATTGCCCCTACATATGGCACCCAAGCAGAGAATGCTATTTGTTCCACATCCATACCAAAAACTTCTGACAAGTAAAGAGGGATCCAAACTATAAATAGCCACCAAATAGGATCAATTGCCGCAGATGCAATAATTACTCCCCAACTCTCTTTATGTTTAAATAACTGTGCAGTAGTTGGTGTATAACCTTCGTCATAGTCACCATCATCATCAATATCTTGATTTCTTTGACCAGATAGAATATATTTTCTTTCATCATCAGATAACCATGGGTGTGATTTTGGATCAGCTTTAACTACAAATAACCAAGGAAGTAACCATAAAAAACCAAGAATAGCCACTACAATAAAAATTGCTTTCCAATCAAAATAATATGATAACAGCCCAATTACAGGATATGCCACTATACCACCTATAGACGCTCCTGAATTAAAAATACCCTGTGCTAAAGCTCTTTCGTTAGTTGGAAACCATTCTGCATTGGCTTTAGCAGCACCAGGCCAGTTCCCAGCTTCTGCTATACCCAGTATTGACCTAAAGATTGAAAAACTAAGCATACCTTGAGCAAATGCATGTAACAAAGTAGCAATAGACCATACTCCAATTGAAAGGGCAAAACCTATTCTAGTTCCTATCCAGTCAAAAATCTTTCCAAAAAGAGCTTGACCTCCAGCATAGGATAATATAAAAATAGTTGATATGGTACCATATATAGCTTTGTGTCCATCTTTATCCATTTCAGGAAATAAATCTTTAGCAATGTCCGGCCATAACGCACCAAAGGCCTGCCTGTCAATATAATTTATTACTGCAGCTAAAGCGACTAGGCTAACAACCCACCATCTTAATCCTTTTAATTTCATATGCTTTGAATTATTACTATTACTAATTTAATTAGTTGATAATCAGTTGTTTAAAAAATATTAATCTTAAAATAAGAAATTAAAATCCTAACTAATAAAAACAATGTTTTTAAAAGTTACCTATTTCTCAAAAAAATACTTTGCTATTTAACGCGGCCTACTCTGTGTAATTTTTAAATACCTGCGCTCTGCATTTAGTCTATTTTTATATCATCGGTATTATAGCAATATTGATATAATGTCTTAAAATGTATTTTCATTTTTTCTTTTGCCAGTTGAGGATTTTGGTCTCTTATGGCTTCGTAAATTTCTGTATGTTCTTGAATTCCCAATAATGATTGATTGCTATCACATACGTGATATTTTTCAAAGTTTGTTATGATTTCTGGCGTTATGATTAACATGAATGTATTCATTGAACTATTACCACTGGCTCTGGCAATGGCCAAGTGAAATAATAAATCTTCCTGAACTGCATCTTTACCGGCTCTAACTTTAGTTTCATAAGCATCTATAGCCTCTTTTAAAACCTTTAAATCCTCCTCTGTTCTACGTAAAGCTGCTAATCTAACCGTTTTTAATTCTAATAAAATTCTAGTTTCTACTAATGATTTAAAACCTGGTTCCTCTAATCTTAAAATATCTTCTAACATACCATCCATGGCTATAGCTCCAATATTTGCTATAAAAGTTCCACTCTGTGGCTTGGAATTTAGAATCCCATAAAATTCTAATTTTTGAATCGCTTCACGAAGATTACTACGACTAACTCCAAATTTTTCTGAAAGCATTCTTTCTGAAGGTAATTTATCTCCAGGCTCAAGATTCTTATAACTTATAAGCTCTCGTATATTCGCTATAATTTCTTTTTGAATATCTTGATTTTCAGTTTTGGTGATAATTTCTAACTTCATAATAATAAAATGGCTTCTAAAATTGGTTAACCAGATTGGTTTGTTAAAATTATAAAATATATTTCGACTAAAAAAACAATATTCACATTAAAAACAAACTCATTTTAACCGCTTCAAAAAAGAAATTACTGACCTGTAAATCAAGCCAGTAAACTCCTTAAATCAACTAACTCAAACTCTTTTTTAACTATTTTTTATATGTAATAGTATTTTAATGGGACACTTCTAGTTCGTAATACTTCACTTTTGCATATGAACCTTCATCTTTACTTTGAAAATAGTTACCTGCTTTAAAATAATTTTCAAAAATATTCCACCTATTTATATCAATACCTTCATAAACGGCATATTCTGAATTATTCAAAATAATCACCATTTTTCCTTTTTCTACTTTAACTTCAAGAGTAAATTTTCTAAAACCTACTTCTGTTGGAAAATTATACCCTTCATCATCATCCCAAGCGTCATCTAATAAGATTGCTGTATTATTAACAGCTTTATTTTTTAATACTTTAGTCTTAACTCTAATCTTCCCTTTATCCCAATATATTTTTAATATGGGAGGAGCATTGTTATCTTTTGCCCCTATTAATTCTTTTTGTTCATTGGTTAATCTACCATGAATCTGCATGACAATAACTCTATGATATTTTCCATCAGCATCTTTAGTAATCTCTTCTATTGCAAGTTTACCTTTCATTCTACCACCTTGCTCAAAAGTCCAATTAGTGTTATTATCACCAGGAACTATTTGCTCTCTTAACTCACTTCTTGAATATTTTGTATTGGCCGTTGTAGTATTGGGAAAGGCGTAAAATACTATTGAACCATCTGTAGAATCATTATAGAAGTAAGGTTTTACTTTTTCATTAGTTGCAAAATCTAAAATTTCAGGAGACTCTAATTCAATTGGCTTCCCTTTATCATTTGCAACAGGTAAAGTCACTTTCCAATGACTTAAATCAATTTTTGAAATTTTTGTTTTCTTTTTATCTATAAAAATCTTATTAAAATCTAAATCATTAGATGTAACATCTACAATGTTAGCCACTGAAGCAGGATCTACTTGGCAGCTAACATTTGATGATGTTACTAATAAGAATATAAATACAATAATTTTTATATATATACTCATTTTGTTTTAAGTTCTATTGCTCAACAGGCACTACTGAAACGTTATCTAAATATGAATCTTTAGCATTTCCATCATGATCGAAAAGCATAGAAATATTTCCACTTGCACCAGTTTCAAATTCTATAGTAATGGTGTTGAAGCTTCCTTTCCCATCATTTACAATACCTGAAGATTGACCTAATAATATTGCTCCAGAAAATTCAGTGAAATCTGTTAATTGACCATCAATAACGCTTGCCCTTACACTATCTCCATCTTCTTGTAATGCATATCTAGCCGTTAATACGTATTTTGTATTAGCAGATACTGCAAATGCTTGATATGTTACTCTATTATTATCACTTCCAGATGGAAATTTGGCCCCTCTAGTTCCTGCTTCACCGTCACTGGTTGTTTGATGAATTGTAGCGCCCGAAATCCTCCAACAGTCTCTACTATCCGGACAATTATCATCTATATTATCATCAAATGCAGCACCCCCTATAACAGGAACAATGGCTGCAGGAGCCTCCGGCTCAACAACTTCAATTGTAGTAGTCATAGTACTTACTACTCCTAATTTATCTGTCGCTGTTAATGTAATTGTATAAGTACCCTCTGATGGATACGTATTTTCACCATCTAAATCAGTAGATGTATTACCATCTCCAAAATCCCAAGTAAAATCTGTTGCACTTGTTGATGTATTTGCAAAAGTATACGTTAAATAATCATCTGATACATTTGCAGAAAAACTTGCAGATGGAGGCGTTTCATCTTCTTTTGAATTAGCTTCTGCTATATCATAAGATAAAGATTCAATCGTAGGATCACAAGAAACCATATTCAAACCGAAAGTAATTACTATAACGGCAACAGCTAGACTTGAACCCTTTTTTTGAAATATATTTATATTCTTCATTTTAAATTTTTTATTTATTAATAGCAACCTTAGTAACCAGGGTTTTGACTCATTGCCCCTTGACTCAAGTTTATTTCATTTTGAGGTATTGGAAGTAATAAATCAGTTGATGAATACCCTAAACCATTCGTTGCAGAAAATGTAGACAGTGTAGATTCTGCACGACCAAAACGAACTAAATCAAAAAATCTATGATTCTCAAAGGCCAATTCAACCCTTCTTTCCAATAATAAATCATCTTTAGTAATAGAAGTAACAGCAGTAGTTAAACCTGCTCTGTCTCTAATTTTCTGAAAAGAAGCAATAGCTGCAGTGCTACTAGTTTCCGCACCGCCCGCCATTATAGCTTCTACATGCATTAATAAAACATCTGCTAAGCGCAACACAATCCAATCATTACCAGCTAAAGTTGCATCAGAAATAAAAGTTTTTCCATCTGCTCCTCCATCTTCACCATTTGGCAAATACTTTGCAACTTGATTTTGTGTAACTTGACTAGGATCAATTCTATATGAATACTGAGTTCGATCACCTCCAAAAGCATCTAAAACAGTTACAGCATCTGTAGTAACGTAATTAACACCACTAGTTCTACCTACACCATTCATCCATTCAGCAGAAAAATTCTGGCTATCAGAACTTAAACCAGCTTGATATTCTATAGCAAAGATAATCTCGCTATTTCTTTCACTATAAAAAACATCATCAAAATTTGGCATTAAAGCTAAATCACTAGCAATCACATCTTCACATAAGCTTTGAGCAAGTCCGTAGTTTTCGCCTTGAGTCAAATACACTTTAGCCAGAAGCGCCTGTGCTGCGGCCTTAGATGCTCTAGATTTAAATGTATTATTTAATCCGCCAATAGCAGTATTTAAATCACTCTCAATCAAATCATATATAACACTTGTAGCCACCCTCGTAAATTGAGTTTCAGTATCTAAAGGTGAAATTACCTGATCTATTAAAGGAAGATCCCCAAATAATCGCACCAAATTAAAGTAAGCGTACGCTCTTAAAAATTTAGCTTCAGATTCAAAACTTGTTGCTGTAGCAGCATCCTCTATAACTCCCAAATTATCTAATACAACATTAGCTCTGAAAATAATATTAAAATAACTCGAGTAATAATCAGAAACAATACCATTTGTAGCTTGAACGTTATAAAACTCAAACTGGGCCGCTTCACCTTCTTGACTTTTGGTTCTAGTATTATCACTTCTCATTTCGGTTAAATAGTACTCATACATCACACCGTGGTTATCATCCGTATCTGTACTATTTACACCTTGAATTCCATCATAGATTGCAAGTATGCCTGTTTCTACTTCATCCACAGAGGTATAGTATGAACCTGATGTTATACCTGAACTTGGTGTTGGTTCTAAAAAATCACTACTACATGAAGTAAGCATACCTCCCATTAGTAGCAAGACTATATATTTTGTTTTTATCATAATTCCGTATATTATATATTAAACTGTATCGTATTAAAAATCTAAATTCAATCCTACTGAAATAGTTCTAAAAATAGGAGAACCTGCTCTTTGATATCCATAAGTTGTCGGACTAGTTCTATCAACTGATTCTGGATTAAAGCCCGTATAATTATCGGCAGTTTTATACATTAGATTCTGACCTGAAGCATAAATTCTCAATCCATTTATACCATAATTAGATAGAAAATCTTTAGAAAAATTATATCCAAAATTTACATTTCTTAACGCTATGTATGAAGCATCTTGAATAATATCATCAGTAAATATCTTCTCTTTAATAAATTCTTGATCAGGAGTAGTTGCTATAAAATCTTGAGCACTGTTAAAATGATTAAAAATATATTGATCTCCCATGTTTCTTATTTCTGCACCATGAGACCCTTGAAACATAAAACTTAAATCAAAATTACCTACTGTAAACTCATTAGTAAAACTCCAAACTAATTCTGGATAAGGATCACCCAAAGCCGTTTTGTCTTCATCATCAATAATACCATCGCCATTTAAATCCTTAACATATACATCCTGAGCTTCAGCACCGATTGGATGGTATGGATTGGAAATATACTCCAACGGAATATCTTTATCTACAACCCAACCATAATATGTTGAAATTGGTTGACCCTCAAGATTTACCCATTCTGCTGCTCTTTTGGAGTCAACATTAGTTATCTGCCCATTTGAATCCGCAAAATCAACTAAAGTATTTTTATTAGTCGTTGCAATAATTGTTGAGCCCCATCTAAATTTCTCGGAAACAATGTTTTTTGTCCTCAATTCAAATTCAAAACCTTCATTTTTAACCTCACCTAAATTAACAAGCGCACTATCAAAACCAGTTGTTACAGATACTGGGTTATACAATAATAATTGATCACTAGTTCTACGATACCAATCTACTGAACCTGAAATTCTATTATTTAAGAATCCAAAGTCAACACCAGGGTTAATTTCAACTAACCTCTCCCATTGTAATTCCGGATTCGAAATATTTAAAGGCGAGAAACCTGACTGTAGGCTTCCGTCAACACCATAGGTAACTGATTCCAATAAAGATAAATAAGGATAGTAATCTACCAATAGGTTACCCGTACTCAATGAACTTGAGCTACTACTTACATCTGGATCTACACTTCCTGTATTTAACCTGTCGTTACCAGTAACACCATAACTAGCTCTTAATTTGAGATTAGAAACTACATCACTTGAAATTAAGAAATCTTCATTTGAAACATTCCAACCTACTGAAACTGCAGGAAAATTACCATATTTATATTCAGACCCAAAAATTGAGCTTCCATCTCTTCTAACACTTAGTGAGGCTAAATATTTATTGTCATATGCATAATTAAATCTAGAAACGTATGATATTCCTCTTTTCTCCCATTCAAAAGCATCAGCAGATGAAATTACAGCTGCATTTGTTATTTGCTTAACCGCATCATTTGTATAACCAGTACCAGTAATACTAGAAAAGAAATTATCTCTTGATTCTATAACAACACCAGCAGTTACACCTAAATCATGCTTACCAAAAGATTTATTGTAATTAAAGAAATTATCCCATATCAAATATAATTCTCTTTGAGATATTTCATTCATTTCTGCTGCAGAAGCACCATTTCTATTAGACTCCACACCTTGCCAGCGAGATCGTTTTGTGTCTTGATAAGAACCAGATAATGTACTTCTAAAACTTAAGCCATCTAAGATCTTATAATCCCCATATATACTACCAAATAATTTGAACTTTTTATCGTAACGCTCACGTTCTAATATTTTTGCTGCAGGATTAGTATTTGAAGTATTACTAATATCTACTAAAGTACTACCGTCTCCATATAAATCATAATTATCAAAATGACGTTGTAACGCATAATCACCAACCTGAACATCTGGATACACTCCTCTATCAACATACTGAATTGTATTACTATCATGATAAATAGGTAACCAATTTGTTTGTCTTAAAATATCATGCGTGGAGCCATCAAAACGTCTTCTATTTGTATATGAAGGAGTTAAATTTACGCCTGCAGAAAGCTTATCGTTAATTTTAGTATTGACATTTAACTTTAAACCATATTTTTTAAAGTTATCGGTTAGTAAAACCCCTTCATCATTTGCATAGTTAATACTTGTACTATATTTTGTTTTTTCACTACCACCTCTTACAGACAATGAATGACTTTTTATCACACCACCATCAAAGATTTCATCTTGCCATGACCTATCAACACCAATCAATTGCTTATATTTTGTTCTATCAGACAAAGAACCTGTTGCTGCTAACTCTGCTGCTGCGGTTTCTGCAATAGAAAAAGTATATGCATCACTATGTCTTGCTTCCTTAAAACCGGTATACGTACTGTAGTTTATCTTAGCTTTTCCTTCAACACCAGGTTTAGTGGTTATCATAATAATTCCATTCGCTCCCTTTGAACCATATATAGAGGCAGAAGCTGCATCTTTCAGAATTTCGAAAGACTGAACATCATTCATATTAATAGATCCTAAGAAATCTGAATCTACAATAACACCATCTACTACTATTAATGGAGTAGAATCTCCTGACATGGAACCAACACCCCTAACAGTAATGGTCGGTGCCGCACCAGCTTCTCCATCTGTTGCTTGAATGTTCACCCCTGATACCTGACCTACTAAGGCATCATCTACACGCGAAACTGCTATTTGATCTAAATTCTCATTAACAACTTTTGAAATAGCGCCAGTTAAATGAGACTTTTTTTGTGTTCCATAACCTACTACTACAACCTCTTCTAGTAAACTAGCATCTTCAGCTAGTGATACATTTAAGGTTGTTTGGTTTGAAATGGTAACTTTTTTACTACCATATCCTATAGAAGAAAAGCTAACTACATCTCCTTTTTTTACAGTAATTTCATAATTACCATCAAAATCTGTGGCCGTTCCTCTTGTTGTCTTATCAATAACAACACTTACTCCAGGAATAGGAACATTATTTGCATCAGAAACAACACCTTTCAACTGGTAACTGTCCTGCGCATAAAGCGAAATATTAAGCAATGTTATTGCTATTAATAAAAGTTTAGTTTTTAAATTCATTTGTGATTTTGTTACGTTAGTACTATTGAGTTAATTCAATAGGATAAAATCTCCTATGGCACTTGCTTTACGAGATCACAATAATTTCAATGAAGAAGTTATATATAAAATTACTATTTTTGATATAGCATTTTATTGTAAAGCAATAATTGTATTCTTAGTTACTTCCCTACGACAAGAAGTGATTTAATAAAGGAGGATGGGTTAAAAACCTATCCTTTTTTTTATTTCATTTTTCTAAATTCATATTTTTTTATTTGGTTCATAAATTGAGTTTTGAGTTAAAAAAATTTGGTTACCCAAATTGGTTGACCAATCTGAATAACCAAATATATGTTATTACTTTGTTAAAAAAAAATATAATCCCAATTTTTAACATGCAAAAATGACGAAATGCTAATTTTTAGGATATAGATTAGATAAATTGATAAAAAGGCATCTTACTTCTCGATGATACCCCCATCCTTTCAACGTCCCCCCCCCTAATTCCAATTATAAATTTCGAACAGGTTTTCATGTTCTAAATTTCCTTAATCTTAAGCATAACTTTAAAGCACTATTAGTGGCATGTCCTTCTTTCTTATGCCTTATCACTAAAATAAGATACAGCATCTCCACTTAAGAAATCTTCTCTTACAGGACTAAAGGTGTCAATTAATTCACCCTCCTCTAAACAAACTGCACTATGCAACAAATTAGGTTCAATATACACGCCATCTCCACCTTCAACAATTTGTTTTACTCCGTCAATCTCAAATTCAAATTTACCTGAAACGCAGTATGTAGCTTGCGTATGAAAATGTTGATGCGGAGCTCCTAATGCTCCTGTCTCAAATTTTACTCTTACCATCATGATTTGATTGTCATACCCTAAGAATTTTCTTGACACTCCTCCGCCAAGAACTTCCCATTCCATGTCTTTTGTAATGACGTATTTTTCACTAGATCTACTCATTTTTTATATATTATGATTAATTTATTTGAAATAATAAGGACCTGACCACTCATAATCCTTATTATTAATTTTTAAGTTATGCCTTGCTTCTTTGGCAGCGTTCGTGTTTGCTGTTATAAACAATTTTGTATTTCCGTTGATATCTGTTATCTGTATTGCAGTATAACCTTCTGAATCTAAAACTACTTTTAATGCCGTAATTGCACTGTTAGAATTAACTGCAGATTCTGTAACTGGACTATAACTTCCGTGCGCTTCAATGGCAGAAACAAAAAGTGTGTTTTTAGTGTTTTTTCGCCTTAACATTAAAGCAGCTTCGCGGCGCAAATTAAATTCTGGATCGTTTGCACCAATTCTAGTAAAAAGTATTTCGTCATTAACATTTGATACCGCTGTTAAACTATAAAACTTCCCTTTATTTAACCAAGAAAACTTTGTATTCTCCTTTTCAGATTTCGCTGTGCCTTCTACATATAAATGTTGATACCCATTACTGCTTCCTAAGGCTTTTAAGTTTTCCGGCACTTTATATTCGAAATTTGTATTCAATACTTGTCCTAAAAAATAATACGGAAAATCATATTGATTTGCTGTATTAGAACTTACTTTCATGATATCTAATACATAGGGTTTTTCAAAATCTGGATCTTTAACAATTGCCATAGTACGAAGCATTTCAGTTCCCGGATATGCATTTACCTCTTTAGCACTAGCCACTTGAACGTTATCATCGTCTGATGAAAAATAATGCAGCACAGAATGGTTTTGACTTCCTATTTCAAATTTTCCATCAAAATGAGACATTTCATTTTGTGTCACGGTATTATGAGCAATCGTTTGTTTTGCCCAAGTTTTATTTTCCTTTAGGTAATTCCCTCCCCCTTTCTGTTCTATATTTACAAAACGTGCTAATCCATAATCTTGAATCACTTCTTCTCCATTTTCATATAATGAATAGGATAACTTATCATAATGACCGTGACTAGAGCCTTGTGCTGCATATTTAAACACAAGTTCTATACCCTCATTTCTCAAAATACCAACTCCTCCTTCTGTACCCTCTGGTCCGTCTGATAAATTAATTGATTTTTTCTCAAATGGTTTTGCTAATCCTTTTTTTATACCAAGAGCAACAGCTAATCCTGAATCATCTAATAATACTTTGTTTTGTTTTTCAGCAATACTTAACAGCCCTGGATCTTGGGTTCCAAAATAATACGAAATATCTGTCGCCGTAACTAAAGCATCATTATAGTAAGACATACCTTTTTGACCATCGTTTAATGGAAAAAAATCACCATCTGCATCCGATAAATTTAGAAGGGCATTTATAGACTTCAATAACACTCCGTCTTTATATTCAAAAATCTTTAATTCTGGTTTAACATTATGCAATCCTTCCGCAAAAATTAAAAAAGGATACATCGCATAGCGTTGATAATATGGTCCTTCATTATAATAACCATCTGGAGAAAATGGCTCTTCTATATTCGCCAAAAAGCCAGCTTTACCATCTTTATTCAAGAATCCACCATCATCATCTTTTTCTTTGGTATCTAATTTTAAATCTTTAATACCGTATAAAGCACGATCAATTAATATTTCGTCATTCATTACCAAACCAATCATCCCTACAGCTGCATTACCCCACGTACTATGGTTATGAACTCTTTGGTAAAATTGCGGACTATCTACAGATATATGATCTGCAAATGGTTTAAATAAATTGGCTTCTAGCTTATTACGCTCTTCCTCAGATAAATAATTGTAGACACAATCATACGCTTGACTCACATAAACCAACCAATTAGCATCATTTAAACATTGCCAAAACAATTTTCCGCGTGCATATGACCTTGTTTTTGGATGTAATGGCAAGGTTTTATACATGGCTTCATATTGCATAAGCATGTCTTTTACATATTTTGCATACTTTTCATCATCCAAAATTTGATATAAAACACCAGCTTTTTGTAATATTATCATGTTACTCTTGTGTCTCACGTGCGTATAACCTCCGGAATAATCCTGAGGAATCGGCGTGTCAATCCCTAAGGCTATTTCGGCGTCCACTTCTTCCTGAACAGCCTTTAAAGAAGCATCAAAAATGGGAATACTCCCCAATTGTGCCCTAATATCTTTAACGCCTTGCGCTGTTAAAATTAAATTAGGGTGTGCTCCTTGCTCTGAGACTGTCTTGTCTTCTTCTTTTGAAACCACCGTCACTTCTTTTTTACAAGAAAATAGGCTTATAAGGAGTACAACTGGCACGAGTTTTAATGTGATACTTTGTATTAACTTCATAATTAGTTCTTAGCTATAATTCCTATTTCTTTTTGGTCTGTTCCTTTTCCTACTAAAGAGGAATTTTCTGATAATTGAAAGGTTCCTTCTTTAAACTCAGATTCGATATTATAAAGGTTTGCTATAGTATATTTTTCATCTCCAGTAACTTCTATTTCACCTGACTTGTAGTAATTATTATTCACGACATTTACAATTGGCTCTCCTACAACCAAGTGCATTTTTAAACCATTGGTATTATTAAAATTATTATTTTGAATATCATTTACTTGAACACCATACAAAGACATTGCTGCATTATATTTATTTTTTTTACCAAAACCTACATTATTAAATACATTGTGGTCAACTTCTAAAAATGGGCCGAAGGTACTCTCGTCTTTTCCCCCTCTGTATAATCTCAAAGCAGCACCCTGCATATCTGTAACGGCATTGTTTTTCATTAGCAGGTATTCTACATTATAAGCTCCAATATCGTCTGTTTCCTTATCTAAGGCAGCAATGTGACCTGAAATGTTTTTAAATGTTGAATTCTTGATACTAATGGTATCGGCAAATGTTCCTTTAGACACCCTTAAAACATCAAAAGAATGATTGACTACCATATCTTTAAATTCACAGTTATCAATAAACAGTTTATAATTATCTAGCATGGAGTTTTTACTTGTGCTAATTACTGAATTACCTGCATAATCTGGGGATTTTGTACCATCAAAAGTTATATTTTCTAATGAAAGACTTCCTCCATTTTGAATTTCGAAAGCCATCATACGCTCAAAAAAAATGGTGGCCTTTTCTGTTCCTGAAGTTTTAAATGTCAATGGATGGTTAATTTGAACTGCTTTTGTAATTAAATAAGTTCCTCCTTCTGATAATTCAATTACATCACCTGCTTTAGATTTCTTCACAATTTCATATAAGGTATTAATCCCTGCGTCTACTTTTATTATTTTTCCTGAGTTTAGGGCAACACCAGTGTCTGCTTTAGAGTACCAAGTTGTTCCTGTGTTTTCCTTGGTTGCAATATTTGGACTAATCGTAACTTTATTTTTTATTTTATCTGAAGTAGGAATCAAAAACCCTTGTTCATTTTCCACTAAAGTAATTGCCGCATTCTCAAATCCATTAGCAATACTAGTTTTACCATTTTCTCCTAATAGATTATCTTTAAAAGTAATACCACTAATATCATCATACACCGTAAAAATGTCTTCTTTATCATCATTGTAAAAGATGTTTCCAGAAATTTCTGAAGTTCTAGGTGCTTGACTTCTTTCTGAATCACTCCCTGCACATAATTGTATATGTTCACAGTTAATAAATGTATTGTTGTTCAATCTAGAATCAATTACAGGAACGTAACGATTTGGTGGCGAATTTGGCACTCCATTCATCATTACAAAAGCCCCTCTAAAGCGGTACCCTGTTAAACCAATATGATAATTATTAATTACGGTTTGCGTTTCATTAATAATACGAACCCCACCAGTACTTGGTTTGCCGTTACCTATAAAGACATTTCCATCTACTAAGGTTTCATTTCCATGGCGCATGGTTAAAGTTCCTGTGCATTCAAAAAATGTATTGTACTTAAAGGTATTTTGACAAGATTTGTTGGATATAATTTCGTGCTCGCCATTAGTTCTATCAAAATAGTTAGATTCCACCAACGTATTAGAATTTTCTAAAGCAGTATGACTAGTACCTATTCTTAAGGTTTCTCCCCCATTGTTTCCAAAAGTTGGGCGAGGTCCGAAATAATTATGATCAATTTTATGATTATTTTGTACACTTTCCTTTGTATCTAAACCAACAATCATAGTAACTCCTAGATTTTTCTTACCTACAATATGGTTATGATCTATACGATTATTTTTCCCATAAATAGTAACCCAATAATCCTGCACTTGACGTTCTGGGTTATTAAAATTATCTATAACACACTCTGTTAATCTAGAATTATTAGCGATTTCTTCTCTATTTTTTCTGAAAGAAATAATCGCATTTGTTGGGGTGTACCCGTTTTTAAAAACAAGACCACTAACAATTAAATGCTCACCCGCTAACTGAAGATTTGAAGCCCCCTCTAAAATAACCTTCCCTTTATCTTCTACAGTTAATGTTATTGGTTCTTCTTCTGTTCCTTTTCCTTCAAAAACAAGCTCTGCATCTTTCCATACTCCATTTGCCAATACAATAGAATCTCCTGGTTGCAAATTTTTAACCATTTCATTAAACTCTTCTACATTGTTGGCCATCTCAATTCCTTGAGATTTTGAATTACAAGAAGTGAATAACACTACGAGTAAAAGTATTAATAACAGGCTATGTTTCATATTGTTAAGTTAATTGGTTCACCAAATTGGTTTACCAAATATATGCATATTTACCTATTAAGCAAAAATTATGACCCAATTGTAATGATTTAATAATAAATTGAATTTAATTTTGCTAAAAGATAAGAAGATTCTTAAAAAAATGAATAGTGCTCCACAACGTATGGTTCTTTTATTTTAAGCGGAACTCCTTTATTATTCTTAAATTTGAGATTGATTGTTTTTTACTGAACTCCACTACCATGATAAAAGATTTAATAGATAATTACGGAACTATATTTGAAAAAGAACTAATAGAAGAAATTGTTCAAGTAGGAACATTTAAAGAAGTACCCGAAGGGTTTAAATTAATTGAGATTGGTGAATACATCAAAAGCATGCCTTTACTAATTTCTGGCGCTATAAAAATTTTAAGAGAAGATAAAGATGGTGATGAACTCTTATTATATTATTTAGAAAAAGGAGATACCTGTTCTATGACATTGAGTTGCTGTTTATCTCAGTCTATCAGTGAAATTAGAGCCATCGCCGAAACAGAAACAAAATTGATTATGGTTCCTGTTCAAAAAATGGAAGAATGGACAGCCAAATATAAGTCCTGGAGAAACTTTGTTTTCGAAAGCTACCATAATAGATTAACAGAGCTCTTAAATACCGTAGATTCTATTGCTTTTCAAAATATGGATGAGCGTTTACTAGGTTACTTAAAAGAAAAAATAAGGATTACCAATGACAGGACCATTCATAATACACACCAACAGATAGCGTATGACTTACATAGCTCAAGAGTGGTCATTTCTAGATTACTAAAGAAATTGGAAGAATTAGGAAAAATAGAATTGCATCGTAATTACATAAAAGCAATTAATTTATAGCCTATGTAACCTAGGTTACTTTTAATGATACTAACAAACTGTAATTTTACAGTAATAAATTAGAGCCTTTAATGGCATATAGTTTATTAGTTGGTTGTTTCAATGGAAGTAGTGATGTGGTTGTGACTACTTCCATTTTTTTTAAAAAATATACTATTATGTCATTCTTAAATTTTCTATTCGGAAACAAAAATTCTGAATTTATTAAAACTATAAACGCTTCAACATATAAAGCTGCAATTGCAGTTAAAAATGTTCAACTTGTTGATGTTAGAACCCCTAACGAATTTTCTAGAGGTGCTATTAAAAAAGCAATTAATATTGATTTTTTCAATTCCGCTGCCTTTGAAAATGCTTTTAATAAATTCAAAAAAGATGAGCCTCTATATATCTACTGCCAATCTGGAATGCGGAGTAAAAGAGCAGCGAATAAGCTTTCGAAAATGGGCTTTACAGATATTATTGATTTAAAAGGTGGCTATATGGCCTATAAATAAAGAACTATGCAAAATTCTATTACCGTTCAGAATTTAAAATGTGGTGGTTGTGCCAATACAATTAAGAACAAAATTTCAGAAATTGATACTGTTTCTGATATTAAGATTGATATAGACAATTCTATCATATCTTTTTCTACTAAGAGTAACGAAGACCTTTTAAAAGTTCATGATAAACTCAAAGCTATTGGATACCCATCTATAGATGAAGAAAATTCATTTGCTTCGAAAGCAAAATCGTTCATAAGTTGTGCTACAGGTAAAATATCATCATAATGAAATTCATAATCCCCTCTTTACTTTTGTTGGTTTTAGTTGGTTGTAAAGATTCAGAAACTAAAACCAACACCACTAAGCAGATTCCTGCGGTTAAAAACGCGACGCATAAGACTACTCAAAACCAAAAAAATCTGGAAGTTATAGGCTTAGAATATGCCCAGACAACACAACAAGCTTTAGGAAAACAATTAGTAGGCACTATACATAAAAAAGGAACTTTGGCAGCTTTAAAATTCTGTAATATTCAAGCATATCCAATTACTGATAGTATGGCGTTGAAACATAAGGCAACTATCAAAAGAGTCTCTGACAGACCTAGAAATAAAGCGAATAAAGCCAATGCAGCCGAATTGGAATATATTAAATCTTTTAAACAAGATATCGTCAATGGCATTACCCCTGCTCCTCTTATAAAGGAAAATATGGGCGATACGGTTGAATTTTATTATCCCATTATAACTAATGCAATGTGTCTGCAATGTCACGGAACAGAAAAAGAAGTAAATCCAGAAACACTTGCGGTAATCAGAAGCCTTTATCCACAAGACATGGCTTTAGGCTATGGAACAAATGAAGTACGCGGTATGTGGAGTATCAACTTTAAGGAACAATAATACAATAATAGTAGCGCTAATAAAAAATCCTTTGGTTTTAGAACCAAAGGATTTTTTATTGTTTTTTAAAAGGTTTAAAACCTTCCATATTCTGATGTATAAAATCCTTTGGAAACGTATCATCTCCATGAAATCCCAATTCAATTGTACCACTATCTTCTGGGATATAATTTGTTTTAAAAATATAATCCCAAATGCTCAAGCTTATACCAAAGTTTACGCCATAGGTACCCTTGGGCAGATCATAGGCATGATGGTATAAATGCATTACTGGATTGTTTAAGATATACTTCAAAGGACCCCAAGTTATTTTTATATTAGAATGATTAAAATGCCCTATTGTTATGGCTATAAAATGCACAATATAAGCTTGTTCTGGCTCAAAGCCACCCAAGATCATCACACCAAACGTTTTTAAAGGTTTGTAAACTATATTTTCCATCCAGTGATATCTTAAATGCGCAGCAAAACCCATTTCTTTTACACTATGATGAACTTTATGAAAATTCCATAAAAATTCATATTTATGAAGCAATGTATGTGTAAACCACTGCACAAAATCTAAGATGATAAAGAAAATTACCAATTGCGCCCAAGAAGGCCAAGAAGAAAAATCGATTAGTGTAAGACTAGATTCACTAATTCCTAATTGGGAAAAAAACGTTTCTAATAATTTATAAAAACCACTTATTGCAATCACAAAAAGAAAGAAATTGAAAAACATATAGAAACCATCTAACCAAAAATCTTTTCTGAAAATAGACTGATTTTTTCGCCATGGAAATGCAATTTCCAAACTCCATACTACTAAGGATATCAAAATCAACCCCCAAAAATAATTAGTATACCAAGGCACTTCAAAAATGATGGATTTCCAAGTCCAATTCACGGCGCCCATAAACGCATTTATAAAAACATCAACATATTCTTTCATTCTAATCGCTCTATTCTTCTAGTTTATACCAATCTATATTTGTTAAATTAGCTCTACGTCCTATTTGATTAGGCGCATAGTTGGTACTTAAATAATTTAAAATAGGTTCTTCATTTACTCCTAAATCCCATAAATTCTGAGTTTCTTGCATCCATCGAATTGTCGCCAACCATTTTTCTTTCGACATTCTATTTTGTGTCACTAATTTAGCCGAGTGACAACTAGTACAATTTTGCACTACCAACATCAAACCTTCACCTTCTACAAAACCTGTTCGCACATGAATGCCATTTTCTATCTTGTCTAAATCTTCTTCATTGACGGGTACCTCAACATAATCAGGAGCTATAACTGGAGCATTGGTCGTAGTAGTAGCCGCATCCTTAATTATAAAAAACAGAATTACAAGTACGCCTATAAAACCAATTAAAAGAATGGCTAATAAGCTATGAATACCCTTAACACTTTGTTTAAATTTTTCCTCTACCCCCATTTAAACAACTTTTACGGCAATTCTATGACATGCATTATTTAAATAGCCTTTCGGATTCCACCCTGGAACAAGCATGGGTTGTGAGTGACCATTACTATCGGTTGCTTTTGCCCAAAGTTCATAATATCCTTTTTTCGGAAATTTTATTTTAGCAGAAAAATGCTGCCATGCAAACCTGTTTACTTCCTTTTCTAAGGAACACGTCCTCCATGTACTTCCAAAATCGATAGAATATTCAACTTTAGAAACATTTAATTCCCCCGCCCAAGCATGACCTCTAATTTCTAAACTTTTAGCCATCCCAAAAGTAGCTCCAGATTTAGGATAAGTTACCAAAGATTTTACGGGCATAGATTCTATAATACGCATATCTTCTTCTTTAACCCCTACTCCTGGTTCCACAGGATTTTTTGGCACTTTATATGACATTCCTGTCATTTTCTCTCCGTCATGTACTATATTTCGAACACTAATTCTATTCAACCATTTTCCCGAAGCAGAAGCAGGATATCCACCAGCTATAAGTCGTAAGGGATATCCATGAGTTACCGGAATATCTTCACCATTCATTTGAAAAGCCAAGATAGTTTCCTCTTGTAAAGCTTTTGCGATGGGCACCCCACGTGAAATAGGTTCTTTAGTAGGGTCACCACTCAAATGGGTATCTGCGGCGTGATATCCAATATATACTGCGTCAGATTTTACACCTACCTCAGCCAAAATATCTTTTAAACGAATTCCCGTCCATTTCGCAGAAGAAACTGCACCGATAGTCCACTGATTGCCTTTCGCTGGCGGGTTGAACTCGCTTCTCCCATTTCCTCCACACTCTAAGGTAAGCTGATAGGTATAGTGCTTAAATTTAGTTTTGAGCTCACTTAAGGTATATGTTTTCTTTTGGTTGATGGATTCTCCATCAAAAGATAATGTCCATGTATTAATATCTATGCCTTCCGGAATTTTTCCATTATTCCGAATAAACATCGCGGTGTTCGGTGTAACTTTATCATCGAGCAAATGGGCCTGTGCTTCTATGTTCCATGGTTTATCATTTAGCACCAGCATATCCTTATTTAATTTAAACAACTTAAAAGGATCTGTTTCTTGTATTTCTAAAGGGGTGTAATTATCTGGAAGCAAATTCCCAAAGACAATATCCATTCCTAAAATCCCTGTCAAGGTTGCTAAAGATGACCTACTAATAAACTTTCTTCTTTCCATGGTAACACATCAAACTTTAAGCTTCTAAAAATACTGAATTCTAAGGTAGAATTTGGTAACAAAAGTTACAGAAGATAATAGAATCTACAAATACGTTAAATAAAATAATTATGTAACTAATGTTACCCTCTAAAAACACTTTCATGGTTATTTTTGTAGCATCATACGCCATCTCTAAAATTATAGTTTATGGAAGACATGCTTTTCTACGATAGAATTCAATTTGCCTTTACAATTACTTTTCATTATTTATTCCCACAATTAACCATGGGATTATCACTCCTAATTGTGTATTACAAAGGAAAATTTCTGTACAACAAGATAGAAATGTATAATGATGCTGCTAAATTTTGGATGAAAATCTTTGCCTTAAATTTTGCCATGGGTGTTGTTACGGGTATTCCAATGGAATTTCAATTTGGCACCAATTGGGCTAAATTCTCGGAACTTACGGGAGGTATTATAGGGCAAACACTTGCTATGGAAGGAATGTTTTCTTTCTTCTTAGAATCTTCATTCTTAGGCTTATTTATTTTTGGAGAGAAGTTATTAGGTCATAAACTACATTTTGTTACAGGTTTCTTGGTCTTTCTAGGTTCTTGGGCTAGTGGTTATTTAATTATTGCTACGCATTCATGGATGCAACACCCCGTTGGTTTCGAAATTTTAGAAAACGGAAAATTTGTGTTGACTAATTTTAGCGCCTTATTTTCCAACCCCTGGTTGCTCCCTTCTTATTTTCATAATCAATTAGCTTCTCTAGTTACCGCTTCATTTGTAGTTGCGGCTATTGGTGCCTTTTATTTATTAAATGATAAACATCATACTTTTGGTAAGCTATTTGTCAAAACTGGAGTAATTTTTGGTTTTATTTCTAGTGTTTTAGTTGCTGTACCTACAGGAGATTTAGTTGCGAAAAATGTAGTGAAATATCAACCTGCAACCTTTGCTGCAATGGAAGGTATTTTTGAAACCGAAGACGGTGGTTCTGAGATTGTTTTAATTGGCCAACCTAATATTGTAGAAAAAAAATTAGATAACAAAATTGCCGTACCAAATATCTTGAGTTTTCTTACCTACCAAAAGTGGGATGCGCAAATAAAAGGGTTAAATGAATTTGATGAATCTGTACATCCAACTAACATACCAGGGCTGTATTATGCCTATCATATCATGGTAGGTTTAGGTACTATATTTATAGGATTATTATTCTTTGCTATTGTGCAATTACTCAGAAAAAAATTATACAAAACAAAATGGATCCTTTATTCCTTAGTCTTCCTCCTTCCTTTCCCTTATATCGCTAATACTATGGGATGGTATACCGCAGAATTGGGCAGACAGCCTTGGTTAGTGTTTAATCTGCTTAGAACAAGTGCTGGAGCCTCTCCCACAGTATCTGCAGGAAATACACTTTTTACGCTTTTAGGATTTGTTGGCTTATATCTATTGCTTGGTCTACTATTTCTGATATTAGCGGGTAAAATTATTAATAAAGGACCTCAACTTGTAAAACACTAATTATGGAACTATTTTGGTATATCGTTTTAATGACCATGCTTGCTGTGTATGTTATCTTAGATGGCTATGATTTTGGTGCCGGTATTGTCCATTTATTCTTTGCTAAAACAGAGAAAGACAAAAAAGCAATTACAAATTCTATTGGCCCTTTCTGGGACGCCAATGAAGTATGGCTAATTGCTTCAGGAGGTGTTTTATTCTTTGCCTTCCCCACGCTATACGCTTCTTCTTTCAGTGGCTTTTATTTGCCATTAATTATGATACTATGGCTCTTAATTTTTAGAGCTATTGGTTTAGAACTTAGGGGGCAAGTACATAATGCCATGTGGGAAGCTATTTGGGATAAAGCCTTTGGAATAGCTAGTTTACTTTTAGCTTTATTTTTTGGGGTTGCTCTAGGAAATATTGTTCGTGGCGTAAACTTAGGTATTGTAACGGAAGGTGTTTCAACACAAGAAGCTCATTACTTTTTTCTGCCGCTATGGAATCCTACATTTAGTCCGCAAGCGGAGCACTTGGGAATTTTGGATTGGTTTACCGTTTTACTCGGCATTATTGGGGTAGTTTCCTTAACTATTCACGGAGCTAATTGGATTATTTTTAAAACGAATTCTGATCTAAATGAAAAATTAAAGTCTGTTATTTTTAGACTAAATTTTGTATTACTTGCGTTGGTCATTATCTCCTTATCTGTTTGGCATATTATAGAACCAAAACCTTTTCAAAATTTCTTAAATACACCTTGGCTATGGATTTTCCCGGTGCTAACTTTCATTGGACTGTTCGGGCTATTCAATGTCAAAAAGTTTAAGAAAGATGGATTAGGGTTCTTATTTTCTACCGTGTTCTTATTTGGAGGATTAACCACAACGGTAGCTTCAATTTTCCCAAAAGTATTGCCATCAACAAATGATCTAAACCCTAGTTTAACCATTTACAACGTTGCTGCCGACGAATACGGTCTTTCGGTAGGAATATATTGGTTTGTTATTGCAATTGTGCTTGTAGCCATTTATATGGTGATCCAATACAGAGTTTTCAAAGGTAAGATGGATGATGTGGGTTATGGGGAACATTAAGTCTCAAAAATGTAAAGTATAGTCTTGAGATTTATTGTATTACCAATAGACATTTTACCCAAATAAAACTCAGGATATATATTTTTGAATTAGCAGTGGGTTATTAAAACCTGCATGTTGTAATTGATTTAGTTTTTTCAATTGCAACATATAGGTTTACTTAACAATCTTTAATTTCTATTAAAAATCCGATGCTTTAAAAGGATATTTTCTTGGTGTTTTCTGAATAGTAATCCAATGTGCAACGGTAAACGATTTTACGCCCCATTGTCCATTAAAACGACCTAGACCTGAGTTTTTAACTCCTCCAAAAGGCGCATAGGCACTGTCATTAACTGGTTGATCGTTTATATGCGTCATACCTGCTTCAATGACTTGTGCAAATGCCATTCCTTTTGCTTCGTCTTGTGTAAATACAGAGCTAGATAAACCGTAGTCTGTAGCATTTGCTAATCGTAGCGCATCTTCTGTATCTTTTGCGCGAGCAATAGACACTGCTGGTCCAAAAATCTCATTTTGAAATAACGGACAGTTTTCATCTACATCCACAAAAATGTGTGGTGGAATATGTAAACCTTCTGCTTCACCACCTAATGCCATTTTATAACCTTGTTCTTTTGCATCGTCTATTAAGCCTTTTACAGTATCAAACTGATTTTGGTCAATAATAGGACCTACAAACGTATCCGGATCATTCATATCCAAACGTTTTAAGGTCTTTACTTTTGCTATAAACTTTTCTGTGAATTCGTCATAGACTTTATCTTCAACAATTATTCTGTTGATAGCCATACAGATCTGACCTTGGTTCATAAATTTACCCCAAGCAGCAGCTTCAACAGCTTGGTCGATGTCTGCATCTTCTAGCACCACAAACGGACTGTTACTGCCCAGTTCTAACTCGATATTTTTAATGATATCTGCTTCCAGAGCATTTTTACCAACTTGACGACCCACTGGTGTTGAGCCTGTAAACGAAATTAGTTTTGAAATAGGATGTTTTGTAATCGCAGTACCAATAGTACTTCCTCCACCTCGTAAAACGCTTAATAACCCTTTCGGGAAACCTGCCTCTTCTAAAAAAGAAGCGAATATTAATCCGCCTGTTACTATAGACGTTGATGCCGGTTTTAACACCACAGCGTTACCAACTGCCAATGCTGGACCTAAAGTACGCGCGGTTAATTGACCCGGAAAATTCCAAGGAGAAATTAAACCAATAACTCCTAATGGTTTTCTAACTGCCATAGATTCTTTGCCATCAATATCTTGTGGTAATATTTTACCTTCTACTTGTAATGGTAAATGCACAGCACTTTCAAAAACGCTAGCTACTAATTCTGCTTCAAAATACCCTTTTGCTAAGGTTGCTCCTACTTCTTTTCTTGCCCATTCTGCAAACTCTTGCTTTCGGTTTCTAACTACTTCGGCTAGTTTAAGCATCATTCTACTCTTTTCAGGAGGTAGTACAGCTGCCCATTTTTTCTGCGCAACTGCTGCTTGTTCAAAAGCTTTATTTACATCATCTGTAGTGGCTCCATTTAAAGAGAATAACTCCTCTTGGTTCCAAGGGTTAATATCCTTGATGGCTGGTCCTTTTCCGTCTTTCCATTCGCCACCAACAAATATTTTTCTCGTATAATTCGGTAATTTATCTTGTGTTTTCATTTTCATTGTGTTTTAATAGTTGATACTAAAGTGTCACGATTACTTTACCCACTGTTCTTCCTTTTTCTACTTCGGTATGGGCATTAGCCATATCTTCAAAAGCAAACGTTTTGTAAATGTTTGGTTTAATGCTACCGTTTTCTAACATTCCTTTTAAGGTGTTCATATCTTCAGCACTAGAGTGTACTAAAATGTCTGAAACGGTTTTGTTCTCCTTTTTAGCTGATGCTTTTAAGTCATCTAAGTCCATACCTACTGTTGTATAGGCTGTACCACCGCTTTTTAAAACTTTTACGGAATTTTCTAATACTTCACCACCTTGCGTATCTAACACAAAGTCGATATCAGATAAAATTTCTTCAAACTTTTCTGTGTGATAATCTATTGCGTTATCTGCTCCAATAGAGGTAACAAATGCACTGTTTTTTGCCGAGGCAGTAGTATTTACAAAAGCTCCCATTGCTTTTGCAATTTGAATCGCGAAATGCCCGACACCACCAGAACCTGCTTGTATTAGTACTTTATCACCTTTATTAATCCTTCCTTCTAAGATTTGTAATGCAGTTAAAGCAGCTAAGGTTGTAGCAGCAGCCTCTTCAAAAGAGACGTTGTCTGGCATTATAGCTAAATGTGCTTCTGGCGCAGCAACAAATTCCGCGTAAGCGTTACCTACACCAGGAAAGTTTACCATACCAAAGACTTTGTCGCCTATTTTAAAATTGGTGACATCCGCACCAACTTCTGTTACGGTTCCTGCTATGTCCCAGCCTAAAATAACAGGTCGTTTTTCTCCGTACATCATATTCAGCATCTTATCTTGATACTTTGGTTTTACGTCTGCCGGGTTTAATGAAATAGCCTTTACCGCTACTAATACCTCGTTATCTTTTATGCTTGGTTTTGCTACTTCTGCTAAATGAAGGTTTTCTGGTCCTCCTGCTTTTTCTAATACTATTGCTTTCATAGTGTTTCTATTTTTTAATTATTTTTTATTGTAGACAACGGTCATTCCCTTGCCTTGCTTAAGTGTTAAGCGCATTTTGGTGTCGGTTACTTCAATTACAAGTTCATCATACCCTAAATCCATATTTCCGATTTTGCTGGTTCTGGTGAAGAAATTATTTTTCCAATCCCAAGTACCTGTCAATACTTTACCTCCAAAAACTCCAAATATTTGTCCGTCGTGAGTAGCGACAGATTGCCCGTCTTTGTCACCATAAAAATTATCGGCAGCTATCTTTAAATATTCTTCTTTTGTGTTTATTCTTTTCCAATTTTCATCTACAGATATAGCTTCACTAATCGTTGATGGAAGTGTGTAAGATGCTATTGAATTACTAAATAGAACCGGAGTAAATAACACATTGTTTTCTATAGTAATATCCGCTAAACCTTTCGGAAAGTTCCCAATTAATTGTCGCGTATTTTCATTTATAAAAAATAAGTCGCTAACCGTACCTCCTGTTACTAAAAAACCATCATTAACAGCAGTTAAACCGTCTAAAGCTCCTAGTTGATAACTGCTTTTAAACCGTGTTATCGCTTTATCTTTTAAGTCGACTTTATATAGACTGCCAAACTTATCTGGTGAAATTTCTAAAGTCAATTCTTCACCAAAATTTGCAATAACTAAGTCTTCATTTTGAATATAAAGTCCGTTTGGATGCTTAATTTCAGGGGATTGAAACCAAACCTCTAATTTGTTATTTACTAATGTGAAAATCTTACCACTTGCTATATCAGAAATAAAAACCCGTCCGTTTTTAGAAACCACGACATCATTTAATGACACAACATCTGGAGAAGTAATGCTATTTACGACTTTACCATTTTTAACATTGATAATATAAAGCTCCTTACCATCGCCAACGTATAATTTGTCCCGATATAATGCCAAGCCTGCAGGCGAATTTAAACCAGTTACCCATTTATAATTATCAACTTTTCCGTCCTTTGAAATTCTACTTATATACCCTTTGTTATTTTGATTTACATTAGAAACATATAACCAATTCTCTGTTGGTGATGCCACAATAGACTCAGGCATAGAAAAACCATCTAACTCCCAGTTTTTAACTAATTGTTGTGTTGTATTTATGTGATTAGATGCCGTATAGTTTGTTTCTTCTAAAACTTCCTTTAAAGTAAAAATGCCATTATTTGCAGCTGGAAAGCCCGTATACAAGCTTAACAAAATCATAGTTTCTGAAATCTCATTTGGCGTAGCACCTAAATTTAAGGCAGCCTTTATATGCGACTTTAACTGCGATTTTGCATTAGCTTGTGTAGTAAGACTAGCTATTATTAATAATTCTTTGGTTTTAAAATCTATGCCTTTTCTGTTATAAATTTCTCCAAAACCATAGCGAATAATATAATCTGCCATATCTGGAGAGACACTTTTAAAAGCTGCTTCTAATCCTTTTGAAGCGCCTTCGCCATTAACCTCATTAACAATTTTTACGCCTGTTTTATAGTTGTCTTCTTTAGTGTTTTGCGCATTACTGGAGTAAGCTAAAACTAAAGTGAATAGTAAAATTAATTGCTTTTTCATAATATTTATTTTTAATAAAGTTGGGGTATCTTTTAAATTTCTCTAACGAAATTCATATACTGCTTTAAATCACCAATGACAGCATCTTCCATTAGTTTGCCTGTTTTTACTGCATAAGGTTGATTAAAGTGAATGTCCCAAACATCAGATTCTTTTCTCCAATGCTCGTAAACTGCTAGGGTATCCACTTGATTATCTACTGTGTATAAATCAAAAAGAATGTTGCCTTCTTCCTCGTTTCTTGTGTGGGTAATGTGATCTTCAAACTGTTCAAGAAGTGCTTCTCTAAATTCAGTTTTTAGTTTAAAAATGAAGAAAATAATAAATACGTCATCTTCAGGATTTGCAGATTTAGAATGGTCTGGAAGCGGATTTGTATCGCCTAAAAAGTAGAAATCAGGAGCCGACTGTAAGGCGGTCTGTCCTACTTCCATTAACTTCTTGGTATGTGGCTCGTTATCGTGAGCTGTAATAGCAGCTTTGTCTGCCCAACGTTCGTAAACAAAAAACACATTGTCTTCTGCTTTAGATACAAATACTTTAATCTCTTTATTACCAGCTTCTTTTTGTGTTGCCGCTTGTGCTTCTTTAAGCGTTACTGCAAAGGTGTCTTTGTGTTCTGGTTTTGCTGTAAATTTTACTATTGTACTTTTCATAATAATGTTCTTTATAATTGAAGTACCTTTTATTTTAATGGAGTAAGTGGTACTTTTTGAATGATTGTAACCTCTTTTATTTTTGCAAATCTGTCATTTGGATTATCCTTTACAATCCAATGGTGAGAAGTAGTTGCTGTTAATTTTTGTCCCTCTTTTGTTATCCCTTTCCAAACAAAATCTACCTTGACTTCATATTCGTTTTCTGAAATTACATTTACAGTAAAGTTCTCCGGAAAATGACTGCTTTCCTTCAATTGTTTTGGTGTTCCATTCAACCATTGTTCTAATTGCTCTATGGTAACAATAGGTTCGCTATTTGTTGAAAAATTAAGTTTAAATCCATCTGCTAATACCTCTTTAAAAGGCGCAACATTACCATCTAACTGTTCCATATTTAAGAGCCAGTAATGCATAAGAGATAACATTCGGTTTTCTGGATATGCATCCTCAAACGTTGGATCTTTAATCTCGCCAGTAGGGTTAATATTAATTTCTGTAAACACAGGTAAAAGCGCACCAGGAACCTCTTTTAAAAATGTGCTGTAATGCAAAGGATAACTGTCATTAGAACCGTCTGACTTTAAATTTTGATAAATAATATCAGCTTCTAAATTAATAGTACCGTTCTCTAATTTATTAACTTCTATATTTTGAATATGATGCGCATTTTTCCATCCTTTATAAACTTTTAATCTTTCAGGATAATTTTCTTTGCCTTGCATTTCTCCAGCTGCAGATTTCATTTTTATATCATCTGCTAAAATTTCTAACTGATTTTCTAGTCGCTGTTTATTTTCAATATCACGTTCATAAAAAAGATACCAACGGTGATATTGTACGATAGCTGCGTGAATAATTTTTGTGTTTGTTTTCATAATATATTTAGTTTTAGAAATGAATTTTTTAATATCATTAGCCACTTCTTCCGGAACTTCTAATTGTGGAGAGTGCGATGCGTTTTCAATAACGACTAACTTCGCATTGGGTATATGATCTCTGTAGTACTCTGCCACATTAAACTTTACCACTTCATCGTGTCTACCTTGCAAGACTAATGTTGGTGTTTTTATTGATTGCACATCATCTTTTAGATTGAAATATTTTCCGTTTTTAATTGCAGGAATTAAAGAACCGTCAACAAAATCTTTACTGTTGTTAACCGTTTCAATCATATAATCTGCTATTGGACCTGGGAGGTCCGGTACTTTGTAAAACACACGCGAAAGCACCGCATTTAACTCTTCTTTATTCTCAATTTCTTTACCAAAACCGCTGTACACCACGTGGTCATCTATTTTAATACCCGCAGCATCAAGTAAGATCAAGTTGGTAAGGTCATTGGGATATTTAATGGCATATGCTGCAGCGGTATGTCCGCCCATTGAGTTACCAACAAGGTTAAATTGACTCACGCCAAGTTTTTCTAAAAAGGACTTCAGAAAAGTGGCTTGTCCGTATATGGAGTAATCAAGTCCTTCTTTTCTTTCATTTTCACCGTGACCGGCTAAATCGGGTAGAATTAAATGATAGTCTTCTGATAAAAATTTAGCCGTTTGTAAAAAACTACTTTTATCATCTCCCATACCGTGAACAAGAACAAAGTCTGGCTTATCATCTTCCCCTTCACTTTCATAGAAATGAACAGTGTAGCCATTTACTTCTACCGTTTTCTTTTCCAAGTTTGCAGTACTAGCATAACTCGCATTAGTTTGATCTACCAACACTTTTGGAAAGAAGAAGTATATTATCGCTACAGCAATCACTAATACTCCAATAATTCCTCCAATTATTTTTAAAAGCTTCTTCATATTTTTTAGGTTTTAAGATTGATTATAACTGAGTAATAACTGTTTCTTCAGGAAACCTAGACTTTGGTAATTTTGCATTAAAGTCACTGTCTTTTCTATAACCTAAAGACACAACCGCTAGAGCGGTGAAGCCTTTTTCGCGTAAACTAAACTCTTCATCTAGAGCTTTTACATCTACACCTTCCATTGGGCAAGCATCAATACCTAAGGCAGCTGCACCTAATAAAAGTGCGCCCATATTTAAATACACTTGCTTTTCCATCCAGTGTGGTAAATCTTTAAGGTCGTAGCGATGAATATTTGCAAATAGCATACGACCACCGTGCATTTGATCTTTAAACTCTTGTGCTGCAAAGCGACCATCTTGGTCTTCTTGCTCCAAAACGCTAGTCATGTAATCATCGTCTGCATCTGTGCGAGCTGCGATAACAATTACGTGAGATGCGTCTAAGACTTTTGGTGTGTTGAATTTGAAAAATCCCTGTGTCCCTTTTGCAATTCGCTCTTTGCCTTCTTGGGTATCTGCAATTAAAAAATGCCAAGGCTGTAGGTTTACACTAGAAGGACTTAAACGCAGTACATCTTTTATCTGTTGAAAATCTGTATCTGATATTTTCTTAGTGGCATCAAATTCTTTTGCTGAGTAGCGGTTGTTTACTATTTCTGTTAGATTCATTATATTATTTATTTAACTTGTTGATTATTAATACTATCAAAATTATAGTAAAAATATAGATATAGAGTTGATACCTGTCAATAACGGTCAAGAAGTATAGTATATAAAATAATTTTTAATTAACTGAATATCAATTATTTAATTACATTATATTTTACTATAAAAAGTATAGTTGCGTACTATAGTAAAGCTTTATATCTTTGTCATATATTTAATTTTTAAGAAATGGACAGAAAAGAACTGTTTGAAAAGAAACCAAAAATTAAAATCAACGATAAAATATCTTACTGCCCAACGAGCGCAGCAATGGAATTAATTGGCGGTAAATGGAAGAGTGTTATACTAACCCATTTAATAGGCGATAAAAAACGCTATAATGAATTACGCAAGGAAATTCCTGGTATTACAGAACGTACTTTAAGTTTACAGTTAAAACAATTGGAAGCGGATGGAATGGTAAACAGAAAAGTGTTTACTAAAAAACCACCTTTAAAAGTAGAATATACGCTTACGGAGTTTGGGCAAACATTGGTTCCTATTCTAAACCTAATTGTTGATTGGGGATTGCACGCAGCAGAAACAAAAGGAGAGTTTTTGTTTGAAGAATAGTTATTAGATTATTTTATTATTCAAAAATTGCATTTAAAAAAAAAACATCCCCTTTAAGTACAAAAACAACTTACATCTTAAATTTAGGCTTTACAAAATAACGTTCGCGTTTTTTTGTTTTATATATGGTTAAGGTAGCCATAACAGACCAAATTAAATTAGAAACAAATGAAGGTATGGCATTATAGTAATAACCGTTAATGGCTATTAAAAGCGCTCCGAAAAGATTCAAATATTTCGAGCAGCTAACATACTTATTATTCTCTACTAATGTTAGTCCGTAAGCAAGAATTAAAAAGCCAGAACCTGACCATCCTATAATATCTATTAACAATTTCATTTCTTCAAATTTGTTCTTTTATTGTCGTTAAACTTAGAAGCAAATTTGCGGTAAGACGATTAATTTATTATGATAAAAAAGCAGTTTTAAATGGTATTTTTACACCTTAAAAACTAATTACCAAACTTATTCCTAAATTCTATTCGTGTTATCGTTTGGTGTTTTTTAAAATACTTCACAAAATTTGTAGGCTCTTCAAAACCGAGTGTGTACCCTATTTCTTTGACACTATCTAACGAATGGACTAACAAACGTTTAGCTTCTAAAATAACTCTAGCATCTATCATTTGTTTGGGAGTAATATCCATTACTTTTAAGGTGGCCGAGTTTAAACGTTTTTGAGTAACATTTAATTGCGTTGTATATTTAGCTACAGATTTTTGTATTTGAAACTGTTTATCTAAGAGATCTCTAAACTTAATTACGGAGTCTAAATCTGGCCCCTTATTGATCATCGCACTATTTTGGGTTTGCCTTTCTCTTTCTGATACCAATAATATATTTTTAAGTTGATTTCTAAGAATATCTGACTGATAGGTATCTGCACTGTGACTTAGCTCCGTTTTCATAAGCTCAAAAAAGGTTTCAAAAATAGTAGTTTCCCCATTTAACTTTATGGTTGATATTGCATACAAATCATTAAACAACATGCTACTTCTTAAAAATCTTGTATCCTCTTCTGTTCTAGAGAAAAAATTGTCTGTAAATAAAAGTACTTCCCCGTCAACTAATTCATTTTCATCAAAACGTTGAACACTATTTTTATCCACAAATAAAATAGTATTTGGCTCTATCTGTAACGGATTAAAATCAACCATATGCTTAGGTTTTCCATTCTTAAACCATATAATTTGATAAAAATCTGTTCTGTGAGGTTGTATCAAGTCTTCACGCGAATCACGGTATAATGTAGCTAGATTTTTTATTTCAAGCTCTTGAGGTAGTCCCTTCTTAAATTCGTATTTTTCTATTACTTTATTCAAATTAACTAAGTATCTCTTTAGTTGTATTTATTTTCGTTAAATAAAACTACATTATATTTCTTTACAGCACTTGGAACCCGTGAGCATATGGGTCATCATCATCTATAAGAATAGTATTGTACCCATATATTTTTGCCCAACCTTGTATACTTGGAATGATCGCTTTCTTCCCTTCTAGCGTGCCCTCCTCTTCTATTCTACCTATAAATTGAGAACCAATATAACTTTCATGAACAAACTTTTCACCTATTTTTAATTTTCCTTTAGCATGCCATTGTGCCATTCGGGCAGAAGTTCCGGTACCACATGGGGATCTATCTATAGCCTTATCTCCATAGAATACGGCATTACGGGCAGTAGCCTCTGAAGAAATGGTATCTCCTGTCCATAAAACGTGACTTACATCTCTAATCGTTTCATCTTCGGGGTGAACAAATAAATTTGGGTATTTTTTATTAATCTTAGAGCGAATTTCTTGACTAAACTGCACTAGTTTACCCGCTGAAAAATCTTGAATTCCTTTAAAATTTTCCTGTGGATCTATAATAGCATAGAAATTACCTCCATAAGAAACATCAAAAGTTAGTTCTCCTAAGCCCGTACAGTTTATTGTTAAGTTTGTTTCCGCTAAATACGATTTTACATTCGTAAGTTTTACCCAATCCACTTTATTTCCTGTCTGTTGATATTCAATTAATACTAAGCCCGCAGGTGTCTCCATCCGCACGTGACCTGGAATCTTAGGGATTATTAACCCTTCTTCGATGCCTATAGTAATTGCTCCTATAGTACCATGCCCGCACATAGGTAAGCAACCGCTAGTTTCTATAAATAAAATTCCAAAGTCATTTTCAGGATTAGAAGGCGCATAAAAAATACTTCCACTCATCATATCATGACCTCGAGGTTCAAACATTAAGCCTTTCCTAATCCAATCAAATTCAGATAAAAAATGCTGACGTTTTTGACTCATGTTTTCACCACTTAATATAGGCCCACCTCCTGCTACTACTCGTACAGGATTTCCGCAGGTATGTGCATCAACACAGAAAAATGTTTTACTAGCCATTTGTTATTTTCTTAGATAGATCTTATAGTTTGTTCTCCGTTTATCAATCTACTTAATTGCAACGGGTTTTCGTTTTGTAATTCTAGAGGTAATAAGGCATTTGGCCAGTCTTGATATGAAAAAGGTCTAATCCATCTTTTTATGGCATGTACTCCTACAGCAGAAAACCTACTATCTGAAGATGCAGGGTATGGCCCCCCATGTTGCATAGACGGACAAACTTCTACTCCTGTAGGTACCCCATTATAGATGATACGCCCCACTCTATTTTTTAAAGCATTGATTATTTCAACATAATTTTCCACATCATTGTCCTCTGCAATCACAGTACCCGTTAGTTGCCCCTCTAGAGCTGCTATAACTGCTTCTAATTCTTTCGCATTCTCACAACGTACTACCATAGAATAGGGTCCGAAAACTTCTTGATGCAAGCTTGTGTTTTTTAAGAATGTAGCACCGTCTACCGTTGTAAGTGCTTGTTTGGCATAATTATCTGCCACCTTAGTTTCAAAAGAGGCTGCTATGACAACTCCTTGTTGCGTTTCTGCGTTCTCCTTATTCTTCGTATATGCCTTATAAATGTTAGGATGCAACATACATGTGGGATCTATTTTTACAATTTCATCAGACAAGTGCACTATAAATTTGTTCAAAGAATCACTGCTAATACCCAATAGTAAACCAGGATTGGTACAAAATTGTCCTGAACCTAATGTGATGGAACTGGCATAAGTCTTTGCCCATTCTTCATTTTTGGCAGCCAAAGCCTTAGGCAAAATAACTACAGGGTTAATACTCCCCATTTCCGCAAATACCGGAATGGGTTCCTCTCTTTGCGCCGCTAAATCAAATAAAGCTCTACCTCCTCTTATACTGCCTGTAAAACCAACGGCTTTAATACCTGGATGTTTCACTAAAGCAACCCCTACTTCTATTCCGCTACTATTAAGATTAGAGAAAACACCATTGGGCATGCCTGTTTTTTCTGCAGCTTTACTAATTGCTGCGGCAACCAGTTCTCCTGTTGCTGCATGCATAGGGTGGCTTTTAACAATCACAGGACAACCAGAGGCTAATGCAGAAGCAGTATCACCGCCAGCAGTAGAATAGGCCAATGGAAAATTACTTGCTCCAAACACCACCACGGGTCCTAAGGGCACCATCATCTTACGTAAATCTGATTTTGGTATCGGCACTCTGTCTGGAATGGCCGTATCTATAGTGGCGTCTACCCAATTTCCTTGACGCACCAAATCTGCAAACATACGTAATTGCCCAACAGTTCTACCTCTTTCACCTAATGCCCTCCCTTCTGCAAGTCCTGTTTCAGAACAATATGTTTCTATAAGCGCGCTATCTAATGCTACTATTTCATCTGCTATTGTACTTAAAAAGTTAGCCTTATTTTCCTTAGAAATATGCTTATACACCTCAAAAGCATTCGAAGCCAAAAGTACCGCCTCATCAATTTCTTCCTGATTTGCCTCGTAAAAACTTATCGTATTCTCCGTGTTTGTTTTTGGGTTAAAGGTCTTGTATGTTTTTGTATTTTTTGCCGACAGTTTGTTCCCTATATAATTTTTTCCAGATATCATTCGTATACATTTTAAGTAATGCTTTGATAAAGCTACTAGTTTATAAAGTAATTATCATGCTTCCTCTTATTTTTCTAACATTTTTTTAGCGCTTGGTAGTCTTTTTCTAAAAATGAAGCGTTAAACTATTATTCCAATGAAAACCATAGATAGATTTTTTAATTGATTGGCTTAAAGTTCATTGTTTTCATTATTTTTGAAAAGACTAATTAATTAATTGAACACCAAAATGAAAAAAATAGCATTTGTTGTGACATTATTGGCCATGGCCTGTAATTCTTCACAGAAAACTGTTTCTGATACTTCTTCAGAAGCTAAGACTGCCATGGATCCTAAACCTTATGCAGAAACCATTACGGAAGCAGAGTTAAAAGAGCATTTATACATTTATGCCTCTGATGAATTTGAAGGTAGAGAAACAGGAAAGCCTGGACAGAAAAAGGCCGTAGAATATTTGGCAGAGCAATATAAGAAAATGGGGATTCCTGCAGCGCAAGCAGATGGGAACTATTTTCAAAATGTACCCTTAACGGTTAGCAAACTTCCAGAAGGAACTATTACCATAAATGGTAAAACATACAATAATGGAGAGGGACTTTTGACATTCACTGCTGCAGAAGGAGCTTACAATGACATTGTATATGCTGGTTTTGGAATAGAGGACGAAAAGTATTCTGACTACAGTGCTATTGATGTTACAGATAAAATTGTGTTAATTAAAGCCGGAGAGCCAATGAAGGCTGATGGAACATATATAATCTCTGGAGGTACTGAGAAATCTGTTTGGAGTAATTTATCAGAATCTGTAGGTAAAAGATTTGAAGCTGCTCAAACTAAAGGCGCTAAAGGTGTTTTATATTTTGATGAAAATAATTTTGCTCGTTTTGAAAGTCGCTTTGATTACATGAAAAAGAACGATAGCGGAAGAATGGGTATCAAAGAAGATCAATCTAGTACTTTCTTTAATTTCTTTATTAACGAGACCATCGCTAACGCTATCCTACCTGATGTTAAAAATGAAAACAAAGCAAAGGTTATTGCTGCTAAAATAGATTTAGCTATTAAAAGTTCTGATGAAGATGTAGATTCTGAAAATGTTGTCGCTATTTTAAAAGGCTCAGAAAAACCAGATGAGTATTTAATTATTTCTTCGCATTTAGATCATATAGGAGTTACTAAAGATGGTGAGGTAAACAATGGTGCAGATGATGATGGTTCTGGAACGGTAGCCTTATTAGAAATAGCTCAAGCTTTTAAGAAAGCAGCAGACGAAGGTAAGGGTCCTAAAAGATCTATTGTGTTTTTACATGTAACTGGAGAAGAAAAAGGACTATTAGGTTCTCAATATTATACTGATTTTGATCCTATCTTTCCATTAGCACAAACGGTTGCCGATTTAAATATAGATATGATAGGCCGTATTGATCCTAAAAGAGAAGGAGATCGTAATTACATTTACTTAATAGGATCTGATAAATTGAGTACCGATTTGCATATGATCTCTGAAGAAGCAAATAAAAAATACATGAACATTGCTTTAGATTATACGTACAATGATGAAAATGATCCGAACAGATTTTATTATAGAAGTGATCATTACAACTTTGTAAAAAATAATATCCCTATTATATTTTACTTTAATGGTACACATGATGATTACCACGCTCCTGGAGATACTCCAGATAAGATTAATTATGACTTACTAGAAAATAGATCAAGATTAGTATTCTATACTGGTTGGGAAGTTGCGAATAGAGAAGATAGACTTGTTGTAGATAAGGAAAACAAATAAGCCTACACAACAACCTTAATTTAATATATAAAGGCCTTTGTACTTGTACAAAGGCTTTTTCTTTAGTTACAGCCACAAAAAAAGCCTTATCAAAATTGATAAGGCTTTATTTTTGGGTGGAAGACCGGGTTCGAACCGGCGACCCTCGGTACCACAAACCGATGCTCTAACCAGCTGAGCTACAACCACCATTTGTAAGCGGCTGCAAAGTTAATTTTTTAGATGCTATTTGCAAAATAAAATAATCACTATTTTAAATAAATTTTCATAAAATCATTTCTTATCGAATTATAGTACTAATAATCAAGTGTTTTGACTATTCTACCTCTTTTTTTTTGGCGGCTTTTGCTGCAAAAATTTATATAAATTATCCTGTAGACCTTATTTATACAAATAAAAACAGCCATTTCACAACAAAAATTTTATTCGTATACGCTTATAAGGTAGATTTATAAAAAAGAAACGGATAATATCTTCCCTCGAATATGGTTGCCTATTTTATCATTCCTAACTACATTAAAAGGCCTTTTTGTCTGCTTATTGTATTCGTGTTTCTTAATGTCCCCCACACATATGCACAAAACAACAAATTAGATAGTTTATCTACCGTATTATTTCAATTACAGCACAATAGTAATTTTGAGTCTTCAAGCAAAGAACACATAGATCTGTTAAATGCTATAGGTCATGAATACTATTTTAAAAATATAGATAGTTTATATTTCTACACCAAAAAAGCACAAGAATTAAGTAGGAAACAAAACTATGCAGAAGGAACTATTATGGCGCTAATAGGACTTAGTCATTATGAAGCGTATAATGGTAAAAATGATAAGGCTATACAATTCTTAGAAAAAGCATATAACCTCGCTAAAAAAATAGAAAATCAGAAATTAAAAATTCGCGCATTAAACCCTTTAGGTATTTTGCATTATGATATAGGGAATCATGCAGAGGCGCTAAAAGCATATTTAAAAGCTATTGAAATTGCTACTGATACTAACGATCTCTTAAATTTATCCTTTATCCAAGAAAATGTAGCTCACTTATATCTTTCACAAAAAGATTATCAGCAAAGTTTAAGCCTTTACAAAAAAGTTCAAGACATCAACCATCAATTAGGGAATGATGTTTACACCGCACAAAGTAGTAGTAATATTGCCGATTTATATGTCAAACTAAAAGATTTTGAAAATGCTAAAGTGTACATTGATAGTAGTATTGTAATTTTTGAAGAAAAAAATATCGATGATTGGCTAGCCTACTCCTACATGGTAAAAGGTGACATGTACTTAAGACAGAACAGACCAAGATTGGCCTTATACTGGTATGATAAAGCACTTACTTTGCATGAAAGCTTAAATGATGACAGAAGCAAAGCTCAACTTTTAAACTCTTTGTCTGAAGCTTATTTTAAACTCTACAACTATGTTAAAGCGGAAGAGAATGCCCTTGCCTCCTTAGAAATTGGAACAAGGCTTAGCCTCTTAGATGATTCTAAAACATCCAACCAGCTATTATATCAAATTAATAAAAAGAATAACAAGGCAGATATTGCTTTAAAGTACCACGAGGTATTTAAGCTATTATCAGATTCTATCTCACGAAAAGAAAACCTAAATAGCCTAGGTATACTCAAAACTAAATTAGAGTTTGAAAAGCAGCAAAAAGATGCACAACTGGCAAATGAAAAAGTAAAAGCTAGACAAAATATTTACTTCTATATGGCATTGATTGCTCTAGCTATTTTAGCATTAATAATATTCTTATTACGCAAACAATCTAAAGCACGTAAAGTATTTAATAAAGAGCTCAGGTTGAAAACTAAAGCATTAGAAAAAAGAGAAGAAGAACTGAGTGGAATAAATGCCACAAAAGATAAATTATTTTCAATTATTGGTCATGACCTTAGAGGTCCCATAAATGCACTAGCCAGTGTTCTGAACATGTTGAAAGATGATGAAATTTCTCAAGAAGAATTTTTGGAGTTTACACCTAAAGTTAAAAATGATGTAGATGCCATTTCATTTACCTTAAACAATCTATTATCATGGGGTAGAACGCAAATGACGGGTTCTAAAACCAAAGCATCTTCTTTTAATATTCATGAATTAGTTTCCGAAAATATTAATTTACTCCAAGAAACAGCTAAGAACAAAAATATTTCTATAACCAACACCACTCCTATGAAAGCTTTTGTTTGGGCAGATATTAACCAAATAGATGTGGTAATCAGAAATCTCTTGAGCAATGCTATAAAATTTTCACACCCAAAAAGCATTATAACCGCAAATGCAACAAAAGAGGGCGACTTTCTTAAAGTTGCTATAAAAGATAAAGGCGTTGGTATGTCTCCAGAGGTCCTTGAGCAAGTTTTTAATTCTAAAAACACGACACTTGCAAGCACGTATGGCACATCTAATGAGAAAGGTACAGGTCTGGGACTTTCTCTATGCAAAGAGATGGTTAATAACAATGGAGGAGAAATTTTTGTAACGAGTAAATTAAACGAAGGCAGCATATTTTATTTCACCATTCCACTAAGAGAAAATAATACGAAATAAAATTTCCTTCTTAACAATTATTTCTTTAATTTCAGCAATGCCAGCCACTTTGCGAACTTATGAAATGTAACTATTCTACACTTATTGCCGTATTAATTTTCTGCACTTTTTTAAATATTCCTAAACTTACTGCTCAAGGAAAAAAACAAGAAATTATTTCTAAAATCAAAGCCCATAGGCTTCAAGGAAAGGAGAAAGATTCTTCTTATATTAATCTAATTAACGCATTAAGTCGAGAATTAAGGTATTCTAACTATGACAGTGTGAAAATTTTGAGCACAGAAGCCTTAGATTTAAGTAGAAAAATAAATTACAAACAAGGTCAAGCAAAAGCACTGCTAACCTCCTCATTCAGTGAAATCATTGCATGTAAGGACTCTGAAAAAACTTTAGACAACATTGACCAAGCCATAGTATTAAGTACTAAAATTAAAGCAGACAGTACACTCATCTCTGCGTATAATATTAAGGCTATTTACAAAACTTATGTTAACGATTATGAAGGAGCTTACGAGCAGTACCAAAACGCTTTACTCCTTTGTGAGAATAACAGACATCCTCTAGAAGAAACAAAACTCTACTCCAACCTAGCTACACTATTCTCTGTATTAGGAGACAATGATGAGTCTATAAAGATTTACATAAAAGCACTTGCCATCACAGATCGTCTGGAAGATAAATTTTGGGTGGGAGTTGTAAAAAGTAATTTGGGCTTTTTATATAATAAAACCCATCAGTTTGACAAAGCAATTATTTTTTTAGATGAAAGCATTCAAATTTTCATTGAAGTAGACCGGAAAGAATGGCTTGCTTATGCTTATCTCACCAAAGCCAATATACTTCTCAATAAAAATGAAACTGAAGAGGCTCTTCGTTATCTTGACTTAAGTAAAGGCCTACAAATAAATCTAATAGATGAAAAACTAAAGCAAGACTTACTCTTAGGCTATACCAAATATCATCAACAAATAAATGAATTAGAAAAATCAGAAGAATTAGCAAAAAAAGGGTACCTATCATCAATTGATAATCAAAATCAAATATTAATTGCCAATTTTTCCGAAATTCTTTATCAATTAAACAAAGAAAAAGAAAATCAAAAAGAAGCGCTTTTCTATTTAGAAAAATTTAAAAATATTACAGACAGTACAGCTCTTCAGAGTAAACAAAACGCATTAGCTCTATTAAATGCTAAAACTAATTTTCAAAAACAACAAAACGATCTTAAATTGGAAAACCAAAGAACAATAAAACAGCAAAAAACCTATATAATTTTTAGTCTCTTTATTGTGTTTTTAGTAATTCTAATTGCCTATTATGGCTACAGAAACAACAAGACCATAACCAACTTAAACTATCAATTAGAAGAAAAAACAATTACTCTTGAGAAAAGCGAAAAGACTTTAAAATACGCTAATGAAACTCAAGAAAAACTTTTTTCAATCATCAGCCATGATTTAAAATCTCCCATCAATGCTTTAAAAAACCTACTACTATTAATTAAAAATGGAGATATTGAACCCAAAGACTTTTTAAATTTTGTTCCCAAACTATATAGTGATGTAGATGCTATGTCATTTACTTTAAACAATCTATTAACTTGGAGCAAATCTCAGATGAATGGCTTCGTAAATAAACCTATTTCCTTCCAAATACATGAAAAAGTAAATAGCAGCATTCAACTATTACAAGAAAATGCTAATCAGAAAAAAATAGCCATCGTTAATAACGTGCCAACGTCAGCTGAAATTTACTGTGATGTAAATCAGTTTAATTTAATTGTAAGAAATTTAGTAACCAATGGTATTAAATTTACCCCTTCTGGGGGAGAAATACGTATACACGCTGATGAAAAAAATCAATTTTGGGAAATTTCTATTAAAGACAATGGTGTAGGTATTAGTCCAGAAGTTCTAAAGAAACTTTTTAAGCCAGATTCTGCTTTGCATAGTACGTATGGCACAAATAAAGAAAAAGGGACTGGATTAGGCCTGTTGCTCTGTAAAGAAATGGTCGAAAAAAATGGAGGGAAAATCTCTGTAGAAAGCATTCCTAATGAAGGAACTACATTTTACTTTACCATGCCTACAAACCCAGATAGCATCAACTAAAATTATTTATTTCCGAATTATTTCATTACTTTAAACGAAGCCATCTACTTCGTATACAATGAACTATAAATTCAAGACCTTTCTTTTATATATTTTCTTTCATTTTATCCTGAGTATTTCATTTTTACAAGCTCAAGATAAAAAACATGAAATCCTTTCTCAAATAAAGAGTTACAAACTGAATGACACCCCTAAGGAGAGAGACACTGTATATATAAATTTATTAAACAAGTTGGCTTGGGAATTTATATACTCCAATTACGATAGTGTTAGTTTACTTAGTAATGACGCAATAAGACTTAGTAAATCCATAAATTATAAACGAGGGCAGGCTAAGGCATATATAGCACTAGCATTTTCATCTACAATTACTTCGAATCAAACTGATGCATCTTTCGAGTATATAAACAATGCCATAAAACTCTCTAAAGATGTTAGCGCAGATAGTACGTTATTAGCTGCGTATAATGTTAAAGCAATGATGCGTATGCACGCTGGAGATCATGAAAATGCCTATAAAATATACCAAGAAGCCTTAGAATTGAGTAAAAGCAAAAAAGATTTACTCAGCGAGATGAAACTAAATACAAATCTAGCAACATTGTTCCTATTGTTAGGTGATACCAAAGAAGCTGTGCCGTATTATGAAAATTCTTTGAAATTATCAGAAGTTTTAAATAAAAAACACTGGATTGGAGTCATTCAGAGCAATTTAGGATATCTAAACGTGAAAAATAAAAACTTTGATAAGGCGCTTAAATTTTTGGATCAAAGTATTGTCATCTTTACCGAAGAGAAAAAACCGGAGTGGTTGTCCTTTGCCTATATCACCAAAGGGGAGCTTTATCTAGAAAAGAAGAACCCTAAAGAAGCTTTAAAGTATTTTGAGCTAAGTGAAGAAAGCCACAAAAAACTTCAGGATCAAATTAGAAAGGCCGATTTGCTCAGCGGAAAGGCAAAAAGCTACTTACAACTACAAGATTATGATACTGCAGAAGATTTAGCGCTTGCTGGTTTAAAAATTGCGGAGAAACAAAAATACCAAGCAGGTATTGCTACCTTATCCGAAATATTATACCTCATTAATAAGAAAAAAAACAATATTGCTTTAGCACTTAACTACTTTGAAAACTTTAAAACTATTACGGATAGTACTGCTTTAAAAGATAAAAAAAATGCATTGCTCATGCTGAAAGCTAAAACAAGCTTTGAGCTAGAACAAGAAGAATTAAAGAAACAAACAAAAACGGCACTGGCGCAACAACAGACATATATTATCTTTAGTTTATTTGCTGTCTTCTTAGCCATATTAATCTCTTTTTATGTCTACAAAAATACCAAGTTGATTAAAAAACTTAATAACCAGTTAGAGCAAAAAGCTGCTACTCTTGAAGAAAGCAAACAAGAATTAACCTATGCCAATGAAACTCAAGAAAAGCTATTTTCAATTATAAGCCATGATTTAAGATCCCCAATCAATGCATTAATTAATTTACTTTTATTAATCAAAAATGGAGATATAAAGCCAGATGACTTTTTAAATTTTGTTCCTAAGCTATACAATGATGTAGATGCGATGTCTTTTACTTTAAATAATTTATTGAATTGGAGTAAATCTCAAATGAATGGCTTCGTAAACAAACCGGAAAATTTAAATGTACAGACGAGTGTGAATGATAGCATTCATTTATTACAAGAAAATGCCAATCAGAAAAACATTATTGTAAGAAACAACATTCCCGAAGTTGCCGAAATATATTGTGACCGAAATCAGTTTAATTTAATTGTTAGAAATTTATTGAATAATAGTATAAAATTCACCCCTAACGGGGGAGAAATAGTTCTTAATGCATCTTTAAAAAATAACTTTTGGGAAGTGATGATCCAAGACAATGGCGTAGGCATGAGTCCTGAGGTTAAAAACAAGCTCTTTAAGCCCGATTCTAGTTTGCAAAGTGCCTATGGTACAAATAAAGAAAAAGGGACTGGATTAGGTTTATTACTATGCAAAGAGATGGTGGAGAATAATGGAGGTACTATTGGTGTAGAAACTAAAGAAGGTGAAGGTGCTACATTTTATTTTACAGTTCCCGTTGGGGAATAAACAATATTATCGCGAACTAAACCAACAACCTATAGCAATAAAAAAAGGTCTAACAAACACTGTTAAACCTTTTTACTTTATAAACTTTTTTAGACTATCCTAAGAAAGATACTACCTGTTCGTAAACCTTCTCTCCCGTAAATCCAAACTTTTCATCCAGAACAGTCGCAGGAGCTGAATATCCAAAATGCTCTAAACCAAACACTTTTCCATTTACACCAGCCAAACCTTCTAAATTAACAGGTAATCCGGCTGTTAAACCAAATACAGGTTTATCTGTAGCAATAACACTATTTTGATATTCTTTAGATTGTTTTCTGAACAATCCTTCAGAAATGATAGACGCTATATTTACTTTTACTCCTTTTCTCTCTTCTAATAAAGCTGCTGCTTCTACTAGTGTTGCAACTTCAGATCCATTTGCAATTAAGGTAATAGCTGGGTTGTCTGATTTATGTACCAAATACCCACCTTTTTCTGCTTGTAGTGCATCTTCATATCTAGTAGCTCCCGTTGCAACTATATCTTTAATACCTTGTCTTGAAAGTATTAACCCAGAAGGGACTTTATCATTTTCTAACAACATTTTCCACCCAACCACAGTTTCTGCAGAATCTGCAGGGCGTAGTGCTATAAAACTAGCATCACCGCTATGATTCTTTAATTTTTCTAGCAAACGAATTTGAGCCTCTTGTTCAATAGGTTGGTGTGTTGGTCCGTCTTCCCCTACTCTAAAAGCATCATGCGTCCAAACAAATTTTACAGGAAGTTCTTGTATAGCACTCAAACGAATAGCTGGTTTCATATAATCAGAAAACACAAAGAACGTTGCTACTACAGGAATTACTCCTCCATGCAAGGCCATCCCATTAGCCATTGTAGCCATGGTAAGCTCCGCTACCCCAGACTGTAAGAAAGAACCCGTAAAATTTCCTTTTTGTAATGAATGTGTTTTCTTTAAGAATCCGTCTGTTTTATCACTATTAGATAAATCGGCAGAAGAAACAATCATATTTTCTACTTTTCCTGCTAAATATCCTAATACGTTTGCAGAAGCTGCTCTAGTAGCTAGACCTGCTTTATTTTCAATAGATTCAAAATCTAACTCAGGAAGTTCTCCCGCTAAGAAAGAATTTAGTTTTGTAGACAACTCTTTATTATCTTCTCTCCAAGCTAAAATTTCTTGTTTTTTAAGTTGAGCTTCTTTTATTTTCTTAGTAATAATCTCTTTGTACGATGCTTCTACATCTGCATAGATTGCAAATTCGTCTTCAGGATTTGCTCCTAAATGAATTAATGTTTTTACAAAATCTGCTCCTGTATCCCCAATAGGCTTACCATGTAATTCTGTGTAGCCTTCATACGTTTCACCGGTAGCGGTAACACATCCTTTACCCATTATTGTTTTACCAATAATCAACGTAGGCTTTTCTGTTTCAGCATTAGCATCTTTCAATGCTTTTCTAATTTCGTCATGGTTATGACCATCAATAGTTACAACTTTCCAACCCCAAGCTTCATACTTCATTGCGGTATCTTCAGAAGTAACTTCATCTGTCTTTGTAGACAATTGCACATCATTAGAATCATAAAACATAATAAAATTGCTTAAGCCTAAATGACCTGCAATTCTACCTGCACCCTGAGAAATTTCTTCTTGAACACCACCATCAGATATAAAACCATATACCTTATGGTTCATCCAATCACCGAATCTTGCTTGCAAGAATTTAGCAGCAATTGCGGCTCCTACTCCCATAGTATGTCCTTGTCCTAATGGTCCAGAAGTATTTTCAATTCCTCTTTTCACATCTACTTCAGGGTGACCCGGAGTTACAGAACCCCATTGTCTGAAACTCTGCACATCTGTTTTAGCAAAATTCCCTAATAAATAGTACTGAGCGTACATTAAAGGCGATAAATGCCCTGCATCCATGAAAAAACGGTCACGGAATGGCCATGTCATATCGGAAGGATCATAATTAAAAAACTCAGAATACAAAATATGCATGTAATCTGCGCCTCCCATTGGTCCACCTGGGTGTCCAGAATTTGCTTTTTCTACCATAGAAATAGCTAAAGCTCTTATATTATCTGCCGCTAACTGGTCTATTTTCTTGTTCATCTTGCCTGATTTATCCTTTATAATGTACTATTTATACTCAATTTTTATAGTTTGCAAGATAAAACCCTTTGCGCCCATCTGCAACCTATTTTTTGCTTAAATTATTTTCTTACGAATTGATTCATAATTGTTAGAAAATTTAAAACTTAAAGGGGATATAAAACTTAAAAGCGCACTTAGAAATACTATATTTAAAGATATTGAGTTATATTTAGTAGTTTATTTTATTCACGCAAATGATTGTAACCTCTTTATGAAAGCTCTTAAAATACTTTTAGCCTCTCTTATTTTATTAAACTTTACAAGCTGTAAAGACGATAAACCTGTTGTAACATCAACACCTAAAGAAAGCGTTATTTCTACCTATTATTTTATTAGGCATGGAGAAAAAGACAGAAGTAATCCTGACAATAGAGATCCTGAATTAAATCAAGATGGATTAGGAAGAGCCATTAGATGGGAACGTGTTTTTAGTGAAATAGATTTAAACACCATTTATAGTACTGATTATGAAAGAACAATGATGACTGCTGCTCCTACAGCTGTAAGCAGAGAATTAAGCATTCAAAATTATGATCCTGCAACTTTAAATGTTGATGATTTTAAAATTATTCATGAAGGAGAAAATGTACTTGTCGTAGGACATAGCAATACCACGCCAGATTTTGTCAATAAAATGCTCGGCGAAGAGAAATACCCTGCTATGGATGATTATGATAATAGCAGCTTATTTATTGTGCGCATTATTGATGATAAAGCTACAGCTATTCGTTTAAAAATGGATTAATTTTCAAAAACTACGGTGATATTTTCTAAGACTATTTTAGACAATAATTCTAAATGACCTGTAGCATATAAATTTGCTACATTTTGTATTGTTTCTGAAGCATCTTTGGGTTTGTAATTTTCATAATCTACAAACCGAATTCCGTTTACATAGCGCTCATTATAAGCCTTTCTAAACCGTACTCCACCGCCATTGGTTTGAAAATCATAAGCCAAATAATCCGGTGTAAACGTTTCTTTATTAAACCAGTAGTAATACGTATCTTGAAAATCTGCACCACCACCATTTTGATCAAAGGTAACTTGCACTAAATAATAAGATTTATCTTGAATAGTCTCTTCTTTTAGAAGCTTTCTATGCACCGCTTTATCATTTAAATGGTATGGTAATTGCGCAAAATAATGCACAGAATTTATAGACTCACTATACACAAAAGCTAAAGAGTCTGAGACGACTACTGGAGTATCTTCAATATAGCGTTGAAAATCAGAAGCTGTTTTAATATCAATATAATTTAGAGAATCACTAAAAAACTTACGTTTTTGAATAGCCCCATTGGCATCTGACTCATATTCTTTATCTCTAAATTTAAAGGCAATTTTACTCGTTTTATAAAGATCTCCGCCACTTACAACGATACTCTTCGCTACAATTTCGTCGGCCGTCAACTGTTTTTCCGTTGTGTTTTTACAAGCAGAAAGCATTAATATTACTAGTAATAAAAAATATTTCATCGGTGTATATTTTTATCTTAATCGCAGAAGTATACAAGTCATTACAAAATTAATCAAAGTATTAATCCATTGGTTAAATTGCATATCATTTAATTGTTACTATTTTTGTTGTTGTGATACAAAAGAAAATAAATATAAAAAACAAACGTGCACGTTTCGATTTTGAAATTTTAGACACGTATACCGCCGGATTAGTTTTATCTGGTACTGAAATAAAATCTATACGTTTAAGTAAGGCTTCTATTTCTGAAAGCTTCTGTGAATTTAATGACCGTGGAGAACTTTTTATTATCAATATGCAAATTGATGAATACTCTCATGGGTCGCACTACAATCACTTACCTAAAGCAGAACGCAAATTGCTTTTAAATCGTGGCGAACTTAAGAAACTAGAGAAAGAAGTAAAAAATACAGGCTTAACTATTGTTCCTTTAAATTTATTTTTAAATGATAGAGGACTAGCCAAAATCAATGTTGCCTTGGCAAAGGGTAAAAAGCTTTATGACAAGCGAGAGACAATGAAAGACCGCGACAATAAGAAAGATTTAGATCGCATAAAAAAGAGCTTTAATAACTAAAGCTCTTTTTTTATTAATTTTTATCTTCTAATAAAGGTACAAAGCGGAAGGAACCAAACTCTTTTTTCTCAAATTCTTTTTCAGATTTTCGCACAAACAAAGTCATCACTTGTTCTTCATCACCTACAGGAATTACGAGCCTACCTCCTATTTTTAACTGTGCTAATAATGGATTAGGTACATAAGGTGCCCCTGCAGTTACAATAATTCCGTCAAAAGGTGCTTCTTCAGGCAATCCTTTGTAACCATCTCCAAAAATATATTTTTTAGGTCTATAGCCCATTTTTGAAAAAAATAGCTTTGTTTTTTTAAACAACTCTAATTGTCGTTCAATAGTGTACACTTTTGCTTTTTGATGTAATAATACGGCTGTTTGATACCCACTCCCCGTCCCAATCTCTAATACTTTAGCATTAGGCTTTAATTCTAAAAGTTCTGTTTGAAATGCGACAGTATACGGCTGAGAAATTGTTTGTTCTGCTCCAATAGGAAAAGCCTTGTCTTGATACGCATGATCTTCAAAACTACTGTCTAAAAATAAATGACGCGGAATTGTTTTAATTGCTTCTAGAACGCTCTTACTTGTTATGCCTTTTTCCACTAGCGTTTCCGCCAGTTTATTTCGCATGCCTTTATGCTTTAGTGTATCTCTCAATGGGTTTGGTTTTGTGCCACGAAGTTAAAAAAACTGTGCTAGAAATCTCTATTAATATTTTTAAAACAATCAATTAAAAACAAGCTTTATCTTAATAATCTGATTGCAAATACATTTAAGTATCCGTATTTTTGAAAAAATATTTTTTTTTATGCTCAACGTTGGCGTTTTAGGTGCAGGACACCTAGGCAAAATTCATTTGCGATTACTAAATCAATCCGAAAAATACAATTTAGTTGGTTTTTATGATCCAGATGCTATTAATGGCAAAAAGGTGGCCGATGAATTTGGATATACTTATTTTGATAATATCAACAAACTTATAGATGCTGTTGATGTGGTAGACATTGTAACTCCTACCCTATCTCACTTTGATTGTGCTAAGAAAGCCATAGAAAAAGGAAAACATATTTTCATAGAAAAACCTATCACCAATACCCTTGAAGAAGCTGAAGAATTACTTTTTTTAGAAAAAAAGCACCAAATCAAGGGGCAAGTTGGGCATGTAGAACGTTTTAATCCTGCATTCACTGCGGTGAAAAATAATATACATAATCCTATGTTTATTGAAACTCACCGGCTAGCAGAGTTTAACCCTAGAGGAACAGATGTTCCTGTTGTATTAGACTTAATGATTCATGATATTGATGCTATTTTAAGTGTGGTACCTTCAAAGGTTAAAAGTATTAATGCTAGCGGCGTATCTGTAATTAGTAATTCTCCTGACATCGCAAATGCTCGTATAGAGTTTGAAAACGGATGCGTAGCTAATCTTACTGCTAGTAGAATTTCTCTCAAAAATATGCGTAAATCTCGCTTTTTTCAGAAAGATGCCTATATCGCTGTAGACTTCTTAGAAAAAAAGGTAGAAGTTGTAAAAATGAAAGATGCTCCTGAGAACCCAGGCGATTTTGATATGATTTTGCAGAATGCAGAAGGAGTAAAAAAGCAAGTATATTTTGAAAATCCTGATGTTGAAAATAATAACGCAATTTTAGATGAGTTAGAAACATTTGCAGATGCCATTGTTAATGACACCGTACCTGTGGTAAGTTTAGAACAAGGTACCAATGCATTGCGTGTCGCATTACAAATTATAGCTTCTTTTTAAATTAAAAACACAACATTGATTATGAAAAATATTGCAGTTATTGGTGCAGGCACTATGGGAAATGGTATTGCACATGTATTTGCTCAAAACGGATTTAAAGTACATCTAATTGATATTGCTGAAGCTTCACTTGAAAAAGGGATGGCTACAATTACCAAGAACTTAGATAGAATGCTAACGAAAGAAGTTATTTCTGAGGCGGATAAAAAGAATACATTAGCAAATATCACCACCTATACGCAACTTGAAGAAGGCGTTAAAAATATGGATTTAGTCGTGGAGGCTGCTACCGAAAATATTGAATTGAAATTAAAAATTTTCAAACAATTGGATGCAGTGACCGATGCTAAAACAATTTTAGCGACCAACACTTCGTCTATTTCGATCACTCAAATAGCTGCGGTAACGAATAGACCAGAAAAAGTGATAGGAATGCACTTCATGAACCCAGTTCCTATCATGAAATTGGTAGAAATAATCCGAGGGTATACTACTTCTGATGAAGTAACAACGCTCATAATGGATTTATCAGTGCAACTGGGTAAAATACCTACCGAAGTAAATGATTATCCTGGTTTTGTGGCTAATAGGATTTTAATGCCTATGATTAATGAGGCTATAGAAACCCTTTACAATGGCGTTGCAGGTGTTGAAGAAATAGATACTGTAATGAAATTAGGTATGGCACACCCTATGGGACCTTTACAATTAGCAGATTTTATTGGTTTAGATGTTTGTCTGTCTATTTTAAATGTCATGCACGACGGGTTTAAAAACCCTAAATATGCGCCTTGCCCCTTACTTGTAAATATGGTGACTGCAAAAAAACTTGGTATAAAATCTGGAGAAGGCTTTTATGATTATTCAGAATCGCGTAAAGCAGAAAAAGTAGCTAAAAGCTTTATTAAATAAATACAGTACAATTTATGTCTATTGCTAGTAACTTAGAGAAGATTAAAGCCACACTACCGGATGCTGTAACTTTAGTTGCGGTTTCTAAAACAAAGCCTATTGCAGATCTGAAAGAAGCCTATGAAGTAGGACAACGAATTTTTGGAGAAAATAAGATTCAAGAAATGACCCAAAAATGGGAAGAACTTCCCAAAGATATTCAATGGCATATGATTGGTCATGTACAAAGCAACAAAGTAAAGTACATGGCAGCTTACGTAAACTTAATACACGGCGTAGATAGCTTTAAGTTATTGAAGGAAATTAATAAGCAAGCAAAAAAAAACAACCGAATAATAGCTTGTCTTTTGCAAATTCATATTGCTGAAGAGGATACTAAATTTGGCTTAGATAAAGAAGAATTATTAAGTATTCTAGAATCAGATACCTTTAAAGCCTTAGAAAATATTAAGATAAAGGGACTCATGGGAATGGCTACTTTTACGGATAATGAGCAACAAGTAAGGCGAGAATTTAAATCTTTAAAATCTCTTTACGACCTAGCGACTACTAAATTAACAGGCTTAGATACACTATCTATGGGTATGAGTGGTGACTACCTTAGCGCCATAGAAGAAGGCAGCACCATGGTCAGAATTGGAAGCAGTATTTTTGGAAGTAGGTAAAATAACACAAAGACTACAGGCCAAAAGTTAAAAAAACTTACCTTTAAACGTTAAAATAGTATTTAGTTGTTCAAATACTATAAATTAAAAATGAATTCTGAATACGATACATGTACGCAATATTAGATATTGAAACTACTGGAGGGAAATATAATGAAGAAGGTATCACAGAAATAGCTATTCATAAATTTGATGGACATCAAGTCGTCGATCAATTTATTAGCTTAGTAAATCCTGAAAAAGAAATTCAGCCTTTCGTAGTTAATTTAACGGGAATTACTAATAAAATGTTAGTAACCGCTCCCAAGTTTTACGAAGTAGCTAAACGCATTGTAGAGATCACGGAAGATACCGTCTTAATAGCACATAATGCACAATTTGATTACCGGATATTGCGCACAGAATTTAGACGATTGGGTTTTAATTTTGAACGTAAAACCATTTGCACCGTAGAACTTTCACAAAAACTATTACCGGAAGCAGAATCTTATAGTCTTGGTAAATTGGTAAGATCTCTCGGAATACCTGTAAGTGATCGCCACAGAGCAAACGGTGATGCTCTGGCTACTCTAAAACTTTTTAAATTGCTTCTTTCCAAAGATTTAGATAAGACCATCATTAAATCCGTTATGAAAGCTGAAACTCTTGGAGAGTTATCACCAAGGCAATTAGATATTGTAGATGATTTGCCTTCAGAAGTAGGAGTATTTTATATGCATAATAAAGATGGAGAAATTATCTTATTGAATAAAAGTAATAATATTAAAAAACGCGTCAATCAATACTTTACCAATAGCGGTAATAGAGCTCGAAGAATTCAAAAAGAGACACGTAGTGTAACTTTTGAAAAAACCGGTACTGAATTAATTGCTTTATTAAAAGAAAATGAAGAATTAGCGCGTAACAAACCAAAATACAATCCTTTCAACAAAAAAAAGCTATTTACTTTTGGCATATACGCTTCAATAAATGACCAAGGGTACCTGCAACTTAAAGCGGAAAAAATAAACAATACCATTCATCAAAGAATTACAACCTTTAATAGTTTGGTTGCTGCCGAAAACTTTTTACATGCCGTACGAGATGAGTTTCAACTCTGTAATAAAGTAAATGGCATATCTCAGGCAAAAACAAACTGTTCTAAATATGACGACGGAACTTGCTTAGGAGCTTGTATAGCAAAAGAAAATCCAGCGTCCTATAACACTAGAATCACAGAGCTTATTCAAAAATATAGCTTAGTAGAAAAGAATATTGCCATTGTAGATAAGGGTAGAGTTCTAGGAGAGAAAAGCGTTATTTTAATTAAAGATGGTGTATTTAAAGGCTTAGGTTTCTGTGATCTAAACTATCAAATTAATAATTTACCTATCTTAGAATCGATTATCACTCCTATGACGGGCAATGCAAATACCAATCATATTATTGAAACCTATTTACGCAAACGAAAAGTTCAAAAAATAATCGAAATTAAGAAATAACCATTGAGAAGATATAAGCCAGATAAAGGTTGGAAACATAAAATTCATGAAGTAATATATGAAGCTGACACCCCTATGGGTAAAGGTTTTGATATTATCTTGATCATCTTAATTATCATTAGCGTAATTATTGTAATGTTAGAGAGCATCAAAGAACTAGATGCCAAATACCATTCTATTCTTCTTGCTTTTGAATGGATCATCACCATATTTTTTACAATTGAGTATATAGCACGGGTAGTTAGTATAAAAAAACCTTTAAAATATATCTTTAGCTTTTATGGTATTATAGATTTACTATCTACAATACCGCTATATATCTCATATATTCTAGCAGGCTCCCAAGTACTGTTAGCTATTAGAGCTTTACGTCTTTTACGAGTTTTTAGAATCCTAAAACTTGTGCAATTTCTGGGTGAAGCCTCACAGTTAAAAAGTGCTTTAAAGGCAAGTAGAGCAAAAATTATTGTTTTCTTATTCGCTGTTTTAATTGTCTCCGTGCTTCTAGGAACCCTTATGTATTTGGTTGAAGGTGAAGATGCTGGCTTTACGAGTATTCCTATAAGTATCTACTGGACTATTGTTACCCTGACTACTGTTGGCTATGGAGATATTGCCCCTATAACGCCGCAAGGACAATTTATCGCAACCTTGATTATGTTGGTCGGTTATGGTATTATTGCGGTCCCTACAGGAATTGTAACGGTAGAATTTGGAAAACAAACTAAAGGAAATTCTAATGCAAAAGAAGGTACTTATGTGCATGTAAATACACAATCTTGCCCTTCTTGCTCCGCTGAAGGGCATAGAGATGACGCCTCGCATTGTTATAACTGTGGAAGCAAATTATAATGGAGAAAACAGTAATTTCCGTAGTAGGACCTACCGCAATTGGTAAAACAAAACTCGCTATTGCCATAGCACAACAGTATAACACAGAAATCATATCGGCAGATTCTAGACAGTTTTTTAAAGAAATGAATATAGGTACCGCTGTGCCTTCTTCAGAAGAATTAGCCGCTGCTCCGCACCATTTTGTACAACACAAAAGTATCTTAGAACCTTATTCTGTTGGAGACTTTGAACGAGATGCTATTGCTACACTTGAAACCTTATTTGAAACTAAAGATATTGTTGTTTTAGTGGGTGGTAGCGGACTCTATGTAGACGCTGTAACGAAGGGATTAGACCATTTTCCTGAAGTAGATTCAGCCATACGAACAAAACTAAACCAACAGCTTACAACACAAGGAATTGCTGCCTTACAGAACCAGTTAAAGGAATTAGACCCTGATTATTTTAACAAAGTGGATATCCAAAACCCACACCGATTGGTGCGTGCCTTAGAAATTTGCATCGGAACAGGAAAACCTTACTCTTCGTTCTTAAATAAGGACAAAAACAAAAGACCTTTTAAAACCATTACTCTCGGTATTGAAGCAGAAAGAGAGATGATTTATGAACGTATAAACCAGCGGGTAGATTTGATGGTTGATGCCGGACTTATAGACGAAGTAAAATCACTAATAGAGCACAAAGCGTTAAATGCCTTACAAACTGTAGGTTACAAAGAATTATTTAATTACTTTGAAGGTCTTTGGCCATTAGATTTTGCTATTTCTGAAATCAAGAAAAACACAAGAAGATTTGCAAAAAGGCAACTAACTTGGTTTCGTAGAACTACCGAAACTATTTGGGTGGGCTTTGACGAAGAAATCAACGTAGTAATAGATAAAATTGAAACTAAAATTAAATGAATAAGGTTGATGGCGTAGTATTTTACATTATGGGGGTATCAGGAACAGGAAAAAGCACCATTGGAAAGTTACTTTCTAAAGAATGGGGAATTCCTTTTTTTGACGGCGATGATTATCATCCACAGGCAAATATTGATAAAATGGCCGCTGGCCATCCTTTAAATGATGATGATCGGCATGATTGGCTGTTAAAACTAAATAGCATTGCTTTAGAAAATAGTAGTAAAGGCGCTTTAATTGCTTGTTCTGCGCTTAAAAAAAAGTACAGAACATTATTAGCAAATAAACTTCAAAAACATTGTTTTATATTTCTAGAAGGCTCTTTTGAGCTTATTTATAATCGGTTGAATAGTAGAGAGGGTCATTTTATGCCTTCAGACCTTCTAAAATCTCAATTTGATGCTTTACAAATTCCGGACACTACGGAAAACGTAATTATAGTATCTATAAGTTTAAATCCTGAGGAAATTATTACTGAAATAAAAAACCAACTCAACTAGTGGAAACTCAACTTATTCTCGCCGTTATACTAGGGATTGCTATTCTCTTATTTTTAATCCTCAAGCTTAAGATTAATGCCTTTATTGCTTTACTAATAGGAAGTATTACCGTGGGTTTGGTTGCAGGCCTTAATGCAAAAGAAATTATTGATACCGTTAAAAATGGGATGGGCGGTACCTTAGGGTTTGTCGCTACTGTTGTGGGCTTGGGTGCTATGTTTGGAGCTATACTAGAAAGTTCTGGCGGAGCAAAGACTATTGCCAATTTCATGGTCTCCAAATTCGGATTAAAGAATGCCCCATCTGCTATGGTCATTTCTGGATTTTTAATAGCTATCCCTGTTTTTTTCGATGTCGCTTTTATTATCTTGGTTCCAATGATCTATGCTTTACAACGTAAAACAAAAAAATCATTATTACTATATGCTATTCCCCTATTAGCCGGATTAGCCATTACTCATGCATTTATACCTCCTACACCAGGACCCATTGCTGTGGCCGAAATCATAGGTGCAGAATTAGGATGGGTAATTCTTATGGGATTTATCGTAGGTATCCCAACCGCATTGACCAGTGGATTACTTTTTGGAAAATACATTGCTCAAAAGATACATATTGAAGCCCCTCAAGAAACAGAAAGTACCGTACATGACAGTTTACCAGAAGTTGGACTCACAATGGGAATAATTGGAATTCCAATCATACTTATACTATTAAATACATGTATTACTAGCGGAGTTTTGGGTCCTATAGACCCTCAAGTATTAAATATAGTAGAACTTGTAGGTCATCCGTTCACCGCATTGATTATCGCCAACTTATTAGCTTGGTATTTTTTCGGTATAAAAAGAGGGATGACAAAAAATGAACTGTTTAAGATTACCAGTAAATCTTTAGAGCCTGCAGGAACTATAATCTTACTAACAGGCGCAGGTGGTGTTTTTAAACAAGTGTTAACTAATACAGGAGCGGGAGAGTTACTAGCCACCTCATTGAGTGATGTAGGTTTTCCTGTTTTGGCATTTGCCTTTACCAGTGCCGCTATTGTTCGGATAATTCAAGGCTCATCTACCGTAGCTATGATTACTTCGGCAGGATTGGTTGCTCCGTTGCTTGTAGACGCCTCTCTGAGCAATCCAGAATTAGCTTGTTTGGTGATTGCTATTGCATCTGGTGCAAGTATTTTTTCTCATGTAAATGATAGTGGGTTTTGGCTTGTAGGCCAATACCTGAGAATCTCAGAAAAAGAGACTTTTAAATCATGGACCATGATGACGACCATACTGGCTTTAACAGGATTTATTTCTGTTTGCATCATTAGTTTATTCCTATAAAAAAGCCACTTGAAAATTCAAGTGGCGCTATATACTAAAATCGTAAAAGGTCTATTCCTCCGCTGTTTTCACAACCAATCTAAAACCTTCTCCGTGAATATTCAGAATTTCTACAGAATCGTCAACTTTTAAATACTTTCTAAGCTTTGCTATATAAACATCCATACTACGAGAAGTGAAATAGTTATCATCTCTCCATATTTTTGTTAAAGCAAGTTCTCTTGGCATTAGATCATTTTCATGTAATGCTAAAAGACGCAACAATTCATTCTCTTTTGGGGATAATTTTACAGGCTCTTGATCTTTAAATTTAAGAAAACGCAACTTAGAATTCAATTGAAATTCACCGATGGTAAATTCGAATTTACGACTATCAGCCAAAGTACTTGAAGCTTTTCTTTGAAGAATCGCCTTAAGTTTCATTAAAAGTACCTCAGAATCAAACGGCTTATTTAAATAATCATCTGCTCCTGCTTTGTATCCTTTTAATACGTCTTCCTTCATGGTTTTAGCTGTCAAGAATACGATTGGCACATTTTCATTTTTCTCACGGATCTCTTTAGCCAATGTAAATCCGTCTTTATAAGGCATCATAACATCAAGAATACAGATGTCATAATTATCTTTTTTAAATTTCTCAAAACCTTCCATCCCGTTCTTTGCTAAAACGACATCGAAATCGTTCATAGACAAATAATCTTTAAGAACGATACCAAAATTTGGGTCATCCTCTACCAAAAGTATTTTCTTGTTTACTGTCTCCATAATTCTTTTTTATATTAAAGGTAACTTCACGTAGAATGTACTTCCTTTTCCTTTCTCACTCTCAACGTAAACTTCACCTTGATGATCTTCAATAATTTTTTTCACGTAGGCTAAACCTAAACCGTGACCTTTTACATTATGTATATTACCCGTGTGCTCTCTGTAAAATTTTTCAAAAACCTTTTTCAAAACGGCTTTACTCATTCCTGCACCTTGATCTTTAATCTTTATAATAATATTGTTGTTTGCTACTTCTGTATACACATCTATTTTAGGCGCCTCTGGCGAATACTTAATAGCATTATCCAGTATATTCACGATAACATTAGTAAAGTGCATGTCACTCGCTAATACTTCACTGCTTTCTGCTTCTAAGTGAAGATGGATATAACCTCCTCTATCATCTACAATTAATTCTACATGCGCCATGGCATCATGTATTATGTCGTGAACGTCTACCCTATCCTTACTAATATCTAATTGATTCTTTTCTAGTTTAGAAATACGAAGTACATTCTCTACTTGAGCATGCATTCTTTTATTCTCATCTTTAATCATCGTTAGATAGCGTTCTACCTTTTCTTTATCGTCAATAATTTTTGGGTTTCTAATGGCTTCTACTGCTAAATTTATGGTAGCAATAGGAGTCTTAAACTCATGCGTCATGTTATTGATAAAATCAGATTTTATTTCTGAAATTTGTTTTTGTCTTATTAATTGATAAATGGCACTCGTATAAGCTACAACAATCACCAAAGTAAATAGCAAAGACAAAATTGCCATAGGTAAAATTGTCTTGATTAAATATTTCTTCTTCGCTGGAAATGTGACTAACAGTGCAAAGTTACTCTCCCCATCAGAATCTTTAAAAATAGGATATTTATAAAGTGTACTACTTTTTGCAAATTTGAATTTTCTAGATTTAACTTTCGTAGGCAAACTTCGGCTATATATACCGTATTCATACTCGGTATCTATATTTCTATTTTTAAGCTCCATATCAAACAAAAGTTCTATCTCTTGCCTTGTAACACGCTTGTGAATAGGTCTGGTTTTCGCCTTTTCTTTAAAAACATCTTCCCAAGCAGCTTTCTCTATGGATGTTAATCCGCCAATTTTTTCTAATTTCTGAATAGGTGTCAACAAGTTTGCTTTCCCGTCTAACCCATAATCCTCTTTGAAAATAGTTTTATTACGAATGCTTGTATAGTTTTTTAAAACGGTAGAATCCAACCCAAAACCAATATTATTAGTGTCAAAGAACGTTGATGGCACATTGTAACTCTCTTCTAATATACCATGTGAATAATACGTAATCTCATTAGAGTTCATATCTCTTTCCATAAAAAAGATATTTTTTAATAGGTCCGGTGCCTTTGCTTGCCCACCTGCACTATCTCTAATTTTCAAAAGCTCACTCGTATAATCTGCAAGCTCTCTCTTTTCAATTTTCTCCGTGACCTTATTTAATATTTCGGTCACCATACTCGTAAACTGTTCCTCCTTATCTTCAACAGATTGTTTAATCCAATAGCCTTGAACAAAAATTATTCCTATTAGAGAAACACTCATTAAAATGACAAGTAGAATAAATAAGCGTCTATTCATTGCGGTAAAATTAAAAATTTAACAGATAGAAGTTAATGCGTTTAACCTAACCTTAACACAAATGTTAAAATTAAGATGTAAAAGAGGAAAATTTAAGAAGTTGCTTATGAATTTCGGCGACTAAAACAGTGGTTTTGTCTAATTCCAAATTATTGATTACGAAATCTGACAATGCAGCTTTCTTATCATCTGCCCATTGGTTGGCTATACGCTCTTTTACTTTTGTCTCAGAAATAGTATCCCGCGAGGTAACTCTCTGAATTCTGACGCTTTCTGGCGCTGTGACTAATATTATTTTATCAAATTTATCTTGAGAATTGTTTTCAAAAATAATAGCAGTTTCCTGAATAATATAATCAGAGTTTTGATCTCCTACCCAAGTAATAAAGTGTTCTTTTACGGCAGGATGTACTATCGCATTTAATTGTGCTAATAAATCAGGATCCGTAAAAATTTTATCGGCAATATAAGTTCTATTAAGCTTATGGTCAGTGTAAGACTCTGTTCCTAAAAGTTCTTTTATTTTAACCTTAAGAACTTCCGAAGTTACCATTAGCTTTTTAGCCTCAATATCTGAGTTATATACAGGAACACCCAACGCGTGAAACATTTTTGCTACTGTAGTTTTACCACTACCTATTCCGCCTGTTAACCCTACAATCATCATTTCCGCTTTAAAATATACCGCACTTCATTAGACATCAGGCGCACATCCTTAATCGTCTCTGGAGTTGACACCAACTGTAACAGAACTGCATTTTGAGCGTCACCCTGAATAGCACTACAATCTGCAATGACCCTAAAATTAGACGCTTCGAGGTTTTTAAGATTATCTATCTTTGCCCGGCATACAATCTTCACCGTATCAGGAAATAGTTTAATTTCAAAATCTTCTGGCATATTAATTACAGAAATAGGCACTTCAATTATTTTTTCCGAAAAGCGCACTGCTTTTCCACTTATAAAAACACTTGTTGCAGCATATTTAATATTTGGATTATTTTCAGGGATTTGCAGCTGTAGTTCCTCTTTAAAATCTTCCGTAATATTATTAATAGACTTTTCTTCTGTTTGAATACTTATTATGGTATCTAACAATGCTTCGGGTCCTTGGATCAAAATACTATCGGGCTGTACAACAACTTCTCCCTCTAGCATGTAATTTTGAGAATAATCTACCTGCAATCTTTGAATTACAGGAATTTTCTTGGTCTCAAGCATATAGATTTCTAAGACAATAGCATCATCTTCATCTACTCCCATAAACTCCATAGATTGCGGTAATTGCTTTTCTATTTGCAATTGGTACCCACTTCTGGGCACAAAATAAGTCCCCTCTTCTTGTTGTGCCTTAGAAACGTCTATAGTTACTGTTTTATTTTTAAAGCCAAAACCTAAAAATGTAAATCCACTAGCCCTAAGCTTTACATCTATATGATCTTTTGAAGCTCCTACAAACAAAAGACTATCTGACACATTCGTATACACCACATTAAATACTGCTCTACCTGTATAGTCTTCAGAAAGTTTGTTTATAAACCAAGACATACTCGAAAAGAAAAGAAAAATCAAGAAGATTTTAACTTTTCGTTTTTGGAGGCTTTTCTTAATCCTTATCATTGCTTGCATTAGTTTTTGAAGAATAATTTAGGAAACAACTCTTCTGCTTTCTTTGAACTAAAGTTAAGCAACAATGTTGATTTTAAAAAACCATAACCATACCCTACAAATTGAATACTAACAGCTGCTAGCGAAAGTAAAGCTATCGCTACATTTTTATTTTTTAAAAGCGAATCTACAAATAACAAACAAAAGTACAATAGGTAAAAATAGATCGGAAAATTAAACCCGATTAGAGCAAATAGTAAAGAGAACACAAAGCCCATGCAGAACACGGTAGGAAACCAATAGGTGATTTTTTTTGTTTCAGGATGCCACTGATTTAGAATAGGCCTTACCATCCCAAATTTATTTACCTGTATGTAAAATTTGTTCCAATCTATTCGTCTTTTATGAAAAACATATGCTTCCGAAATTAGCTTGGTCTTAAAGCCATTATTCCAAATCCTTATCGTTAAATCTGGATCCTCTCCAGGATGTATGTTTCCATAACCACCTGTAGCCTCGAACGCCTTTTTAGAAATCCCCATATTGAAACTTCTTGGCTGAAACTTACCTACAGCTTTCTTTCCTCCACGGATACCACCGGTGGTCAAAAAGCTAGTCATAGCATAGTTTATAGCCTTTTGCACTAATGAAAAACTTTCATGAGCTGCATCTGGACCTCCATAACAATCTACATACTCCTTTTGAAGTGATTTTTCTGCTTCCATTAAATATTGCGGTGGCAAAATACAATCAGAATCTAACACGATAAAATAATTACCACGGGCTTTACGCATGCCGTAGTTCCTAGAATCTCCAGGACCACTATTCGCTTTTTTAAGGTATGTAATGGCTAATTTATCTTCAAACGTGGCAATTACAGTTTCTGAACTAAGAGTGGAGCCGTCCTCTACAATAACAATTTCATAAGGTGTTTTATACGTTTGCAAGACCAAACTTTCTAACAACTCTTTAATCTCATTAGGCCTATTATATACAGGAACTATAAAGGAGAAATCTAATTTCATTTGAAATGACTATAAACATAAAAGCCACTCGTATATACGAATGGCTTTCGATTAAAAATCTTACTATTATTTGCTAAAATACTCTATAACTTCTTGACTAACTCCTGTATTAGAAAAGCCACCATCATGAAATAAATTCTGCATAGTTACTTTCTTGGTTAAATCTGAAAACAAGGTAACTGTATAATCTGCACAATCTTGAGCAGTTGCATTCCCTAAAGGAGACATTTTTTCTGCATAGCTGATGAAACCATCAAAACCTTTTACCCCTTGACCCGCTGTAGTTGGTGTTGGAGATTGAGAAATAGTATTAACACGAACTTTCTTTTCTTTTCCATAAAAATACCCAAAGCTACGCGCTACAGACTCTAAATATGCCTTATTATCTGCCATATCATTATAATCAGGGAATGTACGTTGTGCCGCCATATACGTTAAAGCTACAATACTTCCCCATTCATTCATAGCATCTGCTTTATAAAGCGTTTGCATTACTTTATGAAAAGATAGCGCAGAAACATCCCAACCTTTAGCGGTGAAATCATATTTCTCATCTGTATACTTTCTCCCCTTACGAACATTCACAGACATTCCTATAGAGTGTAAAACAAAATCTAATTTACCTCCTAAAATTTCGGTAGCCTTTTCTACTAGACTAGCTAAATCTTCTTCACTAGTAGCATCTGCAGGAATAATTTCTGAACCTGTTTTTTTTGCAAGCGCATCTATTTGTCCCATTCTCATGGCAATAGGCGCATTAGTTAATACAAAAGTTCCTCCTTCTGCATGAACACGTTCTGCAGTCTTCCATGCAATTGAATTTTCATCAAGAGCTCCGAAGATTATCCCTCTTTTTCCTTTTAATAGGTTGTATGACATTTTATTTGTTTTAGTATTCGCTAATTAAATTCAAAGATATTAAAATTTGAATAGTTCGTTTATTTGAAATTTATTTATTTAGGGTGATTTTCAAATCTAATTATCCTAATAATTGTTTTGCATGTGCTAGTGCAGATTCTGAAATATCTTTACCTCCTAACATTTCTGCGAGCTCTCTCACACGCTCTTCTGTTGTCAGTTTTTTCATCCTGGTATGTGTAACCATACCTTGCTCTTCTTTGTATACTTTAAAGTGATGCTCCCCTTTAGAGGCTACTTGCGGTAAGTGGGTAATAGAAAACACTTGCATCGTACCACTCATTGCTTTCATTATATCTCCCATTTTACCCGAAATTTCACCAGAAACACCCGTATCTATTTCATCAAACATCATGGTTGGCAATTGCTCATACTTTGCTAAAATAGATTTGATTGTCAGCATTATTCGAGACAATTCACCGCCAGAGGCAACTTTCTTAAGGTCACCATAATTTGATCCTTTATTGGCAGCAAACAAGAACACTAACTCATCTTTTCCTGATGCATTAAAAGCAGCAGCGGCGTTCACTTCAATTTTAAAAGTAGCGCTTGGCATACCTAACTGCCCAAGACTTTCTAGCAGTTGCTTTTGTAAAACAGGAATTACTTTAATTCTTTTATTTCTAATTGTTAAAGCAAGTTTATCTAAAGACTCTTCCTTTCCTTTAAGCTCTTTTTCTATTGCCTTTATGTCAGATTCTACACTATCTGCTGCACTAACACTTTCAGATAGTTTATCTTTAATTACACCCAATTCTTCTATGGTAGCTACACTATGTTTCTTAAACAGATTGTATAGTAATTGAAGTTTTGTATTTACTTGTTCTAAAAGCTCTGGATTTGCTTCAGAATTTTCTTGAAGTAACTGCAATTCCGATGAGATATCATCAACCTCTATAAAAACAGAATTAATACGCTCATTTAAGCCAACAAACTGTTGCCCGAATGCTGCTAATTTATTAGAGGCTAATTTAAGTTCTGTCAGTAAGGTCACAATTCCTATTTGCTCGTCATTAAGCAAAGCGTTTCCTTTAGAAAGATGCTCTTCAATAACTTCTACGTTATTCAATTGCTCATACTGCTCTTCTAGCTCCTCTAATGTCCCAGGCTTTAAAGGCGCCGTTTCTAGCTCCTTTAGTAAGTGACTATTGTAATCGTATTCTTTCGTCGCATTTTCTTGAAATGCGATTAATTTTTTTAATTCCCTTTGTGTTTTTTGATAAGCAGATAATCCTGCTCCAAATTCTACCAATAGTTCTGCATTACCCGCAAGGGCATCAATTACTTTTAATTGAAAATCATTATCTGCTAATTGCAAGGTTTGATGTTGAGAATGTATATCTATCAACCTATCTCCCAGACTTGATAAGACACCTAAGGTCACTGGAGAATCATTTACAAATGCTCTAGATTTCCCGCTAGGTAAAATTTCTCTTCGAATGATTGTTTTCTCTTCAAAGTCAAGATCTTCCGAAATAAAGAAATCTTTTAAATGATATTTTTTAATATCGAAAGTAGCTTCTATAATGCATTTTTGGGTTTCATCACGAAGAGCACTTAAATCTGCTCTTTTTCCTAAAACAAGCCCTAATCCTCCTAATAAAATAGACTTCCCTGCTCCTGTTTCTCCTGTGATGATGGTAAAACCATCATTAAAAGTAACATTTAAAGTATCTATTAAGGCGTAATTCCGTATTGATAGTGAGTTCAGCAATTCTAAAAAAATTTAGTGCTGTAAAGATAATTTATATTCTTTGAGTTTGAAACTATTAAGCAGCAACGATACTATTTTATTGCATCGCATTATAATTTAATTCAGAGGATTTAATAGGTAATTGAATTCCAAGTACTTGAATACAATGGGGCTATGCGAGCAAGTGTCTCTTTGAGTTGTACAATATCTACTTTCGGTCCGTCTGAAAAAACATTTTTAATTTCTTCGGATTTAGCATCAAAAAAGGTCTGAATAAGAAAAGCATTAGGTCTACGCTTTACTAAAGTCTCTAACAACCTCATAGTTCCAGAAATAACTTGCTTACCGGTACTATTATTATCTGCTAAGATATCCATTCCTTTTCTATGGTAATTATACATAGCTACTCTGTACTCTTTAAAAGTGTTAGACAATAAATTATCTACCAATTCAAACCGCGTACGTTCACTAGCATCTTGACTCCATCCAGCCGCACTACTTCCCTGTGCTTGGGTTACAATGTTTTGAGCTTTTCTGTAAAAATCTGTTCCACCTTCCAATTCAAATGTATCCGCATCTATACCCAACATGATATATACGTAGTAAGCTACCACACTAACTAAGTTAGAGTCGTATACATTTTCATTATAGACCAATGGTTGAAATTCAGTATATTCAAAGTTTAATTCGTTGTCTTTGTAATTGAAAATAGGACTGTCATAAGACGTATTAAAAATAGGACGCGAAGATTGCAATTGAATACTTGCTTTAAATTTATTACTCTGATATTCAGAAACCGTAATAAACATACGTGCATTTAATTTCTCTACTTCTTTATACGTTCTATTCGTCCATTTTGTCTTGTTAACAAAATCATTTAACGAACGCTCTAGAGTTTTAAAAATTTGTTGATTTGTTTGCCCTACTTGGTCTGAGTTTATAGTAACTACAGCATTTAATTCCTGAGCTCCACCAAAGAATGGAACAAGTAAAACGATCAATAGAAAAATAAAATTACGCATGTAACCTGTTCATTATTTCATTCATGATATCCTTAGCAACGTCTGCCTTGGTTTTTAGTTCAAACGCTTTAATCGTAGAATTCTTATCTATGAATGATATTTTATTTGTTTTCTTTCCAAAACCAGCGCCAGAATCGTTTAAAGAATTAAGAACAATAGCATCCAGATTCTTACGGATCAGCTTTCCTTTTGCATTTTCTATCTCATTTTCTGTTTCTAAAGCAAACCCCACTAAAAACTGATGTGTTTTTTTTTGCCCCATTGAAAACAAGATATCCTTATTTTTAACTAATTCAATGCTTATATCTTCTGCTTTCTTTTTAATTTTTTGTGTTGCTACAGTTTTCGGCTTGTAATCTGCTACTGCAGCAGCGGCTATCGCAATAGCCACTTTATCAAAATGTTTATGTACCTCTAGATACATCTCTTCTGCAGAAACTACGCGAATTAACTCAATTAAATCATGAGAGACCTTCAAATGAGAAGGACCAGATACTAAAATAACTTCTGCCCCTAAATCTGCAGCAGCTTTTGCTATTTCAAAACCCATTAATCCTGAAGAGTGATTTCCAATAAAACGCACCGGATCTATGGCCTCGTAGGTAGGACCTGCTGTTACTAAGACTTTCTTCCCACGCAAAGGCAATCCTTTTACCATATAGTCTTTCAAGAAAGACACAATCGCTTCCGGTTCTGCCATCCTTCCTTCTCCATGTAAACCGCTTGCTAGTTCACCAGAAGTAGCAGGAATCATAATATTACCGTAATGCTGCAATTTTTCAAAAGAAGCTTTAGAAGACGGATGTACATACATATCTAAGTCCATTGCTGGAGCAAAAAAAACAGGACATTTTGCAGATAAATAAGTTGCTAAAAGCAAATTATCACAGGTACCATTAGCCATCTTAGATAGCGTATTGGCTGTAGCAGGAGCTACAATCATATAATCTGCCCACAGCCCCAGTTCAACATGATTATTCCATGAAACAGTATCATCTTCTTTATGTACAAAAGAAGACAGTACGGGATTTTTAGATAAGGTAGAAAGCGTAAGTGGAGAAACAAAAGAGCTGGCGCTATCTGTCAAAATTACTTTGACATTAGCGCCAGCTTTAATAAGTAAGCGGACTAAAAAAGTTGTTTTGTAAGCGGCAATACCTCCTGTAATTCCTAAAAGGATGTTTTTTCCGCTCAACATGACATATTACTTTAAGTCTTTCGCTGTATTTCTATAATAGATTTTATCATCTAGCCATTCTGTTACTGCTAACGCATGTGGCTTAGGTAGTTTTTCATAAAACTTAGACACTTCAATTTGCTCCTTGTTTTCAAAAACTTCTTCTAAACTATCACTATAGGTTGCAAACTCTTCTAACTTTTCTAGTAACTCTTTTTTAATCTCTGAGTTAATCTGAACAGCTCTTTTAGAAGCTATAGAGATTGCTTCATAAATGTTTCCAGTAGGAGCATCAAATTCATTCTTATTGATAGTCACTGTAGAAACAGGAGCTTTTGAATTTTTTAAATCGTTCATGTTCATAATAAAACCTGTTATTTATTTGGAATAATTTTCTAATTCTTTTTCAATTTTCTCCATCAAATTAGCCGCATCTTTTTCATATTGCGTTTGTGGAAAATTCTTTTTTAAAGTACTATATGATGCCTTTGCATCTTGTAAACGTTGCTTCTTTTTTTGCTCTGTACTATTCAACGCTAAATTAGTTAACGCTTTCATCTTATAAAATAGTGCATCTTCTTTGTAAATAGATCCTGGAAAATCCAAAATAAAGTTATCCATTGCTGCTGCAGCAGAGATAGAATAGTCCAATGTGTAATATTGTCCTAATTTCGTAAACTGCTTACCAATCTCAATTGCTTTAAGCTCTTTTTTCTCCGTAAGGTCTTTAGCCATTTGATTGGCCTCTGGCATAAATTCTGACTCCGGGAACGTATTAATAAAGGTTTGTAACTTCTGTAATGCTTTATCTGTATCTGTTTGATCTAAAGAATAGTCAGGAGATAACATATAATAGCTCTTTGCTACTAGAAAACCAGACTCTTGTGCCTTATCACTTTTAGGATACGATTTTAAGAAACGTTCAAATTGATATCCTGCTGTATTGTAATCTTTAATCTGATAGTAAGAATCTGCTAAGAAAAACATCACACGCTCGCCTTGAGGTTTCCCAATATATTTAGGCGTAATTTGTTCTAACAACCTGTTAGCACGCTTAAAATCTTTGGCTTCATAAAACTTCTCAGCCATATCATACTTTGCTTTAACATCATCATTCTTAAGCACTTTTTGGTACTCACTACAAGAACTTAAGACAAGCGTTAAAACTAAGAGACTTAAAAAAGGTCGCATTTTTCTAAACATTCTGCAAAATTAGTTATTCTTAATGGATTTAAAAAACATTTTCTATCGCTAAAATAACCTGCAGTATACCTTTTACAAATGTTTTGGCTAACTTTTAACTTAAAATTAGAGTTCCGACTGTTTTTTTTAGGCAGAAACCTTTACAACCGTACTTAAGAAATTTGCTATTTTTTGTTTTAAATCCATGCTCGCTTCTATCAAAGGTAAACGCACAGCTGCTTTACAAATTTGTAAACTTTCAAAAATAGATTTAATTCCAGCAGGATTCCCTTCTTCAAAAATCAAAGTCATACCCAGTTCCATTTGATGATGCAATTCATAGGCCTCACCAACTTTACCTTCTAAACCTAATTTTATCATTTTAGAAAATTCATTAGGTAACCCTTGACCAATCACAGAAATTACTCCTGCTCCACCGGCTAGTACGGTAGCCAAAGCGGTACTATCATCTCCAGAGATTACCAGAAAATCTTCCGGCTTGCCTTTGATAATTTCATTGATTTGAACCAGGTCACCGCAAGCTTCTTTTATCGCAACAATATTTTCAAAATCGTGCGCTAGTCTCAATGTTGTTGCAGCCGTCATATTACTTCCCGTCCTACCAGGAACATTATAGACTATTATAGGCTTAGGAGAGGCTATAGAAATGGCCTTAAAGTGCTGATAAATACCTTCCTGCGTTGGTTTATTATAATATGGAGAAACAGATAGTATAGCCTCAAAATCAGATAAATCTATTGTTTTAAGTTCTTCTACTACCGCAAATGTATTGTTCCCACCTACTCCTAAAACTAATGGCAACCTCCCAGCATTAGTGGTTACCACAGTTTGTATTACCAGCTGCTTTTCTTGCGCACTCAATGTAGCGGTTTCTGCAGTAGTTCCTAAAACTACTAAATAATCAATACCACCCGTAATACTATATTCTACTACCCGCTGTAAACCCGCTATATCGATAGAAAAATCTTCATTAAAGGGAGTTATCAATGCTACTCCTGTGCCAAACAAATTCTTCATACTATTCTATTTCCTTAAATATTTTAAGGTACTTTTTTAATTCCTCTTTAAATAATCCAAAATTTGAAATAGGCGTTTGCAAGATAAGATCGTTCAATTTGTGATCTACGCTACCAAAACCTACTCTAATTCTTGCTTTTGTTTTTAATGTCATTAATTGCAATAGCAATTGTTCTTCCGAATAATAATTTAACAACAGATCATATTCCCTGCTAAAAAACTCTAAAGCATATCCATTTTCTATTGCTCCATTCCAACCTAAATCCTTATCCGAAAAAATAGGTGTTGCATAAGGTGAATTTTTGTCATAAAAATTTTTGTACCCAATAATTTTCACCGAATTAGGCCTTAGCTTGAATTCATCTACCAATTGGTAAAACAAACTCACATCCTCGAACTTATCTAAATCTACTATACAACCTACAGAAGCTATTCCATGTCCTTTTTTAACATTCTCTAAAGGGCCTGACAATAGCTGCTTTACGTGCTTTCTAGCAGATTTAAGTTTTAATTTTTGTTTTAAAGCTTTTAAAAACATGTATTTTTACATTTGTACAAATGTAAATAATATTCATAGCAATTATAACACGAAGATACATACTAAAATGATTTTAAAAATTAAACAAATTGTTATAATTATAACAATGACTTGTTTCTTTTCCTGTAAACAAGAAAAACCTATGCTTACCGAAATCTCAGGAAAACAAATTGCTGTCTCAGACACTCTTATCCCAACAGATAGTATTGAAGCATTTGTAGCTCCATACAGAAATAGAATTAATGAAATTTTAGATAGTACCATAGCCTATGCTCCAAAAGACATCACAAAAAATGATGGCATTTTAAACACCACGGCGGGGAACTTAATGGCCGATGCTGTTTTAGAATTAGCAGGACCAATTTTCAAATCTAGAACAGGCAGCTCTTTAGATTTTGTTTTATTAAATCATGGAGGAATTAGAAGTATTATTTCGGCTGGAAATGTTTCTGCAAGAACAGCTTATGAAATTATGCCTTTTGAAAATACCATTGTAGTTGTAGGTTTAAAAGGAGATGCTATTCTAGAAATGGTAGACTACCTTATAAAAGCAAAGCGACCACATCCGCTAGCCGGAATTCAAATTATCCTAAACAAAGATGACACTATAAATACCATTAAGATTCAAGGAGAAAATTTTGATAAAAATAAAACCTATTATGTAGGGACCTCTAACTATTTAGTAAATGGAGGTGACCGTATGGATTTCTTTAAAAAGAAATTAACCTTTACAGAGACTGACTATCTCATTCGAAATATCATGATTGATTATTTTACAAAAAAAGATACTATTGCTCCAATAACTGATGATCGATTTATAAAATTAGACTACTAAATCATGGATAGAAGAAAATTTATTACCAATACTACAGCAACATCTGCATTTATAGGACTGGGTGGTTTGACACTAAATTCTTGTGGCCTAGATACAAAAAAGAAGATCACCATTTTACATACTAATGATGTGCATAGCCATATTGATAGCTTTCCAAGTACACATTCTGAATTCCCTGGTCTTGGTGGCTTAGCTAAACGTGCAACCCTAGTAAATAACATCCGAAGAGAAAACCCTAATACCTTGCTTTTTGATGCAGGAGATATTTTTCAAGGAACCCCTTATTTTAATTTTTATGGTGGCGAATTAGAGTTTAAACTAATGAGCATGCTTAAGTATGATGCTGCTACAATAGGAAATCACGATTTTGATAATGGTATAGACGGCCTTTTTGCACAATTACCACACGCAAAATTTAAATTGCTTAGTGCTAATTATGATTTCACCAATACCACCATGCAAGGGTTTACCAAACCTTACGACATCTATACTGTAGACGGTATCAAAATTGGCGTTTACGGTTTAGGTATAGAGTTAGACGGACTAGTTACCAAAAGACTTTTTAAGGAAACCACGTACTTAAACCCCTATGAGATTGCTTCAGACACGGAAAGAATCCTTAAAGAAGAAGAGGCTTGTGATATTATCATATGTTTGTCTCACTTAGGATACCAATATGATACAGATAAACCAGACGATCTTAAGTTAGCTGCAAAAACAAAATACACCAATCTTATTATTGGTGGCCACACCCATACCTTTCTAGACAAACCGACTGTTGTAAAAAATAGTATGCAGGAAGATATCTTAGTGAATCAAGTAGGATGTTTTGGTATCAATTTAGGTAGAATTGATTTCTACTTAGATAGCCATAAAAACATGGCTGCAGACGGCATCAGTATCACGGTTTAAAAAAACTCATTAGCATGATTATTCTAAGAACAGATGCATCAAATAAAGATTTTTTAAAACTAATTGAAGCTTTAGATGCTTATCTGAAAGTCACAGATGGAGAGGAGCATAATTTTTACAATCAATTTAATGGAACAGATCATTTAGAAAACATTCTTGTAGTCTATGAGAATGATCTTGCAATAGGCTGTGGCGCAATCAAACACTTTGACGAATTTACTTTAGAAATTAAGCGAATGTATGTAAAGCCAGCCTACAGAGGAAAAGGTGTGGCTTCTAAAATATTAATGGAATTAGAACAATGGGGTCGAGAATTAAAATACTCAACCATTATTTTAGAAACCGGTACTAGACAAGTAGAAGCTGTTGCATTGTATCATAAAAACAAATACACGACCATACCTAATTATGGTCCTTATACCGATGTAAAAAATAGTATTTGTTTTAAAAAAATTCTCTAAGTGCCATCCCTAAAAAAGTATCGATGGCCCTTATAGCAACAAATTCAAATACCAAAAAATCTTAAAGTAGGTTGTAATTATAATTTTTTTGGCATCATCTTTGTATCAGGATAAAGTATTAATAATTAAATTTTTAACATGAGTAAAGGAACAGTAAAATTCTTCAATGACACCAAAGGTTTTGGTTTTATCACTGAAGAAGGTGTAGAGAGAGATCACTTTGTACACATTTCTGGATTAATCGATGAAATTCGTGAAGGCGATGTAGTTGAATTCGATCTAGAAGAAGGTAAGAAAGGTTTAAATGCGGTAAACGTAAGAGTACTATAACATATACTTTCTAGAATTTACAAGGTCCCATTCATTAATTTGAATGGGACTTTTTTTATGTTCAAGCCGCAATCGTTAATCCCTTTTATTTCTTTTTGAGTATATTGACAAAGTTAAAACCATTAACAAATTAATATAAATCACTAAACACATTAATTATGAAAAAACTTATTGCAGAGTTTGTTGGAACCTTTTGGCTCGTTTTAGGCGGGTGCGGTAGTGCCGTACTAGCTGCTGGTATCCCTGAAATTGGCATTGGCCTTGTGGGCGTTGCTTTAGCATTTGGACTTACCGTTTTAACTGGTGTCTATGCCTTGGGTCATATTTCTGGCGGACACTTTAATCCCGCAGTATCTATTGGACTTTGGGTTGGTGGCCGTTTCGAAACCAAAGAGCTACTCCCTTATATCATATCGCAAGTTTTAGGAGGTATTGCAGGAGCAGGAATACTCTATTTGATTGTAAGCAACCAGGCTGGCTTTTCTGGATATTCTCAAGCTGGTGACTTTGCGACTAACTTTTATGGTGTCGAGCAATATGGCCACACCTTTAATATGACAGCTGCTTTAGTGACTGAAGTAGTTATGACCTTTATGTTTCTTATTGTTATTTTAGGAGCTACTCATAAAAATGCCGCTCCTGGTTTTGCAGGGCTAGCTATTGGTCTAGCATTAACACTAATTCACTTAATCAGTATTCCCGTTACAAATACCTCTGTAAACCCTGCTAGAAGCACTGCTCAAGCACTATTTGTAGGCGCAGAAGCTATGGGACAATTATGGTTGTTTTGGGTAGCACCCATTGTTGGTGCTATTTTAGCAGGACTACTCTATAAGTTTATAGCTCCGAATAAATAAACGAATCTAATTACATAAAAATAAAGAGACCCATGCGAATACACATGGGTCTCTTTTTATGTTAAAATTTCTTCTACAATTTCTTGTAATTCTTCCTCCAAACTTACCTGAGGGTAAGATACTCCTGCTTGCCGATACCAAAACCCTGCGTTAAATTCATCACCTTCTTTTCGATGTAAATACCCATGAATTAAACTTCCTAAAGGAGTATTTAAATCTTGTGCTATGGCATGAGATTTTTGCCAATCGCCTTTAGCATCAAACCACATAGCCTGTAATCCTTCAGGCCAATTCTTATCAGGAGCCTTGTTTTCTAAAGTATACGTGAAATCTGTGTAATTTACGGGTATCATCATTTTGCTAGTTTTTTCACTAATTTACCAACGGTTAAGCCCTGAGCAACAATAGAAAAGACTACAACAACATAAGTAATCACCAAGAATAGATCTCTATTCATTTCATCCGATAATCCTAAGGCTAAGGCTATAGAAATACCTCCTCTTAAACCTCCCCATGTCATGATTAAATTGGTGTTGGGTACAAAGTTTAGTTTCTTTTCAAAAATCCGTATAGGCAATACCAAAGATATATAACGACATATTAATATAATTGGTATTGCCAGTAGCCCTGCTAATATATAATTCATATTAAAGGTCAATACCAACATTTCCATCCCAATTAAAACAAACAATAAAGTATTCAATAGAATGTCTATTAATTCCCAAAACTTATCTACATAGGTTTCTGTTATTTCAGACATAGAACTATCGCGTAAGGTATCATTACCAACTACCAAACCTGCTGTAACCATTGCTAGTGGCGCTGATAAATGCAGTTTTTGCGCAATAACCGTTCCTACCATCACCGTCGCTAAGGTAATGATGACCTCAATATCATAATCATCTATAGAGCGCATTAAGCGGTAGGTAACCCACCCTAAAAATAAGCCTAACAAGATACCGCCAATTACCTCTACTCCAAATAATTCTACAACATCTAAGGCTGTAATTGTTTCTGTAGACGGACTTGCAAATTGATAAATAGTTAAGAACACTACTACTCCCACTCCATCATTAAATAGCGATTCTCCAACAATTTTGGTTTCTAATTGTTTAGGTACTCCTGCTTTTTTTAATATGCCGAGTACAGCAATAGGATCTGTTGGTGATATTAAAGCACCAAACAATAAACAATGCACATATTCCACATCTAAACTCAATAGTTGGAGCAGATAGAATACCACCGTTCCTACTAGAAAGGTAGATACTAAAACGCCTAAGGTGGAAAAGAGCAGTATTGGTCCTCTTTGAACCTTTAATTGTTCAAAATTGGTATGTAATGCCCCTGCAAAAAGCAAAAAACTTAGCATCACATCTAACAAAACGGACTTAAAATCTATTTTAGTGATGATATACTTCTCTGCATTTAATAAGGTATCGTCAAAATAGCTCAAGCCAAAAACCGCTAGCGTAAATACGATAGTAATCAACATTAACCCTATAGTATTAGGGAGTTTAAAAAAACGAACGTTGATATAGCCAAATAGGGCCGATAGAAATACTAGAATGGCTATAATTACAAAATAATCCATAAATCAGTTTGGTTTAGATGTTTTGCAAAAATGCGATAAAACAAGAAAGAATAATAATCCAAAGACCTAAAAAGTCTTTTTTATACGCGTATTACCTATTAAACCTGCCGGTAGTATTCCCTTCTAAGATACCCATCACCTCTTTTACCGTGGCAAAATTAACATCTCCTTCATACGTATGCTTTAAGGCACAAGCAGCGCTAGCAAACTCCATCGCCTTAAAATCATCAAATTCTTGTAACCCATAAATTAACCCTGCAGCAAAAGCATCTCCAGTACCGATTCTATCTACAATATGAGTAATATCCAAGTCTTCTGTTTCCCTAAACTCTTTTCCATTCCACATTCTAGCTCTTATTTTGTGCCAAGAAGAATTTAAAGAGGTTCTTATTTTATCAAAAACCTTTTCTATGGAAGGAAAACGTTCCATTAATTGCTTGCTGGCCGCTATAAAATCTTCGTTGGTATAATTAAATGTAGTCCCTAAAACTTCATTCATCTCATTTATACCTCCAATGAAAATGGTAGAATATTCCAACAGTTCTGAAAGTATTTCTTTGGCATCGCTGCCATATTTCCACAAACCGCTTCTATAAGTAGGATCTGCTGTGATAGTGATGCCCTTTTTTTTAGCTAAAATTAAGCCTTCTCGTAGCGTTTCATACCCTCCTTGACATAAAGCTGGTGTAATTCCAGTCCAATGAAACCAAGAGCCATTTTCTAGAGATGACTCCCAATCTACCATAGACGGTTGAATTTCCGAAAATGAAGAATGAGATCTATTATAAGAAATTGAACTAGGCCTCATAACCGCACCCACCTCAAGAAAATATACTCCCAAAGGTCTATTAGAACGCACGATAGAAGATGTATCTACATCAAATTTATTCAAGTAGGATATAGCAGTATCTCCGATAAAATCGTTAGAAATACAGCTTATATGTTTTACTTTTCCACCGAAGTTAGCAATAGAGATCCCAACATTAATCTCTGTTCCTCCAAAATAAAATTCCAACGTATTAGATTGTATAAACTTTTTATTCCCTTCTGGCGATAACCGCATTAGTACTTCTCCGAAAGTTATTGTTTGACTCATTGCGAAAACGTTTGATGAATTGTAAAATTAAATAAGAAATTGGCTTTTTTAACACAAAAGATGAATTAATAACAAATGTTCTGGTAATTGACTTATAACAACACAGCCATGTAACCCTAGATGAATCGAGTTAGTTATTTAATTTTTTCAGTTACCCTAGTTCAACCGCTAAAAGTACCTTGCGGTATAACTTAAAAACAACACATTATGAGAGGTCTTCTTTGGTTAGTAGCCGTAATTTGTATTATCGTATGGCTTTTGGGAATGCTAGGGGTCGTACCTGGAATTGGAACTAATAGTTTAATTCATATTCTTATTGTAATTGCAGTAATTGTAATTCTCTACAATATAATTTCAGGAAGAAAAGTATTATAAAAATTGCCGTAAAAAGGAAATAAATAAAAAAGTCAGTCTTTACCTAGACTGACTTTTCTATTTCTACTATAATTTAAGCTTTAAGAATCCAGAAGGGCTAAAAAATCATCTTCTGTGATAATAGCCACCCCTAAATTTTCTGCTTTAGTTCGTTTACTCGGTCCCATTTTATCTCCTGCTACTAAAAAAGTAGTTTTGGAAGATACCGATGACCCTACTTTACCTCCATTGTCTTCAATGAGTTTTTTTAGCTCATCCCTACTCACTTTTTCAAAAACACCAGAAACCACAAAGGTTTGCCCTTTTAATTCTTCTGTCTGATTTTCTAATTTTTCAGCAGACAATTCAAATTGTACACCATAACTTTTTAAACGCTCAATAGTTTCCTGATTGGTTTCATTTTGAAAAAACTCAACCACACTATTGGCAATACGCTCTCCAATTTCATCAACTTTCACCAACTCTTCTACAGATGCAATTTTCAAAGCATCTATATTTTTATACGCTTTTGCCAATTTTTTGGCCACAGTTTCACCTACAAACCGTATACCTAATGCAAAAAGCACACGTTCAAAAGGGATGCTAACAGACGCTTTAACTCCGTTAATCAAATTTTCTGCAGACTTCTCTGCCATACGTTCTAAGGGCATTACTTGTGCTTTGGTTAGCGTATATAAATCGGCATAATTTTTAATGAGTTGCTCCTTATAAAGCAACTCTACCGTTTCACCTCCCAGACCTTCAATATCCATTGCCTTACGAGAAATGTAATGTTGAATTCTGCCCGTTATTTGAGGAGGGCAACCGTAGAAATTAGGGCAATAATGCTTTGCATCGCCCTCAGTACGTTCTAAAACCGTATTACATTCTGGGCAGTGATCTATATATTTTGTTAGTTCAGAATTTTCTGGTCTTTGTGCAAAATCTACGCCAATAATTTTTGGAATAATTTCTCCTCCTTTTTCCACAAAGACGGTATCTCCTTCGCGAATATCAAATTTTGCAATTTGATCTGCATTGTGCAAAGAAGCTCTCTTTACCGTAGTTCCTGCTAAAAGAACAGGAACTAAATTAGCTACTGGCGTAATAGCTCCTGTTCTGCCTACTTGATACGTAATCTCATTTAAAAGAGTGGAAACCTGCTCTGCCTTAAATTTATAAGCCATCGCCCAACGCGGAGATTTAGAGGTATACCCTAACTCTTCTTGATGCTGTAGGTTATTTACTTTTATTACCACTCCATCCGTTTCATACGGCAATTCATGTCTATGAATATCCCAATATTCTACAAAAGCCATTACTTCATCTGTAGATGTACAAAGCTTTGCAACCGTTGGCACTTTAAAGCCCCAAACCCTAGCCTTTTCTAACATTTGAAACTGAGATTCTATACCGGTTTTCTCTCCTACTATGCCATACAGCAAACACTCTAAGGGCCGTTGCGCTACTAGCGCACTATCTTGAAGTTTTAAACTCCCAGAGGCTGTGTTTCTTGGATTCATATATGGATCTTCCCCATTTTCTATACGTTCCGCGTTCATTTTTGCAAAGCCCTCAAATGGTAAAACAATCTCACCACGAATATCAAACTTAGGCGGATAATCGCCTTTTAATTGTAACGGAATAGATTTTATCGTCTTTATATTATTGGTCACATCATCGCCTTGAAAACCATCTCCACGCGTCAATGCCCGAACTAACTGTCCGTTTTCATAAGTAATGCTAATTGATGCCCCGTCATATTTAAGCTCACAGGTAAATTCCACAGGAACATCTCCTAAATTACGCTGGATACGTTTTTCCCAATCCTCTAAATCCTCTTTAGAGTAGCTGTTGTCTAAAGAATACATGCGACTATCATGTACCACAGTATTAAAGTTTTTGGTTACCATACCGCCGACGCGCAAGCTTGGCGATGTAGCATCATAAAACTCTGGGTGTTTCGCTTCCAAATCTTGCAATTCTTTTAATTGCATGTCAAAGTCATAATCAGATATTGTAGGTGTATCTAGTACGTAATAATTGTAATTATGTTCCCTTAGCGCTAACCTTAGTGCTTCTATTTTTTGCTTACTATCCATTTAAAAAGATGGGTTATTTTAATTCTTTATTCCTTTCAACATTCGGTCGTTCCCAAATACATCTTGTCGCAGTGTAATATCAGAAAAATTATGAGTTTCTAAAAGAAGTTCTGTTTCTTTCCCTAAATATTGATTAATCTCAAAATACAAGCTACCTTTTTTTACAAGGTTATGAGCTGCAATAGCTGTAATTTTATTATAAAACACTAACGGATCATCATCTGCTACAAACAATGCTAATGCTGGTTCATGTTTTAGTACATTTTCATGCATTGCTACCTTTTCTAGTTCGCGGACATAAGGCGGATTTGATACTATAATATCAAAATCTTCATCTAGTGTCGCTATTTCTAAAATACTATCCTGCATAAATTGAATAGAAACTTTATTCAAAACGGCATTTTGCTTAGCTACTGCAATAGCTTTTTCTGAAACATCTAATGTGTACACTTCTGCATTTGGCAAATGTTTCGCTAAAGCAATAGGAATACAACCACTCCCTGTTCCTATATCTAATATTTTTAGTTTAGATTGATGGTCTTTAATATCGTCGAGAATCCAACGCACCAATTCTTCCGTTTCTGGCCTTGGAATAAGCACATCTTCATTCACGATTAATTCCATCTCCATAAATTCTGTGCTACCAATAATATACTGAACAGGTACCTGAAGCTTTAATTTACTCAAAGCTTCAAATAATGGGGACTCTTCTTCTTTAGCTATAATTAGTTGAGGCTCCATGGCTAATACAAAGCGTTGCAACCCTAAATAATGTTCTATAAGTAGATAAAAGAAGCTATTTACTTCTTCCATTTGATATAAAGAATCGAGCTCTTGATGAAATATATTTTTAATTTCTTTTAAAAGCATTCTTATTATTTTAAGTCCTTCAACATCCAAACAGGACATGAATAATGACCTGTATTCCCCATGGGAGCTTCTAAATATTTAAAGCCCGATTTCTGATACAATTTTTGTGCAGCCTCCATATAAGGCATGGTTTCTAAATACATTTTATCAAAACCATATGCTTTCGCTCTTGCGATACAAACATCAATCATCTGTTTACCTACTCCTTTTCCTCTTGCTTCTTCTAAAAAGTACATTTTCTGAAGCTCACATACATTCCCTTCATAATTCTCTAATTGCGCAACGCCACAACAACCAATCACTTTATCATTTTCTTCCACCACAAAATAGGTAGCCTTAGGAACATTATAATTCTCAAACATATAATCTAGGGCCTTATCTTCAAAAGCTGTACCTACTTTTGGCACTCCTAAATCTACCAACACCTTCCTAACAACTTCTGCTACAGCCGAATTATCCTTTTGTTGAATTTCTCGAATTATAATACTTCCCATAATTTCTTAAATCAATATCTATTTAATATCCTATTTTTGCGATGTGAAGATACATGAATTTTATATTTTACGCTGCATTCAAATTGCCCAAAACGGATTAGGCACTACAGCTCCTAACCCAATGGTTGGTGCAGTTATTGTTCATAAAAATAAAATTATTGGAGAAGGATACACTAGCCCTTACGGGGGGGCTCATGCCGAAGTAAACGCCATTAACTCCGTCAAAGATAAAAGCTTACTTAGCGAGTCCACGATTTATGTGACGCTTGAGCCATGTTCTCATTACGGAAAAACGCCCCCTTGCGCTGACTTAATCCTAAAGCACCATATTAAAAACGTAGTTGTTGGACTATTAGACCCTCATGAGAAAGTTGCTGGTCAAGGCATACAAAAATTAAAAGATGCGGGCTGCCAAGTGACTGTTGGTGTTTTAGAAAAAGAATGCCGCGAACATCATAAGCGTTTTTTGACATTTCAAGAAAAGAAAAGGCCTTATCTTATTTTAAAGTGGGCAGAAACTAGAGATGGTTTTATAGCACCAGCCCCCCACTTAAGAACAGAAGAAAAACAAGCTTTTTGGATTACCAGCCCTTATTCTAGGCAACTTGTACACCAATGGCGGACAGAAGAACAGGCTATTTTAGTAGGTACCAACACCGTACTGGCCGATAATCCAAAATTAAACGTACGCAGCTGGACAGGACGCAACCCAACACGTATAATAATAGATAGAAATTTAAAGATTGATGCTAGCCATCATGTGTTAGATAAAAGCGTAAAGACAATTGTATTTACGGCTGTTTCAGATGAATCCAAATACAAACCAGATGTAGAATACCTGTTAATTGATTTTTCCAAAGAGATAGCTGCACAAATCTGTGAAACACTATACCTGCAAAATATACAAAGCATCCTTATTGAAGGAGGTCAACGCACCTTACAAACTTTTATTGATGAAGATCTATGGGATGAAGCTCGTGTTTTTATAGGTAATTCCACGTTCAAAAACGGCATAAAAGCACCTTCGCTGGTCGGTACTTTAAAAGAGACTAATACAATAGACCAGGACCTATTAAACCTATATAACAATGATTAAAAACATCATTTTTGATTTTGGAGACATTTTCATCAACCTAGACAAACCTGCGGTCTTTGAAGCTCTCGCAAACGTTGGTTATACGGAAATTACTCCTGAATTAGATGACATTTTCAAAGCCTACGAAATGGGTTTAATGACTTCTGAAAATTTCATACTAAAGTTAAATGAGATTTTTCCAAGTGCCACACCTAAACAACTAAAAGACGCTTGGAACAGTATTCTTCTTGATTTTCCAGAAAATAGATTGTTATTTTTAGAGAAACTAGCGGCAGAAAAAAAATATCGTTTATTTTTATTAAGTAATACGAATGAAATTCATATAGATTATGTGATTAATACTATGGGTGAAGCTCAATTTGATAGATTTAAAGATTGCTTTGAAAAGTTTTACCTTTCTCACGAAATTAACCTTAGAAAACCCAACAAAGACATCTATGAGTTCGTACTGAATGAAAATAATCTTATTGCCGAAGAAACTTTCTTTGTAGATGATACCCAGGAAAATACGGATGCTTCGGCAGCTTTGGGAATTAAAAGTTGGAATTTACTGGTAGGAAAAGAAGATATTATACAATTAAAAACCAAGTTGTAAATGATAGACTTAATATTATGCATACTATTTTCTAGTTCGCTATTTGTGATTTTCAAACTTTATAACACGTATAAAGTTCAGACACTTTTTGCTATTATCACTAACTATTTTGTTGCAGGTATTTTTTCTACATTCTTTTACGAAGAGAGCATTCAGTTATCTACAATACCTGAGAAAAGCTGGTTTTTACCCACGGTTAGTTTAGGGTTTTTATTTATTACCGTTTTTTATATTACAGCTAAGACCTCACAAGAAATAGGTGTTTCGGTAGCTTCTGTAGCTTCAAAAATGTCTTTAGTCATTCCTGTTCTTGCAGGCGTAATGCTGTACAAAGAAGAATTAGGGGGTATCAAAATTATCGGAATTGTTTTAGCTTTAATTGCCGTTTATTTCTCTTCGCTAAAAAACCGCACGATTACTGTAAAAACAGGAACACTAGTACTCCCCTTACTGTTATTTATAGGTTCTGGACTGGTAGATACTAGTATAAAATACATACAAACTACCTTTGTTCCCAAACACGAATTTCCTTTATTTAGCACGGTTGTATTTACCTCCGCAGGTATATTTGGGGTACTTTTTATCCTCATTCGGTCTTTTAAAATACCTCTAAAAATAAATTACAGAAATATTTTGGGGGGAATTGTTTTGGGGATTTTCAATTATTTAACCCTGCACTTTTTACTACGCGCCTTACAAAATGATTTCTCTGACAGCTCTTCGATATTTACTATAAATAATGTAGCAACCGTATTGTTTTCAACGCTTTTAGGGATTTTATTATTTAAGGAAAAAATGATTCCTAAGAACTGGATTGGAATAGGATTGGCCGTAATTAGTATCATATTAGTAGCTTTGTTTTAATGGAAATACATTCAGACACCTACAAAACACTTTCAAAACCATCCGAAGAAATTCTTTTTAAAGAGAAAAAAAGTAAGTTTTACGGTTACGCATTTCCTATTCAATCTGAAGATGATGTAAAACCTTTACTCGAAGAAATAAAGAAGAGGTATCATACAGCAGGCCATGTTTGCTATGCTTGGCAGTTAGGAATTGAAAATCCCAATTACAGAGCAAATGATGATGGGGAGCCAAATAATTCGGCAGGAATGCCTATTTACGGTCAAATACAGTCTTTTGAGGTCACAAATGTACTAGTTGCAGTTGCGCGTATCTATGGAGGCACAAAACTAGGTGTAGGCGGCTTAATTAGCGCCTACAAAACTGGAGCACAAATGGCTCTCGAGAACGCTAAGATTATAGAGAAAATTATTCAAGTACAATTTGCTTTATTTTTCGAATACGCCGATATGGATAAAGTGATGCGGATTATAAAACAAGAGCAATTGTCCATCGTTTCTCAAAAGATGGAATTGGATTGTAAAATTGTGATTTCCGTTCGAAAAGATGATGAAGAAAAAATACATAGTATTTTTTCAGAAATGCATACCATTAAAATTAAACCTACTTCTTAACTGAATTTAAATACTCAGAAATTTTTTTTAGTAAATCTTCTGGACACCTCATTGGCTTATTTTTTTTCGAATCTATAAATGCCAAAACGGTATGAGCTTCGACCAACAACTCCTTTTTCTCGTTGAAAATCATATAGTCAAATTCTATCTTCACCGACGGTATTTTTTTTAAGTTGGTCACCACGGTTATCAAATCATCATACAAGGCAGATTTCTTGAAATTCACACTTAAAGAAATAACTGGTAAGATAATACCACTTTCCTCTAGCGCTTTGTAAGAAATTCCTAACCCACGTAACATCTCTACACGGCCCATCTCTAGATACTGCGCATAGTTGCCGTGATATACGACTCCCATTTGATCTGTTTCACCATATCTAACTCTAAAAGAAATTTTGTTAATATCCATTATTTTAAAAGTAAAAATTATATATTTAAAGGCTGTACTTCTTTGAAGGGGCAACATGGTAAAAAAAAACCGAAAATTCAATACTAATGAATTTTTTTTTTAGTTTTTTTGTTCACATATTTGTCATCCGATTAAGCGAGGAGATTATTCGCTGATTTCAGTTTAGAAAGCCTATTTTATTACTAACCAATATTTAAGATTAATTTAAAAAATGAGTGTTACTGCTATTTCCGTATGGAACAATTGTTTGGACTTTATCAAGGACAACATTCAACCGCAGGCATTCAAAACATGGTTTGAACCCATTAAGCCTGTCAAGTTAACGGATAAAGCGCTTAGTATACAAGTACCTAGTAAATTTTTCTACGAATGGCTCGAAGAGCATTATGTAAAACTTTTAAAAGTATCCCTAACCAAAGAACTTGGTGAAAGTGCTAAATTAGTTTATATTATAAAAATGGAAAACACTTACGGTAATAGAGAACCATTTACCGAAAAAATTCCTAGCTCAAACAGAAGTACCGTTCCTGCACAAGAATTAGACGTTGCTATCAAATCTAAAAACCCACAATTAAAGAATCCATTTGTAATTCCTGGGATTAGAAATATCAAGATAGAATCACAACTAAATCCAAATTATAATTTCGAAAACTTTTTAGAAGGAGACTCTAACCGTTTAGCGCGTTCTGCTGGTATGGCCGTAGCAAATAAACCAGGAGGGACTTCTTTTAATCCACTATTAATATTTGGTGGTGTAGGACTAGGAAAGACACACTTAGCACATGCTATTGGTGTTGAAATAAAAGATAAATACCCAGAGCGTACTGTTTTATATATTTCTGCAGAGAAATTCACCCAACAGTATATAGAATCTGTAAAGAAAAATACTCGGAACGATTTTATACATTTCTATCAATTGATTGATGTATTAATTATTGATGACGTACAGTTCTTATCCGGTAAATCTGGAACACAAGATGTTTTCTTCCATATCTTTAATCATTTACATCAAAATGGCAAACAGGTTATCTTAACATCAGATAAGGCCCCTGTAGATATGCAAGACATAGAACAGCGTTTATTATCCAGATTTAAATGGGGATTATCTGCTGAACTGCAAAACCCTGATTACGAGACTAGAATTTCTATCTTAAAAAATAAATTGTATCGTGATGGTGTTGAAATGCCTGATGATATTATAGATTACGTTGCGAAACATATCAAAACAAACATTCGTGAGCTAGAAGGTGCTATTATATCATTGATTGCACAATCTTCTTTTAATAAAAAAGAAGTCACCTTAGACCTAGCACAACAGGTTGTAGAGAAATTTGTTAAGAATACAAAACGTGAAGTTTCTATAGATTACATCCAGAAAGTAGTTTCTGATTATTTTGAAATGGATGTAGCTACTTTACAGTCTAAGACTAGAAAACGTCACATTGTACAAGCGAGACAATTAGCCATGTTCTTTGCTAAGAAATTCACGAAAGCTTCTTTAGCTAGTATTGGTTCACAAATAGGAAAAAGAGATCACGCTACAGTTTTGCATGCTTGCAAAACCGTAGATAACCTTGCCGAAACTGATAAACAATTTCGCAAATACATAGATGATCTTACGAAGAAATTTTCTTAATTACAATTTATGAAAACGAAGATACTAATGGTTTGCCTCGGAAATATCTGTAGGTCTCCGTTAGCCGAAGGTATTTTACAAAACAAACTAGATACCGCTTCATTTTATATTGACTCTGCAGGTACTGGGAATTATCATATAGGTAATCCTCCTGATATACGGTCCATAGCCGTTGCTAAAAAGCACCAAATAGCTATTGCTAATCAAAAATGTAGACAATTTAAAAAGGAAGATTTCGCTACTTTTGACTACATCTATGTGATGGATTCAAAAAATTACCAAGATATCATTGCGTTAGCGAGCAGTCAAGATGAAAAATCAAAAGTAAAATTACTTTTAAATGAACTTGATATTGATACGAACGAAGTTCCAGACCCTTACTGGGATGATAATGGCTTCGAACATGTTTTCCAGTTAATAGATAGTGCTTGCACGGTTATTGCTGAGAAATTAACAACAACATAAACTGCCTCTCTATGGACACTACTACATTTGGTAAATTATACTTAATTCCGACTACATTAGGTGAAAATGAACCACTAGAAGTTTTACCACTTTCCGTTAAGCAAGCCATAGAAAACATTAATCATTATATTGTTGAGAACGAAAAAACAGCACGTAGATTTATAAAAAAAATTAGCTCTAAAAAATCTCAGGGAGATCTTATACTAGAATCACTCAATAAATTTACGGAGCCAGAAATGATTCCTACTTTTTTACAACCGTGCCTAGAAGGTCATGATGTAGGTGTAATCTCTGAAGCAGGTTGCCCTGGTATTGCAGATCCTGGAGCAGATGTGGTACGTATTGCTCATGAGAAAAATATACGCGTTGTTCCTTTAGTAGGTCCATCTTCTATCCTCTTAGCCCTAATGGCGAGTGGATTTAACGGTCAGAATTTTGCTTTCAACGGATACTTGCCTATTGATAATAGCGAACGCAGAAGCGCCATAAAACGCTTAGAAAAACTATCGAAAGACGCAGATCAGTCTCAAGTGTTTATTGAAACTCCCTACCGTAATGATAAATTATTAGCGGAACTCATAAAAACAGTACACCCATTTACTAAAATCTGCGTTGCCTGTGACATCACCTTACCCACAGAGTACATTGCTACTAAAACAGCAAAGCAATGGACTACAGAAAATATTGATCTTCACAAAAGACCTACCATATTTATTATTCAAGCATAAAAAAACCCTTGTGAAGATTCACAAGGGTTTCTAATTTTATATATTACTTTAAAATCCTAGCATTTCTCTTGGGCTCAACACTTGAAATGTCATACCCAGAGAACAATTTTATGTAACGAGCTATATTCGTTCCATAATCATCAAATACATCGTAGGCACCATATGAACGTAAGTACTTTTTTACATTACCAGGCCCTGCCAAATGAGCTGCTGCAATAATACCAGACTCTGTAACTTGAGAATTTCCAATTTTAATTCCCGAAAATCGCTCGATATCTCTTCTCAAAATCCATTTATTTCGAGCAATATTGGTCATAAAAGCTTTTTCTTGAAGCTCTGGATTTGATAAAAACAAATCAACATTATAAATACCGACCAACTCTAGCGTACTTGCTCCAAACTGATATTTACCTAAATATCCTAAGGAATTAATAACTCCGTATCTACCTCTTGATTCTTTGAAAGCTAATGCTTCTTTAAAACCAACATAAGAGCTACCTATGTATGGAGGCGTTAATAAAAATTTTGCATTAAAAGTTTCATCTTGGGGAAACGAAACTAACGTAGGTGTATTTACTTTAAGGCTGTCTGGAACCAATACTGGTTTATTTTTGAATCCAAAACTAACTAAAATAAAAGTCATAATAAGGGGACAACTAATGCTTATCCACTTTCTCATACAATTGTTTTCTTAAGACTTAAAGCAACAAAAAAGTAGCTTGCTTAAATTCGCGGGGCAAATGTACCGCTATACAGAAGATTTTATTGTTGTAGAAATCATAAAAATTGCCTCATTTAGATAAAGTGACGTTAAAATCAGACGTTTAACCTACCTGTTTATGTTTTTGCTATTAATCCATCGGACGTACTGCTCTTTATTCTGGTTGTGTTGCGCAAGCGTTTTTGCGAACTTATGATACCCAAAATTTTCGACATTTGCCACAAAATAGTAATACCCATGTTTCTCTGGACTTAAGACCGCATCTATAGCTGTAATATCTGGCATTGCAATTGGCCCAGGAGGTAAACCTGCATATTTATAGGTATTATATGGAGAATCTAATTCTAAATCACGATACAATACTCTCTTAATAATTTGATTAAAATCTCCCGTGTGTAATTTTAACGCATAGATGACCGTAGGATCTGCCTGTAAAAGTATGCCATCCCGTAATCTATTTAAATAAACTCCAGCAACTCTGGGCCTCTCATCTACTTTTGCCGTCTCTTTGTGCACCACAGAAGCCAAAGTAGCCACTTCTATTGGAGTTAAATGTAAAGCTTTGGCTTTCTCCATTCTAGCATCATTCCAAAACCTTTTATATTCCGTCAACATTTTGTCCCTAAATTTTTCTGCAGAAGTATTCCAGAAAAACTCATAACTATTAGGAACATACATCACCAACTTAGTCTGCTCATTAAAACCGTTTTCTTTCAAAAAATCTACATCATTAAAGGCAGTTACTAAAGACAAGCTATCAGCTTCTATCTGAGTAGCCACCCTTCCTGCTAAATCTTCGATCGTTTCCTGATTATTAAAAGCTAATTTTACAGGTAAATTCTGACTTCTAAGCGTATTAATAATTTCATTATTATTCATACCCTTTTTAATTGCATACTTACCTCCTTTTATATAAGAAGCATACCCTTTTTTCTGAGCTGCAGATTTGAAAGAATCAAAATCTTCTAACAATGGCGCCAAAGTTTCTTCTACAGCAGAAAAATTTGCATCGGAAGGAATATAAATAAAAGCTTCTTCATTATTAAAAGCGGTATTAGGTGTAAAAAATGCGCCATACACTTTATATGCAAATACACCACAGACAATCAATCCAATTACTAAAACGGCAAGAACTACTTTTTTTAAGTACATTAATTAAATATTTTTTGATAAAGAATTTCGTTTTTATATATTCCTTCGGATAAAATCCAATCTTTTTTTATTCCTATTTTTTTAAACCCTAGTTTTTCAAATAAATGAATACTTGGGTGATTATCTTCTAAAATGTTGCAATAAACTTGATGCAACTCTAAGGTTACTCGAGAATACCCGCAAAGTAATTCTAAGGCTTCCGCCCCAAAACCATTATTACGCTGATCTTTTGATGCAATGATAACACCTATTCCCGCTTTTCTATTTTTGGGATCAAAATCAAATAAATCAATTAATCCAACTACGGTATCATCTAGGGCGCAAATGCATAAACGCAACTGCTTAACTTCATAAATATCTCTGTGCACATTATCAAGGTACATCTCTAAAACCTGTTTGGAGTATGGTGCCGTTGTACCGCTTATCTCCCAAACCTCTGTAGAATTTTCTAAATGATATAGAAAATCTAGATCTGACGGCTCAAGCGCTCTTAAATAAACTTTTTCTCCTTTTAGACTATACATCTATCTCTCCTTTGAATACAAATTTTGCGGGTCCGGTTAAAAACACATTGGAATACACGTTATCATTTACATCAAACTTAATATTTAAATCTCCGCCTAAGGCTTTAATAAACACTTCGCTGTTGGTTGTTCTTCCTGTTTTATGCATTGCTATTGCAGCTGCGGTAACACCCGTACCACAAGATAAGGTTTCATCCTCAACACCTCTTTCATAAGTTCTTACAGAAAAACTAGCCGCATCTATCTGCTCTACAAAATTAATATTACTACCCTTCTCGCCATATACACCATAACGCAAACGAGCTCCTTCTTTCTTTACTTGAAAATCTTTCAAACCTGCAACTAACTGAACATGATGTGGAGACCCTGTATCTAAAAATACAGCATTAGGCTTCTCTTTAATTTCCTCAACGTCTTTCATTTGCAGACTAACTAAACCTTCCTTAATAGATGCTTTATGCAAACCATCAATAGCATTAAATGACGCCGTATCTTTAATCATACCTAAATGCTTAGCAAAAGCCACTAAACACCTACCACCATTACCACACATGGTACTTTCATTTCCATCAGAATTAAAATATACCATTTTAAAATCCAAGCCCTTCTCATTTTCTAATAATATAAGACCATCAGCACCTATGCCAAATCTTCGGTCACATAAGAACGCAATAAGTTCCGTTTTCTCTTTATCAAATATATTTTGTCGGTTATCCACCATTACAAAATCATTTCCCGTACCTTGAAATTTATAAAATGTAAGCTTCATCTTTTGCGTTTATAGTACAAAGGTAGCATTTTATTAAGGGAATTTTAGCAGTTAAAACAACGTTAAACAGAAAAATGATGTACTCAAAACTGTTAATTTTGAAGTACAAAAGTTAAAATGTAAATTGATTATGAAGAATATTGCGAATTTATTATTGGTTTCTGTATTTGCAGGAGCTATTACCTTAGGAGCATACAAACTTTTTTTTGAACAAAACTCCTATATTTTCACGGATTCAGGAGCCGCTCCTTATACTACAGCTAGCTACACCCCTACGAGTGCTAGAGGTGCTGGTATTAATGAGGTTGACTTTACCTCTGCCGCAGAAAGGACCGTTAATGCCGTTGTTCACGTTAAAAATGTAGCAATTAATAGTGGACCTAAAAATATAATGGAATTCTTATATGGGTATGAGTCAGACTCTAGACCACAGGTAAGAGGTGCTGGTTCTGGTGTAATTATTTCACCGGACGGTTATATTGTTACCAATAATCATGTTATTGATGGCGCTTCACAACTACAAGTAACACTAAACGACAATACCACTTATCAGGCAGAATTAATTGGAACAGACCCAAATTCTGATATCGCTTTAATTAAGGTTGATACAGATCATAAAATGCCTTATTTGGCTTTTGGCGATTCTGATAATGCAAAAATTGGAGAATGGGTACTTGCCGTTGGTAATCCTTTTAACCTTACTTCTACAGTAACAGCAGGAATTGTAAGTGCTAAAGCAAGATCATTGGGAGGTAGCAACCAATCTTTTCTTCAGACAGATGCCGCTGTTAATCCAGGAAATAGTGGTGGTGCTTTAGTAAATACCAATGGAGATCTAATTGGAATCAATACAGCCATAAGCTCACAAACAGGGTCTTACGTAGGGTATTCTTTTGCTGTACCTAGCAATATCGCCAAAAAAGTTATCGATGATATTTTAGAGTATGGAAATGTTCAAAAAGGAATTTTAGGAATAAAAACACCTTCCTTAAATACTCCATATGCTGTAGAAAAAGGTTTAAATGAATTAAGTGGTATTTTTATTGATGGCGTAGAAGAAGATTCTGGTGCTGCTGATGCTAAGCTTGAAAGAGGTGATGTTATTAAACAAATAGATGAAGTGAAGATTAAAAACTTCCCACAACTTAATGGATACCTTGCCACCAAGAGACCAGGAGACGAAGTTCAAGTGACTATAGAAAGAAACGGAGAACTAATAACACTGCCCGTATTATTAAAAGAGCGTCAAACAATTATATTGCCGATTATGGATTTAGAAGTTAAAAATCTAAATGAAAAAGACCGTAAAGATTTTAGAACTAAAAAAGGAGTTAAGATTGTAGGGGTTTCAGAACGCTATGAAGGCTATGGCCTAGATGGTAAAGTTCTGCTTGCTGTTGGCGAAGAAGAAATAAATGATATAAATGATGCCAAAGTGTTATTTGGAAAAATCACCAAATATCGTAGCACTAGCATAACAATGCTGAATAAAAAAGGAGAAAAAGAACGTATCATACTCCAATAAAATATATAAGCCTTAAAAAAAGCTCCCTAGTGGAGCTTTTTTTTATTCCAACAAAATGTTACGAAAACGTTTGAATTTTCTATTTTTGCAGAAATTTTTAACAACTCAACTTAAAAATAACTGATGGATAAAATTAAATCTTACGAAAAAGAACTTGCTTTTCAAGCAGATAGGCGCAAGGCTACTACAGAGTTTATTAAAATTGTAAGCGACCTATGGTATGACAAATCAATTGAAGTAGTTTTATTTAAAAATCAAGTCATTGATAAAAATGTTAGTGACATCATTAACCTTCATCAATATGCTTGTGAGTTTGTTCAAAAACCAATCTCCATTTTTGATTCCGTTGAAATATTGAGAGCAATCAATGATATGAAATTGCCTCCATCTAAATTAGATATTGGTAAGCTTACCTACGAATATCATGCAGATAATGAAAATGAAGAGCACGTAAAAGCTTTTGTCTTTAATAAACTTAAAGATGCGGAAGTTGCAGAAGCAATAAAACCTAAAGATGTTGTTCTTTATGGTTTTGGTAGAATTGGCCGCCTTGTAGCTAGAGAATTAATGGCCAAAACAGGAAAAGGAAATCAAATGCGTTTGCGAGCTATCGTGATCAGAGGAGCCGTAAACAAAGAAGTATTAGAAAAAAGAGCTAGTTTATTGCGTATTGATTCTATTCATGGAGAATTCAACGGCACGGTAGATGTCGATGTCGAAAACAGCGCTTTGATTATTAATGGTACTACGGTACATATTATTAATGCAGATAAACCGGAAGACATTGACTATTCTGCTTACGGAATAACAAACGCTTTGGTTATTGACAATACTGGTGCCTTTAGAGATAAAGCCGCATTATCAAGACATTTAAAAGCAAAAGGAGCTGCTAAAGTTTTATTAACAGCACCAGGACAAGGCATTCCAAATATTGTTCATGGCGTAAATCATAAAGATTTTGATCCTAAAACCAATAAAATATTTTCAGCAGCATCTTGCACAACCAATGCAATCACTCCTGTTTTAAAAGTGATTGAAGATTCTCTTGGTGTTGTGAAGGGTCATATAGAAACTATTCATGCTTTTACTAATGATCAAAATTTGGTAGATAATATGCACAGTAAGTACCGTCGTGGCAGAGCTGCTACATTAAATATGGTAATTACAGAAACTGGAGCAGGTAAAGCGGTAACCAAAGCATTACCAAGTTTAGTAGGGAAGTTAACCTCAAATGCCATACGGGTTCCTGTTCCTAATGGTTCTTTGGCTATATTAAATTTGGAAGTAGATGCAAAAACTTCAAAAGAAGCAATAAATACTATGATGAAAAAGTATGCTTTAGAAGGAGATTTGGTAGAACAAATAAAATATTCCTTCAATAATGAATTGGTTTCATCTGATATTGTGGGTACTTCTGCCCCATCAATCTATGATAGCAAAGCTACACTTGTTTCTGAGGACGGAAAAAATATAGTTTTATACATCTGGTATGACAATGAATATGGGTATTCACACCAAGTTATTAGACTTGCAAAGTATATTTCTAAAGTTAGACGCTTCACTTATTACTAATTTTTTTTCCTTTCTAATATTATTGAAGTAATTTAGCGCTTCTCTAAATCATTAAATAATTATTAAGAACACTTACTAAATGAAAAAAATTAGATTAATACTTGTAACTCTAGCGCTGTTATCGGTTAATTTCCACTTTGCACAAGAAACTCAAGACGATAATGAGGAAGATGCTTCATTAGAAACAGGATCCATTCATGGGCAGTTTGATTACTTGGCAAAAAAATCTGGAAATTACAGAGCAGATGGTGTGTACTACGAAGTAGTTAAAATTACAAGCTTAGAAAAGCTAAAGCAAAATGTTATTGACACTCTTAACTTAATTAATAAGAGAACTACCGAGTTAAATAAAGTTATTGTAGATCACGAGAAAGATATTAAGTCCTTAAACGAAAAGTTATCTGAAACAACAAACAACCTTTCGTCTGTAACAGAGGAAAAAGATAGTATGTCTATTTTAGGGATCTTAATTGCAAAGGCTACCTATAATGTTATTCTATGGACATTAATTGCTGCGCTTTTGTTGTTCCTGTTATTTTTCATTTATAAGTTTAGAAATAGTAATATTCTTACACAAGAAGCTAAGACTAATTTATCGGAGCTTGAAGTAGAATATGAAGAGCACAGACGAAGAGCTTTAGAGAGAGAGCAAAAAATTAGTAGACAATATCAAGATGAAATCAACAAGAATAAAAAGGCTAAATAATTAGCCTTTTTATTTTTCTGCAATTTCTAAAATCCAATTAGTTAATAGTACATTTGCCTGTTAAAGTAGAACAACATGCGTATTGATATCATTACAGTATTACCTGAATTACTCAAAAGTCCCTTTGAAGCAAGTATATTAAAAAGAGCTATTGAAAAAGGTATTGTGGAAGTACATATGCATAATCTTCGCGATTATACTAATTTAAGCTACAATCAAATTGATGACTATCAATTTGGAGGGGGTGCGGGTATGGTGATGATGATTGAACCAATAGACAAATGTATTTCAGCATTGAAAGAGCAGCGAGACTATGATGAAGTCATTTATATGACTCCAGATGGTGCTACGCTAAATCAAAAAATAGCCAATAGCATGTCGCTCTTAGAAAATATAATTATTCTATGCGGACATTATAAAGGTGTAGATCAAAGAGTTCGTGATGCTTTTATAACTAAAGAAATATCTATTGGTGATTATGTCTTATCCGGAGGAGAATTAGGAGCTGCCGTTCTATGCGATACTATTATTCGTTTAATTCCTGGAGTATTAAGCAATGAAACTTCTGCATTAACAGATACATTTCAAGATGATTTATTAGCTCCGCCTGTTTATACAAGACCTGCGGAATACAAAGGAATGAAAGTACCAGAAATTCTTTTAAGTGGTAACTTTCCTAAAATTGAAAAATGGCGTGAAGACAAGGCTTATGAGCGCACCGAAACGCTTAGACCTGATTTATTGAAATAGCGCTTACATTTTTCATTACCAATACATATACTTCTTAAAAGCCTATATATTCAATTGCTTATTTTTTTTAAATAAATAACATTGAAACATTGTCAATTATCAATATTTTATTACTTTTGCAATCCAATAAATCAACCTCTGACGATAATCGTGAATGTTGCTTTATAACAAACAGTAAATCAATACGATGGAAGCATTATTAAAATTTGTTCAAGACGAATTTGTTACTAAAAAAGAATTCCCAAAATTTTCAGCTGGTGATACTATCACAGTTTATTATGAAATTAAGGAAGGTGAAAAAACACGTACTCAGTTTTTTAGAGGTGTTGTAATTCAAAGAAGAGGTTCTGGATCATCAGAAACTTTTACAATTAGAAAAATGTCTGGAACAATAGGAGTTGAGCGTATCTTCCCTATCAACATGCCAGCATTACAAAAAGTAGAAGTTAATAAAAGAGGTAAAGTTAGAAGATCTCGTATCTTTTACTTCAGAGGACTTACTGGTAAGAAAGCTAGAATTAAAGAAGTGCGTTCTTAAGTTAAGACCAAAAAATACAGAAGAACCCGCTTTTAGCGGGTTTTTTTATGCTCAAAAGTTAAATACAGCGTTCAGATTTGGAATTCTCAAATTTTACACTTATATTCATAGAATAAATAGGGAAGCAAACGCAATCAATGGTTGCCGTTTTGTAAATAGACAAGACAACAAAGGTTTGCAAACTATTCTAAAAAAGCCATATCAAATGCTACATGCATTGATATGGCTTTTATCGTTTTGCTAATCAAAAAAAATAACATTTTAGTAAATTTTACATCATATTATCCTTAAATCTACTCAAGGTAAAACTATAGAATATTGTATATTTGCACCGCTTAATTCAAATAAATCGCAATAATGCCAAAAATAATTTATACTAAGACTGACGAAGCTCCAGCTTTGGCGACTCAGTCCTTCTTGCCAATAGTTAAAGCATTTACAAAGACATCAGGAATAAATATTGAAACCAAAGATATTTCTTTAGCAGGAAGAATCATTGCTACTTTCCCTGACTTTCTTGAAGAAGATCAGCGTATTGCCGATGATTTAAAAGAATTAGGAGAACTTGCAAAAAGTCCAGATGCAAACATTATAAAGCTTCCAAACATTAGTGCTTCTGTTCCTCAACTTAAAGAGGCGATTGCAGAGTTACAGGAAAAAGGCTATGCTTTACCAAATTATCCAGACGAACCAAAGTCTGATCAAGAAAAAGAAGTAAAAACTAGATACGATAAAATTAAAGGTAGTGCCGTAAATCCTGTATTACGAGAAGGTAATTCTGATCGTAGAGCTCCAAGAGCTGTTAAAAATTACGCTAAGAAGAACCCACACTCTATGGGTGCTTGGAGTGCTGACTCTAAAACCCATGTAGCAACAATGGGAACTAATGACTTCAAAGCAAATGAAAAGTCGTTAACAATTTCTTCTGCTACCAAAGTAAATATTGAATTTACAGCTGCCAACGGTGCTAAATCTATTCTAAAAGAAAATTTAGCCTTATTAGATGGTGAAATAATAGACGCAACAGTACTAAGCAAAAAAGCATTAATAAGCTTTTTAATAAAAGAAATTAAAGACGCAAAAGACCAAGGGGTTCTTTTATCTGTGCATTTAAAAGCAACTATGATGAAAGTATCTGACCCTGTTATTTTTGGTCATGTAGTTGAAACCTATTTCTCAGAAGTATTTACCAAATATGCAACTACCTTTGAAGAATTAGGAATAAGTGCTAATAACGGTTTAGAAAGTCTTTTAAATAAAATAAATACGCTTCCAGAAGATAAGCATAAAGAAATTCTTTCTGCTATTGAAACTACTATAGCAAACGGTCCTGACTTAGCGATGGTTAATTCTGATAGAGGGATTACAAATCTACATGTTCCTAGTGATGTCATTGTAGATGCATCCATGCCTGCAATGATCAGAAACTCTGGTAAAATGTGGGATAAGAATGGAAAAGCTCAAGACACCAAAGCAATTATTCCTGATAGCAGCTATGCTAGTATCTATCAAGTAACTATCGATTTTTGTAAAAAGCATGGAGCTTTTGACCCTACAACTATGGGAACAGTTCCTAACGTTGGTCTAATGGCTCAAAAAGCTGAAGAATACGGTTCTCATGACAAGACTTTTGAAATGAGTGAGAACGGTACTGTTAATGTTGTTGATGTAAATTCAAATGAGGTATTACTTTCTCAGAAAGTTGAAGAAGGTGATATCTGGAGAATGTGTCAAGTTAAAGATGCACCTATTCAAGATTGGATTAAGCTTGCCGTTTCTAGAGCTAGAGCTTCTCAATTACCCGCAATTTTTTGGTTAGATGAAAAGCGCGCTCACGATGCTGAATTAATTAAAAAAGTAAATACCTATTTACCCAATCACGATACATCAGGTTTAGACCTTAAAATTCTTTCTCCTGAGGATGCTACACAAGCAACTCTTGAAAGAATTATTAAAGGAGAAGATACTATCTCTGTTTCTGGAAATGTATTACGTGATTATCTAACAGATTTATTTCCTATTTTAGAAGTAGGAACTAGCGCTAAAATGCTTTCCATCGTTCCTTTAATGAACGGCGGAGGCTTGTTTGAAACTGGCGCAGGTGGGTCTGCTCCAAAACACGTTGAACAATTTATAGAAGAAGGCCACTTAAGATGGGATTCTTTAGGAGAATTTTTAGCTCTTGGGGTTTCATTAGAGCACTATAGCGAAAAATATAAAAATGACAAAGCTTTAATTTTAGCCGATGCATTAGATGCTGCTACAGAAAAATTTTTAGATAATGATAAATCTCCTTCAAGAAAAGTTGGTGAGTTAGATAATAGAGGGAGTCATTTTTACCTTACCTTGTATTGGGCTGAAGAATTAGCGAAACAGAATAAAAATGCGGAATTAAAAGCTGAATTTACAACCATATCGGATGCATTGAAAGCTAACGAAGCTAAAATTATTCAAGAGCTAAGTGATGCACAAGGGCACAAAGTAGATATCAAAGGTTATTACAAAGGAGACGATGCTTTAATTGCTAAAGCAATGCGTCCTAGCGAAACCTTCAACACCATTCTAGCGTCACTATAATCGTATCAGTTACATAATTTAAAAGCCATCTTTATGAATAAAGATGGCTTTTTTTATTAACACACTTTCCTGTGGTAAAAAGATTCAATTCTAGTATTTTTACTAAAAATTGCAATTAATGAATCGCATCACCTATTTACTATTTTTATTCGTGGGTATTAATTCTTTTTCAGGATTCTCTCAAGAAAAATTCTCCTTAAGCGGAACTATAAGTGAATTAAAAAGTAATGAAACCTTAATTGGTGTTACTATTGCCGTTCCTCAATTGGCAACAGGCGTAACAACCAATGAATATGGTTTTTACTCCTTAGCGCTTCCTGAAGGAGAATACACGTTAGAAATTAGCTATTTGGGATACAAAACTCTTAGTAAAACAATAAGCTTAACGCAGAACACAAAGCTAAATCTTCAGCTAGAAGAGGCTGCCGAACAGTTAGAGGAAATAGTTCTAGTAGAAAATGTAGAAAAAACAGATCTTGGCACGCCACAAATGAGTGTCAATAATTTAGCGGTTAAAACGATTAAAAAAATTCCTGTAGTACTGGGAGAATCAGATGTTCTTAAAGCTATTGTATTACTTCCAGGAGTAAGTAATGCCGGCGAAGGATCATCAGGCTTTAATGTTAGAGGTGGCTCTGCAGATCAGAATCTTATTCTTCTAGATGAAGCTACAATTTTTAACTCCTCTCACCTCTTCGGATTTTTCTCTGTTTTTAATCCTGATGCTATAAAAGATATTAAGCTTTTTAAAGGTGGAATTCCTTCACGCTATGGCGGACGCGTGTCTTCTGTTTTAGAAATTTTTCAAAAGGAAGGAAATAGTAAAGAGTTTAAGGCTAATGGCGGTATCGGTATCGTTGCCAGTAGATTATTATTAGAGGGACCAATTATTAAAGATAAGGCTGCTTTTCTTATTGGAGGAAGATCCTCCTACGCGCACTTGTTTTTGCCCCTCTTTGACATTGACAATAAAGCCTATTTCTATGATTTAAATACAAAACTAAATTTTAAATTAAATGATAATAATAACATCTTCTTATCGGGTTATTTTGGTAGAGATGTTTTTAGCATTAGCGATAGTTTTGTGAATACCTATGGGAATGCTGTTGGTAATTTAAGATGGAATCATCTTTTCTCCGATAAATTATTTTCCAATCTATCCTTAATTTATTCTGATTACTATTATGGATTGAAATTAGATTTTGTTGGCTTTGAATGGAATTCAGGAATCCAAAATTTTAATTTAAAATACGACTTGAAGCATTACCTAAACAATAATCTTCAAATTAACTATGGCCTGAATAATAACTACTACCAATTTAACCCTGGAAAAATAGTTCCTAGCAGTGAAGATTCAGGTATTGTTGAAGAACAACTTATTCAAAAATATGCAAATGAATTTGCTGCATATATTGATATTGAGCATGAAATAACAGATCAATTAAGTGTAGAATACGGTTTAAGAGTTAGCAACTTCAATAGATTAGGTCAAGATGAGATAAATATATATGCTGACAATAACCCACTAGACTTTAATACAGATCTTCTCATATATGAAAAAGCAGATCCAATAGGATTAAATACAGAAGGTCGAAAAAATTCATTAAAAACATATACTAATTTAGAACCCAGATTATCCATGTCTTATAGACTGGATGATAACAACTCTATAAAATCTAGCTACACTCGTTTAGCACAGTACTTACACCTACTATCAAATACCAGCTCTCCTACCCCATTAGATGTATGGACACCAAGTGGCTCGTTCATTAAACCCCAATTATTAGATCAATACGCTTTAGGATATTTCCGGAATATTAAAAATGGAGACTATTCTTTAGAAACAGAGCTGTATTACAAAAAAATACAAAATAGAATTGACTACATTGATGGTGCCAATTTAATAGCCAACAATGCTATTGAACAAGTTATTCTTAATGGAGAGGCAAGAGCTTACGGTTTAGAAGTGCTATTCCGTAAGAATGAAGGAAGATTTCAAGGCTGGCTATCTTACACCTTATCAAAGTCAGAACAACGCACCCCAGGCAGGACCGCAACAGAAACAAATGGCATCAGTTCATTAGAAACAGGCATTAACAATGGCGCGTGGTACAACACTCCTTATGATAAAACACATGACATTTCATTATTTGGGAGTTATGAGTTTAATGAAAAATGGAATTTCAATGCTAATTTTGTATTCCAAACAGGACAACCCACCAATTACCCTATAGGACAATTTGAATATCAAGGCTTAACAGTTCCTTACTATGGATTAAGAAATTCTGAAAGGCTTCCTACTTACAATAGACTAGATGTTTCTGCTACTTTAACCCCTTTGAAAAATAAAGACAGGAAGATTAAAGGCGAATGGGTATTTAGTATTTACAATGCCTATAATCGAAAAAATGCAGCATCTATTAATTTCAGTAATAACAATGAAACAGGAGCTAATGAAGCCGTAAGAACTTCAATTTTTGGAATTGTACCTGCCGTTACCTATAATTTTAAATTCTAAGACATGAAATATTTATATATACTCTTACTGATATCTTTGTTCGCTACTAGTTGTGAAGACGTGGTCGAGATCACTGTTCCTTCAGAGCAATCTAGATTAGTAATTGACGGACTTGTGCGCATAACGGAAGCTGATACATCCACGAATATTAATATTAAAACGAGCTTAACTACGTCTTTTTTTGGCACTATTGAACCACAAACCGTTACTAGTATACAAATTTTTAACAGCACCAACACAATCCAAGAAACGTTAACAGAGACAGAGACGGGAAATTATTCAACTACAGTTTCTTCAGAATCACTCAAAGATGGATCAATCACTTTACGTATTGTGTATAATAATGAGACGTATGAAGCAACCACAGCATTTATACCATCTGCACCTATTGATAAATTGATTCAAGGAGAAGGAACTTTATTTGACGATGATGAAACAGAGATCATTATAGCTTACACAGATGATGCTTCTGCGGAAAATTTTTATCTTTTCGATTTCGATTTTAATGAGTTTTTGGTTTCTGAAGACACATTTTATGAAGGAGAACAATTTGAGTTTTCTTATTTTTATGATTCAGCTTTACAAGCAGGACAATCAGCTCAAGTAAGCATACTAGGAGTAGATGAAACATTTTACAACTATATGAATCAAATTATCGCACAAAGTGGCGGAAGTCAGGGACCTTTTCAAACTCCTTCCGGAACTGTTCGCGGAAATATTATTAATATAACTGCAAAAGATAATTACGCCTTGGGGTACTTCTCCATATCAGAAATTTTCACACAAAACATTACTATAGAATAAGCCTTGGTTATGATGCACACAGATAAAGATGTTTTGGTAAAAGGTATTAAGTATTTGGGGTATACAGTTGTCTTGATGTTCTCGTCACCCATATTAATCTATCAGGCCTTTAAAAATCAACAACACGATCTATATATACCTGTATTGCTAGCAGGCTTTATAGTAGGTCTAGGAGCTTTATTTATGGCATTTTTGGGCATTAAAACAATTATGGATAGTCTTTTTGGTAAGAAAAAGAAAGAGAAATAATAGTACTAGTATTTCCCTAATCGTACAAAAAGCCATTTAAATTAATGTAAATGGCTTTTTCTGTATGATATAGGCATATTATAAGTAGATAATAGATTAGCCCTATATTCATTAATTACAGAAACAGTGGCAAAGAATACTTGAAGTGATTTGATATGTGATATATGAAAAAGAGAAAGCTTATCTATGCAAGCACATAAGGCGGTTGGCTTTGAAGAAATGGCTAGATATACTGCTAACGGGCAAGAATGAGTGGTGGTACGCATGCAGCTCTAAGAAATACTCAAGCTTTATTGCACACAAACTATAGTATGTAGATAGACGAATGCCTTTTGAATAATACCAATGCCTATTAATAGCCACTAATAGCTACAAAACCTGTATTAACAGCTATGGGAGTAATCTACTCTCAGGAGTAATATGTTTTGGGATGTTACAGTTGTTAGGAGTAAGAATCGGCAAGAATAAGAAACTTCTATAAACAAAAAAAGTCCTCAATATTTCTATTGAGGACTTGATTAAAAAAAGGCGACGACCTACTCTCCCACTTGGTATAGCAGTACCATCGGCGCTGATAGGCTTAACTTCCCTGTTCGGAATGGT